>Ga0070741_10000062_pt1 | contig 384021 bp, 321 predicted proteins | sample Coa_R1_4_FD_66440 | JGI IMG/M metagenome (GOLD analysis project Ga0070741, IMG submission 66440) | Surface soil microbial communities from Centralia Pennsylvania, which are recovering from an underground coalmine fire - Coalmine... | ecosystem: Environmental > Terrestrial > Soil >...
AAACAATAGAGCTATGGAATGTTTTATTAGGCCAGCCAAAGGGATCGTTCGGATAAGGTTGCGGGGCGCTGCTTCCTGTCTTTACGCGCTTCGCACAGCGTATTTTGCACCGGAAAGTAGCTAGAGGAGAAGCAGAAAAAAATATTTGGAAATGTGAAATGGCGACCTTGTCTACTTGCTTTCGCCGGGTTCTTGTGCCGGAGCCGGGCGGAAAAGAAGCTCGCGCACCTCGCCCGACGCACGGCAGGCGACGGCACCCTTGCGCGCCCACGCCAGCGCCTCATCGATATTAGCGGCTTCCAGTATCCAGAAACCGCCCATGTGCTCCTTGGTCTCGGTGTACGGCCCGTCCGTGACGATCACTTTGCCATCGGACTGGGCCCGCAACGATTTGGCGTTGGCGGCGGGGGAAATGCCGCAGGCGAACTTCCGCGCGCCGGCAGCAATCATTTCGCGATTGAGGGCGTGTATCGCCTCGATCGTCGCTTCGGTTTCGACCGATGGGTCGTAGTCGTCGGGGTGGTAGACAGCAACCATATACTGTGGCATGAATTTCTCCTTGTTTTCTGTGGCTTGTTTCCGGTGACTCGTTTCGTGTTCACTCACAGAAGCGGCATCGTTCTTCTGTTCTATCGTCGTTCGGGAGACCGAAGATCGACAGCCACTTCATTTTTTATTTCAGTTGCCGAATCGGGGTTCATACCAAACAATGCCGAACTGAAGTTCGGCACGCCTGGATCGTTAAGTTCTACCTCTTACGAGTTTCAACCGTTGATGTAACTCCTCTATGTCGCTCACAAACCAGACATGAGAGCCGCTGTTGCATTCAAAGACGAAGTCTCGCAGGGCCGAACTCTCGGTCAAATATTTCGAAATGTCGCCGACGATAACGAGCCGTACGCGGTAGGTCAAGAATTTCTGAATGATTTCGCCTGCTACACGCGTTCTCAGGCGAAAGAAGGCGTCACCGAAACGCTCAGCCGGAATAACGATGAATTCCGGGGAATACTCTGAGGCCGTGGCAATGATGTCCACCGCATCGCGATCGCTTTCGAACAGTGGGCCCTCCGCAGGGAGTTCTACTACGCGAGAGCCGTGCAGGTCATAATGTTGGACGGTCATTGCCGCAACCGCTTCATACAGTTGAGAATCGCACGCCGGTTGAGCGGAGAGGCGCGAGTGCCCAATTTCGTTCCTTAAGCTATTCCATCTCCGTGTCCAGTTTGCGGATCGTAGCAAGGCAGTCCTCTACACTACTCGGAATGAACGCATTCGGTGTTGTGCTGCTGTTCACCGCCGGAGCGCTTGCCGGTTTTCCGCGAGCGCACGCTGCGCCGATCCGGGTGGATGATCTGAACCACCACTATTTCCGCTATAAGGGAAAGACCACGGTGCTCATCACGAGTGGGGAACACTACGGCGCCGTGATCAATGCGGACTTTGACGGCAGCAAGTACCTGGACACTCTGCAACGCGATGGCCTCAACTATACACGCCTGTTCGCAGGCAGTTATATCGAAGTGCCCGGCAAGTCGTTCGGAATTCGGAAGAACACGCTTGCTCCGCTGGCCGGCCGGCTGCTTGTTCCCTGGGCGCGCAGTAACGAGCCAGGGTATGCCGGCGGCGGAAATCGATTTGATCTGGATCGCTGGGATGAACGATATTTTGCTCGCCTGCGCAGATTTCTCTCGGAGGCAGAAGAACGGGGGATCATTGTTGAGATCACGCTCTTCTCCTCTCAATACGGCGATGCGCAATGGGCGCTGAGCGCGTTCAACGCCAACAACAACGTTAATCACACCGCAGCTATCGGCTGGAAAAGCATCAATACACTCGACAACGGAAACCTGCTTGGGTACCAGGAACTTTACACGCGTAAACTTGTGCGGGAGGCTAACCCTTTTCCGAATGTCCTCTTCGAAATTCAGAACGAGCCATGGTCCGATCACGGCGTGCTTGTGGATGCGATTAATCCGTATCTACCGATGCCCCAGCGCGCAAGGTATCCGAACTCCGTTGATGTTGCCGACGCCGCGTCGCTCGCATGGCAAAAGCGAGTGGCTCAATGGATTATGGCCGAAGAGGCCGGATTGCCGAACGAGCACCTGATCGCACAGAACTACTGCAATTTCCGCTTCCCGGTGGACACCACGATTCCCGGCGTGGGCATCATCAATTTTCACTACGCATATCCGGACGCCGCGATTTTGAACTATGGATTGGGCAAAGCCCTCGCATACGACGAGACCGGGTTCCTCGGCCAATCAGACGACGCATACCTGCGACAGGCATGGAATTTCATGCTCTCCGGCGGCAGCACATTCGACAGCCTCGATTATTCCTTCACGCCGGGGCGCGAGGATGGATCGGAGATTGAGCCAAATGGCCCGGGAGGGGGTAGCCCGGTATTGCGGAAGCAGCTCGGAATCCTGCATGCGTTTTTGGACAAGCTGCCCTTGGTTGAGATGCGCCCGGATGCACATACGGCAGTTCACGGAGCCGGAGTCGAGGTGCGCATGCTGTCCGGTTCAAAGGGCGTTTACGCCGCTTACCTCGATGGCAAAGGACCTTCGCGGATCAGCTTGGATCTGCCTATCGGTTCCTATCGCGGCGAATGGATGGATACGGAGACGGGCGCGATTACGCAGATCCCGGAGCTTCGCGGCAACGGGCGTCCAGTAGCGCTTCAGACCCCTGCCTTTACCGCGGGAATTGCTCTGCGTCTGCTTAGGATGAAGTAGGGGTTCGAATTCCAACCAGCATACGGCCATTGCGCCTTGCTAAGAACCACGAGCGCGATTTGAGGGCCTGTGAGGTTTTGCTGATCGCGGATGTTCCGGCCGGGCATTACCAGTACGTCAAACCCTGCGGCCTCGAAAGATTCGAGTAATTCGCCATTCGTAAGCCGGTCCCATCCGTGCGAGCGGCGTCCGGGTGCCTTTGAACAGCCACGCGCCGGCGACTTTGCTGGGGATACTCTCCACGGCAGGGCATTGGGACCAATCGAGCGGGGCGGAAACCATGATTGCTATTCCTCCTTTGATCGTAAGCTTTGTGGCACCCAACGTTTTCTTTCTATCTGCTCCGGCTAAAGAAGCGAATGCGCAGCACCACGTGCCGGCCTTCATCGCCAATAAACTGCCCGAACTGCGGTGTGCCGAGGGTATTGTAGACGGCCGTCGGGTTCTTGTGATCCGTGAGGTTGTTTACCCCGACGCGCAATGCAAACCGGCGATGGTGGAATTCAAATCTGCGCTCGATGTGCAGGTTGAGATCGAAGTTCACCGGAAAGCGGTGGGAGTTTGCCATTCCGATGAGATTCCCCTGCACGTCCTGAATCGAATACGGGAAGCCGGACCGCAGATCAATCAAATAAGCAACGGCCCAGTTCTTCCATGGCAAGGGGAAATAGGCCCAATTGAGAAACCGGTTGGGCGCATCCCAGGGCAGCGGGCCGAAATTATTGCGGACGTTCAAGGGCTGGTCAATGCTCTGGTCGAATACAGCAGTAGAGAAAGCCCGCGAACGTGTATAGCTGGCCATCCACTCGTACTGGCCCGCAAACATTTGATGCGCCGTGAACTCCGCCGAATCGTAGAGATCGCGCCGCAAATTGGTTAACAGATAGATATCTACGTCAACCGGCATGCCCACCGTTTGTTGCACGTACGCATCGAGAGCCGGGTTGGGCACGGGCGAATAGACGTAGGTCAGAGCGTGATTGCCGCGTTTGGCAAGGTATCTTGCAGTGAAGTACAGGTTATGTTTCAGATCCTGATGCAGGCCGGCGGTCCAGTTGGTGTACTTGGGAGCGGCCAGGCCATGCGGAACCGTATAGACCTGCGCACTGGGCAGACCGGTGGGAGCACCATTCGCGTTATAGCCGCTCATAACGGACAATTGATCGAGTGGCTGACTGAATTGTTGAAGGTTCGCCGCGTCCGCCGTTACTGCGAATCCTGCCGAAATCCGGGTGCGGCGGGAGTGAAAAGGAGCAGCGGATATGGAAATACGGGGGGACCAGGTGCTCCGGCCAATTAATTTATCCCAATCCTGACGAACTCCCAACGTAATTAACATGCGAGCCCATGGCTTCCACTGGTCCATGAAATAGGCGCCCACTTCTACGTTTGTAAGCGTGAACCGGCCGCTGCCGGCAAACGTTGTCCGCGAAAGCAGTTGGTCATTGAGCCCCAGATGTTCGAATGAAGTGCGCTGGAAGAATCCGTTGTAGCGGGTTTGGAATCCCTCGCCTCCGAATTTGATCTGATGCGCACCGAGCCAATGCTCTATCGGAAGATACGCGTTGGCCAGTGCTTCGTCCCGACGCGCGGTTTGCGTGGAGTTGACGAAGTAGTTGCCTTGCTGGCCGAGCGGCGTAATGATGTAGGGCTGATCTCCTTGCGGAATCGTGCGGCGGAACACGTCCTGTTGCGCCAAGCCGGTCTCGATCACAAAACCGCGCGCCAGAGTCTGCTGGTCCTTCACTCCGAAAAGCCATTGCCGGTAGCGCTGGTCCTGAGTAGCGGAAATGGGCGTGAGCGGCGCGAGACCTGCGAACTCCAACGTCTGGCGATTCATCAGCCAATCGATGAAAAGGATGTTCGACCGAGTCAGGTTCCATTGCGTATGAAGAAGATTGCTCGCGCTCCATTCGTGGCTGAAGTTTGCGCCGGCGGGCTGCCCGGGAACATACGCCTGGCTAAAGGTGCCATCCATGTCGTCCGAAAACCATGCGCGATTCCGAATGATGGGCCCTGACAGCGCCGCGCGTGGCGACCAATCCCCAATGTGTAGCTTGTATCGCGTATCCACTCCGGGAACGAAGTTGGTCGCCGAATAACGCAATGTGTTGGAGCCCGGTTCTGTGCGCAGTTGCAGCACTCCGGCGGACCCGTAACCATATTGCGGAGAGAAATTACCACCGAGAAACTCAGCGCCCTGCACACCTTCGACGGCCACGCGCGCGGTCAAAGTGCCATCGATCGGATCACCGACGCGGAACCCTTCAAGCAGATAATTGGTTTGCCATTCTGCCCCACCTTGAAAGTGCAATCGCCCCGTCGGGTCTTGAATGGCGCCCGGCATGAGACGCAAGGCATTGCGCAGATTGTCGGTGGAGGGGAAGGGAATTGCGTTGATATTCGTACCGCTGAGCCGTTCTTCGGTGCCCGATTGATCCAAATCCACCGGCGATGGCGTGCCGTTCACGTCGAGAGATTGAAACACTTCGCGCAAGACGTTCATGGTGAGCAGCAGTTCGACACTCGGTTCCGTGGCGGTGAAGCGGTATTGCTTGAGCTCGAAAAATCCCTCTTTCCTGGCGTTGAGCAGGTAGGAGCCAGGCGAATTGAGCTTCAGCTTGAACGAACCGGTTGAGTCTGTCGTGGCAGTCGCCAGGATTTGACTTTCCGGCGCAGAAGTCACTGAAAGGTGAGCGTCCGGCACGGGAGCGCCGCGCTCATCCAGCACTCGACCGTAAACCGCGACTTCTCCCCATCCGCTACGTGCCAGCAGAAGGACGGCCCCGAAAAGCAACAGACTACGCAAGCGACTCCGATGACGCTATTTTAGGCGAATTTCGACCGCTTGCTTACGCGCGGGGTTGTGCAGCACCTGAGTTCCTCTTGACGACCGAGAGGTCATGAGCTATGCTCATATCGGTTACCGAGGAGAGTGCCGCTTTGAGTAAACCATCCGATCTGGTCCAGGGGACGTTGGATCTGCTTCTGCTGAAAATTCTGGCGCTGGAGCCGCTGCACGGCTGGGCTATTTCGCTGCGCCTGCGCCAGATTTCCGGAAATGTTTTGCAGGTGAGCGACGGGTCTCTGTATCCGGCGCTGCATAAATTGGAGCAGCAGGGCTGGATCAAATCGGAGTGGAAAGCGACGGAGAATAATCGCCGGGCGAAATTCTATTCGCTCACGCGTCCCGGGCGGAAGCAGCTAGAAGCGGAATCCGCAAACTGGCAGCGCCTGTCCGGGGCCATTTCTCACGTTGTCGGTCTAGAGGAGGCGTGAAATGTTTTTCGAGCGGTCGTTCCTGGCGCTCCGGCTGCGGCTCCGGTCGCTTTTGCAACGCCGGGACGTGGAGGCCGAGTTGGATGAAGAGCTGCGTCTTCATGTAGAACATCTGACGGAGAACAACATCGCCGAAGGAATGAATCCGGAAGAAGCGCGCAGGCAAGCGTTAAAGGCAATGGAAGGCTACGAACAGAAGAAAGAAGAGTGCCGCGACTGGCGAGGCGTGAACGGGGTCGAAAACTTTGCCCGGGATGTCCGCTATGCGCTGCGAATGTTACGGCGCAGCCCGGCGTTTACGACGGTAGCCATCTTGTCGCTAGCGCTCGGCATTGGGGCGAATACTGCCATTTTCAGCGCCATCGATACACTTCTGCTCAAGCCTTTGCCGGTTCCCGGTGTGCAGGGATTGCGAAACATCTTTCTGCAAATGCCGGAGCGTCTGCAACCCGTCCTCAGCTATCCGATATTCCAGGCGCTGCAAGCTCACAACAGAGTGTTCACTTCGATCGCTGCGTGGTCCAATCACCGCTTTCAAATGGCTTCCGGCGGCGAGATGGTTCATGTGGATGGGGAACTGGCAAGCGGGACGTACTTCTCCACACTGGCCGTTCCTGCTGCGCGAGGCCGTACATTCACCGAGGCGGACGACCATCCCTCCGGCGGCAAGGACGGTCCTGTCGCGGTCATCAGCGACCGTTTCTGGAATCGCCATTATCAAAGATCGGCTTCTGCTGTCGGGAGCAGCCTCATATTGGATCGCATCCGCTTTACGGTGATTGGGGTAATGCCGCCGGATTTCTTTGGCGCCGAAGTCGCTACGCATCCCGACGTCTGGATACCAATCTCCTTCACAAGCAGAGTAGACAATTCGAACTGTATTGCCAACCGCAGTTGCTGGTGGCTGTTCCTGATCGGGCGTATGAATCCCGGTGTGACGCCGCAGCAGGTGAACGCGGAACTCAGCTCAATCAGCCCTGCTGTTTTGCAGGAAACGACCCCGCCCGGCTGGAGGGCTGACTGGAAAAAGCGCTATCGCGCTTATAGCTTCGCGAGCGAATCAGGAGCGCAAGGCTGGTCCTTTCTGCGGCTTCAATTTACGAATCCGCTCCTGATTCTGATGATTTTGGTTGGCTTGGTGCTGCTCATTGCTTGTGCCAACATGACGAATCTACTGCTGGCAAGGGCGTCGGCGCGGCGCCGTGAAATTGCTGTACGGCTTTCGATGGGCGCGGGACGGGCGCGTATCATCCGGCAACTCCTGGCGGAGAGCGTACTGCTTTCTCTCGCGGGAGGGTTGGCGGGAACATTATTTGCGTTTTGGCTGACCCGGATTCTGGTTGCGTTCGTGTCGGCGACACAGGAGCGTCATGGCCCCGGCCGATTTACGCATCTGGAACTTCATCCGGATTTGAGGATAGTGCTGTTCACATTTGGTGTAGCAGCCGTTTCCGGGATTTTGTTCGGGCTGGCACCGGCACTCCGATCGACACGTATGGATGTAGCTTCCTCTCTAAAGGAATCCGCGCATCAGTTGCGCAGCGCCAGAACACACTTCCAATCCGGCCGCCTACTCTTGGCTTTTCAAACGGCGCTTTCTGTGCTGCTGGTAGCCGCGGCGGGCCTCTTCGCCGGAAGCCTCTTTCACCTGCTCACAATGAATTACGGGTTCAATCCCGAGGACGTGCGGCTTGTCGAGGTGGATACGGACAGGCAACCGGACAAAGGGCCAGCGTTAACTGCCCTGTACAGTCAAAGCCTCAAGCGGGCGAACGAATTACCCGGTGTGAAAGCGGCCAGCTTGCTGTGGCTCGTGCCGCTATCGGGCGGCGGTTGGGATGACAACATGCATGTTCCGGGCAAACCCGACTTGCCGGAGCGCGAAAGCGATACCTTGATCAATGTCATTGGCCCACACTTTTTTGACGTCATGCAGATACGCCTGCTCTCCGGACGTCAATTCGACGAGCGCGATACAGCCGCCGCCGAAAAAGTAGGCATCATCAGCCGGTTGGCCGCAGAGCGCTTCTTGCCAGGAGAGAATCCAATTGGGCAACATGTTCTGTTGGAGGGCAAAGCGATTCGCATAATCGGTGTGGCGGACAACATAAAGTATCTAAGTCTTCGAAACCAAGACTCACCGGAACTGTATCTTCCCTACACGCAGAAACCTGACCATGTGCCGTCCTACACCTTCATCCTCAAAATGCGTCCTGGTGCTCCCTCGCCCTATCGAGCATTCCGCGCCATGCTGCACGGACTGGCTCCGGACGTGCCCCTTGGAATGACGTACACCATGGAGCAGCAGGTCGATAGCTCGGTAGGCCAAGAGCGCCTCATGGCGTCGCTTTCCGTCTTCTTCGGGCTTCTGGCCCTCCTCCTCACTTCGATCGGACTTTACGGGCTTCTGGCTTATACAGTGGCGCGGCGTACCGGCGAGATCGGAATACGGATGGCGTTGGGAGCGGGCCGGATGCAGGTGGTTTGGCTGATGCTGCGTGGGGCGATGAGTTATGTCCTGGCCGGGCTTGTGATTGGAGCGGTAGCGGTGCTGGCGGCATCGCGCGTTGCGGCCAGCCTTGTTTACGGCATTCGCCCGAACGATCCGGGTAATCTGGTTGCAGCTATCGTCATTCTTCTCTTCGTTGCGGCGCTGGCGGCGCTTTTCCCGTCGCTGCGCGCAAGCCGCATCGACCCCGCAGTTTCGCTCCGGCAGGAATAGTCACGCGGGCGGGCGGAAGGTAGGGGCCGCCAATGCGAGACTGAAAGAGCGGTCTTCATGTGTCCACGCCAGTAAGAAAACGCAACAATATCACAATTGAGGGTTCCGGTGAAACTCCGATGCTGTTCGCGCATGGCTTTGGCTGCGACCAGCACATGTGGCGTTTCGTGGAGCCAGCGTTCCGCGCAGACTACCGGACCATCCTTTTCGATCACGTGGGGGCTGGAAACTCGGACCTCAGCGCCTATCATCCGGATAAATACTCGCGGCTGCAGGGTTATGCCGATGACGTGATCGAGATTTGCGAGGAGCTAGATCTTGCGCCCGTCATTTTTGTGGGCCATTCGGTAAGCGCCATGATCGGCGTGCTGGCGGCCATCAAAGCTCCGCAGCGCTTCCAGCGGCTTGTTTTGATTGGACCGTCGCCTTGCTACATCAATGACGGGGATTACACCGGCGGGTTCAATCGCGAAGATATAGACGGGCTGCTCGAGGTGCTCGATAGCAACTATCTTGGCTGGTCGAGTTCGATGGCTCCGGTCATTATGGGCAATCCGGAGCGGCCCGAACTAGGTGAGGAACTTGCTGCCAGCTTCTGCCGCACGGATCCGGAGATCGCCCGCCAATTCGCGCGCGTCACGTTTTTATCCGATAATCGTGGCGACTTGAAGCTGCTGCGCACGCCGGCGCTGATCCTGCAATGCTCAAATGACGTGATTGCCTCCGAGGCAGTGGGCGCATACGTTCATAGAAACCTTCCCGGCAGCGAGTTTGTGCTGCTGAAGGCGACGGGACATTGTCCCAACCTGAGTGCTCCCGAGGAAACCGTGGAAGCCATTCGATATTATTTGGGGAAGTCCTGATTGCTCGGACAAAAGGGAGTTTTTGCCGCGGAGGACGCATTGCTCGAGGAGAGTGCTGAAGAGCTTTATGATCAGGCTCCCTGCGGCTATGTTTCCACCGATCCTGACGGATTGATTCTCAAGATCAACGAAACTCTGCTGAACTGGACGGGCTACCGGCGCGAAGAACTGGTAGGCACTGTCTATTTTTCGGCATTACTGACCACTGCCGGAAAAATTTTTTACGAGACTCACTTTACTCTTCTTCTCCGAATGCACGGTGTGGCAAAGGAGATCGCATTGGATTTGGTCTGTAAAGATGGACAGCGCCGTCCCGCGTTGTTGAGTGCCGTACAGAAGAGAGGGGTTGACGGCACGCCCCTGCTGAACCGGATCACCGTGTTCGATGCCACGGAGCGCCGGCGCTATGAGCGCGAATTGCTGATTGCGAGGAAACGAGCCGAGCAAGCCTCGCTTGAGTTGGCGAGCGCCAATATGGAGCTTCGCAGAGCGAATGCGGATCTGGAACAATTTGCGTATTCGGCCAGCCACGATCTAAAGGAGCCGCTGCGCATCGTGAGTATCTACGTTCAGCTTCTGGAGCGCAAATGCCAAGTTAAGCTCGACGAACAAGAACGCGAGTATCTGGCACTTACTGTTGCCAGCGCGCAGCGGGCGCAAACGCTGCTGAACGATCTGCTTGCCTACGTACAAGCCGCTCACATGACAGAGGAATCGGAAGCCATCGAAGCCACCGATGCCGGCGAGGCGCTCGATCGGGTTCTTTCCGTGCTTAGCCGCGCGGTTGAGGACGCCAACGCGACTATTCAACGAAGCGCTCTTCCGGTGCTGCGGGTGCGCGAAGTGCACCTGGTCCAGCTTTTCCAGAATCTGATCGCCAACGCTCTGAAGTATCGCGGGGAAGCTCCGCCGTTCATTTCTGTTCGCGCCATCGAGGAAGATAACTGGTGGATATTGTCCGTAGAGGATAACGGCATCGGCATTGATCCGCAGCACGTGGACCAAGTATTCGGGCTGTTCAAACGCCTGCACGCCTCGTCCGAATACCCGGGTACCGGCATCGGCCTGGCGATCTGCCGCAAAATTGTGGACCGGTACGGCGGCCGGATCTGGGTTGAATCTGCGGGGCTCGGAAAAGGATCTACTTTCTACTTCACGCTTCCCGCGGCGCAAAGCGCGAAGGTGTCCGCTCACGCGGCATCGGGCTAACTTAATAGATGAGGCAGCATGGCAGAACCTTCCATGGTCAAACCGGGTCCTTCGCTGTTAGGGACCTGGAGAGTGGCGTCCATTCAGAGTTCCCCGGTAACGGCAACGCCGTTTCCTCAGCCCACACGATACGTGTTCTCCGCCCGGGAGGACGGCCTCCATTATGTAGCGGAGTCGCTGTTGCGGACGGGAGAGAAGATGGCTGTCGAAAGCACGTTTCGCATCGATGGCCAGTGGTATCCGATGCAAGGCGGCCGCTGGGGCGACAAGCTGAGCGTGGAGCAGACCAGCTCGCATACGTTTGACGTGGTCGTGATGCGCCAAGGTCAGACCACGTTCCGGGCCGCCATCGCGCTCTCTGAAGACGGACGGATCATGAGCGCCAGTTGGGAGGTTGTTCCGGCGGAAGGGCCGACGATTACCGGGACGGGCACGGCGGAGCGGGAGGGATAGCTTCAGAAGAGCTGCTATCGTTGCGCGGAAACAGCTAATGCAGCCGGGGGTGTAAGACCCAAGGCGCGGCAATCGGCGTCCACCATTTCGTGTACCAAGTCGCGAAAAGTTGTCTTCACACGCCAGCCCAGTTCTTTTTTGGCCTTACTGGCGTCGCCGAGCAGAATGTTTACTTCGGCCGGACGAAAGAGGTCCGGATCCGAGGTCACATATTTCTGGTAATCGAGTCCGGCATACGAGAACGCTGTTTCCACAAATTCCCTAACGGAGTGTGTTTCGCCGGTTGCAACAACGTAGTCATCCGGCTCCGGCTGTTGCAGCATGAGCCACATCGCTTCTACGTATTCACGGGCATGGCCCCAATCGCGCTTGGCTTCCAGGTTGCCTAGTTTGAGCTGGTCTTTTTTCCCCGCGAGAATGCGAGCTAGGCCCGACGTAATTTTGCGCGTGACGAACTCGTAACCCCGGCGTGGGGATTCGTGGTTGAACAGGATTCCGTTACTGGCGTGCATGCCATACGCTTCGCGATAATTCCGGGTCAGTTCGAAGCCGCAAACCTTGCTGATCCCATAGCTCGATCTCGGATGGAAACGTGTTTTTTCGTTCTGCGGAACTTCCTCCGCCTTGCCAAACATTTCGCTGGACCCGGCGAAATAAAAGCGGCAATGCGGCGCCACGCTTTTTACGGATGCCAGAAGAAAATGGGTGCCGTTGATGTTGGCGTTGAGCGTGGAGAACTCGTCATCGAATGAATAGCTGACGAAGCTCTGAGCGGCGAGATGGTAGCACTCGTGCGGCACAATCTCCGCCACGACCTGATAGATGCTGGCGTAGCTTTCGAGCGAGGCGGCGTGCAACTTCACGCGGTCCCGGACCGCACTCAACCGCGCCAGCCGGTGTTCCGGATCTTCAAGCGCCACCCGCCGGATGATGCCGTGGACCTCGTAGCCCTTCGAAACCAATAACTCAGCGAGGTAGGAGCCGTCTTGGCCGGTGATTCCGGTTATCAGTGCCCTGCGAGCCATGAAGTTGACAGTCTAGCATGGGATGGAAGCTGCAGAATGCCTGTAAGTGGATAATTGTGGATGGGCCCCCTTCGGCTTAGACGGGATGCGCGCTCTTTCCGCCAATCCAGATGATTTCATACGCCCAGAACTTTGAAGATGTTATTTTGAACCGCGTTTTTCGAGATCGGGATGAGGGATTCTATATCGATGTCGGCGCGGCGGATCCGGTTGTCGATTCGGTGACCAAGTTTTTTTACGATGAGGGCTGGTCCGGGATTAATATCGAGCCGAATGAATGGTTTTACAACAAGCTCGTTCGGGACCGGCCGCGCGATATCAACTTAAATGTGGCATTAGGCGAGCGAGAGGAGGAGAAAGAGTTATACCTCTTCGAGCGCATCGGGAACTCCACATTCGAAGAAGCTAGCCGCGATCGGTACATTGAAAGCGGGTTCGAGACAAAACCTGTCATGGTGAAAGTTACTACCCTCGCCAACATCTGCGAGCAGTATGTGTCCGGTCCCATTGACTTTCTCAAGATCGATTGCGAAGGTTGGGAAAAGTTTGTCGTCAAAGGCGCCGATTGGGATCGATTTCGACCGACGGTGCTGATTATTGAGGCGACTGAACCTGGGACAGCGAATTCCGCCTGGGGAGAATGGGAGCCGTTCCTCATGGACGGTGCCCGTTACGATATGGTGTACTTCGACGGCTTAAACCGTTATTATCTCAGCCGCGAAGCCGCAGATCAACGTTCTCATTTTGAGTTGCCGCCCAATGTTCACGACGATTTTCGATTTTACGCTACGGTGGCGGCGGAACAGGCCAATGGGGACTTAAAGCGCGTCAATGAAGCTCTACAGCAGACCAATCAGGTGCTCCAGCAGGACCGGGAGCGCTTGCAAGCGCAGATAACTGAACTTGAGGAAAGGATTCGGTCAGACAACGATGAGATCGAGCGCTTGCGCAGCGATCTGGCAGCCGCCAAAGCGCTCGCTTTGCAACTGGATGACAAGTTACTGAAAACCCGCTTGTGGGTTGGCCAGCTTTCGCAGGAACTTGCGGCTAGCAGAGCTCAACCGCGGGCTCAACCCTGAGGGCTCAAGTGTTCGGCCCGCTCCCAGGAACGTGAAGACAGGGATGACCATTGGCCAGCATGCCTTGCTCTGATCAATCCTGATGAACCCCACTTGGGCTATAATTCTTCTTTGCACTTATTCCTAAGGGCAATTGCCGATTGCCAGCCGGGCGCTCGAAGTACGAGGCATGGCGATGCGCGACTGATTCGCGATAAGTTCCTCTGGATCGCGCTTGCCGTCTGCGTTCTAAGTCTCGCCCTCTTCTTCCGTCAGTTCCTGGATTCAGGTTTTAACCTCATCGCCGGAGATCTGGGGGACAACCGGCTGGTTATTGCCATGCTTGAGCACTGGCGCGCTGTTACACACGGCCGAGCCTTCTTTACCTCGCCGAATTTCTATTGGCCACAAATAGGTGTATTAGGCTACAGCGAAGCATTTTTTCTGGATACATTGCCGTATCAGGTTGGGCGGGCCGCCGGTCTGGACGTTTACACCGCCTTCGAGTTGACTCTGATCTTCTTAAAGGCCATTGGATTTTTTTCCATGCTGTGGCTGCTTCGATCTTTTATCGGAGTAAGTCGCACGGTTGCTCTCGTAGGGTCGGCTCTATTCACGATTTCGAATCTATATTTCGTTACTGTAAATCACTCTCAACTCGTAGCGGTAGTTTTTGTTCCTCTTTTGCTGGCATTCAGTTGTGCTGCATGGCGCGCGTCTCGCGAGGAACGGACAATTCCAACCTATATCTACAGTGCATCTTCGGGCCTCCTTTTGGCGTTGATTCTGTACACGTCTTTCTATATAGGATGGTTTGCGGTGCTGGCCGGCGGAATTTCGATTGTTAGCGCTTTAGTGTGCTACGTATTTCGAAGACGGACACTTTTGGCGTTCCGCCGGTCGGTTTGTCCAACAGCTCTCACAGGGTCTGCCCTTGGGACAGCCGCATTGTGTTTTGTGATCGCCATCATCCCGTTTATCATGACCTATGCGCCGGCGCTTCAACAAACAGGCGGCCGGTCCTTTGGCGAATGTCTTCTATACAGCGCTCAGCCGATTGATGTAGTTAACGTCGGAACTTCGAATTTGATATGGGGCCGTTTGTTGGATAAGGCTCGGATTCACTTGGGCTACTTGCCGATGACGCCGTCTGAAACCGAAACGGGTTGGCCGCCGTTGACGCTGGCAACGTTGGCATTTGGAATTATCCTGGGCTTCAGCCGCAACGGAGCGACTTCGCGAAAAAACAAACCGTGTTTTCTGATGGTGGCACTCGGCGCCTCATTCATTATTGGTTGGGGGGTGTCGGTAAAATTTCACGATCATTCGTTTTGGTGGGTAGTTTTCAAAATGGTCCCGGGTGGTTCCGGAATTCGTGTGCCTGCGCGCTTTGATCTTGTGCTTAATATTCTTGTAGTCGTCGTAGTTTGCCTCGTATTAGACGAATTTCACAAGCGCAGTGGCCGCGTTTGGACATCCATTTTTTGGGCCCTCTCGCTCTGGCTTCTGGTAGAACAGACGAACACCGCCGCGACACATCTGATACAGCGGGGCAGCGAGGACGCGATCCTTAGGCGCGTGAAGCGTCCGCCATCCGCTTGCGCATCATTTTTCATAGTTTCGCCAGCAACCCCAGATAGGCCTGGGTTCGCGAATCAAGTGGATGCAATGTTGATTGCCAGAAGGTACAACATACCGACGTTAAACGGCTACAGCGGTTGGTCGCCTCCGGGCTGGGATCTCTCCTCCTTCGACAACACATATCTTCGGCACGTCGGTGATTGGGCTCGGACCCAGCGTGTCCTAACGGGGCTGTGCGGACTTGACCTCCATAATGGAGATTGGATTCCTGGAGTTCGAAAATTGATGGAATCACCAACAGGACTTCGGTAGACCGGGAGAGTTTCATTTGATCCGGCTCACGACGCCGTTCCTCACTGCGCCTGCCGAGGCGCGCGCCTTAGCCGCCCTACAGAAGACTCAAACGGTCCGCCTGATGCCTCTCCACCTGCTAAGATTCCTAAAGATGATGAGTTGTGTTGGCAACCAGGCTTCTCATCGAATGCGTAGCTAGTTAGCGCTCTAAACGACCCACATGACTGCTGTATCTGCAACGGACAAAGGAATATGGACGGAGACTTCGTCGCAACCTAAAGTGGCCACGTCGGCTCCCCCGAAAACACTGGTCTCTATCCTGGTACCCTTCTTTAATGAAGAGGACACGATCGAGGAGTGTCTAAAGCGAATTCTGGCTGCGGAGACCCTGGAAGGCTGCGCCTTTGAAGTGCTGGTGGTAGACGATGCTTCAACGGACCGCTCTGCAGACGCAATACGCGAATTAGCGGAGACTTGGCCAGAAAAGATACGGCTTTTCCGGCATGCGCAAAACCGAGGCAAGGGAGCTGCCATCAGGACTGCCCTCGCGCATGCCTCCGGCGAGTTCTGCATTATTCAGGACGCGGATCTCGAGTATTCGCCCAATGACTACTCGAAGCTCTTGAGTCCGCTCCTTTCGGGCGAAGCGGATGCCGTCTTCGGATCTCGCTTTGCCGCCACTGCTGAACGTCGGGTGCTCTATTTCTGGCACTCGGTTGCGAACCGGGCCCTTACTCTACTCTGCAATATGTTTGCGGACCTGAACCTCACGGATATGGAAACGTGCTACAAGGCGTTTCGCACCAGTCTGGTGAAAAGTATCCCGCTGCGCTCCGAACGGTTCGGCATTGAGCCTGAACTTACTATCAAGCTCGCGCAACGGCGCGCAAGGATTTATGAGACGTCCATCACCTATCATGGCCGCACCTATCAAGAAGGTAAAAAGATCGGCCTTAAAGATGCGTTTCAAGCAGTTGCAGTGATCCTGTGTTACGGTATCCTTAAACGGGACATTTACAACGAGAGTGGCCCGGAAATCCTCGACATCCTGGCGGCGGCTCCACGCTTCAATCAATGGATGGCCGATACCGTTAACCCTTTTCTTTCGAGACGAGTTCTGGAAATAGGCGCCGGTATAGGCAACCTATCCGCTCTCCTGATGCGTGGGCGAGATCGTTACGTCGCGTCGGACATCGATTTCGAGCATCTCGCGTATTTACGAAGACGATACCAACACAAGCGTCGCTTTGAAATAGTATTTGCCGATCTTGAGGTTCCAGAACATTTCGTGCCGTTTCGCAACTCAATCGATTCGGTCGTCTGTCTAAATGTGCTCGAACATGTTCGCGATGATTCAGCTGGCCTGTTGAATATTTTCGGAGTGCTTCGACCGGGCGGTAAGGCAGTCATACTAGTGCCCGAAGGTATGAGCGTATATGGCACACTCGATGAGGTCTTAGGTCATTATCGACGATACTCTGAGACCGAACTGCGTGCCAAACTGCATCAGGCCGGATTCCAAGTGGAAACAGTTCTAAGCTTCAATCGGATCACGCGACCGGGTTGGTTTATTAATGGACGAATCCGAAAACAGCGCACTTTTAGTCGTTTTCAAATCTTTCTTTTCGATCGGCTCGTTTGGTTATGGCGCAGGATTGACCGTTATCTTCCCTGGAACCCGACCTCAATCATTGCCGTTGCTGTGCGGCCTCACGATCCGAATGGGACTGAATCGCATTAATATTGGAGCTAGCTACGTTTGTCGCAGACGCATCCGCGACGGCTGGCGGCTCTATTTAGTCGAGTCCTATTATTCCCGCTTACACCAGTCCATCACTTCCTCGGTAAATGAGCGCCAAGTCGGCAGATTCAGACGCATCGCTTCCTCTGCCTTTCGATTGGCATACGCATCATCCAGGAATGCGAGTACAGCTTTGCGGAGATTCAGGACTGATAAGGGGTCGACGTAGTGAACGCCCGCCGAGCCCAGGCGCTCCAGGCTGGGGATTGTACGTGAAGCGATGACCGGAGTACCCGCCCACAGACTTTCGACGGGCGGCAATCCGTAACCCTCAGCAGCGCTCACATAGATGGTTGCACGGGATCGCTCGAAGCAATTCCGGATTTCATCATCGCCGGGAGCCGGGATAAACCGGAGTCCTGAATTTTCGTCGGAGGCAAGAGTCAGAACTTTCTCGGCAAATTGAGGATCAATCCATCCCAACTTGCCAACAAAAGACAGAGTCAATCCCTTCACGTGCCGGAGCAACGGTTCGAATGCTTCGAGTATTAACGGATGATTCTTACGCGGCTCAACAGTTCCGAGAACGCTGAAATTTAATGGTCGATTCAGAGTGAGCTGGAACGGACGGTCGCCCAGCGCGTCACAGCCGAGCGGCAATACCACTCCACCTCGGACGTTTGTTCGCCTAAGTCGGCTGTAGTAAATGTCACGCGTGTATTCTGAGATGAAGCCGCAATCGCTTGCTCGCCTGATGATCTGCGCGTAAGCGCAAAAGAGATATCGGTGATCTGGACCGAAGTACTCGGGGTGAGTAAGCGGGAGCAGATCAAACACAATGAAACGGTAGCGTCGCAGTTCGGGGTCCGGCATTGCGCGAAAGAAAGTGAATCGCTGGTGATTGAGAAACACTTCTGGTACAAGGACGGTATCGAGCTGGGAAACTTCTATTCGAGAGCCCCGTTCGATCGCGCCCAGGTGCCGAATTTCCTCTGTTCCCGAATGACTACCGCCTCGGAAATAGTTGCCAATTGCCTCAATCAGGGATGATGGAAACGCAACGAAGTGATCTCCGTTCAGGCGAACCGGAATCATCGCATTCCGGTCGCCATATCTGCAGATTTCACCAGCAATCCTCTGTATTCCCGTAGTGATTGGGTTAGTCAGAAACTCAGTCAGGTCAAGGTAGAGACTCATGCGATTCCAAGAATCTCCGTGAGTCGCTTTACGTAATATCCAAAGTTGTGCGTTTCCAGGTATGCAGCGCGGGCATCCGCGTTAGAAGCAGCTTCCGAACGCGACTCCCAGATTCGCGCAAGTTGTTCCGCAACTTGGAGAGGAGAGGACCAGTCCGGTACCGTTAAGACATACTCGGGTGCATCACACGACCGGGCCAACTCTAGGTTTGCAACGGAAGAAAGGCCCGCAGCGATGCAATCGGATAGGGCAGGGGAGGGCCGGCCGAATCCGTCATTCCGCAGTTGCACCGCGGCATCGGAGGCAATCAAAAAACTGCGGTACGCCGCTTCGGTCGCAAATTCAGGGCCTGCGTGGATATCTTTCGCGCCGTAAAGAGCTGCGATCCGGTCCACCTCTGGTTTCCGAGGCGCTGCAGTGCCCACGAAATATAGCTGGGCAGGAATGTTCCAGCTTTGAAGAAGCTCGATTGCCAGACTGCAGGAGTCTAGCCCGTTCAGCCGATCCACGCTTCCAAAGCTTGCTATCAAAAACACACAGGCGGGAATGCCGTAGCGCTCCCGGGCTAAAAGCTTTGCTGCCGCCGTCAATTCATGTTCTTCGAAGAAAACCGTCGGACAGGATGTAAGGACCTGTGCCTCCACTCCGTACTGTTGTTTAATTAAACTCTGCTGCATTGCCGTGTGTACAATGAGCGGGGAAGCATGCCGGAGAATTGGATCGAGAAATAGCGAGGGCGGCGTTCCGCCAAGCAGCCAGGTATTTGCCTCCTCGAAGGACACCGGGCGATGTAAACGTTCGGCGGCAAGCTGCAAGAATTTTTCCTGTCCTAAACCGGGAAGGAGCACGTCAACCAGTTGGAGATCGTGCAGAATGCAAGGCCCACCGTACTGTTGCAATACTTTGAAAATGCCCGAATCCCCGGCATCGTTTCCAAGGACGGAAATGATACCGGCATATCGCCCCTGCAGCAGGGGCGCAACGCTAACTGGACCGCCATCCCGAAAGCGAGCCTCAAATGTGAGCGGACGGGGGGCATCGCTATAAAGATCGGAGTGGAAGAATTTCTCGCTCCCGTGGATCATCATGGCCGTGTACCAAGCGGCTGCGGACCGGTCCGGGGGATATGGGCTCAGGAATGCGAGCCGAGGCTTTTGAACAGTGGTGATCACGCCAATGTTCCGGCTCTGCTCCAGCGCAGCCTCGATCGCGCCCCAGAACCGTCTGCCTACTGACTTTTCATGAAATTTCGCGGGGAGATGGGCTTGCGAGTCAATCAGATACTCCCTCAGCTCCGGGCTCCTTAGTAGCGCATCGAGCTTTTCACACAAACCAGCAACGTCATCGGACTGGAAAAGAGCCTCGGGTTGCTCAATTAATTCTAGATGTGCAGCGCAGGTGGAAGCGATTACCGGACATCCACACACAGATGCCTCAACAACCGGCAAAGAGAACCCTTCTATATGCGAAGGAACGATTGTCGCCACCGCTCCCGTGAGCACCGAAACGAGCGCTTCATCGGAAATGGCGGGACAAAACTCCAGGAATCCTTCGCCTGCAGCATGACCCGCCAATCGCAGTAGACTGGCGCGGTAGTCGGGATCGTAGTGACCTATAACCTTCAGCCCGATACGCCGTGAATGGAGCAGATTCAAATGCCGAACTGCTTGTACTGCGACCTGCGGATTCTTGCGGGGATCCGAAGCAATCACGATCACGAAATAAGGCTCATTTGCGTTGTAGGGAGAAGGCGAATTGGACCAACGATCTCGAAGCTCGTACAGCGAACGCCGCACAGAAGAGCCGGTCACATACATGCGATCACGAGCAACTCCCAAAAGTTGGGAGGTTCGCCAGGCCGTGTATTCCGATACAGGCAGAAATAATTTGAATTTTCGCAGCCGGGCCATTTTGGCGAGGTAGTCAATCCGGCTTTGTAGAGTCGGCAAATATCCAGGCCAATCCAGGGGAATGAAATCATGAACCACAGCCGCGGTCAGAAAGGCGGGATGAGCCATGAAGCGTAGACTGAAGCGGGTATCGTGCGTCATTGGCGTGCCGTCAATGAATACCGCCGGCGTGTCATGGCAGACAGGATTTACGGAACAGGTGACCTCATCCACAAACTGCGCATACTCATCGGGCAGTTGCGGTGCTGCCGGATCGGTCAGGCCAATTAGCTTGCAGTTGCAAAATGCACTTTGCCTGCGTGTTCGTACCAAGGCCGAAACGTGATGACCAATACCACGGACGCGATACCCGCAATCCTGAAGGCAGCGAAGATCAGCGTATATGATTGGATCCATCTACTCGTTTCAACTCGGCTGGGTTCGGCATAGGGACAGCGGCATGCGGTGCAGCGATACCTTTCCCCTCCGAGTCCATAGCTGGCAACTCCGACGCCCGGAACAGGGCAAGGAGCAATTCCTCCATCGCGTGCCATTGCGCCGCATTGCTGGCCTCCAGCTTTCGCAATCGCTGGTCGATTGCCGCTATCCAGCGTTCCTCATCATCTTCCCGAAGGCGACGGTCGATGCTATCTATTTGCGCAGCCAAATCGGCGATAAAGAAAATCTTCACCTTGGTGAGAAACCACCAGAGGAGTCTCTCGACAAAGGTGCGGTAAAGGGGGCGGAAGAAAAAAAGCGTTATCCTTTCGCCAAACCGCAGCATTCTGTCACCTGCTCAACTGAAATTGGGATGAACTAAAGGCCGAAGGCAAAATCCTGGCTTAGGCCGGACTCAATACCGCCGACTTGTGAGGATAGCACACAGATGGATCGGAATAGGAACTGCATAGATCCACTATTGGCTGACGGCTCCCGCAACCGTTGAGCTGAGGTCGTAATCTTGCCAGCTTCCCGCAAAACGGAGCTCATGCACGTGACGGTCAGTTCCCGTGTACTCGATCTCTACTGTGTTTTGATTGGTGTCAAAGAGGCTGACAATGGGCGAATCCGCGGCTACACTCAATCCGTTGCCTGCCACCGTGAGATCTTCATCATGCCATGTCCCTCCGCTAATATGGAAATCGTGAACATGTTGATCGACACCGGTATAGTTGATGTTCACTGTATGTTGGGCGGTGTCGACAACATTAGCAATTGAGGATCCCGCCGCAACACTCGGCGCACCTGTAGCAGCGGTGAGATCGAAATCATGCCAAGCATTACCTGCGATGTAGAACTGATGCATGTGCCGATCGACACCGGCATAATTGATCTTCACCACATTTTGGGTGCTATCGACGAAATTGGCGATCGGCGAGCCGACAGCAATATTCGGTCCCCCCGTGGCCGCGGTGAGGTCGAAATCATGCCAAGCGTTACCGGCAATGTAAAATTCGTGCACGTGCCGATCGACACCGGTATAGTTGATCCTCACCACGTTTTGAGTGGTATCGACAAAATTAGAGATTGACGAGTCAGTGGCAACATTCGGTCCCCCTGTTGCGCTCGTAAGATCGAAATCATGCCATGCGTTACCTGACAGATAGAACTCGTGCACGTGCCGGTCGATACCGGCATAGTTGATTCTCACCACCTTTTGAGTACTATCGACAAAGTTGGCTATCGATGTACCGGCAGCGGCATTCGGTCCACTAGTCGCGGCGGTCAGGTCAAAATCATGCCACGCGTCTCCAGGGTTATAGAATTCATGAACATGTCTGTCGGTTCCAATGTAATTAATCCTCATCACGTTTTGAGTGCTATCGACAAAGTTGGCGATTGTTGAGTCAGGCGTGATGTTCGGTCCGCCTGTCGCACCGGTCAGATCGAGCCCGTGCCAGCCATCTCCTGGATAGTAGAATTCATGGACGTGCTGATCGATGCCTGTGTAGTTGATCCTTACTGCGCTCTGAGCGGAGTCGAGAAAATTGGCGATCGCCGAGTGGGCACTGATATTCGGCCCACCAGTTATCGCACTCAGATCAGCATCGTGCCATGCATTACCGGAAATGTAGAAGCGATGCACGTGTCTATCTATTCCGGCATACTTTATGCCCACTGAGTCTTGCGGTGGGTCAACTGAATTGGCAATTACCGAGCCGGAGGCCACATTTGGTCCACCTGTAGCGGCGGTCAAGTCAAAATCGTGCCAAGCACCGCCGGCAATGTAGAACTCGTGGACGTGTTGGTCAATAGCCGTATAGTTGATTCGCACAACATTTTGAATCGTGTCAACGAGATTCGCGATCGAGCACCTAGCCGAGGTACTTGGCCCACCCGTCGCGGATGTGAGATCGAAATCGTGCCAGGCGCCGCCCTCAATGTAGAACTCATGCACGTGCTGATCAACTGCGGTGTAGTTGATCCGCACAACGTTTTGCGTTGTATCGATAAAATTAGCAAGCGCGGCACCGGCCGCTGCCTTTGGTCCGCCCGTAGCCGCCGTGAGGTCGAAATCGTGCCAGGCTCTGCCGGCAGTATAGAACTCGTGCACGTGTTGGTCCATGCCGATATAGTTGATCCGCAGCACGTTCTGAGTGGTGTCGACGAAATTGGCGATCGCCGAACCGGTCGAAGCGGCCGGACCGCCGGTCAGCGCGGTCAGATCCAAATCGTGCCAGACACCCCCAGCTTGATAAAGTTGATGAACGTGCTGATCGATGCCCGTGTAGTCAACATTTAATTCGTTCTGAGTCGTATCGACGAAACTAGCAATCTCCGACCCCGCGGCCGCATTCGTCCCGCTCGTCGCGGATGTCAAATCGACATCCTGCCACCCTCCTCCGGCAGCATAAATTTGATGCACATGCTGATCGGTCCCGACATAGTGCAGCTTAAACGCATTCTCGATCGTGTCATTTACGGTCGCGATGGCAGTACCGGAGATATTCGGCCCTTGAGCGATCACTGTGAGATCGGCGTCCTGCCAAGCGCCGCCTGTGAAATACAGCTCATGAACGTGCTGATCGGTACCCGCATAATAATGCGCCTGCCCAGCCGCGACAACGCTGGCCGCAATGCCCGTCCCCGCAATCGTTACGGTCTGGGGCGAGTTCGCCAGATTGTCGGCGATGACGAGAGACGCGCTCCGGGATCCCCCAGCCGACGGCCAAAAGACGATCGAAATCGAACAACTCGCCTGAACAGCTAGCACACTCTGGCAATTGCTCGTCATGCGGAAATCCGCCGCGTTCACTCCGCCCAACTGAATGCTCGAGATATTCAGCGCGGCGGCTCCGGTGTTCGAAAGCGTTACCGTCTGGATCCCGCTCGAAGTGCCGACCGGCTGTGCTGCAAATAGGATGCTCGTAGCCGCTAGCGAGACATGCGGGATCGCTCCCGCCATACCCGTCCCGGTTAAAGCCAACGATTGAGTTGTCGAAACGTTCAGACTGTTATCACCGAGCACCAGAGCGCCACTCAGATTTCCGCTCACGGGGGGCGTAAATGCGAGAGCGAGCGAGCAGGTCCCGCCTGCCGCCAGAACGGTCACAGGCGAGCAATCTGCCACGCCGAGAGACTGTTGCGTGAAATTGGGACCGATTGTTAGGGCCGTGAAATTCAGGGCTTGATTGCCTGCGTTTAAAACGGTCAGCGTCTGCGATTGGCTCGCCTCGCCTATAACCGTGCTGGGAAACGACAACCCGCTCAGGCTTGCCAGTTCTCGTACCGCATTGTTTGCATAGTCGGCAATGTAAAGATTCCCAGCGGAATCCAAAGCAAGTCCGCTGGGGGCATTCAGGGTCGCTCCGGCCGGAACTCCATTGCCCGCAATCGTAGTGCTCACACCCGACTGCGCGCTCACACGCCGGATCACGTTGCTGGCTTGATCGGCAATATAAAGATCTCCGGCGGCATCCAGCCGGACACACACAGGCTTCTCTAGCTGGGCGTTGACCGCTGCTCCCCCATCGCCCGCATTTCCGTAAGTTCCATTGCCGGCTACTGCGGTAATCATCCCGGAGGACGCGTCCACCCGGCGAATCATGCTGTTTCCAGCATCCGCGATGTATACGTTTCCCGCAGGGTCAACGGCAACTCCCGACGGATTATCTAATCTCGCGTTTATTGCTAATCCACCGTTCCCGACGCCATCGGCGCCGCCATTTCCGCCGCCGGCCACGACGGTTATGTTTCCCGAAGCGCGATCGACTTTCCGGATCACGCCATTGTACGAATCAGCGATATAAAGATTCCCGGCGCCATCCACCGCAAGATCGCTGGGTCCGTTAAGCAGGCCGCCGCCAGCCGCGATGGTCATTTGGTGGCTCACCGCATCCAGTTTCCGGATCACGTTGTTGTCGTGATCCGCAATATAGAGGTTCCCGGCTCCATCGAGCGCAACCGCTACCGGAGTCCCGGTCCCCGCAACCGTCGTCATCACTCCCCCGCTCACTTTGCGAACTGCCTGATTTACCGAATCGGCAATATACAAATCTCCAGAGTTATCGATGGCTATGCCTTGCGGATACGACAGGCTGCCTGCAACTGTGGAAATAACTCCCGGATACAGCGCCACCTGCGGACCGAGGCCAGTTCCGTAAAGAAAAGTTGTGGCAATCAGGTTTCCGGATGTGTCCTTGACCAGAATCGCGTCTTTCCGCAGACCCGGCCAGCGCGGTTGGAAACTCACCGGCACTGTGCAGTTCACGCCCCCCGAGTTCGCGCACTGCGGGGTTCCCAAATTGAAATCAGAGCCGTACGCCAGGGAAAAAGAAGGAGACGAGCTGCCCGAGAACGTGTACCCTAACGTCTGGGGCGCCGAAGCCGCTCCATTTGCGGCCAATTGCCCGAACCGCTGTGCTGTGGGGCCGGCAAGGAAAGTTTGTGCTTCTGCCGGCTTCCCAACGAATACGAACCAGGCAACGGCAAGTATAGGGACAAGCCAAGTATGGCGCCGGCGGATCCGATTCGACATGCGTGTAAATCTGAGCCAGCCGGGTGAGTTCCGCGGCTACAGAATTGAATCGGCAGTTCCGGAGGCGAAGTTTAGCCAAATTCCCGCGGGGCGTTAGCTCCCGCAGGTAAGAATTATGTGAGGTGAATTCGGAACGGCTCTAACCTGGCCCGAGTGCGGAAGGGAACTCAGCGAGAAACCCGCGGTCTCCTCGCATTCGGGCCGTGACCGAACCGAAGCCGCTCATCATGCGGCCAGATCGACCGCTTCGTCGGAATCGTCCTCTCCAGCTTCGCGTTGCCGGTCAATTGACTCCTGGCAAGGCACACAGTACGCCGCCCAGGGCACCGCTTTCAAGCGCTTGTTCGGGATTTCCTCTTCGCAACGCAGGCAGATTCCGAAGCTCCCGTCTTCAATCCGCGCCAGAGCGGCCCGGACATCCTTCAAAAGCTTCGATTCCCGGTCGAGATTGCGAATCGCGACTTCCCGGTTGAGCTGCTGCTGCAGCCGGTCAAAGTCTTCCGCGGCATTCTGAATCAGAATTTCGTCGCGGTCGGAAGTGCCCGCCAGCAGTTCACGCTGCTTGGTCTCCAGCACCTTCCGGAATTCGTTTATATTGATGTTCGACATTACGTCCTCCAACGTCCAGCCACATTTGGCCTTCCGGCCGTAGACACCACAAACCTAATCGATCGGAACTAGGATTTGGGAACCACAAAGAATATGTGGCCGCGTACAGGACACTAGGATGCGACAATTTTGTGGAAAGTTTCAAGGGGTAGGTGTAAAATTTTTCGCAGATTTTTTGAATGGCCCGCAGTGTAGTCCAAGCCTCAAAACACCACCCCCACCAAGCGTCGGAAAGCCGGGTCAGAAAAACCCTATGGGGGTACTAGGCCACACTATATTGTAGTTCTCCACAGGTAATCCACAAGATATAGAACTGCACCTCCATTAAACGAATTGACTGCCTGAGAATTCGGGTGTTGAATAGGAGATGCAGGCCAGTTTCCTTACCCTCCCCCGAAGAAAGGTCCTACTCAACACAGCATAATGGGACAGCTCAGTGTCAATTTAGCCAGCAAGGTGAAAGAGTTGCATCGTTCCCTGAAACGGGAAGAGCGCACCGGCGTAGCGTTTCCACGCTTCTTTACTGCCAAGCTGGAGTCCGGCGCCACGCCGTACGATCAGGTCGCCTGGGAGTTGCGCACCGCCACCATCGGCAACGACAAAGGCTCGGTCATCTTTGAGCAACGCGATGTGGAAGTCCCTGCCGAATGGTCGCAGACCGCCACGAACATCGTTGCCAGCAAGTATTTTCACGGTCGTATGGGTTCGCCCGAGCGGGAATCGAGCGTCGCCCAACTGGTCCACCGGGTCGTCGACACCATTGCGGATTGGGGCCTCGCAGGCAACTACTTCAAAACCAAAGAGGATGGAGAGAACTTCCGGCTCGAGCTCGCGCACCTGATGCTCACCCAAAAAGCCTGCTTCAACTCTCCCGTCTGGTTTAACGTCGGCGTACGCGAAGCGCGCGGATACGGTTTTTACTTCGATGAAGCCGAGCAGGTCACTCAAAAGCTGATCCCCGGCGACAACCGCCCGCAGTGCTCCGCCTGCTTCATCAATTCCGTTGGCGACACCCTCGAATCCATTCTGGATCTGGCGAAGACCGAAGGCATGCTTTTCAAATGGGGATCGGGTACTGGCACGAATCTCTCGCCCATTCGCGAAGAAAATGCCCATCTCTGGGGCGGCGGCCGCGCTTCCGGACCGCTTAGCTTCATGAAAGGTTTCGATGCCTTCGCAGGCGTCATCAAGTCCGGCGGTAAAACGCGCCGGGCGGCCAAGATGGTCATTCTGAATGCCGATCACCCGGATATCGAGCCGTTCATCTGGTGCAAGGCCAAAGAAGAAAAGAAAGCCCACACGCTCGTCGACGCCGGCTACGATTCGTCGCTCGACGGCGAAGCCTACAGCTCCATCTTTTTCCAGAACGCCAATAATTCAGTCCGCGCGACGGATGAATTCATGCAGGCCGCCGCGGATGACGCGGATTGGTGGACCCGCAGCGTGGTCACCGGGCAGCGCGTGAAGCGCTACAAGGCCCGTGAACTCATGCGGCAGATCGCCGAGGCTACGCACCAGTGCGGCGATCCCGGCATGCAGTTCGACAGCACCATCAATCGCTGGCACACCTCGAAGCACACGGGCCGCATCAACGCCTCGAATCCCTGCTCGGAATACATGTTCCTCGACGATTCGGCGTGCAACCTGGCCTCTCTCAATTTGATGAAGTTCGTCGGGCCGAATGGCAGCTTCGATGTCGAAGCTTTCCGGCACGCGGTGGACACGATCACTCTCGCCCAGGAGATCATCGTCGATAACGCCAGTTACCCGACGGAAAAGATTGCAAAGAACTCACACGATTTCCGGCCGCTCGGGCTTGGCTTTGCGAATCTCGGCGCGCTGCTTATGTCTTTGGGTATTCCCTATGACAGCGATCAGGGCCGCGACTTCGCCGGCGCTATCACCGCTATTATGTGCGGCCAGGCCTATTTGACGAGCGCACGTATTGCCGAGGCTGTGGGACCCTGCCCCGGATATCCGGAGAACGAAGATTCGTTTCTCGAAGTGATCCGCATGCACTGGAATGCCGTGAACGGCATCGACAGCAAGCGCGTTCCGCCCGAAATGTTCAAAGCGGCGGAAGAGTGCTGGCAGCATGCCTATGAACTCGGCGCGCGCGTGGGCTATCGGAATGCCCAGACCACCGTGATCGCCCCTACTGGAACCATCGGCTTCATGATGGATTGCGACACCACCGGCATTGAGCCCGACCTGGCGCTGGTCAAGTACAAGAAACTGGTCGGCGGTGGCGTCATCAAGATCGTCAACAACACGGTCCCGCAGGCGCTTATCAAGCTCGGCTATACACCCGAGCAGACCGAAGCGATTGTTGCGCATATCGACTCCACAGGCACCATTGAAGGCGCTCCTTACATCAAGCCGGAGCATCTGGCGGTATTCGATTGCAGCTTCCGCCCGCAGAACGGCACGCGCTTCATCCATCACATGGGCCATGTCCGCATGATGGCGGCGGTGCAGCCGTTTATTTCGGGAGCCATCTCGAAGACCATCAATATGCCCGAAGAGTCCACGGTCGAGGACATCATGGAGGCATACTTTGAGAGCTGGCGTCTCGGCCTCAAAGCCGTGGCCATTTATCGCGACAACTCGAAGCGCGTTCAGCCCCTGAGTTCTGGTTCTGCGAAAGGGGAGAAGAAGTCCACCCCTCTAGCCGCCGAGCCGCAGACCATCGAAAAAGTGGTCTACCGGCCAGTGCGGCGCAAGCTTCCCGACGAGCGGCAATCGGTGACGCACAAGTTCTCGATTGCAGGACACGAAGGGTACATCACGGTGGGCCTGTACGAAGACGGCACGCCGGGCGAAGTGTTCATTACGATGGCCAAGGAAGGCTCTACCATTTCCGGCCTAATGGATACGCTCGCCACCTCCATCAGCTACGGCTTGCAGTACGGCGTACCGCTGAAATTCTTCGTCGACAAATTCAGCCATGTACGCTTCGAGCCGAGCGGCTGGACCGGCAACCCGCAAGTGCCCTATGCGAAGTCGATCGTCGATTACCTGTTCCGGTGGCTGGGCGCTCGCTTCCTAGGCATTACAGACGGGAACGAGGCCGGCGAAACACTGACCCTTCGGCCAACCGAACCGGAACCCCAGCAGTCCTTGCCCTTTGAAGCGAACGTGGTGAGCGATGCCCCGCTGTGCTCGGAATGCGGCAGCATCATGACCCGCAACGGTTCTTGCTATAAGTGCGAGAACTGCGGCGGGACCAGCGGGTGTAGTTAGGGAAATGGGAATTTCACTTCCTCAGTGAAATTCCCTCTCTCAATCCACTCTAAATCCGGCTCCGAGATGGACACATGCCCTAACCGAGCCGCGACCGCTTCCAGCACTATGCTGGATCCAACGGGAATACCATTGCAAGCTCGTAGAAATCGGCATCAGTGCTCACGATTATGAACTTTTCGTGCTGAGCAAACTCCAGATCTTACGATCCGATTGCTGCGGTAGGTTGAATCCGCGACATGCGCGGAATCAAGATACAGTTCACCAAGCCGCGAAACGAGTTTGCGCGAGAGATTCTCGTAAAGCAGCAACTTCACTGAGCCACTCGCCTGCCCACGCGGGCGGCGAACTCATAAACCCGCGCGAAAGTCCGCTGGCTCCAACTCAGGATAATCGTCCAGGATCTCTTCCTCGGTCATCCCTGCAGCAAGCCAACCGAGAACATCCAAACAGTTACGCGCAGACCGCGAACACACGGCTGGCCAGAGCGCTTGCCTGCCTCGATTGTGGTTCGATCGGTCATGGTGAGAGCATAACATTCCTGAAACAGTGACCGGCTACAAGAACGAACCCCAGTCACAAATTTGAAAATTCAATCTTTCTCAATCCCCTGAACAACTTACATTCGATTTTTCAATCCCGCCGCACGCCCCTCGTGCGAGGCTCGGGTCGTTATGATGACCCAAGCGAAATTAGACGCCAACCGCGCCAACGCGCAAAAAAGCACCGGGCCGATCAGTCCCGAGGGCAAAACCAATTCCAGCCGCAACTCCTTTAAGCACGGCCTCTACTCCAAACAACTGGTAGTCGGAGCCGAAGAAGCCGCCGAACTCGACGCACTCAAAACCAAGCTGCGCGCCGAACATCAACCAATCAACGAAACCGAAGAAATCCTGGTCAACGAATTGGCCGAGCGTTGGCGCCTCCGCCGCTCCCGGATTTACGAAGCAAGCATGCTCGATTCCGGGGAAGTACTGATCCCGCATCTCAACCTCGTTCAGCGCATGATGTCCTCCGCCGAACGCGGTTTCCACAAAGCGCTCGCCGCTCTGCGCCAATTACAAAAGGACCGTGGCTTCGTTCCGCAGGAACAGAACCGCGACTGCGAAGGAGCGGCCGGGCTGACTGCTGACGGCTGTTCGCTGTCGACTGGCTCTGGCTCGCGTAGCGAGTCCGCTTCAGCGCTTGGCTTCGTTCCTCCACCTTGCCCCGAAGATGAACAGATCGACCCCGCGGACTGGGCTCGCGCCTTCAAAACGCGTCACGAACTCCACAACCGAATAGCAGAACCGCGCGCGTAAGCAAGCGGGTACAGCGCGGGACTTCACTCCCGGCACAGTTCTTCGACAACCGAATAAAAGTTCCCGCCCTGTGCGGCCGCAGTGTATCGGTACGGCAACTGCCGCCGTTCAGTGCCGTCCCGTATCCTGCGTACTGCAGCCCGCCACGCAGCGGGCATGGCGGTCAAACTCCATCGTGACGCCGCTCAACGGAGGGAACACGGCAGCCTCATTCACAAGTTGGATAAAGCGTGCCGTCTTGGTTCCGGGGTTGACAACGCCATTGGTCGTTGTAGCCTCGTTGACATGGGAAGGAATCACGGCCGCCGGTCGAATAAGCTCATTCACCGCAAACGCCGCCTCTTCCGGCCCGGTTGTAAAAATGTCGCCGATGTTGAACACAACCAGGTGGGCGCGATAGAAACCTCTCACGATGGTGAGCATGTCGCTCGTCAGGCCCGTGTCCCCCGACAGATACACGCGAAGCCCGTTCGTGAATATGAGGACGAAGCCGCTTGCTGACCCCGGCGCGAACGTCAGTCCATTGCTGGCAAGCTCGGACGCTAATGGATCGGAGATCATGTTATTCGAAAGGCCGTTGCCATGCAAGGCGGTGACCAGAGAGATTTGGACCCCCTCGCCCGCATTGCCGGCTCGCACAGTACGTTTTGCGCCGTATCCCAGGTTGCCGAGGCACGCTTGCCCGACCGGCACAATCGTTTCATTTGTTGGACCTGCCGTCGGGCATCCGGGTGCCGCCATGCCGGCTAGGTGTTGGATCTTGGTCCCGATGAACGCAGTGAGCTCTCCCGAACCGATCACCGCTGCGCCCTTTGCAGCGGCAATCTCGGCTGCATTGGAATCGGGTGTTGGCACGGTGGGGATCTGGGAGCCGCACGCGGCATCGGAAGCGTTGGGATCCTGATTCAGCTTTGCGCTTCCCAGATGGTCCCCATGGGCATGACTAACGAGGAGAACGTCAATTCTCCCAAGCCGCGCATCCGAACCGCCGGCTACGGTCGTTGCCGGATCGTACAGGATACGAACACCGGTTGGATCTTCAAAGATGAGCGCGCGGTCCGGCGCACAGAACTCTCCGGTGCGGGCGCCCACTGGCGTAATGTTCACAGTTTGCGCTAGTAGACCTCCCTGGATCGCTGCCACAGCAGCTAAAAGGCACGCTGCGTGAAATGTCTGCATGGTCCCGTCCTTTCAAAAATCATTCTTTGAGGTGGGGCCGAATCGCGCAAGCGGAAACGGGAGTGTTTACAAAATTTTCACAACCGTTCTCTGCCACCCTTCACGCCAGCGCTCTGCCGTACAACACCAGCAACCGGCTCCACGCCTTCTCGGCCTGTGCCTCGTTATAGACGTGTGAGTCCGGCGGGCACCAGCCATGCGCGGCGCCTTCATACACTTCAATCTCCGCGGGCAGATTCGCTTTCGCGAACGTCTCTCTCAGCACGTTCTTGTCGTTCGGTGATCGCGCATCGTCATTCGCCGCAATCGCAATCAGAAACTGCGCGTGGCTTTTCGCTGCTTCCAGATGCGGGCTGTTCGGCTGATTGGTGACAAGTCCGCCGCCATGGAACGACGCCACCGCTCCAATGCGGTCGGGCGCCGCGGCCGCCGTCCGGAACGCGATCGGACCCCCCATGCAGTAACCTTGTACTCCCATCTTGCGATTCTTGGCGACCGAGGCTTGCTGGTCGAGCCACCCGATGAACGCTTTCGCATCCGTCATGTGGGTTCGTTCATTCAGAGTTTGAGCCAGCGGTCGTAACTCTGCAATCGGTGTGGCTGCGCCGGCTTCCGCGGTCGGAGCTTTCTTGGTCCGGTAGAACGGGTTGACGACAAGCACCGCGTACCGCGATTGCGCGAGCCGTTTGCCCATTTGCCGGAATGCCGGCCGTAAGCCGAAAATGTCCGGCCACATCAGAACGCCGGGTGCTGTCCCCGTTGCCGGGTGCACAAAGTAGCAGTCTGCCACGCCGTCCGGCGTGGTCACATTCACGTCGGATTCTGTAACTTCCATCGCATTCGCAACTTTTGGCAACATCATAGCCACGCCTGCACCCAACAGTATGCCGAACTGTTTTCGTGTCACTTTGCCGAGTCTTTCGTACTCCAGCCGGTCGTTCTCGAAATGATCCTGATCGCACATATCGGCTTATCTTATACCCGATCTTGCATCCTTCAGAACCCATCGGCATCGAATTAAAAGAATCGCAGAACAGGTATGTTCAGAAAGGCAATCATCGCGCTCCTATGTAGTGTCTGGGCCGCCGCAATTCCGGCCTTTGCTAAGAAGAGCCATGCGATCTTCCAAAGTGACCTGCGCGAAGCGGAAGAGCTATTCAACCGCCTCCAATACGATGCGTCGCTTTCGCGTCTCGATCTGCATGCAACGGACCCGGCGGCGCTCTTCTTGATCGGCCGCGACTACTACATGCTCGCCGATTTCAAAAAAGCCACCGGTTACCTGAAAAAAGCGGTAGCCACAGCGCCGGGAAATAGCGGCTACGCCGACTGGTTGGGTCGCGCATACACGAAGCGCGCCGAAACTTCCAACGCTCTGCACGCGGTCGAGCTGAATTTAAAAGCGCGGAAGGCGTTCGAGCGCGCCGTGCAGTTGAATGCAAAAAACGTCCAAGCGCTCTCGGATCTCTTCAACTACTACCTGAACACGCCGGTAGTCCTGGGCGGCGGCTATGGCAAAGCCGAAAACGTAGCGGAAAAGATGTCCTCAGTGGACGCTTCCCAGGCCTTGCTCGAAAGAGCGGAACTGGCGGACAAGCGCGGTCTACAGAACCGCGCGCGTAAGCAAGTGGCCAACTCAGCTTTCTTTAATCCTGCCGCGCAGTGAATTAAGATTCAGCCCGCCCTCATACCGGATCCCATTGATGAACAGAGACGGAGTTCCGTATACTCCATTCTCTACACCACGCCGGAAATCCTGGCGCACGCGCTCTTCATAAGTCCGGCCCTTCAGTTCGTCGCGAAATCGGCGCGTATCGAGCGACAACTGCTCGGCGTATCTGTATAGATCCTTCGTCCTGAGGGCACTCTGGTTTGCAAATAGCACATCATGCATCTCCCAGAACCGGCCTTGTGCGCCTGCCGCTTCGGCTGCCTCGGCCGCTTGTTGTGCATGCGGGTGAATCCCGGAGCGCGGGTAATGACGGAACGCAAGCCGGAGATCCTCTCCGAACTCGGCATGCAGGTCGCGGATCGTTACGAACAAACGCCCGCAATCCGGGCACTCGTAATCGCCGTATTCGACGAGTGTGTAAAGTGCCTCGGGAGAACCCTGCACGTGATCGTCGGGCTGGATGGGCAACAGCAGTTTCGAGAGTTCCAGATCCCCTTTCGTAGGCGACGCCACAGTATTCTCCTCCTCTAGTGTTTCAGCTACCGCTAGTGATGCCGTTGGGAGCGCGTTAGGTGCGCCGGGCGGGCTCAAATCTGTCCGGCATAAAGACCTCGCCCGTCGGTTCTGTCGGAAAACCCAAGTCCCGCCAGGCCTCGAAACCGCCCGCCAGCGGCCGCACCCGCGGAATCCCCGCGCGTTTTAGCAGTAGCGCCACACGGGCGCTCGTGGCTTCGTTCGGTCAACTGCAATAAAGGATAATCTGCTGGTTCTCGGGAATCTCGTGCGAGAGCGACCGCAGGTCATCCGGACGGACAACCACTGCTCCGGCGATCTTCATTCCCTCGCGCTCGATTTCGGCGGGATGACGCAGATCGATGACGCTGATGGGTTCGTCGCCGTCAAGCAGTGCGCGAGCTTCCTGAGGAGTCACGCGGCTGATTCGCAGCTTTCGCAAAAATCGCCACCGCTGGAGGTACTTCGCCAAAACATATAGCGCGATGAGCGTCAGAATGACAAAGCCCGCTCTGCGCCCAAACAATCCGAGCAGCCTGATGAGGGAATCGATCTGGCGATAAAAGATACGGCCGGCCAAAAGATAAGCGCCTGCCCAGAGCGTGCAGCCCGCAGCGTCGGCGAGTAAAAAGCGCCAGTATTGCATTTTACTGACCCCCGCGAGCGATGCGGAAAGGAGGCCCATGGCGGGAAGAAATCTTGCAAACAACAAGGCGCCCGCGCCGCGCTTCACGAATGTCGCTTCCGTCTTCCTCACACACGTATCTGGCTCCAGCGACAGTCTGCACAGCAGTCCCAGAATGGACCGGCCCTTATGACGCCCGAGTTGATACCATAGCGTGTCCCCCAGCAGCGCGGGAACCACCACGGCCGCGAGCGCCGGAATCAGAAAATAGCGATGATTCCCCACCATGGCACCCATCAGCAAAAGCACTGGGTCGGCGGGAATCGGCAGGCCTGCCGTCACGGCCAGAATGTAGAAGAACAGAAACAGATAGCCGTGCCGCAGGAACAGATACCGGAACGAAAACAAGTGCATCCGCTACAAGTCTAAAGTCTCTCGCGGATCATTTGAATGATTTCCTCTGGATGCGGTGAACGGCCTGTCTGCTTCCTGGAATAGATCAACTTCCCATTCAGGAAAACATTGAACGACCCGGGCGCCCCGGCACGCAGCCGAACTGGACTCTTGATCTCCCGTTCGATATGGTCCTTGAGGCTCACGGCCTCAGCTTTCAGGTCAGCTCAAAAGAAGCAGCGTTTAATCTCGACTTCCATGCAGAGAATGGCTCTATACCCAGGCTACCTTGCTCTCGTGTGGAGTAGGCGTTTTCGCCTGCGCTTTTCAAGTAGCTCTGATTTTTTCACAACTTCTTAGGTTAGGACAGCCGGTTGTACTAGGCGATATGGCACTTTGGAATGCGGAGGAAAGTCTGGTAATCTGGCTTTCCGGTCGAGAGAGAACACGATGGCAGTGGAAACTTCCCAGCTTCGCCCAAGATTGCCGGGCGTAGCAATTGCCGCGGTGGTGGTGGCGTTTCTTATGGCCGCACTTACGCTGGTCGCTGCGACGGTGCATGCGAGCTATCTGATCGCGGCGGTACTACCGATTGCTGCGGCCGTGACGATTCTGCGGCGGCGCGCGTGGGGTGGATATGGATTTGCCCTGATAGCGCTGGCGCAGGCTTTCATCATTCCAGCGTTGCTGGTGGGCAAGTCCTCAATCTCGGCGAGGCAGACGTGGCTGGCGACGATCTTCGAGGCGGGGTTTGCGTTGTTGTTCTTTTTCGCTGGAAGGGCGCTGAGCCGGGCCGGAGCAAAAGCCGGCGCGCGTTGGCCATGGATCGCGCTCGCAGCGGTGTCCAGCGTGCCGCTTCTGTTCGTGCGGGCTTACGTGATGCCGACGGGTAGCATGGAGAACACGCTTCTGATTGGTGATCACTTGCTGGTGCGCACTGTTCCGCGCCCGGCTCCCAAGCGAGGCGATTTGATCGTGTTTCATTACCCGGTGGACCGGAAGCAGGTCTTCATCAAGCGAGTGATTGGCGTGGCGGGTGATCGGATACGAATGAAAGATCGCGTGGTCTATTTGAATGGCGCAGCGCTCAGGGAGCCGTACGTCATTCACCGGTTTCCGGCTGATGTGTATCGGGACAACCTGCCCAGCGGCGTAAGGAACGTCGCTGTGGAAAGTCAGCCGGACTTGCTGGCGGCCAGGACGGAGATGTTGCGGCATGTGGTGAATGGCGAACTGGTCGTTCCGGCAGGGAACTATTTCGTGCTGGGCGATAACCGCGACAATTCGCTGGACAGCCGGTATTGGGGGTTCGTGCAGGACTCGGACCTGATTGGAAAGCCGTTCCTCATTTACGACTCGGAGGCCGGGACCGCCGCGGAACTGGAACTCGGAAATGTCAAGGACACACGGACCCACATACGCTGGAATCGTGTGTTCAAGCTGTTGTGAGCACCCTGGTTCCTACACGCCATCACGCTTCCGGTATTTCCGAATGGCCAGCATATCCTGCGTCGGTTCGCCGTCGCACTCCACTTGCAGAACGGTCGCAATCGGATCGGGCGCCGTTTCTGGCAATCCCGTTAATCGCACGCGCCACTGCTCCTGGTCGAACTTCACTGGCTCGCCCGTCGGGTAGAGCTTCGCTGAGAGCACTTTCTGCTGCAAGCCGCCCAAGGCCACCGTGCTGCCCGGCCAGAAATACACATGCATGTATAGCGTATTCCCTTGCCGTGTGAAGAGCGCAAAATCGGAGCGTTTCATCTGGCACCGGTCCGCCTTATGAATGAGGTCGCCGTGCTTATCCATCCACTGGCCGACTGCTGTCAGAATCTGTGTCGACGGCTCCGGAATCGAGCCATCGCCTTTGGGTCCGATGTTGAGCAGATAGTTCCCGCCGTCGCGCGTGCAGGTCAACAGATTGCGAACGATGGTCTTCGGCGACTTCCAATCGTCGTCAGCGCGCTGGTATCCCCAACTGTCGTTCATCGTCATGCACGCTTCCCATGGCTGCGAAAACGCCTGAATGTGCTGCTCCGGTGTGGTGAAATCTTCCGGGATGCCCGAACGGTTGTTGATCAGAATGTCGGGCTGCAGCTTCCGCACCATTTCGTTCATCTTGACCGATTCCCAACCTTCCGGCGTGAGTGGCCAGTTCACGTCGTACCAGAGAATGTCGAGCTTGCCGTAATTCGTACAGAGCTCCCGCACCAGGCCATGCGTGTAATCGACAAACCGCCGGCGGGCCGCTTCGTCCGTGGCGCAGCGGGCTCCGTCGGGATGATGCCAGTCCATCAGCGAATAGTAAAAACCGACGTGCATGCCTTCGCCGCGTGCCGCTTCCACATACTCGGCTACAAGATCGCGTCCGGCTGCCTGCTTCGGCGCGCAGTAGTTCGTGAGTTTGGTGTTGAACAAACAGAAGCCTTCATGGTGCTTCGTCGTCATCACCATGTACTTCATTCCGGCCGCCTTCGCCAGCCGCGCCCAGGCGCGCGCCGCATGCGGCTTCGGATTAAATCGCTTGGCCAATTGTTCGTACTCGGCCACGGGAATGCCTTCGTTTTCCATCGCCCACTCGTGACGTCCCAGGACGCTATACAAGCCGAAGTGGATGAACATCCCGAAGCGCGCTTGGTGCCACCACTGTTCGCGCCGGTCTCGGTCGGCAACTGTCGATGTGGTCGGTCCGGCAGGTTCCGGGGGCCGCTGTGTCTGGCTCTCAACTTTAGCGGGAAAGAAGGCGGCAGTTGCGCCTGCGGCTTTTAATAGGTTGCGTCGGGAGAGCAATGGCTTTTTCATATGCAATCATCTTTTTATCATTGTTTTCCGCACGGCTGATCCAACCGGAACTCCTGGACCATGTTCCTCCCGAAGTGGCGCGCCCGAACCTGGCCGATCTCATCCGCATCAATCGCTACTTCGGAGGGCACTCGATCTTGCGCAGCATGCTACAAAAACTGGTTCAACCGGGCGAGGAGTTCACGTTGTTGGACGTGGGAGCCGCTTCCGGCGATAGCGCCCGCCTGATCCAGAGCTGGTATCCTGCAGCGCGTGTATTCAGTCTCGACTACAACTTCACCAATTTGGAAGCCGCGCCCCGGCCGAAAGTTATTGCGGACGCCTTCGCTCTGCCGTTTCCACCCGCCAGTTTCGACTTCGTCTCATCGTCGTTATTTCTGCATCATTTCACGAATGACCAGGTTGCTGAACTGCTGAGCGTGCTCTATAAGACTGCCGCGCGAGCATGTCTGGTCAGCGATCTGGAGCGGCATATCGTCCCGTATTTGTTTCTGCCGGTGACCAAGCCGATATTCGGCTGGAACGACATTACGATTCACGATGGCAAGCTTTCGGTCCGTGCCGCGTTTCGTCGCCAGGAGTTGCAATCGATTGCTGCCTCAGCAGGACTAACCCATGCCGAGTTCCACGTGCACCGGCCTGCATTTCGCATTTCCATGATCGCGCGCAAGAACTGTGCGACAGAACCCCGCGCGTAAGCAAGGGGCCCTCCATGCCCGAAATCTGCTATTCCTTGAACATGCAATCGCCTCGCGGTTTGTGGGCCCTCTGCTCTCTGTTTATTGTTTCTGCCCTTGTCTCCGGCCAATCCACGCCGCATAGCGGCATTGATTTGAAGGCCATCGATACATCCGTCGATCCTTGCCAAAACTTCTATCGGTACGCTTGCGGCAACTGGATGAAGAACAACCCGGTTCCTCCGCAATATTCGCGCTGGGGCCGGTTCAACGAGCTGCAGGATCATAACCAGGAGATTCTTCGCCAAATCCTTGAAGACTCCGTCCAGCATCAGGACCGTTCGCCTATCGATCAGAAAATCGGCGCTTTCTATAGTACCTGCATGAACGAAGAGGCTGTCGACAAGGCAGGAGATACACCGGTTGTTCCCGGCATCGAGCGCATTCGCGCACTCAAACAGAAAGCCGAACTCGCCGCCGAGGTCGCGCGTCTTCACAACCAGGACGTCTCCGTCTTCTTTCGCTTCGCCTCCACTCCCGATCCCGATGACGCCCGCATGACGATCGCGGATATCGATCAAGGTGGGCTCGGCCTGCCCGACCGGAGCTATTATTTGCAGCCAAAAGACGAACAAACGCGCCGCCGCTACGTCGAGCACGTCACTACGATTCTTTCGCTCGCTGGGTACTCTTCCGCCGATGCCTCGACTGCGGCCAATAAGATCCTGGCGCTCGAAACCGCGCTCGCCAAAGCTTCTCTCGATCGCACCGCCCGCCGTGACCCGCACCTCACGCACCACAAAATGACCGTCGAGCAACTGCAGGCGCTCTCTCCCGATTTCGACTTCAAGCAATACTTCACGGATCGTGGCGCTCCCAGCTTTACTTCGCTCAACGTTTCCGTTCCCGATTTCTTCAAAAGCCTGAACCAGGAGCTGTCCTCCACCACTCTGGATGACCTGAAGAATTACATGATCTGGCACTATGTCTCTGCCTATGCGCCGCAGTTGAGCAAGCCATTCGTCGAGGCCAATTTCGATTTCTACGATCGTTACCTGACCGGCGCGAAGGAACTGCAACCGCGCTGGAAGCGCTGTGTGCAGCTTACGGATCGCAATCTCGGCGAGGCGCTCGGCCAGAAGTATGTCGAGCGCGCCTTTGCCGGACAATCCAAAGAAAAGACGCAGCAGCTTGTCAACATCATCGAAAAGGAAATGGAGGTGGACATCGATTCGCTCACTTGGATGACCAGCGCGACCAAGCAGCAGGCTATCGCCAAGCTCAAGGGCGTTACCAATAAGATCGGCTATCCGGAGAAGTGGCGGGATTATTCCAGTGTGAATGTCTCGGCAGATAACCTGGTCGCCGATGTCCGGAATGCGCGCGAGTTTGAAACGCGCCGCAATCTCAATAAAATCGGCAAGCCCGTCGATCGCAAAGAATTCGGCATGACGCCGCCTACCGTGAATGCCTATTACAATCCGCTCCAGAACAACATCAACTTCCCGGCCGGAATTCTGCAGCCGCCGTTCTATCAAAACAGCGCCGATATGGCCGTGAATTTCGGCGGCATCGGCGCGGTCATCGGTCATGAATTAACGCACGGCTTCGACGACGAAGGCCGCCAGTTCGATGCGGACGGCAATCTGCGCGACTGGTGGACGCAGCAGGACGCTGCCGAGTTCAAGAAGCGCGTCGACTGTATTGCCAACGAATATTCCAAGTTCAGCCCGGTCGAAGGCGTCAACCTGAACGGCCGCCTCACGCTCGGCGAAAATGGCGCCGATAACGCCGGAGTGCGCCTCGCCTACATGGCGCTGCTCGGCGGTCTCGAAAACGGAACGGTCGATAAACAGAAGTTGGACGGCTACACGCCCGAGCAGCGTTTCTTCCTCGGCTACGCTCAGATCTGGTGTCAGAACGAACGTCCGGAGGCTCTGAGGAGCAGCGTTCGTACGAACCCCCACTCTCCCGGTGAATTTCGTGTCATCGGCGTGGTTCAGAATAGTCCGGAATTCGCTAAAGCCTTCGGCTGCTCCGCCGGACAGCCGATGGTCGCCGCCAACGGCTGCCGCGTCTGGTGACACCGGTTTGTGGCGCACGCCTTTAGCGTGCCGCCGTGGGCTTCAGCCCACGGGTCCCCGATTACACTGATTATGAATGGTTCTTTCAAAATTCGGCTTAGGCGTATTGGCCTGTCTGACCCTGGCTTTTAGCGCGTTGGCCCAGAGCGGCCTCGATCTGAACGCTATCGACAAATCGGCGAATCCCTGTAACGACTTCTATCAATACGCCTGCGGGAATTGGCTGAAGACCCACCCCATTCCGGCCGACGAAGCGAGTTGGGGCCGCTTTAACGAGCTCCAACAACGCAATCAGGAGATCCTGCGCGGCATTCTGGAAGACTCCGAAAAGCACCAGAACGCCTCCTCCATCGATCAGAAAATCGGCGGCTTTTATCAATCCTGTATGAACGAGCAGGTCATTGCGGACCGCGGCACTGCGCCGCTGAAACCGGAGCTTGATCGCATCTCACAGATATCAAATCTGACGCAGTTGATGCAGGAAGTCGCTCGTCTGCACGCGCGCCAGGTCGGCGTCTTCTTTCGCTTCGATTCTTCACCCGACCCGAAGAACGCCGAGATGATGATTGCCGATATTGACCAGGGCGGCCTCGGCTTGCCCGAGCGGGATTTCTATTTTCGGAACGGCCCGCGTTCCCAGGAGATTCGGAAGAAATACGTGGTGCACGTAGCCAAAATGTTCGAGCTGGCGGGTACGCCCGCTGCTGAAGCGGAAAAGAAAGCCCAGACAGTCATGTCCATTGAGACCGATCTGGCGAAAGCCTCACTCAGCGTTACTGCCCGGCGCGATCCGCAACTGCTGGTTCATGAGATGCCGGAATCCGAACTCGCCCAGCTTGCTCCCAAGTTCGATTTCCGCCAGTTCTTTGTCCAACTGAACACCCCGGCTTTTTCCAAGCTGAATGTCGCCGTTCCGGATTTCGTCAAAGCCTTCAACCACCTCCTCGCTACCGAGAAGATGAGCGACCTGAAGGACTACATGGCCTGGCACTACATCAACGCCAGCGCGCGCCTGCTTCCCAAGCCTTTCGTCGATGCCAATTTCGATTTCTACGGCAAAACGCTGTCCGGGGTCACGCAACTGAGGCCGCGCTGGAAGCGTTGTGTTTCAGCGACGGACGATGAGCTCGGCGAGGCGCTCGGCCGCAAATTTGTCGAGAAGACCTTCGGCGAACAGGGCAAACAGCGCACGCTCGAGATGGTTCACGAGATCGAAGCGCAAATGGCCAAAGATATTCAGTCGCTCACCTGGATGTCCCCCGAAACCAAGAAGCAGGCGTTGATTAAGCTGCAGGCCGTGACCAACAAGATTGGCTATCCCGATAAGTGGCGCGATTATTCGTCCGTGCAAATCATCGACAACGATTATTTCGGCAACTGGTATCGCGCCAACGAATTCGAAAGCAAGCGCGAACGCGACAAAATCGGCAAGCCTGTCGATCGCAAGGAATGGGAGATGACTCCCCCGACCGTTAACGCTTATTACGACCCAACTGAAAACAATATTAATTTCCCGGCCGGCATTCTGCAGCCTCCGTTCTATTCCAATAAAGCGGACGATGCAGTGAACTATGGCGCGGTGGGTGTTGTCGTGGGCCATGAACTCACGCATGGTTTCGACGACCAGGGCCGCAAATTCGACGCCGACGGCAATCTAAAGGACTGGTGGCAGAAGAGCGATGCCGAACACTTCCAGAAACTCGCCGATTGTTTTGTCAATGAATACGGAGGCTTCAGCCCGACGCCGGGTATCGAGTTGAACGGGAAACTGACTCTCGGTGAGAACACGGCCGATAACGGAGGCATCCGCCTGGCCTATTTCGCATTGATGGACGATCTCGCCAAGAAATCCATTGCGCTTTCGCAGAAGGCGGACGGGTATACACAGCCGCAACAGTTCTTCCTGGCATACGCGCAAATGTGGTGCGAGAACGAGCGCCCCGAAGAGGCCCGCCTGCGCGCGCAGACGGATCCCCACTCGCCCGGCCGATTTAGAACAAACGGCGTTGTCCGGAACATGCCGCAATTTGACGAGGCCTTTGGCTGCAAACCCGGCGACAAGATGTATGTCGCCCCCGGGCAAGGAGGCTGCCGCGTCTGGTAACTCTATGACGGATCAACTCAAAGACAACCCGCTCCTGGTCGAGCGCTTCCCGATCCAGTTCGATGCGGTGAAGCCGCAGCACGTCGAACCCGGCGTTCATCTGCTGCTCGAGCAGATGCGCCATCGCCTCACCAGCCTGAGCGCCCCGGAAGTCCCGCGCACGTATGAAGACGTTTTGCTCGCTCTCGACAAAATGACCGAACCGCTCGATTTTGCGGTTGCCGTGGTTCGCCATCTCGAATCCGTTGTCACCACGCCGGAGCTGCGCGCCGCCTATAACGCCATCCAGGAGCCGGTCAGCGCGTTCTATACATCCATTCCCTTGAATGCCACTCTGTGGAGTGCCATCAAGACGGTTGCGGGAAGCCCGCACGCCGCGAGTCTCGCGCCGGTTCACCAACGCTATCTACAGAAGACGGTAACGGGATTCCGCCGCGCCGGCGCCGATCTCGACCCGGCCGGCAAAGAAAAGCTCGAAGAACTGGACGTAGCTCTTGCCAAAGCGACGACAAAGTACGCCGAGAATGTTCTCGACGCGACCAACGCCTACGACTTGGTGATCGAAGACGAAAGCAAACTCGCGGGCCTGCCACATTCGGCGCGCATGGCTGCGCGCGAAAGCGCGAAGTCGAAGGGCAGGGAAGGCTGGCGGCTCACCTTGCAGGCTCCCAGCTATGTTCCAGCGATGACATACCTCGATGACCGGTCCATTCGCGAACAACTCTGGCATGCATCCAACACGCGTTCGGCGGGCGGCCAATACGATAACACCGGGCTCATTCTCGAAATTCTCCGGCTTCGCCGTGAGAAGGCGAAGCTGCTCGGCTACCGCGATTTCGCCGATCTGGTTCTCGAAGAGCGCATGGCCCATACCGGCCAGAGCGCTCAAACCTTTCTGGAAGACCTGCGCCGCAAAACCGAGCCGTTCTTCCAAAAAGAAAATCAAAGCCTGGCGGAGATGGGCCGCCAGTTAGGATACCGGGAGATCCATCCCTGGGACGTCAGTTATCTGGCGGAGAAGCAGCGGCAAGCTCTCTACGAGTTTGACGAAGAAGAGTTGCGGCCTTATTTCGAACTAAATCGCGTTGTCGCGGGTATGTTCGAAATCTTCAGCCGGGTTCTCGGCATTCACGTCATTGAAGAGCCCGGCATTCCCGGTTGGGATCCCGCGGTCAAGTACTACCGGGTAGAGGATGCCGAGTCCGGCGAGCTTCTCGGCGGCTTCTATACCGATTGGTTCCCGCGCGAGAACAAACGCGGCGGCGCCTGGATGGATGTACTCATAACCGGCAATCCTGGACAGGGCCAGCCCCATATTGGGCTGATCTGCGGCAACCTGACACCCCCGGTGGAAGATACGCCTTCGCTGCTCACCCACCGCGAAGTTGAAACCATCTTTCACGAATTTGGCCATCTTCTGCATCACGTACTCAGCCGTGTTCCCGTTCGCACGCTGGCTGGTACTAACGTACCGTGGGACTTTGTCGAGCTTCCGTCACAAATCATGGAGAACTGGTGCATGGAGCACGATGCCCTGAACCTGTTTGCGCGCCATTACCAGACCGGGGAACCGATACCCGAAGAATTGTTTCAAAAAATGAAGCGCGCGCGCACATTTCGCAGCGCCAACGATCAGATGCGCCAGCTTGGGTTCGGCATTCTCGATCTCAAGCTTCACCGTGAATTCGATCCCTTCGGCCAACCAGACGTGATGTCCTATGCGCGCGACATTCTGGGTCGATTTGCTCCTGCTCCCCTGACGCCCGATTACGGCATGGTGGCAAGTTTTACTCATCTATTCGCGAATCCGGTGGGATACGGGGCTGGCTATTACTCGTATAAATGGGCGGAGGTTCTGGATGCCGACGCATTCACACGTTTTCAGCGCGAAGGTATCTTTAACTCGGAAACCGGCAAGGACTACCGGCGTCATATTCTTGAGCTTGGAGATAGCGACGATCCGGCGCGGCTCTATCGCGGCTTCATGGGGAGGGACCCCGACGCGAATGCGCTCTTCGAACGCTTGGGACTGCTTCAAGCAGCTTAAATGAGTGTTTCACCGATGCCCGCGGAGGACGAGCTGACGAAAGTTCTTCGCGAAAATGAACAGCTCCGGCAATCGCTCGCCGAGTCTACGGCGGCTCTGAAGAAGGCCCAGCAAGAGGCTGAACGAAATTTGATTGCCGCTCAAAACGCGACGGCTGAGCTACAGCACTTCGTCTACGCTGCCAGCCACGACTTACAGGAGCCCTTGCGCTCCATCTCGACTTACACCCAGCTCTTACATCGCGACTACGCCAAAGACAAACAAGCCGGCGAGTTCGCGGGCTTTGTAAACGACGGCGTTATGCAAATGAACGCCCTGATCCGCGATCTGCTGACATATTCGCGGACCGGCAACCCCGGCCGGCGCAGCTCCGTGAATCTTTCCGCGCCGGTCCAGTGGGCACTGTTTAAACTCGCCACGCCGATCAAGGAGACGGGCGCCAGCATCACGCACCACGACCTTCCCGACGCCGAGATTGACGATGCTCAAATCGCCATGCTATTTGAGAACCTGCTGAGCAATGCCATTAAATTCCGCAGCGAAGCGCCACCGGTGGTGGAAATCTCTGCTGAAGAAAACGGCGACGGTTACACGATATCCGTGCGCGACAACGGTGTCGGCGTCGATCCCCGCTTTCACGACCAGGTCTTCCTCCCGTTTAAGCGGCTGCACGGCAAGAACATTCCCGGCACTGGTCTCGGCTTAGCGATCTGCCGCAAAATCGTGCAGGCGCACGGCGGCCGTATCTGGGTCGAGAGCGACGGCAAGGCCGGGTCGAACTTTAGATTCACCCTGCCCGCCTAAAACCAATCGCCCCTGGTGGTTTTCAACCATCATTGTTTCGGCGCTTTGTCCTGTTTTCAATAATTTGCCGGTTGGCCCTCAACCTGTAATAAAGAGGTGCGAAGTATGGGCCGCAATTACAGGACGGTATTGCTGGGCGCTGGGTTGTGCGCCTTGGTAGCGGGCGGCGTTCTCCTCGCGCAGGATGCGCAGCAGTATCCGCCCGCACAGCAATATCCGCAGAGTTCGTATCCGCAAGACGGGTATCCTGCGGCCCAGCCGGACCAAGGCGACCAGCAGCACGGAGTCACGCGCTTGAGCATAGTACAAGGTGATGTGAATGTTCGGCGCGGCGATAATGGCGAGCTGGTCGCTGCGGTGACTAATGCGCCGCTCACCGTAAAAGACCAGCTTCAAACCTCACAGGGATCCAGAGCTGAAGTGGAGTTGGATGCCGGCAATCTGATCCGGCTCGCGCCCAATACGGAGCTGAACTTTGCCGATCTCGAATACCATCGCTATCAGGTCCAGCTTGGCGCGGGTACTATCATTTACCGCGTCCTGCGCAATTCGAATTCTCAAGCCGAAGTAGACACGCCCAGCGTTGCCTTCCGGCCCCAAGGCCCCGGCGAGTACCGGATTTCCGTGCTGGAGGATGGAACCACCCAGATCACGGTGCGCTCTGGCCAGGGTGAAATTTATGGACCGCGCGGCACCGAGCAACTGGTTGCCGGGCACACGACCCTGGTTCGAGGAAACCCCTCCGATCCGGAGTTCCAAACCGGATTCGAGATCGCGCGCGATCAGTTTGACGATTGGAGCGAGAATCGCGACCAGCAACTGCTGGCTTCCCAGAGCTACAACTACGTCAGCCCCGATGTGCCCGGCGCGGACGACCTCGACAAATACGGCAATTGGGTGCCGTCGCAGTATGGGCAAGTGTGGGAACCTCAGCCTCCTGCACCGGATTGGTCCCCTTACAGTTACGGCAATTGGGCCTGGACCGATTATTACGGCTGGAGCTGGGTCGATAACGCCCCGTGGGGCTGGGCTCCTTATCATTACGGGCGCTGGTTCTGGAACGGCGGCTATGGCTGGTGCTGGTGGCCGGGTCCGCGCGTAGCCTCGGTTTACTGGAGCCCGGCGCTCGTCGGCTTCTTTGGATGGGGCGGGTTCGGCCGGCTCGGCTGGGTCCCACTAGCTCCGTATGAGGTTTTCCACCCGTGGTGGGGCCATGGACTCGTGGGCCGCGGCTTCGGATACGGCGGCTACTATGGCTGGGGCCGCAACGCCGACGTCTATCGCATGTATCGTAACGCGGGCGTTCGCGGCGGTGTGATGACCGCGCCCTATAACGGCTTTGGTCATTATGGCCAGCGATTTGGTCGGGCGACTCGCGCCGAGCTAACAAATGCAAGCCTGGTGAGCGGCCGGCTTCCCATAACTCCCACCCGCGCGAGCTATCAATTTACCAACCGGGCCGCTTTCGCGAATCCGCGGCTCGCGAGTGCCGCCAATCGCCAGTTCTTCCGGTACACCCCGTCGCGGCAAGCGGGCTTTGCCGCGGGGCCGCGCTACAGCGCGCCGGCTCAGCGCGGCTATTCGAACGGATACGCAAGCGGCGGTTGGCAGCGCTTCGGCGATCCTGGACGAGTGCCAGGTAATGGACAATCGTTTCGATCGACTCCCGGAGATAGCGGCTGGCACCGGTTCGGACAGCCGCAAGCGCCCTCGCCTCAGCGGCAAGGTTATTACGGAAACGGGTACAACGGCAGGGGCAGCTTTGGCGCTCGGCCCTCGTATCCGGGATATAGCGCTCCGCGCTACAGCGCCCCATCAGCGCCGCGCTATAGTGCGCCTGCAGCGCCACGTTACAGTGCGCCTCGATACAACAGTGCGCCTCACTACAGCGCGCCCGCTTTTCGTGGCGGCGGAGGCGGTGGTGGAGGTTGGCACGGAGGCGGTGGTGGAGGCGGACGCTCGGGTGGCGGCGGGCATGGCGGTGGCGGCCACCACCGCTAGATAGAGTTTTCTTCCCTCAGCCGCTCCGGCTCGCCTGACCGGGCTGGAGCGGCCTTTTTTATTAAATCCAGTTTCCGGGCGGAGCTATTTCCACCCACGGACCTTCTACCGGATCCCCATGAAGTGTGATTCGCCGGATGTACTTCGCAAGTACAGGATATTTGCTGGGTATCTTCACTTCGTAACCGTCCGGGGCTTTCAACTGGCCGGGCAGGGGAGACTGCGCAACGAGACACTCAACCAATTCCTGTCGTAGCGTGCTGGACTCTTCCAAATCGACGTCCGCTTCGTAATCCGGTTCCACCACAACACGCCCGATGTACGCCGCGGTCGGCTCGACCGTTTTGAACGTCTCTTCCACGAAGAATTCGAGGTCCGGATGCATGGCGGCCAGTTACATCTCGCGCCGGTTTTCGAGCGAGCGCGACATGGTCACTTCGTCGGCGAACTCCAGATCGCTTCCGACCGGAATGCCCATTGCGATGCGCGTGACGCGCGGCCCAAGCGGTTTGAGCAATCGCGAGAGATACACTGCGGTGGCTTCTCCTTCCGCCGTCGGGTTCGTCGCGAGAATCACTTCCTGAATGTCGTTCTGATGTAAGCGATCGACCAGACTCTTAATTCGCAACTGCTCGGGGCCGATCCCGCGCAGCGGAGAGAGCGCTCCGTGCAATACGTGATAGAGCCCGCGGAAGGAGTGTGTGGTCTCGATCGGCAGGATATTATGCGGCTCTTCCACCACGCAGATCTGATTGTGCTCGCGATGCGGGTCGCGGCAGTAGAGGCACAAGTCGCCTTCACTAATGTTGTTGCACTGCGGGCAAATGCCGAGCTTGTCTTTGACGTCGAGAAGCGCCTGGGCGAGGTTTTGAACATCGTCGCGGGAAGCTCGCAGCAGATGAAAGGCGATACGCTGAGCGGATTTCTGGCCGATGCCCGGCAGCCGTTTACACTCTTGAATAAGCCGCGCGAGCGGCTCCGCGAATTCCGCCATTTGTCTGCGGGCCTAGAAGAGGCCAGGCGGGAGCCCGAGGCCGCCTAACATGCCGCCCATCTTGCCTTGCGCCTCTTCATCCACTTTCTTTGCTGCTTCGTTAAAGGCGGCCATCATCATATCCTGAAGCATTTCGACATCGCCCGCGACTTCGGGATCGATTTTCACCGCGAGCACGTTCTTGTGCCCGTCCATCTTGACGCTGACCATCCCGCCGCCTGCCCCGGCTTCCACGCGAATGGCGGCGATCTCCTCTTGCAGCTTCTGCTGCATCTGCTGGGCCTGCTTCATCATGGCCTGCATGTTACCGGGCACTTTCATGATCGATGGTTCCTCTCACTCATTCAAATTTCGCACGGTGCGGACGTGCGCATCGGGGAAAAGCTCCTGAAAACGCTTGACGCCGGGATGCGAGAGCGCCCGCTCGCGGAGTTCCTGATCGTCGCCCGGCGGCTTTGCGGCTTCTGCCACCACGGGTGCCGCAGCGACATTATCCGCGATTTCGAGTTTCAGCCGGACGGGCTTCCCGGCAATCTGCGAAGCGACTTTCTGTACGGCGGGATCTTTCAAATACAGCGTCATCGGCTTCGGGCAGCGAATGATGAAGTCGGCTCCGTCCAGCCGTACTTCCGACCGCTGGATCGCGTCCGCGCTGTGATTCATGCCAGCCGCACAAAGCGCATCGTAAAAGCTCTGGCGCAGATCGCCGTTTTGTGGCGCGGGTTTCACGGGCGCCTGAAAGGCCGGCGGGCGCGGCGCGGCCGCTCGTGAGGAAGCGCTCAAAACAGGAGATGCGGGCCGGGACGGTTCGGTCTTTTCGAGACCGGCGAGCGCTTCTTCGATGGATTGCAGCTTGCCTGCCTGCACCAGCTTCACCAGCCCGAGTTCCAGATGCAGCCGCGGTTGCAGCGAGGTTTGGAGGGTTTTGTAAAGGTCCAGCGTGAGATTCAGATACCGGGTCAAATCCTCTTCGGAAAACAATCCGGCGGTTTCGAGCAACGCCTGTTGCTCGGGCTCGGACGCGGCGATCAGACGCGAGGGCTTCCCCGCGATTTTGGCCACCAGCAGATTGCGCCAGTACCGGCTAAGCTCGCGGCAAAAATGCTGTAGACTTTGGCCATTGCGTTCGAGCTCCTGCACGATCTCGAGCATGCGCTGGGCATCCTGCTTATCGACCGCTTCCGCCACGGCGCGCAGAGACTCCACGCCGAACATGCCGAGCAAAGCGCGTACTGCTTCGACTTCTAGCGTTTTGCCACAGCAGGCGATTGCCTGGTCGAGCGCCGAGAGCGAATCGCGCACGCTGCCCTCGCCGGCTTGCGCCACCACCGAGAGCACTTCATCGCTTGCTTCTATGCCTTCCTGCTCACAGATGAACCGCATGCGGTTCATGATTTCGGCGAAATCCACCGAGCGGAAGCTGAAGTGCTGGCAGCGCGAGGAGATGGTATTCGGGATCTCGTACGCTTCGGTCGTGCACAGGATGAACACGACCCACTCGGGCGGTTCTTCGAGCGTCTTCAGGAGCGCGTTGAACGCCTCTTTCGTAATCTGGTGCGCTTCATCAATGATGAAGACCTTATAGCGATCACGCGCCGGGCGATAGCGCACGTTCTCGCGGATCTCGCGCATTTCGTTGATGCCGCGATTCGAGGCCGCATCGATCTCGATCACGTCGACGGAGTTGCCTGCGCTGATCTCCGTGCAGCTCGAGCACACCCCACAGGGGATAGCGGTCGGGCCTTGGACACAATTCAGACAGCGGGCCAGGATGCGAGCGACGGTCGTTTTGCCGGTTCCGCGCTGGCCCGAGAAGATGTACCCGTGGGCGAGGCGGTTGCTCTCGATAGCGTTGGTGAGGGTTTTTTGAACATGCTCCTGCCCAATGAGCTCGCCGAAATTCTGCGGACGATACTTCCTCGCAATAACCTGGTACATGGATTAACAAAGCCCGGAACTCGTAAGGGGGAGAGCGTTTGCCAGACCCCGGGTGATCCGCGGCACACGGGCTAAATCGCTACCGTTGCTTCCTTCCGGACCTGGCGGGGTTTACGACCGCCCATTGCACGAAGCCCGAGGCCTGACAACTCATCATGGTAGCATCCGCGATTAATTTCGCGGGCCCAAAACAGCCTGCAATTTTTCGCCGAAGGCCGTGGTAGGCGCGGGCCGGTTCTCCGGCTTCCGTTCTGGCGGCTTCGGAGCCGGTGCGGGTTCAGCCGGCGTTGCTTCCGCGGGCTCCGGAGCAGGCTTGATGCCGTCCAGGTAACGTTCTTTCTTGAGCAGCATACGCTCCAGCGGCGCGATCCAGCCGGTGAATTCGCCGTCGATGTGATTGTCTCGTTTCAGGGCGCTGCGCACGGCATCCATTTTCGAATCGAGATTGTCGAGATGATGCAGCAGCAAAGCTTCCGGGAACGCCGGCAGCTTCGGGGAGCCGAACTCCAGTTCACCGTGATGGCTGATGATCATATGCTCGATCAGCGTACGCAGTTTCGGCGGGAAATCGGGAATCTGACTCAGCTTCGCGCCGAGGATACGCAGACCAATGATGATGTGGCCGAGCAACTGGCCTTCCGCCGTGTAGCCAAAGCTGCGCGCATACGAAAGCTCTTCGAGCTTGCCGATATCGTGCAGAATGACGCCTGCGATCAGCAGATCCGCGTCGATCTCCTTGTAATGCGAGGTAACCAGACGGCTCAAAGAACAGAGCGAGAGCACATGCTCCAGCAGGCCGCCGCGGCAGGCGTGATGAATGTTCTTGGCCGCGGGCGCTGTTTTGTACAGCGTAGCGATCTCCAGATCGGAGAACAAAAGTTCGAGCAGAGAACGAAGATGCGGATTGCCCAACCCGGCAATGATGCCCTTCAGCTCGGCGAACATCTCCTCCGGGTCGCGGTCGGAGCAAGGGAAGTAGTCCGATAAATCGACCTCGTGTTCTTCGAGGCGGCGCAGCTTGTGCACAGTAAACTGCGACCGGTTTTGGTAGACCTGGACCAACCCCTTGATCTTGATGAAATCATCACGCTCGAAGGTGTGCATCACCTCCGTGACGTTGTCCCACATTTTGGCTTCAATCTCGCCCGTGCGGTCCGCCAAGTGCAGCGAGAGATACGGCTCGCCTGTCTTCTTCTGGCGTATTTCCTTCGAGATGACAAGAAACTGGCCTGTCACAACCTCGTTCGGAACGAGGTTGCCGATGTACGGCGATTTCATAAGGCGGTTAGCGTGAACTGCTCTTTCCGGTAACTTCGGTCTGCGTGCCTGGGATCGGGATCACCCACAGAAGCTTCTTATGCCGCATCTTTTGCTCGACCTCAGCCTTGGTGACGGTTTCCGGTTTCAACTGCGCGGGATCCTGCCATTTGGTGTCCTGGCCCGGCGCCGCGCCGGTATCCGTAAATCCGGGCTTGATTTGCAAGAAGGCCTGCTCGCGTAACTGCGTCAGGTATTCGCGAATCTTGGGCTGCATCTTCGGCCCGTAAAGAATGTTTTCGATCTCAGGTTTAGCGTCGGCGAGCGATTCGAGACCCGCTTTGGTGTGGTCGTCTACTTTTAAGATTTCGAAACCGGTCGGAATGCGGATTGGCTTGGTGACGCCGCCCTTCGGGAGATTCCAGACGGCTTCTTCAAATACTTTCGACAGATCGCCCTTCTTATAAGCGCCTAGAACTCCGCCGTCCTTGGCAGTGGTCGCGTCGGAATTGTCGCGGGCCAGATCGGAGAAGCGCTCCCCTTTGGCGGCATCGGAGGCAAGCTGCTCGGCCTTCTTCTGCGCGGCAGCGATACCGGCGGCGTCCTTCCCTTCGGTCGAAATCAGGATCTCGCTCAAATAAACTTTCTCATCGCGAATGAAATCCTTTTTGTGAGCGTTGTAATAATCGGCGACTTCTTTGTCGGTGATATTAATGTGGCGGCCGACTTCTTCGCCGATTACCTGACGGGTCAGAAACTGGTTCTTGGTCTCGTTGAGGAAATCCTCGTAGCTCATACCGGACTGCTGCCGGATGTAGTCATGGAACTTGTCCTGGTCGGTGATGCCGGACTGGCGCTGCAAGTTCGCCATGTACTTGCTGACTTCGGAATCGACGTTAATGTTGAGTTCTTTGCCCTTTTGAATGAGCAGCAACTCATCGATGCGGTCCCGCAGTACATTCTTTTCGCGAGCCTGATAATCGTGCTGGAGCTGCTCCCCGTTTTCGCCCTGAGCGCGAAGCTCCTGCGCTATCTCCCGCGACAGGCGTTGCAGCTCGTCCTGACTGACGATATCGCCGTTTACCTTGGCCACAATCTGGTCAACCACCGTGAAATGGGGAGTCGGATTATCGGCGGCGAGGCACACTGGAGCGAACGCTAGCGCGGCAACGCACAAAACTTTCATAGCTATCTCTCTATTATGACAACTCTGAAGAGCCCCTTGCTTACGCGCGGGGTTCTGTAGGTGCAACTGAGCGCCGCCAAAAATGGCGGCGGCAGCCAAGATTGGCTGACCCCACGAGATGCGGCTTCTACACTGAAGAGAATGGCGACGAGGCTGACGGCCAATGTAAAGGCGGGTGGTTGTGCTTCCAAGCTCAGTCCTAAAATTCTCGACCGCGCACTCAGAACGGTACCCCGCGTCACGAACGAACGGATTTTGGTCGGCTACGACACGGCGGACGATGCCGGTGTTTACGATTTGACGGAAGCCGGCGGCAAGCCGCTGGCGATGGTGCAGACGGTCGATTTCTTTACGCCGATTGTGGACGATCCGCACACGTTCGGGGGAATCGCCGCGGCGAACGCTTTGAGCGACATTTACGCCATGGGCGGGCGGCCCGTGACGGCGCTCTCGCTGGTGGTGTTTCCGGCCAAAGGCAATCTGGAAGACCTGGAAGCGATTCTGAAAGGCGGCGCCGAGAAGATTCACGAATCCGGCTGCGTGATCCTGGGCGGGCACAGTATTTCGGAAGACGAAGTGAAGTTCGGTTATGCAGTGACCGGGCTGATCGATCCGAACCGGATTCTGACGAACGCCGGCGCGCGGCCGGGCGATGTGCTCGTTTTTACGAAACGAATCGGTACCGGGGTGATCTCGACGGCCCTGAAGAAGGGAATTGCGGAACGAACCCACATTGCGGGATCCATTGAGCAGATGCTCACCCTGAACCGGGACATTTGCGATGCGATGCTGACGCTGGAGGTTCATAGTTGCACCGATGTGACCGGGTTCGGGCTGCTCGGGCATGCGCGGGAAATGGCGCTTGCGAGCGACGTGACGCTTGAAATTTCGGCGAGCGCCGTGCGGTTTCTGCCGGGAGCCATTGAATATTCGAAAGCGGGGGCGCATTCGGGCGGGTTGCATAACAACCGGGATTTCGTCGAAAGCTGCGTGCGGATGCCAGAAGGCACTCCGGCTGAGATTGAAGCCTTGTTGTACGATCCGCAGACTTCGGGCGGTCTGCTCATCTCGCTTGGCGAAGACGAAGCGAAGAATTTGCTGGAACTCCGGCCGGAAGCATACGTCATCGGGCAAGTGAAAAATTGCGGAACGAAGCCAATCGAGGTACAACTCTGAATTACGAAACGAACCCAATTATTGTTGCGCTGGATGTCGACACGACGACTGAGGCCCTGCGCCTCATTGAAAAGATAGGCCCGAGCGCCGAGTTCTATAAAGTCGGGATGGAGCTTTACGCCGCAGGCGGCATGGAATTCGTGGCGCAACTGGCCGGGTTTCATAAAAGGGTTTTCCTCGATCTGAAGCTGTACGACATCAGCGAAACGGTCAAGCGGGCGACAAGGCGAATTTGCGAAACGAACCCACCGCAGTTTCTGACGGTGCACGGCAGCGGGCCGGTTATGAAGGCGGCGGTGGAGGGCCGGGGAGCCGCTGAAACAAAACTGCTGGCGGTGACCGTGCTGACCAGTTTCGATCAGCAGGATCTGGCGGACCTCGGATATAGCGTCCCGATTTCGAATTTGGTGGAGCTGCGGGTCAAGAAAGCGGTCGAGAGCGGAATCGACGGAATTGTCTGCTCACCGCTCGAAGTGAAGCGCGTGCGGCAGATCGGGGGACCGCAACTCAAGCTGGTGACGCCGGGCGTGCGTTCGGCGGGCGTGAAAAAAGGTGATCAGAAGCGCGTGGCGACTCCGGCGGATGCGATTCGGGACGGGGCGGATTATCTGGTGATTGGACGACAGGTGACGCGGGCGGCCGATCCGCGAAAGGCGTGCGAGGAGATTTTAAGAGAAGTTGAAGGGGCACGGCAGGGCGTGCCCCTTGGGTGAAAGACCGCTCCCTGGCGGTCGCGGCTCAGTTCTTTAAGAGGTTGAGGATGGCTTGGCCGTTGGGGGAGCCGAGGCCGGTGCAAGCATCCCAGTTCAGGCCGGCTTTGAATCCGCCGTTGGTGCCTGAGGTGACGTCGTTCAAGGCTTTATGATGCGCGAGGGTTCCGTAGAGCACCGGATGGAACCAGCCGAGATTTTTCCCAAGCTGCTCATTGCATAACGCGATTAAGCCCGCCCACAAAGGAGCCACCGCGCTGGTACCGCCGATGACGCCTTGCGCGCCATCGACCAGAATCTGATATCCGGTTTCGGGATCCGCGACGCCAGCTACATCGGGAACGCCACGGCCTGCAATTTTGAGCGCCGATTGATAAGCGGGTTTCGAGAAATGGCTGCTGATGCCGCCGCCCGTTGCCCCGCCATTGGTTCCATCGTTCCAGACGGTTTCGGATTCGATTTTGCCGTCTTTGGCGATGAGACGCGTGCCGCCGCAAGCGAGCACCCACGGACTCGAAGCAGGGAAGTCGACGTGATTTTTTCCGTCACTTTCGCCGTCGGACGAGCCGTTGTCGCCGGAAGCGACGCAGACGGAAATGCCGAGCAGCGCCGCGTCATGGAACGCCGCATTGAAGGCATTCATCGTCTGCGCGGTCCATTCGCGCTCGGGCGCTCCCCAGCTTATGGAGATGACGGACGGCTTGCGGACGGTGTCGTGAATCGCCGCATTAATCGCATCCAAAAAGCCCTGATCGGTATTGGGAGCGAAATACACGGCAATCTGCGCATCCGGCGCAACAGCTCCGGCGACTTCGATGTCGAGAACGACTTCGCCGTCCGGCCCGTTCGGGTCGCCGGTCGGCGCGTTCTGCGCGCCATCGACGGAGATGGCGGTCACGGAAACGTTGTTTGATAGGCCGATCTGCTGCCAGTAGCTGGCGAGATCGGAGTTGTTAAAGCCGCCGCCTAGTTCGATGAGAGCGATGGTTTGGTTTTTCCCGGTGTTCTGCGGAAAGTTGTAGATTTCCGCTAACTGCCGGGGTGTGTAAGAAAGAGCCTGCGCCGCATGCGGGCGCACCCGATGATACGTGCCAACCGCCGGCCGCTGATCGAAGCCGAGCACGGAGATTACGCACGAAGCAAGCGATTCCGGCACATGCGCTTCGAAAGCTGCCGAGAGTTCCGAAAGCCGCCCGGAAATACTCATCGAGCGAGCAGCCGGATTGATGTTGACGATGGAAAAATTGTGTTCCGACGCGAATCTCTCGACCGTTGCAATATCGGCCGGGTCAGCGCCGTGAAGTTCGGCTAATTCGGCGTGCGTATAGCGCCGATCCGCATTCGAGGGATCGGGCGCTTGTTCGCGCCGCCGGAGCACCAGAGTAAGGGTGACGATTTCGTCACGAGACATACAGTTCTACTCCTCCGCGCAGAGAGTAGCGTTCGGTTTGGCTGTTCAGGTGGAGGTTCGGGTTGGGGGAGCGGGGCTAAGTAATTGGAGATGAATATCTTGCGTGATTTGGAATTTCTTTGGAAGGCTTGTGACTGAATGCGGAGTTCTTTAATCTGGATGGGAGATATGTCAATTCATAGCCGCTCCCTCGCGGTCGCGGTTCTGTTCGCGCAGCTTGCCTGCCCGCAGGGGTTATCGAGCCTGTTGGCCCAATCGGGGGCGAAGAGTTCGACAGCCGCGCCCGCCGATCCGTTGCACCGCGAAACGCCACGCGGCGCGATTTACGCGTTTCTCGAAGCGTGTCATGCCGATAACTTTCTGCGAGCTTCCCAGTATCTGGACCTCTCGAAGATCAGCGCGAGCGAGCGGGCGGTGGAGGGGCCGGAACTGGCCAGAGAGCTCGGGGAACTGCTCAATCGAAATCCGGCCTTTGAAGTAACACGGCTCAGCAACGACCCGGAAGGAGATCTCAGCGACGGGCTGAATCCGAACCGCGACAATCTGGCGACCTTCGAACTGAACGAAGAACCAGTAACGTTGCAGCTCCAGCGCGAAACGCAGCGAGGAGTTTCGATCTGGCTGGTATCGCAGGACAGTGTTCAGCGCATTCCGGAATTGCGCGCATTGGCGGGCGAATCCCCCATTGAGAAGAAGCTGCCGGCTCCGCTGGTCCGCATCAAGTTTATTGGGACCCCGATATGGATCTGGATCGCGCTCGTATTGATTGCGTTGATCCTCTCGGCGGTTTCCAAATGGCTGTCGCGGCTGCTGCTGGCGGCGATCACTCCAGTGGCGAAGCGGTATGCCACATCTTTACAGAATTACCGGCTGCAAACATTCATAGAGCCGCTCCGGTTACTGGTGGCGGTGATTGTCTTTCGCGCTTGCATGGAGGCGATCCCGCCGTCGGCGCTGCTGCGCGATTACCTGCTGAAGCTGATCGCGTTTCTCTTCATCGCGGGCGGGGCGTCGCTCGCGATGAGAATTGTGGATGTCATTTTCGACCAGGTGCTAACGCGCCTGGATACCAGGCAACGGGCGATCTCCTATTCGGTGATCAGTCTTAGCTCGCGGTTCATCAAGATCTGCGTATTCTGCCTGGCGGCCTTGTGGGTATTGACGGCGTGGGGATACAACACCACGACGATTCTCGCGGGACTCGGTGTCGGTGGGTTGGCGGTGGCGCTGGCCGCGCAAAAGACGATTGAGAATTTGTTCGGCGGGATTTCGGTGATTTTCGACCGTCCGGTTCTGGTGGGCGATTACTGCCAGTTTGGCGGGCAGGCGGGAACCGTGGAGGACATCGGGCTGCGGTCGACGCGCATTCGCACGAATGACCGGACCGTGGTCACGATTCCCAATTCGCAGTTTTCGACCATGAACCTGGAGAACTTCTCCCGGCGGGACCGGATGTGGTTTCACCCGACGCTCAGTTTGCGCCGCGATACCAGCCCGGGAGATATTCAGGCCATGATGGACGCCGTCGCGACGATTTTGAGGGAGCACCCGATGGTGGACGCTTCCGGCGTTCCGGTGCGGTTCACCAAAATTACGCAGTTGTCGTTCGAGCTGGAAGTTTTCGCGTATGTGCTGACTGCCGACGGAAATCAATATTTGAAGGTGCAGTCCGAGCTGCTGTTGAAGATTTTGGAGGCTGCGGCGAAGTTGAATGTGGGGTTTGCGGTGCCGTTCGCGGAATCGATGAGCGTGCCGAGCGATCAGGCAAAGAGCGCGAAAGAATCAGCGGCGGTGGATACGTTGGTGTGAGAAGACCCGGTCCGATGACAGGAAACCCAAGCGTCCCGAGGAGTCGGGGCGCGGCAGACTGAAAGTTCGCGCCACATTACTCAGTGTATGCAGCCAATCCAAACTACACTCCGGGTCCGTATAAGTGACTGGAGGTGCTCATGGCACAAAACAATAATGTGCGTCTGATAGAGGACGCGTACGCTGCGTTTGCAAAGGGCGATATTCAGTACATTCTGGATCGGGTCACCGAGGATGTGGATTGGATCAACGAAGGACCGGAGTCTATTCCGTATGCAGGCACGTTTAAGGGTCCGGAACAGGTGCAGCAATTCTTCCAAGGGCTTGGCAGCACACTCGAGGGGGGACGCGTGACGCCAACGGAGTGGATTGCGGAGGGCGACAAGGTAGTCTCCATTGGCCGCTTCAGCGCAACCGTGAAAGAGACAGGTAAGCGCATCGATGTGCCGGTGGCGCACTTGTTTACGGTCCGGGATGGCAAGATTGCACGCTGGGTGGGATTCGCAGATACGGCGAGAGTAGCGGAAGCGTACGCCGGGGCCGGAATGGCCGCAGCGAGAATGTGAGCGGGTTGCAGGCTAAATGCCTGCTCCACAACCCGGCTGATACTCTCGTTTGATGATGGATACCATTCTTGCGCTGGACCAAGGCACGACCAGTTCACGAGCAGTTCTGTTAGGGAAGGATGGCCGCGTTCAGGGGCTGGCGCAAGCGCCCTTCAAACAGATTTTTCCCAAGCCCGGCTGGGTAGAACACGATCCGAACGAGATCTGGTCCACGCAGTTCGGCGTGGCGATGGAGGCCATCGCGCAGGCGAATGTCCGGCGCGAATCGATTGCGGCCATCGGAATTACGAACCAGCGCGAGACCACGGTTGTCTGGGATCGCAAGACGGGCGAACCGGTCTACAGCGCGATCGTCTGGCAGGACCGGCGCACCTCGGGCTTTTGCGACCAGCTCCGGAACGACGGCCATGAAGCAAAGATCCAGCAGAAAACCGGCCTGGTGATCGATGCCTATTTTTCCGGCAGCAAGATTCGTTGGATTCTCGACAACCTGCCGGGCGCGCGGGAGCGGGCGGAACGCGGCGAGCTGGCGTTCGGCACTGTCGATAGCTGGCTTATCTGGAAACTTACCGCGGGCGCGCGGCACGTAACCGATGTCACGAACGCGTCGCGCACGATGCTCTTTAACATATACACGCAACGCTGGGACGGCGAGCTGCTCGATTTGCTCCGGATCCCGGCATCGCTGTTACCCGAAGTGGTCAGCTCGAGTGAAGTCTGCGGGAAAACCGTGGGCATGCTCGAAGGCATTCCGATCGCGGGGATTGCGGGAGACCAGCAAGCCGCGCTGTTCGGGCAGATGTGCGTGGAGCCCGGCATGGTGAAGTGCACCTACGGCACCGGGAGTTTCATGCTGCTGAACACAGGCGAGCAGCCGGTTCCTTCGAAGAACAAACTCGTGACCACGATCGCCTGGCGTGTGAACGGCCGTACGCAGTACGCGCTGGAAGGAAGCATTTTCATTGCGGGCGCGGTGGTGCAGTGGTTGCGAGATGAACTGCAAATCATTCGCAGCGCCGAAGAGATTGAAAGCCTCGCGGCCAGCGTACCGGACACAGCCGGCGTCTATCTGGTGCCTGCGTTTTCTGGTCTGGGCGCTCCGCACTGGGATCAATATGCGCGGGGAGCGCTGGTGGGATTGACACGCGGCGCCAATCGCGCTCATGTTGCAAGGGCCGCGCTGGAAGGAATCGCATTTCAGGTGGCCGATGTGATTCACGCGATGGAGAGCGATGCCGGAATGCCGTTGCGCGAGCTTCGAGTGGATGGCGGAGCGGCGCGCAACAATTTGTTGATGCAGATCCAGGCCGACTTACTGGGAGTGACTGTTACGCGGCCCTCGAATCCGGAAACGACTGTGTTGGGAGCCATTTATCTGGCCGGATTGGCGGTGGGGTACTGGCCGGATCAAGCGGCTATCGCCAAACATTGGGAAGCGGACCGGCAATTTACGCCTGCGATTGAGCCACGAGAGCGATGTGATCGGTTGACTGGTTGGCAGCGCGCTTTGGACCGGGCCAGGGCCTGGGAGACGTCGTGACGCGGGAAGAGGTCCTGCGCGAAATCGGCAGAGGCGGCGAATGGGATGTTCTAGTGGTGGGCGGCGGAGCGACCGGCTTGGGTACAGCGGTGGACGCTGCTTCGCGCGGTTATCGCACGCTGCTGCTCGAAGCGAGCGATTTCGCAAAAGCGACATCGAGCCGCAGCACCAAGCTGGTACACGGCGGCGTCCGTTATTTGCAGCAGGGCAATATCAAGCTCGTGCTCGAAGCGCTGCGGGAGCGCGGCCGGATTCTCCGAAATGCGCCGCATTTGGCTCATCGCAGAGCGTTTGTAATTCCTGCGTATCGATGGTGGCAGTTGCCGTTTTATGGAATCGGCCTGACAATCTATGACCTGCTGGCGGGGCGCGAGCGCATCGGCCGTTCGCGCATTCTCTCGCGAGCACGGGCGCTGCAGGAGCTTCCGGCCGTCCGGCGGGAAGGCTTAAAAGGCGGAATTGTTTATTACGATGGCCAGTTCGATGATGCACGCTTTGCGATTGCGCTCTTGCGGACGCTATTCGATTTAGGCGGCGTGGCGCTGAATTATGCGCGGGTCACCGGACTGCGCAAACGAAATGGTACTGTCTGTGGCGTAGCCGCGGAGGATTGCGAAACGGGAACGCCATTCGACTGCGCGGCGCGAGTTGTCGTCAATGCCACCGGAATCTTCTCCGATGCGCTGCGCCGGATGGACGATCCGGGGGCCAAGCCTATCATCGCGGTGAGCCAGGGAAGCCACCTTGTGCTGCCGCGCGATTTTCTGCCCGGCGATGCCGCGATGATGATTCCACGCACTTCGGATGGGCGCGTGTTGTTCGCGATTCCGTGGCACGATCGCGTGGTGGTGGGAACTACGGACGATCCGGTCCCAGAGCCTGCCTATGAACCGCGCGCCATGCCGGACGAGCGGAAATTCCTGCTGGCTCACATCGAGCGATATCTGGGCCGGCGGCCCGCAGAACGGGACATCCGTAGCATGTGGTCCGGCCAACGGCCACTCGTGCGTAGTTCCGATGCGAAGAGCACAGCGGCGCTGTCGCGCGACCATACCATTCTTATTTCGGAATCGAAGCTTCTGACGATCACTGGCGGCAAGTGGACCACCTATCGCAAAATGGCCGAGGACGTGATCGACCGCGCGGCCCCGCTGTGCGGGTTGTCGAAGAAGTCGTCGCAAACCGCGGAATTGCGGTTGCACGGATGGACGGAGAAGCCGGAAGCGCAGAACGAATGGCAGCGCGTCTATGGAGCCGACTTGCCGCTGCTGGACGGGCTGGCGGAAGATCCGGAACTGGACGGGCCGCTGCATCCCGAACTGCCGTTTCGCCGTTGCGAAGTGGTTTGGGCGGCGCGGCATGAGATGGCGCGTACGCTGGAAGACATACTCGCGCGGCGCACGCGGGCGCTGTTTCTGGATGCGCGGGCGAGCATCGAAGCCGCTCCGGCGGCCGCGCATTTGCTGGCGCGCGAACTCGGCCGCGATGCCGCCTGGGGACAGAATCAGGTTGCGGCATTCCGTCGAGTAGCGGAGAGATACCTCTGGAGTGAATAGCAGCACGAACACATTTTGTCGAGAAAGGTGGCATAGCGCCTGATGCATTTGGATGCAGCGGTGATGGGTGAATTCGTGGGGACCATGGTCCTCATTCTTTTGGGCAATGGCGTGGTGGGGGGTGTGTTGCTCGCCGGATCGAAAGCCGAGGGCGCCGGGTGGTTGACCATTGCGACCGGCTGGGCACTGGCCGTGTTTGCGGGTGTGGCGGTGAGCATCGCAATCGGCGATGCCGACGCGCATCTGAATCCGGCGTTTACGGTGGCCTCGGTGTTGATGACGGGCCATGCGGAGCGGTTGTTCACGTATATTCCGGCGCAAATCCTGGGCGCGATTGCGGGCGCAGTGCTCGTCTGGCTCTTCTATCTGCCGCACTGGGCGCCCACGAAAGATCCCTCGAAAAAATTGTCGTGCTTTTCGACCCGTCCGGCGATCCGGCATCCCGCGAGCAATTTTTTGAGCGAGCTGATCGGGACGTTTGTGCTGGTGGTGGCGGCTGCGGCGCTCGTTTCGCGCAGGCTCGCGCCGGGCGGCGTGGCTCCGGGATTAGGACCCGTGTTGGTGGGCGGCGTGGTGTGGAGTATCGGGCTTTCGCTGGGCGGGACCACCGGATACGCGATCAATCCGGCGCGCGATTTAGGTCCGCGGCTGGCGCACAGCTTTCTGCCGATTGCCGGGAAGGGCGATTCCGATTGGAGTTATGCGTGGGTGCCGATTCTGGGGCCGATTTGTGGCGGGATGATTGCGGCGGGATTCGTGAAGTTGACGGGGATATAGCGGCCCTGCCTCCAAGCACACTGAACAGACTGTTAACCCTGGTCTTTTGCTGAATTTCTACTTTGAATCAGCAACAGATTGTGGCCTTCCGGGTCGTGCAGTACGGCCCAGCTTGTGGTTGCATAGACGAACCGTTCGCGTCCAATCGCATCCACTGAGGCTTTCAAATCGGCAACCTCGAAGAACAGCACGGCCTTATCAGAGGAAGGATACGACTCAGATCCCTTCCGTTCCAAACAAATGAAGCCAGTTCCGGTGTCGAATTTTGCATAGTGTCCTTGTTCCTCGCCGGTCACTTCAAGCCCAAGTATCTTTTGGTGGAACTCCCTTGCACGGTCGAGTTCTTCGAAGTAGAGTTCTACGCCTGCAAAGCTCAGCAAAGGCTTACTCATAACGTCGTTTATCGCATGGGTACCAGCACTTATGGATCGTGCAGAGAAATCGCTTGCTATTTTCCCTTGTCCGAACTATACATAGTAGAGACAAGGGAAATGCCCGCTGAACCGTTAGAACTGCTGCCCGGCACTCTCTATATGCTGATTCTTCGCACTCTGATCGGCGGCCCAATGCACGGCTATGCGATCGCACGGAGGATCAAGGAATCATCGAGCGACGCGCTCACCATCGAAGAAGGATCGCTTTATCCCGCTCTGAACCGGATGTTGGTAAAGGGATGGCTCACCGCAAAGTGGGGAGTCTCCGAGAACAACCGCAGGGCGCGATTCTATCAACTTACAGCCGAGGGCCGGGCTGCTCTTCGATTGGAAGAGAAGCAGTTCCAGAGCCTGGTCAAGGCTATTTTTCAGGTAATGCGTACGGCTTGAAGGCAGTATGATGATGTGGAAAGAACTGAAGCGGCGATGGGGTTATTTATGGCGGCGCCGGCAATTTGACTTAGAACTTGCCGAAGAGATCCGCTTTCACATCCAAACGCGTACCGAAGAGCTTGTGGAGGCCGGTCTCCCGGAACGCGATGCAAGAGCACAGGCGCAGCGCGAATTTGGACCGCAGACTCGTCTTCGCGAAGATAGCCGGGCCGCCTGGCAATTCATTCTGCTGGAAGATTTCCTGGCAGACCTGAAGTACGCGGGTCGAGCGCTACTAAGAAATCCGGCATTTGCAGGGGCTGCTGTGCTTTCGCTCACATTGGGGATTGGCGCAAACCTGGCGATCTTCAGCCTGACAACGGAATTTCTGTTTAGCCCGCCGTCCGTTCGTGACGCGCAGAGCCTTACGTATGTGATCTTGGGCGGGAACAGCAATGCCGCGCCTGCACAATACAGGTTCCTGAGAGACGCTCATCTTTTTGAAGGAGTGGCTGGTATGAATCCGGAAACGGAAACAAACTGGCGCTATGGCGAGGATACTCATCGCGTCTGGGGCACGCGAGTGACGGACAACTTCTTCGATGTTACTGGGGTGCGGGTTGCGCTGGGCCGGCCGATCCATACGGGAGATCAGTGGGAAGCCGTCCTCAGCTATGGTTTTTGGAAAGGGCGCCTCGGGGGTGATCCAAGAATCCTAGGCCGGAGCCTCGCCTTCGACGGCGGGCTCTATACGGTCGTTGGCGTTTTGCCGCCCGAACACCGGACGCTGATTGGCTTCGGCTTTTCGCCCGATCTCTATCTGACGATCAATCCGGCAACTGGCGGGAAGGAAACGACTGTCATGTTGTATGCCCGCCTCCCCGCGTACGCGACGCGGGAGTCTCTTTATCCGCGCTTGCTCGCCGTGTGCAGGGACCTCGACAGGGTATTTCCGCGGGCAGAGGGCGAGTGGTCGAATAACACCGAAATGAGAGGAGTCGCCGGACTAGAACGGCTGAAACTCCTGTCGGGAATGCCCATCGCCGCATTCTTTGCAGTGCTGATGGCAGTTGTTGGGATCGTCTTTTTAATCGCCTGCGCCAATGTCGCCAGCTTGCTGCTTGCTCGCGCTGCGAGCCGCCACCACGAGCTCGCCATCCGCCAATCCATCGGAGCAAGCCGGTGGCGCATCGTACGCCAGCTCCTGGCCGAGAGCCTGCTCATGGCGATTCTCGGAACGGCGGCGGCGCTTGCGCTAAATCTCGCCATCTCTGCCCTCGCCAATCGAATTCGCCTGCCGCTCCCCGTGCCGATACGTTTACAAATTCAGCCGGACTGGCGGGTCTTATGCTATGCGGCCAGTCTGGCCATGGCTAGTGCGCTTGTGTGCGGCTTCATGCCGGCCCTGAAGGCAACGCGACGAGACATACAAGCAGCTTTGAAGCTGGGAGAACGAAGCATTGCCGCGCGGCTGGGCTTCCGCCGCGTTCTGGTGATCGCGCAGCTAACGGCGTCAGTTATGCTCCTGCTCACCGGGTTCTTGTTCCTGCGAAATCTGCTGCTCGCGAATTCTTTGAGTCCGGGATTCGATATTGATCACACGGTTTGGGCCTATATGCGGCTGGTTCCGGAGCGGTATGCGTCGAAAGATCCAGGTGTATCAAAAAACAAAATTGGAAGTGTTTCGTATCGAGCGTTGGAGCAGCTTCGGGCTTTGCCTGCGGTTGAGAGTGCTGCCGCCGCTGCAATTGTGCCTCTCAATGACAACCTCAAGTTTGGTGGAGATGTACTCATCGACAGTAGGACTCAACTGCAACGGCTCTTTTACACCGGCAATTGGATCAGCGCCGAGTATTTCAAGACCATGGGCATTCCTCTGCTCTCCGGGCGCGACTTTCTTCCGGGCGACCGGGACGGCGCTCCACGCGTCGTGGTTTTGAACCAGGCCATGGCGCGCCGACTCTTCGGTGCACAGAATCCTGTTGGCCACACGTTGCGCTTTCATGACGATCCGCCTGCAAGCGTTGTGGGGGTGGTGAGCGACAGCAAATACTTTTCGCTCGGTGAAAAAGATCTGCCGGCCGTGTTTTGGCCGTACGCTCAATCTTCGCGTGCAGCCGTGAACTTGAATTTCCTGGTACGGAGCCAGCACCCGGAGAGTATTCTCAAAGAGGTAAACCGTGCGCTCGGAAAACTAGATTCCACAGCCGCTATTGAGGTCAAGCCGATGACTCGGGCACTTGGATTGGCCCTATTGCCGAGCCGGGTGGGTGCCGGATTACTTGGAAGCATGGGTCTGCTTGGATTGTTGCTTGCTTCGGTGGGGCTCTATGGCGTATTGATGTACTCCGTTACCTCGCGGATTCGCGAGATCGGAATTCGTGTGGCTTTGGGTGCTAAGCCGATTGCAATCGGATACATGGTTCTCCGAAGCAGCCTATTGCTGGTCGGAGCCGGACTCACGGCGGGTGGAGTGCTTAGCTATTTCGCCGTAAACCCGCTCGCGTTGTTTCTGGTCCCGGAACTGAGCCCGCACGATCCGGTTTCTCTGATAGCAGTCTTCGCAACGCTGCTTCTGGTCGCGATGGCCGCTACGCTCTTACCCGTAATTCGGGCGTTACGAGTAGATCCGATAGTAGCGCTGCGATATGAATGAGCTCGGAGTAATGCCGGTGCGCGCGTTCACTTACCCGAATGCCGGCATCGGCTGAACGCCGACTACCGTGATGTCATCCTCCTGTCCGAACTGTTGAGCGGCCTGCGCGATCTGCGACGCCGGCTCGATGCTGATCACCCGTGTACGATCGAATCCGTATAGTTCACCGGACTTGCTGCGCGCTTCCACCACGCCGTCGGAAAGGAAGACCACGCGCTGGCCCGGTGGAATGCAAAACTCCACCTGCCCGTATTCGATTCCGAGCGTCACGCCCAAGGGAATGCTGCCCGGCGTTTGAATCTCAACTCCGGCGCAGTAGGGCGAAAGATGGCCGGCATTGGCAATCGACATCCGGCCATTCTGGTGGATCAGCGCGCAACAACACGTTGCAAAGCGACCATCAATCTGGCCCGCGAGTAAATCGTTCAAATCGGCCAGCAGTTTCGCCGGCTCGCTCGTCTCCTTCACACTACGGCGCAGCAGACCCAGGATGAGGCTCACCAGCATGGCAGCTTTTAAACCTTTGCCGCTCACATCGCCAATTACGATCAGCACGGACCCGTCGTCCCGGGGAAAAAGTTGGAAGAAATCGCCGCCGACTTCCTGCGCCGGGAGATATGCGCACTCGATGTGAAAGCCAGCGGCAGTGACCGAGCTCGGCACCATGACCTCTTGCATGCTGCGAGCGGCTTCGAGTTCCGCCTTGGCTTGCGCTTGTTCGGAGCGAACCTTCTGGAACCGGTACAGAATGAGCGCGGCGATGCTCAGGAAGAACAGAAAATGAGTGATCGAGTCCGGCGCGATGCTCACGAGACCCAAATTCAGATCCCGAAAGAAAGGCGTTGCCGTTTGCCGGATGCGCAGGAGCCACAGAACCCAGTGCAGCGAATTGGACATGTCGATCCCAAACATTAGAAACAGAGGGATTGCGAGCAGCCCGGCTTCCTTGTTGCCGCGGATGTAGCGCCAAAGCACGATGGCCGGAATTGCAAACCAAAACGGGATATAGAACAGCAAATGTATAAGGTTTGTATGGGGAATTGAGATCCAGCCGTGCCACGCTGCATACCCTCTCACCACGTTCAATGTGAAGGCGAACTGGTAAATACGCACCCATGTCGGTGTGGCTTCTTTCAAAAAACGAAAGACGAATTCCAACAGGCAAACGGCGCTAACCGCCGATCCCACTGCGTCGAAATAGTCTTTCCAACGGACATCTGAGCCGGTCATCGCAGCATGTGCATCCACGATTCCCATCAGGGCCACCGGGATAATGGCCATCGAAAGCCAAAGGTATTCAGTTTGTCTGCGCTGCAAAACGAACAGCACAATCAGCCCGCCTGCGAGCACGCTGTAAAGAAGTTCCAGAACATAGGAGGCGATCTGATCGCCAAGAATTCGGCGGAGGTCCAATTCGTGTACGCTACGCATCGCTTCCGCCGGGCCGATGAACACCGTGCCCGGCGCTCTGCCGATGCGATTCAGCTCCGGCCACAACCAAAGCCGGATCGCCAGTTGAACGGAGCGGCTCTTCGAGACGTCGAAGCGATAAAACCTTGGTGCCTCCTCATAGAGCAACCCGTTTGGCGGAAATTCGCCGGCGGCTCCGATCCGCTTTCCGTTGGCGAAGATTTCATGTGGACCGATCAGCGACATGGTTAAGCCGAGAGGACCGCTGTTTTCAGGAATCAGAACGCGCGTGCGGAACCAAAGATAGCCGCGCAGATTTCCGATTCCCAGCTCGTCCCATTGCTTGTCGGCCGAGATGACTTTCCAGGACGAGTCGTCGAAATCCGTCGCCGCCCAACGTGGATCGTCACCTCCCTGAATCCGCCATGTGCGGATCGCCACAGGGCTGCCCAAATGGGTTGCGTCGGTTGCCTGTGCGGCGGCGCTGGCAGCAAGCAGGGCAAGCAAGAACGCACAACACATGGCGCACCGTGTTGGGAGCCCCGCCGAGAGCTGCGGTATTACGCTGCAGTTAGAGCTTCTGAGTCGGGTGTGCGATTTCATGAACCGCCCGGATACTGATCATATCGGTTCCGGTCGACAATCTGAGCAGGGCGCTAACTCTTCATATCCGCTTCAGCGTCAGAGCCGTCCAGCGCGGCAAAAGGCCTGATACTCGCGCTCAATCGCGTCAAGTACCCGCTGCTCCCGCCGGCTTTCCCGGCGCCGCTCAACGCATTCAAAAATGCCGATGAGAACCGCGAACACAATCGCTATCCCGAAGAGCAAGTCACCCAGGTCCGGGAGGTTGCTTCCCATGCTCCTGCTCCTGCCAGCGTTCAGCCGAGGTGCCTCATTTTGCACCTGCATCACTCCTTTTGTATCACTTCCTACGCAACCCGGATCGATTCGCCCTGATGGCGCGGCGTTAGGGCCACAATGGAGGAGCGGACCCCATGGAGTTGAAGCCTGGTAAGCTGATACGCATCTTCGTCAATGAAAGCGACAAATTTCGCGGCAAGCCGCTCTACGAAGCCATCGTCGCGCGGTGCCGTGAGTTGGAGTTGGCTGGAGTCACGGTATTTCGGGGACTGGAAGGTTTCGGCGAAACGGCCGAGCTGCACCGTGCCGGCTTGTTCGGCGGCGACTGCCCTATCGTGATCACGATCGTCGAAACGGAGGAGAAGACGCGTTTGGCAGTGCCGGAGTTGCAATCGATGATGGCCGGCGGGATCATTGCCGTGACCGATGTTGAAGTTGCTGTGATATCGAAAACGCGTCCATGTTGAAAGCCGGCATTCTCAATCCATCCATCAACTCGCTGTTGAGCCGCGTCCGGCACACCAACACCCTGGTGATTGCTGATCGCGGGTTCCCCTTCTGGCCCCAGATCGAAACCATCGACATTTCGCTCGTGGACGATATTCCGGGCGTGGTTGATGTTCTGCGAGCGATCCGGGCCAATTTCTCCATCGGAAGGGCATTCATGGCGGAAGAGTTCAAATCGGCGAACAGTCCCGGGAAACGCCGCGAATTCGAGCTTGTCTTGCAGGACATCCCGCTCTTCTGGGAACCTCATATAGACTTCAAGAAGCGGGTTCCGCAGGCAGTGGGCCTGATCCGGACCGGAGATACGACCCAATACGCAAATATAATTCTGGAATCAGCATAGCCGCCATGATGATCAATCGACCTGCCGGAGAGGCGACCCCTACACGCGCGGACCGGGCCGGGCATAGCCTCTTTCCCCGGGAAGCGATGGTACCGTTCGTCCTGGTGACGGTGCTGTTCTTCCTTTGGGGCATTCCCAACAACTTGAATGATGTGCTGATCCGGCAGTTCATGAAGTCGTTCGAGATCACACGCTTCAAAGCGGGATTGGTGCAATCGGCCTTTTACTTTGGATACTTCTGCCTGTCCATGCCAGCCGCGCTGATCATGCGGCGCTATGGATACAAGACTGGCCTGGTGATCGGTCTGTTTTTATACAGCGCCGGAACCGTGCTCTTTTGGCCCGCGGCCATTGTGCAGAGTTACGGCTTTTTTCTATTTGCATTGTTTGTCATCGCCACTGGGCTTTCGTTTCTAGAGACCGGATCGAGTCCGTTCATCGCGCAATTGGGAGATCCCGCCACTTCCGAGCAGCGGTTAAATTTTTCGCAGTCTTTCAATCCGCTTGGTTCCATCACGGGAGTGATTATCGGGACGGTTTTCATCTTCTCGGGAATTGAGCTGACTCCGGCCCAGGTGACAGCCATGAAAGCGGCGGGCCAATACCGGCCGTACCTTCAGCACGAGACCGTGCGCGTGATCATGCCCTATCTCGGCTTGGGAGCGGTGGTCCTGCTTTGGGCCATTCTGATCATCCGCACAAAATTCCCGCACGTCACCGGCGAAGAACATACGGGCGGCGCCAACCATGGCAGATTTGCCGATCTGTTCCACTACCCGCATTTCATCCAGGCTGTCATTGCGCAATTCTTCTATGTGGGCGCGCAGGTGGGGACCTGGAGCTACTTCATTCAATACGTTCAGGAGTACACGCACCAGTCGGAAAAAGCAGCCGGCTATTTCCTGAGCGGAACACTGGTGGCGTTTGCAGTAGGGCGGTTCGTCGCAACATATTTGATGCAGTTTGTCCGGCCGAACCTGCTGATGGGCATTTACAGCGTGATTAATGTGGTGCTCGCTGGGATTGGCGCGCTGCATCCCGGATGGCTCGGCATGTGGGCGGTTTTCCTGACCAGCTTTTTCATGTCCCTGATGTTCCCCACCATCTTCGCGCTGGGATTGAAGGGCCTGGGTCCGAATACGAAGCTGGGTGGCTCCCTTCTGGTGATGGCGATCATCGGAGGCGCGGTGTTCACGCCGCTGATGGGATTACTTTCCCAGGCGACCATGAGCATGGCGAAGGCGATGCTGATTCCGCTGGCCTGTTATGGATTCATCGCCTATTTTGCATTTATCGGCTCCCGCATGCGCGAATCTGCGCGCGGTGCATAGCCGCACTAGCCCCGGGCGACAATGCCTACTCCCCATTTCTAATCGGCTCTTTGGCGTAGAACCTTTAGTCCTTTCGCGTCTACGGCGAACACGGGACTTTTTTTCTTGTTTCAGCTATCAAGAATTCCCGCCTGCTCCCGATATGTAACGTGAGGAACATCACAATGAAGAAAACGCTCTCGATCTTTCTCGTTACGGCGTTCTCCTGTTGGGCCGGGGCACATTCAAAGAAAATATCCGGTGACTTGGCCCATGTTTCACCGCAATCCACAGTAAGAGTGATTGTCCAATGGCATAAGGCGACGGCTGCGGCTGCGGAGCAAAGCATTCAGAATGCCGGTGGCGTTGCGGTTTCGAAGTTCAAGGCAGTTCACGGAGGCGTGTATACGATGCAGGGTTCCAGTTTGGAGCAGCTCGCGGACAACCCCGCCGTGAAGTACATCTCGCTCGATCGCCCTCTGAAAACCAACCTGGATAATTCCGCTGCTGCCGTGAATGTTGCGGCGGTTTGGGAAGCTGGTTTCACGGGTTCGGGAATCGGCATTGCCGTGATTGATAGTGGCATCAATTCCGATCCCAATCTGGGCTCCAATAAGAATCCCGTTGTATTCAGCTACGACTTCACAGATCCTAAGGCCGCGGCGGTGGCCGGTGCCGCGTTATCAACTCTGAGTGGTCCGGTCGATGTTGGCAATTTGCCTTTCAAGAGCATGACCGCAAACGATCAATTCGGTCACGGTCAGCACGTTGCAGGGATTATCGCGGCGAGACCTCAAGGGGCGAGGTGTCGAAATTGCATCAGGGAATTCAGTGGCATGGCGCCGGGTGTTTCTCTGATCGATTTGAAGGTGCTTGATGCAAATGGCGAGGGTACGGACAGCAATGCCATTCTGGCGATTGAAACGGCCATTGCTCTCAAAAACGTTTACAACATCCGGGTGATTAATCTCTCTTTGGGCCGTCCGGTGTATGAGAGTTATAGGCAGGACCCACTCTGTCAGGCTGTAGAAGCCGCCTGGAAAGCGGGTATCGTGGTGGTGGTCGCTGCCGGCAACGACGGACGTGACAACACGAACGGGCAACAAGGATACGGGACAATTAACGCCCCGGGAAACGATCCGTATGTGATCACCGTCGGCGCAATGAAGACCGAAGGGACTTACACGCGCACCGACGATCTGGTTGCGAGCTACAGTTCCAAGGGTCCGACGCAAGTCGATCATGTGGTGAAGCCGGACCTGGTCGCGCCGGGAAATCTTGTTGTCTCATTGCTGGCCGCCGGGTCCACTCTTCCCAAAAACTATCCGCAGAATTCTGTCTATACCTCTTACTACCAGGACATTCACGATAGAGGCGCCAAATCGAACACGTACTTCACTCTGAGCGGCACGAGTATGGCCGCTCCCGTGGTCAGCGGCGCGGCGGCTGACCTGGTGCAAGCGAATCCAAGCCTCACTCCGGATCAGGTGAAGGCGCTGCTGATGCAAACCGCCTATAAGAGCTTCCCGCAATCGAGCGCCGTGACCGATCTTGCGAGCGGAATCACCTATACGGCGTACTACGATATTTTTACGGTTGGCGCGGGTTATCTGGACGTGGCTGCGGCGCTCAACTTGGTGAATTCGGTGCCTGCCACAGGAACTGCACTATCGCCGATTGCCAACTACAATCCAATGACTGGCGAGGTCACCATTTCTCTCGATCCGACCAGCATATGGGTGAATCAATCGCTTTTCGGCAACCGCTCAATGTGGGGTGTGAATAGCGTCTGGGATTCTTCGGTTCTACAGGGTAACCGCTGTATGTGGGGTGTCTCCACTACCACAAGCGCCGATCGTTCGATGTGGGGCGTATCCACCACAACAAGCGCTGATCGCGCGATGTGGGGTGTCAACTCCGTTTACAGTGCCAGCACGACGGATACGGCTGCGTCCTCCAACGTTGCCATAACCGGCGAACAGTAATTCTTCTGCAAATCCGCCGGGTCAGTCCGGCCCGGCGGATTATCCTCGCATCCTTCGCTCCTCAGTTCATTCTCCGCGATATCCTCAAATCGTATAGTCGCCGGAGGCGCATCTCCGGCGTCTTTGGTGCAGATGCAGAATCACTCGGCTCTGTCCGAATTGGAGAAGCAGGAACTGTTTGGACGCCGCATCGCGCTCATCAGTATCACGCTGGGCGTGCTCCTGGCGCTCGCCAAAATCCTGGTGGGCGTCCATGTTGGCTCCACTTCCGTAGTCTCGGACGGTTTGGAAGCAGCGGGCGACGCGCTGTCGTCCGCGATTGTGTATGCCGGGTTATGGCTCGCCAGCAAGCCCCCCGATTACGAGCATCCTTATGGCCACGGCCGCTATGAAACTCTGGCCGGCCTCGCGGTCGGCGCCCTGCTGCTGCTGGCGGGTATTGGGATCTTTTGGCACGGGCTCACCGCTGAAGGCAAACCGGAGCAAATCGCGCCGTATGCGCTGTATCCATTGTTTGCGGCGGTTGTTCTGAAAACCACGCTTGCTGCAGTGAAATTCCGCGTCGGGACAAGGATCCGCAGCTCCTCACTTCAGGCCGACGCCTGGCACGATCTCACCGACCTGTTCTCCACGTTTGTCGCCATGCTCGCGGTCGGGTTGACGCTGATCGATCCCATCCGTTTTGGAGCAGCGGACCGGATCGGTGGCATGGCCATCGGCATCATCATCTTTTCCCTCTCCATGCAGGTGGTGCGCCGGACCATCGGACAACTGCTTGACACGATGCCCGAGCCCGCGAAAATGGCCGAGATTCGCGAGGCTGCCCTGAGCGTTCGCGGAGCCATGGGCATCGAAAAGTGTTTTGCGCGCCGCACAGGGATGCGTTACCACGTCGACCTGCACCTCGAGGTCGATCCGGAAATGACCGTTCGCGAGTCTCACGAAATCGCCACGAGTGTCAAACACGCCATCAAGGAACGTTTGGAATGGGTGGCGGATGTGCTGGTCCACGTCGAGCCCGCCAATACGCTTTCGGACGATGCCGGACACAGTCGTAGCGCTATAGCAGGGCGGGCTCATGGAAAATAAGGAAATTGCCGGCCTGCTGCACGAGACTGCGGACTTGATGGAAGTTGCGGGCGAAGACGGATTCCGGATTCGCAGTTACCGGAATGCCGCCGCCGTGATCGCCAGCTATCCCGAATCCGTGGCGGCCATCGTCTGCAATCCGGAACGCAAAGTCACGGAGATCGCAGGGATCGGCAAGGGACTCGCGGCGGTTCTTGCAGAAATCTGCCAGCGCGGCTCCTTCGAGCGGCGCGACCAGATGCTCGCGAAGTATCCCGCCTCCGCGCTCGAATTGCTCAAAATTCAGGGGCTCGGCCCTAAGAGCATTGCGCTGCTTTATGAGCACTACAACGTTCGAACCGTGGATGACCTGGAGCGGATCTGCCGCGAGCGCAAGCTGCGCGAATTGCCGCGCATGGGCGCCAAGCTGGAAGAAAAAGTATTGCGGTCCATCGAATCCTATCGCCAGAGCGCGGGCCGGTTTCTCCTCAGTTTTGGGCGGCGCACCGCCGATGAGCTCATCGCGGATTTCGCTGCGCTGCCCGGCATTGAAAACGTACAGGCCGCGGGCAGCTTGCGGCGCGGGCGCGAGACGATTGGCGATCTGGATATTCTCGTGACCGGATCGGGTGCTGCCGAAGCGCTGAGCCGGATCGTGGCCCATCCCAAAACCCAGCAGGTCCTCGGGCAAGGGGTCAATAAAGCCAGCGTGACATTCGGGCTCGAACGCCTTCAGGTGGATGTCCGCGCGCTTCCACACGAAAGCTTTGGCGCTGCCATGCAATACTTTACGGGCAGCAAAGAGCACAACGTCGCGCTCCGGACGAATGCCATCAAGCAGGGGCTCACGCTCAATGAGTACGGGCTCTTCACTCTGGAAAACAACCAGCGTGTAGCAGGCGAGAGCGAGGAGGAAGTCTACAGCCGCCTCGGGTATGCCTGGATTCCACCCGAGCTGCGCGAAAACTCCGGCGAGCTTGAAGCAGCGCACGCCAACGCCTTGCCTCATCTGGTCGAGCTCGGAGACATGCGCGGCGACTTGCATATGCATACCACCGAGACGGATGGTAAGGCATCGCTGCGCGAAATGGCGGACGCCGCGGCAGCGCTCGGTTACGAATACATTGCCATAACGGATCATTCGAAGGCGCTCGCGATGGCCAATGGTTTGGATGAACAGCGCGTGGTCGCTTTTGCACGGCAAGTTCGCGAGCTGAATCGCGACGGTCTGCCCCTGTGCGTGTTTTCGGGGCTCGAATGCGACATCTTGCGCGACGGCGCGATGGACATTGCTGAAGATGCTTTGGCGGAACTCGACCTTGTGGTCGGCAGCGTCCATAGCCACATGAAGCTCGAGCCGCAAGAGATGACGGACCGACTCTTGCGCGCGCTGGAATCTCCGTCGCTGCGCATTCTCGGCCACGGGACCGGACGCATGCTGTTGCAGCGTGAGTCGTACCCGTTCGATTTTGACCGGATCGCCGCTAAGGCCGCTGCGCGCGGCATCTTTCTGGAAATCAATGCCAGCCCGGAGCGCCTCGATTTGCCCGGCCACCTGGTTCGTGTTGCGAAGCAAAAGGGCTGCCGGTTCACGATTTCAACCGATGCGCATCGCACCACGCATCTGCAGAACATGCGTTACGGCGTTATCACCGCCCGCCGCGGCTGGCTCGAAGCTCGCGATGTAATGAATACCAAACCGCTCGCCGATTTCGAAGCGTGTCTGCGAGCGGAACCCCGACCGTAAGGGAGGGGTCGGTGATTACGAATGAGCCATCGAATTCCCCTGGCCCCTCAATATCAGCGTCAGCCGCCGGTGCACTTCTTTTAAATAATCTTCGTTTCCTGGCGGCAGTTCGGTCGTAGCCGTGCCGCGAAAATCGATCTGCTTCAGCGCATTGTAAACCGCTTTCCAGTCGATATCGCCTTCAAGCAGCGGAACAAACTCCGCCGTCATCGGTTTCGTGTTCCGGTGAAAATAAAAATCCTTGATATGCAACTTCACGATCCGCTTGCCGAGCGTCAAAATCCAATCCTGCGGATACCCGTAGATCACCACGTTGCCCACATCGAAGTAAGCGCGTACCCACGGTGTGCCGAACTGATCGATGTAGTTCGCAAACTCGATCGGGCTCAGCAGGAATTTGTTCCAAACCTCCTCAATGGCGATGATCACCTTCAGCTCTTCGGCGAGCGGAATCAATTTGCGGATGGCGGCTTGCGAACGCGTATACGCATCGTGGTACGTCGTGTGTGCGTCGACCACTGCCGGAACAATCAAGACCGTATCCGCGCCCCAGAAGTGCGCGTTATGCAAGGAAGTCCGGGCGCCCTCCAAACTCCTCTCCACGACAGCCGGATCGGGCGAGGAGAGCGGATATTTCCAATGAGCCATATTCATCACGGAGTGAATTTTGATCCCCGCTTTCTCGGCCGCATTCTTCATCTCTTCCGCTACTTTTTGATCCGGCGTCGTCGGACACTCGATGCGCTCAAAACCGGCGTCGCGGGCCATTTGGAAGCGCTCCGGGATGGTTGCACTTTCGGGCAGCATGTTGTACTCCACAGCCTCGTGGATCGGCAGCATGTCATTCGCCTCTGTACGTGGGGCAGGCGCCCAGCCTGCGGTGGCCGCAAGGCCGCCAGTGGTTTCGAGAAAACTTCGGCGAGTCATAATGTGTGTTCTATTATCGGGTGATACAACTTCTAATAAGATCACAATTCACGACTGGGGTTAATCATGAACAAACAAGATGGGCAGCCCGACCGGCGCGATTTCATCAAGACGGCAACAGGAGCCGTCGGTAGCGCACTCGCGCTCGGGTTTCCTGCCATCATTTCCGCGCAGACCGTGACGAATGCCATTAAGGTCGGCTTGGTCGGTTGTGGCGGCCGTGGCACCGGCGCTGCATCCCAGGCGCTGCATGCCGACGATATGAACGAGCTCACGGCAGTAGCCGACGTGAGCCAGTCGCAAATCGACAAATCGCTGGGCATCTTGAAAATGATCCCGAAGATCGGCGATCGTGTTCAGGTGGATAAGGAGCACCAGTTTCTTGGGCTGGACGCTTACCAGAAGGTCATTGATTCAGGCGTCGATGTGGTCCTGCTTGCCACGCCTCCGGGCTTCCGTCCGACTCATCTGGCTGCCTGCATCGACGCGAATAAGCACGTCTTTTGTGAAAAACCGATCTCGACCGATGCTCCGGGAGTTCGCTGGGTCCTCCAAACATCGGACAAAGCAAAGGAGAAGAACCTCTCCCTGGTCGCGGGCTTCTGCTGGCGCTACAACAGCATGATCATCGACACGTTTAAGCAGATTGACGACGGCGCCGTCGGGCGGATCGTCGCCTATTACGCGACCTACTACACAAATCCGGTAAAACCCATGCCGCCGCCCGACACTCGTGCCCCCGGTATGAGTGATGTGCAATGGCAGATCGCCAACTGGTACAACTTCGTCTGGACCTGCGGGGACAGCATTGTCGAACAAGCCGTGCACAGCGTGGACAAAATTGCCTGGTCCCAGCACGATCAGCCGCCCGTGAGCTGCGTAGGAGTCGGAGGCCGCGACATTCCCGCCAATGGCGGCAACATTTACGATCATTTCGAGGTCAACTACCTCTACCCGAACGGCGTGCGCGCGTTCCTGGCGAATCGTCAGATCCAGTACTGCTACAACGAAAACGCCGACTACATCCTGGGCACCGACGGGACCTGCACGATTGGCCGCTCGCCGACCCCAAGCATCCAGGGCAAGACCAATTGGACCTGGAGCGGCGAAAAATATGACATGTATCAGCGCGAGCACGATGTGCTGTTCGCTTCCATCCGCAAACATCAGCCGGTGAACGACGGCCATCGTATGGCCACCAGCACGCTGCTGGCGATGATGGGCCGCATGGCTGCGTACACCGGTCAGGAGATCACCTGGGATCAGGCCATGAACTCCCAGGAAAAACTGTTCCCCGATCACCTCGAATGGAACGGCAGCTTGCCCGTTGCTCCGCTTGCGCAGCCCGGCATTACCAAATTTATCTGATCCTATGGGACCGATCAGAACCCTGAGCGTAAGCGGGCGATTTTCCGCAATCGCAGCGGTGCTGATTTCCTTAGCCCCATCGCCGCTGTTTGCCCAAAAAATCGATTTCCAAAGCGAGATCGCGCCGATCCTCGCCAAAGGCTGCGTGGAGTGCCATCATGCCGGTTCCGAACTGGATGTCACCTCGCGCAGCCTGATGATCCAGAAGCGGCTCATTGTTCCCGGGAAGCCCAGTGAAAGCTCGCTCTATACGAGCATGCGTGACGGCCTGATGCCGCCGGAGGCAAAAGCCCCGCAGGAAGAAATTGCCAAAATCCGCAAATGGATTCAAGAGGGAGCGCCCTGGCCCGCCAACGCCAAAGTGGAGGCCCCGGCGAACCAACCCTCGGCTACCCCAACTACAGCAGGTCCTGCCCTGGCCGAAGTGGAGCGTATTCGCGAGCGTATTCTGGCGAATCAGAAGAACGGACCGGGCACCAAGCAGTACAAGCTCACCATTCCGGAGACTACGGTTTCCTACGATATGGTTCCCATCCCGGCGGGCTCCTTCACCATGGGCTCCAACGCAAAAAAGGACGAGCAGCCGCCGCACCATGTCCAGGTGGATGCCTTCTGGATGCAGGCGCACGAAGTGACCTGGGACGAATTCCGGCTGTTTATGTTTGAAGGGCAGGGTGGGGCGGGGGCGCGCAAGGATGAAACAGTGGACGCGGTGAGCCGGCCCACGCGCCCCTATGTCGAGATGAGCTTCGGCATGGGCATCAATGGATTTCCGGCCATCAGCATGACGCAGCACGCCGCGAACAAATATGCCGAGTGGCTGAGCGCGAAAACTGGCGAATTTTATCGCTTGCCAACCGAAGCCGAATGGGAGTACGCTTGCCGCGCCGGCGCCACCACCGATTACTATTTCGGCAGCGATGCCTCGCAGCTTCCCGAATACGCCTGGTTTAAAGCTGATAGCAGCGGCAAGTATCAAAAAGTGGCCACGAAGAAGCCGAACGCGTGGGGCCTGTTCGACATGCTCGGCAACGTCATGGAATGGACGCTCGATCAATATGCGCCGTACCAGCCTGGCAATGCCGTGAACCCGTGGGTGAAGCCGGCCAAGCCTTATCCGATCGTTGCGCGCGGCGGATCATGGAACGATCCGGCGAGCGATGTGACCTGCACAGCCCGCGTTGGCTCGGACCCTTCGTGGAAGCAGCAGGATCCGCAATTGCCGAAGAGCATCTGGTGGGAAACCGACGCGCAATGGCTCGGCTTCCGTCTCGTGCGCCCGGCGAAGGTGCCTACCGCGGAAGAAATGTACCGCTACTGGAACAACGGCGTGGAACACGATGAGCAGCAGTAGCCTGCTTCTGGCCGGCATGGCCTTATCGGCTCTCACTGCCCTCCAGCCCTTTGAAGCAGTCGAGCCGCACATGGGCACGCTCTTCCGCATCAAACTTTACGCTGCAAATCGGGACCAGGCGCAAGCGGCGTTTCATGCCGCTTTCACACGCATTTCAGAACTGGACGATATCCTTTCGGATTACAAATCCGACAGCGAAATCAACCGGCTCTGCCGCACCGCCGTTCACCATCCGGTTCCAGTCAGCGACGATCTGTTCCGCGTGGTGAGCGCTTCTGAAACGCTCTCCGAACAGAGCGGCGGCGCGTTTGACATCACCATTGGGCCGCTCACCCATCTTTGGCGTCAAGCGCGCAAGGCAGGCCATGTCCCCGAGAGTACGGCCATTTCCGAAGCAGCCGGCCATTGCGGCTTTCACAAAGTGCATCTGAATGCGGCGGCGCACACGCTAGAACTCGACCAATCCGGGATGCAACTCGATGCCGGCGGAATCGCCAAAGGGTATGCAGCCGATGAGGCGCTGCGAGTTCTCTCGAAATGCGGCATTCGTAGTGCGCTGGTCGCTGCCAGCGGCGATCTCGCCTTTAGCGATGCGCCGCCCGGTCGCATCGGATGGAAGATTGGGGTCGATTCTCTCGATAACCCCGAGGCTCCGTTTACCCGTGTCCTAATGCTGGCAAACCGGGCGGTCTCCACTTCGGGGCCGGAGGAACAGCATCTCGATGCCAACGGAAAGCGCTATTCGCATATCATCGATCCGAAAACCGGAATGGGACTCACTAGCGATATCACGGCCACAGTCATCGCGCGAAGCGGAACCGAAGCCGACGGCCTGGCGACCGCACTTACGGTGCTTGGCGCAGAACGGGGTCTGGATTTGGTAAACCGCACGCCAGGCGCATCCGCCATCATCGTCGCCGGCAAGCGAGTTTGGAAATCTGAGGTGCAGCCGTGAAGATCGGCGTGATTGGTTTGGGTTTCATGGGCGCCACCCATGTGGATGCCTTCTCAAAGCTGGACGGCGTGCAAGTGTCTGCTGTGTGCACGCGAGATGCACGCGCCGCAGCGGGTGATTTTCGCCACATCGGCGGAAATCTCGGCCGCAATGCCGGGGTCCACGATTTCTCGCAAGTGCGCAACCACCAGGACTGGCGCGAACTGGTTTCCGATCCGTCGCTCGATGCAGTGGATATCTGCCTGCCCACTGATCTGCACGCGCCGGTTTCCGTGCTGGCGCTCCAGGCCGGCAAGCACGTGCTCTGCGAAAAACCGATGGCGCTGAATTTTGCCGATTGCGAAGGAATGATCGCCGCTGCCCGCGAAGCCCATCGCGTTCTCATGATCGGCCACGTGCTGCGCTTCTGGCCCGAATACCTGTATCTCCAGAAATTCGTTCGTGATGCCCAGTACGGGCCCATCCAATCCGCTACCTTTTCGCGCAGCACCGGCCTTCCCGATTGGAGCCGTTGGCTTCCAAACGAATCCAAGAGCGGCGGAGCTGTCCTCGATCTGCTCATTCACGATATCGATCAGGCGTTACATCTCTTCGGCACCCCGCAAACCGTTGCGGGACGAACTCTCCATTACTCGCGAGGTCTCGAAGTAAATATCGAGGGCGGCTGGCTCGCGCCGGGAACGCCCTTTTCGAGCGGATTCCGCGTCAAAGCCGAAAAGGCCGAACTCGCACTTACCCCAGAGGGCCTGATGCTCCGGCAGGACGGACATCAGCAGAAACTAGACGTGAGTGGCCGTGATGCTTATGAAGCCGAGCTTGCCTACTTTGCCGATTGCTGTCGCAAGAACGCGCAGCCCGAGCAGTGTCCGCCGCGCGAATCCGCCGAAGCTGTGAAGATCGCCTTGCAGTTGAAGTCGTGAAATTCCTCGTTCTGTGCGCTGCTGGGATGCTTTGTACCGCGGCCACTCCGATTCGCTTCGAGGACGTCGCCCCGCAGAGCGGCATCGATTTCATCCTGCATAACTGCCCGACTCCTCAGAAGCACATGATCGAAACCATGGCGGGCGGGCTGGCAGTTTTCGATTACGATGGCGACGGCCGTCCGGATATCTTCTTCACCAATGGCGCCGAGCTTCCGTCCCTCACCAAGACCGGACCGCAATATTGGAACCGCCTCTATCACAACGAAGGCAATCTGAAATTCCGCGATGTAACCGCCGAAGCCGGAGTCGTCGGCGAAGGCTATTCCATGGGCGCCGCGGTAGGCGATTACGATAACGACGGCCACCCCGATCTCTTCGTCGCAGGTGTGAACCGCAACATCCTCTATCACAATCTCGGCAACGGCCGTTTCGAAGACGCCACGCAAAAGGCGGGCATCAAAAGCGGAGAATGGGCCGTAGCGGCGGGCTGGTTCGATTTCGATCGCGACGGCAAACTGGACCTCTGGGTCGTGCATTACGCCAAATGGTCCGCGGATGACGACCGTTACTGCGGCGATAAAACGCGCGGCATCCGCATTTACTGCCATCCGAAATACTTCCAAGGTATCGCCAGCACGCTGTATCGCAATCGCGGCGATGGCACGTTTGAGGATGTTTCAAAAAAGGCGGGTATCGCGGGTTACCCTGGCCGCGGGATGAGCGTTGCGTTTGCGGATTACGATCAGGACGGTTACCCCGACGTCTTTGTCACCAACGACAACATGCCGAATTTTCTGTTTCACAACAAAGGCAATGGCACGTTCGAAGAGGTCGGGTTACTCGCGGGAGTGGCGATGCGCGAAGACGGCAAGCCGGTCGCAAGCATGGGCGCCGATTTCCGCGATTACGATAATGACGGTCTGCCCGACATCGCCGTCACCGCGCTCGCAGGTGAGACTTTTCCGCTCTTTCGCAATCTGGGCAAGGGCAACTTCGCGGACGCAACCTATCCCAGCCACATCGGTCAACTGAGTCTGCATCACAGCGGCTGGGGTACCGGCCTGTTCGATTTCAATAACGACGGTTGGAAGGACATCTTCACTTCCAATTCGCATGTGAACGATCGAGTCGAGTTGTTTGAATCGGCGGTCTACAAGGAGCCAGACACTGTGTTCGTCAACCTGGGCAATGGGACCTTCGCGGACGTTTCCGCCGAAGCGGGCCTGACCGGCGCGAAGGCGCACCGCGGCAGCGCGTACGCGGATTTCGACGGGGACGGGAAAATCGATGTTGTTGTGTCCTCGCTGGAAGGGCCGGTCGAGTTATGGCATAACGTGAGCCCGAACGCAAATCACTGGATCTCGCTGAAGCTCCCTGCGATCGGCGCGCACGTCCGGATCGGCAATCAGTGGAACGATATGACCAGCGCGGTGAGTTACGCTTCCTCTTCGCTCGACGGTGTTCATTTCGGCCTGGGTGGAACCAAAATAATCGAACGCATCGAAATCACTTGGCCCGACGGCAAACGACGGGTACTGCGGGATATCAAAGCCGATCAGGTGCTAACCGTTCGGGAAGAATAGAAGTTTTCGTAAACTTACGCTTTCAATTCGGCAAATCTCGATGTATAGTTATTATCCCGGCGGTGTTTCATGCGCGTATCTGTGGCTCTCTTCCTGGCAGTTTTGTGGGTTGTCCAAGGCTCCGCGCAGGAGGACAAAGGGTCACGCGTAACGGTGGTGCTGCCGGTAAAGGGCTGGTCTTTCGAAGGCCGACCCATTGCTGAAAAAGACACTCTTCGACGCAGCGCAGATCTGATAGAAAGCGGGTCGGAGGCAAGCGATTTGGTGCTCGACTGTGGCAAAGATGGCTGGCTTTCGTACTATTGCGAAAAGCCCTGCCATGTTGCGGCGTGTGCCGCTGGGAACGGCAAACGCGTGGATCCCGTAACCCGCGGCGGTTCTAGTATCGTAGGGTTGTTCGCCTCCCTCGTAAAGCGGGAACCCACGCCACTTGCTGTGCTGGGGGTTCGTGCCGGTGGCAATCTGACCGACGCAGTCGTGCGACAAACAGGTACAGAAGTTCATCTTGCGCCGGCCCTCAATCGAGTTCTGGAAGGCCGCTACTGTTTTCGATTTACGCCCCTTCCTCCAGGCAATCCTGACGCGACGCGGACAGTCAAGATGGATTGGGACCGGAGCGTTGAGAGCGAAGGCATTGTTTCGATTCCAAATTTTCGGCCTGGTCTCTACGTACTGGAGAAATCGACGCCGGGGGATAGCGGGAACTGCGTTTTCGATATAGATGCTGTCAAAGCATGGGCACTTGTGACCTCAGACGCTGATTTTTCTGGTATCGAACCGCAGTGGAAGGACTACACTGCCCAATTACGTGAGATAGAGCGTTCCGGAGCAAGCCCTGGCATCTTGCTCACGGTGCGCCATGCGATTCTGGCGCATTTAGCCGATTCGATCGAAGAGAAGTAGGGCTTCACATACAGGATGTCATAGATGAAGTTCGTCCGTAGAAAGCGCACAGACCTGCTCTGGGCTTTGTTCCTGGCGTTCTTTCTACAGTGGCTGGATTACCACGGCTGGTTCGGGAGCCTAAACGGACGTATATTCAATTGGATTCTCATAAATAGCTCGCCGAAATCGGATTCTGCGGCCTCGCGCGCCATCTTCACGGTTGAGATAAATGATCAGGCTTATGAGGAATGTTTTCATTCAACATCTCCCATGAACCCGACTCGCGTGGTCAACCTGGTGAGGGAAATCGCAAAGGCTAAACCGGGGGTCATCGGGATCGATATCCTCACGGAGGACCATCGGTATCTCTCCCAATCATTGGACGTGCAAGACTCCGCGGCTGTCTGGGCTTCAGGCTATACTGGCGACCCGATCGCGTCCACATCCTTTCTGGGATGGCTGTTTGGGTATGAGGGCGAGGGCTCTCTTACACCGACAAAGGTGCTGGGGGAGGAACCTGAAAAGCTCCCGGATGTTCCACAGAAGAAATGGGGACCCACCATCTTTCCGCGAGACGAGGATTTAGTAATCCGTCGCTTCCCCCGATCCATAAAACTAAACGTATCCAAACCACCAAAGACGGTTGATAGCTGGGCCAGTAAAGTCGCAGAATCTTTCTGTACTGACCGGCCCTGTACAAATGAAAAGGCCGAGGAGATCTATATCTCATACGCCGGGATCATGCCTCGATCTTTTGAGATGATGGATCTTTTTAGCTGCCCGAGCAGTTCCGACGAGGTTATCGGCAATCGCCATTCCTGGGACACCTTCCAATATCTGGCAAAGGGCAAAATCGTTCTGGTTGGGGGAACATTTCACAGCTCACGCGATTTCTACCAAACTCCCGCTGGGGAGCTCCCTGGTTTGATGATCAACGCCTATGCGGTTAAAGCTGAACTGGAGGGCAATGGCCTAAAAACAGTTCCACAACCTTGGACATTGTTGCTTGATTTGGGCCTGGGCGTTTTTATTATCTGGATTTGCGAATTACACCCCTTCAAAAATCTGTTTAACTCGCAAGTTCAGCTGCCAAGAATATCCGACCAACAGCAGGAATTTATAACCGGTATTTTAGTGGTTTTGAGCGTATGTATTCTGTCCCGGTATGTCGCCGGAGGAAGATACCTTCTCGGCTTTGCTGGTGAGGGGACAGGTGTACTCCTGGACAAAGCCTGGAGACTATGGCGCAACAATGGCGAGAGCAAGGGGAAACGACCTCGAACCTCACGTGGAAGCGCTGTCATTCGTTCAGGGGTCAGGGTGTGGCTCTACGAACGAATAATTACCCGGAGGCCGAAGTAACCACGCATTGATCCGTGCTTCCGCCGGGAGCCGCCCCAAGCACAATCTCATTGGCATCCTGGCTTCGGAACATGACTGGTTGCTGCACTTTCTTCAGTTGTGCCTGTACTCGCTCGCTTACATCCTTCTGGACCTGAACAAACAGCTCCGAAAGCCGGATACAGCCTTGGCGGTCACGTAAATGGTCGAGCAGGCTGGCTGTAAAGTAACCATGTTCCGAACCTTCATAAGCTACCTGGTTCGCGTTGCAGGAACTGAGAATAAAGCGCCCGGCTCCCTCACGCAATTGATCGACTTCATCGGTAGATAAGGTCTCTCCCGTAATGCTCGCCCCGCTGTGACAGGTATCGAAAATCAAAACCGTGCGTTGCGCGAGGCAACGGGTTCGGACGATTCCCGATATCTCGACCATAGCCAGGGCACTCCCGAAAATCTGGTCGCGCGACGAGATATCCGTGTCGTAGGTGTATAGGTAGCTTACTTGCCGGATGTCATCCGATCGCGACGACCCGTGAGTCGAAACGTAAATCAAAACGATGTCGTCCGACTTGGCTTTCGACGCGATCGTATTCAGTCGCGCCTTGATAGCGGAAGTCGTGGCTCGTTCGTCGAGCAGGTCGAAAACCTGCTTAGGAGGAAAGCGTCCCAGGTTGGGATCTCGCAACAAAGCGGCCAAGGCGCTCGCATCTTTCGCAGCGCATCTCAGCGACTCGGCGCCGACATCGGGTTGAAAGCGGCTGATGCCCACCACCAACGCCCATTTTTGTCCAACTGAGGCGAGATTGTCGTAGATTTTCGGAACGGCCAGGGCAAAAGGATCCCTCTGGTCGGCAAGCGCCTGGGATCGATAGCGCTGTGCTTTCTCGAACGCACTGGATTGCAGCGATTTTTCCTGGCTTAGCTTCTTCAGACACAAATAGCGATAGTAATGGGCATCCCCGAAACTCGGATACTCGTCCAGAGCGCGGCTGAAGAATCCCTCCGCACGCGTAATTTGTGTCGGAGAAGAGCGCGCGGAGAGGAGCTCCAGCCCTTGATAGAGCAGATCTTGTGCCGCGCCTAATTGTGCAGACGATGACTGGGCTCGAGCTTGCCGAACCAGGCTCGCGGCAGCCAAGGACACGAAACTGCGGCGGGTCACTGCGATTTCCCGGACGACGCCGCTCTCGTGCTAGCTACCTTCAGCAAGGGAGCTCCCACCTTGGACCTGAGTGCATTTTGAAGGCTAACCGGTAGCTTCGCCTTAGCTATTTTTATCACCGTATCTTTGTCGTACGGTTTGAACTCGACGGAAGAACTCTGGATAACCCCGGTGATCTGGTCCTCGGAAACCTTGCTGTTGTACATTTCAATCACATCGTCGACACTCAGTGCCTTGGTAGCATTCTGAGGCGTAGATGTTTTAGCGCTGGATCCGGATGTCTGGGTGCTTGTGTTTTCTACTGCCACGGCCTTGGGTGATGTCGCTGCCTTTTGTTTCTTATCCTCGCGCGCCATTTGCTCCAGTTCCTTGTAGCGCGCCAAGGCATCGCGGGTTCTAGCGACAGTGGCAACAAAATACTTTTCCTTTGGGTTTAGCTCCAAGGCCTTGTCATAGTATTCTGCCGCTTTGAAAATGTTTTCCCTTTGATCGTTAGCATTTGACGAGTTATAGGAGATTGCCTCGTATGCCAAGCCGAGGTCGTATTGTCGATAGGATTCCTCTTCAGGTTTGGGGAACGCTGGGGTCTTCTCTAGTTCATCCAGGCCGCGTGACCACAATTGCTGGTCAAAAAACTCGCCCGCGCGATCAAGATGGGAATCGCCCGTCGCCACCTGAACCTCGATACTTCGGGTCGTGTTGCCGAGCTTAGACGCAATCTGTACGACGACATCCCGGATCAGTTCCTGCTTGACATCCTCCTCCGTGCTTGGCACCTTTTCAGATTGGCTCGGCCGTTTTCCGATCATCGGGATGCCCCAGGTCGACTTACTGGTTCTCCCTAAGGCGGACGACGAGAACTCTTTGTTGTAATCGCTGCTAACATTTCCTGCGTCGTAAACCCGGCCGGAGTTATCCAGCACCTGGTAGGCGACATTCAGAGAGCCATTCCAGCGAATATACGTCATGGTTGCATTTCCGCTACCTTCGGTTCGTCGCTGAGGAGGTGAAACCGAGAAGCCGGTGACAGACATTCCTAACGCCCATGAGGCTTCGGCAGGTTTCTCCTTAACCAACAGGCTCTTTTCATTGCTGATCAGTTCCGTTCCTAAAGTAGTGAGTAAACTGTTGAGGACAGGTGCGTACTCTTGGTTTGTGTAGGTTCCTTTGAAAGCGATGGACGTATTAGCCAGCCGGACCAGAGCCGGTTGGCGAGTTTTGAGCTCCAGGTTTTTCCTTCGCAGGCGGCCAAACCCCGGACTGGCCGTCAAAAGAACAGTTATCGACAGGGCTCCTGTGAGTAGGAAAACAAGGCGGGTCAAGCGCAGACGAGCGCATGTCATAAGTTAACCTCCCTTATGTCGCCGGTGGATCAGAGCGATTATAGCTCCATTCCGGAAGAAGGATATGAAAATATTTCGGAACTGAAAAAACTCTGCGAGGTAAGTAGAAGGAGCCGCTTACGGAGCCGTAATCTCCGCCTCTTTCGCCAGCTCTCCATTAATCTCTTCATTCTTCTGCCGGATTTGCTGATACTCCTGCATCGCCTTCCGTGCTTTCGCCGCATCCCCAGCGGCTTGATAGGCGCGCGCGAGGCTGTAATGCAAACTGCCATCGTCATCCAGGCTCAGCGCTTTTTCAAGATGCGGCACTGCTTCGGCATTTCGATTTAACAGCGCATAAACCATTCCCAGGGCAGCATGTGCCGGTAGCAAATTCGGGTCGCCCCGCAATGCCGTAGTCAAATACGCCACCGCCTTCTCGGGCTGCTGCATGCGCCAAAGACTCTCGCCCAACATGAAGTTCAGATCCGGTGCCTCCGGCCGCTGTGCCAACAACTTCTGCAAGAGCGGCATCGCGTCATCGTACTTGTGGGCAGTAAAGAGCGCAGTGGCTAGTTCCGTTTCCAGATTCGGATCTCCCGGCGCCAGCACCAAAGCCGCGCGCCACTCCGCCACCGCTTCTGGATCCTGCCGGTGATCGTGAAAGATCTGCGCCTTCAAAGCGTGAATCTCCACCGATTCCGGAAGCCGGCCAAGATGGTCGAACGCGTCCACCGCCAGCCGGTTGTACGCCCGCGTCGCCCAAAACAGTCCGGCCGCTCGGCCGCTCGCAGCGCCAGCAGTCGCAGCCCCCAGCAAATCCCCATTCAGAAACTTGCATTCCGGACTGCTCGTTTTGCAATCCGGCGCAACCCGCTGCTCGGCGCTTCGCTCGGCGGTGGCCCAGTCCGGATGATTCGTGTTCTCGTACACCAGCGCGAGCCCCGTGTGCACGCCGGGAAGCGCCGGCAGTTGCGCCGCAGCCTGCCTGTAAAAGAAGAACGCGCTCCGGTACTGTTTGCGCTGCAATCGAGTATCCGCCAGCAAGACCGCAATGTACGGCGATTGTGGCGCCAACTTGGAAAGCCGGTTAAATGTCCGGCTGGCGAGCGATTCGTAGGCTTTCCCGAGCCCATACCAAGCCTTTGGATCGGATGCATCGATCCCCGTCAGTTTGCGATACTGCGCGGCAGCCGCCTCAAATTGCCCCAGGCTCATTTCCGCGCCGGCCAGCATGCCGCGGACATTATTATCGTTCGGCTCCAGCCGGATCAATTTTTCAAGCGGCGCAATAGCGAGCCGCGGCTGATTCGTTTCGAGTGCCGCCATTGCGAGCGAAGTCAGCGCCGGAACATTGTCCGGCTGTAACTGCAAGACGGCCTGGAATTGTCGGATCGCTTTCCCTGGCTGGCCCGCCATGTGTTCGGCCAGGCCAAGATCCAAAATCAATCCGGGATTCCCCGGCACCGCTTTGACGAGCTGTTCGTAAATCGGGATCGCCTCGGCATAGCGATGCTCCGCCATCAGCTCTTTAGCGCGATGCGACTGCTCGGCCAGCGCGTCCGTTTGCGCCTGCACCACTTCCGAGCCGCGACCGCGAGGGAGCGGTAGCGCTTCAGAACCCCGACCGTAAGGGAGGGGTAGCGCCGCTTCAGAACCCCGACCGTAAGGGAGGGGCCAAAACAAAAGGGCGGCTGATGCCAGCAGCCGCCCTCGGGAACTACGAAATACCAGCACTACTGCATGTTTACCATTGCAGGCGTAAGGCGAAGCGGACATTGCGCTCGCCGTACGCGCTGGTAACTGTCATGAAGCTTCCGGAACTTACGTTCTGTGTGGTCCAGGGTGCGCTAGTGCTGCCAAAGTGAGACGTGTTCGGCAAGTTGTAGAATTCGGCCCGGAACTGAAGCTGCGTTCTTTCCTTGATCGGGAAAATACGCGAGATGGTCATATCGGTATTCCAGAGCCCGGGATTCCGCAGAACATTCCGCCCCATGTTTCCGAAGCGCTGGGTAGTGACTGCGGCGAAGGATGCCGGGTTATAGTAGTGAGTCCCGGGTCCCACTGCGCCCGTAAACTGCACCGGTGCAATCAGATCTGCCGTTTGCGTGTTGTCCGGCGCATTCAAAGAAGTTCCCGGTGCCGTCACGGTGAACGGCGTCCCGGTGTACATAGATTCGATTCCCGAGAACTCCCAACCACCCAGGATCGTCGAAGCTACCCCGGAGTTCACAAACTGCTTGCCTTTGCCGACGGGCAGATCGTAAACCCACCCAAGCTGGAAGACGTGTGTCCGGTCGAAACCCGCCGTGGCGCGGTTGCGCTGGAACATCGGAGCCCAGTTCCAACCCACGCTGGCCCAGCCGTCGTCGTCTGTGTAGTCGATGGCGTGAGACCACGTGTAAGCGCCCTTCAGCATCAGTCCTTTCGAGAATTGCCGGCTTACAGCAACCTGCAAGGAGTTGTACTCGGAGCTGAGGTAGCCATCCCACATCTGCGTGGCGATCGTGCGCTTGTAAGCGGCGTAATACGGCAGGCCCGTCGTGCCGGAGCCGGGGTAGCCGGCGTTGATATCGTAATCCGCCATGAGGTGGACCGAGTGCTGGCCCACATACCCGACCGAGGTCACCAGATTCAGAGGCAGCTCTCGCTCAATCGTGAAGTTCCAGGATTGGACGTAACCGCGATGGATCTCGCCGCCCCAGGGGCTGCGTTCACTGGCGTTACCCGGCAAGGGAATGATGCCGGTGGAGAGATCGGGCCCGACCACTGGGGGGATGCCCTGAGCCAGCGTGCGCGCATACGCAAAACCATTGGGGGCGGTGGTGTCGGCATTGACGGTCAGCGGATAGTATCCGCGTAGAGGTCGTGAGAACGGCAGTGGATCGTAGTTCAGACCGTAGCCCGTCCGGATGACGGTCTTTTCGCCCAGGCGATAAGCGATTCCCAACCGCGGAGCAAACATCTTGTGACTCACCGTAATGCCTACATCCTCGGGTACATTGCCGCGACCGCCCATGTACACATTGTTGTTGCTGGGATCGTAGCGCTCAATCCCTTTCCCGCAGCAGCGCGTCATTAACGGATAGAGCTCATACCGGAGGCCCAAGTCTACCGTGAGCTTCCGCGATACCTGCCAGCGATCCTGCGCATACCAGCCGAATTGCCATTCGCGCCCGGTCATCAGGATGTACTGCAGCCCTTTCTGCACGTCATCGGCGTAGCCGAGCAGAAATTGTGCGTAGGAGTTGTACTGGTTCGGAGAAGCCCCGCCTTTGAGCGCGGTCACCTGTCCGCTGAAATCGAAGTAACCCCGAGGTCCGCCGAAACTCAGCTCCGGCTGCCAGTGGTTCAGGTGGTGGCGCACCATATCGAACCCGAAGCGCAGCTCATGCGCCCCTTTGGTCCAGGTGAGATTGTGGCTCGTGGTGTAGGTTTCGTCGGTGCGGAACAGCGGCATCCAGTTGGGTACGCCCATCCCTGTGTAGGTCAGCCACGCGAGATCTGGAAATCCGCTCTGCCGGATATCCGGCCCGTTCATGCCCGGAATACCGAGCACGCTGCCATAATTGGTGCCGAAGTCCGTACCGGTCACGTTCTGCTTCTGCCGCTCGTATCCGACGTTTCCGTCCAGCAACACCGTGGGCGAAAAGATATAGGTGTGGCCGATCGATCCGACCTGGATCGTCGTGTGGCCCGTACCGGGACTTCCGATCGTAGCGGGTCCGCCCGCCGCGCCAAAAATGCCCGATCCGCCAACCACGGCTTTCATCAGGTCATACTTGCCCCAGATGCTGTGTTTATCAGTCCGGTTCCAGTTGATCTTCGTATCGTACTGGTATTTATCGTTCGTGAGCGGGCTCGTGACGGCGAAATTGTTCGAGGTGCCCGGCAGATTAGGGAGCGGAAAATAGGTTTGGATCTTTTGCGCGGCGGGGCTGATCATCGAAGTCGGGATAATATTGCCGGGAAACTGCGTGCGTCCGGTGCCATCCGTGTTGGTCGTGGAGGTTGGATCGTAAATTTTGGTGCTGTAAGCACTAAAATTGCCGGCCCGTTGATCCGCTGTCGGTACGCTGTAAATGCCGTTACCAGTTTGCTTCAGATTCAGGCCATCGAAGCTCCCGAAATAAAACAGTTTGTTTTTAATGATTGGCCCGCCGAGCGTCGCGCCATAATTGTTGTAAATAGAGACCGGCTTGTTGACCCCTGGTTGCAGGAAGAAATTCCGCGCGTTCAAATGCTGGTTGTTATGGAACTCGTAAGCGCTTCCGTGGAGTTCGTTGGTTCCGGACTTCGTAACGACAGTAATCGCCGAAGCGCCGGCTAAGCCTTGGTCTGCCTCGGCCGCGCTGGTCGTCACGTTCACCACGTCCACCGTTTCGGCCGGTACCACGTAACCGGTGTATTGCGGAAGCCAGACGTTGATGCTCTCGGCGCCGTCGATGCGCGTCACGTTGGTCTGGGCGCTTCCTCCATTGATATGGTTATTCAGCGCCTGACCAGGAACATCGGTAAGTGAATTAAAGAAATTCCCCGGTGTGGCGCCAGGCGTCAGATTGATCAACGTCTGGTAGTTCCGGTACCCGCCCAGCGGCATGTTCGTCACCTGCTTCGAAGTAATTTCGGTGTGGGTGTCGGCCTTGTCCGTCTGCAATTGGACCGCGGTTGCCGAAACTTCCACCTGCTCGGTGGCTTGCCCGACTTCGAGCTGAGCGTCGATGCGCGCCACGGTATTCGGCGTAATATTCACACCTGCTTGCTCGCGCGCCCGGAACCCTTTGGCCTCGATTTTCACGGAATACGTTCCAGGCAGCAGATTGGTTAAGTTATAGCGGCCGCCGGAGTCTGTGACGTCCGTGCGTGTCTGCTGTGTGCCGACGTTCGTTGCGGTTACGGTCGCGCTCGGAATGACGGCGCCGCTCGGGTCAGTGACAGTACCGACCAGTGAGCCGTATAGAACTTGGCTGTAAAGTTGCGTTTGCAGGCCGAGAAATGCGATGGCCAGGAAAAGAGCCGAACAGGTACCGCTCAGGATTCTTTTGTAGAAAGAAGTCACACTAACCTCCCCTTTTTCGAAAGACAACTGGCTAGTCGAGTTGTAGTAGATAATACAGCAGGAACCTGTTCATTGCAAGAGTTTTGTGGCGTGTTCACCACGTACTAGGAGATGATGCTTGAACAGAACCCCGACCGTCAGGGAGGGGTCGCGGCGTACCTCATCACCTGGGTTTGCTATGGTGCGTGGCTGCCTGGCCAAAGCGGTATCATTTCGCGGAAACAGAATCAATACGGTGCTCCTCTTCAAAAGCCTGACGCGAGCACAGAGCGGCAATCTACAAACCACATGCCTCAGCCGCCGTATCTGCTGGATGCCCTCCGCAGGCAAGCTGTATTGCAGAGCCTGAAACAGGTGTGCCTTTGCCGCGGATGGATGCTTTGGGCTGCTCACGTTCGCACCAACCATGTCCACGTAATAATCACTGCAAACTGCAGGCGGAACGGATCATGAACGCGATGAAAGCATACAGCAGCCGCGCTTTGAACGAGTATGCGCTCGGCGATCTGAATCGCCGCCGCTGGGCGCGTCATGGCAGCACGCGTTACCTGTGGACGGGAGATGCCGTTTGTGCGGCAATAGAATACGTCATCAGGGAACAGGGCGAATGCATGGCAGTGTTCGAGATGCCTCCCCCTCGCTGACGCTCAGGGTTCTGCTTTGAGCAGTACAGAACCCCGACCGTCAGGGAGGAGGCAACGGCGGAACAGAACCCCGACCGTCAGGGAGGGGCAACGGCGGAACAGAACCCCGACCGTCAGGGAGGGGCAGCGGCGGAACAGAACCCCGACCGTCAGGGAGGGGCAGCGGCGGAACAGAACCCCGACCGTCAGGGAGGAGGGCAACGGCGGAACAGAACCCCGACCGTCAGGGAGGGGCAACCGCGGAACAGAACCCCGACCGTCAGAGAGGGGCAGCGGCGGAACAGAACCCCGACCGTCAGAGAGGGGCAACGGCGGAACAGAACCCCGACCGTCAGGGAGGGGCAGCGGCGGAACAGAACCCCGACCGTCAGGGAGGGGGCAGCCATGCAATACCCTATTAACAGCAGCTCATGCCCGAAAACACGTTCGACATTGTCTCGAAAATCGATCTGAATGAAGTCTTAAATGCCGTCCAGCAAACCTCGAAAGAAGTGCAAACGCGCTATGACCTGAAAGACAGTAAATCGTTTGTCGAGTTAAACGAAAAAGACCGCAAAATCCTGCTCGCCAGCTCCGATGAGTACAAGCTCAAGGCCGTGAACGAGATCCTCGGCCAGAAGCTCGTCAAGCGCAACGTGCCGCTCAAAGGTCTGCAGTACGGCTCCGTGGTTCCGGCATCGCACTCGAGTGTCCGCCAGGAAATTACGCTCCAGCAAGGCATCGCCACCGAAAAAGCCAAGGAAATTGTCAAATTTATAAAGGACAGCAAACTCAAAGTGCAGGCCAGCATCCAGGGCGATCTCGTGCGCGTCAGCGGCAAGGATCGCGATACGCTGCAGCAGGTCATCGCGATGCTGCGGAACAAGGATTTCGGCATCGATATGCAGTTCACGAATTACCGGACGGTCTGATGCCGCGGCGCATCGAAACGCTCTTCCTGCCCGGCCCGGCAGGCAAGCTGGAAGCTCTTCTCGAAGAACCCGAGCACGACGCGCCTGTCGAAGCCGCGGCGGTCTGCCATCCCCATCCCCAGCACGGCGGAACCATGCACAACAAAGTGGTGTATCGTTTGGCGCGCGGGCTGCGCAAGACCGGCTGCGTGGTCCTGCGCTTCAACTATCGCGGCGTGAACCTGAGCGAAGGAGCGTACGACGGCGGCTTTGGAGAAACCGATGATGCCGAAGTCGCCCTCGACGAACTCCAGCGCCGCTATCCTGGCTTGCCCCTTGCCGTGGCAGGTTTTTCATTCGGCTCCCGGGTCGCTCTCCGGCTGGCCTCTCGCGACGCCCGGCCGCAGCGGGTCATCGCGGTCGGATTTCCCACCAAAGTAGCCGAGCGCGATTTCGTCTATCGCGTTCGAGTTCCCAAATTTTTCGTGCAAAGCACGAACGACGAATTCGGCCCGCGCCCCCAGCTTGCGGAATTTTTTGAATCGCTGCCCGAACCGAAATCTCTAACCTGGGTCGATGCCGAAGATCACTTCTTCCGCGACGCGCTCGATGAATACGAATCCGCTATCGAACAAATCGGCCGCTCCCGCGCGGCCCAATTTGGCTCTCGCGCCGCCTCCCTGAAAACACTTTAACCGCAGCCGCACAGCAAACGATCCACGTGGCCGCGTTCAGAGAACGTCTGCCGCTCGCATGTCGGCCGCGTCTTCCAATAGGTTGAAAGCTTTCCCTTGCTCACCAAAGGATGTATAGAACTCGGCGAGGAGAATCGGATCGTTCATCTGCTGCTCCAACTCCTTGGCGTCGGAACCGCTGAGAATCCCTTCGTTTCGCGACAGCGACTCCAGGAGTAGAGCATTCGCGCCCGCCGCATTGGCAGACAATCCGTGCTTGAGGACTGCAATAGCATCGCGCGGCTTGCCCGCGCCAGCGCCAAATCGCGCCTTTCCTAAACTAATTCCGCTCGGATCACTGATTTTTATCCATTACTCGAATTGCCGTTGACGGGCGCCGGACGCATACCGGCGAACGCAGCGCCGACTACTTCTTTGACAAACATCTCATCCGAAGGACCGAACGATTGCCCCAGGAAGTGGGAGAGGAAAACGCGATGCAGGCATGCGCCGAACAAAAGCGCGTAAACCACTTTTGGGTTCACATGCTTATCCACCCGGCCTAGCCGCTGCTCCGCCCGAAGGTAGGCTTCCACTGCGGCTAGTGATAGATGGGGACCCTCGTTGTGTTTTCGGAGTTCCTCCTGGTGCGCGCGCAAAAGCTCTGGCTCAGCAAAGAGCGACGCCGCCAGAGGCACGAATTCACGCATAAACTCCAGGGCGCCCCGAACAACGGTCTCCAGGTTGGATCGAACCGTCCCCCGTCCGGCAAGGTATTCGAGCTCGCGAAGCGCGCCTGTCATGGGTGGAAGACTCTGCCTCAAGAGCGCCAGGAATAATTCAATTCGGTCCGCGAAGTGAACGTACAGAGTTCCATCGGCGCAACCGGCCTTTCGGGCGATCTCCCGGGTAGTCGCACCCGCCAGCCCTTTTTCCCGCATCACTTTCTTTGCGCCATCCAGAATGAGCTGTCGCGTTTCCGCCTTTGCGCTTGGCTTCGACTTCTGTACCTTGGTTTTCCGCAGACGCAATCTCCTCTTTAAGTGAACAGACGCTCACCTTGCTCTTGGAGTCTACCACATGTTTTTCATGCTAAAAAAGAGCTTGCCAAATCCATCGCCATATTCTAGACTGAGCATATGCTCATTACGAATGAGCATATGCTCATTGGAGACTCTCGTAACATGAACCATCGGCTCGTCATCATCTCTTTGGCCGCACTCGGATTTGCGGTAGCAAGCTCTCAGGCGCAATCCGCGCCGGCAGATCCATTCGCATCTACCAACCGGTCAAACCCTGCCATCGAGGCCCCCAAAGACAAAGATCCCTGTGGAGGCCATCTGGATAGCAGACGGAAGGCTGACTGTTTCGTGCATCGCTCGCTTACCGTCGGCACGTTCGTCGGTCCACTGTTCATGGCGGTTCCGGAATTTGTAAGACCGCCCGCCGGTTATCCGGCACAGTGGCGCAAAGGACCGGCGGCGTTTGGACGGCTCTACGGAGACGCACTCGCCCTCGAAACGGTTCAGCAAACCAGCAGGTTTCTTATCGGACTGGGGCTCCGCGAAGATCTTCGATATTCCCCAGCCGCCAGTCGAAATCCATTTCGTCGAGCGCTTTACGCGATTACGTTTGCGGTCCTTGATCGATCCGATTCGGGCAGGACGACACTGGCAGCATCGAATCTCTTCAGCGCGGCCGCCAGCGGCTTCCTCGGCAATGCGTATTTGCCTCGTGGGTACGCCGATACATCGCATGCCGTCACGCGAATGGGGATCCAATTCGGCTTTATCGTGGCTGGAAACCTTGCGAACGAATTCAGGCCTGAGCTCCGTCAAATGCGAAAAGCGCTGCGTCTGCCGGGGCGGCGGGATGAAGCCGTTAGTCGGGGAGATTAAATGTCCAGGCCGAATGGAAGCCGCCGTATGAAGACACGTTGTGCTGTTGTGAGATCGGTCTTGCTGTTCGCAGTCATGGCGCGAACCGCATCGCCCCAGGAATCGGAAAACGCAATCCGCGCGCATATCGAAGGGCTGCGCAGCGACCGGGGTCAGGTCGTATGCGCCCTGTTTGACGCCGCTAATGATTTTCCCAAGAGGATAAACCGGGCTTTCGCGCGTACGGCTGTCCATATCGCCTCAGGGCGTGCAACCTGTGAATTCCCCAGGGTCCCGGCCGGAGTCTATGCCGTATCGGTATTTCATGATGAGAATTTGAACGGCAGATTGGACACGAATTGGCTGGGCATTCCGCGCGAGGGGGTCGGCGCATCCAACAATCCGAAAGCTAGAATGGGTCCGCCGAAGTTTGCGCCAGCCGAGTTTCAGTACTCCGGCGCCTCCATGAATGTTGAAATCATCATGCGCTACCTCTAGGGGTGAGATTGTGACGAACGGTATCAGGTCTAGCCGAAGTTGCATCCTCGCCGGAATTAGTGGAATCTGTGGGGTGCTATTGCTCGGTCTATCATTCGCGATCAATACCGGCGCACCCACAGGAGCTAACGATGCCCAACTGCTCGAGTTCGCACAGCACAACTACTCTCAGGTGTTGTGGGGCGCCTGGTTGCAGGCCGTTGGACCCGCATTGATTGCGCTATTCGCTTTCTCGCTTGTTCATATGGCCGGCGCGGAACGTCGCTTGGCTGGCTGGATGACGTTCTTCGGCACAGCGAGCCTGATGACTGTGAGCCTCATTGAGGTCACGTTTTACATCAGCGCCCTGCATCAGCAGCCGCCGGCGATGGGAGCCACAAGTCTCGCTGTGATCTCCGCTGTTCAGCACCTCTACTTTGTGATTGCTGCGCCAGCCGTCTTCCTACCCCTTGGGATAATCCTTGAAGGCTCTGATGTGCTTCCGAGGCTCTTCGGCCATTTGGCCATTGCGCTGGCGATTCTGTTCTTCGCGTTTGGAGCACTTTATATGCTGACGCTGACACTTCCTGATCCAGTGACAGCGTTGGGAGCGGTGCAAGCATTGTGGTGGTTAGCCGCTGCCGTTGCGCTAATACTGCGTAGAAATCGATATCTCAAACAATCGAGCAACTCAACTCGAAACCTATCGATTCAGGCCTGGTCCGAAAGCGACGGCTCGGACACCGGCTGAGCGCATGTGGAGAGCCTCTAAATCAGCTAATGCGCATGCGCGCGGCCCCCCTGCTCCGCGTTGAACGCCCCCGTCCGGTATCATGCCGCCGCGCTTCCGGCCGCGGCTCCTCGCGCTCCGGCTCGCTCTCCACGCCATTCTTCTTCTTCCACGCCGCTAACTGCCTCTCCAGCTTCTGCTTCACGGCCTCCAGCCGCGCCAGCGCCAGCTCGCGCCTCTCCATATCCTTCCGCAGTCCGTGCAGCACACTCCACGCCCGGTAAAAGGCCCGCTCGCACGAAGTCTTATAGCGCTGCTTCAGCTCCAAATTGTGCTGCATCTGTGCCTCCCACAGCTCCAGGTCGTCGCCCTGCAGCGGCTCCGTAGGCCCGGCACACAGCGCCGCTTCCGCCTCCCACAACCGCCGTTGCGCGCGCTGCAAGTGCCAGTCATTCAAAATCAGGATCTCCACCAGCCGCACTTCCTGATGGCCCTCGGGCTCGAACTCCGCCATCCATCCGCTCCACACCCGGTTGAAATCTTCCTGAGACTCGTTCGGCAGAACCGGCGTTTTCGCACAGCAGCCGTGCTTCGTTGCATTCAGACGGGACTTGTTCATTTCGCCCCAGCATGTCCCATACGGCTATTGCTCGGCGCCCGGCCAACGTATCTAAGTAGCTGATTCTAAGCCAGATAAAATATTTTTGACTTTTGCCACCGCCCCTCCGCCCACCCCCGCAAATTTCGTTTCGCAAAAATCGCCCTGCTGATCGGAGCCGCGTCAGAACCCCGCGCGTAAGCAAGGGGTCAACGGTCAGCCCTGCTTGACCAACGCCTTCTTCAAGTACACGAGCTGCCCCAGGTGATACGAATTATGATTCGCAATCAGCAGCGCTTCCCGCAGCAGCGTCTGTCCCTCGCCATGCTCGAAAGGCCGGAATAAGTCCTGCTTCGCATCGCTCACCAGATCTTCCAGCGCCCGCGCGTCTTTCTGGAACGCCCGGACGCTCGCATCCCACGCCTTTGCATCCGGCGGAGCTTCCGTTTTCGGCCAATACCCTTCCGGCCACTTCGGCGATTCATGCTTCGGATTGCGGCTGAACTCCAGAATGTCCCATTGCGCAATCCGCATGTGCTCCAGAAGCTGCCACGCCGTGTGCGGAGCGCCCGGAATCTTTACGCCCCGCAGCTCCGCTGGAAAATCGCCGATGGCCGAATCGAAATCGATGTGCGCCTGGTGGCCCTGCATCGCATCCACCAGTTGTTTGCGCAGAAAGGCATGTTGACGGTCGCTCATAAGCCCTTTTTACCGCTTGGACAGAAGGTCTTTCATCTGCGGAAGCTGCGTATCGTCCCAGCCCCCTCCTAGCGCCATCACGAGCGAAACACTGGCTGTCATTCGCCGCAGCGCAATCTGCACCTCCGTTTCGCGGCCCGTCAGCACCGCGTTTTGCGCCGTGATCACGTTCAGATAACTATCCACGCCCGCCCGGAAACGCGTCATCGAAAGATCCAGATAATGGCTCGAAGAAGCCACCGCCGTGTGCTGTTGCTCCGCCTCTTGCGCCAGAATACGTAGCGCGGACAAGTTATCCTCCGTCGCTTGAAACGCGCCCAGCACCGTTTGCCGGTAGCTCGCTACCGCGGCATCGTACGATGCTCGTACCTGCTGATTCAAAGCGCGCCGCGCGCCCGCATCGAACAACGTTTCCGCAAGCTGCGGCCCCACCGACCAGAAACGGCTCGGCCAGTTGAACCATTGTGTGAAATGCGCGGTCTCGAGTCCTCCTGTCGCATTCAGCAGCAGGTTCGGATAGTACGCTGCCCGCGCGATTCCGATTTGCGCATTCGCTGCCGCTACGTGCCGCTCGGCGGCCGCGATGTCCGGCCTCCGTTGCAACAACTCGGATGGCACGGCGACCGGAACAGCCGGCGGCTTCGGAACGAACGGTGCTACCGCCAGCGTGAACTCCGCGGGCGGCTTGCCGGTCAACATGGCGATCGCATGTTCGAACTGCGCGCGCGCCACCCCCAGGTCCGTTGCTTGCGCGGTGGCTATATCCAACTGGGTCTGCGCCTGCGCCACTTCTTCATCCGAATCCAAGCCGGCCTTGTACAGTGTCTTGGTGAGGTCCAGGCTTCTCCGGTAGTTCTCCAACGTGTCTCTCAAAATGGCTCGCTGCGTATCGAGCGCCCGCACTTCGAAATAATCGTGTGCGAGCTCGGCCTGCGTGCTCAACAGCGCCGTCGCCACATCGGCCGCGCTCGCCTGGGCTTGGAATGCATCGGCCGCAATCGTGTTCCGCACTCGATGCCACAAATCCACCGTATAGGAGAGGTCAAAGGGCAAAGAGAACGTGTTGACCAGACTGCTCGATCCCGAAAATCCGGTTGTGCCCGAGTTAGCTCCTGGAATAACCGCCGCTGTTCGCGCCGTGCTCGAAAAGCGCGAATTGGTATACGATCCCGAACCGGTTAGCGCCGGAAACAGTGCGGACCGCGCCTCTGCGACCAGCGCGCGGGAACCGCGGAAGTTGGCTTCCGCCACTTTGATGGTCTGATTCGAGATCTGAACCTGCTCTTCCAGCGCGTTCAGTTGCGGGTCGTTGTAGATCTCCCACCACTTGCTGCGGATCTTGTCATCGCCCGGCTTGGCCACTACCCAGCCTGCGCTTTCTTTGAACGCCGCCGGTGCCGGCGTGGGCGGCCGCGTATACTTCGGCGCAGGATTGCACCCGCATAACACCGCTAAGAGGCATACAGCGATACCACACCTCATCGTTCACCTCGCCTGATCCAATGCTTCAGATAAATGGGACAATTCACCAGCGTCACATCGCGCTCCGCTTGCTCGGAAAAATATTGCACCGCTTTCCGGTCCATCAGCGTCACCTCGCTCAGATCGATATACACGTGCCGGTCTGCTTGCCGCGCCTCCGAAATCGATTCCCGCAACTCCGGAATGGCCTCCTCGCCGACCTTGCCGTTCAACACGAACGTGACCGATCGTTCCGCCGTTATCTTGTAGTACGTCTCCATCTCAGCCCTGCCGTCCCCGCAATCTCTGAAGCCATAAACTGAATCGATCCATGTAGAGATAAATCACGGGCGTCGTATACAAGGTCAGCGCCTGGCTCACGATCAATCCGCCGACAATCGTGATGCCCAGCGGCCGCCGCAGCTCCGAACCCATTCCGCTCCCCAGCGCCAGCGGAAGTCCGCCCAGCATCGCCGCCAGAGTTGTCATCATGATCGGGCGGAACCGCAGCAGACAGGCTTCGAATACCGCTTCTTTCGGCGTCTTGCGGTCGCGCCGTTCCACTTCGAGCGCGAAATCGATCATCATGATCGCGTTCTTCTTTACGATTCCAATCAGCAGAATGATTCCGATAAGCGCAATCACGCTCAGCTCGGTATGCGTAATCAGCAGCGCCAGCAGTGCGCCCACGCCCGCTGAAGGCAGTGTCGAAAGAATCGTCACCGGATGAATATAGCTCTCGTAAAGAATGCCGAGCACAATGTAGACCGCCGTGAGCGCCGCCCCAATCAGCAGCGGTTCGTTCGCGAGCGATGATTGAAACGCCTGCGCCGTTCCGGTGAAGTTGGTGTTGATCGTGGTCGGCATTCCGATCTGCCGCTCGGTCGTGTCGATTGCATCGACTGCTTGTCCCAGCGCCACACCCGGCGCGAGGTTAAACGAGATGGTCACCGACGGAAAAGCGCCCGAGTGGTTCACCGTCAGCGCCGCCGTGGTGGGCTGGTGTACTGTAAATGCGGAAAGCGGAACCGGACCGCCGGTCGTGGAAGGTACATAAATGTCGCTAAGACGCGATGGATTCTGCCAAAAGAAGGGATTCACCTCCATCACCACGAAATACTGGTTCATGGACGTGTACGTACGCGCAATCTCGCGTTCCCCGAAAGCGTCGTAGAGGGTGTTATCGATTGTTTGAGGCGTAATGCCCAGGCGCCGCGCCGTCTGCCGGTTGATGAGGAGATTTGCCGAAAGCCCGTTATTCTGCTGGTCGCTGTTCAGATCGGTCAGCTCGTGTATTTTCCTCATCGCGTTCATCAGCCGCGGCGCCCACGTCACCAGTTCCTGCAGGTTGTCGCTCTGCAGCGTGTACTGATACTGGGCCGCGGAAGATCTCCCGCCGACCCGGACGTCTTGTGAAGACTGAAGAAACAGCGTTACGCCAGGAACCGCGTTCAATTTCGGCCGCAGCCGGTTGATGATCTGGTCCGCCGTGGCCTTTCGCTCATCCAGGGGCTTGAGCGCGATGAACGCGCGGCCGGTATTGGTTGTGGTGCCGCCGCCTCCTCCCGTAAACGCCTGTACCGTCGCGACACCGGGGTCCTCTTGCACAATACGGCTGAGCCGCGCAATCTTGCTTTGCATGGCCTGGAACGACGTGTCCTGGTCGGCGATAAAATTCCCATTCATGCGCCCGGTGTCTTCCTGCGGAAAGAAGCCCTTCGGGACAATCACGTAGAGGTATACATTCAGAGCCAGCGTCGCAATGGTGATCAACAGCACCAGAAACGAATTGCGCAACACCCACGCCAAGCTGTGTTCATACACGTTCAGAATGAAATTGAAAAACCGTTCGGTGACTCGGTAGAACCAGCTATGCCCGTGCTCATCGCTCAGCAGCCGCGAACACATCGTGGGCGTCGTGGTGAGCGAAATCACCATCGACACGAGAATCGTGATCGAGAGCGTCACCGCGAACTCCCGGAACAGGCGGCCTACGATGCCGCCCATCAGCAGAATCGGAATGAACACGGCCACCAGCGAAACGCTGATCGAAAACACCGTGGAGCCAATCTCTGCCGCGCCTTTATAGGCGGCCTGCATCGCATTCATGCCCTGTTCCCGGTAGCGCGAGATGTTTTCGAGCACCACGATCGCGTCGTCCACCACGAACCCGGTCGAAATCGTCAGCGCCATCAGCGACAGGTTGTCAATGCTGTACCCGAGCAGATACATCACGCCGCAAGTCCCGATCAGCGAAACCGGAACTGCCACGCTCGGGATCATGGTCGAGCGCACATCGCGCAAAAATACGAAGACCACCAGCACAACCAGGCAGATCGAGATGCTCAGGGTCACTTCGATGTCGTGTACCGACGCGCGGATGGTGACCGTCTGATCCAGCACCGTCGTCATTTCGATGGCTTGATTAATGGAGGCGTGCAAGAGCGGCAGAGCGGCTTTAATGCCGTCCACCGTGTCGATGATGTTCGCCCCGGGCTGCCGGAAGATGATCAGCAGCGCCGACCGCTTCCCGTTCGCTAATCCCATCGAGCGGACGGTCTGCACCGAATCCGAAACGTCTCCGACGTCCGCCAGCCGCACCGGCGCGCCGCCGCGGTACGCCACAATCAGGGGCCGGTAATCCACCGCGTGCAGCAATTGATCATTGGCCTGAATCATCCAGGTCCGCTTGCCGTTGGAGAACCAGCCCTTTGCTTCGTTCGCCGTCTGGGAGGCGATCGCCGTCCGTACGTTATCCAGGCTCAGGCCGAAATGGTTGATCAGCGTCGGATTCAAATCGATGCGCACGGCCGGAGCGGAGCTGCCGCCCACGATCACCTGGCCCACGCCGCGAATCTGCGAAATCCGCTGCATCAGAATCGTGGAGCCCGCGTCGTATAGTGCCGAGGGTGGGAGCCGGTCGGAGGTCAGAGCCACGATCATGATCGGCGAATCCGACGGATTCACTTTCCGGTACGTTGGATTTCCGGGCAGATTGCTCGGCAGGTACGTGCGCGCTGCATTGATCGCGGCCTCTACATCGCGCGCCGCGGCGTCGATGTTGCGATTCAGATCGAATTGCAGCGTGATCCTGGTCTGTCCCAGCGAACTCGAAGACGTCATTTCGGTCACGGCCGAGATACGGCCGAATTGCCGTTCGAGCGGCGTCGCTACCGAAGACGCCATCGTCTGCGGACTCGCTCCCGGCAGCGACGCATCCACCGAAATCGTTGGAAAGTCCACCTGCGGCAGTGGCGACACCGGAAGCAGCCGGAACGCCACCACGCCGGATAAGCCGAGGGCGATCGTTAAGAGCGCCGTCCCAACAGGTCTCGCGATGAATGGAGAAGACAGGCTCATTGCTGGGCTTCCGGATGCGGCGTAGGCTCGAGCGCCGGCGCGGCATGCTGGCGATGTCGAATGCGCCACGCGCTCAACTTATGCGCCCACTGGTCGAAGAACAGATAGATGACTGGTGTCGTATACAGCGTGAGAAGCTGGCTCAGCAGCAAGCCGCCAATAATCGTGATTCCCAGCGGGCGCCGCAGTTCCGAGCCAACTCCGGTTCCAAGCGCCAGGGGAACCGCGCCCAGCAGCGCCGCCATGGTGGTCATCAGGATGGGCCGGAAACGCAGCAGCGAGGCTTGGAAGATGGCGTCGTAGGGCGGCTTGCTTTCCTTGCGCTCGGCATCCAGCGCGAAGTCGATCATCATGATCGCGTTCTTTTCCACAATGCCGATCAGGAGTACGATTCCGATAATCGCCACGACCGTCAGTTCCTGATGGCAGATCATTAGCGCCAGCAGAGCCCCCACTCCCGCCGACGGCAAGGTGGAAAGAATTGTCACCGGATGGATGTAGCTTTCGTACAGCACGCCAAGAACGATGTACACGGTGACGAGCGCAGCGAGAATCAGCAGCGGCTCATTGGTGAGCGAAGCGACGAAAGCTTCCGCCGTTCCTTGGAAAGACGTCTGCATCGCGGCCGGAGCGGGCATCTCCTGCTGCACTTTTTGAATCGCCTTCACGGCTGCTCCCAGCGCCGCCCCCTGAGCCAGATTGAACGATACGGTTGTGGCCGGGAACTGGCCGATATGGCTGATCAAAATCGGCATCGACCGGTTTGCGGTCGCCGCAAACGTCCCCAGCGGCACCGGCGTTCCTGCCGCCGACTTAATATAAAGGTGGCTCAGGTTGCCCGGGTGCTGCCGGAATTGCGGCAGCACTTCCAGAATCACGTGATATTGATTCAGTTGCGTGAAGAGCGTCGTGACTTGCCGCTGGCCATAGGCATCGTAGAGCGCGTCGTCGATGTTCTGCGCCGTAATACCCAGCCGCATCGCTGTCTCGCGATTGAACGTAATCGCGGTGCCCAGGCCGCGCGTTTGCAAATCGCTCGCGACATCGGCCAGGTCGGGCAGTTCTTTTAACCTGTTTACAAATCTTGCGGTATACGACGACAGTTCGTTCAGGTCCGGATCTTCCAGCGTGTACTGATATTGCGTTCTGCTGACGATATCCTCCACCGTGAGATCCTGAATCGGCTGCATGTAGAGCGTGATGCCATTCAGCTTTACGAGATCCTTCTGCAACCGCCGGATTACATCCGACGCGCTGATCTTCCGCTGTTCCAGCGGCTTCAGGTTGATCAGAATGCGGCCGGAGTTGACCGTCGTGTTCGTGCCGTCCACTCCGATGAAGGAGGAAAGATTGTCCACCGCCGAGTCTTTCAGAATCACGGTATTGAGCTGCTGTTGTAGCTTCGCCATCTCCTCGAACGAGATGCTTTGGTCGGCTTCCGAAACGCCCTGAATCGCCCCGGTGTCCTGAACCGGGAAAAATCCCTTCGGAATCGCAATATAGAGCAGCACCGTCAGCACCAGCGTTGCCGCCGCCACCAGTAGCGTAAGGTTCCGGTGATCGAGCACCACTTTGAGCGTGCGCCCGTAGAAATCAATTGTCTTCTGGAAGGCCCTTTCAGACCATCTGTAAAAACGGCTCTGCGCGGCATCGGCCTTATGCCGCAGCAGGCGCGCGCACAGCATGGGCGTCAAGGTCAGCGAAACGAACGCCGAGATGATGATCGTCACGGCCAGTGTTATCGCAAACTCGCGGAACAACCGGCCCGTGATATCTCCCATGAACAGCAGCGGGATCAGCACTGCGATCAGCGAGATCGTCAGCGACATGATGGTGAATCCGATCTGCTCGGCCCCGCGTAGCGCGGCTTCGAGCGGCGCCACGCCTTCCTCCACATAGCGCATGATGTTCTCGATCATCACGATCGCGTCGTCCACCACGAAGCCGGTGGAAATCGTCAATGCCATCAAGGTCAAATTGTTGAGACTGTAGCCCAGCGCGTACATGGCGGCGAAAGTGCCTACAATCGAGAGCGGCACTGCGGCGCTCGGAATGAACGTTGCCGCCACGTTGCGCAGGAAAACGAAGATCACCATCACAACCAGCGCGATGCAGAGCAGCAGCTCAAACTCCACGTCGGCCACCGAGGCGCGCACTGTAATCGTCCGGTCGGATAGGTTCTGAATCTGAATCGAAGAGGGAATTGTGGCCCGGAGTTTCGGCAGCAGCGCCTTCACGCGGTCCACCACCTGAATGATGTTGGCGCCGGGCTGGCGCTGGATGTTGACGATTACCGCGGACTGGGTATTGATCCACGCCGCCTGGCTTACGTTCTCCACACTGTCCACCGCTTTCGCGATGTCTTTCAGCAGTACCGGGGCGCCGTTCTTGTAAGCGACAATGACGTCCTCAAAATCTTTCGCGCTCAGCAATTGATCGTTGTCGTTGATCTGATAATCCTGGTGCGGGCCGTCGAAGCTCCCTTTCGCCGCATTCAAACTGGTGCTGGTAATCGCGGCATGCAGGTCCTCCAGATTCAAACCAAAAGAAGCCATCTGGGTCGGATTCGCCAGAATCCGCACGGCCTTCTTCTGGCCGCCGCTGATCGTCACCGCGCCTACGCCGGAGAGTTGGGAAATCTTCTGCGCCAGGCGCGTATCGGCGTAATCCTCCACGTCCTGCAGCGCCATCGATTTTGAAGTCAGCGCCAGCGTCAGGATCGGCGCATCCGCCGGATTTGTTTTGGTGTAAACCGGCGGCATCGGCAGTCCGGCCGGAAGATAAGTTTGCGCGGCGTTAATCGCCTCCTGCACTTCCTGCTCGGCCACATCGATGTTCAGACTGAGCACAAATTGCAGAGTGATCACCGAGACGCCCTGCGAACTCGTTGAGAGCATCTGGTTCAGCCCGGGAACTTCGCCAAGCTGCCGCTCCAGAGGAGCCGTAATCGCAGATGCAGTTACCTCCGGGCTCGAACCCGGATAGAACGTCGTCACCTGCATCGTTGGATAATCGACCTCGGGTAGCGCCGAAACCGGCAGTTGCTTGTAGGCGACGATGCCAACCAGCAGTATCGCGGCCATCAGCAAAGAGGTCGCGATCGGCCGCTGAATAAACGGCCGCGAAGGATTCACTTCTTTCCTCCCGGCGCCTCTCCGGTCGGCGTGTATTGCCCGCGCACGGTGATCTTGGCCCCGTCCTGCAGCTTGTCGAAGCCGTCGGTCACGACGCGCTGCCCCGGCGTCACTCCGGTCACTGCCGAAGATGTGCCGTCGGTTGTCGCCACAGTGACGTTCTGGGATTTCACTGTGCTGTCCGGATTCACCACGTACACGTAGGCCACTTCGTTGTTTCGCTGAATGGCTGCGTTCGGGATGATGTTTACGCCCATCAGCGTTCGCACCAGCAATCTCGCGTTCACAAACTCATTCGGAAACAGCCTGTTGTTCTTGTTGGGAAAAATGGCGCGCACCCGAACAGTTCCCGTCGTCGTATCGATCTGGCTATCGAGCGCCAGCACGCTGCCTTGTGCTAGTTCGCTCTGATCGTCCCGGTTGAGCGCATCCACCCGCAGCTTGTGGCCTGTGCGCATCTGGTTGTACACTTCGTCCACGTAGTTCTCGGCCATCGTAAAGATCACGGTGATCGGCTGGAGCTGCGTAATCGTCACCAGCGGCGTCGCGCCGTTGGCTTGAACGATGTTGCCCAAATCCACGCCGCGCAATCCTACGCGTCCGTCAATCGGCGAGGTGATGCGCGTGTAGTCGAGGTTTATTTTCGCCGCCTCCAGACTCCCTTCGTCCACCTTCACCGTGCCTTCTTCCTGGTTCACGGTGGCCTGTTGCGTGACAACTGTTTGCTCCGGAATCGCGTGGGTCGTGTACGCCATCTGGTAGCGCTGCAAGTCGGTCCGAGCATTTTGCAGCAGCGCCTGATCGCGCTGTAGTTGCCCTTGCGCCTGAGTGTAGGTAGCCATGTAGGGCCGTGGGTCGATTACGGCGAGGAGGTCGCCTTTTTTGACAAGCTGGCCTTCTTTGTAGTGAATCTCTACCAATTCGCCCGCCACGCGGCTGGTGAGCGAAACCGTGTAGACCGACGTCACAGTCCCCAGCGCGTAGATGTACTCGCCCATGTTGCCTTTGGTCACTTCGGCAACCGCCACGGGAATTGCACCGCCCAAGCCCTGCCTGCCGCGTCTGCCTTGTGGAGCGGTCGCACGTTGCGACAGCAGGTATCCGGCGCCCATCAGAAGGATCAATACCGGCGCAATCCACACGCGCCATCGCGAATGCGTCTTCATCTACACTCGACTATTGCTGCTTGCACTCGCATTTGCGACTGCCGAAAGAGCTACTTGGCTCTACGCCATTCGGCATAGTATGAAGGTTGGACCCGGTGAAAAGATCCGTTCTGTTCTTGTTGTTTGCGGTCACCGCCTTCGCGCTCGACCCCGGTAAAACCCTCACTCAATATGCACACCGCATCTGGGGCCAGGAAGAAGGGCTCTTTCAGCCGACCATTTACTCCATCCTGCAAACCCGCAACGGCTTTCTCTGGCTGGGTACGCAAGATAGCTTGATCCGCTTTGACGGCATGCACTTCCGCGAACTGGACGAAGCCGGCCAGTCCGTCTTCCATCGCAGTCTGATTCATGCACTCGCGGAAGACAACGCCGGCGATCTCTGGGTGGGCTCGATTGGAAGCGGCATCGCCGAAATTACGCCAGCCGGCGCAGTCAAACGCTACACCACAAAACAAGGTCTGCCCAGCGACAATGCCTTCTGCATCACGGCAGCTTCGGAAAACGACGTTTGGGTCTGCACGAATAGCGGCCTGGCGCATCTCCGGAATGGCCGTTTTCAGATTTTTACAACCGCCTATGGCTTGCCCTCGAATCAGATCCGCGCGACCTGTCAGTCTCCGGATGGCACGCGCTGGGTCGCGGGTCTGGATTTCGGCTTGAGCCGCTCGAACGGCTCACGTTTCGAGACCCACGGGCCCCGCGAAAACATCACCGCACTCGCTTGCGCAAGTGATGGAAGCGTTTGGATCGGGCGATCGACTGGCGTCACACAAATCCATGGATCTGCTTCCCGGACCTTCTCCTCGCGTGATGGCCTTCCCGATAACGCGGTTTCCTCCATTGCAGAAGGCCCGGACGGCAGCATCTGGATCGGCACCGATGACGGGATCAGCCGTATCCGCAACGGCGAGATCAGCGTCTACCGCACCCGCGACGGACTTTCCCACAGCGTCGTTTTGTCCTTATATATAGACCGCGAAGGCAGTCTCTGGGCCGGTACCAAGGACGGCCTCGATCAATTTACAGACGGCAAAGTCACCCCGTACACCACGAGCGATGGTTTGCCCAGCAACGATGCCGGACCTATTGTGGAAGACACAGCGGGACGGCTCTGGATCGGGACTCTGCATCACGGCCTGAGCTGCTTCGATGGCCGTGTTTTTCGCTTGCTTACCGCGCGCGATGGACTTGTCGACAACGGAATTCTCAGCCTGGAAGTAAGCCGCGACGGGAGCCTTTGGGTGGGAACAAGAAATGGCCTGAACCGGCTGGCAAACGGACGCGTCGCTGCATCCTTCAGTACAAAAAACGGCCTCTCCGGCCGCGAGGTCCACGCGCTGTTTGAGGACGCGCAAGGCACGCTGTGGGCCGGAACCGATCGCGGCCTCGACCGGCTCAAAAGCGACCGCTTCGTGAACTCGGGTCTACTGCCGCCTTCCGAGCGCAGCGGCATTGTCGCGTTGTCGGGCGCGCAATCCGTGCGGCTCTTCCTCAGTACCGATGCGCCCGGTTTCTTTGCGCTCAAGAACGATGCGACCCGCAGCGTCCCGCTGAACGTTCTCCATTCGGTCGACTGCTTCTTCTTCGACCACGTCCGGCATTCGGCCTGGATGGGCACGCTCGGGTCCGGTTTACTGCGCTGGAAAAACGGAACCCTCACGCACATCCGCGTGAAAGACGGCCTTTACGATAACCGCATCTACAGCATTCTGCGCGACAGAAACTCCAATTTCTGGCTGGCGTCGAGCAAAGGGATTTTCCGGGTGAGCCAGCAGGAGCTGGAAGATTTTGCCGACGGAAAAACACAATTTGTCGCGAGCATTCCGTTCACCACCGGCCAGCTTCATTTCGAATGCCGCTCCGGTGTGCAACCCGCCGCGAGCCAAACCAGTGATGGGCGCCTCTGGTTCTCCACGACAAACGGCTTAGTCGTAGTCGATCCCGATCATCTGACCAACAATCGCATCCCGCCGCCGGTGGCGATCACGACGGTGATCATAAATGGCGCGCGGCTTGAACCGAATCGCCCGCTGCGGCTGAAGCCGTCCGAGAAGAACATCGATATCCGCTATTCCGGCCTTAGCTTCATTTCGCCGGAGAAAGTCTCGTTCCGCTACATTCTGGATGGATACGACAAAGGCTGGACCGACGCCGGAACGCGGCGCGAAGCCTTCTTCACGAATCTGCCTCCGGGCGATTTTCATTTCAAAGTAATGGCGCGCAACGCCGACGGGCTGTGGAGCACGCAGCCTGCTTCGCTCAGCTTCACGGTGGAGCCGCGCCTGTATCAGCGGTCCTGGTTTTTCCCGGCGCTCGCGCTGCTGCTGGGAATCGCCGGCGTACTTGCGTATCGCATGCGGATCCGCCAACTTCAACGGCGCTTCGATCTGGTTCTGGTGGAACGCAGCCGCATCGCGCGTGAGTTGCACGATACATTGCTGCAAGGGCTGGCCGGCATAACAATGCAGTTGCAGGCGCTCTGGACACGCCTGCCCTCATCGAAGGAAAAACAGACGCTGGCGCAGATCATCGGGGACGCCGGACGCGCCGCCAGCGAAGCGCGTCAGTCGCTCTGGGGGCTACGCGCTAATTCGCTGGACAGGGTGGGGTTCACCGGGAAGCTCGAGCAGCTTGCCCGCCGGGCCGTTACCGGGAAACGCATATCGCTGTCGCTCGATCTGCAACGCATTCGAGTTCCCCGCGATATCGAATATCAGATGCTTCGCGTAGCCCAGGAGGCGATCTCGAACGCCGTCCAGCACGCTCATGCCAAAAGCATTCGCGTCCGCCTGGGGGCTCTCGATCTTACGATTGAGGATGACGGTATCGGCTTTTTTCCGGAAACGCAGCACTCCGGGTTCGGGCACTATGGCCTCGTCGGCATGCGCGAGCGCGCCCGCGAAATCGGCGCTAATCTCAGGATCGAAAGCTCGCCGGGCCGCGGCACCAGAATTTCCATCTCCTTGCCGGACGAAGCCGCCCAGACGCGTAACCTTCCCGGTACTCTGGAACATCAGATCAAGTAGGGAACGTTCTTGGACACACCGGCGCCCATTCGAATCCTCTCGGTCGACGACCATGACCTGGTCCGGAAGGGAATCGCCGCGATTCTGTCGACCGAACCCGATCTCGACCTGGTTGCCGAAGCCAAGACTGCCGTGGAGGCCATACAACTGTTCCATCAACACGTGCCGGATGTTACGTTGATGGATCTCCGGTTACCGGATCAGGACGGAATTGACGCGAGCAAACAGATTCGCAAAGAATTCCCCACCGCGAAGATCATCGCCCTGACTTCTTATGATGGCGATCAGGATATTTATCGCGCGCTCGAAGCAGGCGTGCGCGGCTATCTGCTGAAAGACATGGTCCACACCGAAGTGATTCGCGCGATCCGCATCGTGCACGGCGGGAAGCGTTTTATCCCGTTCGAAGTCACCCAGCAATTGAGCGATTTCTTTCCGGAAGTCGCGTTGACGCCGCGCGAAGTGGAAGTCCTCGGCCTGGTAGCTCGCGGACTCGGCAATAAGGAAGTCGGCGATATGCTGGGCACTGCGCCCGGGACCGTGAAAGCGCACGTGCAAAGCATTCTTTCGAAACTTGGCGCGCGGGACCGAACGCACGCTGTCACGATTGCGCTTCGCCGCGGCATTATCCACCTGCACTCGCCGGAACTGGCCGCGTTTATCTTGAACGGATGACCAACCGCGAACTAATAATGCGATGGGTGCAACGTACTTTGCTCGGTGCGCTGTTACTGTTGGTTCTTATCTATGCGGGCGATTTCCTGCTACTCCGGTACCGCATCGCAACAAACGGAGCGCCGTTCGGCACCGTGACCGTGCGGCCTTATTATGCTGTCCCTCAGAAGAATCATAAGACGGAATTTCTCTTTGACGAGCCGCAAGACGAGACCTGTGTCCACTCGCTATTTCCGCATCTGGGCGATCAACCGTGCTGGTATTTGAGGACTCACAAAGATCAGCGAATCGATATCTAAATGGATAGCGTGTTGCTGGATATTCGTTATGCGCTGCGCGTGCTGCGCAAATCTCCCGTGTTCGCGGTCGTCGCTTTACTCACTCTGATGCTGGGGATTGGCGCGAACGTAGTGGTGTTGGGAGTGCTGAATGCGGTCCTGCTTCGCCCGCTGGGCGTAAGCGATCCGCAGAGCCTGTACCAGGTTCGACACAAGCAGTGGACGGTCGGAAAACTGCTGACTACTTCGTACCCGGCATTTGAAGATTTTCGGCAGCGCAACACCACCTTCAGCGGGATGGCCGCCATTTATGGGTATTCGTATGCGACGCTGCGCTGGGGTAACGCGGTGAAGCATGTCTCCGGCGATGAAGTCACCGGCAATTATTTCGATTTGCTGGGAGTACAGCCGGAGGCCGGGAGATTCTTTCACGCGGTAGATGAGCATGGCCAGGATTCAGCGCCCTATCTGGTGTTGAGCGATGGCGTGTGGCGAAGCGCGTTTCAAGCCGATCGGGGCATCATCGGGAAAACGGTGGAACTCCACAAACATCCGTTTACGGTGATTGGCGTAGCGCCTGCCCAATTCCACGGCACGGAGCGTTTCGTCTGGCCGGACTACTGGATACCGATGGCGAACGAAGGGCAGGTGGAAGGGCGGAACTACCTGTATAACCGGACATCCGTAGCCGTTACGATGATTGGCCGGCTGAAGCCGGGGGTGACGCCTCCGCAAGCGACGGAAAATCTCAATGCGATTGGGGCCGAGTTAGGAAGGGAATACCCGGGGACCGACGACGGACAGCCGCTCCGGCTAATCCATCCCGGACTCTGGGGTGACGAAGGCGATGTCATTCGCGGATTTCTTTACGGCGTGACCGCGCTGGCACTGCTGGTGCTGGCGGCGGCATGCGCGAACCTGGCAGGTTTGTTCGCTTCGCGTGTGGCGGATCGCAGCCGTGAACTGGCAGTCCGCGTTGCGCTTGGATCGAGCCGGCGACGGCTCGCGAGGCAACTCCTGACCGAAGCGGTGCTGATCTCGCTAATTGGCGGAGCAGCGGGACTGGTCACGGCGGACTTGCTGCTCGACGTCCTGAACCGGTGGCCTCGGGCGGCAGAAGCGCACCTGGCCGCCAGTGTGGACGCACGCGTGTACCTGGCAGGTGTTGCATTGACGCTGACCAGCGCGCTGCTGTTTGGGATGCTTCCGGCGCGGCAGGCATGGCAGAGCAGTCCGTTGCAGATGATGAAGAACAGCCCGGACGGCGGAATGCACCTGCGCCGGTTTGCTCTGCGCGACCTGTTGTTAGGTGCACAAATTGCAATTTGCACGCTGCTGGTGATGGCCTCGCTGGTTGCTATGCGCAGCATGGAGCGGGCACTCCACACGCCTCTAGGGTTCCGGCCGCAGGGCGCGATATTGGCAGATTTGGACTTGAGCCAACTGGGTTGGACCGGCGATGTGGCGGTCGGGAAAGCAGACGCGATGATTCACGCGATGCGGAGTATCCCCGGTGTGACAGCCGTGGGCACCGTGAACCGGACGCCCTTCACCGGCGGGCTGCATGGGGTTCCGATTTTCCGGCCGGGCACTACAGAATTCAAGCTGAAGAATTCCGCGCTGACAGCCTATGTGTTTCAGATGTCGCCGGGATACCTGGAGGCAGCCGGTACCCGGCTTCTACGTGGGCGGGATGTATCGTGGCATGACACCGCGCAGACACCCCATGTGGCGGTTGTGAACGAAACCTTCGCGCGGAAAATGTGGGGCGAAATGCCGGCAATCGGACAACACTTTCTTGTGTCGGGCTACCTGACAGAGGTGGTTGGTGTGGCGGAGGGCGGCAAATACCACGATCTGGAAGAGTCGCCGCAGCCCGTTGTCTACCTGGCTTTATCGCAAAGCGAGCCCGGTGAAACGATTTTCGTAGTCCGATCGCAATTGTCGCCGAGGGAGTTGGCGGCAGCGCTCGCACGCGCGCTGCACGCCATCGAGCCGAACGTGCCGATTACGGTTCAGAACTGGTCCGATGCGCTGGCCTCTGAGCTGTTCCCGGCACGAGCCGCGACGGTGGCGCTGGGCGTCATGGGCCTGCTGGCCGCGATGCTGGCGGTGACGGGCATCTTCGGAATGGCTGCGTATAGCGTGAGTAAGCGCATGAAGGAACTGGGCATCCGCATGGCACTGGGTGCGCGCAAGACTCAAGTGATGACTGCGGCACTGGCCCGGCCGATGGTGCTGCTGGGCGTTGGATCGGCGCTGGGCCTGCTGGCAGGATTTTCGGCGACCCGTTTGCTAGGGCATATCGTGTATCAGGCGGACCCAAGCGATCCGGCCGTGGTTGGCGGCGCGGTGTTGACGATGGCTCTGCTGGGTATTGCGGCGTCCGCACTACCAGCGCGGCGGGCGCTTACCGTCGATCCATCGAAGCTCTTACGGGAAGAGTAAGTACAACTTACTCGCTCGCCGGATGCACATCGAAGAACACGGGAAAACTGCTGCGTAGCGCCGCTTCATGCTCCCAGGTATCGAAATCTTCAAGACGCTCCTGCAGGCTCGTCTGGATGTGCGTCGAGAGCAACTGCATGGCGCGCTTCGGATTCCGATCGATGACGGCCCTAAGCATATCGCTGTGTTGATCATGAATCTTCCGGAGCATTTCGGCATTGTGCCCGCGCCGGTGAATGGCAAAGATGCGGATTAGCAGACGAGTCTCCTGAACCAGTTTCAAGATCCTCGCGTTCGAACTCATCCGCACAAGCAGGGCATGAAAGCCAAGATCGCAGGCGATGAACCGCTGCATCTGCTGTTCATCTAATTCAGCTTTTCGCGACGCAACCAGCTCTTTTTCGAGTGTCGAGATATCCTCGACAAGGGTATTTAGGCGCGCTATCTCCTGCTCGGAGTTTGTTTTTTGCGCTACTTTGCCCACTGCGTAAACCTCCAACGCTTCGCGCAGCTCATAGAGGTCGATAATGTCCTGCCGCTTAAGCTGGACCACCACCGCGCCACGGTTGGGCGTTTGCTCCAGAAGTCCCTCGGCGACGAGTTGCCCAAGCGCTTCCCGGATCGGCGTCCGGCTACTGCCGAGCTCTTTCGCGAGCGCAATTTCGGAAACGGCAGTGCCGGGGCTCAGCTCGCCGCGGGCTATCTTTTGCTGAATCAACAGGTAGGCTCTTTCGCGAATAGACCTACTTCCGGGAGTGGAGCCGGCGGAAGATGCGCGTTTTTTCACGGCTCAAGTATACACAGCAAGTGGAGCTCCGGTCATTTTTCCCGTAGACAATCTGTCGACAATTGTATATAGTTCATCCAAGGTGGCTTCTTCAACAACGAAACTCCAGGGGATCATTACGCCGCTGGTCACACCTCTCAACAGTTCGGGGGAATTGGACAGCAGCGCGTTGGAGCATCTCGTCGAACATGTCGTCAGCGGTGGAGTGCATGGCCTGTTTGTGCTGGGCAGCACAGGCGAAGGACCTTCACTGAGCATGGACGCGCGGCGCGATGTGATCCGCGCCGTAACACGCACAGCATTGGATCGCGTGCCGGTAATCGTGAATGTTTCCGATACTGCCGTGACGCACTGTGTACAACTCTGTGAGGACGCAGCGCGGGCGGGCGCTTCCGCGGCGGCGCTATCGCCGCCATGCTATTACCCAGTCGACCAGCGTCAATTGTTCGAGTACATACGAAATTTTTGCGAAAATTCATCACTCCCGGTATTTCTGTACAATGTGCCGCAATATGCGCACAACCGCTACGAGGCCGAAACAGTGCGCGAACTCTCGTATTTGCCGAACGTGATCGGCATTAAGAACAGCGACGGAAGCGTGCAATATCTGGAAACCGTTCGCAGCGGTGTATCGCATCGAAGCGACTTTACCCTGCTGGTCGGCAATGAAGAAATTCTCCTACCGGCGTTGCGCGCAGGAGCGGACGGCGGTGTGTGCGGCGGCGCGAATATGTTTCCACGTCTATTCGTGCAGCTTTTTGACGCAGCCAAAAACGGCAACGACGCGGACGCCGAGAGAATTCAAGATCTGATTCTTAGAGTGTCAAAGGTAGTTTATACAGTCGGCCCACGGGAAACGAGCTATCTTCGTGGCCTGAAATATGCGCTCTCGTTTATGACGCTGATCGACAGCGGCATGGCTGAGCCGTTGCAGCAGTTTGACACGTTGCAACGTGCCGAACTGGAAGACCGCTTGAGGAGACTGGTGGAAGAGGTGACGGGGGAATTTAAGGTGGATGATCATCTTAGTTTCCCAATAGAGAGGAATTCGTGATGAGGTGGCTTGGTGCGGTCGTTTGGTCCGCGATGTTGATGGCAGTTTCTGCAGCAAATCTGGGAGCTCAGGTCAACGCCACTGGAAGTTTTTCAGGACGGGTAGTGGATCCCAGCGGGTCCCCGATTGCCGGCGCGCAGGTCAAAGTAACCCAGCAGGAGACCGGTGTTTCGGTGACGAAGCAGACCGCGCAAGACGGCAATTACACTGTGCCGTTGCTGAAGGCCGGAACCTACACGATTGAAGTCGCCGCTCCGGGGTTTAACACGGAAGTTCGCAAGAACATTGTCCTGCAGATCCAACAGGTGGGTCAGGAAGATTTCAAGCTGCAGGTGGGCGATGTCAAGCAGCAGATTACTGTCGAGGGAGCGGCTCCACTGCTGAACACCGAATCGACCGAAGTAGGCAATGTCATCTCGCAGCAATCGACCCAGCAGCTTCCGTTAAATGGGCGGAACTTCTCGCAACTGGGGTTGCTGGTGCCGGGAACGAATCCCGGTCCGGTCGGGGGCATTCGTACCCAGGGCAATGGAAATGAAACTCAGCGCGCCGGCGCGGAGATCGTCGCTGACGGTTCCAGGGGAAGCTTCAATACCTTCATGATTGACGGCGTTGATGATGAAGATCAGTCAGTCGGCACCTTGAAGGTCTTTCCGAATCTCGAAAGCATCGAGGAGTTCAAAGTTCAGGTAGGCAACTACGATGCGCAGTTTGCAAGCGGCGGCGCTGTAGTGAATGTGGTTACGCGATCGGGAGGCAATGATATTCATGGATCGGCTTTTGAGTTCCTCCGCAATTACGATTTAGACGCGCGCCAATTTTTCGATGCCCGGAAACCGCCGTTCCAGCAGAATCAGTTCGGATTTGCGATTGGCGGGCCGATTCGCAAGAACAAGACCTTCTATTTTGGCGATTATCAGGGCTTGCGCATTCACGAATCGAGCACCTCGATTGTGACAGAACCGACCGCGGCGATGCGCGCGGGCAATTTCAATGGAGTCGCGAACATTTACGATCCGGCCACCTACAGTTCGGCGGCGAACCGGCGTAGTCAATTCGCGCAGAATACGATTCCCGCAAGCCAGATGGATCCGGTAGCGCTCAATCTGCTGGCGATCATTCCGCTGCCCAACTTGCCCGGCAACAAAAATAATTTGCGGCTCAATGATCTGGCGGTGCAAACGCAAGATCAATATGACGTCCGCGTGGACCAGGTGTTTTCGGATAGAGACAGCATGTTCGGCCGTGTCACGCACGGCGGCGCGGATATTACATATCCAACAACCCCGGTCTTTATCAACGGGGCGGTCAATCCGCTAGCCTTTGCGCAGGGAAGCGCCACCGCCGGCTCTTTGCGTCTGAACCATGCTCCCAGTAATCAGGCGACCCTACAGGAAATTCATATCTTCTCGCCTACGATTACGAACCAGCTCGCGCTCGGGTACACGCGATTTGCGCTGAGGGTGACTCCGCTCGATGAGTCCTACAATGTCGCGCAAAAATTTGGACTGCAGGGCGCAAACACGGGGGCGGAGTCCGGAGCGATGTCATCGCTCAGTATTTCCGGATATCAAGGCTATAGCTCGAGTAACCTTCCGGAAGTGGTTCCGCAAAACACCTGGCAAGCGAACGATACGCTGACTTACATCCATGGCGCGCACTCGCTGCGGTTCGGCTTCGATGTGATTCATAACGGATTCGGGTTCTTCCAATTAACGGCTCCTTCCGGTTCGTTGTCGTTTAGCGGCGTTTATACGAACAATCCGGCGGCTTCTTCGGGCGGAAACGGATTTGCCGACTTTTTGCTCGGCCTACCCGCCAGTTCGTCGAAATCCGCGGCTCCTTATGGAGTGCCGTACGAAAGCTATAGCGAATACGGAGCATTCGTACAGGATCAATGGCGGGTCAACTCGCGTCTGACGGTTAACCTGGGACTTCGATACGATCTGTTCACTCCGGTGAAGGAGAGGCACAATCGTCAGTCCGATTTCTTCCTCGGACCAGGGAGCGGATTGGCGATTGCGGGACAGAACGGAATATCGGACACGATCCTTGGTATTCAAAAGCACGATTTCAGCCCGCGAATTGGAGTTGCTTATCGGGTTGGCGAGAAAATCGTGGTGCGCGCCGCTTACGGCCTGTTCTATTTCGATGAGGAAGGCACAGGGGGATCGACGCGGCTCTTCATCAACAATCCTTTCGCCGCGCAGTACGCAGTGAATTGCAGTTCCACAGCGCCCTGCCTGCACACGAATGCCGGGATACCGAACACGCCCAGCGCTTCGAACCTGCCTACTGTCGTGTACCAGCCAACACCCAATCTGACGCCGAACATGCAGCAGTGGAACGTCACTATTGAGCGCCAGTTGAGTTCTTCCACAGTCCTACGGGCTGCATATGTGGGCAGCCGGGGCAATCACCTGAACCTCAACATCAACGAAGATGTCGCGTTTCCGGGCCCTGGATCGGTGATCTCGCGCGAACCGTATCCGACCGTAGCATCCATTTCGGCTTGGGAACCGCGCGGGCCATCGAGGTACAACGGTCTGCAACTCTCGGCCGAGAAACGCTTCTCCGCCGGGTTCTCGTTTCTCGGCGCGTATACATACAGCAAAAGCCTGGATGAAGGAGCGGGCGGAAACTCTTCGAGCGGCGAATCGAGAATCAACATACAAAATCCTCGCAATCTAACCGCCGATTATGGCCTTTCGAATTTCGATTACAGACACCGGTTCACGTTGAGCGCCATCTATGACCTTCCGTTTGGACATGGCCGCAGGTTCCTGAGCAATGCGAACGCGTTCGAAAACGCTTTGGCGGGCGGGTGGCGAGCAACCAGCATCGTGACGCTTCAATCCGGCGCGCCGTTTTCCGTTTCGCTCGCAACACCCACGGCGAACACGGGCACATTTACACGCCCAAATCGTGTCTGCGACGGAAATCTGCCCTCCTCGCAGCAGTCCATCAGCGAGTGGTATGACATAAAATGCTTCGTTGCGCCGCCTCCCTATACGTTCGGCAACACGGGCCGGAACGTTCTCATCGGGCCTGGGCTTGCCACCTGGGATCTGGGCGCCGACAAGGATTTTCGTTTGACCGAGCGATTTGGACTCCAGTTCCGGTCCGAGTTCTTCAATGTTCTGAATCATGCGAATTTCGGTTTGCCGAGCGGCGGCATCGGCTCGCCAGCGGCGGGAACGATCACTTCCGTCATCACAAACGCGCGGCAGATTCAATTTGCACTGAGGCTTCATTGGTAAAAGACCAGGAAATGAACTCAGACGCGCTGCTCGAATTTTTGCGAACCATTGATACCCCGACAGTCGCGAATGCCATTGAGCTTTTGAAACTTCGATCGAGGGCGGAAGGGTTCCCGTCCGTGCAGTTGCGCTGCCTTTTTCCGGAGCTAGGCGTGATGTGCGGCTATGCCGTCACCGCGCAAGTGGAGACGGTGACGAGCGCTAATCCTTTGCTCGAGAGCGCATTTATTGATCTCTTCGCGGCTGTCGAAGAATCGGCCAAACCAGCCGTGGTCGTGATGCAGGATATCGGAGGCGACCGCGAACGCGCGGCTCACAGCGGGGAAATTATGTGTACCATCTTTTCGACGTTAGGCGCCATTGGTTTGGTGAGCGACTGCGCCGTTCGCGATCTCGCGGCAGTACGAAATCTGCGGTTTCACTATTTTGCCCGCGGGTCGGTGTCAAGCCACGCGCATTTTCGCATCGTGCGATCGAACGTGCCGGTTGAAATTCACGGTATGACGGTGTGCCCGGGGGATCTTCTGCATGGCGACGAAAACGGAATTGTGGCCATTCCCAAAAAAAATCGCGAGTTACTGCCGGATGCAGTCCGGCAGATGCTGGATAAAGAAAAGGCGCTGCTTGACTTCGTCCGCCAACCCGGCTTTACCAGTTCTGCGTTGCGTAACCGGTTGCTCCATTGAAGCCGATGAACAGAAGAACATTTCTCAAACAGACGGGCGCTACGGTGGGGATTTCGCGCTGGCTGCCCGCGCAATCGCCACAGGCGCTCATTGATCTGAAGAGTTGCGCCGTCATCACGCCTGAAGACGCTTCTGCACGCGTAAAGAAAGCCGCGACCGTTTTGGTGGAGGAAGTACAAAAGCGCAGTGGGCTTCGCTGGCCCATCCGGACAAGCGGCGCAGAACCGGCCATTCATTTAGCCATTGCCTCTTCGGGCGGGCAGCCGCGGGAAGGATTTTCAATTCGCGCGCAGGGGAACCGGATTTCGATCACAGGAAGCGATGAGCGTGGGGTCTTGTTCGGTGTGGGCAAATTACTGCAATGCCTGGTTTGTGGAAGCCAAAGCGTTACTCTTGATCCGCGCCATGCGAATGTCACCACGGCACCGAAGTACCCCTTGCGCGGCCATCAGCTTGGGTATCGCCCGAAGACCAATGCATACGACGCTTGGAACGTGCCCACGTGGGATCAATACATCCGCGAACTGGCGATGTTCGGCGCGAACGCAATCGAGCTGATTCCGCCGCGTTCTGACGATCTTGCGGACAGCCCGCATTTTCCGCTGCCGCCGGAGCGGATGATGATTGCGATGTCGCGCATCTGCGACGAGTACGGTCTGGATGTTTGGATCTGGTATCCGGCGATGGACCCCGACTATGCCGATCCGGCAACGGTCGAAGCGGCTCTGAAAGAGTGGGCGCACATTTATCAAGTCCTGCCGCGCATTGACGCGATCTTTGTGCCGGGCGGCGATCCGGGGCATACGGCTCCGAAGCCGATGTTCGCGTTTCTGGAGAAACAGAAGGCCAGTTTGCGCCGCTTTCATCCGAAAGCACAGATGTGGATGTCGCCGCAGGGTTTTCGCGAAGAGTGGATGAACGAATTTTTCGAGATTCTCGAACAGCCGCACACGGCGACGTGGTTGGACGGCGTTGTATTCGGGCCGCAGAATCGTTTTAGCCTCCCACAGTTCCGCGAGCGCGTTCCAAAACATTACCCGATTCGCTTCTATCCCGATATCACGCATAGCACGTCCTGCCAGTACCCGGTTCCGAACTGGGATGTGGCATACGCGCTCACCGAAGGCCGCGAGTCTATCAATCCGCGGCCGGAGGGCGAAGCGAACATCATGCGCCGAATGTCTCCGTATACGATCGGCTTCCTGACTTACTCGGAAGGCTGCAACGACGATGTAAACAAGTTTGTCTGGAGCTCACTGGGATGGAATCCTGAGGTGCCCGTCATCGAGGCGCTTCGGAATTTCGGACATTATTTTCTGGGAAGCAGCTATGCAGAAGGATTTGCTCACGGGTTACTGAGTCTGGAGCGCAACTGGGCCGGGCCCCTGGCAACGAATGAGGGCGTTGCGGTGACGCTGGCCCAATTCCAGGATTTGGAGAGCAAGGCGTCGCCGGCCGTGCTCGAAAACTGGCGGTTTCAGCAGGCGCTTTATCGCGCTTACTATGATGATTATGTTCGTGCCCGCCTCATCGAGGAAACGGCGCGAATCGAACACGCCCGCAACATACTGAGCACGGTACATGAGATCGGCTGGACGGCCGAGCCGCTTGAAATCGGCGCGCAGCCCAGCGCAGCGCCACCCAACGGGCGCGATCCAAATTTGCTTCTGGAACAGGCTGCGCGCGCGCTGGCAGGCAATGATTCTTACGCAAGCAATTCAAAGCGTGCGCGAGTGCGGCAGTTAGGGGAAGCGCTGTTCCAGAGCATACAGATGCAATTGGCGGTGAATCGCTACCAAGGGGAAGCGGTCGTCCGCGGCACGAACCTGGAGACCTTGGATTATCCGGTTACGAGCATTCCCTGGTTCCGGAATCAGATTAGTGCGATTTCCAAAATAGGGCCGAGTGCTCAGGTGGAGGCCATCAAACAACTGCTCGCTCGTACAGATCCGGGGCCCGGCGGATTTTATGACGATCTCGGCGATCCTGCAAATCGCCCGCATTTGGTTTTAGGGCCGGGTCCTGTGCTCGATCCCGAATTCCGCAAATCCGTGCTGACAGGGTTCAGCTATCCCGACCGCCTCGGGCCGGAAACGCCGATCCAATGGAAACGATGGGCAGAGACCTTATACGATCAGCCCCTGACGATGCGGTACGACAATCTCGATCCCAATGCGGCCTATCGCGTGCGGGTGGTCTATGCCGGCGATGCACGACGGATCCAGATCAAGCTGATGGCGAATAACAAATACGAGATTCATCCGTTGCTGACTCGCCCGTGGCCGCCAAAGCCGCTGGAGTTCGATATTCCCAGCGAAGCGATGCGTGGAGGTCAACTCGAATTATCCTGGACGCGCGAACAGGGCCTGGGCGGCAATGGGCGCGGGTGCCAGGTATCGGAAGTGTGGCTCATTCGAAAATGACCGAATCGTCTAACGTCGCGCCGTGGGAAAATCCGGTGCGGAAGTCGCTGCAGAGCGGAACGCCGGTCGTGGGAGTGACCGTATCAGTTCCGAGTGTGGAGATCGCCGCGCAATTGGCCGAAATGGGGTTCGACTTCTTATGGATCGAGATGGAGCATTCTCCCATCACGCTTGAAACGGTCCGTAACATTATTCTTGCGACGCGTGGCAGCCGGACGATGCCATTCGTTCGTGTGCCCGTGAATGAGCTATGGACCGCCAAGCGCGTGATGGACATGGGCGCGCTCGGCGTGATTTTTCCGTTCGTCAATTCGGCGGAAGGAGCCAAGCGCGCCGCGGACGCCTGTAAATATCCGCCCGCCGGTTTGCGCGGGTCCGGCGCCGGCTTAGCGACCTTTCGCTGGCCTGCCCCCGGCGGCTATTACGACTTCGCCGACAAGAACGTCATGGTCGTCACAAATATCGAGGAAGCCGCGGCCGTGGAAAACATAGAGGCGATTGCAGCGACGCCCGGCATCGATGTCCTCTTCATCGGTACCAGCGATCTCTCTTTCTCTTTGGGCCTGCGCGGCGAGCAGAATCATCCTTTGCTTCGGGATGCGGTAAAGAAAGTTGTCATCGCTGCCCGCCACGCAGGCAAAGCCGTTGGCCGGCCGCTCGTAAATGCATCGCAGTACGGGCAGTATGTCGAAGAAGGATTCTCGTTTTTCCAGGCACAAACGGAGATCAATCTGCTGGCTGCGGGCGCTGAAGCGTATCTCAAGCCGCTGAACAAATGGCGTCCTTCGGTCGGCCCCCGACCGATGTATTAGAGTATTCGTGCCATCTCCTCTCAAACAGTACAAGTGGTGGGTGGTCGGCATGCTTTGGTCCGTGTCGTTCTTTAACTACGCGGATCGATCCGCACTATTTGCTCTGTTTCCGCTACTGGAGCGTGAGATGCATCTGTCCACCCTGCAACTGGGCCTGCTCGGATCTTCGTTCGCCTGGATGTACGGATTGCTGGCGCCCTTTTCCGGCAGCCTTGTCGATCGCATCCAGCGAAAGAAAGCGGTTCTTGGCGGCTTGTGCGCCTGGAGCCTGATCGCGTCCTGTACGTCGCTTGCCCGCGGGTTTGGCCAGTTACTCTCATTTACAACGGCAGAAGGAGTTGGAGAGAGCCTGTACTACCCCGCCTCCATGTCGATGATCAGCGATTATCATGGCACGCAAACCCGGTCGCGCGCCATGGGCCTGCATCAAACCAGCGTTTATGTGGGCACGGTCGCGGGCGCGTTTTTTTCAGGTTTGATTGGCGAACGGTTCGGATGGCGATGGTCCTTTGTGGTCTTCGGCGGGTTCGGTTTGCTTCTCGTTTTGCCTTTGCTGAAAGCGCTCCGGGAGCCGCAGCGCACACAGGACGTCGAGGGAACTGCGGTATCTAAGCCTTCGCTAGCGCGTTTTCTTGGCAATCTCAGCCACACGCCAGCGGCTCTCTTGTTGCTCGCCGGATTCTGCTGCGCAAACTTTGTCGCGATGGTCCTATTGTCCTGGATGCCGAAATTTCTCTATGACCGATTCGGGATGAGCGTCGCGCTGGCAGGACTTTCGGCAACTGTGTTTGTGCAGTTCGCAAGCATGTGCGGGTCACCGCTCGGCGGCTGGCTCGCGGATCGCATGCGCGCAAAATACACGGGCGGCCGGATGGTGGTTCAAGCCGCGGCTCTTTTCTGTGGAGCGCCGTTCGTTTTCATCTGTAGCCGCGCGCACTCAATGGCCTTGCTCAGCTTCGCGCTCGTCATTTGGGGATTATTCAAGGGTATCTATGACGCGAATATTTTTGCGTCCCTGTACGACGTCATCCCCGCTGAGTCGCGTGGAACGGGAGCAGGGGTGATGAACATGGTCGGGTGGCTCGGGGGCGGCGGATTGGCGCCTGTAGCGATCGGTGCATGCGCGGAAAGAATTGGATTGGCCGCGTCTTTGGGACTAACGGCCGGCGTGTATATATTGGGCGGATGTGTTCTGGTTGCGGCGTCCAGACTTAGTGCCGCTAAAGCAATCCTAGTGAGTTCCAGATTCTGAAATAATTCCCGGAATCCACCTCACGGCATTTTCATGAAAGATTTTCCGAAGAACTTCCTTCGGCAAACCGAGTCCCTGCGTCTGATGCCTTTGATAATTCATGGTGTCCGTAGAAGCGAAAAATTCCCAGTCCAGCGCATAGCGTTTCTCGAAGGCATTTTCGGTTTCCTTGGGGTTGCTGTTCTTATGAAAGCCGAGATCGGTTCCGTATAGCACGCGGTCCTGGTATTGGATCAAAAACCGCCGGACTTTATCGCGCGGCTGCATCGCAAGATAAACCACCCGGGCCGCCAGATCGACGGCAAAATTCGGATACCGGTCGAGCCGCTTCGCTACCGCATCCACATCCGCTTCGAGGCTGCCCAAATGCGCGCCCACCACGCGGAGCTTCGGATTCTCTTCCAGCATATGGTCACGTGCGCGGATAATCGCGGCTTTCGAAGGATGGTCCGGTTTGTTGTACATGTACCATTCCGGGTGCTGCTGGAAATATCGGTAGTCCGGAGAGGCCGGGTTCGGCGGCTGCCAGCAGGAATCGGGGTCGGCGATGTGAGCGATCAACGTTTTCCCATGCGCTTCCACATCTTTATAAATGGGCTCAAAACGAGGGTCGTCCGGCAGCACGAATTGACCATTCGCGTTCTGCAATTCCATCCCGATGTTCTTCCAGATCTTCACGGCAACGGCTCCCTGGGCGAAATCCCGATTGAGCTGCCGGATCGCTTGCTCCGCAAATTGCGGATTGGAAAATTGGAACGGATCGAACGTTGTGCAGAGCGCCGCATGGCCATTGCTGTTTTTCACAAAGGCCCGTTCAGCCGCAATTTTCGAAGGGATATCGGCAAACTCCGGATCGTGCTTATACGGCGTCACAATATCCAAGACATGCAAATGTAATCGCTCCAGCATGGCGAAAAAGCCGGGGTCCGAGGGATAGGCGTGTACGTGAGTGTCGATGGGCTCGATAGCGGCAAAGTCCCTCAGCAGCTTGGAGCGGTCGTCTGGCGGCGCGGCAGTGGTCCGGAATATGCCGAGTGTCAGGCAAAGTCCGGCGGCGCAAAAACTCAGTATTCGAAGCATCGGCTTATTCAAAACAAATCGTATCCGAAAGCAATCTACAGAACTCCGAACGTTAGCGAGGGGCTCACTTTCATGGCCCCAATCTGTTGACACATTCGCAACTCAGTGATAAGTATTCAGTACGTTCGCTTGCGCGCCAGTAAAAGGAGTTCTGCGATGCTTCGAAGATTCGTTGCGTTATTCGTATCCGCACTCTGGGTTTTGCTAAGCGGTTCACAGCTCAGCGCCCAGGTATTGTACGGCTCGATTGTCGGCACTGTTACGGATCAAAGTGGCGCAGTGGTTCCGGACGCTCGTGTGCGAATCATCAATCCTTCGACGGGGGAGGGACGAGAGGTCTCAACCGACAACGCCGGTACGTACATCATCGGCAATGTCGTACCGGGAACATACAACGTCACGGTGGCAAAGTCCGGCTTTCGGATGCACACAAAAACCGGAGTTGCCGCAACTGCAAATACGGTTTCCCGTGTGGATGTACAGCTCGAGCTTGGCTCCCAAACGCAACAGGTGACCGTGGAAAGTTCGGCGACAATGCTGCAGACCGACAAGGCGGACGTCCATACAGACCTCAACCCGCAGGAATTGAGTAATCTTCCGCTGCCGAACTATCGGAATTATCAGAGTTTGTTTAACCTGGTGCCGGGCGCCACGCCTACGCAATTCCAGAACTCGGTAACAGACACGCCGCAGCGTTCGCTAACCACGAACGTCAACGGAACGAATCGCAATAACAACACGACCCGCATAGACGGAGCCGGGGATGTATTTGTGTGGCTGCCTCATAACACCGTCTACGTTCCCCCGGAGGAAACGATTGAAACCGTAAACATTGCCACGGATAGCTTCGATGCGGAGCAGGGAATGGCGGGAGGCGCTTCCGTCACCGTTATCACGAAATCCGGTACAAACCAGATGCACGGATTGGGCTTTGCTTACTGGGATGATAACCGGCTGGAGGCGCGGAATTTTTTCTATTACGGCAAAGGGACGCCTTTCAGTCTGCACAATATCGAGGGCGGCACGATTAGCGGACCCATTGTAAAAGACAAGCTGTTCTATTTCGGAAGCTGGGAAGGGACGTGGGAACGGGAAAATTATTCCAGCCTCTTTACTGTTCCCACAGCAGCCCAAAGGTTGGGAGATTTCAGCGGGTACTCGACCACGATTTACAATCCGTCCTCGGGTAACTCCGCGGGAAAGGGCAGAACACCTTTCCCCAATAACATCGTCCCGGCGAGCTCCATCAGCCCGATTGCGCAGCAGCTTCAATCTCTGATTCCATTGCCCAATCAGCCCGGCACGTCATCAAATTATTTCAGTTCCGGCACGCAGGTTCTCAATCGAAATAACTTCGACGTGAAAGTCGATTGGAACCGAACTTCCACGCATCACATTTTCGCGAAATACAGCGCGATGAAAGCGCTTGTCCAATGCTCGTTCGGTTTGGGCGCGGCGGGTGGCCCCGGGCTGTGCAACGGTGGACCCGGCACTGCGCCCACTTTGGTGCAAGTGCCCACTCTTGGCCACAGCCTGGTGATTACTCCTAACCTGCTGCTCGATGGCGTGCTTGGGTTCAACCGCATGGGGCAGCACGGCACAGACAGTTTTTACGGCCAGAACGTGGGACTGAATCTCGGCATCCCGGGAACTAACGGCCCGGATATCCGGCAGAGCGGTTTTCCGATTTTTAACATCACCGGCTACACCAGCTTGGGACAAACAGCGAACTGGATGCCGTTCTGGCGCCACGATGAAAGCTGGACGACGAGCCATAATTTGAGTTGGACGCACGGCTCGCATGAATTCCGGTTCGGATTCGATTTGATTCATTATCATTTGAACCAGTGGCAACCGGAAGCGGGTTCCTATGGACCGCGCGGATTGCTTTCATTCGATGGCGCCATTACTGCCCTGAGTGGAGGCGCATCGCCCAATCAATTCAACGCCTACGCTGCTTTTCTGCTCGGATTAGATCAGTCGGTCGGCAAGAGTCTGCAGAACCTGCCGCTGACTGGCCGCGAATGGCAATTTGCGTGGTACGGACGAGACCGCATGCAGTTGACTCGTAACCTGACGCTGAATCTCGGTTTGCGATACGAACTCTATCCGTTGGTGCATCGAGATCATTCCGGGCTGGGCCGTTACGACCTAAACACCAATCAGATGATCATTGGCGGGATCGGCGGGAACCCGGAGAACGCGGGCATTACAGTAAGTCACAAAATGTTTGCGCCACGCCTGGGGCTCGCGTATCGCCTTGGAAGCGCCACCGTAATCCGGGCCGGATACGGGATTAGCTACGATCCACTACCCATGTCGCGCGTGTTCCGCGACCCGTATCCGCTGACCGTTGTGCAAAACTTTGTCGGGGGGAACAGCTACACACCGTTTGGCTCGCTGTCCACAGGCATTCCGGCGCTCTTTATTCCGAATGTCAGTTCGGGATTTGTGCCTGTCCCAACGACGGAAGTCATCAGCCGGAGCCCGTTCGCAGGCTTGTTACATCGAGGCTATATCCAATCCTGGAATTTCACTATTGAGCGCCAGCTTCCCGGAGCCATCGTTGCGAGCGTTGCGTATGTGGGTACCGAGACGACGCACCAGTTTGTCGATCATGAATTGAATGCGGGTTATCCCGGCAGCGGCACGGCAGGTCTGCCGCTCTATCGATTGTTCGGCCGGACTGTTTCCACCTTGTTTGAAGATGGCTGGCTCAGCTCTCATTACCATTCCCTGCAGGTCAGCTTCAATCGCCGGTTGACACAAGGGCTACTGCTCAAGGGCGCGTATACCCGCTCGAAGGCGATCGACATGGCGGATGACGACGGCCGCGTCGGTCTACTCTTCAATTGGCCCCCCATGCTCAGCCGGAATGAAGCGTTGGCGGGGTTCGATATACCCAATAATTTTCAAGTCGGCTTCGTTTACGATCTACCGTTTGGCAGAGGCAGGTCTTACGCGCAATCCGGTGTTGCCAGCGCAATATTGGGAGGCTGGCAGCTCAATGGGACAGTGAGCGCGTTCAACGGCGCACCGTTTACGGTCACCGCTTCGTCCGCTTCCCTGAACGCGCCCAATAACTCGCAAACCGCAGATCAGGTTTTGCCCACGGTTGCTCTGCTGGGAGGAATCGGTCCCGGCCATCCGTACTATGATCCAAAGGCATTCGCACCTGTAACGGGAGTGCGGTTCGGGACGTCGGGCCGCAACATCCTTCGCGGTCCCGGAGTGTTCAACACGAATCTCAGCCTGTTCCGCACGTTTCCGATTCGGGAACGGTTGAATCTGGAGTTCCGAGCGGAATCGTACAATTTCACAAACACGCCGCACTTCAACGCCGGATCGCAGGGCACTTCGTTTATCAATGCGAACGTGTCGGCCGGGAGCTTCCTTCAGATCACAGCGGCGAACACGGATCAGCGGCAATTCCGGTTAGGACTGAGGCTGAGCTTTTAAGGGATTTCTTCATCTGCCAAGCCGGCGCGCCAGAAGCCAGCAATTTAACGAGCATGCGGCAAGGAAATTACACGTTGACATTCTTTCCTGAAATGTAGGACTCTGCTAGCACGGTATCCCTGATACCAAAGTGTCCCTGGAAGGTATGTCGTGTATGAAGAAGTCAGCTCTTCTAATCTTAATTTGTTTCCTCCCAATCATCGGCTTTGCGCAGGCAGCGCAGTCCTCGCACTCCGCCCCTCAGGATCTTTCAAAGACGAATGAGCCGCCCATGCTGGGCATTCACTGGGCCCGCGGAATGGAGCCAGATGCCCGCGCCCGCGAAGCGAGCAGGACCGCTAGGACACAGCAGAGCCCGCTCATGACATATCACGGCGGGAAGATTTTGCCTTCGGTGATTACGCAGAGTATCTTTTGGGGGACGAGTTGGGCCGGCTATACAGGGGACAAGATAACTGGCATGGACGACTGGTATTCAGGGTTCGGTGAGTCCGATTACGCCGCAACCTCCAATGAATACACCGGATCGAATGGCCGAGTGACCTCTGGTGTCACGTATCTGGGCCACGTCCTCGATTCCACTGCCTCCACCGCCGGCGGCAGGACTTCTGCGATTCTGGCGGAAGTCTGCAAATCGATTACTCCCGATCCGAGCGGAAACGGTTACTACGCAGTCTATGCCGACACGCCGCGAGGTCATGCCAGCTATTGCGCTTATCACAGTTACGGTACATGCGGCGGCACGCCCGTCCAGTTCGCCTACTTTTTCAACCTCGATGGAGATGCAGGCTGCGATCCGGAGGACGCCTCGGGACTGCACTCGCAGGGCTTGGCTGCGATCGCGAACGTCAGCGGGCACGAGCTATCGGAGGCGCGAACCGATCCTGCTACCCCGGGGGCCTGGTATGACTCGAAAGGCGAGGAGAACGGCGACAAGTGTGCCTGGACCTTTAACGTGCCACTGGTCACCTTCAGCAACGGCACGCAGTGGAAAATCCAGGGGGAGTGGTCGAACCAGGCGTACAGAAACGGTAAGGGTTACCCCAACAGCTTAGGTCAACCTGGTTGCCTTGATGGCGCTCAACCTGGGGCTGCTACCAAGTAGAGCGCCAGCTTTATTCAGCGGCCGGCTTCCTCCACACCAGCACCGAGATCGGGATTCCCAAAACTAACTTGTCGCCCTCCCAGCGTGCATTGGTGGAGAGCCGGTTCGATCCGATGTCCGCGCGAATCTTCTGCCGTATCCGGTCTGCATTGCCCTCGGGCGGAAAGGATGCAGCCAGCAACTCGTCCAGCCCGACTTCCAGCCGGTAGCTGGTGAGTTTGCGCAACTCCAGACCTTGCTCCTCTCCCAACGCTTGGAAGCGCTCCACGGGTACTACCTGCGTGTGGGACGGATCTCGTAACTTCTCCAGTTCGTCATAAGCCTGCGCCTTATCCGCATCCGGCGTGACATCCGCTACGGCGACGCGCCCGCCCCGCCGGCACACGCGCGTCATCTCTTTCAGGACCTGCGCCGGTTCCAGAAGATGATGAAACGAATAGCGCGAGATTACCAACGAAAAGGACTCATCTTCGAAGGGCAGATTCATAGCTTCGCCCAATTTCCAGCTCAAATTTTCGAGGCCCTTGCGCGCCTGCAAGTTTCGTGCTTCCTCGAGCATCGCGGGAACCATGTCGATTCCGGTAACATGTTGCGCCCGCGCCGCGAGCATGCAGGCCACAATGCCCGGTCCGCAGGCTACATCAAGCACTCTGTCCTCTGGCATCACATCGACGGCTTCAGCGAGAATGCGAAGGGAATCCTCGTCGGAGTGCGCCGGTGCAGCCGCAAACGGCTGTGCCTGACGCGTAAATTGATCGAGAATCTGTTTCTTGTGTCTGTGTTCGGTAACGGTCATGATTCGAAGAGATGGAGCGCTCTAAACAGTTTTCGCATCGGGAGGTCTGTTCCGGATCAGTTCGCCAATGGCCGACACCAATTCGGCGATACGCTGATCGGTTTTTTCGGAAAGCGCATTCAGGCGCTGCTGCTCCGCTTGCTGAGTGGCAGTCATGCGGTCCATCTTCTCCTGCATCAGCACTTGCCAGGTCATCAGTTGTTTGTGGTCCTGCTTGAACTCTTCGTGATCGCGCTCTTGCAGCGCGGAGAGCCGTTCTAACCGCCCGGCCACGCGCTCCAATGTGTCCTCAATGCGGTCCAATCGTCTCGTACCGTTGGTCTCCGCCATGTCTACGATTGTAAGTGACCTTCGTTGTTCCCGTTTACAGCGCTCACAGCCTCGTCGCGCCCTCGCGATGATTCCAATCCATCGCAAGCTGAACAAACGACCGCACAGCCACACCCGTCGGTCCTTTCGACATCCAAGGCTTCCCATCATCCAGCCACGCTGTCGATGCAATATCGAGATGGACCCACGGAGTCGGATCGGCAAATTCGCGTAGAAACCAGGCCGCGGTAATAGAGCCGCCATATCGCCCGCCAATATTCGGCAAGTCGGCGAACACGGATTTCAAATAGTCTTTGTATTCCTCTTCGAGCGGCAATTGCCAAACCTTCTCGCCTGCCGACCTCGACGCCAGGAGAAAGCGCTCCAGGAACTCCTGATTATTCGTAAAGGCGCCCATGTAGTGGTGTCCCAGCGCCACGCCGATCGCTCCGGTCAGCGTGGCCGCATCCACCATATGGGTGGCTCCGTTCCGGTTGGCGTACGTAAGCGTGTCCGCCAGAATCAATCGCCCTTCCGCATCCGTATTCAGCACCTCCACCGTTTTGCCCGAAAGAGACGTCACGATGTCGCCCGGCCTCTGCGCATTGCCGCCGAGCATATTCTCTACCGTGGGAATGTAGCCGGTAACCGGAAGTGCGGGCTTCAGTTGAGCAATGGCCCGCATGGCCCCAATCACCGCAGCCGCGCCTGCCATGTCGTACTTCATCTTCTCCATTCCGTCCGCCGGTTTGATGGAGATGCCGCCAGTATCGAATGTCACGCCTTTGCCCACCAGGGCTAGATGGGAATCGCCCGTCTGAACCGACGGCCGGTACTTCAGCACAATCAGAAATGGCGGATTGCTGCTGCCTTGCGCCACGCCGAGCAAACTGCCCATCCCAAGCTGACGCATCGCCTCTTCGTCCAGCACTTCGCATTCGATCCCTGTCTCGCCCGCCATCTGCCTGGCCGCTTCCGCCAATAAAGCCGGTGTCAGCCGGTTCGCCGGCTCATTCACCAAGTCTCGTGTCAGATTCTGCGCTTGGGCAATGATCCGGGCGCGCTCCACGGCTTCCTGCAGTTTCTTTTCATCGCCTCCCGGCGCTACCAGCGTGAAGGTATCAATCTGTTTTTCATTCTTTTTGGGGTCTGATTTATATTTATCCGCTTCCCACGCTCCGAGCACTGCGCCTTCCACCAAGGCTTCGGCCAGATCGGCTGCTTCGGCCGGTTCCAGCATCAGCGCGAGGCTCCGCACGCCGCGTCCTTTCAACGTGCGCGTCAACGCTCCAGCGACACGCCTCGCCTCGAAGGCCGAAAACTTCTCGCGCTTACCGCCCCCAATCACCACCAGGCGCTTAGCCGCAAGCCCTTCTGGCCGGTAAAGAATCGCGGTCTCGTAGGGCTTCCCCGTAAACTCGCCTACGGAGCGCAACTCGGCCAGCCAGCCGGAGGGATTCGCCACCTCCGGGTCCGGGCTGGTGGGCGAAATCGCCGCCACCGATCCCGTCTCCTGCTGGGCTTCCAATTCAAAGCAAATCACCCCCAGTGCATCGGCTGAAACCGCCTCGACAGCGGATGTTTCAATCTCTATTTGCATAATTCGCATGGCGTCTTCTACTGCCGGTGGCGTCTCCCGAGTGCCGCCTTTGCCTCCGCCTGCATCTCCTTCGCTTTGATCGCTTCGCGCTTGTCGTGCAGCTTCTTACCTTTCGCCACGGCGATTTCCACTTTGACCTTTCCTCCTTTCAGATAGAGCTTGGTCGGAACCACTGTCAGCCCGCGCTCTCGCGTCTCGCCTCGCAGTTTTTCAATCTCCGCACGATGCAACAGCAGCTTCCGTTTGCGAACCGGTTCGTGGTTCATGATGTTGCCGTGCGAGTATTCGCTGATATGGGCGTTCATCAGCCAAGCCTCGTTCCGGTCGATCTCCGCATAGCTGTCCTTAAGCTGGACTTTGCCCGCCTTGGCCGCCTTGACTTCGGTTCCGGTCAGCACCAAGCCCGCTTCGTACCGGTCCAAGAGGTGATAATTGTGACCAGCCGAGCGGTTATCGCTCAAAATCTTTATCGCTTCGGTTTGCTGGGCCACCTTCGTTCGTCACTTCCTGTCCTTCAGTGTCGCTTACAGCGGATTTGAGTTCCTGCACGGCAGACACTCTGGAGCCGTCTTTCACTAGAAGACGAGAGGAATATACTCCCGGAAGGACACTATTTGTGTAATCCTTTTGGGGATAGGAGTGCTCTGGAAGGCCCCGAAGGAGTAGTTTACATTTGACTGGGATGCTTGTAAGGTGAGTCTTTTCAATAGATTGCGCTACTGGGCCGCGCTTTTCTGCGCCGCCGCCCTAGTGCTCCCGCCCATCAACGCCGGCACGCGTAAAGGCGACAAACTCTATCGGGCCGGCCAAAAAGCCGAGGAGCAGAAGGATTACGTCAAGGCTCTCGACCTGTACGATCAGGCGCTTGCGACCGATTCGCGCGATCCGAGTTACATGATTGCCGATCAACGGGTTCGCGGCCAGGCGGCGGACCAACTCATTAGTCAGGGCCGGGCTCTCCAGAAACAGCAGAAATTGGACGAGGCGCTGGTCGATTTTCAGCGCGCGCTGCTGGCTGATCCCGGTTCCCAAATAGCTCTCCAGGAAATCCGGCAAACCACCGAAATGATCAAGGAGAAAGCCCAAGGGCCTCCGGGCGTTCCTGTCTTGACTCCGGCGGAAAAGGTACAGCGGGAAACGGAAGAGCGCATCAATTCGCTCGAGGGTCCGCCGACGCTCCGTCCCCTGAACAACCAAATCAGCAGCCTGAAAATGAACAACCAGCCTGCGCGGGTTCTTTATGAAAGCGTGGCGAAGCTGGCCGGGATTAATGTCCTCTTCGATCCACAAGGCATTGAGCCCATTGGCACGGGTTCGCGGAACTTCAACCTCGATCTGAATAACGTCACCTTGGAAGACGCCCTGAATTACGTCGCTCTGGTGACGCACACCTTCTGGAAAGCCGTTAGCCACAACGCAATCTTCGTGACCCAGGAGACCCAGCCGAAACGCCAGGAGTACCAGGACGAGGTCGTTAAGGTTTTTTACATTCAGAACACCACCACGCCCCAGGAATTCACCGAAATCTTTAACGCCCTTCGGATCGGCTCGAAGTTGAGCACTGGAATTTTTCAGGTTGCCAGCCAGAATGCGATCGTGGTTCGCGGCACGCCCGACCAGATCGCGATCGTTGAGAAACTCGTTCACGACCTGGACCAGCCCAAACCGGAAGTTGTGGTGGACGTGATTGTGATGGAGGTCAACAAAAGCAAGACCACGACTCTGGGAGCAGCGCTCGCGGGTCAGACCGGCGGATTAAACATCCCGATTAATTTCACGCCCAGGTCTTCGATTACGGTCAACACCACTGGATCGTCGAGTACCGGTTCCAGTACGACTTCGACTGGATCTACCACCGCCACTACCGGATCCATCACCAGCACGACGGGGACTACTACCGGCGGCACATCTTCAACCACAACAGGCAGCAGCACTGCCGCGGTGGGATTGAATTCTCTACACCGTCTTTCGAGCGCTGACTGGTCTACTACGTTACCGGGTGCTCTGATTCAGGCTCTGCTCAGTGATTCCACTTCGCGCGTTCTGCAGCGTCCACAGATACGGGCTACAGACGGCGGGAAAGCGTCCATCAAGTTCGGCGAGAAGATTCCTTACGTTTCCGGTTCGCTGAACTCGGCAGTAGCAACGCCTGGAGCCATTCCTTACGCCACAACCCAATTCCAACAGGTGGATGTCGGTGTCAATATAGACCTGGAGCCGCATGTGAATGGTCCCAACGACATCAGCATGCACATCAAGGTGGAGGTCTCGAACACGAATGGAAATGTGACGATCGGCGGCATTCAAGAGCCGATCATCGTCCAGCGTGTGAACGAGGCCAATGTTCGGATGCACGACGGAGAAACCAGCGTTCTGGGCGGACTGTCGGATGTAGAGGGAACCAACACTTCGACTGGCATTCCGGGTGTCACCAACATTCCGGCGCTCGGTTATCTGTTTGGATCCAAAACCAGGACCAACACGAATGACCAGATCCTGATCGCTCTGATTCCGCACATTGTGCGAGGTCCGAATCTCAGCGTGCAAGCCGAGCCCGCGGTGCTTGCGGGCACGGAGCAGGAAGGAAGAGTTGAACGCCGGATGCCTGTGAACGGCAACTTCCCGGCGCCGGGTACCCGGCCTGGGGTTCCTCCCCAACCGATACAGCGGCAGCCTGCACCGTCCACGTATCCGCCGATTACGAATCCGCAACAGCCGAATCCGCCTTCGCGTCCGGTCAATCCGCCAATTATTAGGCCGCCGGGGTCGACTCCCTAAAATGGAGATATAGCAGTCGATGTTGCGTAGCTGTGATTCGCCCGGCTTGCGGAGAAGGCGCAGAGGCCAAGCCGGTCTGACGTTGGTCGAGTTGATCGTCGCCTTCACCATTCTGATGATTCTGAGCACCATGGCCGTGCCCATGGCGCGCTATCAGGTGCGGCGAGAACGCGAAAAAGAACTTCGCCGGGATCTGGATGAAATGCGCGCGGCGATCGACAAATACAAGGACATGTGCGACACGGGCAAGGTCCAGTCCGCCAGTCCGGACGCTTACTGCTATCCGCCGACGCTCGAATCCCTTGTTGAGGGCGTCAAAATGAACAACACCATTAGCAGCGGGAAGGACACCGGCAAAATGCGGTTCTTGCGGCGCATTCCCAAAGACCCGATGACCGGCGACACCGATTGGGGCAAGCGGAGCATGCAGGATGAGCCGACCTCTTCTTCCTGGGGCGGCCAAAACGTCTTCGACGTTTACTCAAAATCGCTCGACAAGGCGAGCGATGGAACTCGCTATTCGGAATGGTAAGCAGTATGTCCAAGCTCAGACGCGCGATTCGCGGTTTCACTCTCATCGAGTTGATGGTTGTGATGGCGATCATCTCGGTGCTGCTCGCCATTGCGTTGCCGATTTATCAGAAGTCGATCACGCGGGCGAAAGAAAGCGTGCTTCGCAACAATCTCTTTACGCTCCGAACGATGATCGACGAGTACACCATCGACAAGCAGAAAGCGCCGGAGACTCTGGATGATCTAGTCTCGGAAGGCTATCTCCGGCAGGTTCCGCAAGACCCGATGACGGGCTCCAATCAGACCTGGAAGCTCGAAATGGAAGATACGCCCATCGGCGGCAGCACCAGCACGCCCGGCATCTTCGACGTGCATAGCGGGTCCGATAAAATCGCTCTCGACGGAACCGCCTACTCGGATTGGTGATCCCACCCTGCTTGTTAAACTAATGAAGATCGCGCTGTTTTAATCGGTTGCTCCCCGATCGTCTAATGGTAGGACAGCGGCCTTTGGAGCCGTTAATCGTGGTTCGAATCCATGTCGGGGAGCCAAGTTCGCGCCGTCCTATCTCGCCAACACCTCCCACGCTTCGTTCCAGGCGATCCGCTCCTGTTCCAACCGCACGTTCAGTCCCCAGCGCTGTTGCTTGAGACCCTGGTATACGCGCTGTTCGGCAGACGTAAGCAAAGGCAGCTCCGTAGCACCGTATTGCTCCTTCTCCTCCACCCATAGATCGCGGTTCCGGAGCAATGTCGCTTCGTCCATGAGGACTGAAGCCACATTCGGCAAGCAACTGCGCGCGCCATTCAGAATGGCAAAGCCGTGCGTATCGAGATCTCCCCAATAGAAGCACTCCGCGCCAGCAAGCCACGGCGCTCGCGCGAGCGCCCGGATACCGTAGCCGAGCCCCATAAAGACCACCGAGCCGGGCCGCTCCTCGAAACAGAGACCCGTCTGCACGTTTTCGACGATATATACTTTCGAAACCGAAAGCGGCAGATTGGCGATCTGCTCAATCGGAGCCGTGATATCACCCAGTCCACCGGTCTGCTCCCGCAGCGATGTATCCAGCAGACGCAGTCTGACGGTATGTGGTGGTTGCCGCAAGCCGCATCGTTCGTAAAACGGACGCGCCCGGTCGTCTCGTTGAATCGCCCCAACCAGATCGGCCACCATCGGACTTCGAGCTTCCAGCCACTTGCTGTCCATTCCGGAAATCGGAATCTGGCGTGGATAGAGATGCGAGCGGGGATTCGCCTCGAGCCACCCCACTAGTGCTTTCAGACGAAGCATGTCCTGGTCCGAATAGCCGGCCAGCTCGTCAAAATAGCGCGGCAAGCGCGCAGCCGTCGTGGGCCAGCGCGAGACCCAGTGTTGATAGCGCGACAACGCGCGTTCCCAGCGTTGCTCTTCTCCAATCCAGGAAGCGACGCTGTTGGCGTCGTCCAAGGCGAGTTTCTCGGGCAAGCTATGCAGCCCCAAATTCCGCCAGCGCCGATCACACCAGACAACCTGCCCGGCTGCCTGCCACTTCCGCCACGCCGCAACCCAATCGCGCACTGCGTCGAGTTGTAATCGCGCTTCTGCTTCGGTGGGAGCCCCCAGAGGCGTGATCAATGGCCAAGTACCGCCTCCTGTCAACCACTCACGATGCTGATTTTTGTACCTCCGGGCGAGCGCCGCTCTGACGTCTTCAGGAAAGCGCAGCACTGATCTCGTCATGCGTCCGTTCGGGAAGTTTCAGGCGCTGCGGCTCCAGGTCATACTCGATCATCAAAACGCTCGATTGCCGGCGCTCCGTGATATCGACGAAGCAGGCGCCTCCAATAAACGGCTCCAAGGTCATGACCGACTTCAGCGGCGTGGCCACGATCATTTGAAATCCGAACTTCTCGAAGATTTTCATCACGAGCGCGGTGAATTCGTTATCGGCTTTATCAAACGCCTCGTCCAGCACGACCGGCGCGTAACGTGGAAGGCCATCTTCATCGCCGCCCAACTGATAGCGCAAGGCCGCAGCCAGACATGTTGTCGCGAGCTTTTGCCGCTGCCCTCCCGACTTCGCCGCACCGCCGCGATAGACCTCCACCTGCTGTCCTTCGATGTCGAGTTCGCGGCCGATGAACTCCACGTGCTGGCGGACGTCGAGCACCAGCGCACGCCAGCGGCGGTGATTGCTTTCCTGGCTCGCCAGGCGCTCGACAATGCCCCGCAGGATTAGAAAGCGCTCTTCGGCCGGTTCGCGTTCGTCTGTCCAGGCGTGACTGAGGACCTGCTGGATCTCCAGCTTGAAGTCGCGAACTTCGTCCAGATTGCGATCGCTGGCCTCGATTTGCAGATACGTCCCGGAGCCGAACTCCGCCTGGCGCAAACTTTGATTGACCAACTCCAAACGATCAAAAATCGTTTTTCGCGCTTGCGAAATATGAGTGGAGAGGGCGGCCAGATTTTGATAGCTCTGATTGCGCAGCAGATCGAAAAACCTGTGCTCGTAATCCGGCAGCCGGTCGGTTTCCAGACGTTTCAGCTTGGCCAAATAGTCCGGCGCGGAAGCAAGATTATTATCGAGATCGCCTGCTTCCATCGGCCAGCGGCGCTTAAATTCGGCGAAGTGATTTTCAATGGAGTGCGTCAGTTTATGCCGCGTATCCGCTTGTGTCTTTTGCTCGTCAGTTAGCCTGCGATCTACTTCGTGGGCCAGTGAATCGAGATTGTCCAGCGTGATCGGTTGCTGAAACCGGTCGAAATACTTTGGAAGCTCCGCGCTTTGCAGTTCCGTAACTAGCGCATTGTGAACCAGCTCGCTAACCACGCCCAACCGGGTACGGAGTTCGCGCATCTGTCTCGAAATCGCCTCAGACTCGCCTTTGATTTCGATGAGAGACTGTTCGGCCTTATCAAGCGCTTTTTTCTGCGCCTTCAGGCGCCGGTCGAGCTCCCGGAGAACCGTGTTGCCCTGTTCAAGATCGCGCAGCATCCGATCGATGGCCCCGATGCGATCCGCCAGTGGAGCGATGTCGATCTCCTGCCATTGAATATTGCTGAGCGTCTGACAGGCTAACAGGCGGTGACTGCGCTGTTCGTCTGATTGCCGCAGCTCGCGGAGGTTGCGATTGCACTCTTCCAAGGCGCGCGCGGCCTCTATCGCTCTTTGTTCAAAGAGCGCGAGCTTAGCCCGATTGTCAAAGCCCAGCACCCACCGGCTACGATCGTTCAAATCGAACCGGTCGTCTTTTTCATGCCGGTCCTTGCCATGGCGGATTTGTCCCTCGCGTGTCAGCGCCCTTTCTGCATTGCGGAACGCCTGCATGGATTCAACACAGGCATAGTCGAAGCGGTGCATCAACGTGCTGTGCAAGTAACTCGAAAACGGACCATCCTTAATCTGCAGCTTGTGAATCAGCGCATTCGGTTGCGTGCGCCGCGGCAGCAGGGACTGTTCGCGGGCCACACGATTGTACGCGAGCCTATCTCCGAGAGATGCGCGATTCACCAGGTCGGACACCGCCGAATAATACCGTTCCTCGACGAGTAGCGAAAGGGCAAATCCGCGCAGCAGGCGTTCCACCGCGCCGCGCCACGCTTCTTCGCGTGGCAGCACCTCAATCAACTCCGCGGTGAAGGGCAGCGCAGTTTCGGCAATGCCCAGTTCTCCGGCAAGCCGCGCACGCAACTGCAGCATTCGCGCGGGCACGTTTGAGGACTGCCGGCGAAGCGACTCCACTTCTTCCTTTGCCTCGGCGAAGTCTTTCTGCAATTTGGCAAGTTGAGTCGAAAGAACTGCGTGTTTCTCGCGAGATTCCTCCTGCCACTCCGGCCAGGCTTCCACCTCGCGCGCGGCGGCCGTTGTCATTCCGGCGAATTCGGAAGGCGTCGCAGGCAGAGGCCAGACAAGCTTGCGGCAGGCGGCCTGTACTTCTCCCCGCTTGCGCAAGCGTCCCTCCTGCAATTCTTCGGTTCGCTGTCTCTCTTTCTGCAGATCTTCTATTTGTTGGCCGCCCGCCGCCCGGTGCTGGCGCTGCAAATCGTCCAGCGACGCACGCTCATTCTCGAGCGTTGCCTGTCTCCGCTGTTCCTCGGCTTTCTTCTCAGCGGCCTCGGCGTCAAGCTCGACCAATCGTTTCTGGATCAGCGCCAGCCGGAGTGTTTGCTTGTAAGTATCGAGTCCGCCGCGCAGCTCCTGCAGCTTGCGCTCTTCGGCCAGCACCGATTGCAGTTCCTGATGCTCCTTACGAGCGTTCCCCAGGATCTGGACCTGTTCGCGCGCCGTGACCACCGCCTGATGCGCGGCATCGAGTTCCGCAAATTCGGCCGCCAGCCGGTCCGCTGCCTCGAATGTCTCCGGCACATCGAGCATGAAATCGCGGAGGAACGTGTTCAGATCGCCCAGGTTCTTCGCGGATTGCGTCTTATGCAGCAGCTTCAACGCGAGTTCGGTATCGATGCCGAGCTTGCGGCGAAAGCGCTCCGCGTACGGAGAAAAATCCTCGCGGGCAAACGCCTCCGGAAACTTCAGCTTGAGCCGGCGGACATCAAGCTGGAAATCGCTCAGCTCCCGCAGATCGAATTCGCGGTCGAAAATCAAGAAATAGCGGCGCAGATCCTCCCGGCTATTCGACTTGCCGCGAATCCAGAAAAGCTGCACCAGTACAACCGTTTCTCCCGCGGAACTGCGGTAGGTGAGGGCCAGCGCGGACCAGGTCGTGCCGGTACGCAGATACTGAGTTGCGATCAGACCCGAATCACCCTCCTGCTGCTCGGCCCAGGCGCCGCGGACATAGCTCACCAGACTGCGGTCGCAGCCACGGCGTTCCCCTTCGCGCGCGGCGGCATTGAAATCCACCCACTTGGGCGGCACAAGTAGCGCGGAAATGGCATCCAGCAGAGTTGTCTTTCCAGTGCCGGAGCGGCCGACGAACAGAAATCCACGCCCGGCAATGGGGATATCGTGAACGCCGGAGAACGTGCCCCAGTTAAAAACCTGAAGTTTGGAAATTCGGAACTGCCCGGCGCTTGTCATGCTTCCATCTCATTTTCCTGCGGCTCGCTGGATAAGACAGGAAGCGTCTCGCCAGCCGCCATCCGCTGGTAAAGCTGGTGCAAAGCCACAATCTCTTCGGCGGAAAACAACAACTTGAGCGTCGGCGAAATTTCGAAACGATCCTCGGTGGAGCGAATCTTTTGCAGGATACTATGCTTCTTGATTTTTTCGACGGACGCCTGCATCCGGCGGTTAAAGCCGGCGCGGTCGGTGTTGGCCGCGCGTTCGTATACCGAAAGATACTGGGTTATCTCGTCCATCGAAACCACTGCCCGCTGCCCTTGTGTATCGGCTTCGGTCAAGCGCTGCCGCAGAAACAGCAGCAGGACGGAATCGATAAAGGTGAGTTGCGCTGAACGCAGCAGAACCGGTGCATCCAGGTCACCCACCTCGGCCCGCCGCGTAAATGCAACCTGAAGATCGCGGTCGATCACGAGTTCGAGAAACAGTTCGCACAAGCGCGCGCGAATCACCGGCTCATCGCGGAGCAGAGCCGGCCAGAGCTTTGAGTGGCGCCGCCCGTCCAGAGAGGGCCCGGCCAGCAGTTGCGCCAGTACCCGGCGCGTATCGAGCGGCAGTTCGCCGCTATCGCCCGGGAAAAGCTCGGCGCTTGCTATTTCGTTCTCAGGCAAGTTCATGAATTCGCTCGCTCAAAAAATAGATGGCCGGGATTCTGGCTTTACGAAGGTGGTTGTCGCTGCCCTGCCATTCCACAATTTCCTGATAACCCGCCTGGACGCCATGCCGGCTGCCCAGCGCTAAATAGCCCACCACGCTGCCGAGCCCTTGCGCAGCGGGGAAGTAATCGAGCACTTCCGCGATCGAGGCCTTTGCTTGCTCGTGTAAAACCGCCCGGATATTTGCTTTTAACCCGCGGAAATCGATTTCCGATTGTCCTACTAATTCGGCAACAGACTCCAAATCGATCGCCGGAGTTTCGGCATCGCGCATCGCGCCCGCGGAGGCCGCGAGTGAAGGATCGTACAGCGACCATTGCGAAAGCGAGCTTAGCCGGCTGCTCGTCAACGGAAGATTATAGGCCAGCGTTTCGGTCACGCGGATCTCATCCTTGAGCGCCAGCGCGGACCGTTGCGCCTCTTTCAGTACTTGATTAACACGGCGTTGTTCCAGATATTGCCGGCTTTGCACAAAACTTCGCAAGCTGCTGGCAAAATGTTGCAGCGCTTCATGTACAGTACCGCCTTCGGTCAGCAGCGTGCGCGTCAGCATTAGCAGAAAACGGCGCTCCTTGGTCTGTAACTGGCCTGCAAACCCGCGCGACAGGACTTGTTCGAGAGCCTGTTCGAGCGTGGCGCTCTGTTCCGGATCAGTCAAGAGGCGCCAAAATGCCGAGAATGTGCGGCCGGCTTCGCTCTCCGCAATCACATCGACTCCGGCGAACAGCCGTTCCAGAACTTCGCCGCGATTAGCGTCGTCGTCCAGGAGCCGCTCCCGAAGCTCGCGGTTCAAACGCTCGAAATCGTCCCGAACCCGGCGGAAATCTCCGGCGAGACTGTCGGCCAGAGCAATTGCATCGCGAATGCGTTCCAGTGCTTGCGCCTCGCTCAGCGCCTCAACGCGTCCGCTCTGAACTTTTTCGATCTCCCGGTCCAGGCGTTCGCGTTCGGCAAGCAGAGCTGCGATCGCGATTCCGGGTTCGTGTCCGTTTCCTCCGCGAGCTTGACCAGTTGCTGAATCACAATCGCCAGCCGGCTCTCGGTCGCGGCCGAGCGCGGCTCTGCGAGCCCAGTAATGAATCGAATCGCGCTGGCTGCCGCCGCGGAGAGTTCATACTCCTCTTCCGCCGCTCCCGCCGGGAAGCGGCGCTCCAGATAGCCCTCCCGAAGCCACTCTGCAATGTAAACTGCCGACGGCTGCGGGAAATCTTCGCCTCGGACCCGTAGCTCTTCTACATCGCGCGCGATTCGCTCCTGAAATACGGAGGCCGGAAGCCGGTGCTCACCTTCCAGCAGATGCGTTTGCAGCAGACCAATGATGACCGGAGCGTGACGCGAGGCAAGCAGCCTCCAAACCGGGCCCTCTCGAAGGTGCCGGTAAGCGGCGATGTATCGGTCCGCGATCATTCGAAGTGATCAGCTCCGTAAACCGTCGAACGCCTGTTCGATTTCGGCTTTGGCTTCGGCGGACGGCGGAATAAACGGCAAGCGTGGCGGCCCGCCGTAATAGCCGTTCAGGTCCATTGCATACTTCAAGCCTGGAATTCCGTATTTGCTGGCGATCATGCGGCCGGGCGGAGTGATACGGGTCTGCCAGTCCTTCCCGGCATCGAACTCGCGCGTGCGGAACGCTTCCCAGATGGTGACGCAGGCATAGGGCAGGGCATTGGCAATCGCGAGAATCGCGCCGGTGGCTCCGAGCTGAAAGGCATCCCAGAAGCTGACGCCTGCTCCCGACATCACTTGGAAGGTTGGTTTCACCGCGCGCACGGTCTGGCCAAGTTTTTCCAAATCGCCCGAGCTGTCTTTCATTCCGACGATGTTCGGGTGATGCGACAATTCCGCGATGGTATCGACCGGCAGATGATAACCGGTGACCTGCGGGATGTTGTAGATCAGCACGGGGATTTTCGACCGGTCCGCCACCGCGCGGAAGAACAGAGCTTGCGTGTCAGGACGGTGCATCTGGTTGCGATAGTAAAACGGCGTGAGCACGAGAGCGGCGTGAAAACCGATTTTCGCCGCGCGATCAGCCATGCGAACCGTCTCATGAACGCTCTCCGCGCCGACACCAGCGATTAGTACCTTGCCATCCGCGCTCGCTTCGCGTACCCATTCCATTTCCTGCAGGCGTTCGTCGGCGCTCAGCAGGGGCGTTTCGCCCGTCGAGCCGCAAACGACGTAACCGCCCAAAGCAATGTGGTTCAGTTTTTCGATGTTATGGAAAACCTTGGCTTTGTAGAGATTGCCTTCATGATCGAAACAACTGGTGAGCGCGGGAAAGATTCCTTGAAATTTCATATCCAAAATAGAAAGGGCCTGCCAGCACTATCGTACCGGCAGGCCCTTTCGGCAGTTGAAAGATATTAGCTGGCTACGAACGTGATGACGAGTGTGTACAGGGCGAGTGATTCGATCAGCACCAAGCCTAGAATCAGCGCGACTCGGATGGCTGCAATCGCTCCTGGATTACGCGCCATGGCTTCCGCTGCGGACGCAGTAGCTCGTCCCTGTCCGAGACCGCAAAGGCCGGATGCGATGCCCATCGCAATATAGGCTGCCGCCAAGCGGTTCACCTCGGAAGGCGAATGGACGGGCGCCGGCCCTCCTTGTGCAAATACGGGGCTCGCCAGTGCCAGCAAGGTAATGGCGAGGAAAATCAGTTTCTGCTTCATTGTTTCTCCTAATAAAGTTGCTCCCAGGAGGTGGTTCGACACCGTGCGTTGGGACGCCGGGCGCTCACACTGGAAGCAGGATAAAGCCTAATGCTCGTGCGAAATGGCCCCGCCGACGTAAACCATTGCAAGCAACATAAATATATATGCCTGCAGGAAGGAAACGAACATGTGCAGGCCTAAGAAGACGGCCGGAATAACGATTTTGGTCAGCGCAATGAAGGTTAAATAGACCTGTTCGCCCGCGAACATGTTGGCGTAAAGACGGACGGTGAGCGAGAGCGGGCGCGCCAGATGACTGATGATCTCGATGGGCAGCATGAGCCAGGCTAAAGCGAGCATGGGTCCCAGGAACTGCTTGATGTAGCCGGGGCCGTGCTCTCGCACGCCGGTGTAGTGGTAGAAAAGGAATGTCGTGACAGCCAAGCCCAGCGGAACCATGGGATACATGGTGGGCGAATCGAACCCAGGAATCAGCCCGATCAGGTTCATAAAGAGGATGAACAGGAAGATGGTCCCGAAATATGCGGTGTATTTCGGGCCGCCATGGCCGGCAATTTCTTCCGCCGACGAACGGATGAACTCGTAAGTCAGTTCGAGCACGTGTTGGGTCTTGCCGGGCCGGTCCACCGAGAAACGGCGGCGCATCAGGCCGAAGAACACCAGCATGAACACGAAAATGAGAATTTCGCAGACCAGCCAGTCGGTCCAGGGATTCTTCGGGTCCGCAGCGGGAAAGTGGATGGCGTTGAGCAGGCCGTCAGCCGGGCCAGCGAGATACCGGTTGAACAGGGCAGTGATCCAGAGTTCGTGTACCATTCAGTTCGAGGGCTGCCTTCCGCGCAGGCTTTGAATTAATTCGACAATGATCGACGTCAGGACAGCCGCAGTGCTGCTAAACAGTCCCAGAACCACCGGCAAAGGGTTGACGTCTAGAGCTTTTACTGTAGCATAGCCGATCAAAAACAAGATCAGATAGCGGCCGATGAAAGTGCCAGCCTGCCAGGGCTTCTTTTGCCGGTCGCCGGGCTCGATCGACCGCGATAACCAGTTGAACAGCCACAAATTACCAAACGAACCCAAAGCCCCGATGGCAAACCCGACGGCCGGGCGTGGACCCTGGACCGCAAAATACGAAACGAACCCAAGTACGCCGTAGAAGGCCGTAAGCCAGTAGAGGAGCCGTAGCGAAACGGCAAGACCTTGAATACTCATTGCTTTTCGCGAGTCAGTTCCCGAAAGATCTGGATGAGACCAGCCGCCATACCTAATAGGATGCCTAACGCCCGGAGGAGCGGGACGTGAAGCCAGTGATCGGCGGCGGCTCCCAGGATGTAACCGGCCGCAACTGAGGCCGGAAGGGTCAGGGCCAGGGACAAGTATTTGCCTAGCCAAGCCAATGGGTTATCCGGCTTGCGAGGCATTTTGCGATTCGAACCCAATTGGGATGGAAGCCACGCGAAAACCGCTCCCTGGCGGTCGCGGCTCTGTTCGGAGAGTAACGCGGGTATGTGGGCGATGTGGGCGGAAGGGTTTGCAGGTTGTTGACGGGATTGGGGCAAAATTATGTGGGGAGTGTGGCATGACTCAGGCGTCGGGGTCGAAGCCGGACCAGCGAGAGACGCCGGGCATATCGAGGCCGAACTGATCGAGCAGTCGGCCGACGATCTGGCAGACCATGTCGTCGATGTTCTTGTGCAGAGTGTAAAAGGCCGGGACGGGTGGGGAGATGACGGCGCCCATTCGGGTCAGGGCCAGCATGTTCTCCAGGTGGATTTCGCTGAACGGGCTCTCGCGGGTCAGCAGCACCAGCTTTCGCCTTTCTTTCAGTGTGACGTCCGCGGCGCGGCAGATGAGCGTGTCGCTGTAGCCGATTCGGATAGCCGAGAGGGTCTTCATGCTGCACGGAGCGATGATCATGCCGTCCGTTTTGAACGATCCGCTCGAAATCGGGGCGGACTGATTGTGTTCGTGATGGACAAACGAAGCCAACTGCTCGACTTGTGGGAGCGTGTAGTCAGTCTCATGCCGGATGGTGGTGCGGGACCAGCGGCTGACTACCAGGTGCGTTTCGACGCCCAGCGCTTTCAGCGACTCGAGGGCGCGGATTCCGAAGATGGCTCCAGAGGCTCCGGTAATGGCAACGACGAGTCTCATACGCCGCCCGGGTGCGAGACTTGGGAGAGCAGTTCTTCGACTGCGCGGTCGAGTTGGTGATCCTTGCCATGCAGGCACTCGCCCGGCAAGCGCTCGACCGGAATGTCGACCGGCCGGGGATGCATTTCCATGTTTTCGCCGTTGTGGTCCTGGACGCGGATCATTGGGATGCGAAGCAGCGTGCCATCGATGAGTTGTGTGCCGCCGGTGTAAATAATCCAGCCCGCCGTGGGCTCGCCGACCACTTTGCCGAGTTTCAGCGCGCGATATCCTTCGGTGAAGTCTTCCGCGTCCGAAAGCGAATCCTGGTTGGTGACAAGAATAGTCGGAAGGCCGAGAGAGCGCTGTCCCAGGAACGGGCGAGCCGGGGCGGCGCTGCCGCCGCGAGGCGTCATAGTCAGGTAGTTCTTCCGCGTAAACACGTCCAACGCATACTCATTCACGAACCCGCCATAATTATCGCGAAGATCGATGACCACGCCCTGTTTGGTCTGGTTCTGTACATCGAGATCGATATAAAGCTGGGTTAGGGATTGCTGAGACATGTCGGCGAGATGCACATAGCCGAGCTTGCCTCCGCTGATGCGCTCCACGTACGCGCGGTTCGCCTCCACCCAGGAGCGGTACAGCAAGCCAGCCTCTGTAGTATCCTGCACAGGGCGGACAATTGCATCCCGTTTATGGGCCGGGTTCGCAGCATCGCCAATCTGCAGCACAACGCGGCGATCGACCTTGTTCTCCAGCAAATGATCGAGGTTTGTGCGCGGACCTACGAGTTCGCCATCGACGGCCAACAGGATCTCGCCGGCCTTGATGCTGCCTTCCAGGGCGGCGGGCCCGAGCGGAATCACTTCTCGGATCACGAGTCCTTTGCCAGCTTCGTACGGCTCGCGCTCAAAGCGAAGGCCCAAACGGCCAACCGGGGTGGGCATTGGCGAAAACGGGGTCGCATTTTGCGGCGTGGGGCGGGGCCCGCTAACGCCGGAATGCGATGAGTTGAGTTCGCCGATCATGAGGCTCATGACACGGCGCATCTCGTCCGGGGTCCGGCTACCTTCGATATAGGGTGTATACGTGTCGCGAAGCTGCGACCAGTCGTGCCCGTTGAACTTGGGGTCGTAGAAATGGTTGTTAAGTATGTCCCAACCCTGCTCGAAGGCGGCCATTTTCTCGGCATCGAAATCGACGTCGAGCGAAGCAGTAACGGCGATTGTTTTCGGTGTGTGAGTGTCGAGCGGAATTGAGACGACATGCCCAGCATCCAGGAAGTAAATCGATTTCGAATCGGGCGTGAACTGGTAATGGCTCTTGGGAGTCGATGTTGAAGTGAGCTGATGGACGGAGGGCGGGGTAGTGGCCAATTCATCGAGCGGGTAGCTGTAGAGATTGGTCTGTGTTCCAGTGATTGCCGCGAAGACGAGTTGCTTCCCGTCGGGACTGATGATGGGGTGTTCGACGGTGTAGCCGAGCGGCATCAGTGTGAGCCGGTCGCGGATACCCGCAAAATCGATGCGCACGGGTTCCGTCTTGCTGGCCGGGGCGGGCGTCTCATTCTTCGCGGGACTCTTCGCGGCAGTTGTTTCAGCCGGTTTGGCCGGCGTGTTCTCCGGTGGATTGGTTTTGAAGAGGTCGCGGAATTGATCTTCGCGGAACTTAGGCAGGTGCGGAATGAGATCGACCCGCGCCATGTGCGATTGTTCGCTGCGCTGGGCGGTATCGAACAGGAGATACTTGCCGTCGGGCGACCAGGCGATCTGACTGGCGGTTTCGCCATTCGCTAAAAAGCTCACCGGCTGGCTTGCGCCTCCAGCCGCAGGGACCACGTTGACGTTGCGGAAGGATTTAGCGCCCATACTGGCATAGGCTAGAAATTTATTGTCCGGCGACCAGGCCAGCGCTGGCTGCCCGAGCAGGCCGATAAAGCCCGTCGCCAACGCCCGATCCTTATTATTAGCGAGCTCCAGGACGCGCAGTTCCTGTTCGCCGCGCACAAAGGCCAGCAGCTTGCCATCCGGTGAGAAACGCGGCGCTTCGTCATCCTGATTTGTATTCGTCAATTGGCGTTCGGAGTTCTTGACGAGATCGTATTCAAAGAGCTGCTCGTGGCCGTTACGCAGCGAGACATACACAACCTGCTTGCTGTCAGGGGACCATTGCAGACCCGTTTCGGGGGCCGGTGTGCGGGTCAGACGGATGGCTTCGCCGCCATCCGCAGCCGATGCGGCGAATACGTCTCCATGCGCGATGACAGCCACTTTTTTTCCGTCGGGTGAAAGAGCGAGATCTGTAAACGAAGTGACCTGCTGGTGGGTAACGGCCGGAGTCGAGGTGGAACCGTGGAGCACGATCGGGACCTTGGCGGTTTTTCCCGTCTTAGTGTCGAGCGTCCAGATGGCGAGGTCCCGTTCGAAGACAATTTCGCGGCCGTCGTAGCTGATCGATGGCCAGAGCAGGCGGCCGTCAGTAAAACGGGTGAGCTGCCGAAGGGGTGAATTGTCGAGAGATTGACGGAAGATATTTTCGGCGCCGGTGCGGTCCGACGTATAGAAGAGCGCGCGGCCATCGTCGGACCACATAGGCCAGCCCTGTTTGGCATCTTCGGTGACGACACGTTTATAAGGGCCGCCTTCAGCGATGCCTTTGATCCAGATCTCCGCCTCGTCTATATGGGCGTGGCCGTGCCGCCACCATTGAGCCGAGCTCATTCCTTTGGCGACGAAAGCGAGCTGTGTGCCGTCGGGAGACGGGGCTCCGCGAAATTCGTTATAGAAGCGTTCACGCGTGACTTCGAGCGGGGTCCCGCCATCGACGCTTACGCGGAAGATGTCATTCGAGAAACCGATGTCATTTACGGACGAGCTGAAATAGAGCCACTTACCGTCGCGCGACCACCCATCGAGCAGATCGAGCGTATCGCTGTAAGTGAGGCGCGCGAGTTGTCCGGTAGCGAGTGTGAGGACATAGATATCGCCATTGCCGGTGCGCGTGGAAGTGAAGGCGAGCTGCGTGCCATCGGGCGAATAGAGAGGACGGGATTCGGTGGCGGGATGAGAGACAAGCAGACGCGCTACGCCGCCTTTGGCGGGCACAGTCCAGATATCGCCGCCGGAGACAAAGGCGATTTCAGAGTGATCCGGTGAAAGGGCGGGATCGCTGAATGAGGGCGTGGGCGTGATGGAGGCGGCGAGGAGGGCGGCAATGGGGAAAAGCATGAAAGACGAGGGTAGCAAAAAAGCCGGCCAGGGGACCGGCTGCAGGCGGGGGGCGCCGGCTCACTTGACAGGGGTGACTCATATCGTTAATAATTATCGATAATATGCTACGAGCTTGGCTGGCGGCTTTATTGGCTGCGCGCCTCTGTGTCGCGGCGCCACCTTTGTTCGAGACAACCGACCTGTTCGTTCAAGGCGAGGAGGGGGTTCACACGTATCGCATTCCGGCTCTTGTCCAGACTAAGCGCGGGAGACTGATCGCCATTGTGGATGCGCGCCGAGGCAGCGCGAGCGATTTGCCGGCGCGTATTGCACTCGTGATGCGCAGGAGCTTCAATAGCGGGCGCACCTGGACGCCGCCGCGGACGATCGTTCAACCGGCGGAAGGCGGTGTAGGGGATGCCTCCTTGCTATTGGAACGCGAGACGGGCCGGGTCTGGTGTTTCTTCTCGTATGGCCCGCCGGGAATCGGATTCAGAACGGCGCACGCGGGAGCGCGGACGGGGCCTACGACGTTCCAAATTCATGCAATGCACAGCGATGACGATGGGCAAACCTGGTCGGCGCCGCAGGATCTGAGTCCACAAATCAAAGATCCGGGGTGGGAGGCAGCTTTTGTCACTTCGGGAACGCATATGGAAACAAGCAAAGGCCGGTTTTTGCTGCCGCTGGTGGTGCGCTATCCGGGAAATATCGTTTCCGCGCGCAACGCCTACAGCGACGATCGCGGCAAAACCTGGCACGTTGGACAGCCGCTTGGCGCGGGCACAGACGAGAGCCATGCGGTCGAGTTGAAGGACGGAACGATCTTACAGAATTTCCGTGATAGCCAGACTCGATTGGTAGGGCTATCGAAAGATGGCGGCATTACGGTCGATAATCTGCATCCGGATCCGGTGCTCATCGAGCCGGGGTGCAATGCGGGACTCGCGCGCGATACGCGTGCCGGAAAAGACGTTCTGATCTTCACGAATCCCGCCAGCCACGTGCGCGAGAGAATGACCGTCCGGCTGAGCTCCGATAACGGCCACACATGGCCGCAGAGCCGAATCCTGTGGGCAGGTAAGGCCGCCTATTCCAGCACCATTGCTCTTGGCGATGGGACGATTGCCGTTTTGTACGAGCGAGGCATTGCGCGCTCGACCGAAAGAATCACATTTGCCCGCTTCAATTTGGAGTGGGTTAGTCAGGAAACAGATACGCACTAGTCCCCTCCCTTACGGTCGGGGTTCTGTTCGCGTATGCAGCTAAGTACTGTTAAGGAGTACTCAATGCGGCTAATTACATTCGTCGCGCTGATTTCATTGATAGCCGGCCCCGTTGCCTTGGCGCAAAATTCAACCGGAGGTATTGGCGGCATAGTGCACGATCCGACCGGCGCCAGTATACCGGATGCCAGTGTCAAAGTAACTAATCAGGAGACTGGCTTTTCACGCCAAGCCGAGACAAACAATCTGGGAGAATTCAGCTTTTCTGCGCTACCGGTGGGGACCTACTCGGTGGATGTCGAGAAGACCGGCTTCCGGCACGGGGTCCAGAAGGATATCAAACTTGACATTTTGCAGATCCGCAAACTCGCGTTCACCATGGAACTGGGGACGGCTTCGCAAACAGTTTCGGTGAGCACCGCAGCGCCTCTGCTGGATACGCAGACGACGGAAACAGGGCAGATTATCACTGGCGAGCAGGTGGCCAAGCTGCCGCTGAACGTTCGTCAATTTATGCAACTCGCCTATCTGGCTCCCATGACGGTGCCTGCCACGAGCGATTTCAACAGCACGGAGATTAATCGAGGAACGTCTGTGCCGGCGGGCGCGGGAGCGCGGCCGGAAGATAACAACTATCAGATTGACGGGCTGGACAATCGCGAGGATGGGCGAAACAGCTTTGCCGTGAGCCCGCCGGTCGATTCGATTGCTGAGTTTCGCGTGCAGACGGGAAATGCGTCGGCCGAATTCGGACGCGGGGGTGCGATTGTTATCAATGTTGCGACCAAATCAGGCACCAATGACTTCCACGGTTCTCTGTACGAGTTTCTGCGGAATGACAAGCTCGATGCGCGGCCGTTTTTTTCGGCCGCGAAGAGTCCGTTGAAGCGAAACCAGTTTGGCGCGGCGTTGGGAGGGCCGATCAAGAAAGATAAGTTGTTCTTCTTTGCAAATTACGAAGGATATCGAGACGCGGCCACGGGAAATCCGCCGGTGGGACAGGTATTTACGGCGGCGCAGCGTAGCGGTATCTTCAGCTCGAAGATTGCGGATCCGCTGGCGAACGGAGCGCAGTTTCCGAATAATACGATTCCGGCGAGCAGAATCAGCCCCATTTCGCAGTACATTCTAAAACTTGTACCACAACCCGACAATCCGGGAAACACGGCCCGGAACTTTATTTACAATGCGGTGCCCTCCGGACATACAGTTCGCGACGACGGCGTCGGCCGTGTCGATTACAATCTCAGCGACAAAGACACACTCTACGCCCGTTATCTGATCAACAACGAGCAAGCGGCGACTCCGCCAGGGCTTCCGGCTCCGGCCAACTCGGGCGGCACGAGCTTATTTCTGCGGGCGCAAAACGCGGGCATCAACTGGAACCATATTTTCAGTCCAAACCTTCTGAATACATTCAGCCTGGGATATGACCGCTATACCAATCTGTTGGCGACGCTGAATTCATATTCGAACAATCAGATCACCCCTTCCGGAATTACGGGTACGCTGGCAGATACCGATCCGCTGTTTTGGGCGGCGCCATCGATCTCGATTCCGGGCTATCTGATGCCGTCCGAAGCAACGCCGAGCTTTCGAACGAACAACAATTATCAGTTGTTGGAAGGCGTGGTATGGAACACGGGGCGGCACACGCTGAAGTTCGGCATCGATGCGCGCGATATCCGCGAATACATGTTCTACACGGGCGGCAATGGCGGCACAAGTTTTGCGAATGCCTATACCGGCAATAATGTAGCCGATTTTCTCCTCGGCTATGCTTCGAGCGTAAATAAGACCGCTCGCGCCACGGACTGGAACTCGCGCGTTCCGTATGTGGGGGCGTACGTACAAGACGACTGGAAGGTTACTCCCAGGCTCACGTTGAATCTCGGGTTGCGATATGAAGTGGAAGGCGCTCTCCGGCAAGCGGGGGACAATTGGGTCGATTGGAATACGTCCGCCGGCGCCATGCTGCTATCAAGCTCGATAAGGAACCGGCAGTTTATTCAGAACTTTTACAGTACGGTCCGCCCAGACATCAAAGTGCAGTTCGTGAATGAGAGCACGCCGTACAACACAGATATGAATAACTTCGGTCCGCGTGTTGGATTCGCTTACCAGTTGGCGAAGGACTGGGCGATCCGGTCCGCATATGGGCTCTATTATGCGGCTCCGCCGATTCAATCGCTCGCCTCCTCGAACGATTTTGCGCCGAATACGCTTCGCCCCGTCTGGACCGCGGATCCGAAAAGGCCTAATCTCAGCTACAATCCCGAAGGCACGCTTTCTCCCGAGCAGGCGCTAGCGACGGCTCCTTTGACCATTTTCCCGTTTATCTCGCGCAACTTCCCGTACGGGCAAGTTCATCAATGGAACTTCGATATCCAGCGTCAGTTGACATCAACTCTGGTGTTGGATGTTTCCTATCAGGGCACCGCGGGCGTGCGCCTGTTGTTATTCGATAACATCGACGCGCGGCCTCCAGGGCCCGGGAATGTCCAACAACTACTCCCTTATCCGCAGTTCGCACGGATTCAGAACTTCGACATTACCGGGCATTCTTCGTTTGAGGGTGGGTCCATTAAACTGGAGCAGAGGACCTGGAGCGGGCTGTCGTATCTGATTTCGTACACTTATTCAAAATCAATCGACAACGGCTCCCAATTCATCGAGAACCGCGCCTGGACGAACCCGCTGGATAAGCACGACGGCAAAGGCCCATCCGATTTCAACGTACCGCAGCGATTCACGGCGGCTTATCAATATACGCTTCCGTTCGGCCGCGGGCAAAAGTTTTTGAGCAACGCGAGCGGATGGGAAGATCGACTGGTTTCCGGCTGGGGCATTCGCGGCATTGTCACGTTGCAAAGCGGCCTGCCACTATCGCCGAGTATGAATCTCTCGCGAATTGGAACCTGTGCCACCGCGTGTACAGCGCGGCCGGACCGCATCGGCAATGGTAACCTGCCCGCGGACGAGCGAAGCATTGACCGCTACTTCGATGTGACTGCGTTTCAATTGCTGCCGAGTGGAGGGGCGGCCGGACGGGTCGGCGATGCGGGACGCAACATACTCATTCCGCCGGGTGTTAATAACTTCGACATAGGAGCCTTCAAAAACACGCCGATTACGGAACGCCAATCGCTGGAATTCCGTGGGGAAATGTTCAATGCTTTGAACCACACGCAGTTTGGGGCTCCGAGCGCGAATCTGGAATCTCCTGCATTTGGAACGATCACAACGACGAATCCGCCCCGCATCATGCAGATCTCGCTTCGATACGCGTTTTGATCACTCCGGGCGCAGGCACGGGATTGTATGGCAGATAAACTAGGGCGCCTGCGGCGGCCGGTGCGGCTGGATCCGCTGGCGACGCAGACTTTCGACATCATCAAGGATGCGATTTTTCAAGGGCGTTTGCTCCCAGGCCAGGCCTTGCGCGAGATGCAGCTTGCGAAAAGCTTCAGCGTGAGTCAGGCAACCGTGCGCGAGGCGCTGGCGCAACTGGAGCAAACCGGCTTGGTGGTCCGTTCGGCAACCAGGCGGATCACGGTGACCAGCTTTAGCCGCGAGGAGATCCGGGATCGGCTCGCGATGCGGCTTGTTCTGGAAGAGATGGCCGCGGTGAAGGCAGGCGAGAAGTTGAATGAGGAGGAACTTGCCGAGCTATGGGAGCTTGCACGTTCCATTTCCGAGCTGGTGCGAGGGAAGGATCATTTTGCCGTGACGCAAGCCGACGTGCAGTTTCATCGAACGGTTTGGATGGCTTCGGGAAGCGCGGTTTTGGAGAAGACTTTGACACAGCTTACGACGCCATTGTTCGCATTCCTGAGTGTTCTGCACAAGAAGGGTATGGTGGATCTTCGCAACGCCAAACCGCACGAGCCCATTGTGGAAGCGCTTGAAACGCGCAAGGCCGCGAACATCCGGAGGGAAATTCACAAACACATCGAAGGCTCGTATCAGGAGTTTTTCGATACCGGATTGCCCAGCTTGAATGCGCTGGTTAATGGAGATGCAAAGGAGACAGTTGGTGATTAGGCTCGCTTACGGTTCCGGTTTCCGGGCCACCGGTGTATGCGGGGCGAGCCCCGCGATGGCTCGGTTTCGAGGCTTCGCGATTAGAAGGTAAAGAGGGAATTTGAATGATTCAATTTGAGGGAATTATTCCGGCTATTGTGACGCCGGTGGACGAGAACGAACATTTTCAGCCCGCGGCCTTTGAGCGATTGAGTGAACACTTGTATTCCGCGGGCGTCCACGGTTTGTATGTTTGCGGGCAGACGGGAGAGGGTCTCCAGTTATCTCCGGAAGAGCGCAAGAAGGCGGCGGAAATCGCGGTACGCAGCTCGCCCGCCGGGAAAGCAGTCATCGTGCATGTGGGCGCGGCCGCGGCGAAAGATGCGTTTGCGCTCGCACGCCATGCTTCCCGTATTGGAGCCTCCGCGATCAGCAGCCTCCCTCCGGCCCCTAATTACTCGTTTAAAGAGATTCGAGCGTATTATTCGGAGCTGGCGTCAGTATCCGACGTGCCGCTGTTGATTTACTATTTCCCCTCGCTGTCGCCCTCGCTCCGGACTACAGACCAGATTCTGGAGCTCTGCGCGATTCCGAACGTCATCGGGCTCAAATTTACGGATTCGGATTTCTTCCAGCTTTGGGCGTTCCGGCAAGCCGGACATGTTGTTTTTAACGGAAGCGATGAGATGCTGCTGGCCGGATTGATTATGGGCGCGAACGGCGGGATCGGCAGTACCTACAACCTGATTCCTGAGGCGTTCGTCAAACTCTATTCGCTGATATCGCAACAACGCTGGGAACAGGCGCGAGCTGTGCAAAACGAGATCAACCGTTTTATTGCGCCGTTGCTGCGAGCGCCTGTTCATTCCGCTATCAAGACGCTGCTGCGTTGGAAGGGCTTCGATTGTGGATATTGCATCGCGCCGCGGCGGCGATTGACAGAGACCGAGGAGAGCGAATTGCGTGAGCGCCTCGCGAATACGCAACTGGGCGAACAGTTTCTAACTGCGGTTCCCATTTCCCGATGATCGGCCGATATAAATGGTGGTTGGTTGCGCTGCTTTGGGTGGTGGCGCTGCTGAACTATCTGGACCGGCAAGTTATTTTCGCGGTGTTCCCGCTGTTACAGGCCGACTTACGCGTTTCCAGCATTCAATTGGGATTACTGGGCACGTCATTTCTCTGGGTCTATGGAATTCTGAGCCCATTCGGTGGCTATCTAGCCGACCGCTTCGGCCGGCGGCGCATCATCCTCGCGAGCCTGATCGGATGGTCGGCGATCACTTGGCTCACGGCAGGGGCATCCAGTTACCCGGAACTGCTTGGAGCGCGCGGATTGATGGGGATCAGCGAAGCCTGTTATCTACCGGCGGCGCTGGCGCTCATTGCGGACTACCACGGGCCGGGAACCCGGTCGCGCGCCATCGGTTTACATCAGAGCGGACTTTACGCGGGAATCGCTCTGGGAGGGATTGGCGGCGGTTGGATGGGCAGTCAATTCGGCTGGCGCAGCGCGTTTCTGATTCTGGGCATAATTGGCGTGGCGTACGGGGCAGTTCTTTTCTTCGGATTGAAGGAGAGTACGAGCAAGAAAGATGACCGGCCTCGTACTTCTGATGAGACGCCGTTTGCATGGTCGTGTCGTGAGCTGGTTTATTCGCGCGAATTCCTGATCGTGGTGGGAGTTAACTGCCTGGCCTCTGTCGCGTATTGGTGCGTCTATACCTGGCTGGCTCTTTATCTGTATGAGCGATTCCGAATGAGCCTGACGGTGGCAGGCTTTTCGTCGACATTTTACATTCAAGTAGCGTCGTTTGCGGGCGTTCTACTGGGCGGGTGGCTTGCGGACTCCTGGGCACAGTCCAATCCGCGCGGAAGAGCGTTGACGCAGTGCATTGGACTGGGCGCCGCGGGACCCTTTCTGTTTCTCGCGGGCACGACCGGTTCGCGCTGGACTTTGCTCCCGTGCCTGGTGTTGTTCGGACTGGGACGGGGATTCTTCGATTGCAACCTGATGCCGGTGGTGTGCCAGATTGTTTCGCCGAAGCTGCGAGCGACGGCGTATGGATTGTTGAACTTCACGTCTTGTTTGGCGGGCGGCGCCATGGCCGCTGCCGGCGGCGTTTTGAAAGATAGCATCGGCTTGGGGGGAGCGCTGCAAATCTCAGCTGCGATGCTCATGCTGGGCGCCGTGTGGTTGTGGGCTTCCCGCATTCCGCAGGTCCGCACACACGCTGCAATTGAAGCGCGAGCCTGATGGAACGTATTTCAGAACTGTTGGAGCGCCTTCGCGGCAGGCTGATCGTTTCCTGCCAAGCCCGGGAGCAGGATGCGTTTCACGGGCCAGAGAACATGGCGCGATTCGCAAGAGCAGCCGTGGAGGGCGGCGCCGCAGGAATTCGCGCGAATGGGCCGGACGATGTACGGGCCATCCGCGCTGCTGTGGACGTGCCGATCATCGGAATCCAAAAGCGCACCATGCCTGACGGGCAAACTCTGATTACCCCGAAGATGGAGGATGCAGCGCAGTTGAACGCTGCCGGGGCCGATATGGTCGCGCTGGACTGCACAGTGCGCGGGCAGAATTACGGGGCACTGGAGCGAGTGCGACGGATCAAGAGCGAGATGAAGACGCCCGTTGCCGCGGATATCGCCACTTTAGAAGAGGCCCGGGCCGCTGCTGAGGTGGGTGCTGATTTTGTTCTATCTACCATGCGCGGTTACACGGCGGAGACTGCGCATGCTACGGCATTCGATCCCGGTTTCATTGCAGAGCTTGTCCGCGCTGTGCCGGTTCCGGTAATTGCGGAAGGGCGTATCTGGACGCGTGAAGAGGCGCGCGCGGCATTTGCGGCGGGCGCATTTGCCGTGGTGATCGGGTCGGCGATAACGCGGCCGCGGGAGATTACGGCGCGTTTTGCCGCGGCCATCCGGAGCTGGAATCCTGCGAATGAGCGCTGCATTGCGGGTATCGATTTAGGAGGTACGAATATCAAGTCCGGGCTGGTTTCGGCGAACGGACAACTGAGTGGGAAATCTGTGGCGCCCACGCGAGTTTCGCACAACCGCGCGGAGGTGTTGAAGCGGCTCATCGATATCGGACGCGCTCTCATAACTGCGCATGAGCGGCCAGATGCGGTTGGTATTGCTTCCGCCGGGTGGGTCGACGCTCAAACGGGGCGTGTGGTTTATGGCACAGCGAACCTGCCCGATTGGACAGGCACTCCGGTGGCAGATTCGCTGGCAGCCGAACTCGGGATACCGGTCTTCGTGGAGAACGACGCGAATGCCGCCGCGATTGCCGAAAAGCGCTTCGGTGTGGCTCGCGCGGCGCGGGATTTTGTCTGCATCACGCTGGGTACGGGTGTCGGCGCCGGCTGTTATGTTCGCGGCGAACTGAACCGGGGAGCGCACTCGATGGCGAACGCGCTGGGACATTTGGTCATCGAGCCCGGAGGTCTGCTCTGCACGTGCGGGCGGAGAGGATGCCTGGAACAGTACGCCAATTCTACTGCTCTTCTACGTTATGCAGGCGCGGAGCATTATTCTTCTGCCGCGGATGTAATTGCCGGTGCGCACCGCGGAGATGAAAATGCGCGGCAAGCAATCCGCACGCTGGCTGGTTATCTGGCGCGCGGCTGCGCCCTGGTTATTGAGTTGATGGACCCGGAACTCATCGTGGTCTCAGGTGGTTTGGCCGAGCGAAATCCTCTGCTTGTAGCTGAGCTTGAGTTGGCACTGGCAACACTGGTTCCGCTTTGCCGGGAGCGCGGGATTGCGGTCCGGCAGTCTGCGTTGGGGTATTTTGGCGGGGTATTGGGGGCAGCGGCGGTGGCCCTGGAGCGATTGCCGTGAGGATTTGCGCGTCTACGACATCTGCCTGAGAAAATAGGGCGCCATCATGCTTCTGTGGAAAATCAGGCGCTGCCGTGTCCAAATGCCGTTGCTGCTCACCTATGTATTGGCCCAGGTCTCTTTCGCCAACCCGGCGCTTGATGGTGTATGGCAGACGCAGGGGTACGGCTACATCTTTGTCATTGCTGGACCATCTCTGACGGGATTTGAGACCACCACAACTACGTGTGTCCAAGGAATAACAGCCAGACGTGATCCGAATGTCATTCAAGGATTTGACGCAGTATTCAACTCTAAGCAAGAAGGGAAGCTCTTCTTTCGGGTTACTGCCGGCGGTCGCGGCGTCCTGCATCCCGAGGATTCGGTCGCGGATATGTCCATCGAGCGCAAATCCAAGATGCCGGCCGTGTGCGCGCAGCGGGCGGAGAACACCCCGATGGGGAACTTCGAGGTGTTCGTACGAACTTGGGCTGAGAATTACATATCGTTTGAACGCCGGCACGTGGACTGGGATAGCACCGTCGCTGAGTACCGCAAACGGGTGACAGCGGAAACCACGCCGGAGCAACTGTTCGATATTTTCGAGTCGATGATTAAGCCGCTGGGTGACATTCACACGTACATAGCGGCGCGTGCCCTAAAGCGCTCCACGCCTGAATTTTGGAGACCAGGAACAGCGCGCATCATTAAGAGCGGCACCGACGAGTTTGCCAAGCGAGGCAGGTGGAAGCTGTTTGCGATCACGAATCGAGACTACCTTCAAGTCCGACCCCGGATGTTCTGCAGACGTCAGCTTCAGTTCGGGCACATAAACAATTCACTGGGATATCTCAGGCTCCTATCGTTCGGCGGCTACTCCAGAAGCAGCGACTCAAAAGCCTTGGAATCTGCATTGGATGCCATCTTTTCGGACTCCAAGCTGAAAGGTCTTGTGATCGACATGCGCTTGTCGTTCGGCGGCTCGGATGAACTCGGGCTGGCGATCGCAAGCCGGTTGACGACCAGACGATACGTTGCTTATCTTGTCCAGGCGAGGTCGAATCCAGTTAACGCCGAGCAGTGGACTTCAGCCCAACCCGTCATGGTTGAGCCGAGTTCGCGGCCTGGTTTCCATGGCCTGGTTGTGGAACTGACAGGCCCCATTACGATGAGCGCCGCCGAGACATTCACGGAGGCGCTCATGTCCCGTAATCCGCGTGTAATCCGTATTGGAGAGAGTACTCAAGGTGTTTTTTGCGACATCCTGGACCGGCATTTGCCTAACGGGTGGACATTCGGCCTTCCCAATGCCGTTTATCGAACGCCCGAGGGGAAGTCCTTTGATGTCACAGGCATCCCGCCTGACATTCAGATACCCGTGTTCGCCAACGGCGATGTGCGTGCCGGCAAAGACCCGGCGATGGCCAAAGCCGTAGAACTTGTTTCCCGCACGGTGGAATGACGCAGGCCCATTGGAGCCACTACAAACTAGCCACCCACGATGCTCGTGATTGCGGCCGCCGCTAATGGCAGGGCGGGCCGGCGTCTCTGATAAACGAGGCGTTGTTGGAATACCAGCCGTTTACGCCAATGGACGGTCCTCCCAGAAACCAGGAGTAAAAGGCCATCTCTTGCAGGTGATAGGTAAAGCCGTTCAAGAACACGGAAGGAGCTAAAGTGCCCGTGAGCGGATCGCCCACCTCCAGGTTTGCCTGGCAACCGCTCACTTGGCCGGTATGGCCCCATAAGGGAGTGAAGTTGTAACCGACCGGATCGTTGATCCATTCTCCAATTTCATGGGACAGAACGGCCGTGTCCTGAGCGCTCGGCGGGTAGAAGTTGGAGGTATCGAAGTCGGCAACGGCATAGGTCTGAAGTGGAGGAGCAACCCAACCGTGATAGCCGAGAATGCAGCAGGAGCGCAGATTGGTTACCGGTGAAGCTTCCACTACGTTATAGAGTTGAAAAACCGGCAGGCTGGCGGCGCTGACCCCCTGCGACGCCAGGCTTGGAAGCACCACCGAAGTAAGGTAATTATCCAGCCAATTTATGTCCACGATTCCGAGCGGTCCGCAAGGTGTACGACTGGTGGACGAGACGGGCCGGGTGGTCCCGTAGGCAGCCGGAACGTTAACGGAAACGGCCGGCAGAACGGTCATTGGGTTCAGCAAGACGTGATAATCGGACGAATTCTGCCAGGCTCCCCAGAAATTTGCGCGTTGAAACGCATCCAGGTATTGCGTGTACCCGAGATCCGTTCCGCCGAAATTGAAGCTCGCATTCTGGAAGATGGGCGATTGTGCAAAAATGGTCGCCGGCACATTGTTATTGGGATCGGCCAGACAGGCGGTATCGGGAGCAGTCGGGTCGAAAACCGTCGTTCCGGGAGCGGTCGTGATAAGTCCGGTACTGGAGGTGTAGGCTACTCCGACGGTGTTGGTGGTGATCATCAGCGGAATGACGTAAGTGGGCACGTTTGCAGTACCGCCGGTATTGAAAGGATCGTTCCCGACCATAATGCCGAAATATCCGTTGCCGTCCCGGGACGAGGTCACGTTATAGAACCATAAGGGAAGAGTCGACGAGGCCGCAGCATCCGTGGAAAGGCGCCCCGGCAGACTTTGGCGGAGTGCTTCGTTCACGGCGACCGAACTGGCCGGCTTGAAGACCGTGTATGGCTCGCCTTGCTCCCCTTTGCCGGGATGGTGCAAGCGGGAAGCTGGATTTGGGGTCCACGGGGCTTGCTGCGCGGCCAGCCGGGTGGCTGCCAGGGCTCCCCCGAGAAATAGGAGCGAGATTGCAGGAAATATACTCCGAACGGTGCTCGAATTCAGTTTGAACATGCGCGAATCTCCTTTCAGCGATTTGCGGTGGGATTACTTTAGAGCCGAAAGATTTGTGGAGTCAAGAGAAATATTACCTATGCTTTCGATAATGTTTGTTCAACAGAGCAGAAATGTCTGAGCTTTCCCTGGATGGCGCCGTCATTCTTGCTGCCGGCCGTGGGACGCGGATGGGCGAACTGACGCGTGAAATGCCCAAGCCGATGCTGCCTGTGCAGGGCAAGCCGCTGCTCGAGCATATTGTCGGGCGGCTTGCTGCAGCGGGTATAAAGCGGTTTTTCGTCGTTGTCGGGTATCATCACGAACTGATTGAAGACCATTTCCGCAACTCCCGGTTTGCGATGGAGTTCCGGCGGCAAGAGCCGGTGAATGGGACGGGGTCGGCGGCGCTGCTGGCGAAAGAGTTTGTAGCCGGGAAGCCGTTTCTGCTTACCTATGGCGATATTCTGGTGGAACCGGATGAGTATCGCCGGTGCATTTCAGTCCTGGAAAAGAATCGAAAATGCGCCGCGGCTGTTGCGGTGAAGCGCGTCGATGACCCGTGGCAGGGAGCGGCTGTTTATGAGACAGGTGGGCGTATTTCGCGGATCATCGAGAAGCCGCCGAAAGGCACCTCCACGACACAATGGAACAGCGCCGGGTTCTATGCGTTTCGTCCGGTGCTGTTCAATTACTTGCGCCGCATTCAACCGTCCGCAAGGAACGAGTATGAATTAACTTCGGCGTTCGACCTGATGCTTACAGAACGGCGGGAGCTGCGAATTTCCGAAGTAGCGGGAACCTGGCGTGATATCGGGCGTCCGGAAGATCTCGAAGCCGTCAATAGACGCGAGGGCGCTACAATTTCGCAGAGGGAAATAAAGCATTGACCATTGCCGAAGTATTACTCGAAGACTTCGATGTTGAAATGTCGAATACGCGGCGTACGCTTGAGCGCGTCCCGGATGACAAGGGCGACTACAAGCCGCACGAAAAATCGATGCCGATGGGTCGTCTCGCCATGCACTGCGCGACGCTTCCGCTCTTCGGCTATTACATTGTGGAGGACGACTCGATGGATTTAGCTGCTCCGAAGCGTCCTCATTCGGATCTTACATTTAAGTCACGCGCCGAGTGTCTCGCAGCTTTCGAGGAAAGCGCCGCTAAGTGCCGCGCTGCGATAGTGTCAGCCAGCGACGAGCGGATGAGAGAGCGATGGCGGTTTAGTTGGGGCGAACACCTCATTTCCGAGGAATCGCGTTCCAGAACGTTTCGATCGATGTTTTTCGATCACCTTATTCATCACGTCGCGCAGCTCGGCGTGTATCTCCGGCTAAACAACGTCGCAGTACCCGGCTTGTATGGCCCCTCGGCAGACGAACCCTGGTCACCGAAATAACAGGTTCACCCGCGCTTGTGCGGCAGCACAAAGCAGTAAGCGGTGTATCGAATTTCGCTCCAGGCTCGCTCGCCCAACGGATAGCCTGGGAACAGCGGACGGTTGACGGGAGTAAATTTTACTCGTAGCCAAATCGTTTTGCGGCCGCGGGTGAGATCGCTGGATATGAGGAATTCGTCGTCGCGAAAGCGACGGTTCGAAGGTTCAACAATGTGCTGGGTCGCACCGAGTTCTTCCTTGGGATTGGAATACACACACGTATTCGAGCCCGCGAGATACCAAATGCCAGCAAGCTTCCAATCGGATTTCGATTCATCAGCAACGTAGAGTTCGGCTCTCTGATTCGGGAACGAATAGTCTAATTTGCGCCGGAGCAGAACGCCGAAATTATCGGGACGGAGGTGAAGCCGGAACTCCGAAGTGCCTTTAGTAGTGCGGCCGCGGTCCGTTTCCGCCGGGTAAATCTCTTTGCCATTTAGCGTATCGACGCCCCATTCGTAGCGGGACGTAATCGTATAAGGAGCGGAGGCCTGCGGCGATGAGTATCCGTGCTTCTTTTCACCGACGGTGTCGCCGATTTGAAGCACGTCGGTTTGGATCAGGGACGGGAATGGAAGGCCGTACCAGTAGGTGACCGTCTCATAATGTTCAGTTGATTCGTCGGTCCCACCGTGTTCCAGATGAATGACTGCATTTTTGCCAAACGGCATTAAGTCTGCGAGCAGGAAGCGGTAGGCCGACTCGATCTTATCTTTGTCATTGAGTGCTAATTGCGGCGATCGCGCTCCAACCGGATGTCCAACAAAGGGTAGAGTCATATTGAGGCCGCCCCAATAGTCCCCGCCGCCGCCCCACTCTTCCGTGCCCGTGCCCTGGGCCTGCGGCGTCAAGCTGTCATCAAAGAAGAAGCGCGGATCGCCCTCCAGCGTCCGGAGGTTAGCGTTATGCGAAAAGATGAAAGAGGTACCGACGAGTTGCCCCGACCAGTCGCCGCCGCCCTCTGTCTTTCGCGTCTCGAGAAGCACTAAATCTTGGCCAAGTGCCGGCTGGGCAAAATCGCGGTAGGTTGCGTGAAAATATGAGAGCTGATTCGCGGGCTCATGCAACGGCTGGTAGCGGATGTTCCAATCGATGCCATGGATCTCCTCGTCGCCTCCTGCTAACTCGATACGTGCCGATCTGAAAAAGGGCATGGGGAAATAGCAATTCAGAAAAATGTGGTCCTTGCTGAAACGGACACTAACAGGAAATGCTTTTACCAGATACTCACGGTTGTCGCGGTTGTAGAGCGCTCCGGTTCCAAAGAAGAGAGCGATTGGTGCGTCGATGGACGGCTCCCGACGTCCGTCCCAAGTGACACGGAGATGAATGTTCTCAAAAGCAGAAGCCTCCTCGCGGGGAATGGAAAATTCGAGGAAGCGAACGGCGGCCTTGCCTTTTAGGCGCGCTAACGTGACGTTGCGATGAGCCAGCAAGGCGGTTGATCCGGAGAGTAGTTTGCACCCCGTTTTCGGCGAAATATCTGTGCCGGACCTGGAGATCAGATCGAGCACGTCCTGAGCGGGGACGTCGTTCTCAGTCCAACTGCGAAAGGGATGGGACAGCAGCGTCCCGGGCACGAAGCGGTCGTAGATGTAATAGCCGGTTCCATAATGCGTTCGGGTGTAAGCCATCTGGAAGCTGCGTTCGAATGGAATTGGCGTCCAAACAAGATCGGCTCCTTTCGTCGCCGCCCACGTCCAGTTCAGCGGTTGTGGAAATGGAGCAAGGGGCAGAAACGTAGAGCCGGGCGCGGGATGCAGGGGATCTCGTGTACTGGTCTCTTGCACGATGTGATCGGTTCTATCCACGACATAGTGCCAGGGGCTGCCGTGCCAGTGATTGTAACGGCTGAACAGCAGCAGACCGGGACTTTCGAGATCAAGCGTGACATTGAACGTGTCGGAAAGCTGATAGAGAAAATGTGAGGCATCGGCTCCCTCGTTTCCCCCGCGCCGATCGTAAGTGCTGCGCATATAAGCGCGCATGCCGATACGCTGGTTGGGCCATTGATTCCAGAACCGGTACGCGTCCATTCCGACCGGGATAGCCGGAAGCTTGTCCGCGCCGAGCGCTATTTGCGACACGAGCATTATTGCGCAAAAACAGAGCCAACGAGGGATACGGCATAAAGATTTAGCAGCCACAAGGATATCTGATGATACATAATGGTTCGTAATTCTGCCGGACAGGAGGTCCTTCCGTGCGCTACTCCCGCCGCGCAGCCATGGCGCTGCTGTTGCTTTTCCTTCTCGCATCATTGCTTTTCTCGCAGGCGACCGCGGTGGTGCAGATTAGCGGCTCCGTGCAGGACTCGAGCGGCGGAGCGATCCCGAACGCCAAAATCATCGTCACGCAAACCGCCACCGGCTTTACGCGCGAGACGACCAGTGGACCCAATGGCGGGTATGTGCTGAGTAATCTTCCGGTGGGTCCTTATCGCCTGGAAGCATCGGCGCCGGGCTTCAGGAGCTACGACCAGCAAGGGATCGTGCTCCAGGTGAATACGAATCCAACGATCAACGTGGTGCTTCAAGTGGGACCACTCTCGCAATCGGTAGAGGTGCATGCGGCGGCGGAAATGGCGGAAACCCAGACCAGCGGAATCTCGCAGGTGATCGACCAGCGGCGAGTGGTGGACCTGCCATTGAACGGGAGACAACCAACGCAACTCGTGCTGCTCTCCGGGGCCGCTGTGGTTTCACCTCCCTCGGATTTGGCGAGCAGCAAGAATTATCCTTCATCCACCACCATTTCAGTGGCCGGGGGGGCAGGCCAATGGAACTTACTATCTGCTGGATGGCGCGGACCATCTGGACGCTTTTGGGGCCATTAACCTACCCATCCCATTTCCAGATGCGTTGCAGGAATTTAGCGTGCAGACGAATTCCATTCCAGCGACGTATGGGGTACGAGCAGGCGGAGTCGTGAACATTGTGACTGCATCCGGCTCAAACTCCTTCCATGGCGACCTGTTTGAGTTCCTGCGGAACGGCGCGACGAATGCGCGAAACTATTTTGCCTCGACAGTGGATCAGCTAAAGCGGAATCAGTTCGGAGGGACGGCTGGTGGTCCGATGGTTCGCAACAAGCTCTTCTTTTTCGGCGGATATCAGGGGACGATTATTCACACTGCTCCCCCAACCGCGACATCGTTTGTTCCCACGGCACAGGCGCTCGCGGGCGACTTGAGCGCGCTGGCTTCCGCGCCTTGCGGCCCCAAGCGTACGGTTCTTGATCCGTTAACGAATCAGCCGTTCCCGAACGGCCAGATTTCGCCCTCGCGCTTTAGCCCGCAGGCATTGGCGGTTCTGAAATACATTCCGGTCAGCAATGACCCGTGCGGAAAGACGATCTATTCAATTCCCAACAACTCGACCGAGAATCAATATCTGGGCAGGGCAGATTGGATTCAATCCACGCGCAATTCGGTGTTCGGCCGGTATTTCTATGCAGGCGCCGACAATCCGGCTGTATTCGATAACAACAACGCCCTGCTGACCACGCGCGCCGGAACGAGCGACACTGTGCAATCCGCCGTGCTGGGCGATACGTATTCCTTCTCGTCGAACGCCATCAACAGCTTGCATCTGACATGGACTCGCGGGCGAGTCAATCGAGGGGGAGCGCCAAATCTGCCGTCAATTTCCTCTCTTGGTCTCAATGTTGCGCCATCTCAGGGCAACTTCCCTCAGTTATCCGTGACCTGATTTATCAGCACGTTCTGCGGAACTTGCTCAAAGGCGAGCGTTTACTCCGGAAGCAAGCAGATAGCCGATGATTTTTCAGTGATTATGTCCCGCCATCAACTCTCGATCGGCGGCGAATACATCCATCGCAACCTCGACTATCACACGTCTACTCAGCAGGATCCGGCCTACAGCTTCACCGGCCAGATCACCGGATTCGCATTAAGTGATTTCCTTTTGGGACTCCCGAGTTCCTTCACGCAAGGCAATCTGACGCAAGTTCAAATGGTGCAGGACTACATCGGGCTGTACGCGGCCGACAAAATCCGCATCAACTCGCGAATTAGCTTGAACTTAGGGCTTCGATGGGAGCCGTACTTCCCGGTTCATGACACACACGGACGCGCAACGCATTTCGATCTGAATTCGTACATCGCCGGCGCGCACACAACGGTATTCCAGAATGCCCCTCCCGGTGTGACGTTCCCCGGCGATCCTGGATTTCCGCAAGGCGGTACTCATCGCCAGATCGCGAATTTTGCGCCTCGCACCGGTTTTGTGTGGGACCTACGCGGCGATGGCCATTCGGTGATTCGCAGCGGCTACGGCATCCTCTATGACATTGCGCCAATGCAGTATTATGATCGCTTCGGCTTCGGTCCTCCGTGGGCCAGTGCTATTACCCTTAATAACCCGGTGGGCGGGTTCGGCGATCCGTATCTCGGGTATCCGGGCGGCAACCCTTTTCCACAACCAGTCCCTCCGCCGCACGATGTCGTGTTTCCCAGCGCGGCGCAATACGTGAACTTTCCCCTGTTTGTTCATCCCACCTACCTCCAGCAATGGAACTTCAACTTACAGCAACAGATAGGTGCAAGCTGGCTGGTATCTGCGGGCTATATGGGAAACCAAGCAACCCACGTGTGGCTTACGACCCAGTTGGATCCGGCAGCATACATACCTGGGACATGCGGCAAGAGTTCCTGCTCGACGGTTGCGAATACAAACAGCAGGCGCGTTTTCGCGCGCTTGAATCCGAGTGCAGGAGCGGCGTTTAGCAGTCTGGTGCAAGTCGACGATGGCGGAACTTCCTCTTACAACGCGATGCTGCTCTCCGTGAACCATCGCATGGCCAACCACTTCAGTGTTTTAGCAAATTACACCTGGTCGCACTGCATCGACGATGGAGACGTCCAATCGGAAATCACAGGCGGTTATCAGGACCCGTCTAACCGGCATGGCAGCCGCGGCAATTGCTACACCGATGTCCGCCAGTTGTTCAATCTATCGCTGGTCGCAGACGGACCGCATTTGCAAGGCCGCAACTGGATGAAGCAGATCGTGAGCGACTGGCAATTGTCGATTATTGCCACAAAGCGTACGGGCTTCTGGCTGACGCCCGGCACAGGAACCGACAGCTCGCTCACTGGGGTGGGTGCAGACCGGCCGAATATTATCCGTGATCCAACTCTCGCGAATCCCACAATCTCGAAATGGTTCGATACTGGCGCCTTTGCGGTGAACGCTCCAGGCACTTACGGAGATGCAGGAAGAGATTCGCTCGCAGGTCCAGGCGGCTTCGACATAGATACCGCGCTTATGCGGAACATTATGCTTGGGGAGAAAACGCATTTTGAGTTGCGGGCCGAGGCGTTTAACGTGTTGAATCACACGGTGTTTCAAAATCCCGGCACAACGCTCTCCAGTCAGAATTTCGGACGAATTCTTTCAGCGAATGATCCCCGCATTCTACAGTTTGCTTTGAAATATGTTTTCTGAGGCGTTTCTCATGTCTAAAACGTGATCCGAATCACCGTCTGTAAAATGCGCGGGTTGGCGACGCTGGGCGTTCCCGCGCCGTTAGTGTTGGATGTTCCCGCGGGTGCCGCAACGGCGCCGAAGCCGTTTTGATTCACCAATACGCCTGCGGCATTGTAAGGATTGTTCGCGATCGTCTCACCGCCCGGGTAGGCTCCGGAGAAGTTCACGGTGTTGTTCAGATAAATGAAATTCGCGTGATTGAAAACGTTGAACGCGTCCACTCGGAATTGCAGGTGGAGCTTCTCCTTGATTGCAAACTGCTTCTGGAGCGACATATCGAAATCGATATAGCCGGGATAATACAGCCAGTTCAGGCCGGATTCCAGCCCGAGACTGCCGGGTTGAGGTGCCGTAAAACAGGACGAGTTCAGCCGGTTCCAAGGATCGCTCTTGCCGGTATAGGGATTACATCCGAGCACGTAGCCGACGCGGGCGCTCTCAAACGGTGTGGAGGCGACTGTATTACCCGTAATGTTCTCGTTCGAGACCCCGGAGATGCTGAACATGGGAGTAAACGGCGAACCAGTCGCCGCCGAGATTACGCCGGAATACTGCCAGCCGTTTGTAAGGGCGCGGGTAAAACGATTGCCGCCGTGCAGGTTTGGAAGGCTATAAACATAATTCGCGGCGAATACCTGCCGCCGGTCGAAATTGGCCGGGCCGTAATCTGCAAGCCGGGTCAGATTATCGGCACGGACCTGCGCGGTATCGGAGGTCGCATCCGTTAAGGTCTTACTGTATGTGTACGCAATCCCCAGATATAAACCCGTTGCGGCACGCCGACTCAGGCTGATCTGAAGGGCATTGTAGTTCGAAATCGCGGCGCTCTCATATAGTTGAATCTGGCCGTAGCCGCGCAGGGGGCGCAGGAAATTACGCGAAAGAGCATTGTTGCCCAGCAGCGCATTGGGTTGTGTGGCCACCAGCGTTGGATCTTGATTTTGCGGCAGGAATGTGGCCCCATACGGCACTGGATTCAAGTTGCGATTGTCCTGTAAGTGCCGGCTCTGCCCGCCTACATATGCAGTATCGAGCATCATGCTCCACGGCAGTCGCGTCTGGATATCGAACTGGTAATCGTAAGTTGTCGGCAACTTCCCTGTAGGATCTGCAGCGTAGAGGTTCGGCGGAGCCAGCAGAATGTTGTTGGGATTGATGTTTTGGGCAAACCCGTAGACAAGCTGAGGATCGAGGCCCTCGGGAGGATTGCGTACCATATCGAATACGCGATTGCCTTGGTAGCGGTCGTAATAGATGCCACCGCCGGTCCGGATGACGATGTCCTGTTTGCCGGTGACGTCCCAAGCGATGCCGAAGCGGGGGCCCCACTGCGGGCCTCGGTCGTCCTGCAGATACTGATTGATACCTCGTTCGGCTTGCAGCACGCCGTTAAACGGATCGCCGGAATTGGGAACCTCCAAGCCGATGTCATAGGACGGGAGAACCTGTCCAGTGACCGGGTCGTAAGCGGACCTCTTTCCCCCAACCAGCGCGGGCTGATAGAGCCGCGGCGCTGCGGCCGGATTCCATTTACTTAAGACAAATGTCGAAGCCTGTAGCGACGAATCGTATTGCGGCTGATACCACTGAATGCGCAGACCGTAATCGAGAGTAACGCGCGGTGTGATTTTCCAGGTGTCTTGCACAAAGCCTTCGATGTTCCAATACCGGTACAGGCCATTGATGTAGTTTTGCGCCTGATCGAAGGTTTGAAAAACTCCAAGCGCTGCGTTGGAAAATCCATAGCCAGTGTCGTAGGGATTGGCGGACGTATCGCCAAAATTGTATTGACCGTTATTATTGCCGAAAGAGGTCTGATCTTTACGGCTGCGCTCGAAGAAAGCGCCAGTTTTGAAGGTGTGGGTGCCCACAACCTTGGTCAGGTTATCGCTCCAGTTGATCACCGTGTTGAAATTCACGAACGGCGCGTCGCCCACGGATGTGAAGGTAGGCGCGAAGGCGCTCGTAATGTGTGTGCCGGAGAAACTGAAGCCTGGGATGTAATCCTTCTGAACGGCGCTTGGATAGAACAGGGGCAGATTGATGCCGGAAGCGGTTCGAGTCAGCGTGTTTCCGACTTCATCGATATCGATCGAGTTATGCGTTATGCCGAAATTGAACTCATTGGTCATGGTGGGGCTGACGAGCCAGGTACCGCCCGTCGCAAAGCTGTAACCAGGGTTCAGGTAATGGATTGGTACCACCGGAACGTTTATGCCGAGCACGAAGGAGCCGTACGGATAGACAAATGGCTGGGAGTTATAGATGTAATGGCCAAACAGGCGTAAGTTGTCCTTCAGATTGTAATCCACGCGGACCAGATCCTCGCGCCGGCTTTGGGTATTTGAGATCTGGGATGAATAGTTATAGCCCACCTGTCCGCTCACGTTCGGCTGCGGAAACAGATTGAGCAATGCCTGGCCGGGGGCATACAGCCGGCTGGCCGGAATGATGTTGCCTGGGAACGCCGCTCCGGTCAGCGGATCCTTAATCACGACGGCCTTGCCGCTGCTATCGACGCTCTTGGAGTAATTGCCCTGCCGTTCGAGCGCGGTCGGCACTTCCACGTTCCGGACGCTGTTGGGCGCCAGTTGCTCCTGCCACTCTTCACTTAGGAAGAAGAAAAGCCTGTTCTTGGTTTGCGGCAGCAGCTTGGGGATGAAAATTGGACCGCCGATCGTGTAACCGGGATCGTTGTAGCGGAAGAGGCTGCGAGGCAGGCCTTTCGCGTTGTTCAGCCAGCTATTCGCGTTGAGGTCGTCATGGCGGTGATACCAATAGCCGCTACCGTGAAACTGATCTGTACCGCTCTTGGTAACAATCGAGATCTGCGCTCCCGCATTACGGCCATACTCAGCTTGATAAATTCCGGTCAAAACCTTGAATTCCTGAGTGGAATCCAGGCTGACCGTCACGTTTTGCGATCCGTTCGAACCCGTATCGAGGTTATCAATGCCGTTGATGGTCAGCATGTTTGCCGAGCCGCGGTTCCCATTCGCCTGAATGTTGCCGATTCCCCCAGGGCCACCGACCTGAAAGTTCGTATTTTCCACCACGCCCGGAACCAGTTTCGTCATTTCCAGCGGATTCCGGCCGTTCACCTCGATATTTTCCATCTGCTTGCCCGTAATGGTGGCGGACCGCTCCACGCTATCGGTCTGGAGCAGCGCCGCCTGTGCGGACACTTCGATGGTTTCCGTTACGGCGCCGACTTCCAGATTGAGATCGCCCAGCGCCAGCTTGTCGTTGGCGTGCAACGCCAGACCCGTCCGGTCCAGCTTCTTGAATCCCGGCGCTTCTACCGAAACCGTGTAGTTGCCCGGCTGCAATGCGGAGAAAACGAAATCGCCCTGATCGCCGGATTTCGTAATCTGCGTGATGTTTTTATCGGGTTCGCTCGCCGTAACCGTGGCGTTTGCGACGGCGGCGCCTTGCTGATCGAGAACACGGCCCGCTATCGAACCCGTAATTGTCTGCCCGGGCAGGTGCAACGCAAGCCCGAGTAGAAAGGAAACCAAAATCGGCGTGGATAGTCTTGGCATAACTCCACCTGGTACGTGGGTTCAAGCATATTTCAAGCAACAAGACTTTGCAAGCACATCTCAGTACATTTCAGTACCGTTCTGCCTGTTTATGAACCCGGTATTCTAAGAGGTTTGAACCGTCACCAAGCGAAGATTCTCCGGCTTATTGCGGCCGTCGTCCTCACCGCGCCGCTCATCTCTTCCCAACAAAGCCAGCTTGACGTTCGCGGGCTGCCGCTGATGCCCTGGCCGGCCAGCGTGAGTCTGCGTCCCGGCGCGGTGGTTATCGATACGAATTTCTCCGTCTCTGTGTCGGGCTCTGCAGCTAGTGATGCGCGCGTGAAAAATGCCGTTCAACGGCTCTTTCCTCGGTTGTCGCGCCAAGTGGGAGCGCTAATTCTGCCGCACATCGTTCCACCCGGCAACCCCGCAACTTTGGCTATTGTCGTCGAGCAAAGGGACCATAAGGGGGCGCAGCGATTAGGCGATAACGAGCGCTACTCATTGCACGTTGCAAACGGGCAGATCCGGTTGGCGGCCGATGCTCCACTGGGTGTGCTGCGTGGAATGGAAACGCTGCTTCAATTGGTGCAGCAGAACACCGCGAGTGCTGGTGGCGCTCCGGCTGCTCCCGGTTTTTCTGTTCCCGCGGTTGCTATCTTCGATAATCCGCGGTTTGGGTGGCGTGGTTTGTCGCTCGATGTTTCGCGCCACTTCATTCCCATGGATGGTGTGGAACGAACGCTCGACGGGATGGCCGCCGTAAAACTGGATGTCCTTCACTGGCACCTGTCGGATGACCAGGGCTTCCGTATCGAAAGCAAGCGATACCCGCGGCTACAGAAGTATGGCTCCGATGGTCTCTACTACACACAGGCCGAAGTGCGCGATGTGATCGCTTATGCGCGCGATCGCGGCATTCGAATTGTGCCGGAGTTCGATATGCCGGGTCACGCCACGAGCTGGCTGGTTGGCTATCCGAATCTTGGGACTGCAAAAGGTCCTTACCAAATCGTGCGGGGGAGCGGCATTCTCCCGGCGCTTATGGATCCCACGAAAGAATCCACCTACCGCTTCCTCGACGGCTTTGTGGGAGAGATGGCGAAGCTTTTCCCGGATGAGTATTTCCATATCGGCGGAGACGAAGTCAATCCGGCAGCTTGGAAGGACAGCCCGCATGTCCAGGCGTTTATGCGCAAACATCACCTCGCGGACGCCAAGGCGCTGCAAACTTACTTCAATCAGCGGCTGCTCAAGATTGTGGCGAAACACCACAAGCACATGGAGGGCTGGGACGAAGTGTTAGCGCCGGGGCTGCCCAAAACCACCGTGATTCAATCCTGGCGCGGACAGCAATCTTTGTGGCAAGCGGCGCGCGAAGGATATCAAGGGATTCTTTCGGCCGGCTATTATCTCGACCTGATGTATCCGGCGTCCTATCACTACTCCGTCGATCCAATGAAGATCCCGCCGCCGGCGCCCAACCGCCGGAATCAGAACGTGCAAGGTCCGCCGCCCGGCACTCCGGCTGATTTAACGCCCGAGCAGCAGAAGCTGATTCTTGGCGGGGAAGCCGCAATGTGGGAAGAGCTGGCGTCGCCGGAGAATCTGGATGCGAAACTTTGGCCCCGTCTTGCCGCCATCGCGGAGCGCTTCTGGTCTTCGGAAGCCATCACGGATACTGCTTCCATGTATCAGCGCCTGGCGGTGACGAATCGCCGGCTGGAATGGCTCGATCTGAAACAGCGATCGAATCTGGAGCGTATGCGCCAGCGGCTCGCGGGACCCCTGCCCTACCAACCTTTGGATGAGTTCTCCGCGATTCTCGAACCGGTAAAAGGGTATTCGCGCCACGCCGAGCGATATTCGATGTTTACGCCGCTGAACCGGCTGGTAGATTCCATTCCGCCGGAGAGCAACTCTGCTCGTGAGTTTCGCGATGCGGTGGATGCGTATCTCGCGGCTCCGGCCGCGCAGCGGAATCCCGAAGCCCTTCGCAACGATCTGGCTAAGTGGTCCCGTGAAGCCGCCGCTGTACGCCCGATGCTCGAGCAGGAATCTCTTCTGAACGAAGATATTCCGGTAGCGGATGCCGTTGTGACACTTTGCCGTATTGGAGACGAAGCGCTTTCGGCGATTCCATCGGCCAATAGCAGCGCGCCTCCTGCCGGGACGGATTTGGGCGCGATGAAACAGCACGACGGTACGGAGGTTGAGAGTGCTTCAAAGCCGCAGGCCGACATGCTCATTCAAATTGCGCCCGCGATACAGAAATTGGTAGAGGCCATTCCGACAACGCCGTGATCTTTATGCACCGCTTCGCCATCTTTTTCTTTGTCGCGCTTGCGGCCGCGCAGCCTCCCCATCCGATTGTGCTGCACGCCGCCCGCCTGCTCGATATTACGGCGGGACGGATCATCGCTCCCGGGGAAGTTCTCATCGAACGAGAACACATCACCGAGGCGGGTACCGCGGTGAAGCATCCGTCCGATGCCGAAACCATCGATCTCGGCGATACGACGTTGATGCCTGGCTTGATTGATGCGCACGTTCACCTGTTCCTGCATCCCGGCGCGGAGGACCTGCAGACGGTGGAAGAGTCAGTGCCGCAGCGCACCATTCTGGCGACGCTCGCGGCGCGCGCGGACCTGATGGCCGGCTATACAGCCGAACGCGATATGGGCACCGAAGGTGCGGGATCGGCCGATTCCGCTGTTCGCAACGCGATTGATCAAGGCCGGATTCCCGGCCCGCGCATGTGCGTCAGCGGAAACGCCGTCGACATTCTAGGCGGGCATGAGGACGCCATTCATTTCAATCCGGAACAGCACGTTCTGTCGAATGCTACCTACGCCAACAACATCGACCAGATCATTACAGTGATCCGCGAGCAGTTCAAGGAAGGCTCCGATTTCGTCAAGATGTACGAAACCGGACCCGATTCCATTCACGACGGGAAATTCTCGACTCCTTATCAGTACACCGAGGAGCAATTACGAGCCGCCGTCGTGGAAGCGGCGCGTGTGGGGAAGCATGTGGCGGTGCACGCGACCGGCGAACCGGGAACGCTGTTTGCGGCGCGTGCGGGCGTGGTTTCAGTGGATCACGCGGATCAGCTCAGTGATGAGACCATGCGCATCATGCGCGAAAAGCATATCTACGCAGTGCCCACGTTCACCATTTCGGAGTACTTCGCGGAGCATGCCGCTTCACCCGCGGCCGCCCAGCGCTTACGCGAAATGCTCGACTATCACGCGAAGGAATTTCGCAGGCAGTTGAGTGCCGGAGTGCCGATGGCGGCCGGCTCTGACGTCGGGCCGTTCCCGCACGGAACGCAAGCTCGCGAATTAGTGCTGATGGTGAAATACGGGATGACCCCGCTGGCCGCTTTGCAAGCAGATCTGCTGAACGGCGCGAAACTACTCGGCTGGGATGGTCAGATCGGCGAGTTGAAGCCTGGATACTTCGCCGATGTCATCGCGGTTAATGGTGATCCGCTGAAAGACATCAGCGCCGTGCAACAGGTGAAGTTCGTGATGAAGGGCGGCGTGGTTTACCGGCGTTGAAACCCACCCACGTCTCCATTTTCCTGTTTTCCGTCTATTTAAATGAGTCCAGCATGCGCAAGAGGCTGTCGGCGCGCATGAGATTGCGTTGTAGGAACGCCAGCGCATCGTTCGTCTTGAACGGGTTGCCTTGTGGTTCTGTCTGGAGAGCCCGAATTCCCTCTTCGATTTCTTTCCGATAATCCCGCACGTCCCTCCGATCCTTCTCGGCTTCGATCCCCCCAAGTTATGGCCTTGCTTAGACTCGCCGACACTAAGCCGCCGGTACTGGCAAGATAACTTTTAACTCTCTCACTGTTCGTAGATCCCTTATAACGCGCGAACGCAGGGTTGTCGTAAGCCTTCCGAAGGACGGTTCCCTCGTTCGTATTCGGAATATATGTTTCTTCCCTGTGCCTTGCACCGGGCTTCCAGCTCCCTTGGGCGTTGTAACGGTCCTCAATTTTTTTGCTCACACAGAATGCGGCCAGCAAAGCCGTCTTAACCGTTACTAGCCATGCTCGCCAAGCTCCCGCGCGATCGCCCGCCCGCCGCGGAGGTGGACCGGAAACTTGCCGCAATGGAACAGGCGAGTATCGAACCACATCCGCGCGGATTCTCCTGGCTCGTGGCTGCCTTGGCAGCTTGCATCATCGTTGCTGTGATTCTCGTGCTAATGCACGGGCGAATCTGGGCCCCGAAAGAGCCGGTCCTGATCCAACTGACAAGGCAGGCGAGCGAGAACCGGGTCACAGCAGCGGCGCTATCTCCCGACGGAACCAGTCTCGCCTTCGCGACGTTTGACGGAACAGTCCACTTGCGGCGCGTGAGCGACGGCTTCACCCGGACTCTCCATACACTAGACGAACTCCAGGTGGAACGCATCGCCTGGTTCCCGCATGGCTCCCGGCTCTTGTTGAGCGGTACGCGTGCCAATCAGGGCGGTGCAGTCTGGGTGGTACCCATCAACGGCGAACCTCCACGCCTGATCGTGCCGGAGGGCAAGGATACGGTTCCCTCTCCGGATGGAACCCGGATTGCGTTTACCAACATAGACGGCTCAACGATTTGGGTTACGGACGCAGATGGAGCCGGAGCCCCGTCCGCTTCGAGCCGCGTCCAGCACTGAATGCTTGTTCTCTGCGCTGCTATGGTCGCCGGATAGCAAACGGATCGCGTATGAGCGGCAGGATTATGCGCCGACCAATGGCCGCGCCGGCCCGAACCCCGATCCGATCTTGACGGGCCGGCTCATCGCCTCCGCTAAGCATATATTCATGACTTCCGCTTGCGGCTTGTCGGACGGGCGTATCCTCTTCTTGCAGTGGATGGCCCCATTCAAACATCAGTTATGGGAACTCCGGACAGACCCGCGCTCCGCCGGATACTCGGCTCACCGCGCCGGCTAACCCACACGGTTGAACCTTTGGATACCGAACTTCTCGGCGTCTCGGCCTCCAATAGCGGGAAGCAAGTTGTCGTGGTCCGCAAGACTTTACAGCGCAATTTATACATCGCTGATCTCCTAACGGGCAGACCGGTTCCGAGCTTGTTCGGTGTCCGGCGCTTCAGCTTTAGTGATGCTGACGATTTTCCTCATGCGTGGACGCATGACAGTCTGGGAGTCATCTTCGAATCGAACCGGACCGGTATTTATCAGCTCTATCGACAGGAATTAACTCAAACAGATCCCGAACCCCTCACCGCATCGCAGGGCGATCATTTCCTGCCGCAGTTGTCGTCGGATGGAAAGTGGATTCTTTACCGTTGGGATGAGCCTGAAAAGGGCCGCGTGTTGATGCGGGTCGGAGTAAATGGGGGAGATTCGAAACCCGTTCCGATACAAGGCAAGCTTGACGAGTTCCGTTGTGCAGCCCAGTCTGGAGCCGGCTGCGTCCTTCGTACGACGGCAAATGGGCAATTTATTTTCCACGAATTGGATCCGGTTCGTGGCGAACGCCGCGAGCTTGCAAGAACGGCCTGGAGCCCCACGCTAACCGGAGATTGGGACCTGTCGCCGGACGGCTCCCAGGTAGCGATTCCCAACCATGATCCGCACGACGCGAGAATCCGGCTCCTGTCGCTACACGGCCGTACAGCGGGGCAGAAAGAGAAAACCATCACGCTAGGCGGGCCGAAAAATCTCAGCAGTATTTCCTGGAGCGCGGACGGAAAAGGATGGTATGTCTCGGCTCGGGTTGGCTCGGCGATAGCGTTGCTGTACGCCAATTTTCAAGGGCAGACGCGGGAGTTACTCACATCGGCGCGGCCGAGTTTCGTAGTGCCCTCGCCGGATGGACGGCACTTGGTATTCCCGGAAGATATTGTGTCGAGCAACGTCTGGCTGGTGAACGGGTTATATCGGCAGTAAGTTCAACGCTGCTTCGATCTCCGAGCGCGTATGGAGGTCGCCTTTGCGCATGCAAGCTTCAATGCCTTTTTCATATAACCTGCGGGCTTCTTCTACCTGACCGAGTTTTTCGAGCGCCTGCCCGCCGTGATAGTAGGCAGCGCAGTAATTTTCGTCGCGTTCGAGCAGGGCGCGAAACTCCACTACGGCCTCGTCGAGATTTCCGCTATTGGAGTACTCCATGGCGAGGCCGTAGCGCGCGAAAGTGTTGTTGGGGTCCTGCCCGACCATTTGTTTCAAGATTTCGAGCCGGTTCGTTGCCATTGCTTAAGATGCGTATTCCCGGACGTGCCGCGCCGCGGTCTCTACCGCGCCCGCTGCTTTGGCCGCTCCGGTCCTCGCCGCTTTGGCTGCTTCGTCGAACCGGTGTTGCGCCCTTCCGGCAAATTCGCCCAACAAGGTTGCCGCGCTCTCGAATCCCTCCCTGCCTCGCTTGATGGTTTGGTCCATCAGCGAAAGGGACCAGTTGGTGCACGCCGGGATGACCAACGCAATCCCAACCGCCGTTAACGCGCAGCCGAGTCCAATTAACCCGGCGCCGACGATTCCCGATTTTGAGCTGTCTTTCATAGATCCTCCTCATCTATAGATGCGTGGTTTCCGTATAAGTACCAAAGACTCTCTTCAGAGCGTCGACGGTTTCACCCAAAGTTGCGTAAGCGCGCACCGCATCCAGAATGTAGGGCATGGTATTCTCCTGGCCTTCCGCGGCTTTCGATAGAGTATCGAGCGCCCTCTGGACCGCGCTTTTGTCGCGTTGTTGACGTAGTTTTGCCAGCTTCTCTTCCTGACGGGCCTGAGCGGTTTGATCGATTTGCAGTACTTCAATGGGCTGATCGTCCGATTGAAAACGGTTCACGCCTACAATCACGCGCTCTCCCTGCTCAATCTCGCGCTGATAGCGGAAACTGGCGGCCGCTATCTCTCGTTGTGGAAAGCCGGCCTCGATCGCAAAAATCATCCCGCCCAGCTTGTCAATACGATCAATATAGCCATTCGCGCCCGCTTCCATTTCCAGCGTCTTGCGTTCCAGGAAATAGGAGCCGCCTAACGGATCGGGCGTCTCCACAACTCCTGTCTCATAGGCAAGAATTTGTTGCGTGCGCAGCGCGAGTGTCACTGCTTCTTCGCTGGGTAGGGCATAGGCTTCATCGAGCGAATTCGTATGTAGCGATTGCGCTCCGCCCAGCACCGCGGCCATTGCCTGCAACGCGGTCCGAACCACGTTGTTGTACGGTTGCTGCCAAGTCAGCGAGCAGCCTGCCGTTTGGGCATGGAAACGTAGTTTCCAGGATCGCTCGTCTCTTGCCCCGTAACGGTCCCGCATGGTATACGCCCAGATCTTACGGGCCGCGCGATACTTGGCAATCTCTTCGAAGAAGTCATTATGGGCATTGAAGAAGAAGCTGAGCCGGGGAGCGAATTCATCGACATGTAGGCCGCGCTTTAACGCCCAATCGACATATTCGATGCCGTCGCGTAGCGTAAACGCCAGCTCCTGCACCGCAGTCGATCCTGCCTCGCGAATATGATAACCGCTGATTGAAATCGGATGGAACCGCGGGGTATGCCGAGTGCTGAATTCGATGGTATCGGTAACCAGCCGCATGGAGGGTCGCGGCGGGAAAATATACTCTTTTTGCGCGATGTACTCTTTCAGAATGTCATTCTGAATGGTTCCGGAAATCCGCTTCCAATCAGCGCCCTGTTGTTCGGCAACCACCAGGTACATCGCCCATAACACCGCTGCCGGGGAGTTGATGGTCATGGAGACTGTGATGTTTGCCAGCGGAACATCACGGAACAGGATCTCCATATCTTCGAGCGATGAAATGGACACGCCGCATTTGCCTACCTCGCCCTGCGCCAATGCGTGATCGGCGTCGTAACCCATCAGAGTCGGCAGGTCGAATGCAACCGAAAGCCCGGTTTGCCCCTGGCTGAGTAGATATCGATAGCGCCGGTTTGTCTCTTCCGGAGTGGCGAAGCCGGAAAACTGGCGCATGGTCCAAAGCTTGCCGCGGTACATGTCCGGATGAATGCCTCGCGCGTACGGGAACTCGCCGGGCCAGCCGAGATCGCGGGCGGGATCGAACCCCGCCAGATCTTCAGGGCCATAAACTGGGGTCGATGTCCGCCTCATCCGATCTGCCTCAGGTACGTTCCAGGAGGGCGATGCCGAGGACAATCAGCGCGACCGCGCAGATCCGGCTGACGCTGGCACGCTCGCTCAGCAGGAAAATGCTCAGGAGAAAAGCCAGGATCGCTTCCAATCCGAGCACGAAGATGTATGCGATTCCCATTTCCGTTCGCTTCATTGCAATGGCCTGACAGGCCGCACCCGCAGAGAATAGCGCGAAAACCGCCGCGCTGGGCCAAAGCCGCGTTAAGCCTTCCGAATACTTCATAAACAGACCTCCGATGGCGAACAGGAGCGAGGCCGCGAGCAGCAGAATGAGATACATTGGGCGAACGCCGCTGCGGCTATGGCGCGTAGCCGACAAATTGCTCCAGGATCACGTTGCCTTTATAGTTGATGTCCTGGTGAATGCCGATCGAGGAGGAATAATAGGCGAACGCGGTGGTCTGTTTTAGCTGTGTGAAGAATTTTTCCGGTTCGGTTTCAGGGTCCGCTTCTTTGTCCGCGAGCTTTTTCAGAAGATCGATCTGTTGCTCCTTCTTAGCTTTCATGAACGGAGTGCCATAAGCAGAATTGGAGAGCATGTCGATTGCGGCTAACCCTTTGCGCCAGGAGGTCTTGTTTTCCGGAAGGAAATCTTCGGCCACGCTCCGGTCGATATAGGGCGCCACTCCTGCTTCGTGCGCGCCGGGCGAGTGATCGTCGGTAGGAATTAGCAGATCCGTCAGCGTATCGAGCGTGGCGAACTCTTCTTTGCTGAAAAAAAGCGGCGCATTCGGCTCGGCGGCGGGGAGTTGAAGCGTCGTGAATGCCGCTCCGGCCAGGACTTTGAATAAATCGCGCCGGTTCAGTTCCGCTACCATCTAAATCTCTCCTTTCCGCATCTCATCGGCTAGATGATCGCAGGATCTCCAGCACAGCGCCATGATGGTCCACGTCGGGTTTTGCGCGGATGCCGTCACATGGCTGCTACCATCCACGACCAGCAAATTGGGAACGTCGTGCGACTGCTGAAACTGGTTCAACACCGATGTCTTCGGATCATTTCCCATGCGAGATGTACCGAGCTCGTGGATCGACCACCCTTCGGGCAGCGGCTCCTTGGTTACAGAAACGATCTCAAATTTCGCGGCCTCGAACATTTCGCGCGCAGTCGTCCACATGTCCTTAGCCATGTTCATTTCGTTCTCGCCAAAGCGATACTGAAAGCGCAGTACCGGGATGCCCCAGGCATCTTTAGTATCGGGATCGATCTCGACGTAGTTTTCGTAGCGCGGCAGTACTTCGCCAAAAGCGCCCATCTCGATGGTGGCGCCGGCGTAATCGCGCACGTGTTTCTTATACTCTTCGCCGAAGCCGGGCGACGTATACGCGGTGCCGGGAATCATGCCACAGCCGCCCCCGCCCTCGAAGCCATAGCCCCGGATGAAACTCGGCTGGCGCGAATTGATGTTCCGGAAGCGCGGTATGTAAAATCCGCCCGGACGCCCGTCGTCGAGCGTGCGCGGCTTGCCAATCAGCTCGGGCATGATTCCCGCGACCGAGGGACCCATAATGTGTTCGCAGAAATTGTGGCCCACGTGCCCGCTCGAATTACCGATGCCGTTCGGATACGTGCTTGATTTGGAGAGCAGCATCAGGCGCGCGGATTCGAGCGTGGATGCCGCCAGGATAACTACCTTCGCCTTCGCCTGATAGCTCTTTTTGCTCTCGCTGTCCAGAAACGCAACGCCGGTCGCTTTACCGGTGTTCTTATCGACCGTAACTTCGTACACGGTCGAATTCGGTCGGAGTGTGAGATTCCCGGTGTCCATGGCGGGGCGAATCAGGCCGGTGGGCGAATCGAATGCTGCGTGAATATCGCAGCCGCCCACGTGGCGGTTGCAAGCGCCGCGGCCGTAACAGTGGCTCCGGTATTTGTTGTGCTTCAGAGTATCGGTCGCGACGCCCGCGCGATACGGTGTCAGCACGCGATCCATGCCCTTTAGCGTTTCGCGAAGATGCAGCTCCGAATAGTTGAGCTTGAGCGGGCGCATAAATTGCCCGTCAGGCATTTGCGGAAGATGTTCCGGGAAGCCGGATACGCCCAGATAGCGGTCGACCCGGTCGTAGTAGGGCGCCAGATCCGCATACGAAATAGGCCAATCCATTCCGTAACCGTCATGGCTGGCAGCTTTGAAATCGTAATCCGACAACCGCAATGCCAAGCGGCCCCAGATGTTTGTCTTGCCCCCCACCACGCGCGAACGAACCCAGGCGTAGCGCGTTCCCGTGTAGGGATGGTCTTTTTCGTTGACGACCAGCGTCTTGCTGTAATCGCTAAAGCCCCAGCCTTGAACGTAGGACTCTACTTTCGGAAATTTGGAGTTGGCTGCGTAAGGCGGCTGGCGGATAGTGTATTCATTCTTGGTGAGCGCGTGGTATTGCGGCGGCATTCGTCCCCGGCGCGGGTGATCGTAGGGCCACTGCATCGAATGCAGAATCTTGCTGGTGTCCTGATATTTGCCGGCTTCGAGCAGAAGCACTTTGAGACCGTGCGAGGTAAGCACATGTGCGGCCATGCCGCCCGCAGCTCCAGATCCGACAACGACTGCATCGTACGTGGTGTTGAGGTCGACTTCCGGGTTATTCGAGGGAAACTGAAGCAGCATGAGGACGTCCTGTCACTTGAATTGTATGACGTCTTCCATTAGGAGAAGGATAGTCGGGGAGAAAAAGCACTCTTCAGTCTTCGCTTAAACTTTCACGCTCGGACCGCATCTATTCTGCGGTTATGAGCAACGAAAAATTGAAAACCACCGATGCGTTAAACCCCGAACGCGCCAATGAAAACGTCGAGCGAATTTACCGCGAATGGGACGCGGCGCTGGCGCGCCTCGAAGAACTACCACCCGACCGTTTGGAAGAAGGAGTGGATGCTCTGCTGGCGCTATACGCCAAAGATGCAGTCATTGAGAGTCCATTGATTCCGCACCTGATGAAAGTAGAGCGCGGCATCTGTCGAGGGCACGACGAGATGCGGCCATTTTTTCGCGAGGTGGGCCGGCGAAAACCAAGCCTCCGGAAGTATTACCGCGCTGGATATCTAACGGACGGAAAGAAGTTGATCTGGGAATATCCGCGCGCCAAACCGGATGGCGAACAGATGGATTTTGTAGAAGCAATGGAGCTGAATAATGAAGGGCTGATCCAGCACCATTCGGTGTATTGGGGTTGGAAAGGCGTCTCCGTGATCCTGTCCGACGCTTACCGCCGCTGAGGAGGGAAAGGACACATGGATACTGCTATCCAAATTCCCGGCTATAGGCTCGGCTCTCCAGCACTTCCAAGGTCCTCTGTATCGCTGGAGCAACTGCGCGCAATCGAAAAGGCCTCCGGCTTTGCCGATGAGGACAGGCAGTGGTTGCGCAAAGCAGCGCGAGTGCTCGTGCCGCGCGCTGAGGAGATTGTGGACGGGTGGCGCGCATTGATTGCAGCACATCCCGAGATGGCGCTTGCGTTCTTGGGGCCTAACGGCCAACCAGACGAGGCGTACAAAGCAGCGGTGAAGAAACGATTCGTACAGTGGATTGCTGATACGTGTGAGCGCGAGCACGATCAGGCATGGCTGGATTATCAGGAAGAAATCGGCAAGCGCCATACGCTCGCAGGAAAGAACCAGACAGATGGCGCGAACACGGCTCCGCTGGTGCCTCTACGTTATTTAATCGCGTTCTCCGCCGTTGTATGTACGACAGTCCGGCCGTTTCTTGAAGGAGGTGGCTACAGCAATAGCGAAATCCAACACATTGAAGACGCTTGGACGAAGTCGATGCTGCTGCATCTCACATTGTGGGCGAAACCGTATATAGCAGATTGTTTATGGTAGCGAACGAGATTAGGTACGGTTCGCCCGTCGCCGCTCACTTTCGCGCATCATTCCGGTCAGGTCCGCGGCGGGTCGGATCTCGAACGGTCCCATCTTCACGCCCGGATGTTTGGACATCAATTCGATGGCGTGATTCAGATCGCGTGCTTCCAACACCAGAATCCCGCCCAACTGTTCCTTCGTCTCGGCGTACGGACCGTCGGTAACCGCCACCTTGCCGTCCGTCCAACGCAATGTCGCGGCGGTCTTCGGACCCTGTAACGCCTCCCCCGCCAGGAAGTGGCCCGCCTTTCGCAGGTCGTCGTCATAGTTGAAGCACGAATCCAGCATCGTATTGCGCTCACTCTCCGGCAAAGTTTCAAACTTGTTCGGTGCGATGTATCCAAGGCAGACGTATTTCATAACTTTCCCTTCAAACTGATGTCGCTCGGGATTCCCGAAATCGACAGATCGACGAAAGATTTCCGGCCAGATTTCATCTGCGCATGAACTATCGCTGCCCACTCTGCCGTTATGTTAAAAATGTGAACGCCAGATTTCCGCTTGCTACGGCCGCCGCGCTGCTTGCCGATCCAGCGCGTGCTTCCATGTTGATGGCTCTGGTGGATGGCCGGGCACTTGCAGCGGGCGAGCTGGCGCGCGCTGCTAATGTCTCCGCGCAGTCCGCGAGCATGCATCTATCGCAATTGCTTGATGGCGGATTCGTGCAGGTCGCTCAGGAAGGCCGCCACCGTTATTACCGCATCGCTTCTCCCGAAGTGGCACACGCGATTGAGGCGCTCGGAGCCATCTCCACCCCACGCAAGCGCAAGCCGATAGGAGAGGATGACGCAATCTGTTATGCGCGGACCTGCTACGATCACCTGGCCGGCCAACTCGCAGTGCGTCTGGCGGAAGGATTCGAGCGCAGCGGGATTTTGCTCGCCGAACCTGGGCGCGAGTATGAGGTCACCCCGCGCGGCGAACAGTTCTTAGCCGGTTGGCAGATCAATATCACGGCGCTTCGTGGTATTCGAAGAAGTTTCGCGCGCCGATGTCTGGATTGGACCGAGCGGCGCGACCACATAGCGGGTGCGCTAGGAGCAGCGATTTACCACAAATTGATCGAGTTTCGCTGGATCGTCCGCGATCCTCACAGCCGTCTGGTCCGGGTGACTTCCGCCGGCTCGCGGCATCTGGCCTCGTTTTTGTAACCGCTCTATTCCGCCGCCCTGGAATGCACCACCCTCACCGTTTCCCCGTCCACTAGCGAATCGGGCGGATTGGCGATCACGGTCGCGTCCGGGGCGAGGCCGGTCAGCACCTCGATAGTGTTCCCGAAATCCCGACCGACGGTCACGGGAACCAGCGATACGCAATTCGAATGCACTACCACGGGTACGCGTAAGCCTTCGGAACGGAACATGAGCGAAGTGGAAGGAATGATGAGGGTTGGAGCACGCGGCTTGATGTTGAAATGAACTTCCGTGTAGGCTCCCGGAAAAAGCAGGCCGGTGGAATTGGTGACGTCCACCTCGACAAGCAAGGTGCGCGTCGCGGGATCGAGAGCATCGGCCGTACGTACGAGCGTGCCGGGGAAGCGGTGTCCCGGAAGTTCCGGCAACGTCAGGTCGGCTTTCAGTCCGGGCCTGGTCTCATGCGAATAGATCTGCGGAACATTCACAAAGACGCGCAAAACGTGAATCGCAGCCATGTGAAAAAGCTCGCGCGTAGGGCCGCCCGCCGAACCGGAGTCGATCAATTGCCCGATGTCCGTATTCCTCGCCGTGATTACGCCATCGAACGGAGCATAGACTTTCTCGAAATCCACCATCTGCTGCAGCCGGCTCACGTTCGCCTGAGCAGCTTTCACGCTGGCAGTTTTGGCTGCCTCGTCCTGAACAGCGTTATCCACATCCTGCTTGGCCACGGAATCCGTCTTATAAAGATCCACATAGCGCCGCGCCGTAATTTGCGCGAGTTTCAGATTCGCCTCGGCGGTGGCGAGGTCCTCTTTCGCTTGCTGTAGTTGCCGGTCCACCTCGGGACTCTCAATCACCGCTAACAGTTGCCCTTTTTTTACGTGCGCGCCGATGTCGTAATTCCAGCTCTTGAGATACCCGCTCGTCCGTGCATAGAGGGGAGCTTCGATGAACGCCTGCATGTTGCCGGGCAGAATGACTTCTTCCGTCGTGCTCTCGAGTTTTGGATGCAATGTGGTGACGGGGGGCGCCGCGAACTCGGTGGTTTGCTGGCGTAAGGCCTGCCTTGCACGCAAACGTGGAAGAATACCCGAAGCCACAGCCACCGCAACCAGACCGAGTGCGGCAGCTAAAACGAGAAGAGCACGAATCCGGCTGCCTGTGCGTTTCATGCGGACTTCCGCCTGTCGTGCAGAAGGCTGAAAAAGACCGGTACAAACAACAGAGTTGCTGCCGTAGCGAACACCAGCCCGCCGATCACCGCCCGCCCCAAAGGAGCGTTCTGCTCGCCTCCTTCGCCGATACCCAACGACATCGGCAGCATGCCGATGATCATTGCCAGAGCCGTCATCAAAACCGGCCGGAACCGGGTAAATCCAGCCAAGAGAGCGGCGTCGGCGGCGCTGTCCGCATCCGGCAATTGTTCCTTAGCAAAGCTCACGACCAGAATGCTGTTGGCGGTAGCAACGCCCATGCACATAATGGAACCCGTCAAGGCCGGAACGCTGATGGTTGTATGACTCAAGAACAGGAACCAGACGATTCCTGCCAATGCCGCGGGAAGCGCCGAAATAATGATGAAGGGGTCCAGCCAGGACTGGAAGTTAATGACAATCAGCATGTACACCAAAATGATCGAAAACGCCAGGCCCGCAATCAAACCGCTGAAGGAGGATTTCATGGTTGCGATCTGGCCACGCACCACGAGGCTCGATCCGCGGGGCAGCTTCTCTTCGTTTTGGGCGACCACGTTATCCAGCGCGCGCGACACGCTGCCAAGATCCGTTCCCTCCACTGCTCCGTAAATATCGATGACCGGCGCGATATTGTAATGAGACACCGAACCCGCTCCCTGTCCACGCTGGATACGGGCCACGCTCGCTAGAAGCTGCGGCGGCGCATTCCCTCCGCCGGCAATGGGAATGTTTCGCAGGTCCTGGAGAGAGGACATGTCGTATTGCGGCGATTCCGCAGCGATGTTGTAGCTGACTCCATTGCGCGGATCCAGCCAGAATGTGGGAGAGGTCTGAAAACTTCCGCTCAGTGAAATGAGAATGTTCGCCGCCACATCTCGTGCGTTATAGCCGACCTGCTGCGCCTTGGTCCGGTCAATGTTGACGTACAGCTTCGGCATATCGAACGGCTGCTGGATCCGCAGATCCGTCGCGCCCGGAATGTACTTGATTTGCTCTAGCAGCCTGTAGGCCAGTTCTCTGTTTGCGTCCACATCCCTACCGATCACCTGCACATCAATGGGCGCAGGAAGACCGAAATTAAGAATCTGGCTCACCATATCGGCGGGCAAGAAGTAAAACGTTGTGCCGGGAAAGTCCGCCGGCAGGGTGCGGCGGAGCTGAGCGATATAGGTGTCCGTTGGATGGTGGCGCTCGGAGAGCGAGACCAGGACATCGGCATCGGCCGGCCCGATGGTTCCGTTGTTGCTATACGACGTGTTGATTCCGCTGTACGGCCGTCCGATGTTGTCGAGAATGTTGGTGACTTCCTGCGGCGGAATGATCTCGCGGATGCGGCGTTCGATCAAGTCGCAAAGCCGGGCCGTCTCCTCGATACGCGTACCGGTCTGCGCGCGGACGTGCATTCTGAATTGGCCGCTATCCACGGAGGGGAAGAAATCTTCTCCGAGCCAGGGCAGCAACGCGAAAGATGCCAGACAGGCAGCAAAAAAACAGACCGTGAACATTGCGCGATGCCGAATGCAGCGCTGGAGCAGACCGCGATAGCTCACCCGGACCCGTTCGAATCCCGATTCAAAAGCCATCTGCAAGCGAACGAACGGGTTCCGCCGGTTCGCATGCCCCAGCGCTTCGTGATGCGAATGCCCCTTGAGCAGATATTTCGCCATAGTGGGGACGATCGTTCGCGAAAGCACGTAGGAGGCGAGCATGGCGAAAGAAACAGCTTCCGCCAGTGGCACGAACAGATACCGTGCAACGCCCGTGAGAAAGAACATGGGCACGAAGACAATACAGATGCTTAAGGTAGAAACAAACGCAGGGATGGCGATTTGCGCCGCGCCATCCAAAATGGCCTGCTCAATCTCCTTGCCCATCTCGAAATTGCGATTGATGTTTTCGATTTCGACGGTTGCATCGTCCACCAGAATGCCGACGGCGAGCGCCAACCCGCCGAGCGTCATGATGTTGATGGTTTCGCCGAGGGCGCTCAGCGCGAAGATCGAGCAGAGAATCGAAAGCGGAATGGAGATCGCGATGATCAACGTGCTCCGCCAGCTTCCGAGAAACACCAGAATCATAATCGCGGTCAGACAGGCCGCGATCAGCGCTTCGCGAACGACGGCGCTGATGGAAGCGCGAACGAACACGGATTGATCGGCGATCGGAGTGATTTTCAATTGCGGCGGCAGCGTCGCGGCGATGGTGGGAAGCAAATGGCGGACGCCCGCAATGACGTCCAGCGTCGAAACATCGCCGTTCTTCAGAATCGTCATCAGCGAGCCGCGCAGCCCGTCGGACCGCACGATGTTGGTTTGCGGCGGATATCCATCGCGAACGTGCGCCACGTCGCGGATGTAAATGGTGGCGCCATTCTGCGTTTTGATCGGCAGATTGTTCAGCTCAGCCACTCTGGTTGGGCTGCCCTTAATCTCAACATCGTATTCAAGCCGGCCGATCTTGGACGTACCGCCCGGCAGAATCAGATTTTGATTCGCGATGGTATCGACGACATCCTGCGGGCCAAGGCCCTTGGCCTGCAGCGCCTGTGTGTTCAAATCGACCATCACCTCGCGCTGTTTGCCGCCGTAGGAGTAAGGAATGGCGGTTCCCGGCACGGTGACAAGCTGAGTGCGGATAAAGTTCTGCCCGAAATCGTTCAACTGCTGCTCACTTAGCCCCTGCCCCGAGAGGGCGAGCTGAAGAATAGGGACCGTTGAGGCGTTGTAACTGATAATGAGCGGCGGGGTCGTTCCCGGCGGCAAGTGTTTCAACTGAGTTTGGCAGATCGCGGTAACCTGCGCGATGGCTGCATTGATATTCGCGTGGGGCTGAAAAAACACCTTGATGACCGCGATCCCATCGAGCGACTCCGATTCGATGTGCTCGATATTGTTTACGGTAGTCGTCAGAGACCGTTCGTTGACATAAACGATGCGCTCCGCCAAATCCTGCGCCGAGAGGCCGTCGTATCCCCACACCACACTGACGACGGGGATGTCGATATTCGGGAAAATGTCCACCGGCGTCCGCGAAATCACGACGGGCGCGAGAATGAACAGCATCAACGACAGAACTACAAACGTGTACGGTCGCCGCAACGCCAGGCGAACGATCCACATATATTTATCTCCCTAGGGGATTCCGGTGAGCAGAACTATAGTCGCCACGAAAGCGATTACGAAAACATTCGATACACCAATTATGAACCAAGGCGTTTCGTAATTCCTCGAAGCTGTAACACTTCCTCAAGATCTGAATCCAATTCACGGCAGGAAACAAGATGAAGGCTCTTTTTGTAATCGGCCGCCTGATCTTTGGCGGATTCTTTCTGTATAACGGAATCAACCACCTCAAACAAACCGCCGGGCTCGCGCACTATGCGGGCGCGAAGAACGTTCCGAATCCGGAAGTAGCGGTGAAGGCATCCGGGGTTGCGCTGGCAGTCGGGGGCACAAGCATAATGCTGGGCCTTAAGCCGAAACTGGGCGCCGCTGCGATTGTAGCGTTTCTCGCCACTGTGTCGCCTGTTATGCATGATTTCTGGTCGCATGAAGATCCGCAGCAGCGCATGGGCGACATGGTTCACTTCAGCAAAAATATGGCGCTGCTCGGAGCGGCGCTTGCTCTCATGGGAACCAAATCCTGGCCGGCCAGCCTGTGTGCGCGCTGATCCCTTTACCGAGCCGCGACCAGGCGCGCAGAGCACGCCCGCTTTAGCGCGCTAGGGAGCGGTTTTACTGTCGGCCATACTCGCGCAAAAAAACGCATACAATAAACCCGACGGGGGCGGTATGGTCAATGTGATCACGATTGAGCGCGAATATGGCTGCGGGGCTGGGACCATCGCGAAGCAAATTGCCGCGAAGCTCGGATGGACTCTCTGGGATCGCGAGATCACTTCGGAAATAGCCCGCCGCCTCAAGTGCGATGTGCGATCCGTCGAGCAACGCGAAGAAAGGCCTGACCCGGCCTTTTACCGGCTGGTCAAAGCCTTTATGCGCGGCAGCTATGAGGATAGTTACACGGGCGGCAGTCTCGAACTGCTGGATGCCGAACAACTTGCCAGGCTATTTGAAAAGGTGATTCAAAACATCGCTAGCCGCGGCAACTGCGTGATTGTCGGCCGTGGCTCTCCGTATTTCCTGCGCGAGCGCGAAGACGCACTACGCGTCTTCTTGTACGCGGGTTATGAAGAAAAGATGCGCCGCCTCACGGCGCTAGGCACAAGCGAAGAGGAAGCCGAAGAATTGCTTGAGCGGGTCGATCGCGAACGAGCCACCTTTGTGAAACGCTATTACGGACAGATCTGGCCCAAACGCGAGCTTTACCATCTCATGATCAATACCGGCGTGGGCGACGATGGCGTTCTCGAAGCCATCCAGTTCGAAATGGATCTCTTGAACAAGAAGAATCTCGTGCTGCGAATGTAACAGTGCTCCGTTGCAACGAGCCTTATTGGCCCGCCTTCTGGCCTGCGGATTTCCCTTTTTCCTCCCTGGCTTCCAGATCCTCCTCCACGGTCTCCAGATCGCCTTCGGCTTGAGAGGGAACCGGGCGCTGCTCGGCCGCCAGGTTCTTATCCGGTTGCGACGTTTGACCTTTCTTTTGATCGCTCATACCAAGTTGAAGTACCAGAGCGCCGCCATGTTTCGGATTCTGTTCATCTGAAAGGTTACTAGTTGGTGGAATCTGCGCCGGTAGTCTTGCGGCATCCTGATAACCAGGAATGACCGCACGAACTCCAAGTCGTCGTGAAACGTTAAAGCTGCTTTCATTGAGTGCATTATCGGCCGGTACCGTTGCCGGCCAGCCACAGCCTGTGCCTCAAGCTGCACTGACGGATCAACTCCGGATCGGGACAGAATTCTTCCTGAATCGCTCGGAAACGCACGACGGCATATGGCGCCACTTCAGGCTTATGCGAGATTCCGGCCTGACGCTGGCGCGCATCTTCGTGATCTGGGAAGACGTCGAACCGGAGCCCGGCGTTTGGAATTTCGATCGCTACGACTGGCTCTTCGACGCCGCCGCGGAGAACGGAATCAAGATGGTTACTACGCTCTGCTCAGAAGACCCGCCGGGTTGGACCGGTGAGACTCCGTTCTATCACAATCGGACGAATCTCAACGATCCACACGTTCGGAGCCGGGCCGCCGAATACATCCGGCGTGTCGTAAACCGCTACAAGGAACACCCGGCGCAAGGTGTTTGGCTGCTGATGAATGAGCCGTCGAAGTACGACCGCGAGCCGGCCACACTACGCGCCTTCGGAGAATGGCTTCGCCGCAAATACGGCACTCTGGAAAATCTCAACCGGCATTGGTTCCACAAAGTCAAAAGCTTTTCCGATGTGGTCGTCACCGATGAAATGCTGGCGGGCGGCAATTATGGCTGGCTGGATTACCCGCCAATCATCGATTGGCGGGAGTTCAACATCGACAATCTCGTGAACCAGTTGCTCTGGATTAAGAGCCAGGTTCTACTTTATGACACCTCGCACGCGACCCATCTGAACGTAACCCAACCGCTGGGCGGCCCGCGCGGCCAGGATGTCTGGAAGGAAGAGAAGATCGTCGACATTCTTGGGGCATCCATACATCCGGCCTGGATCTTGAATCCGTCCGCGCCCCACAGCGCCTATGGCGAGCTGATTGCCCGGCGGCTCGACGTAATAGCAGGACCGAGCAGGACCAAACCGTGGTGGGTGACGGAGTTCCAAGGCGGTCCCACGGTGTTTACGGGACATTTCCCTTTCAATCCGAGTCCGGCCGATATAACCCGCTGGATGTGGGATGCGTATGGTGCCGGTAGCCGCGCCGTGATCTTTTGGCTCTGGAATCCGAGGGAAGGCGGACAGGAGGGTGGCGAGTGGGGACTGGTCGGCCCTCGTGGCGAGCCGAGCATTAGGCTTCCAGCCGTGCGCGCGGTTGCGGAAGCGCTGAAAAAGATTCCCTTACTGGCCGAAGCCCAGCCTCAGAAACCAGCCGTAGCCCTTCTCTATAACCGCGAAACAGCCATTCTCGGCAACCTGGAAGGCAGCCGGTTTCAACACCGCGGCGACGAATGGGAGCAATCCATTGATGGCTGCTATTTTGCGTTGTGCCGCACGCACATTCCTGTCCAATTTCTGGATCTCGATCAACTGAAGCAAGGAGCAGTGAAGGACTTCGACATTCTCTATATTCCCTATTGCTACGCGATCGATGATCAAGGCGTGGACGCGTTGCGCGAGTACGTCCGAGGCGGTGGGACTCTCTGGGCCGACGGGCTGATCGCCTGGAAAAACGAAATGGGCCGAATCCGCCCCGGCATTCCCGGAGAGCTTTCCGATGTTTTCGGCGTAGAGGCCCATGACATCTACCCGGTCAAGCAGGACCAACCGTATTCGATTACTGCCCGACATGAGCAAGCTGGAGAGCTCTGGAAATTGCCCCTCCAGTTGAAAAGCGCACAGCCGTTTCTCCGAGATACGGAAGGGAAGCCGTTTGCGGTAAAAAACCGGTTTGGACGGGGAGAGGCGATCTATTTCGAGTCGGCGTTGAGTCTGGCCTACGCAAAGAGCGGCAACCCGCAGATCCAGGAGTGGATCATTCAGCCGGCACGGCAATTTCAATCGAGATTATCGGTCCAACTTCTCAAGGGATCTTCCGAATTCCAATTTCGGGGCTTGGTTCATTCAAGAGGAGCTTTCGCGCTCCTCTCGAACTGGGGCGATGCCCATGAACTGGCAATCGGATTCCGCGGGCAATTTAACGTGGTGGATGCCCTGAGCCGCAAACCATTCGAAACCAGCTTCCAAGAGGGTCTGACGGTGGCCAGAGCTAAGGTTCCAGCCGATGCAGTTCTGATTCTCGAAGCATACCGATGAAAAAACTTGCGTCGCTACCACTCCTTTGCGGTCGTAGCTCGGAAAGCGCTCTGCTGTTTTAATAGCCTACTGAGCCGCGACCGCCAGGGAGCGGTTGGTTTACACCACGCCAAACCGGAAGATGGTGGTTGAACGATAGCGCTGATCGGGTGATAGCTTTGTCGATGGAAACGCGGGCTGATTCGGGGAATCGGGGAAATGCTGCGTTTCCAGGCAAAAGCCGGAGCGGAATCCATACACTTGCCCGTTTTTTCCGGTCACGCTTCCATCCAGATGATTGCCGGTGTAGAATTGCACGCCGGGTTCGGTAGTCAGCACCTCGATGAAGCGCCCCGATTCCGGATCTACCGCTCGCGCGGCCAGCGTGGGCCCGTCCCCGGTCCGGTTAAGAACAAAATTGTGATCGTAGCCGATCCCGTATTGAAGCTGCTGGTCTCTTTCGTCAATCCGGCTTCCGATCGGCATTGGCCGCCTGAAATCGAATGCAGTGCCCTCCACTTTGCGCAACTCGCCCGTGGGAATCAAGTTGGCGCTCACCGGGGTAAACCGGTCCGCGTTGATCGTCACCTCATAACCCAGGATTTTCCCGGCTTGGCTGCCTGAAAGATCGAAATAAGAATGATTGGTGAGATTGATTACAGTATCTTGATCGCTTTTGGCCTCGTAGTCAATTTGCAGCGTGTTGTTGGAGAGGCTATAAGTCACGGTGACATCCAGGTTTCCCGGATAGCCCTCTTCACCATCCCGGCTGAAATACCGCAATTCGAGCCCCATGGCTTCGTTTCGCTGGGCTGCCGATGCCCTCCAGACAACCTTGTCAAAGCCCTTGTATCCGCCGTGCAGCGAGTTTGTCCCGTTGTTTTGAGGAAGCGTGTAAGTGCGCCCGTTCAAACTGAAACGTCCATTGGCAATGCGGTTGGCGTAGCGGCCTACTAAAGCTCCAAAATAAGGGTTTTTCTGTAAATAGCCCCCCAGCGTGTCGAATCCGAGCACGATATCCCCAAATCTGCCGTGCCGGTCCGGTGTTTTCAAAGTAACCAGCCGGCCGCCGTAACTCGTAATTGCTGCTTCGATTCCGCTGTCGGAGCGCAGCGTGTAAAGCTGAACCGGTTCGCCTTCGGGAGTGCTGCCCCATTGCTGTTCATTGAGTTCAGTCATGTGAATGGATTCCAAGTACAAATGACCAGTATCCGATACACCTCCCCAGGCCTATTACAGTTTATGCCTGTATTGTTTTTATTTCTTTGCATTTCCGGCCAACCAAGCGTAAACTTCGATCAAAGTGTCTCGTTTTGTTTGGCGAGGTCGAAAATGTCGGAATGTGAGTTGAAAGAAGTGAATGCGCTTTCAGATACGGAGTTGCTCGATTCCATCGAGAAGCTTCTGTGCAAACCCGACTTTTTGGACTTGGCCCTCGGTTTCGACCACGAGACAAGAGAATTCTACGCGGGATGCGAAGCGGGATTAACGCTTCGCGAAGTGTTACGCACCGTCCTGCTCGAAAATCGACCCGCCTCCGTACCGTTGCGGGAAGTCGTTCCCATGCGCCTGGCGGACCGCGTCGCTTAGCGGCAATTTACCGCGCTGCGGCTTCCACCCCGGCCGGAGCAACACCTAACTGCTGCAGCAGCATCAATTGATCGAAATAGACGAGCTCTTCCAATACGCGTCCGTTCTCAATCCGCTCCAGCGAGATGCCGTTAACTTCCACCCGCTTGCCGGTGGGCGGAATGCCCATGAACTCGCCTTTCTGGGTTCCCGTAGCGGTCCACTGGACGGCGACCTGATTTCCCTGTGAAAGGGTTTGGGTGATCTCCAGTTTGAAATCGGGAAAGGCGGTGTGCACCTCGGTCACGTAGTTTCCGATGCCTTGTGCGCCGCGAGCCGTTCCGTTAGGCGCGCGCCGCTCGGATCGGTCGTCATAAAGTTGGGTAGCAATCTCCGCCTTGCCCGTGTTCCAGAGTTTGGCCACGAGATCAACAATGTGCTGCATGTCTTCCGGCATAAGAAAACCTCCAGGTTGAATTCTATGCCGATTTTGTATTCCGCGGGTCCGGCGCTATCCCTCATTCACCGGGTCCGGCTGCTCTTTCGGATCGAGTTTCTCGATGAGCACCGTGGCGATCCGGTTACGATCCATCCGCGTCACTGTGAATCGCCGTCCCCCGTAATCGACGGAATCTTTCACCTTCGGAATGTACCCGAACTGAAACAACAAAAACCCTGCCAGCGTTTCGAAGCCTGCTTCGCCAGGCAGCGCGAGACTGTAGCGCGTTTCGAGATCGCGGATGGTGGTGGTGCCGTCGACCTGCAGCACTCTTTCCTGATACGACGGAGCGGGCCGGACGATGTCGTGTTCGTCCGAAATGTCTCCGATGATCTGTTCCAGGACATCCACAAGTGTGACGAGTCCCGTGACCGTGCCGAACTCGTCCACCACCAGCGCCATATGTGTATGGGCGACGCGAAACTCGTCGATGAGCTGATTCACCGGCTTGGTTTCGGGCACAACGAGCGGCTTGCGTACGAAGCGCCGCAAGCGAAACGGGCGAGCCGTCCGGCGACGGTCATGCGCAAACCGGCGCTCATCCCAGACCCGCATCAGATCTTTATAGTGCACGATGCCGATGATCTGCTCGGGCCGGTCTTCATAAACGGGAATGCGCGAGAATTTGTGCTCAGCCATCACTCCGAGAACCTGTTCCAAATCGGCGTCCACGGAAAGCGAAATGATGCTGTGCCGCGGCGTCATAATTTCGCGCGCTGAATAATTCGAGAGCTCGATCAGGTGCTGAATCGCGTCCTGTTCGAACTGCTGCAAATGTCCCTCGTGCCGGCTGGATTGAATAATATATTTCAGTTCCTCGGGTGTATGGCCGCCGCGCGCATGTCCGGCGCCCAGTCCCAACACGCGGAGAATCAATGCCGAGGATCTCTCGATGACGACCACGAACGGCTGCGAAATCCGGTAAAAGACAAGCAGCACAGGAGCGGCTAATACCGCGACGCGATCGGCTTTCTCAATTGCGAGATTCTTCGGCACCACCTCGCCGATAATGACGTGGCCATAGCTGATAATGAGGAAGGCCAGCACGAAGGCCACCCCGCGCAGCAATACTGGCGAGACGTGCATGCCTAGCGGTTCCAGGGCTCCGCTCAGTAGCTTATAGACGGTGTCTTCGCCGGCCCAGCCGAGGCCCAGGCTGGCTAGTGTCACGCCTACCTGCGTTACCGAGAGCAGCCGGCCTGGATTCGCCAGCAGACTGAGAGCGCTTTGCGCGCCCGCCTGTCCGCGCTCCGCCAGCTCGCGCAGACGAGACTGCCGCACGGATACAAGCGAGACCTCCGCTGCCGCGAAAAAACCATTCGTGGCCAGAATAATAATCAGCAGTACGAAGCGCAGGCTCATATCAGCACGCCCTGGCAGAGCCGCCACCAAAGCGAGCGGTGTTTCCGGGCAGAGTACAATCGGTCCGTGCTCTCCCGCATCGTGCGCATTTTTAATGTGAGCATAGCGGTTCTGCTCGTGCTCGCCGCAGTGGCCATCTATTGGTACGCGGTGCGTCCCTTACCGAAGGAATCGGGCGAGATGACCGCTCCTATCGCCAGTGCCGCCACCGTCAAGCGCGACGCTCGCGGCATCCCCCACATCGAGGCCGCGTCCTGGCAAGATGCCGTCTTTCTTCAAGGCTACGTCACGGCCCAAGACCGATTGTGGCAAATGGATGGCCTGCGGAGGTTTGGAGCAGGCGAGCTGGCCGAAGTCTTTGGACCGGCCGCCATCGCCTCCGACGAGCGTTCTCGCCGGATGCGCATGAAAGAGATGGCCGAGGACGATGTACAGCGCCTCCCGCCCGAGGATCGCGCCGCCATGGTGGCCTATGCGCGGGGAGTCAATTATTTCATCGACACGCATCGCGGAGATTATTCACTGGAATTTTCGTTGCCAGGCCACCGCTACGATCCCCGGCCGTGGACGCTGGCCGACTCCATTGTGGTGGGCTTAGTGATGTTCCGCGATCTGACGGACTCCTCGAAATTCGAGTTCGATAAGGCATCTCTGCTTGCCCAAGCGGCCGATCCAGTCAAGGTGAGAACGCTTTTCCCAGCCGCTCAGGGCGCCTATGTGAGCCCTGGGTCGAACGCCTGGGCGGTTTCGGGCGCACACTCCGCAGATGGAGTGCCGATGGCAGCGAATGATCCGCACTTGAGTTATGGAATTCCCGGCACCTGGTATCTGGTGCATCTCAAAGCGCCCGGGCTCGACGTTTCCGGCGCCTCCTTGCCTGGGGTTCCCGGCGTGATCAGTGGGCACAACCGCCAGATCGCCTGGGGAGTCACAAATTTACAGGCCGATGTGATGGATCTGTATGTGGAGCAGATGGACGAGCGCACAGGGCAGTATCTGTTCCAGGGCAAGGTGAATCAGGCACAACTCGACCGGCAGATCGTTGCAGTGCGAGACCATAGGCCCGTTCAGTTGGACGTCTGGATCACACGCCATGGGCCCGTGCTCGCGCACGAAAACGGCAAGACGTATACGATGCGTTGGAGCGCGGCCGAGGGTTTTGGATTCCCGTTTTTCGATATCGATCGCGCCCAGAACTGGCAGCAATTCCGCACTGCTTTGCGCCGCTTCTGGGGTCCTGGTCAGAACTTCATTTATGCGGATCGTGCGGGCAACATTGGCTATCAGGCAGCAGGCGCTGTGCCAATCCGGCGCGGGTTCGATGGCGATGTTCCGCTGGACGGCGCATCCGGCAAGTACGAGTGGGATGGCTACATTCCTTTCGAACAGTTGCCGAGCTTCTATAATCCCCCTTCAGGCATTGTCGCTACATCGAACCAGGACACGTTTCCGCTTGATTTTCCGTATCGGGTCACAGGCAGTTTCGCCGATCCGTACCGAGTCCGGCAAGTCCGGGCGCTGCTCTCGTCCAAACCAAAGCTGACTGTAAACGATATGCTTGCGGTTCAGAAGGACGTATACTCGGCGTACGACTTCTTTCTGGCCCGGCAAGCAGTCCATGCAATTGAAAACGATCGCTCCGGCGATCCGATGCTCCGTGCGGCTGCGGATGTGTTGCGGCGCTGGAACGGCCAGATGGATAAGGATGAAGCCGCTCCGATGATCACCGAACTGCTGAGCAACGAGCTCGGCGTTAGTCTCGTGTCAGCCGCTATTCACAAGACGGGCCTGAGCGCAATCCCCGAGATGCGCCCGCGTCCGTTTGTGATCCAGGCCCTCTTATGCGAACGCCCGAACGGATGGGTTCCCAAGAACGATTGGCACGCCTGGCTGGTTCGCAACCTGAGCGCGGCGTTGCAAGATGGCCGCAAACGTCAGGGAACTCCGGTGTCGGGCTGGCGATGGGGACGGATGCTGCAATGGCATTTTCTTCACCCGGTGGGCAAGCAGTTGCCTCTTGTCGCGGGCTTCTTCGATCTCGGCCCGGTGGAAATGAGCGGCTCCGGAACTACGGTGAAGCAAACAACGTCGACGCTTGGTCCATCGGAGCGAATGGTGGTGGATCTGGGCAATCTCGATAACTCAGTCCAGAATCTGGTTCTGGGGGAATCGGGCTTTGTGGCTTCCGGGCATTACAAGGACCAGTGGCCCGCGTACTATATGGGGAAGAGCTTTCCCATGGAATTCGACCAGGTCCATGCCGAGGACGTGCTGCGAGTGAGACCGGGAGAGCCATAGGAATGCCGATGACCCCAAGCAAGGTTGACGTTGCCCTTAGCGCCGAAAGTCCGAGCATGTTGCCCGAAGCCGAACCGGCGCCTTTGCACGTGGAGCCCAGTGAGCCCTTTCGCATCCTGATCCTGGGTGACTTTAGCGGACGCTCCAGCGCGGCCGCCAGAGCGCTTCAGGTGGATGTAGATAATTTCGACGAACTGCTCAGCCGCCTCGCGCCGAGCGTGAATCTGGCTCTGGGGATCGCCGGAACTCCGCCGCTCACTCTCGAATTCCGGCAGCTTAGCGATTTCGAGCCGGACAGCATTTTCGAACGCTGCGAGCTCTTGCGTAACGGAATAGAATCCGGCGCTCCGCGAGCGTCCGCGCCACAACCGAAAACGGCGTCGCGAACTGCAGATCCGGGTGACGACGTGAGCCGGCTTGTTTCGGGCGGGCTCCTCGATCAAATTGTAGAAAAGCACGATCAGCTCGATCAGATTGTCGAGCGCATCGTCAAGCCGGACCTGGTCCCGCGCGAAAGCACGGACAGTTTGCAGATCACCGCCGACCGGGAGCTGCGGGCGAGTGTTTTGGCGCGTGCCATCCTGCATCATCCGCAATTCCAGGCGCTCGAGTCTATCTGGCGCTGGCTCGATTTTCTCGTGCGGCATCTTGAAACCGGCGAACATCTGAAGCTGTATATTGCCGACGTGCCTAAAGAAGAACTAATTACCAGTCTTCTGAAGACGAAGAATTTCCGGTCGAGCAACATTTACAAAATCATCATTCAAGACAGTATCCAAGCTGGGGAACCCCGGCCGTGGGCCGCGATTGCCGGCAATTACGCCTTTGACCGCAGCAACGCGGATGACGTTGAACTTCTCGAAAGAATAGGTCTACTCGCGCGAGCGGCAGGCGCTCCCTTCCTGGCCGAGTGCCTTCCCTCGGAAGAAAAAGAGTCCGCCTCCTGGGACGCGCTTCGGAAATCTGCGAATGCGGCCTGGATTGGTCTGGCGCTTCCACGCATCTTGCTGCGCCTGCCGTACGGAAAAGACACGTGCCGCGTGGAAAGCTTCGCATTCGAAGAGATGCCGGGCGAACCGAAGCACCAGGACTATCTTTGGGGCAATCCTGCCTTCGCTTGCACCTTCTTACTTGCGAGGGCTTTTTGCGAGTCCGGTTGGGAAGCGCTACCGGGCACAAGCTATCAAATTGACGATCTGCCGTTCCATACCTTCAAAATAGGTGGCGAAACGCGCGCGCAACCGCCTGCCGAGGTGCTCCTCAGCGATAACGATTGTGAGTTGCTGGGGCAGCAGGGCCTGATGGCTTTCCGTGCCTTTAAGGATCGCGATTCCCTGCGCCTCGCCGGCTTCCGCTCCATTGCCGAACCGCCAACGGCCTTGTCCGGCCGCTGGAAGTGACTCTCTACACAATTGGCCATTCTACGCGTCCCGCCGCGGAGTTCATTCGCATTCTAAAGTCGTTCGGAATCGAACTGCTGGCTGACATACGAACTATTCCGCGATCGCGTCATAATCCGCAGTACGATCAGTCCGAACTTCGGAAGCTCTTGGCAGCGGCCCACATCGAGTACGTTCATTTGGCTGCTTTGGGCGGATTGCGGCATGCAAAGAAAGACTCGGTGAATACAGCTTGGAAAAATCTATCGTTCCGCGGCTATGCCGATTACATGCAAACACGCGAATTTGAAGATGCCGTTCAGAACTTGATCTCGCTTGCAGCGAAGCAGCGGACCGCGATTATGTGCTCGGAAGCCGTTCCCTGGCGTTGCCATCGCTCTCTGGTGGGCGATGCTCTCCTGGTCCGCGGTGTGGAGGTGGAGGACATCATGGGGGAGACAACTTCAAAACCGCACAAATTGACGCCGTGGGCCAAAGTCCACGGCGAGCAAATTACCTATCCCGCGGACTAATCAAAACGAGCTCTATCTGGACGACACGCCGAAACCCAAAACCGAGCCGCGACCGCCAAGGAGCGGTTTTTCAGGCGAGCGAATTACTGAAGCGCCACAGGTTGAAGAAACGCCCCGTCTCCCGCAGAATCCCAGACCGCAAACCGGACCCACTTCTTCCCCGTTGCGTCGAACGGAATGTCGAATTTCTTTTCTCCAAAAGGCGTTGTGCCGGTCAGGTTTATGATCTTACGGTCCACCTTGGCGCCGTCACTCCATACGAGCTCGGCGAAGTCGAGGGGAAACGTATATTCGACAGTAGCTTTGTAAGTGCGCTTGGCGCCGGACCCCTCAACCGCCCAGTCATGAAAAAGAACCTCACCGGTGGTGCCATAAAAATCGCCCTTGCGCAAGCTTTCGATAATCGGTTCCCAGCTTTCGTTGTAACGAGGTACTCTATCCAGCTTTATATAATTTACGGCGAGTTGCGGGTAAGTTTCATCGGAGGGCCACTTGGTGTAAGTGTCTCCTTCGGCGATCATATATTTCGGCTTTGGCGCCCAGTTACTCATATCGTCGAGAGTTCCGAAGCAGCGTACCTCGCACAGACGCTTTTCCGATAGATCTACCGGTAACGATTCCCAGGAAGCACCGATGAAACGATCGCTTAGAAAAAAGTCCTTGTCCTTGTATGCCTCGGGATAGCCTTCCGAACTCTTGGTCCGCGGATGCGTGGTCCAGATAATGCCGTGTTCCTGGTTCACCATTTTCAGGACGTCCTCGGCCGACCCGAGATGATAGACGTGGCCATACGTCGGATCATTTTCCTGAAACTGCTGATTCGCAGGTCTTGGGACCGCGTGGGAAAAGTAAACCGGCTTGGGTGTTAACAGATACCAGTGGCCGCCCAAATACGCATTCGGTTCTTCGGCCGGCATGACCAGGAAATCCTTATCGGATTGCTTTTCGGCTCCCTCAAAATAGACGCGTTCTTCTTTGAATCGCTTGGGGCCGGGATCTCGCGGATCGGAATCATCGTGAAAGTCGCCCAGATAGACGATATTGATTCCGAGCGCTCGAAACACCGATACCCAGCTTGGGCGATAGTCCAGGTCGCCACGATCGCGCAACATTTCGTTGAAGTCCAGGTGAAAATGGCCGGATAGCACTTTGAAGCCAGGTACAGGCTTGAATGTGTCGTCATGCGTGTAGGCCAGCACGGCGGCTTGCGTTGCATGGTCGTCCTTTGGACTTAGATAATAGTAGACTGCCATGCGCTGTAGCGTGCCGGGAGGCGCATTATAGAGCGCGAAGTTATCCCATTGCCGCTCGGATGTGTTGCTACGTTTGTTCCAGATCGCATCGGTGGTGCCCCATGGAATGTAGCCTTCGCCTTTTTCCGGCTGCATCACTCCCAGCGAGAAAGCTGCAGGGGTGTCCTTACGGTAGTAAACATAACCAAGATTCACCTCGTTCTCACGCGCGAAAAAGAACTTGTGTGGCGCCGGGAAGATCGCCAGTGACCCGCTCCCGGCATCCAGAATCTCCAGGCGATTACGCGCCCGCAGCCAGACTGGTCCGGTGTTCGGTGCGCCTCCGAACTCCTCCTGCTGCCACTGTTGTGCGGTGTCGCGCCATACCAGTCTGGTGTCGTTCCGGATCGGGAATCCCTTCAGGCCTGCCTTATAGATATAGGCAACAGACGGCCGGTCCGTCTTGGCAACCGCCTCCTGGCGGAGCAAGTTTGATCCTTTGTACGCAATAAAGCTGAGATCGCCGGAGAAAATTCCAAGCGACAACCCATCGAACGTGACCGTGACGCGCGCGCCGTCGCTCGTTACACGGCAGTTGTTCGTGTGATAGCTCACCGAGGCACGCTGAATCTCTTCGGGTTTTCGAGGCAAGTCGGTCGTCTCGCTTCCACCTGGAATATGCAGGGGAGCATCCCAAAATGCATTCCACTTGCGGGCGTCCTCTTGAGCGGGTGTATCGATTCCGAGTTGCTTCATCAGATGCAATTGAGCGGAGGAGAGGCGCCGCTTCCCGGTAGTCACCTGGAAATCCGGTGTCAGATCATTCGCCAGAATTACCCAACGGCCGCCGCTTTCTCGTGCAGCGAGTTCTCGAATGACTGGTTGATGACCTCGAATGCCGAACACCGCTCGGAGCTGCTGGTCGCTTTCTCCCGGCCAAGTGATTTCAACCGCGCCCTGCTGTTGCTTCAACGCGAATCCGGATACAGGTTTGTATCCGCCCACATCACACGACTGAGAATCGCCGTGGACGGCTGCGATGGCCCAGGAGGGCGCCAACAGAAGGATCGCAAAAAGCTTCACGGATCGGGTACTCCTTTCAGGCATTTACGGCTAACACACACATTAGTACAAGGCTCCGATTTAACTAACGTGCGAGCTCCTCAGAAACTCACACCCATCCAGTCGAGTCCTACAAAATATGCCACGCCAAGAGGAACATGACAAACCCGAGAATCTGGTCGAGGCCCCGCACGAGGCGGAACACAGCGCCCGCAGCCTGGAGGACGCGGTGGACTCAAACGCCACGCTAGAGGGCTACTACGCCATGAATGAATTCAAGAGCCCTGAGCAGAAGGAAAACGAGGCGGACGAGGCGAAAGAGACTGAAGAGAGATTACGCGAACGCCGCAAGGGTCATTCGGCGCCCTAATCTGCTGTCAGCCGGCCAACTGAACCGTGCCGTCCCGGTTCAGAATATAGCGGCGGCCACGCCAGCATATCTCTTTCCCGAAGAATCCGGCGATCCAGAATCCGAAGCCCAGGAAATCTTGCAGTGGAAGCAAGAGCCAGTCTACTCTTGCCTTCAAAATACAATCTGATACGATCCACGCGCCCGTTGCACGCAGCGCAAACGTAACCGCCAATAGCGGCCAATAAGCAGGGTGGAGAAGCGTCAGCGCGAAGCCGATGGGAACCGGATAGGTGAAAAATTGGCCGATGTACCCAAGCGGCCGGGACCGGCGGCTCGTTCTTCCCCAACGCATACGGTGCGCAAAGTTTTGCAGCATGGATTCGCTTCCAATCCGGTGCTCCACCACATACGAGGCCAGACCAACGACAAATCCAAGCTGGGCGGCAATTCGCCCCAGCATGAAATCCTCGGCGCCGAGATAATCCTTCACTCGCTCGATACCACCAATGCGCAGGAGAACGTCGCGTCGCGCAACAATGGTGGGCCCTACTGCGAACTTCGCCGCGCCTTCCATCATTACCGCCGTGAACAGCCCGGCGTGAAAATCGGTATTCATGCCAATGGCCTCGAGTCGTGACCAGATCGCCTCGCCTGCAACGGCGCGATACGGACATGTCAGCAATCCAACTTGCTGATTGGCAAATTCCGAAGCCAGGCTTCGGCAAAAATCCCGCCCGACCCGGACATCGCTATCGCTCATCGCGATGAGTTCGTTGCCGGCTTCTTCCAGCATGCACTGGAGACTGAAGACTTTCGCGTGCGGGTATGGTGGTTCACCGGTGATGATCAGTCTTGACGGGATTGCCGGATACTCAGACATGAGCCGGCGCACGATGGGCACAGATGGATCGTCCTCGCTGCGAACCGCGAACAGGATTTCCAGATCCGGGTAGTCCTGTTCGAGAAAACTGCGCAGGTTTTCTTCCAGCCCGTCATCCAGGCCCGCGAGGGGCTTCAAGATACTGATCCCCGGACTGTTGGGGACGACACTCAATCGCTTGGCACGGCGATGCTTCTCAGCCGCAATAATGGCGAGGATGCAATAACCCCAGCAACTCAGAAACAGCAGAACTGCGATGAAGGTGACAGCCAATCCTACTCTTCGAGACTTCTGCCGGCGTTCAAGCGCGACAGGTGGGCGACAAACTCGTCGATTCCCCGGGCCCCCTGGTCGCCATGCTTGCGGTTCCGTACAGACACCTGTCCGGCGTGCATCTCTCTATCCCCCACCACCAGCATATACGGTATCTTTTGGAGTTGCGCCTCACGGATCTTCGCGTTGATCTTATCGCTGCGTTGGTCGATTTCGGCGCGTAGACCTGCCGCCGTCAATTTGGCGTGCACTTGGCGCGCATATTCATTCTGCCGGTCAGCGATCGGAAGCACAATCGCCTGTACGGGCGCGAGCCAAACCGGGAATGCACCGCCGTACAACTCGATCAAATAGGAAACCATGCGCTCCATGGTGCTGACAATGGCCCGGTGAATCATTACCGGACGATGCGAGTGTCCATCCGCGCCGATGTATCCAAGCTCGAAACGGTTCGGCAGATGGAAATCGATCTGAATCGTCGAATACGTCTCTTCGTGCCCCATCACATCCGCGAGCTGAATGTCGAGCTTCGGACCGTAGAAGGCCGCTTCGCCCGGGGCTTCCGTATACCGCAGGCCGAGTGAATCCATGGCTTCGCGGAGCACGCGTTCGGCCAAGTCCCACATTTCGTCGTTCGCGACGTACTTCTCGGTGTTGTTCTTATCCCGGAGCGACAGCCGGTAGCTGTATTGCATAATCCCGAGCGCTCGATACGCTTCCTCCACCAGCTTCATCACGCCGGTGAATTCGGACTTGATCTGATCCGGCGTGCAGAAAATGTGCGCGTCGTTGAGCGTCATGCAGCGCACCCGGCTCAAGCCGCTTAAGACACCGGAGCGCTCGTACCGGTACATCGTCCCGAGTTCCGCAAGGCGCACGGGAAGATCGCGGTAGCTGCGCATCTTCGATTTGAAGATGAGGATGTGATGCGGGCAGTTCATGGGCCGCAGAACCATCTGCTCGGTTTCGAGATCCATCGGCGGGAACATATCTTCGTGATAGTGCTCCCAATGCCCCGACTTCTGATAGAGCTCGACCTTGGCTAACGCCGGAGTATAAACGTGCTCGTACCCAGTGGCGCGTTCCCGTTCGAGAATGTATTCCTCCAGAACCCGGCGTACCGTCGCGCCTTTGGGAAGCCACAACGGCAGACCGGACCCGACCAGGTCGCTGATCGTGAACAGTTCGAGCTCTTTGCCCAGCTTGCGATGATCGCGCTTGCGCGCTTCTTCGAGCCGCCGCAGGTACTCATCCAGCTCTTTCTGCGTGAAGAACGCGGTACCGTAAATGCGCTGGAGCTGCGGGTTCTTTTCGTTGCCTTTCCAGTAGGCCCCGGCAATCGAGAGCAGCTTGAATGCCCTCAGTTTTTCCGTGGACGGCACGTGCGGCCCGCGGCAGAAGTCGATAAAATTCGGGCCGAGCGTGTATTCCGAAAAAATGTCTCCGGCGCGCTCTTCAATCAGCTCCCGCTTCATCCAGTCGTCGCGATACTTCTCGAGCCCTTCCTGCTTGGGAGTCAGCTTACGCTCGAAGGGGAGATTCTTCGATTGCAGCTCACGCATGCGGGCTTCGATCTTCTCCAGGTCTTCGGGCGTAAACTTTGTCTCGCGCTGGAAATCGTAATAAAAGCCGGAGTCCGTGGGCGGTCCGATCCCCAACTGTGTTTCGGGAAAAAGCTCAAGGACCGCCGCCGCCAGAAGATGCGCCGTGGAGTGGCGATAGACCTGGAGCGCTTCTGGGTTTTTTGTCGTCAGGATTTCTACTTTGGCGTCGCCTTCGAGCGGCCGGGTCAAATCCCACAGATCTCCGTTCACGCGCGCAACAATGGCGTCCGCCGCCAGTCGCGGGCTGACCGATTTAGCGACATCGATAGGGCGCGTTCCGACGGCTGCGGACTGCTGGCTGCCATCCGGCAGTGTGATCGTCAAACTGCTCATATTTCGGGGTAAATTTGAGCGTATCAGACGCAGAAATCTGCCTTTATCATGGCGCACCGGAACTTTTGGTCGGCTGCGACGTAACTCTTATTGGCGGCCCTGCTGCTAGACTGGAGATACTCTTTCCTCGTGAGCACTTCCACCGTATCCCCTGCTTTTGATGAGTCCGCGCTTGTCGCGCGGGCCAAGGCCGGAGATATGTCCGCTTTTTCGGAACTCGTTGAACATTACGATCGGCGCGTGTTCCGCATGGCCAAGCAGATCACGCAGAACGACGATGACGCCGAAGACGTTCTGCAGGAAACATTTCTAAAAGCCTACACGCACCTCGACGATTTTCAGGGAAATTCGAAGTTTTACACCTGGCTGGTCCGGATTGCAGTGAACGAAGCGCTCATGAAGCTCCGCAAGCGGCGCTCGGACCGGAGTGTTCCGCTCGACGAACCGATCGACACCGGAGAAGACGAGATGCCGCGCGAGATCGCCGTTTGGGAAGAGAACCCGGAGGAGACCTACTCGCGCGAAGAATTGGCGCAAATCCTTGACCAGGCGATTCAAAGTTTAAAGCCCGCTTACCGAACCGTTTTTATCCTTAGAGACATCGAAGAAATGTCGATAGAGGAGACGGCTCAAATCTTGGGACTTTCGATTTCGGCGGTGAAGAGCCGTCTGCTGCGGGCGCGGCTGCAGCTTCGCGAGAAGCTCACCAGGCAATTTAAGCGAAAGGGGGACGACGCGTTTGCTTACCTGTAAGCAGTTTCTGCAGGAGCTAAACGACTTCCTCGATGAAACTCTCGACCCGAACACCCGGGCGGAGCTACAAAGACATGTGAATGAATGCCCTAACTGCTGGGTTGTCTGCGACACCACCGAGAAGACCTTAAAGGTTTTCAAAGGCATGGAGCCGCAGGCCGTCCCCAAGGACATCGAGGCAAGGCTGATGGCCGCCCTGGAAAAGAAGTGCAAAGCAGGCCAGAAGAAAGCAGACGTCTAGGTCTTCTCTTTCTATTCGCTCTCCGCAGGTAAGTCAATGAAGGGCGGATGAAACTGCTCAATTCCGATCAGGTCCTGATCCCGCATCTGGCCGCCATCCAGCGCATGATGTCCTCTGCCGAGCGTGGCTTCGTTCCCCCAAATTCCCTCTCCGAGTTGCGATCGCAAGCGAGCGGTGCCACTGGCTTCGTTCCTCCCGGCACAGTTCTTCAACCGAATAAAAGTCCCGCCCTCTGCGCTCGTAGTGTGTCCGCGGTTAGGCTCCGCCGGCCGTCGGCTCACTGCGCTACCGGCACGGGTCCGAAGATCTGATCGAAGCGCTTTTTCTGCTGATCGTTCAAGACATCCAGGATGCGCTGCTTGCCGTGCGCCGCCACGTCTTCCCGCTCGTCTTCGATGTTCTGATAATACTTTCCGTAATCGTCAAGAACTCTCGTAACAATCAATTCCTGCGCGGGTGTCAGGTTTAATTCGGTCTTCAGGCGCTGCAACCCCACCCTGCGCGCCGCATCCATCACTCCCTGCTGCGACGCCGGATATAACCGCGCATGCAGATACGAGCGCGTCACCGCCGCCCCGACCGCCGCGCCGCACAGGAAAATGACCGCAAGAATCGCCAGGACTTTGGGATTTGACCAACCAGCGTCAGCGTGCCTCAGCATGGTCCGCCCTTTGGCTGCGTACGGATTATTGGAGCGTTCCTTGATCAGGGGCAAAATGATGAGTGGCAAAATTCTCTAACACCGCGTCCCGCTGCTGCGCCTGGCTGCCGATGACCGGAGCGTCGTAATGCACGGCCTGGGCCACCATTCGCTCGGAAAGCAGGTGTCCGTCCCGGACCTCGCGCGTAATCACATAACTGCCGAGCGCGAGCGCCAGCGTGAGTGACGCATACGCCAGCCGCTTGCCGAATGGCGAGTAAATGAACACCGCCCAGATCGAATCTTTCGCGCGTTCCTCAATGCGCTGCATAACCCGGCCATAAAAGCCGGGCGCGGGCGCCACATCGTCAGCGGCTCGCAGCGAGCGCACCATCGCGGCTTGGGCCTTCATGAGCCTGAATTCCGAAGCGCATTCCTCGCATGCCGACAGGTGTTCGTTGGGCATTCCCCCGTGTCGCACGGCGGGCGGCTCTGCGCGGAGCAGGTCTTCTAACCGATCCCGAATGGACCTGTGCATATCTCCCTCAAAAAATCCCACCAGAATGTGCGGATCTGAAGTCCGCTCTCTTCACTACTTACTTTCCATTACTCGCCTGTACTGGGCGGCATCAAGGGGCCTCTGTCCAGTCTCTGCGCCGCTTTCACCAGCTTCTGGCGTGCGCGAAACAGCTTTACTTTGATCGTATTTTCGTTCATTCCGGTCATCTCGGACAGCTCCTCCACCGAGTGCCCCTCCACTTCCTTCAACAGAATGAGGGACCGGTCCTCGTCTGAAATCTTCGCCAGTAGCTTCAAAATCAGGTCGTGCTGCGCCAGCCGCTGGTCAATCGCCGGTGACTGCGCGGCTCCGTTTTCCGAATTTTCCATCCGCAGGGAATCGTCGGCCGAAAAGTCGCTCTCGTACACCAGCTTGCGGACGCGCTTCTTCCGTAGATAGTCGTAGCACTCGTTGACCGTAATCTTGTAAATCCAGGTCAGGAGCGAGCTGCGGAAATCGAAGCTCTTAATGGAAAAGTAAATCTTTGCAAAAACCTGCTGGGCGATGTCCTCGGCGTCGTTCCGGTTTCGCAGGATTCCATAAATGATAGAGAAAACTTTGGCCTGGTAGCGCTCTACGATCTCGCAGAAAGCCAGCTCATCCTGAGCCTGCACGCGCCGGACCAGCCGCGACTCTTCGGTCGTTCGATGGTCCAATTTGGTCTTCGCCCGGGTTGATTCGCCGGATACCACCGGAAATGACAAAGTATCGCTCAGCCCGCTCATATAGCCCGACCGACGTGCCCGGGTACAAACCCGTTCCAAAAACTTGCCGCGGGGCAATCATCTTCATTCTGGCAGATTCTGTTAGGGTTAGGAAGCGAACCCTTCTGCCGCGAATTCGCATCCAATGATTGTTCGATTGGTTGTACACTAAAGGCAGCCAGCATTATTTCAGGAGATTTGGATGATTCAGCTAACCGAAACTGCCGTTAATAAGGTCAATGAGATCTTGAACATGCAGGAACCCAAGCCGGCTGGGCTGCGCATCGCCGTCGTGGGCGGCGGTTGCTCGGGCTTCAGCTATTCGATGGCGTTCGAGAACCAGCCCAACATGCTCGACAAGACTTATCATTTCGGCGATTTGAAGGTCTTCATCGACCAGGCCAGCATGCTGTACCTGGACGGCGCCGAGGTAGACTACGTGGAGACCCTGGAAGGCTCCGGGTTCAAGTTCAACAATCCGCACGTGAAGTCGACTTGCGGCTGCGGCAGCTCATTTAGCGCATAAACGAACCCAAGCACCAGCCGAGAATTCCGGGCCGGAGGGGCAAATTGCTCTTCCGGCCCTTGTTGTCTTCAGATGTTGTGTCCACGCTCATGATCGAAAGCCTACTCACCGAAACCCCGAATCCCGCCTCAGCCGCTATAGACGCGCTCCCTACTATTGAGATGCTCCGCGTCATCAATACTGCCGACCAGGAGGTGGCTCTCGCGGTTGAGCGGGAGCTGCCCAACATCGCCGCCGCGGTCGATGCTGTCGTGGAGCGGCTGGAATCGGGCGGACGGCTCTTCTACGCCGGGGCGGGTACTTCCGGCCGCCTGGGAGTGCTTGATGCTTCGGAGTGCCCGCCCACGTTTAACACGCCGCCGGATCTGGTCCAGGGCCTCATTGCCGGCGGCGACCGGGCTCTGCGCCATTCCATCGAACGCGCCGAAGACGATCCAGCTCAAGGCCAGCGCGATCTTGCGGAGCGGAATTTCTCCGGGCGCGATGCGCTCGTGGGCATTGCCGCGAGCGGCCGGACTCCCTACGTGCTCGGGGCACTCGCCTATGCTCGCTCGCTCGGCGCGCTCACCATCGGCCTGAGTTGCACGCCGGAGTCAGAGGTCGCCCAAGCTTCCGAAATCGCCATCACTCCGCTTCCGGGCCCGGAGATCGTCACTGGCTCCACCCGGATGCGCGCCGGGACCGCTACCAAGCTGGTTCTGAACATGCTTAGCACCGGGGTGATGATCCGCATGGGCTACGTTTACGGCAATCTCATGGTGAACGTCCAGCCGACCAATACGAAGCTGGTGGATCGCGCCAGGCGCATCATCGCTTCCATCGCGAATGTGTCTTATGATGAAGCATCGCGGCTGTTAGCAGAAGCCGGTTCGGTGCGTACTGCCATTGTGATGCACAAACGTCATCTCTCGCGGGTCGACGCGGAGGCGCTGCTGGCCGCCGCAAAAGGCCGTTTGCGCGTCGCGCTGGGCGAATAGCTGCGGGCGCCGGGCCGGCCAACTCGGGAATTCCAACTCTGGATCATGGACAAATTCAAAATCATCGGCGGTACGCCTCTCAACGGGGAATTGCCCGTGAGCGGCTCCAAGAACTCCGCCCTGCCTGTTCTGGCCGCCTGCCTGCTCACCGGCGAACCCGTTGTTCTTCGCCGTATCCCGCAGGTAAAAGACATCCTCACCATGCAGTCGCTGCTGCAGCACACCGGTGCCCAAGTGAAACTGCACGACGGCAAGGTGTGCGTGCAGGCAAAATCGTTGGACCAACCCGAAGCGCCCTACGACGTCGTCAAAACGATGCGTGCTTCCAGCCTTGTGCTCGGTCCATTGCTGGCTCGCACCGGCCGCGCCCGTGTCTCCATGCCGGGCGGCTGCGCGATCGGCGCGCGGCCCATCAACTTGCACGTTTCGGCGCTGGAAAACCTGGGCGCCACCATTGAACAGGCGCACGGCTATATCGAAGCGCAGGCTCCGGAGGGGTTGCGCGGCGGCGCCGTTCACTTCGACCGCATCACCGTGACTGGAACCGAAGATATTCTGATGGCGGCCGTGCTTGCTCGTGGTGAAACCGTTATCCGCAATGCCGCCCGCGAACCCGAGGTGAAAGACCTCGCCGAGCTGCTCATCAAGATGGGCGCCAAAATCGAAGGCGCGGGGACTTCGATCATCAAAGTGCAAGGCGTCGAGCGGCTTCACGGCGCCGAGCACACCATCATCCCGGACCGGATCGAGGCCGGCACTTTCCTGATCGCCGGGGCCATTTCACGCGGCGAGGTCGTGATCACCAACTGCAATCCGGAGCACGTCGCGGCCCTCACGGTGAAGATGCAGCAGGCTGGCGCCGACGTAGACGAAAGTGAACCCAACGCCCTGCGCGTCCGCTGCTCCCGTCGGCCGAAAGCGGTCGATATCACCACCGAAGAGTACCCCGGCTTTGCAACCGACCTGCAAGCGCAGTACATGGCTTGGATGACGGTCGCACGCGGCATCAGCTTCGTAACCGAAACGATTTTCGAGAACCGCTTCATGCACACCCAGGAACTCGCGCGTATGGGCGCGAATATCCGGATCGAGGGCCGCCAGGCGATCGTCGCGGGCGGAGAGGTGCTCACCGGAGCTCAGGTGATCGCCTCGGACCTGCGCGCCAGCGCGTCCCTTGTCCTCGCTGCTTTGGTCGCGCAAGGCGAATCGACCATCGACCGTGTGTATCACATCGATCGTGGTTACGAAAAAATCGAAGAGAAACTCGCCGCGGCTGGCGCTAAAATCGAGCGCGTCCAATAGTCCAGCTATGAGCACACCTGTCAAGCACCACAGCCCGGGCTTTCTGGCGCTGGTACATGACGCGAAAACGCGCATTCGCGAGATCGATATCGAGGAATATAAACGCTTGCGTGCCGAAAGTGATCCCGGACAACTTGTGGATGTTCGCGAAGATCACGAATGGGAAGCGGCTCATGCGGCGGGCGCCGTTCATCTGAGCAAGGGAACCATTGAGCGCGACATCGAGAAGACCTTTCCCGATAAGCAAACCAAACTTGTTCTCTATTGCGGAGGCGGATACCGTTCCGCGCTCGCCACGGATAATCTTCAGAAGATGGGCTACACGAATGTCATCTCGTTGGATGGCGGATGGCGCGCCATCGAAGCTTCAGGTCTACCCATAGAGAAAAAAGACCAGTAGTCGATTCCTCGTGTTCACGTTCGAGCACAAATCCGTTCTTGTCACAGGTGGTACCAGCGGCATCGGACGCGCCATTGCCGAAGCCTTCTGTGCTGCGGGAGCCGATGTTCTCGCGGTGGGACTACCTTCGGAAGAATGTGTAGCTCCTAAGATCCGCACCGAGCTTCTGGATATCACCGATCAGAGCCGTATTGACCGGCTCTTTGCAGCCATCCCGCAGTTACACGTGCTGATTAACGCTGCTGGAATCATTCGCCGCGATGCAGAATTCGATCTGGATGTGTTTGCGGAAGTCCTCGATGTAAATCTGACCGGTGCCATGCGCGCCTGCATGGCGGCTCATCCTAAGTTAGTGCGAACCAGCGGCTGTATCGTGAACATCGCCTCGATGTTGAGTTTCTTTGGCGGCGGCCGCGTCCCGGCTTACAGCGCTAGCAAAGGTGGCATTGCCCAACTTACGCGCTCGCTAGCCATCGCTTGGGCGGGGGATGGAATCCGCGTCAATGCTGTCGCGCCCGGTTGGATTGCCACTCCACTCACCGAGGCGCTGCAAAAGGATCCGGAGCGTTCCAGGCAGCTTGTATCGCGCACCCCGCTGGGACGTTGGGGGCGGCCTGAAGAAATCGCCGGCCCGGTGCTATTCTTATCCTCCGAAGCCGCTTCGTTTATTACCGGCGCTATTATTCCGGTGGACGGCGGCTACTCCGCCGCGTAGCCGCCGCAAGGACTTATGCAGACCACTCATCCTCTCTCGCCCCATCAGATTGTGACCGCTGCCATTCCGGAAGATGAACGTGTTTGGGTTCCCCAGGCGCCCAACGTCTGGTTTCGTCCCTTGATGCTGAACACGCTGAATGGCCAGTGGTGCAATCTGCTGCGCGTGCGCCGCGCCGGAATTCTCAGCCGCCACCGCCACCCGGCGCCCGTCCACGGTTATGTCATCAAAGGCTCCTGGCGTTATCTCGAACACGACTGGGTGGCTCGCGCGGGCGATTATGTCTTCGAACCGCCTGGTGAGACGCACACTTTGACGGTCGACGCCGATGTCGAAGAGATGATCACGTTTTTCAACATTTCCGGCTGCATGTACTACGTTGACGAACAGGGTCGTAATACCGGCTTCGAGGATGTGTTCATCAAGATCGATATGTGCCGCAAACATTACGTGGAGGCCGGTCTGGGCGAATCCTACGTGAACCAGTTCGTGCGCTGATCTTTGGCTGTGAAACACGTTAAACTCCCCAACGGAACCGAAGTCCCCGCCCTCGGGCTGGGTACCTGGAAAATGGCTGAGCACTCCCGTAAACGCAAACAGGAGATCGCCGCCATTCAACGCGCGATCGATTTGGGAATGACCGTGATCGATACGGCCGAAATGTACGGCGAAGGCGCGGCTGAAGAACTCGTTGGAGAAGCGATCCACGGCCGGCGCGCGGACGTTTTCCTTGTGACGAAGGTCTATCCGCACAATGCCACGGCGGCCGGGACCATCGCTGCCTGTGAGCGTAGTCTGCGCCGTCTGCGGGTGGATTCCATCGATCTGTATCTGCTTCACTGGCGAGGTTCCGTTCCTTTAGCCGAAACGCTGGAAGCTTTCGAAAAACTCTTGAAACGTGGCGACATCGCCTCCTATGGCGTAAGCAACTTCGACACGCCGGACCTGGAAGAAACGTGGGCCTTGCCATTCGGATCGGGGATCGCTTGTGATCAGATTCTCTACAATCTCAAGCGCCGGGGGGTGGAATACGATCTGCTGCCCTGGTGCCGTGAGCATCACGTCCCCGTCATCGCGTATTCACCTGTCGAGCAAGGCCGCTTGTTGAAAGATCCGAAGTTACGGGAGATCGCCGAAAGGCACACTGTCACGCCGTCTCAACTTGCGATTGCCTGGCTCCTGGCGCAACCGGAAGTGATCGTTGTTCCGAAATCGGCTTTCGTGAAGCATGTCGAGGAAAATCGCGCGGCGGCGGACATAAATCTGACTGAAGATGATTTAGCCCGCATTGATGCGATCTTCCCGCGCCCCAAAACGCGGAAGCCGCTCGAAATGCTCTAATCCCGCTCAGCGCTCGATGGCGACCGCCGCCATCTGCATGAAGCTGTTGATCTCGTCCGCGACATCGCCTCCGCCGTTCGTGAGCTGCATCATAAACACCCCCACCATGTCTTTCTCGGGATCCACCCACTCGTACGTCCGGTAAGCGCCGCCTTTCACAAACGTTCCAATCGAGTTATAACGGAACATGCCCGCCGCATCGCGCACCACCTCATATCCATAACCGTGCCCGACACCCGGAACCCACCCGGCCTTCATATCTCCGGTATGCGAGATCGTCATCAGGTGGACGGCCCAGGGCGACAAGATGCGCTTGCCGTCCAGCTCGCCGCCGTTGCGCATCATCTGATTGAAGCGCAGCATGTCGCTCGCGGTGCTGATCAGCCCGCCAGCCGGCGAAGGAATCTTGCTCGGAATATTCGGTCCGGCCTGCGCGCGCTTCAGCCCGCCGTTTTCGTACGTATAGAGGGTTGCCAGCCGCGTTTGCTTTTCCTTCGGAATCCAAAAACACGTGTCGGTCATGCCGAGCGGCTTGAAAATCCGCTCTTCTAGAAATGTGTCAAAAGGTTGTTTAGAAACCACCTCCACGATCTGTCCCAGTATGTCGATGCCGAGATTGCTGTAGCTCCAGTGCGTGCCCGGCTCGAATAACAGTTGACGTTTCGCCCCAAGCGTCACCAGTTCCGCCAATGTTCCCGGGTGCGCTCCGCCGCCTTCCTGCGCCGATGCAGGAAGGCCGGACGTATGTGTCATCAGGTCTTCGAGATTGATCGGCCGCGCGGGTGCAATCGCTTCGCAGTTGTACCCGGCGCGTGCGCCGCAAGGATTCAGCTTCAATCCCTTGTATTCCGGTAGGAATTTTTCCACCGGATCAATCGCACTTAGCCGCCCTTCGTCGGCCAAAATCATGATCGCCGCACAAGTGACGGGCTTCGTGAGCGAAGCGATGCGGAACATCGTATCCTTCCGCATCGGAGTCTTGCTTTCGATGTTCTGATATCCGACCGCATCGAAGCTCGCTAGCTTACCGTGCCTCGCTAGAATCGTGACCACGCCGGACGTCTTCCCCTCGTCCACAAACTCTTTCATGCGGACGGGAATGGCCGCCAGGCGTTCCCGATTCATGCCAGCTCCATCCGGATCAGGCTGGCTCAGATCGAAATTCGCTGCAAACGAAAGCAATGGCAGGAACAGCACCAGAAGTGCGCGCTGAGTTCCGCTCATAGATTGCCGCGCCGCGCCTGTTCGCGCTCGATGGCTTCAAACAACGCCTTGAAATTACCCTTCCCAAAACTGCGGCTACCTTTGCGCTGGATGATCTCGTAAAAGAGAGTCGGACGGTCTTGAACCGGCTTAGTGAAAATCTGCAGCATGTAACCTTCGTCGTCCCGGTCCACCAGAATCCCCAGATCGGCCAATTGATCTATCGGCTCGTCAATCCGGCCCACTCGTGCGGTCAAATCTTCGTAGTAAGTAGTCGGCACGGTCAGAAACTCGAGCCCTTGATCCCTCAATTTACTGACAGTGGTAATAATGTCGGAGGTCGCCATTGCTATATGCTGCACACCCGGCCCGCCGTAGAATTCGAGATATTCCTCGATCTGCGATTTGCGGCGCCCTTTCGCCGGTTCGTTAATCGGAAAACGGATTCTTTCGTTTCCATTCGTCATCACCTTCGACATCAGAGCCGAGTATTCGGTCGAAATATCCTGATCGTCGAAATGCTTGAACATCCGGAATCCCATCACGTCTTCATAGAACCGGACCCACGTGTTCATCTGGCCCCAACCGACGTTCCCAACAACATGATCGATGTGCAGTAGTCCCACGGGCCGGGCAACATCGTCGCTGCCAAGTGGAACGAATCCCGGTAAAAAAGCCCCGGTATAATTCCGGCGCTCGACGAACGTGTGAACCGTGTCGCCATAAATCCCGATCGATGATAAACGCGCGCTCCCCTGGTCGTCTTCCATGCTGAACGGCCCGTGAACGCTGCGAGCGCCGCGCGCGGTTGTCTCGCGCCAAGCCTGTTCGGCATCGTCCACCCAAAGCGCGACGGACTTCACGCCGTCGCCATGACGGAACACATGATCGGCAATTTCACCGGACGGCTGCAGCGGAGTGGTCAACACAAAGCGAATCTTGCCTTGCTGCAAAACATAAGAAGCGCAATCTCGTGTCCCTGTCTCCGGTCCTCGATAGGCAGCCAGAGCAAAGCCCAGGCAGGCGCGATAGAAATAGGCGGCCTGCTTCGCATTTCCTACGTAGAATTCAATGTGGTCGGTCCCCTGGATCGGCAGAAAATCGGCTTCGCTCGCCGGCAATGCCCCGGTTTGCTCAGTTACTTGTGGCATAAACGCAACCTCCAGCCGCGGTATACCTGTAGCATAGTACCGGGCTGCCCAAGTCGAGGATCGATATGATTTACCAGCGGTTAGGTGAAACACCTTCAAAACGTCACCAGGTCTATCGGAAACCATCGGGCGCGCTCTACACGGAAGAACTCGTCGGCAACATGGGCTTTACCGGGCCCTCTTCGCTGCTCTATCACGTTCATCGCCCTACCGCTGTTCGCGCTTTAAACAAGCTGAAAGACACTACCTGGCAGGCCGCGCCCGCCGAGCCATTGCGTCATCGCCATTTCCGCACGAAACTGTTGACCGAAACCGGAGATGCGATTGCTAATCGTGTCCCGCTGCTGTTCAACCACGATGTTTGCCTGTCAGTCGTTCGGCCCAATGCCGAAAGCACAGTCTTTTACCGCAATGCGGAAGGCGACGAAATCGTGTTTGTGAGCGAAGGCGAAGGCGCTCTGGAATCGCCCTTCGGCAGTATTGTGTTTGGCGCTGGCGATTACTTGCTCATCCCTCGCGGAATCTTGCATCGCTACCGGTTTGCTTCCGAAAATCGCGTGCTTTTGATCATCGAGAGTGCCGGTTACGTGCGCACGCCGCGGCGGTACCGGAATGAATTCGGCCAGTTGATGGAATCGAGCCCGTACTCGGAACGCGATATCCGCTGTCCGCAAAATCTGGAGACCCGCGATGAGGAAGGCGAATTCAGGCTGGTCGTCAAGAAGAACAATCAACTGACCGAAATGATTCTGGCCCATCATCCCTTCGATGTAGTCGGCTGGGACGGATACTACTATCCTTGGGCCATCAATATCCGTAACTTTGAGCCGCGCGTCGGCCGCTTTCACCTTCCGCCGCCAACACACCAGATGTTCGAAGGCGATGGTTTCGTGGTCTGCTCGTTCTGCCCGCGCCCGTTCGATTTTGATCCCGACGCGGTTCCCGCTCCCTACAATCACTCGAATGTCATGTCGGATGAAGTGCTCTATTACGCCAACTCCGAATTCATGAGCCGCAAAGACATCGAATATGGATCCATCACCTTACACCCGGACGGGCTCGCCCATGGACCGCAGCCCGGGCGGACCGAAGCTTCACTCGGACAAAAGCAGACGAACGAGCTAGCCGTCATGATGGATACCTTTCACGGGCTCCACGTCAGTGCGCAAGCTGTGGACATTGAAGACCGCGATTACTATTTGTCCTGGCTCGATCAATGATCGACCAAACCCACGACCCTGGCCTCCATAGCTGGGTGGAATCCGCCAATCTTCCCGATTGCGATTTCCCCATCCAAAACCTTCCTCTTGGGGTTTTCAAAACCGCCTTCGACCCGCAGCCCCGCCTGGGCGTCGCGATCGGCGATCACATTCTGGACCTCCGTCCCTGGCTCGACGGCGCCACTCTGAATGGCTATCTGAAACTGACTGCGAGCGAACGCCGGGATTTTCGTAGCGAACTGAGCCGCGCCTTGCAAAAAGGGGCAGGGAAGCGCGATCTCCTCGCCCAGTCGGATTGCGAAATGCTGCTGCCCGTTGATGTCGGTGATTACACCGATTTCTACGCTTCCCTCGACCACGCTCTTAACGTCGGCCGAATCTTCCGACCGCAAAATCCTCTTTTTTCGAACTACAACCACATCCCGATTGCCTATCACGGTCGTGCTTCGTCCATCGTAGTGAGTGGCACGCCCGTCCGGCGTCCGCGCGGGCAATTAGGGGAGGGGCAATTCGGCGCTACGGCAGAGCTGGATTACGAAGTCGAGCTTGGCGTCTGGCTCGGACCCGGAAACAAACTCGGCGATCCTATTCCAATCGAAGAAGCCGAGCAGCACATCGCCGGAGTTTGCCTCCTGAACGACTGGTCCGCGCGTGATATCCAACGCTGGGAATATCAGCCGCTTGGTCCGTTTCTCTCGAAGAGTTTTGCCACATCTGTTTCACCTTGGCTCATCACCTTGGAAGCGCTCGAACCCTTTCGCGTCGACACGCCCCCTCATAACACCGCCGTTCTTCCATACCTCCAATGTCACCGTTCCGCAAGCTTTGCCATCACCTTAGAAGCTTGGCTGCGACCCGCCGGAGAACTACAGCCGTTCCTGCTTAGCCGTTCCGGCTCGGCAAGCCTGTATTGGACTCTCGCGCAGATGGTGGCTCACCAAACCTCAAATGGCTGTCCTATACGTCCCGGCGACCTGTTTGGTACCGGAACAGTTTCCGGGCCGGAGAAGAGCAATCGAGGCTGCCTCCTGGAGCTAACCAGCCACGGACGCGAACCTCTGTCTCTACCTTCCGGCGGCACACGAACTTACCTGGCGGACGGAGATGAAGTCATTCTGCGAGGCTATTGTGAACGCGCTGGTTGCCGGCGCATCGGGCTCGGTTGCTGTTACGGCGCTATCGTCCCGGCGCTCTCAACTGCGAGCGCCCAATCGGAACCCCGCGCGTAAGCAAGGGGCGATTGCTTACAATCGAATCAGTGGGTGGAGAAAATTGCTTAGCAGGGCCATTTATTACTGAACCGCAGAAAGAAACCAGAAATTCACAGCAGAGACAATCGAAGATAGGGCGTGCTTATCGCCTGCTGATTTTGGTGCTGATCCTGCGGCCATTCGGCAATTTATCGCTGGCCTGGGGCATGCGTCATGTCTCGAATATTCTCTCCACGGGCGCTCTCGGGTATGTCCGCCCCGTGCTCAACCCCGTTTGTGGCGCTCGGCATTGCGCTGCTCATACTCGCCACGCTCACGCGCATGGCCCTGCTGAGTCTCGCCGATCTCAGCCTGGTTCTGCCTCTCACTGCAGCCGGCTACATCTTATCCGCGCTGCTCGGCAAATTTCTTTTGAGCGAACAAGTAACCTTCGAGCGCTGGGTGGGTGTCTTATTGATTTTTCTGGGAACAGTAGTGGTCGGCTCAACGTCTGGAAATGCGGTCGCAACCGCAATCCCAATGGACCCCTGTCAAAACGCGAAACGAGGAGATAATCGATAGCACCATGAAAATTGCCGTGCTTGGAGGTGATGGCTATTGTGGCTGGGCAACCGCCTTGCATCTGTCCGCGCGAGGCCATGCAGTTGCCATAGTAGACAACTTTCTGCGCCGCCAGTGGGACTTCGAACTTGGCGTCCAGACGCTGACTCCGATTCGGCCTCTCTCCGATCGCCTCAAGATCTGGCAGGAGCTGACCGGGAACTCCATCGAGCTGTTCGTTGGAGACATGACGGATTACGAATTTCTCTCCTCTGCCATCAAGGCGTTCGAGCCGGATGCCGTCGTGCATTTTGCGGAACAACGTGCTGCTCCCTATTCGATGATCGACCGCAAGCACGCCGTGTTTACGCAAGTTAACAACGTGGTCGGCACTCTGAACCTGCTGTTTGCGCTCCGCGAGTTGCAGCCGGATTGCCATCTCGTCAAGCTGGGCACCATGGGCGAGTACGGTACGCCTAACATCGATATCGAAGAGGGTTATATCGAGATCGAGCACAATGGGCGCAAAGATGTTCTGCCGTTCCCCAAACAGCCCGGGTCTTTTTACCATCTTTCGAAGGTGCACGATAGCCACAACATCATGTTTGCCTGTAAGATCTGGGGGCTGCGGGCAACCGATTTAAACCAGGGTGTGGTCTATGGAACTGTCACGGACGAAGTGGCCTACGATGAAGGACTGATCAACCGGTTCGATTACGACGAAGTGTTTGGAACCGTGCTGAATCGCTTCTGCGCGCAGGCCGCGGCCGGACATCCGCTCACGGTTTACGGCAAAGGCGGCCAGACTCGTGCGTTTCTCGATATCCGGGATACCGTTCGCTGCATCGAACTGGCCTGCTTGAATCCGGCTGCTCCGGGCGAATGCCGTGTCTACAACCAATTCACCGAACAGTTCTCTGTCTTGGAATTAGCTGAACTCGTGCAAGCCGCGGGCGCCAAGCTCGGATTGAATGTCGAAATCGAGCGCCTCCCCGACCCGCGCGTCGAGGCCGAAGAGCATTATTACAACGCTAAGCATTCCAAGCTGATCGATCTCGGGCTCAAGCCGCATTACCTTTCGGACGCGTTGCTCGACTCGCTCATGAACATCGCCCTGCGCTATCGCGATCGGATCGACCCGGCCATGTTCCTGCCTCAGATCAACTGGCGGAACACTACGAACGAGCGACGCCAGGTGCAGCCCGCCAGCATCGCAGTTACCGCCGGCAACTTGAAATAGGAGTTTTACCGCAAATCGGTAGGCTGCCCTTGGCCGCCGCCGCTGATTGCCGCGACCACAATCCACGGATGTACGTCGATGTCCCGCAACAGACTGGTCTGCCAGGCGTACTCCTTGTGCTGTTTTAGAAACTCAGCCGCATGGAAGGGCAATCCGCAGGGGTGCCCCGATCCGGCAACGAACGACAGTTTTTCCGCCATGGCGCTGTCGGCCACCTTCGCCTCCACCGCGCCAGCCGGGCCGTACGGATCCTGCCAGGGCTTCAGGCCGCGGCTCGATTTATCGATATGGCCGCAGATCGTGCGCTCGTTCGGATCGATCTCCTTCGTTAACGCGTCGTAGTGATCGGTTTCGAATTGCTTCCCGTGTTCCACGTCGATCTGTCCCTTGTTCTCCGCCATCAATTGATCCCATCGCCGGTGGCGCACCTGATTCGGCGTGTTCGGGTCAGACGGAAAATCCGTTTCTTCGGCGATCAGTTTAGGATTGATCGGGAAATTCGAACCAACGAAATAGCCATCTTTCGTCCGCTCGAGCGTGATCGTCTTTAGTCCCAGTTCGAGCCGGCCAATCTCGTTCGTTTTGCGATCCCCGACCAACCACGTGTTCGCATAACCGCCGTTATTGCCGTCCTCCATGATGCGCGTAAAATCATCGATTGACTCCGAATATTGCATCGCCTTGCGCGCGCGGACAAATTCGGGCACTCCATTTGGATCGAACCCATGGAAATTGGAGATGGTCGTTTCCGTGATCATCATGCCGGCGTCGTTGATTCCGAAATCGTCTCCGCTATGGATCAAGCCCGGCACGCCATCCATGATGAAATGATGTCCGGAGGCGGGAGCGATATCGAAAATGATCTCCCAGCGGCTGCCGCTCAAATAATCGCTCCAGTTGTTGTGCCCGATGACGATGCGCCCGCCTTTCGTATAGCTGCCCGTTGCGACAAACGCGCTGCAATGCTCGCCAATACTCGCCGGGACGCCGCGGGCTTCCCGTTTTTTAGCGTCGTCGTAGTAGTAAGGAAACTCCATAAAGCCGTTCATCGTCACCAGGTCGACAAAATCGAGTTGGGAGCCATGCGCTTTCAGCCCGTCGGCTATCCCTTGTAGCTCTTCGCGATACTCGCTCGGCAGCTTTGGAACAAAAATCTTTTCGGATACCGCACGCAGGTCGGCCCAGTTGTGGCTCACCTCGTGCGTGGTGCTCAACTCGATCGCCTTCTTCGCGTCTTCTATTTCGGGAGTGAGCAGATACCCGTGCTGGAATCCGATCTGGGCAGGGTTGCCCTCCAGGTGTACGAAAATCCAGCCGGCTTCGGCCGGCTTCCGGAATGCTCCGCGCAGCCGTGCGTCCGGAGCCGCGGAGCTTACCACGCAAGCGGCCGCGATTAGCGGGACAACTCTAAGAAACCTCCGGAACGAACCCAAACCAGGCATATTGTCTCGATTACACCATAATTTGCCAGATCGGACTGGCATCATAGTAGATGAAGTGCAAGCTGCAGAATCCATTGCTCGCGAAAAAGACCTGACATCCCTCTCGCTGGTGACTGTCATTGTCGTGCTCGCGACCGTCACCATGACGTTCGGAGCGATTATCACGGTATTTATCTTCCGGTCGCAGGATGCTGTCTTTTGGGGTCATATTCGTGTCCCGGCCGTATTGTGGGCCACCACCGCGATCCTGCTCGCAAGCAGCGCGGTCTTCGAGGCGGGTCGCAAGCGGTTATTGCGCAACGATCAACGGGGGTTTTTTAAACTGACGGCCTGCACCACTGTTCTGGGTGTGCTGTTTCTCGCCGGGCAGATTACCGCCTGGTTTCAGGTGTTGCATTCGGGCGTGATTCTGGCCCGCAATCCCCACTCGTGGTTTATCTTTCTATTCACCGGCCTACACGGCTTGCACATTCTCGTCGGGCTGATCGGTCTGGGCTATCTACTGATCAGAACCCACGAGCCCGCCAGCGGCCCGAAATACCAGATGACCACGCGCGCTGCTTCCGTCGGGGTGGCCATTTTCTGGCATTATCTCGATTTTCTGTGGGTTGTGTTGTTTGTGTTGCTAGTGGCTTGGCGGCGCTAGTGGAATAGGCGTTTTCGCCTGTATGGGAATCGTAGCGGCTTCTACCACAGACGATCAGGCCGGCATTTCCCCGCGCCGGTTCGCGACCCATTTCCTGACCACCGCGACCAGTTGCTCGGCTTGAAACGGCTTCGATAGATAATCGTCCATCCCCGCGCTCAAGCACCGTTCCCGTTCGCCCACCAACGCGTTTGCCGTAACCGCGATAATCACCGGCTGCGGCTGCGCGAGCTGCCGGATTTGCCGGCTCGCTTCAAAGCCGTCCATCAAAGGCATCTGGCAATCCATCAAAATTAAATCGTAGGGATGGGCGCGGTGTGCCTCAATCGCCTCGTTTCCATCCGCAACCAGATCGATGGTGAATCCGGCGCGTTGCAGAATCAGCTTTCCCACTCTCTGATTGATGGGGTTATCTTCCGCCATCAAAATGCGCAGCGGCTGCTGATGGTTGTGGGTTACCGTGGGCTGCTGGTCGAGTGGTGAATCATCCGGCATCTACCGAGGGACGCTCCTGAATCCAAAATATGAACGCCGACACTTTATGGACGAACGACTGATCTTATTGTTTTGTTTACTTGTAGCGCGAAATTGTTCTCAATCTCACAGGAATCTCAGGTAATAACAATAGCATTGATTGAGCTTTGCTGATTGAAAAGATTGATTTTTATTAAATCGAATTTAGCAATGTTGAATCACGAACACTTCACGCATGCGGGACCGCCTCGTCGCGTTCCACTTTTCCATCGCGAATGTGAATAATGCGATGCGCGTGAAGGGCGATGTCCTGTTCGTGCGTTACCAGGACAATCGTGTTTCCTTCTTGATAAAGCCGCTCGAACAACGCCATAATTTCGTTGCCCGTTGCGGAATCCAACGCGCCCGTAGGCTCGTCGGCGAGCAGAATCGACGGCCGGTTCACAAGCGCCCTGGCGATGGCGACGCGCTGGCGCTGCCCGCCGGACAACTCGTTCGGTTTGTGATTCATGCGCTGCTCCAGATCCACGGCCCGGAGGGCCTGCCGTGCGCGTTCGATGCGCTCCTGCGAACTGACGCCCGCATAGATCAGGGGCAATTCCACGTTGTGCAGAGCCGAGGCGCGCGCCAGCAAATTGAAGGTTTGAAAAACGAACCCGATTTCCTTATTCCGGATACGGGCCAATTCGTCGTCTTCCATATCGCTGACGAGCTTGCCGTTCAGATAATATAGGCCCTTGGTCGGTGTGTCCAGGCATCCAATCAGGTTCATCAGTGTGGATTTGCCGGATCCCGAGGGACCCATAATTGCCACGTACTCGCCCCTGCGAATTTCGATGTCAACCCCCGACACGGCATGAATCTCCTGGTCGCCCATGATGTAGGTTTTCCACAGATCATAAGTGCGGATGACGATGCCTTCGCTCTTAAGCTGCGCGCCGCGCGCCTCCCTCTCCTGGGGACTCAGCTCTTCAACCGCGGTGGGGAAACTCGCCATGATGCTCGCTCGCGTCCGCGTCAGCTTGCAACCGCGCCGGCGGGGGCCAACGGAACCTTATTATCCACCTTAACGCGCGACCCGTTCCGGACGGTGCGGATCACCTGGTAGCTGCCGGTAATAATCTGGTCGCCATCCTTCAGCCCGCTCAGAACTTCTATATCTGTGGCGCCGGTAATGCCGGTCTTCACTTCCCGGAACTCCGCCTTTCCGTTATTCACAACAAAAACGCCCTGAAGTTCTTCGCGTTCCGCCTTCTGCGTGGCCGGAGTGAGCACGCGCTTTTGTCCGGGCTTGGGCTGGTCCAGTTGCCCTTTCTGCCGGACCGTCAGCGCCTGAATCGGAATCGAAAGCACATGCGAGCGCGTCGCGGTCGTGATTTTAGCGGTACAAGACAAACCGGGGCGGACCAAATCCTCCGAAATATCGAGCGCGATCACCACTTTGAAATCCTTCGCCTCCTGGCTCGAGGTCTGAACCTGCGAAGCGGCCAAACCGCTGGAGCGCACGATCGCCGTGTTGCCGATTTCCATGACCTTTCCGCGAAAAGTTCGGTTGGGAATCGCGTCAATCGTCACTTCGGCGGGTTGATCCAACCGGACACTGACGATATCGGTCTCGTCCACATCCACTTCGGCCGTGATGATCGACATGTCCGCGATAGTCATGATTGTGGACGCCGCGGAATTCTGAATACCGGGCACCACCGTCTCTCCGACGCGCACCGGAAGATTGGTGATCACTCCATTGATCGGAGCAACCACGTCGTATTGGGCGAGTACATCGCTCCATTGAGAAACCATCGCGCGCGCTTGTGCTACTTTGCGCTGCGCGGAATTGAGTTGCGCCGCCGTTTGCGCCCGTTGCGCGCGAGCCTGCTGCACCTTGCGCTCGGAAGAAGCGAGTGTTGCAGCCGCCAGATCGTAAAGCGCTTTCTTCGCCTCATAATCCTGCGGGGCGATGAGCTTGGAATCGAATAGTTCCTTGCTGCGGCTCAAATCGACTCTTTTCTGCTCCAGATCGGCTCGATCGTGATCGACCTGCGCCTGCGCCACCGCGACATTATCCTCAGCCGATTTCAAGGCCGCCTCGCTGGCTGCGGAATCCGCCAGGGCCGAATTGAGAGCTGCCTCCTGTGCGTGCAGCGCCGCTGATTGCTGGACGTCGGCCAGGCGTGCCAAGACCTGGCCCTTTTTCACGTGATCGCCTTCCTTGACGTAGATGGCCCGGATCGGAGTCGCCCCCTGCGTATTGGCGCCTATGTTGATATAGTTGCGAGGCTTTACCTCGCCGGAAGCGGTAACTACGGAGGTCAGGTCCATCCTGGTTACCTTCCCTGTCTGCACCACCACCACGCCGCGCTGGCCGATTTTGATGCTGGCGAAGATCCCGCCGGTAATCAGCAGCAATAGCGCAAGGAGAATTACAATTTTCCACTTCTTCTTCAAAGACGATCGCTCCCCCAGGTTGAGGACGGCAATTGATCCTTCAATGTTCCCTTTTGTTCCAGATTTACCGTCCTGTCTTACACATACACACGCTTTACTCGCGCATGAATTCCGCAGAGCACGCTATACGATATAGTTCCTGCCCATTTCGCGATCTGCTGCGCATCGATGCTGACGCCGCCTTCCGACCCGATCAAAGTCACCGCCTCGCCCACCTTGATCTCGGGTGACTGCGTGACGTCGATCGTGGTTAAATCCATCGACACTGCCCCCACGATGGGAGCCAGCTTGCCATGGACAATCACGTTTCCGCGATTCGACAATCGATGAGGAATCCCGTCCGCATAACCGGCGGCCAGCACCGCCAGCCGCATGGGCCGCGGAGCCTGAAACATGCCGCCGTATCCGATCAGTGCTCCTGCCGGAACCGTCTTGACCGATAGGACGGTTGCGTGCCATGCGAGCGCCGGCCGAACGTCCAAAATTTTAGCGGGCGCCGAACCACGAACCGGCGAGACATAGCCGTAAATCGCATGGCCCGGGCGGACCATGCCGCGCCACGCTTGCCTCCGGCCGTACGCCACCGGAATGGTGCTCGAAAGGTGCAGCAGCCTCGGCTGGATGCCCGCCGCGGCAAGCGTTGCCGCCATCTCGTCAAACGCGGCAATCTGCCGGTTTGTCTGCCCGCTTTGATAGTTTGCGGCGGAAGCGAAATGGGTCATCAAGCCTTCCACTTCCACGTGTTTCGCGTTTTGAATAGCGGTGCCCACTGTGGCCGCTTCTGCGCGCACCCCAAGCCGGCCCATGCCGGTATCGATCTTCAAATGGCACCGGCAGATCTGTTCGCGCCGGATGGCCAAATCATTCAGCGCCGCCAGATCCTCCAATGAGTGGATCACCGGAGTGAGATCGTATTCGAGCATCGCCTCGCGCATGAACGGCAGGAAATCCGCCATCACGAGAATCCGCGCCCGGATGCCGGCCATGCGCAACGCGATCCCCTCCTCGGTATTACTAACCGCCAGCCACCGCACTCCCTCCTGTTCGAGCGTGCGCGAAACTTCTACGGCCCCATGCCGGTAAGCATCCGCCTTCACCACCGGCATCACTTCCACGCCGGGCCCCACCGCCTTCCGAATGGCTTGGAAATTGGCAGCGATTTGCGGGAGAGAGATCTCGACCCACGACCTGTATGGCATTGACCTGCTCGTAAACGGAGGCGGGGAAAACTCCTCCACCGCGGCGGTCAAAGACTCGTCCTTCATTTTCGTGACACCAACTTCTCTAATAGCTGTTCATACGCGTCCGTTACTGCGTCCCAGCTATAAAGCTTTCTAACCCTCTGCATGGCCCGGCAACCCCAGATTCTTCGTTCCTCTTCCGGCGCATCGACGGCCCACTGCAGCTTCTGGACCAGATCGTCTTCTTCAAACGGAACCGCCGCATCGCCCGCCGCCTCCGCGTTCTCCGGAGTATTGAGATACAAGACCAACGCGCCCCGGCCCATCGCCTCGATCAGCGCCGGATGAGTGCCGCCGATCTCGGTAGCCTGCAGATAGGCCGCACAGTGCGACTGCAACTGGCGGTATCCTTCGCCGTAAATAGCGCCCGGCATCACGATGCGCGGATCGCGCGTATTTCGCACTTCCGCTATGTAGCTTTCAGCATACGGCGCATCGCCCACCAGCGCAAGTTTGAAATCTGTCTTCACCTGCTCGAATGCTTGCCGGACCAGCAGCGCGTTGTTCTCCGGCTCCATCCGGCTCACGTACAGCACATACCGCCCGGGTTCCAGGCCCAGGGCTCGGACGGCATCCGTTCCGGGGACCTTGCCCGTTTCCGCCCCATACGGGATAAAAATTGAGTCCTTCTTATATCGTTGTAAGTAATAGCCGCGAATTGTCTCCGCATCCGTTACGATCGCGGAAGAACACCAGGTCGCGAGCCATTCTGACCCCGCATACCAGGATTTCGCCAGCCGGTTCCATTTCTTCCGATGGCGTTCGAGTCCATCCACGTTCAGGGCCGCTGGCATCCCCAGAAGCCGCGGCCAGAGCGTAAACACGGCATTGGCGGCATTGCAATAAAGAACAGCATCGAAAGATCGGAACAGCAGATCCATGGTGGAAAAAGCCGTGTGGGCAAGCGTGTCCAAATACTTATGACGAATCGTGGGCAAATAGCGAAGCTGCACGCCGCGGTATTCACGGCAAGAGGTCTTCTCGCGGCAATAAACGGTAACGGAATGCCCGCGCGCGGCCAGCCGTACCGAGATCTCTTCCGCAAACGTCTCAAATCCCCCATAATTGGCCGGAATCCCGCGGGTACCCAGCAGTGCGATACGCATTCAGCCGGTACTGCTCTGTGGGGCAGACTGCAAAAGGGCGCCCTCTGGGCCCGGCCGGTTGCCAAATCGGCCCTCGAACCATGCGGCAATCTCGACGTCCGTTGCGCGGCGGCGGCGCATAATTTCGCGGCGCTTCCTCCATGTCCGGCCCCAGACTCGAAATACCAGCCAAAAGGCTTTCAGCGACCGGAATTCCCACAGTAAACACCCGCCAACCACCATCAGGTCTCGTAACGTAATGGCCCGCCAATAGCGCCGGTACAGATCGGGCGTCATGTTCTTGATCCGCAGCAGCCAGCGATTCTTGACCGAGTGCATATTGAGGACGGCTTCCACTGCCCGCCGGTTCCGCGGCAGCACGTTTCGGACATGGTACGCAACCGCGAGCGGCGTATAAAGGCATTTCCAACCCAGCAATTGCGCCCGCCACGCGACATCGGCGTCCTCGCGGTAAGCAAAAAAGTCCGAATCGAAAAACTCCCCTCCAACCGAAATATCCTCAATCATTCCACGGCGGTACAAACAGGCTGCTCCGGTTCCTCCAAATACATATTCGAACCGGTCATACTGGCCCTGATCGGGTGTTTGGCTGCCGCGGTCGAAATGCCGCAAGTTCGGAGTCATGTAGATTCCGGTGGAATCGAATTTCGGTGCATGTGGCACTTCGAAACCGGGCTCCATCGCGAGCAATTTGCCGCACACGCTGCCTATCTGTCGGTCGGCCTCCCCGGCCGAAACCAGCTTACTAACAAAATCCGGCGTCAATCGCACGTCGGGATTCAGCGTGAGTACCCATTCGGCGTCCGACATCCCCATCGCCTGATTCTGCCCCGCCGCGAAGCCCACGTTCTTACGGTTTAGCGCGATCCGGACACGATCCGCGAAATCGCTCAAAATTGCCGCCGTCCCGTCGGTCGAAGCATTATCCACCACAATCACTTCCAGCCGTTTGTAATCTTGCTGAAGCACATAGTGGAGACACCGGCGGATAAACCGCTCGCTATTAAACGTAACGATCGTGACCGCGACCAGACCGCGCGTCATGCGCGCCCCACCAGGCTGAAATAGAGCCGCCAGTAAATATCGAACCCAATCTGGCGTTGTAAGTTCCGGATTTCCCGTTCGCTCCGCGCGAAAGCTGCTTCCACGTTCTGCGAAGCTCCACTTTTCTTCAGCTCCTGCCGGAAGCTGGACCACTGCCGGAGCGCTTCCCACTTGCCGCGCAGCGCCGCGAAAAGGTGGCCTTTCTTGGCGGCCGCCATCACGGAAAGCGTCTGTCCCACCAGAATGGGCCAGGCAAACCGGAACAAGGTCTTCTCGGGGTAATGTTTCGCCAGCAGCAGCACCTGGTTTCGCGCAGTCAGGAACAGCACCCGTCCGGCATGCCGTCCCAAACTGGCCGTGCCGATATGCATCGCCACAGCCGCAGGCTCGTATACCCCTTCAATCCCCGCCAGCGCGCACCGTACTCCGAAATCGACATCCTCATAATACGATTCGAAGCGCGTTTCGAGCAGCCCAATCCGCTCGAACACGCTCCGGTGGAACAGGGCCGCGGTCATCGGCGCGAACCAGATTTTCCGGCGAGTCGACCAGATCTCGCCATCCGGCCGTCCCCAGCCACAGCGCCACGCGTACGCCGCGCGCGAGACCAGGTCCCAGCTTCCATCCAATACACGCGAGCCGTCCTTCTGCAGTAATTTCCCGGCGGCAAACGGCGCACCCTCCTGTTCGGCGGTGGCGAGCAAGCGTTCGAGCCAGTCCGGCTCCAGAACCACATCGTTATTCAAGATCAGTAGCCAATCGCCTTGCGCCCGCCGGATACCTTCATTCACTGCCGCGGCGAATCCGCGATTCTCGGCAAAGCTGGACAGATCCACACCAAATTCGCGCGCGACCAAGTGGCTGGCATCCGTGCTGCCGTTATCCACCACAACGATCTGCTCAGGCGGGCGCGTTTGCTGCCGCAAATTCGCCAGGATGGAGCGCAGCAAATCGGCCCGGTTCCATGTCGGCACAATTGCCGATACCACTGCCATCTCCTACACGATACGCTATAGCGATCTTTCCTTACGCCCCGCAATCTGACGCATTTCCCGTATTTCTCCGGGTGGGGGCACCACCGAAACATTCGCGCGTAGAACTGAGTCCCCTAAATCGCGCGGAACAAAGTTGGTGGGAGCGCAGCGGACCGCCTAGCGGCTGAATAGACATCAGGCGTCGGATGCCCCAATATTTTAGGCGAAGTGCGAATACGTTTGCCCGGGTCACGATCCTGGCCATTGTGTCAGCGTTAGCGCTTCTCATGTGGCTCAGTTACCTCGTCGTTCGGTCTCCCTATGAAATGATGCAAAACACTCCCAGAGAGCAGCCGGTCCCATTCAGTCACGAGCATCATGTCGGCGGCCTGGGGATCGATTGCCGCTACTGCCACACGACCGTCGAGGAGTCTTCGTTCGCGAATATCCCCGCCACGAAAATCTGCATGAACTGCCACTCGCAGATGTGGACCACCAGTCCTATGCTCGAGCCCGTACGGGAAAGCTACCGGACCGGCAAGTCGATCGAGTGGACGCGCGTGAACGATCTGCCGGAGTTCGTCTACTTCGATCACAGTATTCACATTCACAAAGGCATCGGGTGCGAAAGCTGCCATGGCCGTGTCGATAAAATGCCGCTCACTTGGCAAGCTGCGCCGCTGACCATGGAGTGGTGCCTGGACTGCCATCGCCACCCGGAAAACCACATCCGTCCGCTCGACCAGGTTTTTAACATGGCCTACACGCCGCCGCCCAATCAGGCCGAGTTCGGGAAACGCCTCATGAAGGAGTACCACGTTCGGAGCCTCACAAGCTGCTCCACGTGTCACAGGTAACACTATGGCGAATCGCAATCTCATTCCGGTAGAAGCCCTAATGAGGGACGCGAAAGCTCATCAACGCCGCTATTGGCGGACTCCCGCGGAACTGGAAGAACACGGGGCCGAGGATCCGTTCGCGCACGAAGTGAGCGAAAGCAGCCGGCGCCGGTTCCTGACTCTCATGGCCGGTTCCATGGCGCTCGCCGGGCTCACCGGCTGTACGCGCCAGCCGGTCGAGACCATCATGCCCTACGTGGACCCGCCCGAGGACGTCATTCCCGGCCGGCCGAAATACTATGCCACCGCGGCGCCCGTGAACGGAATTGCTGAGGGTGTCATCGTCGAAAGCCACACCGGGCGGCCCACGAAAGTGGAGGGCAACCCGGATCATCCCGCGAGCTTAGGCTCCACCTGCGTACTCTCGCAAGCCTGCCTCATGGATCTCTACGATCCGGATCGCTCCAAAGACATCACCTATTTGGGTGCGCCACAAAGCTGGGAAGCTTTTCAAACCGCTTGGATCTCGACCATCGATCCTCTGATCCCTAGGCACGGCGATGGTTTCCGCATTTTGACCGAAACCGTTACCTCCCCATCGCTGGCCGCGCAGATTCAAGCTGTTCTTCGCAAATTTCCCGCGGCGAAGTGGCATCAGTTCGATCCTGCGGGACCGCACTCCGCGCGCGCCGCTGCGCAGACGATCTTCGGACGGCCGGTGAACACCTGCTACAAACTCGATTCCGCCGATATCGTGGTTGCGCTCGATTCGGATTTTCTCGCCTCCGGACCCGGCTCCACGCGCTACGCACGCGATTTCTCCACGCGCCGCAAACGAGGCGGGAACCGGCTCGATATGAATCGCCTCTACGCGATCGAGAGCGCGATGACTCCGACCGGCGGTAAGGCCGATCATCGCCTGGCAATGCGCTATGCCGATATTGACGGCTTCGCGCGCGCTTTGGCTGCGGCAGTGGGCGCCGCCGGCATAAACGCGCCGGGGAACGTGCCCCATGCGGACTGGCTGAATGCGCTTGCGCAAGATCTCCTCGCGCACAAAGGCGCAACCGTAATCATTCCCGGCGATTATCAAACGCCCGCCATTCACGCGCTCGCGCACGCTATGAATGCCGCGCTCGGCAACGTCGGGAAAACCGTAATCTACACCGATCCCGTCGAAGTCTCCCCCATCGATCAACTGGCTTCGCTCCGCGAACTCTGCGACGACATGCACGCGGGCAAAGTGGACTTGCTGCTCATCCTCGGCGGCAATCCCGTCTACAACGCTCCCATGGACTTTCGCTTCGCCGATGCCTTGCAGAAAGTAAAGGATTCCATCCATGTGGCATTGCACTTCGACGAGACCTCGCTCAAAACCACGTGGCACATCCCCGAGCCGCATTTTCTTGAAGACTGGGGTGATACGCGTGCCTTCGATGGAACGGTCAGCATCATTCAGCCGCTGATTGCGCCGCTCTACAATTCGCATTCCTTTCTGAAAGTGCTGGATGCGACGTTGCAACTGCCCGGCCGCTCCTCTTATGAAATCGTGCGCGCTTACTGGTCGGGCAAGAGCGGTGCGTCGGATTTCGAGCAGTGGTGGCGCAAGTCGGTGCACGATGGTCTCATTGCCGGCTCCGCGCTCCCGGCGATCACACCGAATCTGAACACCGCCGCGATTCCGCCGGCGCCGCAAGCGTCCGCAAACGGCCTCGAAATCACCTTCCGCCCGGATGTCTATCTTTACGACGGCCGGTACGCCAATAACGTATGGCTGCAGGAGCTGCCGCATCCCATGACCAAACTGGCTTGGGACAACGCCGTGCTCCTGAGCCCCAATACCGCGCGCCGGCTTCACATGGACAATCAGCAGCATGTGCAGGTGCGCTTCGGTAATCGTTTCGTAGAAGGCTCGGTTTGGATTCAACCCGGGCATCCGGACGGAACGGTCGGCATCGATCTCGGCTGGGGCCGCTGGCAGTCTGGCAGAGCGGGGAACGGCGCGGGCTTTAATGCTTATGCGATCCGCACGTCTGACGCGCTTTGGACCGGAACCGGCGTAGAACTGCGCAAGCTGAGCAAGCCGTATCCGCTGGCCACCACGCAAATGCAAAAAACGATGGCCGACCGCGACGTGGTCATCTGGAACACCCTCGAAGGGTACAAGCAAAATCCAAACTTCGCCCAGCAGAAGGAACACGAGCCGCCCGAAAATCTGACGCTGTATCCGCACTGGGATTACCGCGGCTACGCCTGGGCCATGTCCATTGATCTCACCGCCTGCGTCAACTGCCAGGCGTGCGTCATCGCCTGTCAGGCGGAAAACAACATCGCAGTGGTGGGAAAAGAGCAGGTGCTCGCGCGGCGCGCCATGCACTGGCTCCGCATCGACACCTATTTCGAAGAGGATTGGAACGCTCCTTCGGTCTACTACATCCCGATCCCCTGCATGCAGTGCGAAAACGCTCCCTGCGAGCTGGTGTGCCCGGTGCAAGCCACGAATCACAGCCGCGACGGCCTGAACGACATGGTGTATAACCGCTGCATCGGGACGCGCTATTGCTCCAATAACTGCCCCTGGAAGGTCCGGCGCTTCAACTTTCTCCTGTTTCAGGATTGGACCGACGAGACCTGGAAGCTGCAGCGCAATCCTGACGTAACCGTGCGCAGCCGCGGCGTGATGGAGAAATGCACTTACTGTGTGCAGCGGATTCGCGAGGCCGAAATCCGCTCCCAGGATGAGGGCCGCTTCATTCGCGACGGCGAAATACAAACCGCGTGCCAGCAGGCCTGCCCGACCCAGGCCATCGTGTTCGGCGATAAAAACAATCCGGACAATCGCGTGGCCCAGCTCAAGGCCGAAAATTTGAATTACGCTATGTACTCGGAGCTCAATACGCGCCCGAGAACTTCCTATCTCGCGGAACTCAAGAACCTGAATCCGGGGCTGAAAGGAGGCACGTCGGCGTGACCACTGGTTTAACGGTCGAGGAACGGCAACGGCACTCCGCGCGGGGGCTCGATCCCAATAACCCTCTGCCGGTCGTCGCTCCCGGCACCACTTTCGAGACCGTCAGCGAGCAAATCAGTTCCATTATTCTGACCCGCTCCACGCCGCTCTTCTGGTGGTGCTCCTTCTTCTTCGGTGTGTTCCTGCTCGGAGTGTTTTGCGTGGCTGTCACTTATCTGCTGGCGAAAGGCGTCGGCATTTGGGGCATCGAGATTCCGGTCGCGTGGGCGTTTGCGATTACCAACTTCGTCTGGTGGATCGGAATCGGTCACGCGGGAACGCTGATCTCCGCCATTTTGCTGTTGCTGAATCAAGGTTGGCGCAACTCCATCAATCGTTTCGCGGAAGCCATGACGATCTTCGCCGTCATGTGTGCGGGGATGTTTCCACTGCTGCACCTGGGCCGGGCCTGGATCTTCTATTGGATACTGCCGTACCCGAACACCATGACCGCCCAGCCGAACTTCCGAAGCCCTCTCGTCTGGGACGTCTTCGCGGTCTCCACCTACTTCACCATTTCGGTTCTGTTCTGGTATCTGGGCATGCTCCCCGATCTCGGTACGCTCCGCGATCGCGCGAAAGGGAAATTTGCCAGAGGTTTTTACGGCGTGTTGGCCTTTGGCTGGCGCGGCGCGTCGCATCACTGGAAATTTCATCAGAGCGCCTGCTTATTGCTCGGCGGCCTCGCCACCCCGCTTGTGCTCTCGGTTCACACGGTGGTCAGCTTCGATTTCACCATTGCGATTCTGCCCGGCTGGCACTCGACCATCTTTCCTCCTTACTTCGTCGCTGGGGCGATCTACTCGGGATTCGCCATGGTGCTCGTCTTGTGCATTCCCATACGTGCCGTGTATGGTCTCCACAACTTACTAACCACGCGGCACCTGAATAATTGCGCCAAGCTGATGCTTGCCACTGGGTTGATTCTCGCCTACACCTACGTCATCGAGCCGTTCACCGCCTGGTACAGCGGCAATCAATTCGAGATGTACACGGTGCACAACCGCGCGGTCGGTCCGCAAGCCTGGACGTTCTGGCTGACCATGACGATGAACGTCTTCATCCCCCAGACTTTGTGGTTTTACAAAGTCCGCACGAGTCCCAAACTGCTCTTCGCCGTCTCCATGGACGTTCTGATCGGCATGTGGGTCGAGCGTTACATGATCATCATCACGGCCCTAAACCGCGATTTTCTGCCGTCTTCGTGGTCGAATTTCATCGCAACGTTTTGGGATAACGCCACACTCTACGGCTCCGTCGGCTTGTTCATCACGTTGTTTATGCTCTTCGTGCGCTTCCTGCCCATGATCTCGATGGCCGAAGTTCGCGAGCTGCTGCCCTTTTCTCGGCCTGGAGGAGGCACAGAGAAATGAACGATGTCGAGCTATACGGCATCGTCGCGGAATTTGCGGATGCCACTGGCTTGCTGGAAGCGGCTGAAGCAGCGCGGCGCGAAGGCTACCGCCGCATGGAAGCTTACTCGCCGTATCCCATCAAAGATCTTCACGAGGTCATTCCGGTTAGGAACTTCGTACCGATGATCTGCCTGATCGGTGGATTGCTTGGCGCGGCGACCGCCTGGACCATGGAATACTACATCGCCGCCATCGATTATCCCATCAACGTCGGCGGCCGCCCGCTTTATAGTTGGCCTTCGTTCATCCCCATCTTGTTTGAGCTGACCGTCTTGTGCGCGGGGTCTTTTGCGTTCTTCGGTTCGCTGGCCTTATGCGGTTTCCCGCGGCCGCATTTTCCGCTGTTCAATTTGCCGGAGTTTCGGGAAGTCACCAGCAAGCGCTTCTTTCTTTGTATTGAACGGCGCGATCCGATGTTCGACCGCCGTGCGACGGCCGAATTTCTGGACAGCCTCGATTCCATCGGAGTGTGGGAAGTCGATGAGGAATAGTAAGCGCAACAGAACCGCGACCGCGAGGAAGTGGCCCTCTATCGTTTGGCCCCGCGTCCTCCTCGCCCTCTCCCTGCTCGCGTCCCTGGGCTGTCGTCAAGACATGCAAGATCAACCCAAATACAAACCCCTCGGCGCGAACCGCTTTTTCGCCGATGGCCGCGATGCCCGTCCCATCCCTGCCGGAACCATCGCGCGCGATGAATTGAATAATGCCGATCCCGCCCACACCGGCGAATCCAATGGCGTCTTTCTCGATCGAATCCCGATCCCGGTAGACGAAGCGCTGCTCAAACGAGGCCAGGCGCGGTTCAACATCTATTGCAGCCCCTGCCATGGTCCACAGGGCGATGGCGATGGCATGGTGGCGCGCCGCGGCGTTCGCATCCCCGCGAATCTTCACACCGCGCGCCTGCGCTCTGTGCCGCCTGGCTATCTCTACGAAGTGATCAAGAATGGCTACGGAGCCATGGGCGACTACGGCGATCAGGTTCCGTTCCGCGATCGCTGGGCCATCGTGGCCTATATCCGCGCTCTACAGCTCAGCCACAATGCCACCATCAACGATGTCCCTGCTGACCGTCGCAATGAACTGGAGCAAACGCAGCCGCCCGCCGGAGGACAGCCATGACCACCGAGTTCAACATCTCTCCCGAACTCGAAGGCGACCTGAAACGGCTCTTCAAACCGATGCTGGGCGTGGGCATCCTGCTCGCCATCGCCTCCATCATTGGCGGGTTCCTGAGCCCGGGCGATTTCTTCCGGTCCTACTTGATGGGTTACTTGTTCTGGCTCGGGCTGGCTTTAGGCGCCATGGGAGTCGTGATGATGCAATATCTCACCGCCGGAGCCTGGGGCATCATGACCCGCCGCCCTCTCGAAGCGGCGGCCCGCACCATGCCGTTCCTCGCGCTCCTGTTCATCCCGATCGCTTGCGCGACTCCCGTCCTTTACGATTGGGCCCATCCGAATCTGGTGGCGGCCGAATATGCGCTGAAACATCGCGCGAGTTATCTGAACACGCCGATGTTTATCGTGCGATCCATCATTTACTTCGCTATCTGGATCGTGTTTGCCTGGCTTCTGAACCGGTGGTCCGCGCAACAGGATCAGGTGGACAATGTCGATGCGAGGGACAGTCTCGAAAAACGCTTGGCCCGGCTCAGCGCCCCCGGCCTCATCCTCTACGTGTTTACCGTGACGTTTTCCTCCATCGATTGGGCGGAGTCGCTCGAAACCGATTGGTACTCCACCATCTGGGGATTTCTTTTCGTCGCGCGTCAGGGATTAACAGCATTTGCCTTTGCCATCGTGGTCTTGGCGCTCTTAGCCAAACGGGAACCCTTCGCCAGCCGCGTCAAGGTGGCGCACTATCACGACTTGGGCAAGCTGCTGCTGACCTTCGTCATGGTCTGGGCCTACTTTGCTTTCTCGCAGTTGGTGATTGTCTGGTCCGGCAACCTGACCGACGAGATTCCCTGGTATCTGCGCCGTTTCGCTACTTCGTGGGGCATCCTCGGAGTGCTCTTGATTCTGCTGGAATTCATCGTTCCGTTCCTGCTGCTTTTATCGCGGCCTCTGAAGCGGAACGCGACGGCCCTGTGTTGCGTGGTCGGCCTCCTCATTTTCATGCGATTTGTGGACATGATGTGGATTGTGATGCCGGAGTATTATCACAAGGGATTCCGGATCACCTGGCTTAATTTCGTCGTTCCGATCGCGATGGGATGCCTCTGGATCGCGGTATTCCTTTGGGAGCTTCCGAAGCGTCCGCTGCTACCCGTGCAAGCTCCGAATTTAGAAAAGGCGTTGCACCATGGCGAATAACTCCGAACGGCCCGGATTTCGTGCGGTTGGCCGCTGGGCGGGAACGGTTACCGGACGCGTCACCGTGGAAGAACTGGAGACTGATCGCGCCATCCGTGAGATCGAGCGCAGCGCCGAGCACATCCATGACGACGTGCATTTCGAGCGCACCGACATCAGCATCCGTGCTGTGTTCCTAACCGGCGTGGCAGTGCTGGTCGGCACCATCATCTCTATTCTCCTGGTGCATCCTTATTTCGTCTTTCTGGCGCATCAACACGCCGCATCCAGCCCGCCGCCGCTGCCGATAGAGGCCCATGGAAATCCGTTACCACCGCAGCCGCGTTTGCAAGCCTCGCCTCCCAAGGACTATCAAGCTTATATCGCGCGGGAAAACTGGGAGCTGACTCACTATCACTGGATCAACAAGGCGCAGGGCATTGTCGCGATTCCCATCGATGAAGCCATGAAGCTTGTAGCGCAACGCGGCATCCCGCCGCAGAAACAGCCTGCGAATTTACAACTCTCGGAACCCCAAGCCGGAACCCGCGAAACCGGCTTTGAAGGCAAAGTGGAGCCCGAACCCCGATGACGCGCCAGACCAAGATTCGCCGCTTTAGCCGAGCCGCGACCGCGAGGGAGCGGTTTTCCATTTTGCTCGGCCTCCTCCTCATCTCCACCCTCTCGCCCGCCGCCAACCGCGCTTTTCTCCCGCCGAATCTCCAAGGCATCGGCATCGAACAAAAACTGAACGCCGCCGTTCCGCTCGACACCATCTTCCGCGACGAAAGCGGAGCCCAAGTCCCGCTCCGCGCCTTTTTCGGCGACAAACCCGTCATCCTCGCTCCCGTCTACTATCGCTGTCCTCAACTTTGCAGCGTGATTCTGCGCGGCGTGGTCGCCGGCTTACGTCCGCTCTCCCTAAAGCCAGGCCGCGATTTCAATATCGTCGCCATCAGCTTCAATCCCGTCGAAACGCCGCAGGACGCAGCCGAAAAGCGCGCCTATTATTCCAAAAGCTATTCGAGCCGTGCCGGCATGGCCGGTTGGCACTTTTTGGTCGGCTCGCAGCCCTCCATTCAACCCGTCATGAATGCCATCGGGTTCCATTACCGCTGGGATCCGGTAAATAAAATGTTTATCCACGCCAGCGGAATCATGGTCCTCACGCCGGAGGGCCGCATCGCCCGCTATCTCTATGGAGTCGAGTTCGAGCCGAAGGACCTGAAACTGTCGCTGGTCGAAGCTTCGCACAACCGCATCGGGTCGGCGGTCGACCAAATCCTTCTGTTCTGCTATCACTACGACCCCAAGACCGGCAAGTACAGCGCCATGGTGCTCAGGCTCCTTCACATCGCTGCTGTAGGCACGCTGGTCGTCATGGGGTTGGCCCTGTTCTTCCTCTGGCGCCGCGATCTGCGCCGGCAATTCAAACAGAGCCGCGACCGAGGCGTGCAGGGCACGCCTGCTTCAGCACGTGAGGGAGCGGCCCTTCAGGAGAGGTCGCTATGATCGAAAGCTTCCGCCTCTGGCCCGATTCCGCCTCCTCGGTCGCCGGCGAGGTGAACGGCTTTTTCATCTGTATGATCTTCGTCTGCGGCATAGTCGCCATCGGCATTGCGGCGTTTCTCATTTACTCGGCGGTCCGCTACCACCGGAAAAATGAGAATGAAATGGGGTCGCAGAAACGGTATAACATTCCGGTCGAAGTTACTTGGACCGTCGTGCCGTTCATTCTCTTCATGGGGATGTTCATTTATGGCGCCAAGATGTACTTCGATATTGAACGCCCGCCGGACAACGCGATCAACATTTATGTGGTCGCCAAACAATGGATGTGGAAATTGCAGCATCCCGAAGGGCAAAGGGAAATCAATACACTGCACGTTCCCGTGGGGCAACCCGTAAAGCTCACCATGACGTCGGAAGACGCCATCCATAGCTTCTTCGTCCCCGCCTTTCGAATCAAGCAGGATGTCCTCCCGGACCGCTACACCACCATCTGGTTCAAGGCCACCCGGCCCGGCAAATATCACTTATTCTGCGCCGAATACTGCGGCACAAAGCACTCGGGCATGATCGGCTGGGTATATGCCATGACTCCGAAAGATTACCAGACCTGGCTCACACAGGGGGCTCCGGAGGGATCCCTGGCGTCCATGGGCGAAAAGTACTTTCACCAGTTCGGTTGCGCCAACTGCCATCACTTCAGCAGTCAGGGGCGCTGCCCGGATCTGCGCAACCTCTATATGCGGCCCGTGCAAATCTCAACCGGAGAAACGGTCACGGCGGATGATTCCTACATCCGCCAATCCATATACGACCCCAACGCAAAAATCGTCTACGGATTTCACCCCAACATCATGCCGAATTTCACGGGAGTTGTCTCCGAGGATCAGGTGCTCGCGCTGATTGCCTATATCAAAGCATTGGGCCCGCAGCCGGGAACGCAGGAGCCATCGAGTTCGGGATCGGCCCCCAAAGGGTACGAAACGCAAAAAGGAATCGGGGGCCCGGGCGCTACCTCGATCTCACAATCGCAATGAAACCGAGTCGGAAGCGTAAGCAACCTAGATTGGAGCCTTTTTCATGATTCAAGCCATCGCCGTCGAACCCAAAAAGAACTACCTGAACGCCGAGCAGGGCCTCCTTTCCTGGCTGCTGACCACAGACCATAAACGCATCGGCATTCTATATACAATCTCCATCACTGCGCTCTTCTTTCTGGGCGGATTCTTCGCCCTGATGATGCGGCTTGAATTGCTCTCGCCTACCAACTGGCTGGTAAGCGCTGGAACGTATAACAAGCTCTTCACCATGCACGGCATCATCATGGTGTGGTTCTTTCTCATTCCGTCCATCCCGAACACGCTCGGGAACTTTCTGGTGCCCATGATGATCGGTGCCAAAGATCTCGCGTTCCCGAAGCTCAACTTACTTAGTTGGTATATCTTCATGGCCGCCGCCGGGGTTACGATTTATGCGTTGTTCCGCGGCGGAGTCGATACCGGATGGACATTTTACACGCCGTTTAGCACCACCTACTCCACCACGTACGTGACCACGGCGGCCATGGGAGTGTTCTTATCGGGATTCTCCTCCATCATCACCGGCCTGAACTTCATTGCAACCATTCATCGGATGCGGGCGCCGGGGTTAACCTGGTTCCGCCTGCCGATCTTCATTTGGTCGCACTATGCAACCAGCCTCATTCTCGTTCTCGCCACTCCCGTACTGGCCATAACTCTGCTAATGGTCGCCATCGAGCGCATATTTCAGGTGGGTATTTTCGATCCGGCCCTGGGCGGAGATCCTGTTCTGTTCCAGCACATGTTCTGGTTTTATTCCCATCCGGCGGTTTACATTATGGTACTTCCCGGCATGGCGGTGGTCAGCGAGATTGTTCCCATTTTTTCCCGTAAGCCGCTCTTCGGCTATCTGGCCGTGGCATTTTCCAGCATGGGCATCGCCGTTATCGGCTTTCTCGTGTGGGGACATCATATGTTCGTCGCGGGCGAGTCGGTCGAATCGGCCATGGCTTTTTCTCTTCTCAGTTACTTCGTTGCGATTCCCTCCGCCATTAAGGTCTTTAACTGGACGGCCACCATATACAAGGGATCGGTCTCCTGGGATACGCCCATGCTGTATGCAATTGGCTTCATCGGTTTATTTACGATCGGCGGAATGACGGGACTGTTTGTTGCGGCGCTCGGGTTCGACGTTCATGTTACCGATACTTATTTTGTCGTCGCGCATTTCCATTACATCATGGTGGGTGGAACCGTGATGGCCTTTCTGGGCGGGGTGCATTATTGGTGGCCGAAGATCAGCGGCAAAATGTATCCGGAAGGATTGGCCCGGCTCTCCGCTCTCATCGTATTTCTCGGCTTTAACTTGACCTTCTTCCCCCAGTTTGTCCTCGGATACCTCGGGATGCCGCGGAGATACGCCGCCTATCCGCCCGAGTTCCAATTACTGCACATATTTTCAACAGCGGGCGCTTCCATTCTAGGTGTTGGCTACGTTTTGCCGCTCTGCTACTTACTCTGGTCCTGGAAATACGGCCGTATCGCGGGTCCGAACCCCTGGCGGGCGACCGGCCTCGAATGGAAAACATCCTCACCGCCGCCCAAGCACAACTTTGAAGCGACCCCGGTTGTCAACTCTCGCCCCTACGATTTCGAAGCCATGGCAGAGGAGCTGAATCTTGTCCGACCCCGCTAGTCTTCTAGTTCGTGAGCACTTCGCCACCTCCGAACAGCAGCGGGAGACCGCCAGCATCGGCATGTGGGTGTTTCTGGCCAGTGAAGTCATGATGTTTGGCGGGCTGTTCATGGCCTATACCGCGTATCGCGTTCTCCACCCCCACGGATTTCACGCCGGAAGCGAAGAGATGGATATTGTCCTGGGGTCCATCAACACGGCTGTCTTACTAAGCAGTAGCGTCCTGTTGGCGCTCGCCGAACACAGCATTCAACGAGGCCGCCAACGTGCCATGTGCCTGCTGCTCATCGGTACTATGATCCTCGGATGCCTGTTCCTCGGTATTAAGTTCACCGAATACGTCGAGCATTATCAGGCGCACAAGGCGCCCGGTGTCTGGTTCGAGTATGGTGGCCATGGCGAGAGCGGATACCAGATGTTTTTTGTGTTTTACTTCATCATGACCGGGCTTCACGCGGCCCATATGGTCGTCGGAATCCTGATCCTGGCAGGCTTGCTGTTTCGCGCCTGGCTCGGCCGGTTTACGGCGGAGTACCACAACCCGATCATGATGGGCGGTATCTACTGGAATTTCATCGATATCATCTGGATTTTCTTATACGCGATCTTCTATCTTCCGGGGTTGCACAAATGAAGGAACCGGCAGCGCGAGCTTCGCTCAAAAGCCTGATATTTACCTGGGTGGGTCTGCTCGGTCTGACGTTGATCAATACTCTCATTGCCTTTGTCGATCTGGGAATCTGGAGCCCCGTAATTGCGGTGGTACTAACGGTCACCATGGCCGCCCTCATTGTCGCATTCTGGATGCACGCGCTCTACGAATCCAAGGTGGTCTGGATCGTGATTGCCGGTGCTGTGATCTGGTTCCTGATTCTGATCGCGGGCACCATGAACGACTACATCACCCGCAGTTGGCTTCCGTTTCCGGGGAAGTGAAAAATAATTCGTTCCTTTTCCTCAATAAGATACAGCCGAATTTTCGATTCCGGTGCAACGCTTCGTGCGAGCCTCGGGGCGCATGAGCCTAAAACCGTTTAAGTACAGTCTCCCCTCCCGAAAACTCACGCGTTCCGACCAGGACGCCGCTTCGCTCGATGCGCTCAAAGCCGAGCTTCGCGCCGAGCACCAACCCGCGAACACCACCGAAGAAATGCTCGTCAACGAAATAGCCGAGCAGTTCTGGCGCCTGCGCCGCGCCCGCGCCTTCGAAGCGAACCTGCTCGACGGCAGTGACTTCATCATCCCCCATGTCGACGCCGTCCAGCGCATAGCCGCCTCCGCCGAGCGTGGTCTGCACAAAGCCCTCGCCGCTCTCCGCCGGCTACAAAAAGACCGTGGCTTCGTTCCACAAAAAGAGCAGTCTGGCTCCGTTCCGCAAAAACAGAACCGCGACCGTCAGGGAGCGGCCGAGCTAGCCGCTCCCTCTGGCTTCGTTTCGCAAAAACCCGAACCCGCCCTCCAACACTCCGCCTGACGCGCTGTAGCGCACGCTTCAGCGTGCCGCCGTGGGCTTCAGCCCACGGGAGCTCTTTGAAATCCGAATAACTTTTCTTTCTGCCGCGCCAGTAGTGTGTCTTCAGAACCGCGCCAGAACCGAGATCGCCGCCGCCAGGAGGCACACTGCAACCGCGCCGATCATCAATGTCGCCATCGCGCGATTGATATGGGAACCCTCCTGATCCTCTAACCGGATGCCGACCACCGGCGCCGGTCCCGAATGAGGACGCTCTGAATCGTCCTTCGGCGCTTGTGCCGCTTGCGGCGGCATCTCGATCACCCGTTTAACTCGCGGCTCGATCAGGCCAGCCCGGTACTCCAGCTCTTTCGTAAGACCCACCATCAGCAAAGGGCCATCTGTCTCGGAAACGGCCCCAATGTATTGCCGCGGGATCCAAAGCTCGTTACCCGTGCGCGAATTAACCACTTGAACCTCGGTCCAGGAGCCGGAGCCTAGCAGCCACTCATTCGGCTCGGCATTTCGAATCGGAGGATAGAACAAAAATCGGCGGAGTCCGATATAGTCGAGCGGCGATGGCACCAGCGGCGCTGACATTTGGTTCAAGTGTAACCCGGCTCGATGCGGATGGGTTTGTTCCTCATCCACCCATGGCTTAAAATAGAAGAGGTCTACACGCCTGCGACAGGATTTTGCCGTTTGACGTCTCCAACTGTTCTCGAACCAACAATGGATGCCCAGGCCGAAGCCAGGCGTTCCTTTCTTCTTGTATTTTCCTGTACTTTGATCGGCGCGCTTGCGCAGATCTTTGTGAAAGAAGGGACGTCGCAACTGGGCGCGCACCTCACCTTGAGTCAAGTGGCGCGCCACCCGACTCTGATCGTCGCCTTCTGCCTCGGGGTTATTTCGAATCTGAAGCTGTTTATCGGGTACTGCATGTACGGGGTGAATACTTTCCTCATGGCGCTCGCTCTGAAGGGACGCGAACTCTCCCGTCTTTACCCGATCATTGCTTTAACTTACGTCTGGGTAACACTGTTGTCGCTGTTCTTATTACCGGGCGAACATATGAACTTTTTCCGGTCCGTCGGGATTGCCTTCATCGTTGGGGGCGTCTCTATTCTGGGGATGAAGAAGTAACCAGGAGCCGCGATGCAAACCCCGCTTAGTTCTATCATTCTCGTCCTCTTCGGGTCGTTTATTGGTTCGTTTGGCGCCGTATTTTTGAAGCTTGGCGCCGAACACATGCAGGGAAGTCTCCGTCGTCTCTTGAATAATTACTGGCTGGCGACAGGAATCGTACTGTATCTCCTATCCTCGGTCTTTTACATGATGGGTGTGGCGCAAGGCGAGCTTACTGTGCTTTATCCAATGGTCTCCATTGGATATATCTGGGCCATCCTGTGGGCGCGTTTGTTCTTCAAAGAACCATTTACCCTCGCGAAGATCGGCGGCTTGGTAATGATCATCTTCGGGGTCGCCCTGATTAACTTTGGTAACGCTTAACCCCGACGTGCGCCTGCCACGTTTCCAGAAAATTCTTCAGAGCTTCCGGCTTGCGCCGGCGCGCCACAATACCAAGAACGGCTAGCACTGTCCAGACTAGAAAAGCGCCCGCAATCCAAATCCTGACGCCTTCACCCAGGAATACCGGCAACACCAACTGGACGGAAAACAAAATAAACATCGCCAGCGCTTCCCACCAGTCGAACTCCATATTTACGAGAAACGTCAGCGCCACCAGGCTCTGTCCGATCGTGAGCAGCAGTTCGGAGTCTTGTTCGGGGTCGAGGACAAACGTGGACGGAGCGCCCCGGCTCATGGAAAACACGACGGGCAGAACAGAGACCAATAATGTCCACTGGTTGATGTTACTGGAGGTAACATTCATGAGCGCCGTGGAAGCATTCTCCTCTTGTCGCGCGAAATAGAACGTGGAGGCCAGTTCCGGAAATTCAGAAATAACCGGCGCAAACCACTGGATGAAGAGAAAGCTCGGAATGCCGATCGCGGTCGCGACGGCGACCAAGCTCCCCAGAAACGGTTCCGCTGTGAAATAAATCAGCAGTCCCCCGACCAGAAAGCAAGCGGTGATGGCTCCGATGCGCCATCGCCGCGGCGCGAGCACGATGCTCCGTGGCACAACTTCCAGATCCTCAATGCCTTCGTTCTTTTCCGGCGGAAGCTTCGTCAGCAAAAATAGGTACGCAACATAGAAGGCGGTCAGAATACAGGCATCGTAAATCTCCAGCGTTCCTTTCCACCAGATCGCAATGGAGTAAAGCAGCGGAAATACCAGCGCGACCACTTCGACACTGTGATTGCGATGTAGCCGTATGGTGCGAAGCGGCTCTCCGGTGCGTTTCCGATGGACGATCGCAGCCGTCAGATAAATCAGCGGCCAGGCGAGTCCGGTGAGCAGGCGCAAAGCGCCGGTCAGGTTCGCGAGCATGAGAGTCGTCTCCTGTCTCCACGACAGCACTGCCTCCACAGCAAATTCCGGCAGCGTCTGCATCCAGGCGAGAATCGCCAGCGCGAATCCCTGCGCAACAAAGAACTGCGCGGATTCGGCGCCCCATGTGATAAGTACGGAGGCAAGCAGAATGCACGGCGTGGTCCACAGCGCGGCCCACGGACTGGACTGCTGCAAGGTTGGGTTTGCCGCCAGCAGCAGCGCAAATCCGGCCACCGGGCTGGCCGCCCGAGCCAGTGCGTTAATTGAAAGTGAGGTCAGCATCCAGTCCGTCGCGAGAGCAAATAATCACCGAGTGCTTTTCAAAGGCGGACGATTTGCAAGGAAAATCCGTCCGGTAGTGAGCGCCGCGGCTCTCCTCGCGCCCCAGCGCCGCGCGCAAAATCATCCCGCCCACTTGGTACATATTCCTGAGCTCGAAGTCGGCGCGTCCGGGCGATTCGAGCGAGCGCCCGATCCGCGACCGGAGCTTGTTATATGCGGCCGACAATTCGGGGCCACTGCGCAAAATTCCACAGGAGTTCCAGGCGAGCGCGCGAATCTCTCGCTCCGTGATTGCCGGAAACGAGATAGCCGGAGCAACCATGTTGTCGGATGCCTGCAACTTGGAGAGCGACGCCATGGCCTGGCCGGCACGCGCGCCAAACACGACGCCTTCGAGCAGCGAGTTACTCGCCAGCCGGTTTGCTCCGTGGACACCCGTACAGGCCACTTCGCCCGCCGCATACAGCCGGGGAATACTAGTCTGACCGAGCAGGTCCGTCCGAACACCGCCCATGGCGTAATGCGCCGCGGGACGCACCGGAGCGGGAGTCGTCTCCAAATCGACTCCGTAATGCAAACACGTCTCGTAGATCCGCGGGAACCGTTCCCGGACGAAGCCGCGCGGCAGATGAGTCAGGTCGAGAAACGCGCTGGAATCTCCGCTGGTGCGCATCTCCATCACAATCGAGCGTGCCACCACATCGCGCGGGGCAAGTTCCTTCATCGGGTGATAGCGCTCCATGAAACGCTCGCCGCTGGCGTTCCGCAGATAGGCTCCTTCGCCGCGCAGTGCTTCGCTGAGCAGAAAACGCGGCGCCGAAGGAACATACAACGCCGTGGGGTGAAACTGAACAAACTCAATATCGGCAATAGCCGCGCCCGCGCGATACGCACAGGCGACTCCGTCGCCGGTTGCGACATCGGGATTGGTGGTGTTCTCGAATACACGTCCCAGTCCTCCCGTCGCCAACAAAACCCCGCGCCCTTGTACTCGAATGGGAGAATGCGTCTCCTGATCGAGGGCCAACACGCCCGCCGCTGCGCCGTTTCCATCCAGTAAAAAGTCGGTGACCGCTGCGAAACTATGCAGCGTAATGTTTTCGAACGAGGCCGCGCGTTGCCGGAGCGTCCGGACGATTTCGCGTCCGGTCGAATCGCCGTGCGCATGCAGAACGCGGCGGCGGCTGTGCGCTCCTTCGCGCGCGAAAAGGAGGTTCGGACCTTCGCGGTCGAATGCCGTTCCCCACTCGATAAGCTGCTCGATTGCGCCGGGCGCTTCTTCGACTAATGTCCGGACCGCTTCGGGGTCGCACAACCCATCGCCTGCGAGCAGCGTGTCCTGTTCGTGCAGCTCGATTTCGTCGTCGTCGCTCAGAGCTGCCGCGATTCCGCCCTGTGCGTATTCCGATGAAGACTCGCTCAAGCTGTCCTTTGCGATCACCAAAACGCGTCCCGCGCGAGCAAGCTCAATCGCGGCACGCAGGCCCGCAATCCCCGCGCCCACCACTATAAAGTCGGTCCGAATATGTTCATGATAAAGCAAGGTCTTGTCGAGAAACTCCTGCCTTGCTTGCCTCGTCTACAAAAACATGTCTCGCATATTCTGTTGGTGCAGCTTTTTGTGTGTGCTGTCTTCCACTGCGTTCGCGCAATTCCCGCTGTCGGTTGGCATCAAAGGCGGAGTCAGTTTGACGGACGCATATCAAAACGACAGCTATTCCGTAAGCACTCCATTTCTCGGCAGCAGCACGTTTCGTTATTTCTCGGATGCGAAGGATTACATTGTGGGGCCTTTTGTCCAATTACGATTGCCCCTGGGCCTCGCTGTCGAAGCCGACGGTCTCTATCGGCCTCTTAGTTTCGCGAGCAAAACGACATTGCCAAACCTGAACTACGGATTTTCCTCGCGCTTCGTAACGTGGGAATTTCCCATCCTTGCTCAATATCGCTTCCGATTTCCGATCGTGAGTCCTTATATCGAAGGCGGTCCTTCCTTCCGCACCACCACGGCGAACACCAAATACCTGTCAAACGAAGGTCTGGCCTTCGGCGCGGGCGTCAGTATCCATGTTCTGCTCTTCCGTGTTTCTCCCGAAATCCGATACACACATTGGGACAGCGACGCGAGCGCCATTGCCGCCACCGGCGTGCCCGCCTATTCGAACCAGAACCAAGTCGAATTTTTGGTCGGCGTTGCATTCTGAGGATCTCCGATAATGAATTTTCAGAATTATGATCGGGTATTTGCGGGGAAAGGTCCTTGAAAAGCAGCCAAATCAGGTAATTTTGGAGACTGCCGGGGTTGGCTACGATGTGCAGATCCCCATTTCGACGTACACTTCGCTGCCGGATGTCGGCGGCACAGTCGCGCTGCGAATCTACACGCATGTCCGTGAGGATGCGCTCGTCTTGTTTGGATTTGCGACGCCGGAAGAAAAGGCGCTGTTCGAGCGCTTGATTTCAGTCAGCGGTATCGGCCCTAAGCTCGCTGTGACCGTGCTTTCCGGCGTCACAAGCTCGGATCTGGTCACCGCGATTCGAAATGGCGATGTGCAGCGGTTGATTCGAATCCCGGGTGTGGGTAAGAAAACAGCGGAGCGGATCGTTCTGGAGTTAAAAGATAAAGTCGCTGCCGTGGACGCCGCCGGCAAGCCGGTGCCGGGTGCAGAGGCCGAACCGGCATTCAGCGGGCTCGATCGCGACGTTCTCTCCGCCTTGCAGAATCTCGGCTGTTCGCGGCCTTCCGCCGAAGAGGCTGTGCGCAAGGTGAAAGAGCGCGGCGCTCCGGAATCGTTCGAGCCTTTCTTCCGTGCGGCGCTTGCGCTGGTGCGTTAACGTGGAGTTGGGATGCGCCCCGAAGGAGTAATCTCGCCGGCAGTGCAGGAGGACGAACGGCAGTTTGAGGCCGCATTAAGACCCACGCGCTTGGCCGATTTCGCGGGGCAGCCACACGTTCGCGAACAACTCGCGATTGCGATCGAAGCCGCTAAGCGGCGCGGCGAGGCCATGGATCACGTGCTGCTCTGTGGCCCCCCGGGTTTGGGAAAAACGACGCTCGCGGGCATCATCGCGCAGGAGCTATCCGTTGCCCTCGACCAAACGGCCGGCCCGGTGCTGCAGAAGAAGCTCGACCTGACTGGCATTCTAAGCAATGTAAGAAAACGCCAGGTCTTCTTCATCGACGAGATCCATCGCCTGCTCCCGGACATAGAAGAAATCTTGTATTCAGCGCTGGAAGATTTCCGCCTCGACATCCTGATCGGCACGGGCCCGGGCGCTCGCACGCATTCCATTTCGTTGCCGCACTTCACCGCGGTCGGAGCCACCACGCGCCAAGGGCTGCTGAGCGCGCCTTTGCGCGGCCGCTTCGGGATCGTGTTACGGCTCGATCCGTACGATGAGGGGACCCTGGCAACCATCGTGGAACGCTCGGCCCGGCTGCTTGAAATAGAAACCACGTACGAGGCGGCGCGCGAGATAGCGCGCAGAGGACGCGGAACACCGCGTATTGCAAACCGACTGCTTCGCAGAGTCCGCGATTTTGCCCAGGTGCGGGCAAACGGCCGGATCGATCATGAGGTCGCGCAAGCCGCGCTGGATCTCCTGAAGGTCGATCGCTATGGCCTGGATGAAATCGATCAGAAGATCATGAACACGATCGCGGTGAAGTACGGCGGCGGCCCCGTCGGGCTGAGCACCATTGCTGCCTCCATCGACGAACAGGCCGATACGATAGAGGAAGTCTACGAGCCATATCTGATGCAGCTCGGCTTTTTGGACCGGACACCTCGCGGCAGAGTCGCCACTGACCGCGCGTTCGATTACCTGAAAATTGCGCGGCGCCGGTTCGCCGGAATGCAAAACCCGCTGTTCGACTAGATGCGCACGGCGTATCTCTCGCTTGGATCAAACTTAGGGGACCGGCGTGGCAATCTGGAGATCGCGCTAGAAGCTCTGGAGAGAGAAAGAGTCCATGTGATCCAGCGATCGTCCATCTACGAGACAGAGCCGCAGGATGTGAAAAGCCAGCCGTGGTTTCTGAACATTGTCGTTCTGTGCGAAACAACGTGTTTTCCCATCCAGTTACTCGGGCTTTTACAAAGAGTAGAGCGGGAAATGGGCCGGGTTCGTCACGGCGTGGCGCGCCGCGGCCCTCGATTGATCGACATCGATATTCTGCTGTTCGGCAATGCCGTTATGGAGACTTCGGCGCTGGTGATACCGCATCCGCGCATGTTCGAGCGGCGCTTCGTCCTCGAACCCTTGTTGGAAATCGCTCCGGATTTGAAGCATCCGGAAACGAAGGAACCCGTGAGCCGGTATCTTAGCCGGGTCAAGGAGCAGAAGATCCGGAAACTTTAGGCCATGGATGTGCTTTGGCTACTCCAGCCATCTCGCGGATAAACGCGACCTCTGCGGCGCGATAAGCGTCCCCATTCTGGCGGAAAATGTCGTGGAACCACATCGCGGGTTGATGATTCACATACGGATGCTGCCACGAATCCCAGGGCAAATACGTTTGTGACTTTCCGGCGACGAAACCCCAGTTAATCGCGCCAACTTTGAACTCCTTCGCAATGGGAAGGATCGTCTCGAAAGTGCTACCAAGGGGCCGCGCCATATACTCGGTGCAAATAATCGGGCGGTTATACTGCTGTAGCCATTTCACCTCGGCTTCGAATTGCGCGGCCGGCTCGTAGTTATGGAACGAGATAATGTCCGAATTATTCAGTTGTATCTTCGCCATGGGAGAAAGCGTATTAGGCTTGGCCGGGTTTTCGCGCCAAATACCGCTGGTTAAGGGCTGCCGTGGATTCGCCGATCGCGCCCAGGCGAACGCTTGGGGCAACAGCGCCAGAACAAGCTGAACCTTGTTAGCCGGCTCCTTGAAACGCGCACCGTTGGTGTTATCCGGCTCGTTCCAGATATCCCAGGCAAGCACGCGGCCGTCTTTTCCAAAGGCGCCCACAACGCCTTGCACATAGCTCTTCAGCCGCGGATACTGTGCGGGGTCTGTCAGCGCCTGCGCACCGGGGCTCTGCACCCATTGCGAGTTATGAACGCCTGGCGTCGGTTTGGGTTGCGGGCCGAGATGCGGATTTGGGTTCCAGCAGGAATCGAAGAGGACAAAGATAGGCCGGATCTGGTGTCTGTTGCAGAGATTCAGGAATGTGTTAATCCGCTGCTTGAATCCTTCCGGGTCTTGTTTCCAAAGCAGGTCGTGCAGGAAAACTCGCATCGTATTCAGGCCCAGCCATTGCGCCCAGCCCAATTCCTTATCGATACGCTTCGGATCGAACGTGTCCGCTTGCCACATTTCCAGTTCATTAACGGCATAGGACGGCAAATAATTGCTTCCGACGAGCCATGGCTGGCCGGCATACCATTGATTGGCTCCTTGCATGGTCCAGAGCCTGGGAGTAGGCTGTGGAGCTGCAGGGCGGACCGCAAGAAACAGCAACGGACAAAGGGCAAGCAGGAAAGCGCGTCTCTTCATGTGAGCTGAACCAATTTTACTGTGCCAAAATCATGCTCGTATGAGAACGGCTTCGGCCATCCTGCTCTCTGCGTTGCTTTGCTTGTATGCAGGCGCGCAGACTGCCTCGACATTCCGGAATCCGCTGCTTCCTTCCGGCGCTGACCCGTGGGTGACGTACAAAGATGGCTATTACTACTACATGAACACCACAGGCGTCAATCTGACTGTCTGGAAAACGCACGATGTCACCGATCTGCGAGACGCTGCAAAAAAGATAGTCTGGACTCCTCCACCTACCGGCCCTTATTCGCATGATATCTGGGCTCCGGAAATTCACTTTGTCCAGGGTAAATGGTATATCTATTTCGCCGCCGATTCAGGTACAAATGAAACGCATCGTATCTGGGCAATAGAGAACTCGTCGTCCGACCCGCTCACCGGAAGCTGGACCTTCAAAGGACAACTTACAGATAAATCCAATAAGTGGGCCATCGATCCATCGGTTTTCGAGAACCATGGAAAGCTGTTTGTCATTTGGTCCGGCTGGCCTGGAGATCAGAATGGTACGCAGAATATCTATATCGCTCGACTGAAGAACCCCTGGACCGTCGAAGGAAAACGGGCCGAGCTATCCACACCGCAGTATCCCTGGGAAGAAGTGGGCGATCTGGGGAACGGCAACCCTCCACATGTCAACGTAAATGAAGGGCCCGAAATGCTAAAGCACGATGGTAAGCTGTTCCTCATTTACTCCGCGAGCGGCTGCTGGACGGACCATTACGCGCTCGGCATGCTGGAGGCATCCGCCACAAGCAACGTAATGAAACCTTCATCCTGGACTAAGTTCGACCACCCGGTCTTCTCGGAATCGCCCGCAGCGCACGCCTACGGGACCGGCCATAACGGATTTTTCAAATCGCCGGACGGAACCGAAGATTGGATCATTTATCACGCCAATCCTGAGCCTCACGAGGGATGCGGGAGAGATCGCTCGCCCCGCGCTCAACCCTTCACCTGGAATACAGACGGAACGCCGAATTTCGGAACGCCCGTCCCACTGAACAAGCCCATTCAAAAGCCATGATGAACCGGCGTGAATTCCTCGGAACACCCCTGGCCCTTGTCGCACTGGCCCAGGAGCCTTCAGCGACTTTTCCAAGCAGGCCGCGGGAGCGGCTCGCCGTGTCGACTTATCCTTTCCGCTCGATTATCGGCTCCGGTGGGTCGAAGATGTCTCTCGCCCAATTTGCCCAAAGCATCCCGGAAAGGTTCAATGTGCACGGAATTGAGCCTTGGAGCCGTCATTTCGAATCCACCGAGCCCGGCTATGTGCGCGACTTGAGCAGCTCTTTCAAGAAGGCCGGGCTGCGTGTCGTGAATATTCCGTGCGATGTTCACGTACAGCTCTGCTCGGGCATCGAGGGACGAACGGCAGGTCTGGACTGTATCACAAGTGGGTCGAAGTGGCGATCCTGCTTGGTTCGCCGAGCATTCGCGTCCACGTGCCGCAAGGCAAAATCAGCGATGACATCAGTTGTGCTGTAGATAGCTTGAAATCCCTGGCGGAATACGGCGCGCAGAAGAATATCGTCATCAATCTTGAAAACGACGATCCTGCGAGCGAGAATCCATACTGCGTTCTGAAAGTGATCGAAACCGTAAATAGTCGCTACCTTCGCGCTTTGCCGGATTTTTGTAACTCCCGGCAGTTAGGCGATGAAGCATACAACGACAAAGCTCTAGCCGCGCTTTTTCCGCACGCGTATGACATCAGCCATGTAAAGGACATGGAGACGGGTGAGAAAGGAAAGGTTTGGCGGGTGGATGTGGACAGAATCTTCACGATCGCCAAACGCGCGGGATATCGCGGCTATTTCTCGATGGAGTGGGAAGGCCTAGGCGACCCCTATGACGGAACCCGTCATCTCATCGAGCAGAGCGCAACGGCTCTAAGTTAGTGAAGTTCAACAACTCTTCCGGACTAGCAATCAGCAGATCCGGCCGGTCTACCTGAAACGCTTGCGGCTGAAAGCCCCACGCGACGCCGCAACTACGTACGCCTGCATTGCGCGCTGTTTGCACATCCACTCCGCTGTCGCCCACCATCAAGGTCTCAGAAGCCTGCTCTTTGGCTTCATTCATTAGAGCAATAAGCCCGATCGGGTCCGGCTTTTTGCACGCGAAGCTATCCCCACCATAAATGCGGAAAAAGTGCGATTGCAGTCCAAGCGCGGCAATGATGTCCGAACTGATACGCACCGGCTTATTGGTCAGCACGGCGAGTTTGTGCCCAGCGGCCGAGAGACTTTGGATCAGTTCTTCGATCCCGGGATACAGCTTCGTATGCTCTAGCGCATGGACACGGTAGAACTTCAGAAAATACGTGAGCGCTTCGGCGGCTAGCTCCTCGGACGCTTCCTGTCCGATCGCCCGGCGCACCAGCACCGCCGCTCCGTTCCCGACATAGGAGTAAATGAGGCCGGGATCAAGTGGAGGCATTCCCAGATATTCGCGCGTGGCGTTCATCGAAATTGCCAGGTCGGCGCTGGAATCGATCAGCGTCCCGTCCAGGTCGAAAATAATCAGCAAATAGATTTCCTTAGCGAGCGGTCAGGCTTCGGTCTCGTGGCGGTTGGCAGGCGCGGCCCACAGGTGCTTCAGATTCTGCATCTGCTGGCCGTAGGCGTCCTGCAACTCCCGCGGCGCGATGCTCACTAACCATAATGACAACTCGCTCGCGTAAGGCAGAACGCGAGAGCGCGCCAGGAAGGTGGGATTGGGAGAAGGAGAGAAGGCAACCAGGATATCGGCGAGCGCGGCAATGACCAGCACGCCGCGAACGAAGCCTGCGACGCCTCCCAGAAAGTGATTGAACCAGGAAAGGCCGATCCGGCGGAACAGGCCCGAGAGCAGCGCCGAGAGCAGGCTTCCCAAAATTAAGACTCCGCCGAAAATCGCCAGGAACCCCAACACGTTGGCCACAGTGGAGCTGCTGACGTAGGGCATCAGTTTTGCGCCCACGATTCGATAACACCAAAAACCCAGGACACAACCGAACGCCGTCGCGGCCAAGCCGATCACCACGCGCGCCAGCCCGGCCCGCAGTCCGGTGAAGACCGACACAAACAAAATGACGAGCAGAGCGACGTCGAACCAGTTCAGAGGCGTCATACTTTCTTGCTATTGGAGCTGGACTCCGCGAGCGTCCGGCCGGTCAGCCGCCAATACGCCTCCTGGTACTTTTCGCTTGTTTTTCGTACCACTTCTTCGGGAAGCGCAGGAGCGGGAGGCCGTTTGTCCCAATCCAGGGTCTCCAGGTAATCGCGCACATATTGCTTATCGAAGGAAAACTGCGGGCCTCCCGGCTCGTAAGTATCGGCGGGCCAGTAGCGGGAAGAATCGGGAGTCAGCACTTCGTCTGCCAGCACCAGTTCGTTGTTGACGAAGCCGAACTCGAACTTCGTGTCCGCAAGGATGATGCCGCGCTGCAGAGCGTAGTCGGCCGCACGCTGGTAAATTGTCAACGTCAGATCTCGCAACCGCCCTGCCAAATCGAGCCCCAGGCGGTTCACCACGTAACGGAACGGCACGTTTATGTCATGGCCGGTCTGGGCTTTTGTTGCGGGGGTAAAAAGCGGCTCCGAAAGCCGCTCTCCGTTACGCAGGAAGTCGGGTAGGGGAATACCGCAGACCGAGCCCTGCGAAAGGTACTCCTTCCAGCCGGAACCGGCCAGATATCCCCGAGCCACACACTCGATCGGGATCATGTCGGCCTTTTTTACTAGCATGGACCGGCCCGCGAGCGTTTCTTCATACTTGGCCAGCTTTCTCGGGTAGGCCTTGAAATCCGCTGTAAGCAGATGCGACTGAACGGTATCCTTCAAAAAGTCGAACCAGAAGAGTGACATCTGGGTCAGAATTCGCCCCTTACAGGGAATGCCGCTGCCCAGAATGCAATCGAAAGCCGAAATCCGGTCCGAGGCCACGAACAGGAGGCAATCGTCCAGTTCGTAAACGTCCCGCACCTTCCCGCGCGCACGGAGGGGCAGCGGTAGATGGGTCTCCAGGAGCACTTCATCCAGGCACATACCAGATTTGAGTATCCCAGAACGACGGGAAGCGCGATGGCCGCGGCGGCGGAGTGTCAGGCAGTGGCCAAGGCGCGTTTTGGCGCGTAGCATTTCCGTTTGAGTAGTGGGCGGCGAAACTGCCTCCTCTCCCGGGTGCGGCCCCCCTTTTTTTCTTCTCTGGATACACTAGTGTGGATGGCAGTTCCATACCGCTTTGCGGTTTGCAATGAGATCTTCCAAGGAGTTCCATTCGCCGAGGCGTGCAAGCAGGTTCGATCGTTAGGCTATGACGGCCTGGAGATCGCCCCCTTCACTCTCGGCGAAGATCCCGCCGCACTCGCTGCGGACCAGCGGGCGGAATTGGCCAGGATCATGAAGGGAGAAGGGCTGGAATTCGTCGGCCTGCACTGGCTGCTGATGGCTCCCGAAGGGTTGCATATCACCTCGCGAGACGAAGCAGTCCGCAGGCGAAGTTGGGAATATGTGCATAAATTCATCGACCTCTGCGCGGAGCTGGCGGGGGCCGAATCTGCGAATCACGGCGTGCTCGTGTTTGGATCGCCCAAGCAACGTGCCGCCGTCGACGGCATATCGCCCCGCGAAGCGACGGATATTTTTACCCACGAACTGGCCCATGCGGCACCTCATGCAGAATTGCGGGGTGTAAAGCTGCTGGTGGAAGCTTTGCCCGCAAATCAAACGAATGTGGTGAATTGCCTGTCCGACGCCGTATGCATCGTCAAGCAGATCGGCAGTCCCGCGGTGCAGACCATGTTCGATACGCACAATGCGGTGGACGAAAAGGACGCCCACACTGAACTCGTTCGAAGGTATTTACCTTACATCCAGCATGTCCATGTCAACGAAATCGACGGCCAGGAGCCCGGGATGGGGGATTATGCGTTTGGCCCTTTGCTGACGGTCCTGGCCGAATTGAATTATTCGGGATGGGTATCGGTGGAGGCGTTCGATTTTAGCCGCAGTCCGCAAGACATTGCCAAGCGCGCCATCGATCACCTGAAAGCAGCTTTACCGGAGACAGCTCAAACAGTTCTATGAATCGCTATGTTGTAACGGGCGGCGCCGGGTTCATCGGTTCCGCTCTGGTGAGGGGATTACTCGCCCGGGGCCATCGCGTCCATGTGATCGATAATCTGGCGACCGGCAATCTGGACAACTTGGAAGAAGTGGCGGACCAGATCACGGTACATGAGTTCGATATTCGCGATTACGCCCGCATCGCTCCGGTTTTGGCCGGGGCTTACCGGGTTTTCCATCTAGCGGCGCTGCCGTCGGTTCCGAAATCGATTCTCGATCCGGTGCCGAGCCATGAGGCCAATATTGATGGCACTTTTAACGTGTTCCGTGCCGCAGCCGAAGGCAAAGTAGGGCGTGTGGTTTACGCGGCGTCTTCCTCGGCTTATGGCGATACGGTAGAGCTTCCGAAGGTGGAAGCCATGTCGCCCAAGCCCAAATCGCCTTATGCCGTGCAGAAGCTGTTAGGCGAATACTATGCCAGCGTGTTTTCGGAGTGCTTCGGGCTCGAAACCGTGTCCCTGCGCTTTTTCAACGTGTTCGGGCCGCGGCAGGACCCGACCAGCGTTTACTCGGGCGTGCTCTCGATTTTCCTCACCTGTCTGATTGAACGTCGCCCGCCGACCATCTACGGAGATGGAGAACAATCGCGCGATTTCACCTATGTGGAAGACGTCGTGGAGCTGCTATTAAAGGCTTCCGAGGCCAGCGGCGTCTCCGGGAAAGTCTTCAATGCGGGCAATGGAAACCGCTACACGCTGAACCAGACCTGGCAATTGCTTCAGCAAATCGAGGGGATTGACTTGCCGGCGAACTACGGGCCGCCGCGCGCGGGCGATGTAAGGGACTCGCAGGCCGACACGACGGCTGCGGTCCGGGAATTAGGGCATGCTCCTCGATTCACATTTGAGCAGGGACTGCGGCTCACGCTCGCTTGGTATCGCGCGAATCTGGCGCGCACACAGCCGGGTATCCGTACGGGCGCTAATCTGGTCTCGTAGCCTCAGGCGGAACCGGCGGCAACTCCCGTGAACGATTCATTTCGGCTTGGCAGGGACGGTATTTACCGGTGCGATGCCTTTCAGCAATTCGTGTGGCAAAAGCACGGATTCGGCACACGTCTCGGTAGCCCCGGCGCCGATATCACGCTCCGGCAGGTTCACTCCAACTGCGTACATAACGCGCACGGCCTGAAAGATCGCGAACGGGAAGGCGATGCCTTGATCACGGATGACATCGGGAAAAGCATCGGGGTCCGCACGGCGGATTGCGTTCCCATTTTGCTGGTTGACTCCCGCACGCGTGCGGTTGCGGCTGTGCACGCAGGCTGGCGCGGTACGCTCGCGCAGGTCGTCAGGCAAACTATCGAAAAGATGGGTTACGATTTCGGGACTGAGCCGGGCGACCTTCACGCGGCCATGGGGCCCTGTATCCGTGGCTGTTGTTACGAGGTGGGAAAAGACCTCGCCGAGCAGTTCGCATCGTATTTTCCGGATTGGGATCCAGGGGCTACAAAACACCTCCTCAACTTGCCTCAGGCGAACCAGCTTCAGATGGAGGCCGCCGGAATTCCGGCCGCGCATATTTACGACATCCGCCTGTGCACCACTTGCGAAACCGGGCAGTTCTATTCCTATCGCCGCGAACCCGAGAATCCGGGCCGGATGGTAGCGTCCATTTGCCGGCTGGCGTAAACCGCCTCCTTTCTTTGCTCCATTTCCAGTGCCAAGTTCGTCTACGCGATGGAATTTCCTGAAGGAGGATGCATGGACCGAACAGCAAAAGCGCAGTGGAAAGGCAATTTGAGATCGGGCACGGGGACGATTTCTTCGGCGAGCGGTGTTCTTTCGAATACCCAGTACTCATTTCGAGACCGCTTTGAACAGGGAACGGGGACGAATCCGGAGGAATTGCTCGCGGCGGCGCACGCGGCCTGCTTTTCCATGGCCTTATCGCTCATGCTGCAAAACGAAGGCCTGACCGCGGACACCATCGATACCACCTGCACCATCACGCTCGAAAAAGAGGGCGACGGATTCGCCATCAAGCGAAGCCATCTGGATCTGCGGGCGAGAATTCCCGGAGCGTCGGCCGACGCGTTCAACCGCGCAGCCAACGCCGCAAAGGAAGGATGCCCGGTATCAAAGCTCTACGATACCGAGATCACGCTGAACCCCAGACTCGAAAGTTGATTCCGCAACGTAATTATCCGGTTCGCTATCCGGCTTAACGTATCTGTGATTTTCAGGGCGCCTTGAGGAAGCGTCCAGGCGAAGAATGCAGGCCAAAGGCCTACTCGACACGAACGATCAACATAGGCTGGCCGTGGAGTAGGCCTTTGGCCTGCGAAATGCAAGCATCTTTGTCGTTCCAACAAATGCAACGGCCATTCAAGAGCCTAGGGCAATCCTTCTCTGTAAAAAAGACGGATTCTCCTGTTGCGCTCGACAAAATTCTGATAATATCTGGGGACGTAATCCAGACAGCCGAAAGACAGGAGCGGAGCAGCCGGAAAACTGCCCCTCCGGAGAGATGTAGGTAGAGGTCACACAAGCATGGCTCGAGAAAGCATTCAAAAGAAACTCACGCGCGTCCGTCCCCCACGCGTGCAAATCTCATACGACGTTCAGGTTGGCGACGCGATCGAGGTAAAGGAACTTCCCTTTGTCCTCGGCGTCTTAGGTGACTTCACCGGACAGCCTGAACAACCGCTCGAAAGGATGAAGGACCGGCGATTTGTCGACGTAACGCCGGAGAACTTCGACAGCGTGTTGGAAAGCATGAAACCGCATTTGGCGTTTGCGGTGGAGAACAAGCTGAGCGAAGATCGCGACGCGCAATTGAAAGTGGATTTGAAGTTTCGCAGTATGGAAGACTTCGAGCCAGAGCAGGTAGCGCGCCAGATCCGTCCATTGCGCGAGTTGCTCGATTTACGCGGCAAATTGAGCGATTTGCGCGGAACGCTGCAAACCAACGAGAAGCTGGATCAGGTGTTGATGGACGCCGTCTCCAACACGGAAAAGCTGGAGAAACTCCGCTCCGAAATGGGATTGAGCGCTGAGAAAGAAGGAGAGGGCAAATGAGCGAAGTACAACAGGCAACTCCATCGGCAACCACCACCACTACGGCCGAACCCAGTCTACTCGATCAGATTGTCGAAGAAGGGCGGTTTGGAACCGAGCGCTCGTCTCAGGAACGCGGCAAGGATCTGATCAAGGAATTCCTCGCTCAGGTGTTGCAGGGCGAAGTTACGGTATCCCGCGATACCGAGGCAATGATCAATCAGCGCATTGCCCAGATCGATCATCTGGTCTCCATTCAGTTGAACGAGGTGATGCATCATCCGTCGTTCCAGAAGTTGGAGGCAACCTGGCGCGGATTGAAGTACACGCTGGATAGCAGCGAACTGACGCCGATGCTGAAGGTGCGCATTCTGAATGCCTCGAAGAAAGATCTGCTGAAGGATTTACAGCGCGCGCCGGAATTCGATCAAAGCGCTCTGTTCAAGAAGGTTTACGAAGAGGAATACGGCGTATTTGGCGGCGAGCCGTTCGGCGCGCTTGTCGGTGACTATGAGTTCGGCAAGCATCCGGAAGACATCGAGCTGCTCGAAAAAATTTCGCACGTAGCGGCTGCGGCGCACGCGCCATTCCTGACCGCGGCCGGGCCGGAACTGCTGAATCTCGATAGCTTCACCAACCTGGGCCAACCGCGCGATATCGGCAGAATTTTCGACAATACTGAATTCGCGAAGTGGAAGGGCTTCCGCGAGAGCGAAGATTCCCGGTATGTCGGGCTTTGCCTGCCGCACATTCTGATGCGCCTGCCTTACGGCAAGGACACCAAGCCAGTGGAAGGCTTCAACTACGAAGAAGCCGTGGACGGCACGGATCACAGCAAATATCTGTGGGGCAATGCGGCGTATGCCTTGGCCACGCGGCTGACCAATTCGTTTGCTCTGTACGGCTGGTGCGCTGCGATCCGCGGAGTGGAAGGTGGCGGCCTGGTGGAAGGACTGCCCGCTCACAACTTCCGCACCGATGAGGGCGATGTAGCCCTGAAATGCCCCACCGAGATCGCCATCACCGACCGGCGGGAAAAGGAATTGGCCGATTACGGTTTCATCCCGCTGGTGCATTGCAAGGGTACCGATTACGCGGCGTTCTTCAGCGTTCAATCTGCGCAAAAGCCGAAGCTCTACAACAAGGACGACGCGAACGCCAACGCCAGGCTGTCCACGCAACTGCCATATATTCTCGCGGTGTCCCGCTTTGCGCACTATCTAAAGGCGATGATGCGCGACAAGATTGGGAGTTTTACCTCCCGTTCCCAGTGTGAACGCTTCCTCAACGACTGGATTAATTCCTACGCAGTTGGGGTGGACGACGTCTCACCAGCAATTAAGGCGAAGAACCCTCTGCGCGAGGCCCGTGTAGAGGTGGTTGATATCCCCGGCAAGCCAGGTGCCTATCGTGCGGTCGCATTTCTACGCCCGCACTTCCAGTTAGATGAATTGTCTGTTTCGTTGCGTCTCGTCGCGGACCTTCCGCCACCCACACGGTAGTTACTGAACAGGCAGGTATTGGCGAATTAACCGGGTCGCGAGACCCGCGCAGTATAGGTGTATTCAAAGGAGCACAAATATGGCAGTTGAGATTTTCTTGAGATTGGATGGGATTAAGGGCGAGTCCACGAAGAACGGAGCTGTCGATCAGATCGAAATCTTCAGCTTCAGCAACGGGGCATCCAATCCCTCCAGCGTCGCGTTCGGTACCGGCAGCGGTGCGGGAAAGGTGGATTTGAGCAGCATTTCACTACAGAAGCAGCTCGATAAAGCTTCTCCGCTGCTGTTCCTGGCTTGCTGTAAAGGAACACACATCGCCACGGGTACGATGATTGTGCGTGAGGCGACCGGTGGAGACACGACTCAGACGTACTTTCAGTACGACATGAAGGAAGTGTTCATCGACAGCATCAGTTGGGGCGGCGCGGCCGGCGGCGGCAAGCCGTCCGAGTCGCTTTCGGTATCGTTCAAATCGCTGCAGATCACTTACTGGCCGCAAAAGGCGGACGGCAGTCTCGACACCAAGATTCCCGCCGGTTGGGATCAATCGACGAACCAAGTTCTCGCTGCGTCGTAAGATCTGCTTCGAGATGGACGCATACGAACTATTCAAGGCCGGGAAGCTCACCGAGGCAATCTCGGCCTTGAATTCCCAATTACGGGAAAATCCCTCGGATTCGAAGAACAGGACTTTTCTGTTCGAGCTGCTCTGTTTCTCAGGAGACTATGAGCGCGCGGAAAAACAACTGAGCATTTTGGAGCAGGAATCCAACAAGGACTCGGTCCTAGGGACCCTGCTTTATCGCGCTGCGCTCGGCGCCGAAAGAACCCGCCAGGAGATGTTCGAGAAGAAAACATATCCGAAACGGGTACTGAACGGGGCGTCTACGGCAGTGCGAGGCAAGCTGAACGGCAAAGAGTTTCAGACGCTTTCGGATTCGGATCCACGCATTGGAGAGAAGCTGGAGGTTTTTGCGGCCGGCGACTACATGTGGATCTCGTATCAAGACATCGCGGTCTTACGCATGGAGCCCCCGAAGCGCTTGCGCGATTTGCTTTGGGTCCCGGCCAAGCTGTTGACCGGTCCTACATTTCAATCGCGCGATTTGGGCGAGATTCTGCTTCCCGCTATTTCGCCGCTCTCCTGGCAGCACGAGGACGGAGAAGTGCGTCTGGGCCGTGTCACGGAGTGGTGCGAGGATGAATCGGGGGAGGTGGCCCCGTTTGGACAGAAAGTGTTGTTGGTGGACGGCGAAGAGGTGCCGTTTCTCGAAGTTCGCGAGCTGGAAATTTATGCCTCCAGTAGTCTCGCGGCGCCGCAAGTATAATTGTTAGCTCCTTCATGGCCGAAATCGAGCAATTCCTGGAACCGATTCCGGGCGACAATCCGAGCGGCGCCGATCTGAAATATGCTCCCGTGTACGACCAGATCCGGGAAGCACGCCGCCAGGAAGACTCCGGCCCGCAGGGCTTGTGGGAGCACGAGGTCAAAACAGCGGATTTTACCCAGGTCATCAAGCTGGGAGAAGATGCGCTGCTCAAGAAAAGCAAAGATCTGCAGATTGCCGCTTGGCTGACCGAAGCCTGGATTTACCGAAGCGGTCTGCCGGGCCTGATTTCGGGACTCAACCTGGCCCGCGGCCTGATCGAGCGCTTTTGGGACACGTTGTATCCCGAACTCGACGAGGGCGATGCCGAGCCGCGTGCCGCGCCTTTAGAGTGGGTGGGCTCGTATTTCGATCCGAGCAAGGGATCTTCGCCGATTCTCGCCCTTCGGCGCATCCCGCTCACCAAGACCGGCTACGATTCTTTCGTTTATCAGGAATCCCGCAAGATCGGCTACGAAAGAGAAGTCGAAGGAAACGAGGCGCGTACGAAGGCGCGCCAGCAGGCGATCAAAGAGCAGAAGATCACACCTGAGGAGTTCGATAAAGACTTCGACGCCACACCCAAAGCTTTCTACAAGAAGCTCGAAAGCGATTTCAAACTGGTACGCGAGGCCATCCGCGAACTCGATACGGTCTGCCGCGATAAGTTCGCCGATGTAGCGCCTTCGTTCACGCCGCTTTTACGCGCGATTGACGAAGTAGCCAACGTGGCCCATATCCTTCTCTTGAAAAAGCTGGAGAAGGAGCCGGACCCGCCGGAACCGGTCGCCGTGGAAGAAGGCGCCGTGCAAGCAGAAGGGCAGGCTGCGGAAGAAAGCCAAGCCGTACCGCAATACGCCGCCGCTGACATCGATTTATCGCAGCTCAGCAGCGAGATCTCCAGCCCTGAACAGGCGATTTTGCATGTCATCGCCGCCGCCCAATTGCTACGCCGGAAATCGCCCGCCAGTCCGGTCCCGTATTTGTTACTGCGCGCGCTCCGCTGGGGTGAGCTGCGGGGCTCCAACAATGGTGAAATTAGCAATCTGCCGGCGCCTTCCTCTGAAGTAAGAGTTACTCTCAAGAATTCGGCTCTGGGCAGCAACTGGAAGCGCGTGCTGGAGACGGCAGAAGCTGCCATGAGCAGCGCAAGCGGCCGGGCGTGGCTCGATTTGCAGCGCTATGCCATTAAGGCTTGTGAGGAGCTGGGGTACACACTTGCGGCGAAGGCGATCCGGTCCGAGCTCAAGGCGTTTCTGGCCGATTTCCCAACTCTCGCGACCGCAATTCTGAACGATGATACCGGCGCTGCGAATCCGGAGACGCTTAACTGGCTCCGCCAGGAAGGATTCATCGCGTAGCATGCGAATCCGCGTCGATCAGACCGTTCTGGCCACTTGCTTACGCGCGTGGTTCTGTAATCGCAACAGAACCGCGACCGTGAGGAAGCGGCCTCAGGGAGCGGTGGAATAGCATGGCCCGCAGTCGCAGTGATGCTCCGGTGGTCCTTTCGGTGCTCGACCGGCTTGTTGACGAAGACCCCCGGCGGAGCGAGGAGGCTCCGCTGTCGCGCGCGCAATCCGTCCGAGAGATGAAGGCCGCTGTGCGGCGCGATCTCGAATGGCTGCTGAACACGCGGCAGCCGTTGGAGGCGGCGCCGGAAGGCTCCCAGCTCGAACGCTCCTTGTTTTCTTACGGCCTGCCGGACGTGACTTCCATGAGCATCAGCAGCCTGAAAGATCGCCAGCGCCTCACCGAAGCTATCGAGCAGGCGCTAGTGAAATTCGAGCCGCGCATCGCCAATGTCCGGGTCACGCTGCTCTCGACGGGCGCCGAAAACATTCCAGTGCTCCGGTTTCTGATCGAGGGTTTGCTGCGGCTCGACCCGAGTCCTGAGCCGGTGCGCTTCGACACGCTCCTGGATATGGCAAGCAAGGAGTACAAGGTGCAAGGGGAAACCAGTGCGCGATGAGCTCTTAGAGTATTACGAGAGCGAATTGACGTTCCTGCGGCAGATGGGTGCGGAGTTTGCCGGCAACTATCCCAAAGTCGCCGGCCGCCTGCTGCTCGATCCCAATACCTGCGAAGATCCACACGTCGAGCGCCTGCTCGAAGCGTTTGCCTTTCTATCCGCCCGCATCCATCTAAAGCTGGACGACGATTTTCCGGAAATCACGGAATCGCTGCTCAACGTGCTATATCCGCATTTTCTGCAGCCGGTTCCCTCCATGTCGGTGGCGGAGTTCAATGCCGATCCGGAGCAGGGTAAGCTCACCACCAGTCTGCGTGTTCCCCGTCACGCGCTTTTGTATTCGCGCTCAGTGGAAGGCGTAGCTTGCAAATTCCGCACCTGCTACGAAACCACGATCGTGCCGCTGCGAGTAGCCCAGGCGCGCTGGCGGGCTCCCGATCTGCTGACGCCCGCCTTGAAGGCTCCGGACGCCGCGGCCGCCTGCTCGCTCGAACTGGCCTGTTTCCCGGACGTCCAGTTCAAGAGCCTCGGGTTGAGTTCGCTGCGATTTTATCTGAATGGCGAAGGCAACCTGATCTACACGCTGTACGAATTGCTCTTCAACAATTGCATCCGCATCGTGCTGCGCGATCCGGACGATCTGCGGAAGGCCCCCGTGGAACTGCCTGCCGGTTCGCTGCGCGCAGTTGGGTTCCGCGAGGATGAAGCGATTTTGCCGTTCGCGCGCCGGTCGTTCAGCGGGTACCGCCTGCTGCAGGAATACTTCTCGTTTCCGGAGAAGTTTCTCTTCATGGAGCTTGGCAATCTCGAACTGCTGAAGGCAGCGGGATTCAAGACCCGGGCCGAAATCGTTTTGCTGATTTCGTCCTATGAGCGCATGGACCGCCAGCAGGGGCTCGAGCTGAACGTTTCGGAAAAAACCTTCCGGCTCGGCTGCACGCCGGTTGTCAACCTGTTTCCCCAAACCGCCGAACCCATCCTGTTGGACCAGACGCGCTTCGAATACCCCATCATTCCAGACGTGCGCCGGCGGAATGCGATGGAAGTATTTTCGATCGACGATGTGATGGCCGCCAGCCCGGACCGCCGCGAGGTGGTGCATTACGAGCCCTTCTATTCGAGCCATCACGGGCGCGCCGCGAAGAATCAGATGTTCTGGCACGCCACGCGGCGGCAGTCCACGCGCCAGGACGATTCCGGAACCGAGATGTATATCTCAATCGTGGATATGTCCGGACGCCCCGCCAAGACAGGCAATGAAACCCTTACCATGCGCTGCACTTGCAGCAACCGCGACTTGCCCTCGCGTTTGCCGTTCGGCAACGAGATGGGCGATTTCGAGTTGGAAGGAGGTTCCCCGGTCAAGCGCATTGTGTCTCTCCGTAAGCCGACCGCTACCTTACGGCCACCGCCGCGCAAGTCCCTCCACTGGCGTCTAATCTCGCATCTTTCGTTGAATTACCTGTCGATCGTCGAGCAGGGGCGCGGCGCGCTACAGGAAATCCTGCGGCTGTATAACTTCACGGACTCTACCTCGCTCGAGCGGCAAATTTCGGGAATCACTAGCTTGACCAGCCGGCGCCACTTTGCGCGCGTGGTTTCCGAGCATGGCATCAGCTTCGCGCGCGGAATCTATGTCGAGATGGAATTCGATGAAGAGATGTTTGTCGGAAGCGGTGTATTTTTGTTTGCCTCTGTTCTCGAATACTTTCTCGGTTTGTACACCTCGCTGAATAGTTTTAGCCAGCTTGCGGCTCGCACCAAGCAGCGAAAGGAGGTACTGCGCGTATGGCGACCGCGAGCAGGACAGAAGATCTTGCTGTAACTCGCTACGGCGTGGAAGACCGCCTTTTCGCTGAGCCGTACTCGTTCGAATTTGTCCAAGCGGTACGGTTACTCCACCAGTTCTATCCGAACAGAAACAGGGTGGGACTGTTCCATATCCCGCAATCGGAGGTGGTGCGTTTCGGCGCGCGGCCCTCGCTGGCATTTCCGGCCAGTGAAATACAGGAGATGGAAGATGTTCCGGGTGGCCCGCCGCTGATGCGCGTCAACTTCATGGGCCTGATTGGGCCGTCGGGTCTTCTGCCGCTCTATTACACCGAGCTGGTGGAAGCGCGAGCCAACGTGCGCGATCGCACGCTGCGCGATTTTCTCGATCTGTTCCATCACCGCGCCATCTCGCTCTTTTACCGCGCCTGGCAGAAATACCGCTTTCAGGTTGGATACGAGTTGGGCGAAGGCGATCAGTTTTCGCAATACCTGCTCGACATTATTGGTCTGGGAACACCAGGCGCGCAAAGAAGACAGGAAATCCCGGATGTCTCTTTGCTTTTCTATGCTGGATTACTCGCGCAGCAGCCACGGAGCGCCGAAGGTTTAGAGCTGATTTTGAGCGATTATTTTGGAGTTCCGGTCCGTATCGAGCAATTCCTTGGCGCCTGGTATCGCCTGGATTCGGACGCGCAATGCAAACTGGACGATACACTCTGGGATTCCCAGCAACTTGGCCTCGGAACGGTGGTGGGCGATGAAATCTGGGACCCTCAATCGCGAGTGCGCGTGGTGGTGGGGCCGCTTACGCTCCGCCAGTATCTCGATTTTTTGCCCTCCGGTACGGCGTACCGGCCCTTGCGCGCTCTGGTGCGCTTTTATGCCGGGGATGAATTGGATTTTGAAGCGCAACTGATTTTGAAGCGCGAGGAAGTACCTGGTTGCGAACTGGGCGGGACTGGCGAGACCGCGCCGCAGCTTGGCTGGGTCACGTGGTCCAGGACTCGCGAAATGGAATACAATCCTTCGGAGACAATTTTGCAGTTGTAGAGGTTTACCCCGCCGTGGCGCAAGCGGGCGAGGAAGAAAGTGAGGCACAATGAACGTCAATCTGAAATCGCTCATCGCGAAGATGAACGATACCACCCGGGGTGCGTTGGAGGCGGCGGCGGGGCTGTGTCTGTCGCGAACCCACTACGATATCGAGATCGAGCACTTCCTGACGAAGCTGCTGGACCAGCAGGATAGCGATCTGGCGCACATCCTGAAACATTTTGGAGTTGATAAATCCCGGTTCACCTCCGAGCTGAGCCGCGCGCTCGATAAGTTGAAAACCGGGAACGCGCGCACGCCGGCCTTCAGCCCGCATCTGGTGAAGCTGTTCACCGCCGCCTGGAGCGTCGGTTCCATCGAGTACGGCGCATCCCAGATCCGCTCGGGTTTCGCGATCATTGCCTTGCTGGGGGATGAAGAACTGTCCCGGATTGCCCGCGATTTCAGCCGCGAGCTGGCCCTGATCCAGCCGGAGGCTCTGCGGCGGGATTTCGCGAATATTGTCGGGGGATCGCCGGAAGAAGCCGGACCAGCGGCGGCCGAAGTAGCTACTGCCGCCGGAACTCGACCGGCGGCGGGCGGCAAGACCCCGAACCTTGACCAATACACCGTAAACCTGACCGAAAACGCCAAGGCCGGCAAGATCGATACCGTGTTGGGGCGCGATTCCGAAATCCGTCAGATCATCGACATCCTGATGCGCCGCCGGCAGAACAATCCCATCCTGACGGGCGAAGCGGGCGTCGGAAAAACCGCCGTCGTGGAAGGATTCGCGCTTCGCGTGGCCCAAGGCGACGTTCCTCCGCCGCTTCGCAACGTAGTGGTTCGAACGCTGGATCTGGCTCTCCTGCAAGCCGGCGCGGGCATCAAAGGCGAGTTTGAGAACCGCCTCAAGGGGCTCATCGAGGAAGTGAAAAAATCCCCGGTTCCCATCATCCTGTTCATCGATGAGGCGCACACCATGATCGGCGCCGGCGGGCAGGCCGGACAGAACGATGCGGCCAATCTACTGAAACCCGCTCTGGCGCGCGGCGAGCTGCGCACGATTGCCGCGACTACCTGGTCCGAATACAAAAAGTATTTTGAAAAAGATCCCGCCCTGGCGCGGCGCTTTCAGGTGGTCAAAGTAGAGGAGCCCACTGAATCTCAGTGCATGGTGATGATGCGCGGTATTGTGGGAGCGCTCGAAAAACATCACAAGGTTCGCATCCTTGATGAAGGCGTGTCTGCCGCAGTGAAGCTCTCCCACCGTTATCTGGCGGGGCGCCAGTTGCCTGATAAGGCGGTCAGTGTGCTGGATACCGCCTGTGCGCGCCTCGCGCTCGGCCAGAACGCGACGCCCTCCGTCATTGAAGATCTGACCCGTCAAATACAGGATCTCGAAGTACAGGAGCGCACGCTGCATCGGGAATTGGCAACCGGCACCGACCACAGCGAACGCATAGAAGAAGTTGCGAAGCAAAAGGCCGCCTTGACGGAATCGCTAAACCAGCTCCAAAGCAAATGGGAGAAAACGAGGGGGCTGGTGGAGCAGATCCGCGAAGTTCGCGCGCAATTGGAGACGCAAGCCGAGCAGAGAAGGCACGCAGGCGCCAGCCATGCCGCCGCGACCGGCAATGGCAGCGGAGCAGCGGCCATCGCCACCGAACCGGCCGCCCAGGGTGGTACAGCCACGGCAGTAGCGGCTGAGGAAGACGGCAGCGCGCTACGGCAAAAACTGGCGCAATTAACGCAAGAGTTGGACCAGGTGCAGGGCGAGACAGCTTTGATGCAGGTCTGCGTCGACGCCCAGATCGTCGGGCAGGTCATCTCCGGCTGGACCGGCATTCCCCTCGGCAAGATGATCAAGGACGAGATCGGTGTAGTGCTTGAACTGGCTAAGCACTTATCGCGGCGCGTCATTGGTCAGGACCATTCGTTGAAGCTCATCAGCCAGCGCATTCAGACCGGTCGGGCCAGCCTCGACGATCCGGGCAAGCCGTTGGGCGTTTTTATGCTGGTTGGCCCGAGTGGAGTCGGTAAAACCGAAACAGCCCTGGCTCTTTCCGATCTGCTCTACGGTGGCGAGCACAACGTGATCACCATCAACATGTCGGAGTTTCAGGAAGCACACACCGTTTCGACGCTCAAGGGATCGCCTCCGGGCTATGTCGGCTACGGAGAAGGAGGCGTTTTGACCGAAGCCGTCCGGCGCAGGCCCTATTCGGTTGTGCTGCTGGACGAGGTGGAAAAAGCCCATCCCGACGTACTGGAGCTGTTCTATCAGGTCTTCGATAAAGGCATGATGGAGGATGGCGAAGGCCGGGAGATTGATTTCAAAAACACGATCATCATCCTGACCACCAACGCCTGCACCGATCAGCTCGCGAAACTCACCGCCGATCCGGAGACCATGCCGAGCCCGGAAGGCATCATAAAGGCGATCAAACCCGAGCTGAACAAGATATTCAAGCCGGCTTTCCTGGGACGCCTGGTGGTGATTCCGTACCATCCGATCCGCGATGAAAACATGAAGAAGATCATCGAACTGAAGCTCGGCAAGATCAAGCGGCGGATTTTCGAGAATCACCGGATCCAGTTAAATTACGATCCGGAAGTAGTCGACGAAGTGGCGAAGCGTTGCACCGAGGTCGAAAGTGGAGCACGCAACGTCGACAATATCCTGACCAACACGCTACTTCCGGACATGTCGCAGCAGGTGCTGACAAGCATTGCGGAGGGCCGCAAGCTCAGCTCCGTGCACGTGGGCATCGGCGCCGACGGGTCGTTCCAATACTCGTAGGACTTTCAGAGCCGCGACCGCAAGGGAGTGGTTTGTTAAGGAGTCGCGTATTTGGAGGCGCACTTGCATATACACGTGCGCCTCCGAGGAAAATCATGTCGGAAACCATCACACAAGCCAACCGTCTGCTCGCCGTCGAAACGCCTGCGGGCACTGATGTGTTGTTGTTGCATAGTTTTACGGGCGTGGAGGCAGTTTCCCGGCCATTCCGCATCGAACTAAAGCTGATGGCGGATGTGGTGAATGGCATGCCAGCCAAGGTGAAGCCGCATAACCTGGTGGGTCAGTCGTTCACCATTCGTATTGCGCTCGAAGATAACAAGCAGCGATTCCTGAACGGCTTGTGCGAATCGTTTACCGTGGCGGACCAGGACGACGAGTTTGCTCATTATTCGGCCGTCATCGTGCCGTGGTTTTCTTTTCTGAAGCTATCTTCCAACTGCCGTATCTTCCAGAACAAGACCGTTCCCGATATCATCTCCGCGGTCGTAAGCGATGCCGGATTCAGCTCTTCGTTTGATGATTCCGGCCTGACCAAAACATATACGGCATGGGACTATTGCGTCCAATATCGCGAGAGCGATTTCGCCTTCATCAGCCGCCTTATGGAGGCCGAAGGGATTTACTATTACTTCGACCATGCCGACGGGCAGCACAAAATGAAGTTGAGCGATGCTCCAAGCTGCTATTCGAGTCTGCCGAATCAATCGGCATTCAAATATTCGCCAGTCACCGGATTTTCAAACCTGGAAGATACGATTCGCACCTGGTCATCCCAAGAGAGAGTCCACACCGGCAAGTGGACCACGCGCGACTATCATCACGAGATGCCCAGTTCCACGCTGGAGGCGTCCGCTCCTTCCATCTCCGTGGCGAGCCCGGTCCAGAAGTTCGAGACCTACGACTTTCCCGGCGAGTACTCCAAGAAATTCAATAATCCGGCTTCGCGTCTGAGCGATGTTTTACCGGAAGGCAATAAGCTGGACACTAGCCGCATTGAGGCGGAAGAGACCACCGGCGTGGAGTTCGGCGGCACGTCGCTCGCTCGCGCCTTTATTCCCGGATATAAGATTACGGTGACTGGCGGAAGCGCCGCGGGCACCTATTTTCTCACCGAAGTGAGCCATCAGGCTTTTCAGATGCCGGCCTATCGTAATCGCGATACGGTGCCGGAGCCGTACAAGAACGATTTCAAAGGTATCGATGCCAGCGTCCCGTTCCGGCCTCCGGCCCAAACGGCAAAACCAGCGATCTACGGCCTGCAGACCGCTCTCGTCGTGGATGAGAGTTCATCGGGCAATTCGGAAGAAATCTGGCCGGATAAATACGGCCGTGTGCGCGTGCGGTTCCCGTGGGATCGTGATTCGAAATACGCCTGCTGGCTGCGCGTGGTTCAACCGTGGGCTGGAAAGTCGTGGGGACAGCTCTGGCTACCACGCACCGGTGACGAAGTGGCGATCAGCTTTCTCGAAGGCGACCCGGATTGTCCGGTTGTGGTTGGCAGCCTGTACAACGCTACGAATATGCCGATCTTCACTCTGCCGGACAACAAAACGCAGAGCGGGATCTTGACGCACAGCAGTTCGGGCGGCGGCTCTTCGAACTACAACATGCTCCGCTTCGAAGATAAGATGAGCTCGGAGGAGATTTATCTTCAGGCCGAAAAGGACATGAATTCGCTGATCAAGCACGACGAAACCCGTACCGTGAAGAACAACCGCACCACAACGATTCACGTGAACGAGTCGCGCACTGTGGAAACAGGCAACGACACGATCGATGTCCAGCAGGGAAAGCGCACCATTACCGTGATGGGTGATGTCACTGAAACCGTCAAGCAGGGAAACATTTCCACCACCGCCAACCAGGGAAATATTTCGACGAAGGCCGACATGGGCAACATCTCGACCCAAGCCAGCATGGGCAACATCTCGGTCACGGCGAATATGGGAAACATTTCAGTGCAGGCGGATCTGGGCAGCATTACCGTTCAAGCCACGGTGGCTTCCGTCACCATCAGCGGCCTGGAAGGCGTGACGATTTCCTGTGGAGCGAGCAGCATTTCGATGACACCTGCCTCCATCTCGATCAGCGCGCCCATGGTGATGATCAACTCCTGAATCGACCTCACGCTTGCGGTCTACTGTAGACTGTCATTGACCGCACACGCGTATGAGAAGGCTTCAACCCGTCATCTGGGCGAAGGGAACGTTCCTCTCACCCCAGCATTTGCAGGCGCAGGACATCTTTCATGAGGATTTGCTGCAGTTCCGCGTTGACGCCCTTAACTACTGTCCCTGGGGATTTCGCACCCTCACCCTGAATCGCGAGCTTCTGGCTGGAGGGAATCTGGCCCTCGACAAAGCCTCCGGAATTTTTCCGGATGGCTTGGTCTTCGATATTCCCGAAAGCGATGCCGCGCCGCCGCCCAAGCCGCTCGCTTCGTATTTTGACCCGGTCCATTCCACGATCGAAGTCTATTTAGCCGTGCCGGCCTGGCGGTACGGAAACGTGAATGTCGCGGTGAATTCGGCTGGCGATACCGGAACCCGTTATCTGGCGGAAGTGGCGCTTCTCCGTGACGAGAACGCCTCGCAGATAGAACGTCCGGTCCAGGTGGCGCGCAAGAACTTCCGTCTCCTGGTGGATACCGAAGCGCGCGAAGGAACGCCGGCCATGAAAATTGCCCGCATCACGCGGACCGATAGCGGCATCCTCCAACTGGATCCCAGCTTCGTTCCCCCTCTGCTCGACATTGCAGCGAATGAATACCTGATGTCGATTCTCCGGCGGCTCATCGAAATTCTGACCGCCAAAAGCGCGACGCTCTCGGGCATGCGTCGCCAAAAGAGCCAGGGCTTAGCCGATTTCTCCGCTTCCGACATCGCGAATTTCTGGCTGCTCTATACGGTCAACACATTCCTGCCGCAGTTGCGCCACCTGTTCATGGTGCGCCGCGGCCATCCGGAAGTGCTTTTCAATGCGATGAATGCGCTCGCCGGCGCGCTCACCACGTTTTCCACGAAAATCCTGCCGCGCGACTTGCCGCTCTACGATCATCGCGATCTGGGCGGTCGTTTGGGTGATCTCGACGATAAGCTTCGCTATCTGCTCGAAACCGTTATCCCGAGCAATTTTGTCGCACTGCCTCTTCGCCTGACCAGTCCTTCCATTTACGCGACTGCCATCGACGATGACAAGTATCTCCAGAACACTAAAATGTATCTGGCGATTCAGGCGGAAATGCCGGAGGCGGACCTGATCGGCAAGGCGCCGCAACTGATCAAGGCCTGTTCCGCGAATCACCTGGAGCACCTCGTTCGTAATGCGCTGCCGGGGCTTACGATGCGCCACCTCTCCATCCCGCCCAATGCGATTCCGGTGAAACTGAATTACCAATACTTCAGCCTGAACCAGGACGGCCCGGCTTGGGAAGCCATCCGCCGGTCGCGCAACTTCGCCGTCTGGGCGCCGGCCGACTTCCCGAACCCGCAACTCGAATTGATTATTGTGCTGCCTTAAAACCGCTCCGCAACTGAGCCGCGAGCGCCAGGGAGCGGTTTGTTACTCTCAGGTTGACGCCTTACCTAAAGCGCCGCATACTAAGGTAAGATGCCAACCCGAGAAGAAAAAGAACGCCTGGCGCTCGTACAAGGCACGCTCGATCTGCTCATCCTCCGCATTTTGCTTTTCGGTCCGCAGCATGGGCAGGGAATCGCGCGCGCCATCCAGACGAATTCAGAGGAAGTACTACTCGTCGATCACGGCGCTCTCTATCCTGCTCTCCAGCGCATGGAAGCGCAGGGTTGGATTTCCGCCGAATGGGGCGTTTCTGCAAATAATCGCCGCGCGCGGTTTTACACGCTCACGGCGAAGGGCCGCAAGCGCCTGACTCAGGAAACCAGCCGATGGCGCACCATCACCAACGCCATGGGTCGCATCCTCGATCTCGAAGTACTGCAACCCGAGTAACAGAGCCGCGACCGGAAGGAGCGGTTAATCCTCCTCATGCTGCGCCGAAAGCTTCGCCACCACCGCCAGATCCTCCAGCGTGGTGACATCGCCCGTGATCGCATTGGTCGTTACAATCTCCCGCAGCAATCTGCGCATAATCTTCCCGCTGCGCGTCTTCGGCAGCGCATCGGTGAACCGTATATCCTCAGGCCGCGCAAACGGCCCGATTTCATGCGCCACCCACTGCCGTAATTCCTGACCAAGCTGTTTGTGGTCCCACTCGCCTTTTTTCAAAGTGACAAAACAACAAACCGCCTGCCCCGTGATCTCGTGCGGCTTGCCGACCACGGCCGCTTCCGCAACCGCCGGATGATGAACCAGCGCCGACTCGATCTCCATCGTGCTCAGCCGGTGCCCACTCACATTCATCACATCGTCCACGCGGCCGAGCACCCAGTAGTATCCGTCGGAGTCGCGCCGAGCCGCGTCCCCCGTGAAATACGAGCCAGGCACGCGCGACCAGTATTGCTCTTGAAAGCGTTTGGGATCGCCCCAAATGCCCCGGATCATGCTGGGCCACGGTTCGCGAATAATGAGGTATCCTTCGCGGTTATCGCCGACCGCCTTCCCATTCCCATCCACGGTATCTGCGATAACGCCGGGTAGCGGCAATGTTGCGGAGCCAGGCTTCAGCGGTACCGCGCCGGGTATGGGTGCGATCATAATGCCGCCTGTTTCGGTCTGCCACCACGTATCGACAATCGGGCAGCGGCCTTTTCCAATCACGCGGTGATACCACTCCCACGCCGCCGGATTGATCGGTTCTCCTACCGAACCCAGCAGCCGCAGACTCGAAAGGTCGTGCGCGTCCGGCCATTTTTCGCCCTGGCGTATCAACGCGCGGATCGCGGTCGGCGAGGTATAGAAAATCGAGACCTTATATTTCTCGACGATCTGCCAGAAACGGTCGAACGCGGGGAAATCCAGAGCGCCCTCATACATCAGCGAAGTCGCCCCGGCGGCGAGCGGCCCGTAAACGATGTAGCTATGCCCCGTTACCCAGCCGATATCGGCCGTGCACCAGTAGACATCGTCCTCCTGAAGATCGAACACCCACTTCATCGTCATCGAGGTCTGCAGCAGATAGCCGGCCGTAGTGTGCAAAATGCCTTTGGGTTTTCCGGTTGTGCCCGACGTATAGAGCACATATAGCGGATGTTCCGAATCCAACTGCTGCGCCTCGCACGTTTCTGCTTTGTGTTCGAGCGGCGGAGCATCCGTCAACCACTCATCCTGCTCTTGCCACCACAGGTCGCGGCCTTCTTTCATGACGATCGATGACCCGGTGCGCTTGTAGACAATCACGTTGCGCACATCGGGGCATTCGAGCAGCGCCTCGTCCACCGCGTCTTTCAGCCGGACCTCTTTCCCGCGCCGCCACCCTCCATCGGAGGTAATCACCACCCACGCGTTCAGATCCTGAATGCGCGCCTTCAGCGCTTCTGCCGAAAAGCCGCCGAACACGACGCTGTGAATAATTCCCAGCCGCGCGCACGCCAACATCGCGATGGGAAGTTCCGGAATCATCGGCATGTAGATGATGGCCCGGTCTCCGGTCTTGTAGCCCAGCCGTTTTAAGACGGTTGCGAATCGCGCCACCAGCCGGTGCAACTCTTCGTACGTAATGATGCGCTGATCGCCCGGTTCACCTTCCCAGATGAGCGCGGGTTTGGTGCGCCGAGCCGTCGTGAGATGACGGTCCAGGCAGTTGTAACAGGCGTTCAGCTTTCCGCCCGTAAACCACTTCGCTACCGGCGGATCCCATTCCAAGGTTTTAGAGAATGGCCGGAACCACGTCAGTTCGCGCGTGGCTAATTCGGCCCAGAACTTTTCGGGTTCGCGGCGGGCGCGGTTATATAGTTCGTGGTATCCTTCCAGGCCCCGCACGTGAGCACGGGCGACAAACTCGGCGCTCGGAGCGTACGTTTTCGAATCAGTCATGTCAATGTGCGTTCAGCGGTCAGTGTAACGCACGCCGTTTCGGACGGCGCTGTAGCATGAGGGTAGAGACATGCATGCAGGACGCCTGTTAATACTGGCCGGGCTCGTTCTTGTCGTGTTGGGAATTATCGTGACGGCGCTGAGCCGGCTGAACATTCCCCTGGGCCGCTTGCCGGGCGATGTTGTCTGGCGCGGCAAGAATACGTCGTTCTATTTTCCGTGGGTCACGTGCCTGCTGCTGAGTATTGTGGGCTCGCTAATCCTCTGGCTTCTGAACCGCCGCTAATGCACGGCCCCGATCCGGTCCGGCGGCCAGAAAACAAACACCGCTTTGCCGTAGATATAATTCCTCGGAACAAAACCCCAGGCCCGGCTATCGTTTGACGAGATCCGGTGATCTCCCAGAACGAAATACTCGTTCGGCGGAACCACCGTGGGCGGGTACGGCCGATCATCGCGATACTCGGGCGGTATGTAATTCTCCACCAGCCGCTTGCCGTTCACAATCACATAACCGTCCTGCACCGCCACCGTATCGCCCGGCAGCCCGATGACGCGTTTAATATACGATTTCGTCGTATCTTCGGGGTACCAGAACACAACCGTGTCGCCGCGCTTAATATCCCCGAGTCCGAACTTGTAACTGAACTGGTTGATGAAGAGCCGCTCCTGGTCGTAGAGGCTAGGCATCATGCTGGTGCCCTCCACCTTCACCGGCCGGTACAGGAACAGAATCACGAGCACCGCGATCAGCACCGAGAGCATCAGGTCGCGAAACCAGGCAATGGTCGTGATTAAGGCAGACCGAGGCCGTTCGGCTGCAACGGGACTGGGCACCGCCGCAGGCAAACCGGCTTCGGAAGCAGGCTCGCTCATATCAAAACTTCATCTCTAGCTTAACCGGGGCACATTACCGACGTACAGTACCCATGCTGGAAGACGTTGAGCCGTATCAAAACGGTAGCTCCACCCCCAACGATTTCACGTGGCGCACGCACTCCTGCGTGCCGCGTCGATACTCCTGTCGACGCCTGGCTCTTCCTTACCGTTTCCCGTTCAACTCGCGCTCGGCACGCAGCCAATCTTCTTCTGCGAACCCATGCGCGTAACCGCGCGCCACCCAGTACGAATGCGCCAATTTCGCGATCTCCTCGCGTGTGGCGCTACGTGGCGTCGTATCGGTCACCGGCGTATGGGAGGGCGCCGTTTCAGCAGCAGGGGTCACAACGCCCGCGGGATCAATAATGGCAGCTTCGGGAGAAGCCGAACTTGCGGCAGCAGCGGCAGCAAACGTTCTCGCAACAGGCGAAGTCTCCACGCTCGCTACTTCCGGAGCAACGGAGGAACTGACTTTATGATGGTGATTCGCTGAAACAGCGTCGCTCACTTCGGGTTTCTTCATCTTGGAAGACCGCGAAGCGCGGGGTTTCGCCGTCTTTTCGGCTGCAGCGCCGATTTCGGGCGCCGCGGCGGCGGCTTCTTCCGCGTTCTTACGTGTCTTTTTCGAAGCTTTGTTAGACTGCATGGGCCTATTTTAAAACGCTGCAAACAACTTTGTCAGTAATTGTTTGATTTGGAAATTTAAATTAGATGACCAAAACGGCGAAACTGCTTCATTCTCGCCTGTTTGCGTTTGCGTATAATTCGAGAAAGTGGTATCGCGCAGCCGCACACGCTTTCAATTCGCCAAACTGGCGGCCTTCGTCTGCCTCGGAGCGCTGCTGGTCGTTGTGTTGGCCGTTCCACTCCATAAACACGCTGCGAACCAGGACGGCGCTTGCCTCATCTGCCATGCGACGGAGCGCGCCAACGTTGTCTCGGTCGATTGCGATGCCGGCAAGCCGCTGGTTACCTGTTCGGGCTCCTTGGAGGTTGCCTTCGATTCCGGAGGCGTAAGGGACGTTCCCGGCTCTCGCCACACTTCGCGAGCCCCTCCATCCCCTTTCGTTCGGCTGTAACTCAGCCCGGCAGCAGCATCTTGTACGCACTGCCTGGCTTTGGTGCGTAGTTAGAAGTAGAAAGGGAGTTGTATCTTGAACCGACTAGGGAAGCCGGTAGGCATTTTGGCACTTGTGCTTATGGGTGCGCTGACCGTGGCTGCTGCGGATTCCGAAGCTGGAGCGCAAGCTACCGGTACGGCAGGCACGGTGCAAGGGATCGTCACCGATCCCAGTGGAGCAGTCGTTGCAAACGCGCAAGTCACGTTGACGAACCCTCTCACCAATTACACCCAAACCGTGAAATCCGGAAATGATGGAGCATTCCGATTGGTGAATGTTCCGCCCAATGAGTACCGCTTGGATGTCTCCGCACCGGGGTTTCAAACCTTTCAACAACACGTATCCGTTCGCACGTCCGTACCCATTCAGGTGAAGGCTGCCTTAACGTTGGGAGCCGCTTCGGAAACCGTGAATGTTTCAGCTTCGGCGGAAATGATCGAGAACGTACCGGCCGGGCACACCGATGTCAATCAAAGCATGCTCGCCAATCTGCCCATCGCGACCACTGGACAGGGCCTTAGCGATGCCATTACGATGACGTCCGGCGGTGTAGTCGCTGATTCCAACGGTTTTTTCCATCCGCAAGGAGACCATGGAGAAACCACGTACGTCGTCGACGGCCAGCCGATCAGCGACCAGCAGAATAAGCAGTTTTCTACACAGTTGCCCTCCAACGCCTTTCAGTCTCTCGAACTGGTCACCAGCTCTCCCAATGCCGAGTACGGCGACAAAACGTCTCTAATTGTCAATGCCGTCACACGCTCGGGCTTGGGCCAAAAGCCGACTGCCAGTCTCGACACCTATTACGGATCGTTTGGAACGTTTGGTGAAGATGCCACGTTCGGAATCGGCGGAGCGAAATGGGGAAATTTTTTCCTAGTTGATTCGAGCAGAAGCGGGAGATTTCTCGATTCGCCGGAATTTACGCCTTTTCATGATAAGGGCAACAACGAGAGCTTCTTCGATCGCATTGATTTTCAGCCGGGTAGCCGCGATTCCCTACACCTGGACCTCTGGGCCGTCCGGAACTGGTTCCAAATTCCCAATACTTACGATCAGCTCAGTCAGGATCAGCGCCAACAGGCCACCACGTTGAGTTTCGCCCTCGGGTATCAGCACGCGTTCACTGCCACCAGCCTTCTTTCCATCAATCCGTTTTTCCGTCAGGACCATATCCAGTACTACCCCAGCCGGGATCCATTCGACGACACGCCCGCCACACTCAGTCAGGATCGCCACCTGACGAACTGGGGCACGCGGATCGATTTCTCCTGGGCCAGCGGTATCCACAATGTGAAAGTCGGAACCAACCTGTCACAGGATAAACTGAACGAGAACTTTAGCCTCGGCATCACGGATCCTGCATTCAACCCCGTCTGTCTCACACCGGCTGGAGCCCCGGTTACGACTGCGACAACAGCCAACCCGGATGCGTGCTCCGGATTGGGTTATGTTGCTAATCCAAACCTGATGCCCGGCCTGATTCCGTTCGATTTGAGCCGCGGCGGTTCGGCGTTTGCCTTTCGCGGAACAGCCAACATCAATGAGCAGGCCGTCTACACGCAAGATCAGATCACGATCAGAAATCTGACCCTAAGCCCGGGACTGCGTTTCGACAACTACGACGGTATCACGAAAGATCATCTCGTCGAGCCTCGAATTGGATTTTCCTATCTCGTCAAAGCGACCGGCACAGTGATCCGCGGTTCGTATGACCGCACCATGGAAACTCCGTACAACGAGAATCTAGTGCTTTCCAGTACAACCGGCGCGGGCGGCCTCGCTTCCAACGTATTCGGCGCTTTGGGCGAGCAGCCCCTTCGTCCCGGTCACCGCAACGAATACGACGTCGGCTTGGAGCAGGGAATTGGCAAGTATGTGCGAGTCCAGGCGGATTATTTCTGGAAATACACGAACAACGCTTTTGATTACGACGTCCTGTTCAACACGCCGGTAGCCTTTCCGATCGAGTGGCGAAAATCTAAAATCGACGGTGTCTCAGCGCGAATCTCCACGACAAACATACACGGGTTCCGAGCCTATATGAGTCTGGGGCACACGCGCTCCCGATTTTTCCCTCCGGAAAGCGGAGGAATCATCTTCAATTCGCCGCTGAATAACCAGGTGTTCCGCATCGATCACGATCAGGAGTATCAGCAGGTCAGTTATTTTCGATACCAGCACGGAAAAGATGGTATCTGGGCCATGCTCACCTGGCGTTTCGACAGTGGAGAGGTGGCCGGCTCCGTCACCGATCTCGCGGATGCGCTCGCACTTGATGGCGATCAGCAAGCCGCGATTGGCTTTCATTGCGGTAGCCAGGTGGCGACCCTCTACAACCCGATTACATCCTGCTCGAGCAGTTATGGCGCCACCCGGATTGTGATTCCGAAGGCTGGCACTTACAATCCGGATACCAATCCTTCGCGCATCGCGCCACGCAATCTGTTTGATCTTGGCATCGGCACCGATAACCTGTTCCACAAAGAGAAGGTAAAGACCACTCTCAAGTTCACGGTTGTAAACCTCACGAATCAGGCGGTTTTGTATAACTTCCTATCGACGTTCAGCGGAACACACTGGGTCACACCGCGCGATTACGAAATCACTCTCGGCTGGGTGTTGTAATCAACCGCTTACTCACGTGCGCGGTTCTGACAGAACCACGACCGTAAGGGAGTGGCCTCTCACTGCTTCTCGATAATAACGAGGGTGCTGTCGTAATCGCCTCTCAGCACCAGGTTCACGCCCCGCTCCATCAGATCGGCTCCACTCAGCTCTTGCGCTTTACCGGCTAGCTTGCCATCGATCGATTCCAGCCGGTAAATCGCCCGCGGGTCCAGTCCTTCCAGGTAAATAGTCGGCGGCGGAGTGTTATATTCCTGCGAGTGCCGGAACGCGAACAGCACGGCCTGCTTTCCATCTTTGGCAACATATTCGTTTGCGGTCGTATCGTTCGCGCGCGGGGAAAGTAGCCGGTACAAATCTCCAAACTGCACGGTGCGCCGGATGCGTTTATCGAGCGCTATCATTTTCGTTGCAAACGCGGCATCCGCCTCAGTCCACTTGTTCAGATTGGCCCCGATGCCCAGCGCTCCTTGCATCGCCACCAGAAACCGGAACTGCAGAGGCGTGCTCCTCCCGTTCATGTTGGGAACATCCGTGACCCACGCCGACATAAACTTCGCGGCATAAGCGTACGAAAAGCCTTCCTGGATGCGCAATCGGTCGAAAGCCTCTGTATTATCCGACGTCCAGAACTCATCGACATACCGCATGATGCCCAGATCGATCCGGCCGCCCCCGCCCGAACAAGATTCAATCTCCAGCTTCGGATGCTTCGCGCGCAGCCGCGTCAGGATGTCATACAAATTCCGCACATACTTCACCCACAATTCCCGCTGCGCTTCCGGCGGTTGCTCCGGCCATCCAGGCTCCGCAAACGTGCGGTTCATGTCCCATTTGAAATACCGGATGTTGTAATCCGTCGCCAGCTTGTCGAGCACGCCGAAGATGTATTCCTTCACGTCATCGCGCGCCAGATTTAACACAAGCTGATGCCGCAGCTCGCTGCGCGGGCGGCCCGGAAAATTCATCACCCAATCCGGATGCGCACGATATAAGTTACTATCCGGGTTCACCATTTCCGGCTCCACCCACAACCCGAAATCCATCCCCAGACTGTTCACGTAATCGATCAGCGGCTTCAGTCCATGCGGAAATTTCTGCGGATTCGGATACCAATCGCCCAGTCCCGCACGATCGTTGTTGCGCGCGCCGAACCAGCCGTCATCCATCACGAACAACTCCACTCCAAGCTTCGCGGCTTTTTCGGCGAGTCTCTTTTGCCCGGCCTCATCGACATTGAACTCAGTGGCCTCCCACGAGTTATAAAGAACCGGTCTCACGCGCGCATCCAATCCGCCCGGTTCGATCTTTGCGCGCTCCAGATTATCCAGCAGCCGGGATGCTTGGCCGAATCCATCCGCCGCAAAGCCGCCATAAAACAGCGGCGTATCCAGCGATTCGCCCGGTTTCAACGGATACGAAAAATCGAAAGTATTGAATCCGCCCGTCACGCGCACTTGCCGGTATGGCGTTTGCTCCACCGTAATCCGCCAGTTTCCGCTCCACGCCAGCGCGCCGAACCACACGCGCCCGTGCTGCTCGTCTGCATCTCCCTGATCGATCGCGAACCACGGATTCAAATTGTGCCCCGTGTGCCCAAGCCGGCTCTCCAGCACCTTCATCCCTTCATGAATCGGCTCTTGATTCACTTGCGTTTCCGCCGCCCAGCGTCCGCTCAGGTACGTGAGCCGGTATCCTGTGCCCGCCGGCAAATACCACGTAGCGGATTGCGCGCTCTCCACCGTAACCAATTGCGGCGTGCGATTGCGAATCGTCGAGTACCGGCTGATAATCCCGGTCTCCGGATACACGCGATAGTGCAATGTCGCCTCGACATCGTCCCGGATATCTTTCAGCACAATGTCCAGCTCATCGCCATGAATCTCGTGCGATACATAACGAAACACCAGGTCACGGTCCCCATCCGCGCGGGTGATCTTCAGCGCAGGCTCGTAGTAGCGCGGCCCGCCCCAGCCCGGATACTCCTCGTTTTCAATCATCTCGTGCGGATCGAACGACGAAATATCGCGCTTCTGAACCGCCTGCGGAAGATCCGCAGTCCTCCACAACGGCCCACCCCAATAGAGATGCTGCAATTCTCCTTGCGCATCCACACCCATCGCGTAGGAACTGTGCGAAGTGGTGATTAGCCACACCTTCCGGCTGGCATCGTATTGGATGCTCTGCCCGCAAACCGTCGACATAAATCCAAGCGCAATAAAGATCAAGAGTGCAACACGGCGCATGGTCTCGATTGTACGAGCTCAATCTTCAGAATGATCTAATGTTCCAAGCATGAGCAACTATCGCCGCATCGCCTTTGTTGCACTTCTCTCTCTGCCCGCATTCCCCGCCCAGAATCCCGACTGGTTCCCTGCTAAAGACATGCTGACCATCGGCGTCTACTACTACCCCGAAGTCTGGCCGGAATCGCAGTGGGCGCGCGACATGCAAAATATCCACAAACTCGGGATGGAGTTCGTGCACATGGGCGAGTTCGCCTGGTATTTCATGGAGCCCACCGAAGGCCACTACCAGTTCGATTGGCTCGAAAAAAATGTCGCCCTCGCCGCTCAGAACGGGCTGAAGGTGGTTCTCTGCACGCCTAGCGCCACGCCGCCTATCTGGCTCACCCGCGAGCACCCCGAAATCCTCATGGTCGACGAGCAGGGCCGCACCATGGATCACGGCAGCCGCGAACATGCCGATTGGAGTTCGCCCGTTTACCGCCAGTACGTCAGGAAAATCGATACGGAGCTCGCCAAACGCTTCGGCCGCGACCCGCGTGTCTGGGGCTGGCAGATCGATAACGAACTGAGCCATTACGGCCGCCACTATTCCTATTCGCGGGCCGCCACCGCGCGCTTTCGAGACTGGCTCAAAGAAAAATACGGAACCATCGCACGGCTGAACCAGGCTTGGGGCGGGGCATTCTGGTCCACTGCTTATCAGAATTTCGAGCAGATCGACATCCCGAACCCCGACACTCTCGTCGCCGATCCCAGCCCGCACGCCCTTCTCGATTTCCAGCGTTGGTTCGCGCACGAAGCCGGCGATTACCTCGCAATGCAAGCGAGCATCCTCCGCCAGTACACGCAAAATCAGTGGATCACCACCAATTTCATGACGCTGAACAAAGACATCGATCCCGCCGATTCCGCCAAAACGCTCGATGTCTTCACCTGGACCCACTATCCTGTCCACGGGGATTTGCAGCCCGACGAAGGCCCGCTCGGCTTTCGCATCGGCAGCGCTGCGCAGATGTCTTTCATGCACGACTACATGCGCGCGTTCAATGGCCTCTCCGGCCCCATGGAACTCCAACCCGGCCAAGTCAACTGGGGCCAGACGAACCCATGGCCGCTACCTGGCGCGATTCACATGTGGCTGCTGCGGGCTTTCGGCGCGGGCGCGCGATTGGTCTGCACCTATCGTTACCGCGAGCCGCTCTACGGCTCCGAGCTGTATCACAAAGGCCTCGCCGAAACGGATGGTGTGACCCCATCCGTAGGCGGCCGCGAATATTCGCAAGCCATGCACGACGTCCTCCAGCTTCGTCAACACTTCGATCCCAATGCGCGCGAGCCGCAGTCCTATGCCAAACGCCGCACCGCGTTTCTGATCAGCTATGACAATTGGTGGGACATCTCAAACCACTCGCAAACGGTTCGCTGGGACACCGTAGCGCATTGGATGCGCTACTACCGCGCGTTGAAAAGTGTGATGGCGCCTGTGGACGTCATCACTGCGGATCGCGACTTCAGCCATTACCCGTTCGTGATTGCTCCCGCCTATCAACTCCTCGACGAAGAACTCATCCATCGCTTCCACGAGTACGTGCAGAACGGCGGCCATCTCATCCTCACTTGCCGCACCGGACAAAAAAATCCAGAAGGCCATCTCTGGGAAGCGGCCTGGGCTGCGCCTATCTATCCGCTCATCGGCGCGCGCATTCCGTTCTATGACCTAATGCCTGTAGGCGTCGATGCGCATGTGTCAGCGAACGGCAAACAATACGCCTGGGGCTCGTGGGGCGACGTTCTCGAACCGCAATCCGGAACCGAAGTGCTCGCCCGTTACGCCGATCAGTTCTATGCCGGCCACCCCGCCGCCGTGACGCACAAGCTGGGCAAAGGCAGCGTCACCTACATCGGAGTCGACACCCTCGATGGTGAACTGGAGCGCGCCCTCATCCACGAGGTTTATCAATCATCCGGCGCCGCTCCTGCCAATCTCGATCCTAATTTCCTCATCGATTGGCGCAGCGGCTTCTGGGTCGCTACGAATTTCACCAGCAAAATGCAGCGCATCCCGGCCTCTTCCAACGCCCAGATCCTCGTCGGTCAGCGCGACATCCCCCCTGCGGGCGCAACCGTATGGATCGAACGCTAGCGTCGCAACAACCCGAACGCAAACTCCCGTCCCCAGCTCGGGGTGAAGGCCAGCGAGATCCAAAGAAATGCCAGCGGTTCGAGATACCGCGCCTGCTGCAACCCGCCTACATCCTGTGGATCGAAACCAAGGTCGCTCGCGAGCTGGCGCACTTGCTCCTTTGCTCCACGATCATCGCCGCAATAAAACAGCGGTGCATGCTTGTCCCCGAACACCGGGTTCGCCATGATATTGAACCCGATCGTGTTGAACGCCTTCACAACCTTCGCTCCACGCGCCCATTCGGCCACCTTCTCTCCAGCCGAATTCGTCGCGCCGAGCTCGATTCCCGAGAGGTCCGGCAGCACCGGGTTCGTGGCGTCCACTACAGTCTTCCCGCTCAGATCGCCTAGTTCTGAGATCGCCTCGCGCACCGCGGGCCAGGGAACTGCTAACACCACAACCTCGGCGCTCTGAGCCGCTTCCCGCGGTGTAGCCACTCGGCTATTCGGCGCTTCCGCTAGTACGGCCTTTGTCTCCTCCGCTTGCGGCTTGCGCGATCCAAAAATCACCTGATGCCCGCCTCGCGCCCAACGCCTCCCAAGTGTTCCCCCGACATTTCCCATTCCGATCACTGCAATTCGCATGTTGTTCCTCAACGCTCCTCTTCAATCGTTAACACCCGATCGCAGGCCTGATTCAAAACCACCTGCTTCCGTCCGCCAGGCCACGCGATCTCGATCCGGTCTATCTTGGTCGCCGGGCCCAACCCGAAGTGCAGCCGCAAATCGCTCTGCGAAAGATAACTTCCTCCGCTCCGCACTTCGCGGTACTGCGACCGGCCACCTGCAATCAGCTTTACGCGCGCTCCTATAGCACTTCGATTCGCGCGCGTTCCCACCAAGTTCAGCAAAATCCAATGTCCCGGTGGGTTCGATGATAATTTCAGCAGCGAAGGTGCTTCATTCTGGTTATTGATGGCGACTTCCACTGCCCCATCGTTATCCAAATCACCGAACGCCACCCCGCGCGACGAATGCTTCTCCAGAAACCCCGGCCCTGCCTGCATCGAAATGTCCCGGAACTTACCGTTCCCTAAGTTCTGATACAAAATCGCCCGATCTTTGTAGTGGATATCGATGTGTAGAGATTCCACCTCCGGGAAAACATGCCCGTTCACGAGCAGCAAATCCAGCCAGCCATCATTATTGAAATCGAGAAATCCCGTGCCCCACCCGACATATCGCGTATTCTGCCCGAGCCCCGCCTCCAGCGTCACTTCATCGAAATTTCCCTTGCCCCGGTTGCGATACAGCGTCTCGAATTCATCGGAAAAATTGCTGCGAAAAATACTCGGATGCCCGTCGCCGAAGTAGTCGCCTGCCGTGACGCCCATGCCGGACATGGCTTTCCCGTTTTGATCGTAGGCAACACCTCGCAACACGCCTTCCTCTTCAAACTTCCCGTGCCCTTTGTTGATATAGAGCAGGGAAGGCGTCTGATCGCATGCGACGTAAATATCCGTCAGACCGTCTTCGTTGAAATCGCCCGTCAATACGCCCAGCGAATAATGCCCCTCCGGTTCCGCAATCCCGGACGCTTCGGAAACATCGCTGAACGTCCCATCGCCATTGTTCCGATACAGGATATTCCGGTCGAACGGTAATCCGCGCGGCCCGCAATTCACGGCAATGCCGCGGTAATAGCAATAGGGATTGGCGCCCGGCTTCGGCGTAGTCGCCGGATCGAACTTCAGATAATTCGCGACAAACAGGTCCAAGTGCCCGTCGTTGTCGATATCCGTAAATGCGCAGCCCGTGTTGTACCGCACCCGGCTCTGCGTCAAATGTGCGGCAGCCGTTACGTCTTCAAACCGCTGGCCTTGAATGTTGCGGTAAAGATGATTCGCGCCCCAGTACGTGACAAACAGATCGGTGTATCCGTCGTTGTCGTAATCACCGGCGCATACGCCTTCGGCCCAGCCCGACGACTCCAACCCAAGCTCTTTCGTCACATCGCGGAACCGGTCATGCCCCTCGTTGTGATACATCCGGTTCGTCCCGCCCTGCCCGGACAGAACGAACAGATCGAGCAATCCATCGTTGTCGTAATCGATGAACCCGATTCCGCTTCCCGTCGTCTCGATGATGTATTGTTTCGAAACGGTCCCGCCGTTTGGAAACGCATCGGTCAACCCGGCCTGCTTCGCGATATTGCGGAAATCAGGAACGAACACCGCCAGAATCGCCAAAAAACTGACGGTCTTCACTGCTGCGGCTGCTGTGCCCCCAGCTTCTTGAGAAAATCCGAAAACTCGCCCTCGGGCGGCTTTTGCAGCCGGTCCAGTGTCGCTTTCTCCTGCTTGGCCTCATCCATGCGGCCCGCATCCCGATACGCCGTCATCAGCGCATAATGCGCCGCTTCGTTCTTGGGCTGCAGTTTCGTCGCCCGAGCAAGCAGATCGATGGCAGCGCCATACTGCCTTTCTTGCGCCTTCATCTTGCCCGACGCAATCAGCGCCTGGACGTAGTCGGGCGACAGTTGCACTGCGCGCTCGAAGTGCGCTTTGGCATCGGCGTTCTTGCCCTGAACTTGCGCGATCTGGCCAAGCTGAAACTCGCAGCCGCCATCCTCTGGATTGACTTTCAGCTCGGAACGAAACTCCGCCGCGGCCTGTTCGAGCGAGGCCGGCTCATGGCTTTGCAACAGCAGCGCGCGCCCCAACCGGTAATGCAAGTCGGGAGCGTTCGGATTCAACTCAATCGCTTTGCGATACTCACTCACCGCGTCGCCATACCGGTTCTGCACTTCGAAAATTTCGGCCGAAAGCTCATGCACCCGATACGACGCCGGCGTGCGCTGAAACATCGCAAACGTTGCATCATTGAACGCCTTCATGTGCAGCTTCGCCGCGGTGTACAACACATCCGCATCATTCGGAAATCGTTGTTCCAGTTTCTGCAACAAAGAGAAGGTGCGACCCTCATCGCGGAGCGCGCTGTAGCATTTCACCGCCGCTAAACCCGCCAGCCGCGCGACGGTCGCATCTTCCGGTTCCGGACTTCTCGTCAACTCCGGCAGCGCTGCCTGGCAGTGCCCCAGTGCCGCTTCGGTCATTCCAAGGAAAGCATGCGCCGTTCTGTCCTGCGGATCTTTAGCAGCGGCTTGTAGTTTGACCAGGGCAACCGAGTAACGCCCATCCCGAAACGCCGCAATCCCTTCCTCCCTTGCCGATGGGCTCACCGCCATCGCCACCACTGGTATCAGAACGCAACCGAACCGCGCGCGCAAGCAAGCGGCCAACTTAATGCCCAGCATCGTCCAACATCAACTCGTTATTCCCGAACCGGTGATGCGTTTTCCCCTCGTAATACCGAAAGCTCAGCAAGGGCGGCGGACCTGGTGCAATCAAACTCTGGGGAGGTTCGGCAACATCCGCGCACCGGCCCGAATCGGCAATCTGCTGAATCATCGAGGACTCTTCAGCGGACAGCATCAATCCCAGCAGCACCAGCCCGATCTTCACCATTTCTTACCGTCCGTTCAACTCCTCCAACGCGTGCCGCGCCGTCGCGCTATCCGGTTTGCGATCGAGTAGTTGCTGCATCACCTGCCGTGCTCTTTCAAAGTCTCCCAGCCGCGTGTAAGTCCTTCCCAGATTTAGATAAAGTATATCTTCATCCGGAGCAACGCGAATCCCGTAATTGAACGCCGCAATCGCGTCGTTTACTTTTCCCTGCTGCATATACAGCACGCCCAGGTTGTTAATCGCCCCCGAAAAATCACGCCGCAAGCGGATCGCCTGCTCGAAATACTTCCGCGCGTCATCTCCGTGGCCCTGCTTCGCCAGCGCCAGCCCCAACCCGTTCGCCGCATCCGCCGATTGCGGATCAATCTCCAAAGCCCGACGGTAAAACGCCTCGGCCTTGGCCTGCTGGTTCAGCTTATCCGCCGTTTGCCCCGCATTCAGCAGCGTATATAGCAGATCCGGCTTCAGCTCCAGCGCTTTTTCATAATTCGTCATCGCCTGTGGCAAATCCTTTCGCGCGCTCGCCAAATCGCCCAATCCCGACCACGCTTCCGCGTACCCCGCATTCGCCTCAACGGCCGACCGAAAATATTTTGCAGCGGCATCCGGCCGGTTGGCCTGCAAATGAATCTGTCCCACCAGCACCAGCACGCGCGCATTCTCCGGGCTCCGCTGCAGCACCGCTTCCAAATACGGCAGCGCCTGATCCGGATACCCCGACGACAAATACGCTGCGCCAAATTTGAAGAAGTCGCGCCGCATGTGGCCCACGTACGTGCCCGGGAAGGGCAGGGCACTGCCGCGCTTCGCCAGGTCCGCCTTCACCTGCTCGGCCGTAGGCACTTTGCTATACACCTTCACCGCTTGCCCCGTACTATTCAGCAAAAACGCGATCGGCCGCGCCAGCCCCGTCCGCCAATCGAACAGATACCGCCGGAAAATTTCGTACTGCTCCCGGCGCGCGGGCGTCAGCTTTGCCGGGTCCAGCACAAACAGCCCCGGCCCGGTTTGCTTTTCCGGCAGCGGGATCGGATCCACAAACCACGTATCGTGCAGACGCATCTCATTGTCCGCCTGCACCGGCCTCGACGCCAGCGCCCGCGACTCGCGAAACGCCTGCGACCGAATCTCGGCCACCCCTTCCGTAACGAAGTACACCGCCCCGGCCCTCAAATTCGAAAATTCCTGCTTCAGCCCCGAGGGCCACGTAATCCGCACGCGCGCCGCCGAGCTCGCATCCCCCAATCCGAACAGCACGCGCTTACTGTGCTGCGAGAGAAACCCGGAGCCCGCATCCAGCCACTTCGTCTGCCCGTCCACCTGAATGCGCGCCCCAATCGCATCGCGGTTCGATTTCGTGCCCCTCAACTGAAACGCAATCGCCTGCCGCTGCCCGGCGCAATCGTTCTGCAAAATCCGCACCTGCGGGCCCATGCGGCTCTTCAAAATTACATCCGGCCGCCCGTCGCCATCGAAATCCACCACGGCAAACGCGCGGCTGTCTTCGGGATAATCCAACCCGCTCACGCCCGAAAAATCGAAATACCGGTCGCCGCGCCGCACATGCAGCACGTTCGGCTCATGCCCGTTCCAACTGTATTCTTCCCGGATGAATTGATTGATCGCATTCCATCCGTTCTCGTACGCGGCGGAAGGCCGGGCCGTCACCGGTGATTTATCCACCACCTCCCGCCAGAAAAAGCTGCTCAGGTCCGTTTGCGACTCATTCGTTAACATCCCGCACGTGACGAAAATCTCCGGATGCCCGTCATTATCCAGATCGTGCCCGCCCGACGACCACGCCCAGCGCCCGAACGCCACCTGCTCTTGCTCGGTCGTATTCTCAAACGCCCCATCGCCGCGATTGCGAAACAGCGAATTACCCATCGTGTGCCCGCGATACGCCGCTTCCGGTGCGCCTTGGGCCACCGGAGCAAAATGTGGATCGTTCACTACGCGCTGCCCGGCATCGGTCCACATATTCGCGACATACAAATCCGGCAGTCCATCGCCGTTGTAATCGAACCAGTGCGCGCTCATGCCCGGCCCGATATCCTCCAGCCCGGCTTCATGGGCTAAATCGCGAAAGCGGCCTTCCCGGTTCACATACAAATTCTTGCGGCCGAAATCGTTTGCGACATACAGATCCGGCCAGCCATCGCCATTGAAATCGCACCACGCCGGTGCAAAACTGAACCGGTTATTGTTTTCGTTCATTCCGGTTTCCGCGGTGCAATCTTCCAGAAAGCCGCTGCCATCCGCATTCAGCCGGTTGCGAAACAAGAAATTGGGCGGACCGTTCTGTGCATCGTGATACGGCACCGCATACGTGTATTGCGCCTCGCTCTGAAAGTACACGTAGCAGCACAAATACAAATCGAGCTTTCCGTCCCGATCGAAATCCGCCGCCGCCATGCCTGTAAACGCGCCGCTTGGCGAGCTTGCAAACTGAAACGCATCCTTGTGCAGCGCAAACCGCGAGCCTTCGTTCAGCAGCAGCACCGGACCGGTCGCGCGCACCACTACCAGGTCCTGCCGTCCGCTATTGCGCAAATCCAGAAACAGCGCCGAAGATGTATCGTCGAGAATCCCCGCGCCCCACGCCTCGGTAAGATCCGCCAGCGTTCCATCCTCGCGAAACTTATAAAGGCGATTCGGCAATCCTCCCGGCTGGCACACATAAATCTCATCCGCGCCGTCGCCGTCGATATCTCCCACCGCGATTCCGTTACTGCCGTAAATGTCGATCCCCGTTGCCGGATCCAGCCGCGCCCGCCAGTAGGGGATCCCAAGCGCAAGCTGTTCGCGAAACGACGGAGCGTTCTGAAACACCGCTTCGGTCACATCGCGAAACAGCGGCCGCCGCGCGGAAGCGACATGCTCTTCCAGCGGCGTAAACGAAACCAGCTTGCCCGCTTCCCATTGCTGCTTCCACTTCCCCACGCGATAAAGCAGCTTCCCATCTTTCTGGCTCGCCACTTCATACCGCACCACGCCGCCCGGCAACGGATAAAAACTCGCCCGCCGGATCGTCCCGAGCGACGCAACCCATCGCCGCCATCCACCGGCAACATCCTTGTCCGACGAATCGAAAACCGCTTCTTCCAAATCCTCAGCTAGCGCGCGATACGACCGCGGACACGGCGAAAATCCTGCGCAACCTGGCAATTCGCGCGAACTCAAAGCCCGGCTCAACGCCGCTCGAATCTGCTCTGCCGCTTTTTCTTCCGGAAACTCACCGTTTCCCGGCGCAATAAATTTCTGCAGCGCCAAATACGGCGGAGCATGCCGCGGCTCGTCTCCAAACGCCGCCACCGCCGCGATTAGCCCCAAAAACTCCCGCCTTGTGGCGCACGCCTTCAGCGTGCCGCCGTGGGCTTCAGCCCACGGTTCGTTATTTCGAAACCGCCTCACTCACCCTCAACATCTGATCCGCTTTCACCCGCCCTATGTCCTGCAAAATCCCGCTCGGCCAGCGAATCTCCACATTCTCTACCTCCGTACAATCGCCGAGCCCGAAATGCAGCGTAAATGAATTCTGCGAATAGTAACTCCCGCCGCTCATCACTTCGTCGATCCGCTTCCGCCCGCCCGCTGTAACCGTCACCCGCGCCCCGATCGCGCTGCGATTCGATTTCGTCCCGGTGAGCAACACATTCAAAAAATGCCCTTGCGGCCCGCGGTTCTTCAGCACACTCGGAGTCGAATTCATATTGACGATCACAATCTCTGGCCGTCCATCGCCATCCACATCGCCCAGCGCCAGTCCGCGCGCCGGCCGGGGTGTACGAAACGCCGGACCCGCCTCATCCGTCACGTCCTTGAATTTCCCGTTCCCCAGATTCTGATAAAGAACCGTCGGCTGCAGATACGTATCGCCAAGCTGTTTCCCTTCCACTTCGGGATAGACATGCCCGTTCGCCACCACCAGATCGCGCCAGCCGTCGTCATCCACATCCACAAACGCCACGCCCCACCCGAGCAACTGCCGCGATCCCAACCCAGCCTCCCGCGACACATCCGTAAAGAATTTCCCGTCGTCGTTGTGGAACAGCGAAGTCAAATCTCCGGAAAAATTCGTCTTCGCAATATCCAGCCGTCCGTCGCCGTCGTAATCCCCCACCGCGATCCCCATACCCGCCTGGAGCGCGCCATCGGCGTTATACGCCACCCCGGCCTCCGCCCCGCGCTCCGCAAACGTTCCGTTGTGCAGATTGTGATAAAGCAAGCTCGGCGTCTGATCGCACGCGACATAAATGTCCGGCCATCCGTCGTTATCGAAATCCGCCGCCACCACTCCTAATCCATAACGCCCCCCCGGCTTCAAAATTTCGGCGGCGTCCGAAACATCGGTAAAAGTACCGTTACCGTTGTTACGGTAAAGCGCGTTGTGCGCCAGCGGCAGCCCGCGCGGACCGCACATTACCGGAATCCCTTTCCACACACAGTAATCGCCCTGACCCGGATGCGGCGTCTTGCTCAAATCCAGGTCGACATAATTGGCGACAAACAAATCCACATATCCATCCCGGTCATAATCCAGAAACGAGCAGCCCGATCCGTAGCGAACACCTGTCGTGGGAAGATGCGCCCTTCCCGTAACATCCTCGAACGTCCCGTTTCCCCGATTGCGATAGAGCATGTTATGGCCGTAGGCGGTTAACAAAACATCCGGCCATCCATCGTTGTCGTAATCGCCCACGCACACGCCTTGTCCCCAGCCCAGCGGTTTGAAACCCGCCGCGGCGGAAACATCTTTGAAGTGGCCGTGGCCCTCGTTATGATAAAGCTGCGGCAGGCTTCGTGCGTCCGCTGATCCGGTCAGCCGCGTGCCGTTGGCGATCAGAATATCGTTCTTGCCATCGCCGTCGTAATCGAAGATGGCGACGCCATTGCCGGTGGTCTCCAGAATGTAATCTTTCCGGTCGAGCCCGCCATAGATATTACGTTCTGTAACTCCAGCGTTCTGCGCAATATCAATAAATTCCGCCCGGAACGCAGGCACTGCAAATGCGGTCAGCGCCAAGCCCGACACGACGGCTAAGACGCGCAACTTCATGAATTTGGCCATTATAGCCCGACCCTGCCTTTGCTCTCCTCTAACTGGCTGCATGCCTCTCCGTGGCGCGGGCACTCGTGCCTGCCGCGTCCCGACTCATCGGGACGCTTGGCCTTCTTGCTCCGTTGTCCGCCTCCTCCACCCATCGATGGACACTTTCTTAGTTCTCGGGTACTAAAAACCTCTTGAAGTAAACGCTTGCATATGTTACTTTTCTAGACAGTCTTTTGTTGTTTCGGCTCGCTTTCCGTGTACGCAAGCGGGCGGAGGGGAATATTATGCCAACTCGGCTACGAGGGATTTCGTTTGCTTTCCTACTTTTCTTTCTGACCGGGGTCATCGCGTTTGCGCAGCGCGACCTCGGAACCATAACGGGAACCGTTGCGGACCCGCAGGGCGCCGCGGTGCCGAATGCCAAAGTAACCATCACCGAAGAAGCTACCGGAGTCGCTTACAACACTCAAACCAATGCGTCCGGTAATTACACCCTTCCCACATTGAAGCCCGGGAACTACACCGTTACCGTGGAGGCCCCCGGCTTTCAAAAAGCACAACAAAGGCAAGTCCTTGTCAACCCCGGCCAGCCGACGGCAGTCGACCTGACGCTGCAAGTGGGCAGTGCCTCGCAGACCATCGAGGTAACCGCCACGGCGCCGCTGCTGCAAACCGAAAGCCCGGCAATCGGAGCGAATTTGAACACGTCCCAAGCAACCGAACTCCCGTTAGGCGGCCAGCGAACGTTTACGTATCTGGCGCGGCTGTCGCCGGGCGTACTGCCAGCTGAACAAGGAGCCCGGGATGCCACAGGCGGCGGTTTTTCGGCCGGAGGAGTGCGATCTACTGGCGAGAACAACTTTCTGCTTAACGGCGTGGACAATAACGTCAACGTCATCGATTTCATCAATCAGACAGCCTTTGTGATCGGTCCTTCCGTAGAAGCCATCGGGCAGATGCAGATCATCACCAATGGCGCCAGCGCTGAGTACGGACGCGCTGCGGGCGGCATTCTGGATGTCAACCTGAAATCGGGCACGAATGAACTGCATGGTGTGCTGTTCGAAATTCTCCAGAACGATAAGCTGAACGCGAACCGCTGGGAGAATAATCTGGCGGGCAAACCGGCGCCTCCCGTGAAGCAAAATCAGTTCGGCGCAGCCGTCGGCTTTCCCATCATCAAGAACAAGCTTTTCATGTTTGGTGATTATCAGGGGACCAGAATCCGCACCGCTGGCGGTGTCATTACAAACCTGGGCTACGGCGGCTACACAACCATTCCGACCACGGCTATGAAGAATGGGGACTTCTCGGCGCTGTTGGGGAAAGCAATCGGCAATGGCATCATTCAGAACCAGATTTTTGACCCAACCACAACAACCTGTACCAGCGGCTGCGTACCGGGCAGCCTGGCAGCAGCTTCCGGCGCAACGGCAGTGTATACGCGCAATCCATTCCCGGGGAACAAAATACCCGTATCTGCTATGGACCCGGCGGCAGTGAAGATCATAAACTCCTTCCCCGCTCCGAATCAGGTCGTTCCCAACGGGAATTATCCGCAAAACGACTATTTCATCTCAACGCCCGGCTCCTGGAACACGGACCAGGGCGACGCTCGAGTGGACTACCACTATAACGATGCAAATAGCATCTTCGGCACCCTCAGTTGGAGCAATACTGCCAAAGGCAACGTTGCTCCGTTCAACGGAGCGTTCGATGGCGGCAGTTTCTATGGCGTTTCCGAACAGGATTTAGGGCGGAACGCGATGCTCAGTTGGTCTCATATCTTCAGCCCGACATTTGTTTCGGAAAGCCGCGTCGGCTTCACCAGGATCGTGACAACGCGCCTGCAGGCCAACGCGAATACCGACATGTTCAAAGCTGTAGGAATCGGGGGCTATGATCCGACCACGGCGGCAGCCTCGAACGGAGGCCTTCCGGACATTGCTTTAGGTCGTTACCGCGAAAACAATAACAACTGGTTGCCTACCAAGGAATATAGCAATGAATGGGACTTCATCGAGAATTTATCGCTAACCAAGGGCACCCACTCAATGCGCTTCGGCGGCGAGTTCCGTCCCTTCCATTTTCCGTTCTTCCAGGTCCCCTATCCCCATGGCAACTTGACTTTTGCGCGTACCGAAACGGCGTATCCCTCCGCCGCCAAGGATTCGGGCGGCGTCAGCGGCACCTACAGCGCCGATACCGGTGACGAAATGGCTTCGTTCCTGTTAGGTGCAATTGATTCCGGGCAAATTTCAACAACTAACTTTATTTCTTCGACCAAACAGGCGTACGCCACTTACTTCCAGGATGATTGGAAAGTTACACCTAAGTTGACGGTGAATCTAGGTGTGCGGTACGAATTGTTCTCCCCAATTGGCGAGCAGTTCGGCCGCCAGTCCAATTTCGTGCTGCAGGATCTGACGCTTTACATTCCAAAAGGCCCGAACCAGGACGCACCGTTACCTCCAAACTTCAATTCGCCCGTCACCATCAACGGCGTCACTTTCAAGCCCCTGTTCACGACGCCGATTACGGTCAGCCGCGGAAAGGTCAGTCCCTATCTGATTCCGTGGGACAAGCTGGACATCGGACCCCGCATCGGAATCGCCTACAATATCGTCCCCAAAACTGTGATCCGCATGGCTTACGGCATCTTCTACGGTGGCGAAGAGAATCAGGGTGGTAACCCGAATCGCGGTGAATCAGCGCCGTTCAACGAATCACCGCAGTTAAACCGGCCCTCCGGTGTCAGCAGCTTCCAACCCGATCCGCTTTTTGCGAATGGAGCTCCAACCGGTGGCCTTACCATCGGATTCCCGACTAACGTGTTCAATGGATTCCCTGTATCCTCTCTCCAGTTCCGCGAGGTCGCTACCGACTTTGAAAATCCCATGATTCAGAAGTGGAATCTTGCGATACAGCAGGAATTACCAGGGCAAATGGCCCTGGAAGTGGGCTACGAAGGCAACCACCAATCGCACCAGCTTCTCCAGCCGGATTTCAATAACTGTTACAACCTCGGCACTCTCAACACGAGCATTAACTGCAACGGTCTCCGGCGTTATCCCGATATTGGCAGTATTTCAGGAACGGCTACCTGGGGATTTGGCAATTATGAGGCTATGACGGCTAAGTTGGAGAAGCGGATGTCAAACGGGCTGCAGTTCATCGCCGCCTATACCTATGGCCATGCGCTTGCCAACAGCGGCACCACGCTGAGCGGTTCCTCCGGCTTCGGCACTTTGGATCCAACTAACTACAACTCGTCCTATTCGAATGCCGCTTGGGATATTCGGCATAATTTTACGGCGGGCTTTAACTACGACATTCCGTTCGGCAAAGGCAAAGCTTACGGCGCCAACTTACATCCAGTCGTCCAGGCTCTGCTCGGCAGTTGGCAGGTAAATGGAATCCTGACGCTTCATACCGGAAATCCGGTCACTATTAATGGTAGTGGCTGCCAGGGTGTCTGGAACCGGTGCCAGCCGGAACTCGTAGCGGGCACCGACCCGAATGCCGCGCCTCCTGGCGGAAGGACCCCGAGCGAGTGGTTTGATATCAGCCACTTCACGGCGCCCGCTGCCCTAACAGGTGGTAATCTCGGTCTCCAGACCAACTACGGGCCGCCCACACGAACGCTGGACTTTTCCATCTTTAAGAGCTTCCCGATTACGGAGCGCTGGATCGTGCAGCTTCGGGCTGAAGGCACGAATATTGCCAACACACCGCAGTTCGGATTGCCCGATGTGAGCATGGCGGATGCGAATTTCGGTAAAATCACCAGCAGTCAGACTGGCACCGAGCGCCATATCCAGTTCCAGCTACGTTTGCAGTTCTGATCGCTTTAGGGAGGCAGACGTTCGGTGTTTGCCGTCTGCCTCCCCGCTCGCTTTCTGTAATGCTGTAACTTGACCTGCATTCTCTGCCTCTTTCTGCTGTCTTTCAGAACCGCGACCGTGAGGGAGCGGCCTGAGATTCTCCTCCAGCACGGCCTCCTCGCCCTCCAGCGCGCCAACTTGCAAGAAGCGCGCACCGACCTCGAACAAGCTGAGCGCCTCGATCCCAAAAACCCCTACATATGGGCCTCTCTCGCTCAAGTCTATTTGCGCCTGAAGGAACCGAACCTAGCTTCCGGCGCCGCCGGGCGCGCTGAATCGCTCGGTCAGGACAATCCCGTCATCTGGCATGCCCTCGCCATGTACTATTCGGAAGCCGGCCAGTTTGCACGTGCGGCCAAACTGGAGCAGCGCTATGCGGGAAGCCCGCGCGCCGATGCCAACGCCCGAAGCCGCGCTGCGGAACTCTATCTGCAGGCGGGCGATCCACAATCCGCCTGGCAAACCGACAAGACCGATCCGCAAATCGCCTTTGATTGGGCTCAGGCTTTATTGCGTCGCAGCGACTTCACGCCCGCCGCCCAAGTCATCGAAACGGCTCTCGCGGCCCATCCGAACGATGTGCAACTCATGCTCGCGCTGGGCGTGGCTCGTTACGGTCAAAGGCGCTTTGAAGACGCCATCAAAGCCTTTCTGCGTGTCATCCAACTCGATCCGCAAATCGAACAGCCCTACGTCTTCCTCGGCCGCATGCTCGATCAGGCTCAGGCGCTTCTTCCCGAAATCACCCGCGATTACGAAACCTGGCTGACCCGGAATCCGAACAACCCGAAAGCCCCGCTCCTTTTAGCCGAAGCCCTTCTGACGGAAAACAACAAAGGCGAGCGCGCCGAATCCCTGTTGCGCCGCTCCATTACACTCAACCCAAACGACTGGGAGTCGCACTATCAGCTAGGCGTTCTTCTCGAAAACAAGCACGATTACCCGGCCGCCGCAACCCAGCTTACCCGCGCCGCCGAGCTCAATCCGAACGAACCCATGCCGCATTACCACCTGGCACGCGTCTACGACCGGATGGGCCAACCCGCCCTCGCGCAAGCCGAACGCGAAAAACACAAACAGTTAACCACCATAAACCAGCCGGCCCGCTGAAGCCGTCCTGAAAACGCCCTAACGTTTTGATTCCATAAGGCAAAAATTTATTCGGTCATCGGAACCGCCGTTTTTTTTCCACCCCCGAATTTCGTTTCGCAAAAATGACTAACCCGTCTTCTTCCTCTTGAAACACCCCACCGCAATGACCGCCGACATCAAACAGCAGCACGCCAGGAAGACCAGCGCCAGGGTGATGCTATGCGTCTCGTCATGAATCTTCCCGATCGCAAACGGTCCCACGAACCCGCCCAGGTTTCCAATAGAATTGATCAACGCAATGCCCGCCGAAGCCGCCGTCCCGGATAGGTACAAAGTCGGCAGCGACCAAAACGTGGACGAGGACGAAATGATCCCTCCGGCCGCCAGCGTCAGCGCCGCCAGTCCCACCACGCCCGAAATACCCGGAATCGACGATACAGCGAGCCCCACCGTCCCCGCAATCGCCGCCAGGGCCACGTGCCACCGCCGTTCGCCCGTCGCGTCGGAGTGCTGCCCCACGAGCAGCATCGCTACCGCTGCGAACGCCCAGGGGATCATCGTGAGCAGGCCGATCTTGAACGGATCCTTCGTCAAGGTATCTTTCAGGATCTGCGGCAGCCAGAAGTTCACGCCGTAGTTTCCTGTCACTACGCCGAAATAGACCAGGCACAGCAGCCACACCTTGGGACTGCGAAACGCGCCGGACAAGTCATGGCGGTGGTGCTCTCCGGTTCCGGTTCTTTTTGCGACTTCGTCTTCTTCCAGGCGCTGCACCAGCAGCGACCGTTCCTGCTCGTCCAACCACTTCGCGCGCTGCGGCGCATCGTGCAGAAAGATCATCGCTGCGAATCCCGCCAGAATCGACGGAACCGCCTCGCACAGAAACAGCCACTGCCAGCCGCGTAGGCCGCCCACCGAGGTCATGCGGTCCAGCAGCCATCCCGAAATCGGTCCGCCAATGACGCCCGAAAGAGGAATGGCGGTCATGAACGCCGAAACCATCTTGGCGCGATATTTGCTCGGATACCAGAACGTCAGATAGAGAATCACGCCTGGAAAGAAACCGGATTCCACCACGCCCAGCAAAAGGCGCACTGCATAAAAACTGAATTCGCCTTTCACAAACATCGTGCAGGCCGAAACCAGGCCCCACACGATCATGATTGGGCCCAGCCAGAACTTTGCCCCGATCTTTTGCAGCGCGATATTACACGGCACCTCGAAGAAGAAATATCCGATGAAGAAAATCCCGGCGGCTGTTCCGTAAACCGCGTCGCTGATGCCGAGGTCCTGCTGCATCTGCAGCTTCGCGAACCCGACGTTCACGCGATCGACGTACGCAAAGATGTAGCAAAGGAACAGGAAGGGAATGATTCGATAGGTGACGCGCCGGTACACGCCCTTCTCGAACTCCGGCGTGTAGGTTGGTTTGGAGCCTGCGCTCACCGGGCTAACCACCCGCCATCGATCACGATGTCGGTTCCCGTAATGAAACCCGCCGCCTCCGAGCACAGGTATCGCGCGAGCGACCCGATTTCTTCCACCTTGCCCCAGCGGCCCAGCGGTATGCTGGCCAGAAATTGCGCATTCACTTCCGGGTTCTGCATGACTGCCGTATTCATTTCCGTTCCGAACGGGCCCGGACTGATTCCGTTTACCGTGATTCCCTCCGCCGCGAGTTCCAGCGCGAGGGCGCGGATTAAACCGAGCAGCGCCGCCTTGCTCGCCGAATACGCCGAACGCCCCGGCAGCGAAACGTGGCTCATGATGGAAGTCATATTGATAATCCGCCCGTAGCCCGTGCCCTTCATCGCCGGCACAAACGCCCGGCACAGTAAGAACACGCTCGTCAGATTCGTGTTCATTACGCGTTGCCACTCTTCGAGCGAAAACTCGTGAAGCTGTTTGCGGATGTTGATCCCGGCATTATTAATCAGGATCTGAACTTTTTTGTCTGCCAGTTCCGATTGAAGCCGGTTCACGCTCTGCTCATCGCTCACATCGGCCGTAAACACTTCCGCGTTTCCGCCGGCCTGCTCGATCTCCCTCTTTACTTCGCCCAGCTTCTCTGCGTCTCGTGATACGAGTGCAATGTGGGCGCCGGCTTCAGCGAGCGAAAGCGCCATGGCTTTGCCCAGCCCTTTGCTGGCTCCTGTAATCAGTGCTGTCTTTCCGGATAGTTCACGCTTCGCGTCGTTTTTCATGATCCATGAAGTAATAGCCCATCATATGGCAGATAATCAGATGGCCGTCCTCAATGCGCCCCATATGATGGTCGGAGACGCGGATTTCCAGCTCCGCGGCTTTTCCCAACTTCCCGCCGTCCCGTCCTGTCAGCGCAATCGTGTGGCATCCAATCGAATTCGCGTACTCGGTAGCGCGCACCACGTTCGGCGAATTCCCTGATCCGCTGATCGCAATCAGAACATCACCCTTGTTCGCGAAGTTCTTCATCTGCTCTTCGAAAATGCAGTCGTAGCTCACATCGTTGGAATAAGCGGTGATGGTCGGCAAGGAATCGGTCAGCGCCATGATTCGGAACCGCGATTCCCGATTGAAGCTCGCGCCTTTCACCATGTCGCAAACGAAGTGCGAGGCGGTCGAAGCACTGCCGCCATTTCCGCAGACAAACACATGCCGGTTGTGGTCGCGCGCTTCGCGCAGAATCTCGATCGCCCGGTCCACCGCGGCCATGTCAATTGTCTCCAGAGCGCTCGTCAACTTGGACCTATATTCGGTCGGAAAGCCCAGCGTTGCGTCTGCCATACCTGTATGCTAATTCAAGCTACCTGGTGGCGCAGATAATCTTATCGTCTGCGTTGCCGCCGCTTTTGAAACCATCGTCTTCCGATCTCAGTCCTAATCCAAATGTCCTCTGCTCCCACTCCCAGGCCGCGTCCCCGAAAAATCTACTGGCTCATTGCCATCCTGCTGGCGATTGTGCTGCTGTACTTTTCGTTGCGCGGTATCGATTGGCGCCAGGTCTGGAACATTCTCCGGCGAGCGAAAATTGCCTTCGTCGCGCTCTGGCTTTTTCTCGTCACAGTGGCGATGGTATTGCGCGCGCTCCGCTGGCGAGTTCTCTTGCGTTCGCGGGCGGCGGTCGGATTCGGCACGGCTTTCTGGGCCACGGCGGCGGGCTATTTGGGCAACAGCTTTTTGCCGGCCCGCGCCGGAGAACTCGTTCGCACTGTCATGGTGAGCGGCCGCTCGGGATTGTCCACCGCTTTCGTCCTCACCACTGCTTTATCCGAACGCCTCTGCGATGCCATTGCGCTTGTCATCATCAGTTCTGTCGTACTACTCACTCTGCCCGTACGCCCCGGCTGGTTTAGCCACGCTGCGAAGCCCTTCGCGATCATCGGATTGTGCGGTGTGACCGCCATCATTGTCCTTCCGAAGCTGGAACGCCTGTGGCGGAAACTGCTCGGGTATGCGCCAGTGCCCGTCACAATTAAAGACAAGCTTTCGAGCATTCTCGAGCACATTCTCACCGGGGTCCGCGCTCTCCACAATCCGTTCCGCCTCCTGCGATTCGTGGGATTCACCGCCCTCATCTGGCTGACCGATGCGGTAAGCACACAGATCGGAATGCACTCGCTCGGTATGCATATCAGTCTGCCGGTCGCGTTCCTGCTCATTGCCGGACTCGGGCTGGGGAGCGCGCTGCCGTCCACGCCTGGCTATGTTGGGATTTACCAGTTTGTAGCCGTTACAGTACTCGTTCCCTTCGGATTCAGCCAGACCGACGCCATCGCCTACATCCTGCTGGCGCAGGCCGTGCAATACGTCGTGATTACGTTTTGGGGATTGCTGGCGCTCGCGGGCTCTCGCGACCTTAACTTCCGGTCGCAGCCGGTCCTCGCGGAAGAACACGTTGCCAGCGCTCCATACCCCCGATAGCCTATTTCGCTGGCGGGTCAAATTGCGCTAACATTGCTTTGAGTTCTTGTGTGCTCGCTGCCGGTACTCTGGTACTTCGTCATGAGAATTTCACGAAGCCGTCTGGAGCCGGCGCAAGTCTAGGAATAAGAAAGACTCCAAGTAGGTCACCTTCTAACCCATCGTGCTGTTCAGACCTCGCTAAGTTCTGAAATTCGGAGGCTGCGAGTGTCGATGCCTGGAAGAAGGAGTGGCCATTGTGTGAGGAACCGTACATCGATACGGTTCAATTGAGTTACTCAGGTAGACTGAAGCATTAAAGGAGATTATGCAGCCATTCCCTGGAGACCGTAAAAAGGCCATCATTATTGGCGCCGGACCGGCAGGCCTCACAGCCGCTTATGAGTTTCTGACACGCACGGATGTACTGCCCGTCGTGCTTGAAAAGAGTGAGTACCTCGGCGGGATCTCCCGAACTGTGAATTACAAGGGTAACCGGATCGACATCGGAGGCCACCGGTTCTTCTCGAAATCCGACCGTGTCATGCAGTGGTGGCTGAAGATCCTTCCCATGCAGGCCGTCGATGGCCCCCACGCTCAGATCACGTATCAGCGGCAGTCGACTATGGTTCCCGCGCATCCGGAACGTCTGAATCCCGAGAGAGTAGATCGCGTCATGCTCGTGCGTCACCGCAAGTCGCGCATCTATTTCATGCGGAAGTTTTTTGCCTATCCCATCACGCTCAGCGGCGACACGTTGAAAAAACTTGGTTTTCTCAAGACTCTGCGCATCGGCCTCAGCTATCTGCGTTCGGTCTTGTTCCCGATTCGCAATGAGAAGAACCTGGAGGAGTTTTTCATTAACCGGTTCGGCCGCGAGCTGTATCTGACGTTTTTCAAGTCTTATACCGAAAAGGTGTGGGGCATCGAGTGTAAACAGATCAGCGCCGAATGGGGAGCCCAGCGCATCAAGGGTCTGTCGATTCTCAAGACGATCACCCACATGCTCAAGAAGCTGCTTCCTAAAAAGAAGGCCGACATTGCCCAAAAGGACGTCGAGACTTCGCTCATCGAGCAATTCTTATATCCGAAATTTGGTCCCGGCCAGATGTGGGAAGAAGTAGCGGGCCGCGTGCGCCAATTGGGCGGCGAAATCCACATGCACTGGTCCGTCGAACGAATTGAGCACAACGGCCACGGGCAAGTAACCGCGGTCGTGGCGCGAAATACTCTGACCGGCGAGACGCGACGCTTTAGCGGAGACTATTTCTTCTCCACGATGCCCGTGAAAGAACTGGTCGCTTCCATGGAGCCGGCCGCGCCCCCCGCCATTCGCGAAATTTCCGACGGCCTCATCTATCGCGACTTCATCACGGTTGGCGTTCTTTGCAAGCGCATGAAGCTGCGCGAAGACTCCGGTGAATTAGTCAGGGATAACTGGATCTACATACAAGAACCGGACGTTCTCGTCGGCCGCCTGCAGATCTTCAATAACTGGAGTCCTTCGATGGTGGCCGATCCGCACAATATCTGGATCGGTCTCGAGTACTTCTGCAACGAAAACGACCAGTTGTGGCGCAGAAGCGATGCGGAAATGATCGACCTAGCCAAATCCGAGTTGAAGTCGATGAACATCCTCGATCCGGAAGATGTGCTCGATGCCACAGTGATCCGCATGCCGAAGACCTATCCGGCCTACTTCGGCTCGTATAACCGGTTCAACGAAGTCGTCTCCTGGGTGAACGAATTCGACAATCTCTTCCTGGTGGGCCGCAACGGCATGCACAAGTACAATAACCAGGATCACTCCATGCTCACCGCGATGACCGCGGTAGACAATATCATCGACAACGTACGCAGCCGCGATAATCTGTGGGCCCTGAATACCGAACAGGAATATCACGAAGAGAAGCGTGAACCTGTCGCGTCTCAGGAGCCGGCCGCGGCCGAAGAAGAACGGGAAACGACCGCCGCTTCGGTGTAAGGTTGCGGCGCCGAGCGCTCTCGCCCCAAAAAGGCGACAATTGCCGTTACACTCAGAAGCGTCAGCATCCAATCCAGCGGAAATCGCTGCCGCAGGCCGACGTGTACCACGTAATTCGGCAGCGGATAGACTAGCAGAATAACCAGTAGAACGATTCCGCTAAGCGACTGGCGCCGCAGTACGAGAATCAACCCCACGAAACCCAACGCGCCGATCAAGTCTAGATATGCGGTCTTGGCCGGAGACGTGCGGTCCGGGAAGAACCAAAACTCGCGCGCGCGCCCCAGACACAATTGCAGGAACCTGGCGGGGTGCGTGCGAATCCATTGTTTCGCATTAGTGAGTTCTTGCTTGTTGTAAGCGACTTCGCCCATCTGGCGTACTCTCAATGCTTGCTCGGGATTCTGCAACGGGTGATAGCGCCGGTAGACGCCCAGGCCATCATTCAATCTTTCGTTAGGAGTAGCGAAATCGTTATTCGAAACGCGCATCTCCAATCCAAAATTCGTGCGCGTAACTACTGGAGCGCCTAAGGCGTAATAGTTGCGGATAATCCATGGCGATAGACACAATGCGGTTACTACAAGCTCGACGGCTGCGAAACGCGCGTATCTGGAGAGGCCTGCTGCGCGGCAGAAATAAGCGCCCGCTGCCATAAAGATCAAAAATAGCGGGAGGAAAGCTCCCACAAAAAGCAGCGCCACACCCCAAAGGAAGCCATATGCGGCTGCTTTCCTGCCTGAGAGTAGCGGTTTCCTCCATAGCCGCACAGTTGCGATCGAGATAAGCATTAAAAACAGCGCCGTGTAGGGAGTTTCCCAGTCACCCTGAATTTCGACCAGTGGTTTGGCGGGACCGAGTGCGCAGACAAAGCCCGCCACCAGGCCCGCGCGGTGATCGAGACGGAAGACGCTCGCAAGCCAAGGTACCATCGCGCACAGCAAGGAACTTACTACCGCCGCCAGCAACTCTTTCATGATCTGTGCCACGGTACCGGTACCGAAAATGCGAAACAGTCCAGCCAGGATCAGCGGATAACCAGGTGAAACGTGAGCTGTTGGACCGGTGGGAACGGCGTAGGGATTGCCGAATACCCCCGTGGTCGCAAGAGAAATAGCCGTGCGCTCCAGTTCGAGACGCGTCATGTCATCGTACGGATGAAACACCAGGATTATTGCGAGCCGCACCAGAAAAGCTGTAACGAAAATCAGCAAGCCTAAACGCATGGGACTAAGCCGCAGGACGAAAGACCAGAGTCGATTTATGAATTTCATGAACACGCACTCAAAAACAATAGGTACAAAAGGAACAATTCACAAGTATCATAGTTATTGACGAATAGATTAGTACGTACGCGCCTAGCTCCTCGATGACGCTCGATAGCCAGGTGGACATCCCCTCCACCGCTCCCCCAATGCAAAGCCGCGCGGGCAGAGTTCTGCCTGCCGTTTTCGCGTTGCGCCGGCACCTCTGGATATTCGCCCTTTTCTTTGTGGCCGTGGTGGCGCTGCAACTGGCGAGCGGAGCCTACCGCAGCGAGTTCGGTTCTTATCCGGACGAGCCTGCCCACTATGTAACCTCGCTGATGCTGCGCGATTATCTGACGCATTTCGATCCGCTCTCGCCCGTTAAATTTGCGAGGTTCTACTATCATCACTACCCAAAAGTGGCGTTTGGCCATTGGCCTCCGCTTTTCTATCTGGTGCAAGGCGTCTGGATGCTCTTGTTCTCGGCTTCGCGCGCTTCCATCCGGTTGGAAATCGCTCTCACCACCGCCTTGCTTGCCTACTCCATTTACCTGGAAGCGAGACGCTGGTTCGATTCGCGCGCTGCTGCCGTATTAGCCGGATTGCTGACTGTCTGTCTCCCGATCGTGCAGACGTACACGGATGAAGAGATGGCCGAGACGCTTCTCGTTCTTCTCTGCTTCTGGAGTGTGATTCATTTCGCGCGCTATATCGACTCGGAGCGCTGGCAAAACAGTCTATGGTTTGGTTTGTTCTTCTCGCTCGCGGTTTTAACGAAAGGCAACGGCTGGCTGCTGGCCTTGGTCCCGCCGATTGCGCTATTGCTGACTCGCAAGCTGCGCCTTTTGCGGGAGCGTTCGTTCTGGGCCTCTGCTTTGCTGGTCGCGCTGTTGTGTGTGCCGTGGCAATTGATGACGCTCGAAAGCGTAGAGCGCGGATGGGACGACGCCGGCGAATCGCCGCTGCACTTCGTTTTCAGATATCTGGTTGAATATCTGCAAATCCTGGCCGGCATTCTCGGTCCCGTTCTTTTTGTGCTCGCGCTGATCGGCGTGGCCGTTACAGTGATTGGTCCGGCGCTTCGGAGGCCCGTCGCTTCCAGACCCGCCGTGATGGGCGCTCTGCTTTTTGCAGTCTGGATATTTCATGCTCTTGTTCCCGCGGGCGTGGAGGATCGCAAAATGATCCCTGCCGTACCGGCCCTGGTTCTGTTTCTATTCGCCGGCTGCTTCTGGCTGGCGTCCCGCATCCCCGTACGGGGAGCTCTTTCCAAATGGCGTCCTGCCTTCATAGCGGTTCTGGTCGCGATTCTCTTCTCGACTCAGACGTTCGCAATTCCGCGAGCAACTCACTACGGCTATATTGAGGCCGCGCGGTTTCTGACATCTGATAGCAGATTTGATCACGCCAGGATTCTGGTTTCGTCGGATTCTCTTGGCGAAGGGCTCCTCATTTCCGAAATCGCCATGCGCGAGCCTCATCCGAGCGAGGTAATCCTGCGCGCTACTAAGGCTCTTGCCGATGTGAACTGGAATGCCACGGAGTACCGGTGCCGTTTCACAACGCCCAGCCAGGTTTTGAACTATCTGCGAAGTCATCGCGTCGATCTGGTCGTGCTCGACACGTTTCCGCCGGAAGTCGAGTTCTCGCACGATAAGCTGTTGCGAGAAGCAGTGGCGCAATATCCATCGGCGCATCTTATCGCTACCTTCTCCGAGCCAAGCGGCAAGGTTCAGATTTACGCGCTAAACTCTGCGTCCGGCCCGCAGCACTGACTCGGGCGCTTTCGAGTTTTCCACCCGGGTTTCTCGCCACAATTTCTGCGAAGGCAGGAAGAAGACGGTGAGCCCGCAGAACGCCGCTGTGATCAGCACTACGAAGGCCCGGCACGTTCCTGACAAACGCTTGAGCGTTGTGTGCTCCGGCACCCACAGGTCGCAAACCGCGAAGCCATAAAAAACTATCTGAAGCACCGCGGCGATATCTCGCCATGGCGCAGGCAACCACCAGGTGCAGATTGCGGCTGCCAGCAGCGCGAACGGGAGCAGCAACCGGCTCAGCTTATGCGATACGAAATGGATGAACCGGCGGTTGCCCGGCCAAAGCAGGCCAGGGAAGCGAAACAGAATCTGATACACGCCGGCTTGGGTGCGAACTTTCCGCCAGAATTCAGAGCGCAAAGAAGTCGGCGAGTCGTAGGCTTTTGCCTCGTCCTCGAAGTAAATCCGGAATCCTTGAAAAGCAGCCTTAAAAGGAAGATATACATCGTCGAGCAGAACCCCCGCAGGAATGCTTGCCGCAAGTTCGCGCCGGATTGCATAGATGGATCCGGTGGCGCCCAGCATGGCGTCAATGCGGTTTAGATTCCGTCGGATCCACTTCTCGTACCGCCAATACAGCCCGGTGTTGTATTCTTCTGAACTCAGCCCTTCGCGAATGATCAGTTCGCCGGTAACGACGCCTACGGCAGGATCGGCGAAGCAGGCCACCAATTTGGACAGTGCCTGTTTGTCGAATGGTTGACGTACATCTGTGAGCACCACAATTTCGCCGGATACATTTTCGAGGCCGCGGCTCACCGCAACCGCTTTTCCTCCGGGAGCGAGCGCGAGCAATCGCACCCTATCGTCCAGATACTCCTCGACCAATTCGTTTGTTCCATCTGTGGATCCATCCGAAACGACGAGAACGTCGATCAACTCCGCAGGGTAATCGGAGTCGAGCAGGGAATCCAGCTTGTTTCGAATCCAGGATGCGCCATTGCGAACCGGGATCACAATCGAAACGCGCCTGTAAATTAATTCCTTGCGGACGGGGATGGGGAATAAGCGCGCGTAGATACTCAGCAGAACCGGATAGCCAATCACGGCGTAGAGGACAAACACTACGCTTGCCGCGAAGAGGATGACGGCGACGCTCATGCCGTCTGCGAGACCGATGCGTCAACGGCCCGGAGGCTCTGTTCGAACTGGCGTGTCACCTGTTCCCAGGAAAACTTGGAGTGAATCAGATCAAGACCGGCCGCCGACATTCTTCTGCGCTCTTCGGCGTCTTCGAGCAGCCGCAAGCACTCCTCCGCGAATCGGTCCGGCGCGTCCGCGATGCGGATCTCCTCGCCATGCCGGACAGGCAGACCTTCCGCTCCAATGGTTGTCGACACCACGGGAGTTCCCGCGGCCATGGCTTCGAAAATCTTGAGGCGCGTTCCGCCGCCCACCCGCAGCGGCACAATCGACACTGCCGATTCCCACAGAAAAGGCCTTACATCCGGGACCGTTCCGGTAATTGTGGTGAGCGGGTTTTTCGCTTCGGCGGCGATGTGAGCGGGAGGCCGGCGTCCGACGATGGCCACCCGGCATTCCGGCTTCCGGCGGCGTATGATCGGAAGAATTTCATCGAAGAACCAGCGGACGCCATCGATGTTCGGCATCCAGTCCATGGAACCCACAAACACCAGGTCGTGCGAGAGCGTTACGTTCGCGGGTCGCTCGAAGTATTCCACGTCGACACCGGTTGGCACCGAGGATGTGTTCTGCACTCCGAATCGCTCTCTGACTAACTGCTCGTCTATGGGTGATACCGTCAGGACCTGCGCGGCCTGGAGGCAGACTGTACGTTCCCATTCGCGCATGCGGCGCGCCTGAATGCCGAAGTAAGCGCGATGAAGCGGACTCCGTCCCGCGGAAGCGTGACGCTCCCAGATAATCGTCTCGACATTATGCTGGAACAAAATCCAACCCCTCATGTCGGGAATGTTGATGCTCGGAAAAAGAAAATCGCAAACCTTCGTGTCAAAACTTTGCTCGGAGAGCAGACGCGCGATGGTCTCGCGCATCGCCGCCGAGCGCCAGCGCATGCCCGCGACCGGAATTGGGGAAAACAGCCCGGCCACAAGCGTTCCGGCGAACCGCAACGACTGTTTGGGAACGATGCGTTGCTCAATCGGGTACGCGTGCGTGCAGTACTCGGAACTCCGGCGCAAGCCTTCAGGAAAGGCCGGGTCGTTGAAAGCGACGTAATGGATTTCGTGCCGCTTGTGCAACTGGCGAAGCATTTCGAGCGTGCGAATCTGCCCGCCACGCGTCGTGGGATGTAGAAAATCTGTCTTAACCCAAAGTATTTTCATACAGAGACCGGCGCGGGCTTGCGAAGCAGTCCTTCGGAGTGCTCCCGGGCTCGCCCGGTGAAAAACAGGTCTCCCCAAAGCTGCAGATTCAATAGACGCCAGATCCGGTCGGTTGCATCTTCGATTCCGCTACGCTGCCGCCCGATGAGGTCCGCGACAAATTCGAGGTCGATATATTCAGCGAGCAGGCGCTTCCGGTCGAGCAAGAGCGCAAACAACGGCTCAGCGCGGTCATCGAGCAACCACTGCCGCAGCGGGGTGGGAAAGCCCATTTTTTTTCGATAGATAATGTCGTGCGGCAGTACATCCTCGACTGCTCGTTTGACAATGTACTTACCTGCGCCATTTCGAATTTTCAGATGATCGGGCACGCGCGCGGCAAACTCGACAAAGGGATGATCGAGAAACGGCACGCGGCTCTCGATCGAACTGGCCATACTCATCTGATCCTGCTTCATCAGAAGCTCTACCAGATAGGTCTTCTGGTCGGCATAGAGCATCTGCGACAAGACAGATCCGTGGCGCGAGTTCCAGTACCTTACATAAGCGCTGTAGGCATCGCCTCTGGCGTGCATTGTCTGCAACTCGTCTCGCGAAAACGCCGCGTAGAAGTTGTCGAGTTGTAACGATTCGATAGTGCCTTCGCGGCCCAAGAAGGTGTGTTGCAGTTTGCGGCGCGAATCGGCCGACAACAGCCGTGAAGCGGCGAGAAACTTCCGCAGTCCAGTCCGCAGCGGGCCCGGAACAAACCGGTAAGCATCCGCCCAGCGGCGATTGAACAGGTAATGTTGATACCGGTGATAGCCGGCGAACAACTCGTCGCTTCCCTCTCCGGTCAGCACCACTTTCACATGTTCGGAGGCCAGCCGCGAGACGAAATACAGGGAAACGCTTGAAGGCCAGGAGATCGGCTCGTCTTCATGCCACACCAGGCGCGGCAACGCGTTGAAGAAATCTTCCATGCCGATCACCACTTCGTGATGATCGGTGCCAATCGCTTCCGAGACCGTCCTCGCGTAGGAAAGCTCGCTGTATACGCGCTCCTCGTACCCGACGGCAAAGGTTTTGACCGGCTCCGTGCGCAAACGCTTCATCAGCGCTGCGATTGCGCTGGAATCGACTCCGCCGCTCAAAAACATCCCGAGCGGCACATCGCTCATCAAGCGCGTTCGTACGGCTTCTTCCAGGCGCGTCCGGCATTCCCGTATCCACTCGTCGTCGCTCTTGTGTTCGAGTTCGCCGGCTTCGGGTACGTCCCAATAGCGCCGGATCTCGACGCTGCCGGTTTGTGCATCCACAACCAGGGTGTGGCCCGGCATCAATTTACGGATGCCGCGAAATAGCGTACGATCTCCGCTGGTGTATCCCAGCGCGAGATACTCGGCGAGCAACTGTTCTTCAAACTCGGCGCTAATTTCGGGATGTTGCAACAGCGCTTTGATTTCGGATGCAAAGGCGAACAGGCGCGAGTTCGAATAATAATAAAACGGCTTAACGCCCAAGCGGTCGCGCACGCAAAACAGCCGCTGGCGTTCGGCGTCCCAGATAGCAAACGCAAACATGCCGCGGAATTTGGTTGCGCAATCGACGCCGTATTCTTCATAGGCATGAACGATGGTCTCGGTGTCGCAGCGCGTCGTGTAGCGATGGCCCGCGCGCTCCAATTCGGGCCGCAGATCGGCATGATTGAAGATTTCGCCGTTGTAGGTAATCCAGACGGAGCCGGTTTCGTTGGACATCGGCTGATGTCCGCCGCCGAGATCGATAATGCTCAATCGCCGGTGACCCAGATGCGCGGTCTCATCTTCATACACGCCCTGGCCATCGGGACCGCGATGGGCGATAACATCCATCATGCGGCGCAGAGTCGCCGGGGATGTGCTCGATTGATGGATGTTAATGTAACCGGCGATTCCGCACATAGCTCTTCACTGCACCCCTAATCTAGCAACCGCGACGGCGAATTCTGGGCAGAGACTCTACGCCGTCCAAAGCGGAATGGCGAGCGTTTCGGCGCCCGCGCCGGAGCCGCAGCACGAGGCATTATAGGAGCCATTCCGGAGCGTGTCTGGGCTGGAACGGGAGACTCCAGCACGCCCTCCTCCTGGCGCGCTTCCGCGATGCGGTGCAAACCAGCCGCTAACGCGAACATGATGGCCAGCATATTCGAATACCCCTCGCTCAAGAAGAAGATCCCGACCGCCAGACTTGTGAGCGTCGTGAACAGGTAAAGATGTATCGTTGCTAACTCCGGCTTGGATTTAATGAGCCTCCGGTAATCGGCTAACGTGTAGCGGATACAGAGAAAAACCGTTCCGGCAAAAAATATCAACCCGGGAATGCCCGTCTCGCTAGACATCTGCAAGTACGTATTGTGGTTGACTTGCGCCCATCCGCCGACTCCGGTTTCCGCCTTGCGCTGATCCCAGGCGACATAAGCAAAGACACCGGGTCCCACTCCCAACAAGGGGTGCTGGAGCGAGATCCGGATGCCTTGTCTGAGAAGTTGTTCGCGCGCCGCGGTCGAGCTGAGGTCGGCTTCAATCTTGAACTGCGTTTTCGCGTCGAGACTCGAAATGTTGTCCGATTGAAAGAACGTAGTGAACCTCATTTTCAAGTAGCTCGGCAGGAACATTGCTCCGAGGACGACCATAGCCAGCGCAAAGACGCACATCAGCATGCGCTGCGTCATGCTCGCGAAAAAGAGGACCACTACAAAAATAGTTGCCAGGCAGAGCAATCCGGCTCGGGATCCAGTCCGGGCGAAGGCTATCAATATCGGTATCGTGCAAAGGAAAAAGAGCGCTTTGCGAAATCCCGTTGCGCGACTGGCTTTAAGCCACCAGAAGGGCAGCCCTACGGCAAGAATCAGAGCAAATTCATTGGGATCGGCGAAGCTCCCATTGTCCAGGGCCAACCGCCCGGCGACCGAGCGGGCGAGATAGAAGCTCAGGATGCTCGCCGTCAGGGTGGCGTAGGCATATGCTCCGGCCAATTTTTGCCATTCTTGCCGCGTTCTGGGGATCTGCAGAACAATCAGGAAGACGGCGAAGCCTTCCACCGAGGTTTGTACATAGTTGAGGCTGGCGCCCCGCCACATGCTGAATACAGAGGCCACTATCACCCAAACCGTACAAGCCGCAAACCACTTCACGATCTTGAGGGAAAACAGTTCCTGCACTCCGCCTCGGGCCAGCAGAATGATCGTGAGCACGATCAGCAGCAGGAGGGGGATGTGAAGGAACCAAATCGGCGAGACATCCAGTACCCGGCTGACGAGCAGATAGACGTAGATCGCCAGGATCGTAAGGGCAAACGTGCCGCGCGGCCCAGCCGTATCTCCGGCAGAAGGGTAGGTTACCGCGGTTCGGGACGTAGCGGCGCCGGTTTCCTGCTCGATTTCCGTCCTTAAACCGATTGCTTGCATTCTGTGCTCATTAAAGGATACTTATCGTCGAATTCCGGGCATCCGACAGATTCCTCTTTCAGTTTCCGCTATTTGGGGTCAATCTGACCAGTGTCAGATCCCCAACCCGGACCTCCGCCTGCTCTACTGCGGACGGCAAGGGCGGACAAGTCGGCCAAACCAGAAACCAATCGATCCTTTCTTCAGATAGTCGTTTGAGAACTTCTTTCTGCTCATAAATTTGCGGGGGCGGCGGCTGGTAATCGGGGTTTAATGCCCGTGCCGCCTCCATGGCTTCGGCATCGGGCGCGGGCACACCATAGTAGGGGAGGCCCAAGCGCAGCGCCAGGTAGGCGGAATCCTGCCAGTTCGCGCACGACGCGAGCCGGCCTTTGATTTCCCCGGACTGTTTGAGCCGAACGCTTTCGGCGTAGAGTTTCCCGTCCGCCAGAAAGTCGGCGTGCATTGTCAAAACCGGCTGCCGCAAGAACGAAAGCACCAGCACGAAAGCGGCTGCCACAATCGCCGCGCGGGGAATTCGAGAGCTTTGTGTCAGAAATTCCAGGCTTCGGAACGCCATCCATACGATCAGCAACTCGGCCGTCCATAAATAGCGGTTCACGATGATGAGCGGCAGATACCCGCCGCAAAGTAGTGCGATGGTGAGCAACAGATAAGTCCATTCCTTTGTGCGGCGCCTGATGCAGAGGGCGACGTACACCGGTACGATCACAACCAGAAGCGGCGCGGCGAAGACTGACAGTCTGGCGGCCATCTTCAGATTGCTGTAAATGAGCCTGCCTTCGTGAGCGACGTTGCTCCGGCTGGCAAAAACGCTCCAACGGGCGATCCAGGAGGGGGAAGGCTCCTGCCACGCGGTAATCGCATGCGCGCTCGTGGGCGCTATTAGATGAGCTAAATTTGGATATCCCGGGGATTGAGGTCCGGCCAGCCGGACGTTGAAATCTCCGGTAGTTCCCGTCATCCATACGCCATACTTGCCATGCAAGACCGCGATCCAGCAGAACGAGATAGCGCAAAAGACGACCAATCCCGCTGCATAATGCCGCACGATCACTGAACGCTTGGCTACGCTCTCGCGGCGAAGCAGATACAGCACGGTCATGAGCGTAAAATGGATCACGAAAAACACGAGCCCATAGCTTTTCGTGAGATAGGCCAATCCGCCTAATATTCCGCAGAAAGCCCCGCTATGCCCGCCGCCTGGATATGCAGGATCGAGTATCAGGCCGAAATACAGCAGAAGAATGGCTGTAAACAGCAGATCGGGCGTGGTGGAATCCATGGCGAATCCGAGCACGACGGCTGCGGACGTCCAGAGAACGCATCGCTTCATCCGCTCTTCCATGGCGAATACCGAAGCGAAGCGGCGCAAGGCGAACAGAACTGCCAGGCCGAGTACAAGGCCCAGTACCCTCACGCCGGCGAGGGCCGGTATCCGCAGCCATAGAAGCACCGCGAGACACCAACTATAGAGCGGACCCCAATACGAGTTAATCGCCTCTTTCCAATAACCCGCCGCATACTGCGAGGCAATGGAAACATACGAAATACCGTCCGGGGTTAGCTCATAGCGATAGAAGGGGAAAAACGCGCAGCCCGCGATAATGAACGTTCCAGCCAGCAGCGGCATGAATGCCCCATGCCGGCCGCGAGCCGGAAAGCTTGCGCCGGCACTCATCAATACCGATAATCCTGGTGGAAGTACGGGTATTCACGAGTACCGGCCATATTCGCAATTGTGGCAGAGTGGAGCGGTCGAAGTCACCCCCTTGCTTGCGCTCGGGGGCTCCGATAAAAACCGCTCCGTTGCGGTGGCAGCTCTGTCCTACTTCGTGACCCACTGAACGGTGCCGGAGACCGCCAGGCAGACTTGGTACGCCGTGTTCGTGGAAGACGTGGTGTTGATCCAGATCTTTCCGACATCCGAAGTCGACGCGCAGCCGGGATTCGTGGAGCTTCCGGCGATTTGCAGCGCCGAAAAACTGTTGAATCCGCTGAAAGTGTTGGCTGCCGCCAGCCGCGGGACGACGCTGGTAACGATGTCGAGCGCTCCATTATTGACCGCCAGCGCGCCGGAGCCGCCGAGCGACATGGACTGCGTCCAGGTGTTCGCGGAGGAACAGGTGTAAATCTGCTGCCCGGCTGGCTGGTCGGCTGCAAAATACAGGCTTCCCGCGCTGCACGTGCTTGGCAGGGAAGCAAGCGCGCCGCTGACCAGGGCCGAAGCCGCCGCAGGAATCGCGGAAATCTGCGTGATTCGTCCTTTGCCATCGACGGTCACCTGCACCGAGTGGCTGGAATCGCCAAAGGTGCCGGTATTTGCGTTGACCGTTGCGAGAGTGGTTGTGGTGCTACCGGCCACGGTCGTAACATCTCCCGAAAGCGCCGGCATTCTGGAAATGGAGAACGTGCCGGAGTTGATTTCGGAAGCATCGATGCTCTTGTTGGTTAAGGTTTGCGTGTCCGTGGTGCCCACCACTGCGCCCGCGGGAGCCGAGACTACGGTCGCGGTATTGGGTGCAGTCCGCACCAGCAGTCCATTCGTGCCTGGATCGTTGATGGCATTCGCCGAGCCCCCCTGGAGCGACCAGGTGTTGTTGGCCGAGCAGCCATAAAAGTTCTGGCCGGCGGGAGCGCTCGTATTGAAGAATAGCTGTCCCTGCGAGCAGGTGGCCGGCAGGGTCGATCCGGTTTGCACCGGCTTGGTTGCGTTCGCGCCGCTGAAATCTACATTGCGCCCCTGCGTACTGAGGTTGATCAGCGTTTGCCCGTTCAGGGTGCATAGCGCGGCTGCGGCGATCAATCCCCAGCGCAGTGCTGTTTTGACACTGGTTTGAGTTGTTCCGTTCATAATTTGTCCCGTAGCTGTAAGCTGCTACTCGGCCAAACGGTACCAGATGACACACTCGGCACGGCCCTCAGTTTTTGAGGTAAACTATTGAAAAAAAGCGAGAAAGAAAATTAAGCCGGAGTTGTGACCGGCGTCCCCGGTGTGCTGCCGACCAGATCCAAAACCGGCAGGCCAGAAGCGCGAATTTTCTCCATCACGGAGGCGATTTGCTTCTGCGCGAGCACCAGATAATCGGACCAACTCAAAAGCTGATCCAGGCTCGAATCCATCAATCGTCCGATATGCGGAATGATTTCGAGCAAAAAGTTGCGGTTGCTTCCGTAGATGGCGTCGAGTCGAATATGCGGATCGAAAACGCGTACCTCTCGCCCCTTGCCCAGCAACTGCTCTAAAAGCGAAACGACCGGGCTCTCGCGCAGGTCGTCTGTGTTCTCTTTAAAGGCGAGTCCCACCACGCCGATTCGCTTGGCCGGTAGATCCAGGACAGACGAAATGGCTCTGGCCAGATGCTGCTCATTGCTTGGCAGTACCGCTTCGAGCAATGGTAGATCGAGGTCCAGCCGGCCGGCTCGATAGACGAGGGCACGCAAATCCTTCGGAAGACAGGAGCCGCCAAACGCAAAGCCAGGCTTCAAGTAAGCAGCGGATGCGTTCAGTTTGACGTCTTCGCAAACGGTTTTCATCACTTCCTGGCCGTCTACGCCCAGGCTGGCGCTGAGCGTGCCGATCTCGTTTGCGAAGGCGATTTTCAAGGCGTGAAACGCATTGCAGGCGTACTTGATCATCTCCGCCGTGCGCAGCGAGACGAGCGAGGCCCGAACACCCAGCGGTTCATACAGTGCCGCGACCCGTTCAATTGCGGCGCGGTCGCTCCCGCCGACCACCACCAGCGACGGTTCGATGAAATCCTTCACCGCGATGCCTTCGCGGAGGAACTCGGGATTCGAAACAACTGACGCGCTCCGGCCGACAGCGGGAATGACAATCTCTTCGCAGGTGCCGGGAAAGACAGTGCTGCGAATCGCCACAATGAGTGGCTTCGCACGATGGGGCAGCGCTTCGGCGATTTCGGCGACCACGCGCCGTAGTTGTTCAAGGCCGAGATTTCCGTTCTTTTCTGAAGGGGTTCCCACGCAGACCAGCGCGATATCGGCGCTTGCAATGCCCTCCGCCAGCGAGGAAGTGGCGCGCAGCCGGCCGGCGGATGTCCCCTGCCGCACCAGATCTTCGAGACCGGGCTCATAGAACGGAGCCTGTCCGTTCAGAACGCTGCGGATCTTGTGTTCGTCGCGGTCTATACCGATAACTTCATGACCGAGACTGCTCAGGCAAGCGGCCGTGACACAGCCGACGTATCCAAGGCCAACCACGGCCACGTTGCTGGGGGTGAAAACGCTGTTCAAATACAGAAGTCCTTTGAAAGAGTAAGCCTCTCAATTTTAATCGGTCGGCGGAGATTTCCTGAAAAAGCCAACCCCTCGCTTACGCGCGGGGTCCCGTACGCGCGGGGTTCGGCCCTGGGCCAGCGGAATTTGTCCACGCGCTTCCCGTGATAGGTTGACAGCTATGCCAGATTACCTGCAGCAGGATTTTCTGAATGAGCGCGGCTACGTCGCGAGACCGGGCAGGCCCAAGGCGACCGAAGCCGCCGTAGCGCTCACTCCAGATGGCCGGGTGATTTTCGGAGACCCGAAAACGGGACGGTCGAGCTATGCGAAGGCTGGATCGAAGCTTATGTATTACGACGATGAGGTGGAGCGGCAGCGGCGTCTGGCTTGCGATACGGCGCTCGGGCAACTGATGCTGGACAACCCGAAATTCGCCCAACCCGCAGTGGATCAGGTCAGCAACGGTATTGAATCGTACTGGAAAACGCTCAGCTCGAGGCTGTCGGGCTCCGACGCATTTCAAAAGATCGCCGAGGTGGACGGAAAGTATGTATCGAATCCCACGAGCTTCGGACGCCTGCCGGTAGCCAAGCCCTCGCCTTCGGAAGTCAATCAGTTCAAGGCGAAGATCGAGATGTGGCTCAGCTCTCTGAGGAGCGGCGATCTCCCCAAAATCATGAACCTGCACGACACGTTTTTGAAGATTTATTGCAGCAACGAAAAGGGTGCCGGCAAGCCCATGGAAATAGCGACGAAGTTTGGGTTCCGGGAGGATTGGTACGAAGGGACTTCGCGCGGCCGTGAGAACCGGCCGAGCACGAGTTACACACAGTCTGCCATGCCCGGCCTGATCACAAGCGATTTCACAATACCGTATGTGCCGTCGCTCGAGCGCAGCGGAATCGACTTCAGCAATATGCGGCTGGAATCGCGCAATCGCGGCACTGACATGTTCATCATCGCAGCCCGGCAGATGCGTCCGGAATTCCGCCAGATTCTGGGCGAAAATAACCTTGTATTTGCCGCTTCAGCATCGGGTACAACGAGCACGCTGCTGACCAGCGCCAAAATCTTTCAGCCCACGCTTTTCAACAATCCCGAGTCCACGAAACAGTACTTAATGGGCTGCGTGGCGTACTTAATCGGCGGCGGAATGCATACCTGCCACGAAGTGTTCTACACGGGCGGGATTGCCGGGTTGCACTATACGACGGGCAAGTACATCGATATGTTGCCGCGGACATTTACGTCCTCGCGGTTATATGAGCATTGGGCCACGGAGTTTTGGGATATTGTCCGGCCCGATCGGCAATCGCCACGATGAAAGTGCACCGTCGGATGTGACATCATGGACACGAGAGTGGGTTTGCAATGAAGGCTGTCGAATTCGAAAGCACTGTTGTCCCGGGTGGCCAAATTGCACTTCCGCCCGAAATTGCGAGCGAAATTCCGGCAGGGGAGCCACTTCGCGTTGTGGTTATGTGGGAATCGTCGGATTTCGACTTGGCTTGGCGCGCCGCGGGCCGCCAGCAGTTTGAAGCAGCCTATTTGCCGGAAGATGCTGTTTACGAGCAATTGATGGATGATTCTGAAATTCGGTGAAGTTGTGCCGTTACGCCACTAAGCGAGAAACGTAAAAATCGACTTTTGGCCACTTGCTTGCGCGCGTGGTTCTGTAAGCTGCTGCAAACATTTGACCCACGGAACAGAGCCGCGACTGCCAGGGAGCGGTTTCCGATTTGCACCCGGCTCCGTTGAGCTTCAGAAAAACAGCTTCATGGAAAGCTGGATGATCCGCGGAAAGTTATACTGCAAATCGCTCACCGTTCCGAAGCCGTTCCACACGCCGCCCTGGTAGACTGCCGGGCCCTTCGTCGGGTCTGTTGTAACACCCTGCCGTAGCGCGGTGTTCGTAATATTAAATGCATCCGCGCGAAACTGCAATCGAACCGATTCCCAGATCGCAAAATTCTTCATCACTGAAACATCCAGGTTCGGGACAGAAGGCTGCCGTACCTGGCCGATGCGCTGCGGCAGATAGTTCAAAAAATACGGGGAAATCGTAGAATTCGTAATCCAACAACCCGTAGGAGAAGTCTTGCCGTTGTATCGGTAATCCCAGTTGTTGTATAGATAATTGCTATTCGTCGGACCGCCATCGGGACGATACGGATGGTTGCATTGATAATCGTTGCCCTGGCTGATGCCCAGCGGGAATCCCGTCTGCACCGAAGCGACCCAATTAATATTCCAATCGTTCACAATCTGGCCCAGTATGCCGTGCGCCATCCACTTCTTCCCATGGCCGACCGGTAGAGCATACTCGGTTGTCATCGTGAATACATGCGTACGATCGGTAGGAACAAGCTGATACAGGAGATGCGCATCCTGGTACGGCCAGCCGTTGATATAGCCGTTTTTCTGCATCGTCTTCGAATATGTGTATGATGCCTGGAAGCTGAGGCCGTTTGATGATTGCTTGTTGACCTTCAGCTCCAAGGCGTTATATCTCTCCTTACCGATCGGATCATCATACTGGCCGATCAAATTGAAATCCGAGTAAGGCGTCATCAAGGCTTCGGCGTTAATGGTCGGATGCTGGCCTCGGGTGGATGTGATCGGCTCAACGCCGTAATAAGGATTCGGCACCTGGCGGGCGAAGTAATTCGGATCGGCAAGCGCCAGCTTGTATTGGGAAAGAGGCATGGTCCCGTTCAGCCAAACGGTGCCGCCGCTGCTGCTGGCTGTACCGTTGCGCAGACGGTCCGTGTAATTGCCGACATAGCGCGCATCCAGGACAACGCGCCCGGGCAACTCGCGCTGGAAGCCGAAAGAGAAGATCTGCGATCGTGGAATTCTCCGCTCCGGAAAATCGACGGCGAGTTGATTCCCGATGTTTGTCAGCAAACCGAGTTTATTGCCGGTAGGAGTAAGAAAGCCGTTTGGATACGGATTTCCGCTGGCGAAGGAGTTGGTGGGCGTGACGCCATCCGACAGAGTAGTAACATATCCGGTATTCTGAGTGGCCCCATAATCATTGCCGCCCTCGAGTCCGACGGCAAATTGGACACCGTAGCCTCCGCGAATTACGGTCTTCGGATTCAGGCTCCAGGCAAATCCGAACCTAGGTTCGATGTTTGACCAATCGGTAGCATACGCGTTTCTAGGCTGACCATTTACGCCCGTGAACTCCAAGCCTCCAAAGGCCACCTTGAGGCTGTTGGGGTCGATCCCCGCGGCTTGCCAGGCGGCGATATTGGCCGGATTATTTACATTGGCCTGAAACTGGGGTGTGTACGTGATGGGATTCACACACGTCATGCAAATCCCGCGATTCAAGTAATTGTGGTGTTCGCGCGTGCCTACTTGCACGTCATACCGCACGCCGATGTTCAATGTTAGCCGGGGAGTGACTTTCCAATCGTCCTGAGCATAAACGGCCCAAGCTGGCGTGTAATCGAACAATGTGTAGTTATCGTCCACGGATCCGCTGTCCGGATACCCGAGCAACAAGTCGGCTACATCGAAGCCATCCTCCACCTTACTGGAGCAATTGGGGCACTTATTCGCCTGTTTTGGATTGTATTGCGTGTAGGACGACTTAAATGTAAATACTCCGCCGGGATGGCCGACAGAGTTCGGGTTGGCTTGTGTGTACTCGGCTATCTCGCCGCCGAAATGGACGGTGTGATTGCCTATGCTCTTTGTCCAGTCGTTATCGAAGTAGAAGTTGTTGTACACCCAACTGCTGATGCTGTTGCCGATGATACCGGTGAAACCGCCGTTGCCTTGCATGGTGATTTCCGGTAGCGACAGGATTGGCTGAGTCGGAATCTGCGGCATATTGAGGCCGATTTTGCTGGCCGGCACGGCAGCGTTCAAGTTGCCATTGGTGGAATACTCGACAAACCGGCTAAACGACAGTTTGAAATCCGCCAGCAGAGTCGGCGTAAAGATATGCGTCATGTCTTGTGTGGCCGTCAGATCCTGGCGCATATGGGCGCAATTGCACCGCTCCGCCACGCCGGAAAAGCCGTTCTCGTTGCGAGTCTCCGTGCCATGCTGGAAGGCGAACAAGCTATACCAGCGGGTCTTATCGCTTGTGTCGTAATCGACACGAACCATGGGCTGGTTGTAGTCGTAGACGTCAGGCGTATTGGTAACGAAATTGTTGTTCAGCGCGCTGCCGCCGCTATTAGGCGCGGGATACAGTTGCAATAAGGCTGCTCCCGCCGGACTGATGCGGCTAACCGGAATAGTGTTGTTGGGAAACATCGTCCGCGCGTAGTTATTGTTGGCGCAGTTGCCAAGCGTTCCTCCGGGAGCCAAACAAACCGTTGTCAACGGGTCATAGACCTGGTATGTGATGCCGCTTTGAGCGGTGTTGCTGAAGTTCACGCCATTGGCCGTGGGACGCAGATACGACGGAACGGTGTTCGAAACAGTGGTAAACGGGATCGTTTCCCGATACCCTTCAAAGCTTCCGAAGAAGAAAATCTTGTCCTTCTTGATGGGACCTCCGAAGGTGCCCCCGAATTGACTCTGGTGAATCATAGATCGCGGATTACCTGTGACGTTATTTTCGAAATTATTAGCGTTCAGGTGACCGTTCTCCAGATACTCGTAAGCATCGCCATGGAACTGGTTTGACCCGGATTTCACCACCATATTGACCGTGCCTCCCCCGGTACGTCCATAGCGCGCATCGTAGGTGGTGGTCATTACATTCACTTCCTGGAGCGCATCTTCGTTCGGCGCAATCTCCCAGGTTCCTTCGCCTTGAGATCCGCCACCTTCCTGGATAGTCACGTTTGTGCCGTTCAGAGTGAACTGCTGGTAATTGATGACCCCGCCGCCGATCGTATAGTTATTGGAAACATCCCACCCTCGCGTTCCCGAATAGCCGGATGCGCCGAATTGCGTTTGCGCGAACTGCGAACCGGGCGTCGTGCCAATAAGCGTATAGATCTGGCGGCCGTTCAGGGGCACGTTTTCCAACTCGCGCTCATTGAGAACAGTGCCACCGGAAGCATTCGCGGTTTCGAGTAACGGCGGTGCGGCGGTCACTTCCACGGTTTGCGTGGCAGCTCCGACCTTTAGCGTGACATTCAGCCCGAACGATTTCGCCGCGAGCAGATCCACGTTCGCCTGCACGAATTTTTGGAAACCCGGCGCGGTGACCGTCACTGTGTAGGCGCCCGGCAACATATAGGGAATGAAATAATCACCTTTGGCGGTTGTGGTGACGGTGTACTTCTGTTGCGTGCTGTTATTGACCGCCTGCACTGTGGCGTTCGGAATCACCGCGCCGCTGGGGTCGGTTACGGTCCCAGTCAAAGTCGAGCGAAATTCCTGCGAATTTGCAAGAATTGGCAGTAGAAAGAAACTGAACACGGCGAACGAACACACTCGTAGCCCAGGCGTCCAACGCAAACGTGGCATTTTTCTCCCCAAGAAGCGAATTTCCGAGTAGAGGGAATCGGATTGAGGAGAAAATGTTACACACGTAAAATTACGTAAAAGACCTGTCGATCCTGTGACAAATTCGGCTCGGGAATCCGCAGGAGGAACTGGGGAGTATGTGCCATGTTTGCAATCCGCCTTCGCGGTGTATGTGTGTTCGTTATGGGAAGTCTGTTAACGCAGCCTTTGGTGAGCGGACAATCTCTTCCCAATCTCTTTCCATTCCCGAATGCCAGCGGCTTCCTGGAAACCTATAACGCCGCGGGAGGCCCCATCAGCCTCTCCGGCCCATTTTTCCAACCGCTTGGAACCAACGGCCGAAGTTGTTCTACGTGCCATCGGCCAGCGGAGGGATGGAGCGTTTCGAGCGATGAAGTCAGGCTTCGATTCGAGCTTACTGGAGGCTTGGACCCTATCTTTCGGACTGTAGACGGTTCGAATTGCGGCGACACGGTCGATACGTCGACGATGGCGGGGCGCCGGAAGGCCTACAGTCTCCTGTTGGATCGGGGTCTCATCCGCGTGCAACTGGCGGTACCTGCCAACGCCGAATTCGATGTTGTGAGCGTGCAGAATCCGTACGGTTGCAACGACACTTCCAATCTCTCCGTGTACCGGCGGCCGCTTCCTGCGGCGAATCTGCGGTTTCTCAGCGCGGTTATGTGGGACGGCCGGGAATCGTCTCTCCAGACAGACACCCAAAAGATCGCCTACGATACGAATCCTGCGGACCTGCGGGCCGACCTGGCGCATCAAGCGCTCGATGCGACCAGCGGGCATGCCGAAGGAGCAGTTCCTCTGAGTGCCGATCAGCAAAACGCGATTGTCGATTTCGAAATGTCGTTGATCACCGCGCAGGCATTCGATTACCAGGCTGGTCCCCTGAATTGGCATGGCGCGACGGGTGGTCCGGTATTTCTTGCCCAGCAAGTCGTGCCGCGGTTTTTCGTCGGGATTAATGACCCGCTCGGCGGAAATCCGCGTGGGGATTCATTCACACCCGAGATCTTCACGTTGTTTCGCAAATGGGTGTCGAGCTGGTCGGCGCGGCGGGAAAGCATCGCCCGAGGCGAGCAGATCTTCAATTCCAAGCCGATTAATATTACCGGCGTCGGAGGACTCAACGACGAGCTGAATCTGGTCTCGATACCGGGCACGTGCGGAACGTGTCACGATTCGCCAAACGCCGGCAATCATTCCCTATCGGCGCCGTTGAATGTTGGGATGGGCGATGTAGACAGTTCGTTGGATCTGAGTTATCTACCCATCTTCACGCTTCAAAACAAGACCACCTTTGAGATCAAGCGAACCACCGATCCGGGGCGCGCCCTCATCACCGGCGCCTGGAACGACATCGGCAAGATGAAAGGGCCGGTTCTGCGCGGATTGCCGAGCCGCGCGCCATATTTTCACAATGGTTCGGCGCGGACGGTTGGGGACGTGGTGGATTTCTACAACAGCCGGTTCAATATGGGTTTGACCGCACAGGAGAGGCAGGATTTGATTGCCTTTCTGAGCTCGCTCTAGAATGAGGATTGCAATTTCAAGTCCGGCCGCTGCGATTTTGCTTCGTCGCGCGGGAATCTATTCACTTCCCGGAGGGTAAATCGGCCAATATTCTCAGGGGCGCGTTCGGTGCGATCTTTCGTCGTGTTGCCTGCGTGCCTGACTGCATTCGCGCGAGCGAATGCGAGTTGCGGTTCAGTTGCCCATATGCACGCATGTTCGAGCCTGCTGCTATAACCGGCGGACCCAGCGGGCTTGCGGACTGGCCGCGCCCGTTTGTGTTCCGGGCCAGGCACCTGGATGGCCTCACGCTGGCCCCAGGCGCGGAGTTTCATTTCGATGTAAATCTGTTCGACACCGGCGTTCAGGCTACTGCTTATTTGATCCGAGCGTTTGCTGAACTAGCGCGCGAAGGCCTGGGACCAGGTCGCCGAACGGTAGAGTTGGCGCGCGTTCTGCAACTGCCTTCTCCTTTGGAATTAAGCTTGGCGCGGGAGAAAGAGCCGCTTAGCCGGCTGTGCGTCCGATTCGTCACTCCGACGGAATTGAAGCGCGGACAGCAGGTCGCCACCGAACCGGTATTCGGCGTTCTGGCAGCCCGCATTCGAGATCGCATCAGCACACTCCGGCAACTCTATGGTCCTGGGCCGCTCGATATGGACTTTCGAGCATTTGGCGAGCGTGCGAGCCGCGTTCGAATGACGCATTGCGAGTTGCGGAGGTTCGATGTGAAGCGGCGGAGTAGCCGGACCGGACAAGTGCATCCGATTGGCGGGTTTGTGGGCGAGGCCGAATATGAAGGCGACCTCGCGGAATTCGTGCCGTATTTAAGGGCGGCGAAATGGACCGGAGTCGGACGGCAGACGGTTTGGGGCAAGGGAGAGATTGAAGTATTAAATCCAGCCTCGGGCGAAGTAATAGACAATCTTGCAGCTCTCTATCGTTAGATCCAGAAAAGCGGACCACCGCATCACCACGCCGGCCGCACGTTTGCCGGCATCCGGAATCGGAAGCGGCTCCACGGTTACTCCTGCTTTGCGGAATGTCCGGATGGCGCGGAACATATGAAAATCGCTGGTTAGAAGCACGTTGTGTCCGGGAATGTTTTTCAGGATCTTCGCGCACTCCAGCGCGTTCTCGCGCGTTGTCATCGAAGTGTCTTCCTGGATGATGTCTTCTCTGGGAACGCCGCCAGTAACCAGGAAATTGTCCATCGGACCCGCGACGCCGTGTCCGCTTGCTATCACGTGCTGCCAGTGCCCGGATTTCCAGGCCGCCACCGCGTAGGCCGCGCGCCAGTACGAGGAGAAGCCGAGCACGCCGCCCATCCCCTTGTTCGCGCCGAGCACAATCAGCGTATCGCCTTTCGCGTCGGGCCACGGCCCGGCGAGCGCTTGCGTCCACCATCCAACAACCGGTGTGAACGTGACGACCAACATCAGGAGTCCTACGGCCGTGCAGAAGTGCCAGAGGACTCGCGCTAAACGGCGAATGATTCTTGCTCCAGAAGTTCGCAGGCTCGCTCTATGGTCGTGGAGCCGTTCAGGTTCGTATCGAGCAGCATCGCGATTTTGACGGGTAGTTTGCCGCTAAGTCTGGCGACGAGCGACTGCGCGGGTTCGCACGCTCCGTACGCCGGCGAAGATTTCGAAGGCACCTCGATGGCGGGAGCCGAAAACAGCACGCGAACGCGGGGAGCCGCCGGGCCGAGCTGCCAGATCTGCTCGCATGTGTGTTCGCCTGCGGGGCCCTCAATCTCATCGAGTACCAAAAGCAGACCTGAATTGAGCAGAACCTGGCGTCTGTGCGTAAATCCGCGATAACGGCACGCAGCATCTACATATCCGCCGTTTGCATGGGGACGCCAGGTCTTTAGCACCACGTCCGGCTTTGATGCCCAGCGGAATGGCCCTGCCGGATCGGCTTGATCGAGTCCATCAATCCGAACCGTATTGTGCGCGCCCGAGCCACGAAACCAGTTCCGCTCTTCCGGATTGCTGATGTATGTGTATGTCCCCGGGTCTCTCAGCACGCGCTCGCCTGCAAGAGTTACTACCAGACTGAGCGTGTCGGAGTGACTGTGGCCCGCGCCGCCATATCCGAACGGACCGCAATCCATCTGCACTTCCAGACCGCTGGATTGCAGAAACGCCATGCCTGAATCGGAGAATAACCGCGGGCCTGCGGGAGCCGAGCGCTCCGAGCGTGCTCGTTCGAGAGTCTTGGGTCCGAGCCACCAGGCGGCTTGCTCGGCAATGTCGTCTTCAGTGCCGATCCATTCTTCGCGATCGAACAAGAGACCGCAGGTCGCGAGCGTCGCCCGGCCGAACTGGCTGCGATCTCCGTACGGATGAAACAGCCGGCCTCCGTCATCATCCCCGAAGAAAGTGATTCGACGCGATTTTCCGAGAAGCCAGTGCAGATACTCGGCCATGCGCTCCAGGGTCGGGCGGAACGCGGCCGGCTTTCCGTTAAGGATGTAGTGAAACAGGAAGAAATCGAGCGCGTACACGTGATAATACGTCGATTGCTCGAAGTGAGAACCGTCCGGTTTCACTTGGAAAGTGAGTTGGGATTCCACAATGTTCGCTGCGCGTTGTCCACCAAGCGCATGGAGCGCAACGGCTTCCCCGAGCAGATGCGTGTTGGGCGAAAAGTAGATGGACAGGTTCTCTTCCAGATGCCGGCGGTGGCGATACAGTTCCGTCAGGAAGCGCCGGCGGAAGCTGTCCGGCATCTCCGAGCCGACCAAGCGATGCACCCAGATCCAGGAAATCGCGCGAAAGGCCACTTCCAACGCGCTGGCCCAGTTGATCCCGCGCTGAAAGGGATTCTGCTCGAACCAGCATTCGAGCTGCCGGACGATTTCGGCCACGAACTCCCGGTTCCCCGTAAAGCGGAAGGCTTGGGCTAGTACCACCAGATGCTGATGACGATTTAGCTCCCAGATGAACTTGTGATCGCCCACCGCGCCGACGTTGAGATAGGGGATGCGCCGGAAATAGCGCAAGTCGGATTCAACGCCGTGGGCGTAATCGCGCCGCCAGCGAATCTCAGGACCCGTTTCAATCGTGACGCCGAGCAGCGGGAATTTGTGCTCCAGGACCTGACGCGCAATCTGCTCCACGCCGGCCGCGTAGGCAGAGCCGCGGAGAGCCTCCGTTGGATCGGGTAACGGCAACGAAGGGAGTTGGCCTGAGAATTTCGGCGGCGCAGCGAGCAGCCATAGATTAGCGGCCTCCTGCCGGGCACGAAAGGCCAGTTCGGCAAAGCTTCGCATTAACGAACGATGTGCTTCTCCACGATCTTTGCGCTCAATTCCTCCGCATTTACCGTGTAAGTTCCTGCGCGGTACTGCCGCCGGAGTTCCGCAATCCGGGCTTCGCGTTTCGAATCGCGCGGCGGCTGAGCTTGTTTTGAGGGTTTCGAAGCCACAGGTACTGACCTCATTATGCCTTAGCATGTTATTGTTCAATTGCTAGTACCTGTCGCTGCTCGCGCGACCATGCCGACTTCTGCCGAAACTGAATTCATTGTCGAAACCCAAGTTGTCACGTTCCCTGCGTTGACACTCGACTGCGGTGTGACACTGCTCAACGTCGACGTTGCGTACGAGACGTATGGAACGTTGAACGCGACCCGCAGCAACGCCATTCTCGTGCTGCATGCTTTTTCGGGTGACGCGCACGCCGCGGGTATCAGCAAAGAGACCGGACAGCCGGGCTGGTGGTCCGCCATGATCGGGCCCGGGCTGGCATTCGATACGGACCGGTACTTTGTTATTTCGTCGAACGTGTTGGGGGGCTGCCGCGGTACGACTGGCCCCAGTTCCATCGACCCGAGCAGCGGACAGCCGTATGCCATGCGGTTTCCTGTGATCACGATTGGCGATATGGTCCGGCTCCAGCGCATGTTGATCGATCATCTCGGCATTCCCCGGCTTCTCGCAGTTGCGGGTGGCTCGATGGGCGGCATGCAGGCGCTGGAATGGACCGTCTCCTATCCGGAATCGGTGGCGGCCGCAATTCCGATTGCGGCGACCTCGCGGCATAGCGCTCAGCAGATTGCGTTCAATGAAGTCGGGCGGCAGGCCATCATGGCCGATCCCGACTGGAACGAGGGCAACTACTACGATGCGAAGCCGCCCGCGCGCGGGCTGGCCGTGGCGCGCATGGTCGGTCACATCACGTATATGAGCGATGGCTCGATGCGCCAGAAGTTTGGGCGCCGGCTTCGCGACAAAGACGCGTTTGGGTTCGATTTTTCGGTCGATTTCGAAGTGGAGAGCTACCTCCGGTATCGCGGCAGCCAGTTCGTAAACCGGTTCGATGCCAACTCGTATCTGTACATCACGAAGGCGATGGATTACTTCGACCTTTCGGCCGGACACCAATCGCTCGCTGCTGCTTTCGATCGAACCCAATGCCGCTTTCTGGTGTTGAGCTTTACGTCCGACTGGCTCTATCCCACATATCAGTCGCTTGAAACCGTAAGCGCGCTTCGTACACGCAACATCGATGTTGCATTCTGCGAACTGCGGTCCACTTATGGCCACGATGCCTTCCTGCTCGAAACCAAAGAGCAGAGCGAGATGATCGCGGGATTTCTGGAGAGCGTCTATCAGAGTTCTTCGTTGAAGAGTGTTGCGCCCGCCTCGCCGGAAGTTCTCAATCGTCTCGATTACGCCATGATTGCGGAGATCGTTGAACCCGGCTCGCGAGTTCTCGATCTGGGCTGCGGAGAAGGCGAGTTGCTTGCGTGGCTGCGCAATCACAAACACGTCGATGCCTCGGGGGTCGAGATCGATCCGAACAAGGTCCGCCACGCGATTGCGCGCGGCGTGTCCGTGTATCAGAGCGATATCGATAAGGGCTTGGCCGATTATCCGGACGGCACGTTCGATTTCGTCATTCTGAGCCAGACGCTGCAGGAGATGCTGTACCCATTGCGGGTCCTGCGCGAGATCTTGCGGGTCGGACGGCACGCGATCATTACGTTCCCGAACTTCGGCCACTGGACCACGCGGCTGGCTCATCTTTTGAGCGGCCGGTCGCCTCGTACTGAGCTGTTTCCCTATGACTGGTACGAATCGCCGAACCTGCATTTCCTCACGATTGACGATTTCATCGTGCTCTGCCGCGAGCAGAACTGGATCATTGAACGGCAGATCTTCGTGCGCAAGAACCGCAAGGTCCGCTGGTTTCCTAATCTGTTTGCCGAAGTAGCGGTTTTCTCCATCCGGCCATCCAACTGAAGAAACGTTATGCCATCCAGCATCGACGAATATGTGCGTCAAAACGAGTCTCGTTTTTTGAACGAGCTTTTGGGTCTGCTGCGCATTCCGAGCATCAGCACGCTTCCGGAGCACAAAGAGGACGTCGCGCGCGCGGCGCGTTTCGTGGCCGACAGCCTCTCTCGCGCGGGACTCGAACACGTTGAAGTGATCCCGACCGCGAAGCATCCGCTGGTCTACGCGGACTGGCTGCATGCGCCGGGCAAGCGCACCGTGCTCTGCTACGGCCACTACGATGTACAACCGCCCGATCCGCTGGAACTGTGGAAATCGCCGCCGTTCGAGCCGGCTATTCGCGACGGCAACATTTACGCGCGGGGCGCGTGCGACGACAAGGGGCAGATGTATATGCACGTGAAGGCTATTGAAGCGCTTCGAGCCGTACATGACAGCAAGCTGCCGGTCAACGTGAAATTCCTGATCGAAGGCGAAGAAGAAGTCGGCGGCGAATCGATCTCGGCGTATGTACCGCAGCACGCGGATAAGTTGAAGGCCGATGTTGCGCTGGTGTCCGATACCGAACTCTTCGCCGATGGCATTCCGACGCTTTGCATCGGGCTGCGCGGCTTGATCTATCTGGAAATTGAGGCGACCGGTCCGGCGCGCGATCTGCACTCGGGTATGTACGGCGGGGCAGCGCCCAATGCAGTTTACGGCTTGATCGAATTGCTGGCGAAGGCCAAAGACGCCGACGGCCATATCCAAATCCCCGGTATTTACGACGATGTTGTTCCGCCCGATTTGGCAGAGGTCGAGAGCTGGGTCCGGCTTCCGTTCTCCGAAGAGGAGTTCCTGACGAACGAGGTCGGTTCGACGGAACTGACCGGGGAACCGGAGCAATCTGTTTTGGCGCGAGTCTGGGCGCGGCCGACGTTTGAAGTACACGGCATCGCGGGCGGGTTTACCGGAACCGGTGCGAAGACCGTGATTCCGGCAAAAGCAACCGCAAAAGTCAGCTTGCGGCTGGTTCCAAAACAGGACCCGCAGCAAGTGCTGGCGTCCGTGCGGCAGTGGGTTCAGGCAAACGCGCCGGGCGGGATTCAAACCCAAGTCCGCGTGCTGAGCGCCGGGCCTGCTATTTCGGTCAATCCACGCCATCCCGCGATTCAAATTGCGGCCAAAGTGCTCAGCGAAAGCCTCGGAAAACCGACGGTATTCATTCGCAGCGGCGGATCGATTCCCATTGTCGGAGAATTCGCCAAATATCTGGGAATTCCGACGATTTTGATGGGATTCGGCTTGCCTGATGACGGACTCCATTCGCCGAATGAGAAGTACCGGATCAGCAATTATTATTTGGGAATTACGACCATCGCGCGATTTCTCGAAGAGTACGGAACCCGCGCGGTACAGTAGAGTTAAATGCTGCAGGACCTGGCTCTTGCGCTGCGCCTTCAGGCGCTCGACCGCACGCTCGCGCATCTCGCGAACGAGATCGCGACGCTCCCGAAACACATCGCCGAGATTGAGAAAAAGCTGGACACGCATACGCGCCGGCTCGAGGCTGACCGTGCCGCGCTTTCCGCCAACCAGCGCGACCGGAAAAAGCTGGAGGGCGACATTCAGATTCAGGAACAGAAAATCTCGAAGTTGAGAGATCAGATGTTGGGAGCGAAAACCAACGAACAATATCGCGCCTTTCAGAACGAAATTTCGTATGCGGAAAACGAGATCCGCAAAGCCGAAGATAAGATTCTCGATTTGATGGAGCAATCCGAGCCGCTCGAAAAGAATGTAAAAGCTGCCGAAGTGGAGTTGAAGAACCAGCAGCAACACGTCGAAGCGGAAAAGAAACGGGCTCAGGAACGGACCGCACTCGATCAGAAGCAGCTCGCCGAAAAACAGGCTGAGCGCCAATCGGTTGCGGCCCAGATGGACCAGAAATTTTATGCGGAATACGAGCGCATCCGCAAGAAGACCAAGAACACGCCCATCGCCGACGCCACCGAAGGCCGGTGCGATGCGTGCCAGATCACGCTGCGGCCGCAATTCTTTCAGGATTTGCGGCGCGGGGATAAGATCATGTTTTGTGAAAGCTGCGGGCGCATCCTGACCTACAATCCGGTCGTCGATGTCGCAAGCGATGTGGCGGCTTCGCAACAAACAGCTTGATCTTCGAATAGCGCGCTCAAAAACGAGTTTGCTATCCTCACGAATTCGACCAGCCCGGTAGCTGGTTGGGAGGTGTTTAGTGAAAGTCTTCGATAGTTCCGATATCCGGAACGTGGCTTTGATTGGGCACGGGCATTGCGGGAAAACCTCGCTCAGCGCGGCGCTGCTATACACGGCAGGAGCTACCGACCGGCATCTGAAGGTGGACGAAGGGAACACCATCACGGATTTCGACGAAGAGGAGGTTGCGCGAAAGCTAAGCATCACTTCCACCGTCGCTGCCTTCTCGTGGCAGAAGACCAAGCTCAATCTGATCGATACGCCCGGATACAACATTTTTCTGAACGACACGCGTTCTGCGCTTGTTGCCGCGGATTCGGCCCTGGTTCTGCTCGATGGGGTCGCCGGCATCGAAGTGTCGACCGAAAAAGTTTGGAAATTCGCAGAAGATTTTAAGCTGCCCGCGGCTATTTTCGTGAATAAGCTCGACCGCGAACGGTCTTCGTTCGAGCGCGTGGTAGAAGGCGTTCACGAGACGTTCGGCCGGGCGGCTGTGCCTGTCGCCTTGCCGCTGGGTTCGGAGAAGAACTTCACCGGCGTCATCGATCTGATCCGGATGCGTTGCTACAGCTACGAGGCCGGCGGCAATGGAAAAGCGAGAGAGGGCGATATTCCGGAATCGGCGCAGGAGGCCGCGACGGCAGGACATGAGGCGCTCGTCGAAATGGTCGCCGAGGGCAACGACGAACTGATGGAAGAGTTCTTTGAAACCGGGACGCTTCCTATCGAGCATATCGTTAGCGGACTGCAGCAGGCAGTGCGTGAGCGGCGCATTTTCCCGATTCTGTGCGGAGCCGCATCGTTGAATATCGGGTCGGATCTGCTGATGAACTTCATCGCGGAGATTCTGCCCGCTCCGATTCCAAAACAGAACGAAGGCGTTTCGATCTTTGTCTTCAAAACTGCGGCCGATCCATTCGCGGGCCGTGTCACTTACTTCAAAGTGATGTCTGGCACAGTGAAAGACGATGCGCACTTGAACAACATGCGCTCGAACGTGAACGAGCGCCTGGCGCATATCGCCACTCCATTTGGTAAAACGATGCAACCCGTTACCGAGCTGCGGGCCGGGGATATCGGGATGGTCGCGAAGCTGAAGGAGACGTTGACCGGCGACACGCTGTGCGAGAAGACGAATTGCACGGTGTACCAGGGCGTCGAATTTCCTGAGCCGTCGATTGCATATGCGATTTCTGCGAAGACGCGCAATGACGAAGATCGCCTGAGCACGGCGCTGACAAAGATCCTGGAAGAGGATCGGTCGCTGCGCTTCTATCGCGATCCCCAAACCAAGGAGTTTCTGCTGGCGGGCAACGGGCAGCAGCATCTGGAAGTAGTCGTCAGCCGTCTCAAGCGACGCTACAACGTTGAAGTCGAGCTGAAAGCTCCCAAGATTCCGTATCGCGAGACGGTGCGCGGCAGCGCGAGCGTACAAGGCCGCCACAAGAAGCAGACCGGCGGACACGGTCAATTCGGCGATTGCTGGATCAAGCTGGAGCCGCTCGCGCGCGGCGAGAAGTTCCAGTTCGTGAACGATATCTTCGGCGGCGCGATTCCAAAGCAGTATATTCCCGCGGTGGAGAAGGGCATTCTCGAAGCCGCTGAACAGGGCTTCATCGCCGGGTATCCGGTCACGGATTTTAAAGTCACGCTGTACGACGGCTCGTATCACGACGTCGATTCCTCCGAAATGGCATTCAAATTAGCGGGCCGGAAGGCGTTCCGCGCCGCCATGCAGCAGGCCAAACCCGCGCTGCTCGAACCGATCATGTCGGTCGAGGTGGAGACGCCCACCGAATTCGCGGGCGATTTAATGAGCGATTTCAACGGCCGCCGTGGCCGCATCTCCGGCATGGAGATCAAGGGCAATATGCAGACGATCCGGGCACAGGTTCCGATGTCGGAAATGCTCAATTACCAAAACGATCTGATCTCGAAGACGCAGGGCCGCGCTTCATTCCACATGGAATTCGATCACTACGACTACGTGCCCGCGCCGCAGGCTGAGAAGATCATCTCAGCCGCCAAGGCCCACATGCACGTGGAAGAAGAAGAATAGTTTTACTTCTGGGCGAAGATCGATTCGAACAAGCGGCGTGTCTTGGCTTGCACCGCAACCAGTTCCTCATCGAGAGCTTGAGGATTCGGGCGGCGTCCGGTCCAGCGGTGCATCAGCTCGGCGATCATCTCTTGCTGTTCGCGTGAGTCCGGAACCTTTTCTTCCGCGCGTCCGGTGACGGTTCGAAGGGCATGGTCAAGGGCGCGGAAGAAGGATGCAGCTTGCAGCAGAAACTCGGCATCGGGACGTTCGAGATGTCCCATCTTTTCTAAAATGTCGATGCGCTCGGGTGTGTTCAGGCTCTTGAAGAACATGCCGGCGCCCTTTAGACGCAGATACATCAGGATGAAATCGGCGTCGTACCAACCGCCTTCGCCCGCCTTCAGCGGAGTCTGCTTGCCTTGCTCTTTCTGGAGGCGCATACGCATCTGGCGCAGGTCCTGCTTTGAACGGCCGCTCTGCCCGTAACGACGCCAATCCACCTGCTGCAAATTTGTGAGAAAGTTGGTGGCGCGATCGGTATCGCCCGCAACGGCCCTGGCTTTCATATAGGCGATGCCTTCCCAGGCTTCCGCTTTACCTGAGAAGTATTCTACGTATGCGGACTCCGTCTGGACCAGCATACCTTCGCGGCCATTGGGACGAAGGCGCGTGTCGAGAGATAAGATGGGGCCGGTGCCGGTGTAGGCCGTAAGGGTTTCGATGAGATGCTCGACGACACGCGTCCAGAAGCGGTGGCGCTCGGCTTCAGTATCGGGAATGATGAAGAGCAGGTCGGCGTCCGAGCCGAGGTCGAATTCACGCATGCCGAGGCGCCCGAGCGCAACGACCATCATTTCGCTTTGCGGCTCCACGAAAGGTTTGGACGGTTTAGCGTGGGAGCGCGCATGGGCGAGAGCCTGTTCCAAGGCGATGCGGTAGGCGCGGGCAATGACGAATTCGGCTAGCGCGGACGTGCGATCGAGCGTTTGAAAGACGGGTTCCGGCATGCAGATGCTGCCGGCCTGGATGCGGAACATTTCACGGCGGAAGAAGCGCCGGAGGCCGTCCACGTCGTTGAGCGGCGCTGCCATACCCTCGAAGGCCCAGCGCTTGTCCGGGTGATCGACGGCGCGGCGCAGTTCCGCAACTAGCCCGGGTTGCTGTATCAATTGTTCGGAAAGGAACGGGCTCAGCTCGAAAATCTGAAGCACCGCGTCACAGAGCGCGGGATGTCCGTCGAGGAGCTGGAGAGAGTCGCGGTCGGCGAGTAAGCGTTCGAAAAAGGACGAGAAGGCCGCCGCTCCGCGCTGCAATCCGCGTGTGCGCAGAAGTTCGGCAAAGTTCGGAGCGGCGGGTTGAAGCATTTGGACGATCTCCGGGGAGAGTCCCGGTTGGGCAGGCGGCTGGACGGGTTCCGGGGCGGCGACATCCGGTATGGAAGCGGGGGCAGCGGGAGCGTAATAGAGCGGCCGCTGTGCATGCACGATGCGCTCGTAAATGGTCTGGACATTTTCGAGGTGATGGTTCAACTGGTGAAGCAGTTGCGTAGCGGCGCTGATGCCAGGCCCTTGGGGGTGGCCGTTCAGGAACATTCGCTGCGCGACGCGCTCGAGATCTACAGGATTTCCAGGCAGGGCATGAGTCTGGCGGTCATCTTCGAATTGAAGCCGGTGTTCCAAGTGGCGCAAGAACTGATAGGCGTCCTGGAGGCGCGAATACTCGGTACTCGAAAGAAGATCTTTATCGTGCAGGCGAGCCAGGGCAAGCAGCGTTCCACCGTGGCGGACCCAGGTTTCCCGCCCGCCGTGGAGCCGCTGTAAACACTGGACCAGAAACTCGATATCGCGAATGCCGCCGCGCGCGAGTTTCACATCGAGATCGGATTGCCGGAGCCGCTTGCGCGCAACCTTTTCGGAAATGCGCTCGCGCGTGGCGGACATGGTTTCGATCGTGGAAAAATCCGTGCTCGTCGAATAGATGAGGGGTTCGACGAAATCGAGCAAATCCTGCCCAGTGGCTTCGTCTCCAGCGGCGATGCGGGCTTTGATAAGCATCTGCAGCTCCCAATCGCGCGCGCGCTTAGCGTAGTAATCTTTGGCCGCAGCGAGCGAGAGACAAACTTCGCCCAGGGCGCCTTCCGGCCGGAGCCGCAGGTCCACGCGATAGCAGAGGCCGGACTCCGTATAGGTGCAGAGCAGATTCGTGAAGTGGTTCGCGACCTTCTTGAAGAACTCGCGGTTGGTGATCTTCTGCGGCCCGGTGGTTTCTCCGTTTTCGCTATAGAGAAACAGCAGATCTATGTCGGAGCTGTAATTGAGCTCGCGGCCGCCGAGTTTGCCCAGGGCGATTACGGAGAAGACCGCGCGTTTGTTGGGTAAGCCTTCGGCCAGCGGGACGCCATAACGCGCTTCGAGTTCTTTGCTGACCGCAGCCAGAGCGCAGGTCAGGATCGCATCGGCAAGGTTCGAAAGCTCTTCCGTGAGCGCGGCCAGATTGTCCGCGCTCAAGCTGTCGCGAAGAACGAGCCGGACAAGCTCGCGACGCCGGAACAGCGCGAGATCCAAGGCCGAAGGCATTGCCACCCCGCGATGCGCGAGAAAGGCTTCCAGGCGGGCTTTGTAATCGGCAGTGGAGAGCGGAGTTCCGATATCGGGAATGTCCCAGAGCCACTCCGGATGGCGCAAAAGCTCTTCGGAGAGGAAGTGGCTTTGAGTGGCGATGCGGGCGAGCCAGTCGGCGCGCTCGGGGTCTTTCTGAAGCTTTGAATAGAGAGCTGGATGGCGTGATTGGAACTCGGAGAGATACTGTGTGACACGTTCCGTCTGGACGCGGGGGGATTCTTTCACGGAGCCGGGCATAGTCCGCGGAGAGCGGCCTGAATAAAGCCGCTTAGACAACTGGGTCTACCGCCATGATTATAGCCCTGAGGACCTGTGGGCTGAAGTCCGCGGCAGAGTGAACCGTTCGCCACCGGTGCGGCAAGATTGATAGACGCCGAGAACGACTTCGAGGGCGCGATAACCTTCTTCGCCATTCACGGCCGGTTCGCGGCCAGTGCGGATGGCGTCGGCGAAATCGAGGAACTGACGTTCGAACGAAGTCAGCGCGATGGCCATGGGATCGGACGATCCGGAGGCGACGTTGTGTTCCACGGGCGCGGGATCTGCGGCGTTGGCGGCCTCGTCATCGAGCACGTCCCAAGAGGTGAGGCGGTCGCCCGAGATGATGGCGGTCCCTTTCGTACCATGAATTTCAATCCGTTCGGTATAGCCGGGCCAGAAGGCGGTTGCGGCCTGAATCACTCCCGTCGCGCCGGACTGATACGCGAGCAGCGCATTGACCACATCTTCCGACTCGATCTTGTGTCGCGCGCCGAGCTGCCACATGCCGCTGATGGCTGTCACCGGACCCATGAGGTGCAGCAGAATATCGACCTGATGGATCGCCTGATTGATCAGAGCGCCGCCGCCTTCCGTGTGCCAGCTTCCTTTGATGGGTCGCGAATAATATTCGTCGCTCCGGTACCACTTGACGTAGGCGTCGGCCTGGAGCAGTTTGCCGAGACGGCCGGCGGGCAGGGCCCGTTTGAGGAACAGCGTGGCGTCGTCGAAGCGATGCTGGCTCATGACGCCGAGCGGGATGCCGGCGCGGCGAGCAAGATCGATCATCTGGCGGGCATCGTCCAGATTGGTCGCGATGGGTTTCTGAACCTGGATGGGGCGCTTGATTTCCGCGCAGGCGCGAACCGGTTCCAGATGGAAATCGGGGAAGGCGCAAACGTCGATGAAATCAAGACCGGGATAGCGGCAGAGCTCGCGGGAGTCGGGTATGAATTCAGCGCCCCAGCGCTCGGCGAATTCGCGGCCGCGCGATTCGGTTTTGTTCGAGCAGGCGACCAGTTGGAAGCCGATGTTCTTGTAGGCTTGGGCGTGCTTGTTGGCGATAGCGCCGGTTCCAAGGAGTCCTAGTTTCATTGGGCAGCGAGTTCAGGCTTCAGAGTTCGAAAGTAGTCTATGGTGGCAGCCAGGCCCTCGCTCAGCGGTACTTTGGGTTCCCAGCCGAGAATCTGCCTGGCTTTCGTAATGTCAGGGCGGCGGAGTTTCGGATCATCCGAAGGCAGCGGCTTGTACTCGATGCCGACGGAATTCTCAAAGCGGGCGCGAATTTCACGCGCAAAATCCAGAATGGACATTTCGACCGGGTTGCCGAGATTCACGGGATAACGCTCGTCGGATTCGCTCAAGAGCAGTAAGCCCTGGACCAGATCGGAGACGTAGCAGAAGCTACGGGTTTGCGAGCCATCGCCGAAGACGGTGAGGTTTGCGCCTTTCAGGGCTTGATCGATGAAGGCGGGAACAACGCGCCCATCGTTCAAGGCCATCCGCGGGCCGTATGTATTAAAGATCCGGGCGATGTTGGTGGCGAGCCCGTGGACGCGGTGATACGCCATGGTCAGCGCTTCGGCATACCGTTTGCTCTCGTCGTAACAAGAGCGCATTCCGACCGGATTGACATTGCCCCAGTAGGTTTCGCGCTGGGGATGTTCGAGCGGATCGCCGTAGCACTCCGAGGTGGACGTAAGCAGAAACCGGGCTTTATGCTCGCGCGCAAGCTCCAGCATGTTGCGGGTTCCGGTGGAGCCGGATTCCAAGGTCTCGATGGGGTGTTTCAGGTACTCGACAGGACTTGCGAGCGAGGCGAGGTGAAAAACGCGATCCACGCGCCCAGCGATGCGCAACGGCGAACAGACGTCCTGCCGAATGAACTGAAATCCCGCGCGGCCCTGGAAATGGGCGATATTTTCCGCGCGCCCGGTGATGAGGTTATCGAGGGCGACCACCTGATGACCTTCCTGCATCAAGCGATCGCAGAGGTGTGATCCAATGAAGCCAGCGGCTCCTGAAATGACGTATCTCACGTGTTTTTATCGTACAAGTTTAAGTGGGAATGCAAAGTAATTGGTATACCAAGATCGTCCTGCTGGCGTTGATCGTGCTTTCCGTCTGGCTGTTCTGGCGGCGCTTCGGCAGAGTGGTGGAGCGGATCCGGCGGGCCCCTCCGGACGCCGATTTCCGACTGAGTTCCATTGGAAAACGCGTTTGGCGCTTCTTTTGGGAAGTGATGTGCCAGGCGAAAGTGATTCGGGAACGGCCGCTGCCCGGAATCGCGCATGCTTTCGTGTTCTGGGCTTTTTGCGCGTTCGCGCTGGTCACGATCAATCATTTTGCGGCGGGATTCGGAGCTGCTTTTTTCCACTGGGACCGCGGCTTCGGCGCGTTTTATTACTGGTTCGCCTTTGCGTTCGCTGCGTGCTGCGCGGTATCGATTGCGGCGCTCGCTTTTCGCAGGTTCGTGATCCGGCCCATGTGGCTCGCGCCGCTTTCTTATGAATCGGGTGTAATCGCGCTGCTGATTTTCGTCCTGATGGCGACCTACATGGCCGAATGGTGGGTGCCCGAGGCGAGCACGGGAGGCCAAGCGCTGTGGTGGATTCACACACTCACGATTCTGGCCTTCCTCCCACTCATTCCACACACGAAACATTTGCATTTGGTCTTGAGCCCGCTCACGATTTTTCTGGATCGCGATGGGTTCAGCCGCATACCGCCGCTTGCGGGCGATGAAGACTTTGGCCTGGTGGCGGGCAAAGACATCTCGAAGATTACAGCGCTGCAAGCCTATTCGTGCGTCGAGTGCGGACGGTGCACCGAGCATTGTCCAGCGAACAACACGGGCAAAGAGTTGAATCCGAAACTGATCGCGCTCGGCGTGCGGGCGTATTTGAACGAATACGGGAATGCGAATGAAAAGCCGATTTTGGAAGCGACCGTTTCGCAGAAGGCCGTGTTCCAGTGCACCACGTGTGGAGCGTGCGAATACCAGTGTCCGGTCGGGATACAGCATTTGCCGATGATTATTGGCCTGCGGCGCGGGGCGGTGAACACCGGCACGTGGGAGGACGATTATGGGACGAAGCTGTTCCTGAACCTGGAGCGGCACGGCAACGCGATGGGTTTTTCCGCGGCGGAGCGCGACAAGTTCCTTGCGAAAGAAGCGCTTCCCATTTTCGACGGCACGCAAGAGTACTGTCTCTGGCTCGGGTGCATGGGAGCGTACGACCCGCGCGGGCGCGAGATCATCGCGGCGTTCGCGGCAGTGATGAAGCACCTGGGGACGTCCTTCGGCGTGCTCAAAAAAGAGCGATGTACAGGCGATCCGGCGCGGCGGTTGGGCAACGACCTGGTATTCGGCCAATTGGCGGAGGCGAATCAGGCGGCGCTGCAACAGGCCCGGGTGAAAAAGATGGTTTCGATCTGCCCGCATTGCGTGCGAACCATGCAGGAAGACTGGCGCGAGTATGGCGCCGCGGTAGAAATTGAGCATCACAGCGAATTTCTGGCGCGGCACGCAGACAAGCTTCCAGCGAGCGCAAACGGCGGACGGGTGGTGTTCCATGATCCGTGCTATTTGGGACGATACCGCGGCATTTACGACGAGCCCCGGCAGGTGATTGCGCGCACGGCGCAGGTGCTGGACCCTCCACGGGCGCGGCAACGTTCCTTCTGCTGCGGCGCGGGCGGGGGACTGGTGTTTCTCGGGGAAGAGACCGGCCGGCGCGTGAACGTGACACGAGCGCAGGAACTGGTGGCGACCGGCGCAGAGGCAGTAGGGGCGGCTTGCCCGTTCTGTAACAGCATGTTTCGCGATGCGCTGGCGGCTGTCAGCGACAACCCGCCGCGGCTGCTGGATATTGCGCAGATTGTGGCGGAGCAGTTGCCGTTGCGGACGGAGTCTAAGGCGTAATCAGGCAGCATCTTCTTTGGAAGACGCCCTCTCGAAACCGGGCGTGGCCGGTCTGGAGGCCCGCTCCACGTTCATGGAGGAGAGTGAGGTGGCGCGGCGAGCGAAGTCAATTGCGGCGGCGCGGCGCTCGATTAGGTCCATTGAAAATTCGAACCCAAATTGGGAAGGGTCGAAGGGTTTGCCTTCCCGCTGGGCTTCGAGATAGCGTCTCGCTGCGTTGCCCAGCGCTAAATCCGCCGCTTTGATGCGGCTGGCCTTCAGTTCTTTGAGGCGAAGTTCGTCTCTCTCGCGCTGCTTGCGGAGGCGGCCTTCCTGAATGCTGAGATTATTGAGCTGGCGCTGATACGCGAGGAAAACTTTGGCTTGTATGAGTTGCTGGCGGACGGCCGGTTCCTGCTCGGGGAACAGTTCGGCAAATTCGAGGCGGCCGAGAGCGTAGATGCCCGCTTCCAACGAGGGGATGCGGAGGAGACGCCATTCCGTATCGGCGAGACTCTGGACCAGTGTGCGTTCGGCATCGGAGCCGGGTTTGTGTGTGTCAAAGAAGCGCTGGATGTGTTGTTCGTAAGCGGCGGCATCGTCGGTTGGGAGCAGGACGGTGCGGCCGGTTAATCCCGTTTTGACGGCGTTCAGAGAGGATTTGGCTTTACCGGCTTCGGAAGTCGGACCCGTACTGAGCTGACTGTTGGCGCGATTTGCGTTGATTTGGGAGTTGGTGGCCATAAGAAAAGGGCTCTCCTGAAAATAAAAATGGCCCGCTTTCGCGAGCCTGCCCGAGAGTAGCACGCGAGATCGGAAAAACGGATCGGCGCGGCTGTGGAAAACCGCGGTAAGTTGCTGGTGCGAAAGGAAGATAAAAATATTTTTCAGAGCTGTGACCGCGAGAAGATGCCGTGCCATTTGCGCCTTCATTTCTTTTCACCCGGCAAATAGTTTCACGTGGCGCACGCACTTCTGCGTGCCGCGCCGAGACTCATCTTGACGCTTGATTGCGGCCCTGCTGCGCTGTGGGGCGGGTGCGAACTATTCCGCGCGCAACGCCTCAACCGGATCAACCGACGCGGCGCGCAGCGCCGGCGGCGCCGCCGCGATCACCGTTACGAGCAGCAGCAGGATCGCACAGGCGGCCAGCGCAATTGGATTAAGCGCGGAAATGCCGAACAACATGCCTCGCAAAAATCGCAACGCGAACAAAAGCGCCACTCCGCCAAAGAGCGCTCCGGCCGCGACCGGCCGCGCGGCTTCCAGAACAATCATCCGCAAGATCTGCAGGCGCGAGGCGCCGAAGGCGATCCGGACACCGATTTCGGCCGTGCGCTGTGCAACGCTCGACGCCAACAAGCCATATAGGCCGAGCGCACTCAGGAACAACGCCAACCCCGAGAACAGATCGCTCAGGGTAGCGGTGAGTTCTTCGCTTCCAAGGGCTGCGTCCATCTGCTCCCTCAGGGTCGCGAAGATCACCACGGGCATGGACGGAGCGATTTCGCTTAATGCTTGGCGATAACCGGCGATGGCTTGCGCTTTTGTCTCCGAATTCATCAGAACGACCAGCCAATCGACTGTTTTTGTGGAGACTGGAAAGTAAATCGTACGCGGCGGAGGCTCCCGAACGCTGGCGAACTTGGCATCTTCCGCGATTCCGATCACCCGGCACGAGGCGCTCTCCGCACCGGCGAAGTTCTTGAGATCGTCACCGTGGACGTAGCGACCCAGCGCCGGCTCATGAGGAAACAGGTAATTGGCTGCCGACTGGTTCAAAATGCAGACGTTCAGGTTCCGCTCATTTTTTTCAAACTCACGTCCTGCAAGGATGTGCGTTTGCATGGTGCGAAAGTATCCGGCTCCGACCGCGTTATAGGCCATGTGCGAATCCTCGGGCGGATTAGGATCATTCGCGATCGCTGCGAACCGGCCGGTCGATTGGAAACCCGTCATCGGCGTGTACCACGTCACGGCAGCCGAGCGGATTCCCGGCATCTGCTCGACGCGATCCACTATGCGCCGATACACATCGAGCCTCGCTTCTCCCCTTTGAGGTAGAAGATCGAAAGGCAGTGATTGAATCGTGACATGATCGACATCAAACCCCGTGCGCTCCGTTCGAAGCCGGAGCAGATTTTGCGATAGCAAGGTTGCCAGCGCGACCAGCATAAGAGAGAGTGCGACCTGAAGCGGAACAAAGGTTCGCCCGCTTGCGTGGCGGCGAGTTCCGGTTGCTGTCCGGGACGTCAAGAGAGAAGCGGGATCGGACTTTCCCGCCCGCCACGCCGGCAAGGTGCCGAAAAGCAGGGTCGTGCCGATGGCACACAGGCCCGTGACCCAAAACACCATGCAATCGGGATGTACAGAGATGGGGGCGCCCATCATCGGGTCGCGGAAGAACCGAAGCATCGCGGGGCTTCCGTACCAGGCCGCCAGCGCGCCGAGGGCCGCTCCCGCGAACCCAATGACAAGACTTTCGATCAGGTACTGCCGGATCAGCCGCCAGCGCGCCGCCCCAATGGCGGTGCGCACGGCAAACTCACGCTGCCGCGCCTGTACCTTGGCCATCATCATTCCGCCCACATTGACGCAGCACAGAATAAGAACGACAAAAACCAATCCCTGCATGATCCACAAGGGTTCCTCATAGATCACGTCGAAGTATGCGGGCAAGCCACTGCGAGCGGAAGCGACCTTCAAACGAGCCTTTTCGAAGAATTGGGTACTCTGCTCCTCAAGCGGGATAAACTCGCGAAGCAATCTTGTTTGATAGGAAGCAATCTCGGCCGCCGCCTCGCTCAGAGAAACGCCCGGCTTCAAGCGGCCAAGGCTATAAGACATGTAGAGAGAGTTTGGCCTGTCGAGCACGTCCTTTCCTGCCAGCGCGTTCACGAATTGGAATGGGAAATACATCTTCTTGTCGCCGCCGAGCCAAACGCCATGAAACTCCGGCGGTGTCACGCCCAGCACGGTCACCGGGATGCCCGACACCTGTATGTGTTTTCCAATGATCTCCGGATCGGCACCGAAGCGTTCGGTCCAAAAGCCGTAATCGATCACGACGGGCCAGCCCGTGGCGGGTCCTCCGCGGACATCATCACTGGGCGCAATCAATCGGCCCAGATAAGGCCTGACGCCTAACAATGGAAAGCCATTTCCGCTGACCAGCGCAGCGTTGAACAGACGCATGGTTCCCTCGGAATCGAGCATCGTGACGCCAACAGCACGCCAGGCCGAAATCCCAACGAACGAGCGCTGCTCTCGTTGCAGTTGCTCCAGCATTCGATAGGGAATGCCAGAGTTTCCCGAGTTGGAACCTTTCGCACCGCTGATAACGCTAATCCAGGCGAGTTGCCCCGGATTGCTTACCGGCAGACTGCGCAAGATCAATCCATACAGCAGCGTGAAAATCGCCGTGTTCGCCCCAATCCCGAGCGCAATCGTCAAAATGGCCGTGAGAGAAAAAACCGGGCTCTTGCGAAGGGCGCGCAAGCCCAGGCGGAAATCGCGATACCAACTTTCGAGCATGGTGATCGGATCCTGATCGTGTACTGCTTCGACAATGGCGGGCACGCGGCCCAAGGCAAGGTGAGCCCGGCGCTCGGCTTCCTCGGGCGCAACTCCGGTTGTGGCATTGTCCTCGGCTTGCATCTCCAGGTGAACGCGCAACTCGTCTTTCAGATCTGCATCGCTGCGAACGTGCCTAAGCCGTGGAAACCATCTTTTCATCGCCGCTCCACCAACCGCGTGTTTTGTCCTGGAATCAGGTCAAGCACCCGGATCGCGCTCAATGTATGCTTCCAGTGAACCACCAGGAAAGCCTCGCCCTGCTGATCGAAATAGAGGTCCTGCCGGAACAGGCACCACGGCTCATGCGATTCCGTACTCGTGACAGCGGAGCGGTCCTTGGCTTCGTACCCGAAGGCCTGAATATCGCTGGCCAACCCACACTGAAGCGGAAGTGACCGTTGGTAGGGAGCACGTTCCTTCAAGCGGCTATCGCGGTCAATGGTCCGGACGGATTCCCGCAGAAGCAGTGTGTCGGGGGACTGGGAACGCGGCTGAACGCGGTAGCGCGCGATGGCAATGGAACCGACAAACCCGGCAAGACAATTGCGCTCCTTCTCCCCATTGGCCGAAAGGCAATAATGCGTATCCTTCTGGCGCTCCTCGAACCAGAAGCCGCGGCTCGAATACCGGTCGTAGAACTCGATTGTCATCCGGATATTGCACGCGGGCGTGGCGAAATTGTAGACCGTCTCGTCCTTCACACGCGCTGGAAGAGCCGAAGCGGCTCCGAAACTCATGCCGGACCACAGAAAACATCTCCGACTGAGAGGCGTCATAGTGGGCTATCTACCTATGGGGAGCCTACCACATTCTCTGCTAGCATAATGTAAGAAAAAACTCATGTCGAAAAAGGACACGAAACTCGATCTGCTGCAAGGAACCGTGGACATGATGGTGCTGAGAACATCTCATCGACAAATCGCCGCGTAATGCGTCCCACATGAGCCAAATTTCCCAGCGTGCGCGCAAAGATACTCGGCCCAAGCCCCTGCTAACGAACTAAGCCGCTGATTCCAGGTCGAATAAAATTCTTGGCAATCCTGTCATCGCGCCTTCGTCGCACCCCCCAAATTTCGTTTCGCAAAAATCAATGCCCCCGCACAAAAAACCGTTGCTTATCCATCGACGGGTCCACCGCGACATCGAAAAACCCCACCATCATCTCGGCCCAGGTTTGGTCTCCCCAAGTGACCGCGGAATCGGGATCGGGATTATGCGGATTGTTCTTCGAATTATCGAAATAGGCCACCGCCTGCAACATCGTACCGGCTTTCAGCGGAATAGGCTCCGCGAGCCGGTAACTCAACTGCCAGAAGAAGTCGTAGTGAGGGATGCGTAGTAAAGTGCGCATCTTACCGCCGGGCTCCAGAATGTTGTATTCGAAACTCTTTCCACGCAGGTGCATGTGCGGAAAAAAACTGAGCAGAAGCGCATCGTTAGGCAGGGTCCCGTGTACCTCGACTCGATGGTCCGGGTCGCCCGGCGGAATCAGAAACCGGTCGCTCGTCAACTGCAGGGTCAGCACGCGCTTGACCGGCGGCTTCTTCGAAAACACCAAGCCGATGCTGGTCCGGTCCTCAGTCGCGTGCCCGTTGGTCGTATAGTGCATCTGCAACACGATATCGGAGCCGGCCGGTAGGAGCTTCGCAAAGCCCTCTGGCCACCGGTCGGGCGCGCTGCCGGGCGCATAGACCAGCAACAGATCGCTCGTCGTCCAGTGATTGGCGACGCTGAACGGCACTCCCACCGGTGCGCCGCGCAGCCAGTTTGATTTCGGATCGCGAATGTAAGCCACGGCGTGATGAACGACGGCGCGGTTGCTCGGACGGATCTCCGACATGCGCACCCAGCGATCTTCCCGGAAATGCGCCGGCAGAATAATGTACTGATACGCGACATCACCCGAAGCCGGTATCTTCTCGGCAACCGGCATTTGCAGCACAACATCCGGCTCATCGATATTCCACCCGTCGGTCCAACGCACGGGAGGCGGCGCATCGCGTGGGTCGCCCGCGGGGGCGTGTGCATGGGCCCAGGCCGCAAGCGTGGCGATCTGCGAAGCCGTCAGCGAAGGGTCGTTCGAGAAATGACCACAGCACGGATCGGCAAACCACGGCGGCATCTTTCGCTGGCTGGTGAGCTCGCGAATCGCGGCCGCATAGGGGCGAGCCTGCGCATAGGTTTCGAGCGGCATGGGCGCAATCTCACCCGGCCGATGACAGGCTTGGCAATGCGCCTGCAGAATGGGCAGAACATCTTTGTAAAACGTCGGCGCGGCCAGGAGCAGCGCCAGAAGGCTAATGACCGGAATTGTACTTCTCTCGGTAAAAGGCCGGCGGCATGCTTGGCCAACGAGCCTCGCGTTTTTCTTTGAACGCAAGCCGGCCTTCCTTGAAATCTTCGCTTTCCATCAACTCCGCACGTATACTCCGCGCGAGTTCTCCAGCGGCTTCCCAGCTCTTGCCGCGCGTTTCGCGAAAGTAGCGCATGCCCGCCGCAACTGCCGCCGGGCTCGCCTTTGCTAATTCGCGAGCCATCGCCTTCGCGCGGTTCGCCGCTTCCGCAGGAGGTGAAAGGTGATGGACCAATCCCCACGATAGCGCCTCTTCGCCCTGAATGTTACGCCCCGTAAGGCTCAACTCGAGCGTACGGTTCGCCCCAATCGCCGCTTCAATGGAACGATAGACCAGAAACGGCCACAATCCGACGCGAATCTCCGGAAGCCCGAACACTGCACCTTCGGTTGCCATGACAACGTGACCTTGCACCACCACGCCCAAGCCGCCGCCCAAAGCGGCGCCCGTGACCGACACAACGATCGGCTTCACCGAATTCACGCCGATCGTAAACAGATCGTCGTGAACGCCGGCTAACTCTTCGCTGCTCAGACCGGCAGCTTCGTCCAGGTCCATACCCGCGCAGAAAACGTGGCCGGTGGCACTGATGAGGATCGAACCGATATCGTCGCGTTGCTGCGCCGACCGGATCGCCTCCACGATGCTCGAACACATGCTCGCGGTCAGGGCATTGCGCTTGTCCGGCCGGTTCAGCACAATGTGCAGAACCCGGTAGTGCTCGTGAACCAGGATGTCCATCCGCGTTAGTCTAACTCAATAGCTCTACCGGCAAATGCTCCGGCTGCCGGTTTGCAGATGCAACTTCGAAGGCAAACGCCAGCACGTCACGAGTGTCTTTTGGATCGATGATCGCATCGCAGTGCCCGCGTGCCGCGGCATATTTGGCATCGAGCCACCGCTCGTAATCCGCACGCGTCTGTTCGATCTTCGCATCCAGTTCCTTTGGAATGGGTTGGCCTCCTGACCTTAACTTTTCCAACTCCGGCCCATAGATGGCCTGCACGGCTGCATCTCCTTCCATGACACCGATGCGCGCCGAAGGCCAACTGAACGTGAAATTCGGGTCGAAGCCCTGCCCGGCCATCGCATAGTACCCGGCTCCACTCGCGTGATTCACAGTAAGGACAATCTTCGGCACCGTGGAGCACGCCATGGTCTCCACCATCTCCGCACCGGCCCGGATGATCCCCGCGGTTTCCGCCTCAACGCCCACCATGAATCCGGAAACGTCCTGAATATAGAGCAGCGGCAAGCGGTGGCGCTCTGCGTTTTCTACAAAGTAGGCAACCTTGCGCGCCGATTCGGTGTAGACGATTCCGCCGATGCGCGGCCCCGAAGCTCCTTTCAGGAAACCACGCCGGTTCGCAATCACACCGATATTGCGTCCGCACAAGCGGGCCGTGGCGCAAAGAAACTCGGGCGCGTATTCCGGCTGAAATTCCAGAAAATTCTCAGCGTCCAGAATGCGCTCCAGCAGATCTTCCATGCGGTAGGGAAGGCGATGATCGGCGGGAAGCACATCGTAGAGACCTTCCGCATCGAGCTTTGCTTCGCCCCCTCGACAACTCGACGCGGAATCGGGCATCTGGCGGAACTGTTCTCGGATCAGCTCTAAACAGGCGCCGTCGTTGGCTGCGCGGTAATGCGCAACCCCGCTCGCTGTCGTGTGCATCTTCGCGCCACCCAGCGTCTCGGCATCGGTGACTTGCCCGACCGCCCCTTTCACCAGGTTGGGGCCGCCCAGCCCCATGAAACTGACGCCTTCGACCATGATGATCACGTCGCTCAACGCGGGCAGATACGCGCCGCCGGCAATGCACGGCCCCATCACCGCCGCGATCTGGGGAATGTGCATGCGTCGGCGCATCAGCGAGTTGTAATAGAAGATCCGCGCCGCCCCGTACTGTCCTGGAAAGATCCCATCCTGCAAGGGCAGGTTCACGCCGGCCGAATCCACCAGATAGACGATAGGAGTGCGGTTCCGCATCGCAATCTCTTGGGCGCGCAGAATCTTGGTGATCGTTTCCGGCCACCACGCGCCGGCTTTCACGGTCGCGTCATTGGCCACAATGACAGCCGGCCGGTTTTCAATTTTCGCCAGCCCAGTGACTACTCCGGCAGCCGGTGCTTGGCCGCTGTATTTGTCGTAGGCGACGAGCAGCCCGATTTCCAGGAACCGCGTTCCGCTATCAATCAGCCGGGCGATGCGCTCCCGCGCCGTCCATTTGCCCTCTTTGTGCTGCTTCTCAATTTTCTTTGCGCCGCCGCCGGAGCGAAGCTTTTCTTCAAGCTGATGAAGATCCCCGGTGAGAGCCCGCATGTCGCGTGCGAAACCCTGCATTAGTAAGCACCTGCTAGTCTAACAGTCATGTTGGGGATGGATGACCGGGCGCTTCGGATTGTCTGGACCATCTTTCTATTCGGCCTGCTGCTCGCGATTGTGTATTACATTCGCGCCACCATCCTGGTGTTTGCCGGAGCCGTTTTCTTTGCCTACATGCTTTCCCCGATCGTCGGGCTTGTCGAGCGCTTTATGCCCCGCCGGCGGACTCTGGCGCTGGGTATCGTTTATGTGCTGCTGATTGGAGCGCTGACCGGAATCGGATTCGCGATTATCCCCACCATCGCTTCCGAAACGACGAATTTAGTCACCCAATTGCCCTCACAGCTCAGCCATGGACACCTGGCAACGTTTCCTTTGCCCGGCTGGCTGGAGCCGATGCGCGCGCAGTTGATCACCATGGCGAATCGCGCCGCCAGCAACATCGAAGGAGCCGTGGTCCCGTTCATCCAGCAGCAGGCCGCGCACCTGCTCACGGGACTTGGATCGTTGCTGCCGATCATTCTGGTTCCGATCCTGGCTTTCTTTTTCCTAAAGGACGGGCGAGAGATCCGCAGCGGCATCGTTGGATCCGTCGAAGAAGCGCGCGACCGCAGCACCATGGAAAAGATCCTCGATGACATCCATCACGTTCTGACGAACTATATCCGGGCGTTACTTCTCCTTGCCATTGCTTCGTTTGTCGCCTGGCTGATCTTCCTGAGCATCATGGGCTATCAATACGAGCTCTTGCTGGCAGGAATTGCGGGGCTGTTGGAATTCATTCCGGTTTTCGGGCCGCTGGCGGCGCTGGCGATAGTGCTCATCGTTGCCGCCGTAACGGGGGCCGGCGGACTAATCTGGATTCTAATTTTCTGGGGATGTTATCGGGTCTTTCAAGACTACATCTTCAGTCCGCACCTGCTGGGTGCCGGGGTGGAAATCCACCCTCTGCTCGTTCTGTTCGGCGTCCTGGCCGGCGACCGCATTGCCGGCATCCCCGGGATGTTCTTCTCCATCCCGGTGATCGCCATCCTGAAGGTTGTTTACGCGCAGCTTAGAATGGGCTCGACGAGCCCACTCCCTCATACCCGCAGTTCGGTTAGCCGGATCAACTAACTACCCGGATTGTTCCAGGCCGAATAAATAGCAAACGCGGCGATTGCAAGCGCATAAAGAATCACCGCAACCAGTAGGCCATTCTTTAGCTTATCAACGATATCCAGACGTTTTGCCATGGATGATTGGGTCGTCACGATCGCTGAATCGTGGGAATCATCATGCAGGTGAATGTATGGATCATCGTGGTTTTCCAGCCATCTCCGGTACAGAAACAGCGCTATCACAACCAGCGCTAGGAACCCGCACACAGACAGGTTGACAGTGTACATACAGAAGAGTCGCTCCTTTCTCCTTCACCAGATCTTCAGCACCCGGGGGTGGACCCAGGCGCAATGACTTCCTGGCCGAAATCATACGCCCGTTTGCAAACGAATTCAACACCCTGCCCGGGCCGCTATAATCGTGGTTCCGTTGAGCCTATGGCGTCTGTCTCCAGTTTGGATTGGTTCCCGTTGTGGCTCAGTTTACGAGTGGCCGGTCTGGCGACTGTTTTCGTGCTAACGTTAGGCACTCTCGCCGCTTATGTCCTCTCGCATAAGAGCTTCCGCGGCAAGAACTTGGCCGATTCGCTCATTACGCTTCCACTCGTGCTGCCGCCAACCGTTCTCGGGTATTACTTGCTGGTGCTGGTGGGCCGGGGTTCTCCCCTGGGCCGGATGTACGAGTGGATTTTCGGCCATCCCCTGGTTTTCACCTGGGAGGCGGCGGTCATCGCCGCCTTCCTCCACTCTGCCCCTATCTATATCAAGGCCGCCCGCGCTGTACTCGAAGGAGTCGACTACCGCTACGAATGGGCGGCCCATAGTCTGGGCGCTTCCGAATGGCGGACCTTCTGGCGCGTTACCCTTCCGCTGGCCGGGCGGGGCCTGACATCGCTGGCGGCCCTGAGCTTCGCCCGCTCGCTCGGCGATTTCGGGGCTACCATAATGGTCGCCGGGAATATACCGGATCGAACCCAGACGCTCTCGGTCGCGATTTACGATGCCGTCGAGTCCGGAAATGGTGAACTCGCTCGCATCCTGGTTCTGGTCGTCTCGATCGCTGCGCTTGCTCTGCTTTGGCCAGCGAGCTACTTGTCCCGGACCTCCCGGTCGAGTGCGGCGGCTTGAAAACGGCTGTCCCGGATATCGTGGATGCGCGAATCGTCAAGCGCCTGCCGCTCACACGCGATTCCCAGCCATTCGAATTGGACGTTCATTTTCGCGCCAGCTTAGGAACCACCGTCTTATTGGGCCCAAGCGGGGCCGGGAAAACGCTCATTCTCAATTCTCTGGCGGGCTTCACCCGCCCGGACGAGGGCCGCATTTTAGTCAACGGGCAGCTTTTCTTCGATGCGGCCGCCCGCGTGCATCTAGCTCCGCAAGACCGCCGCTGCGGATACATTTTTCAGGATCACGCTCTGTTTCCGCACATGACAGTCCGCGAGAACTTACGGTTTGCGGCCGCGAGCGTCCCGTCAAAAAAAGCCAGCGGCCTCGCGGGACATCGAAGAATTAGTGAGCTGCTGGAGGCATTCGAGCTCGGCGATCTCGCCGGCCGAAAGCCGGCGCAATTGTCAGGTGGTCAGCGCCAGCGAGCGGCACTGGCTCGTATCCTCGTAAGCGACCCGCAGTTGCTCTTGCTGGATGAGCCGACCCGCGGCTTAGATGCGCGGCTGCGCCAAAGCTTCTACGAAGTCCTGCGCCGGACCCGCCAGCGGCTGCAAGTTCCGGTCGTGCTGGTCACGCACGATCTGGAGGAGTGCTTCGAACTCGCTGATGCGGTCTGCCTCATTGACAGTGGACGCCTCCTGCAATCGGGGCCAACCGGAACCGTGTTTGCGCGTCCGGCCACCGTCGATATTGCCCGGCTGGTCGGCGCCTATAACATCCTGCCCGCAACGATTGAGGCACTCGACCCGGCGCGCAATCAGAGCCATCTTCGCGTGTTTGAGAATGAGATTGCGGGGCCGTATCTCCCAGGGCATTTGATTGGCGACCGGGGATTCCTCTGCGTCCGGCAATTCGAAATGAAAGTACATCCGCCCGGCCCGCTTTCCGGGCCCAATCAAATAGCGCTGCGCCTGCTCGCAACGAGTTGGTCATCACGCGGAGTACGGCTTGCGTTCGAGCACGGCATCTTCGTCATAATCAGCGAGGCGCAATACGACCCGTTGCGCGGCAATCAGCAACTTAATATCGAAATTCCGGCATCCGCCATATACTTTCTCGACAGATGAAGCGTTATTACATTACGGATCGAAAGGCCGTTGGCGGATTCCGGCCGCTGCTCGAAGTGATTCGCGACCAATTGCATCTGGGCGTCGACTTCATTCAGATCCGCGAAAAAGATCTCAGCGGGCGAGAACTTTTTGAATTCACGCTCGCGGTGCTCGAGGTGCGTGACTACGAGATGCGCAAACGATTGGTAACCAAGATACTGGTGAACTCCCGTGCTGATGTTGCACTCGCGACGGGCGCAGACGGGGTGCATCTGCCGGCGGATGCACCGCGCGAGACGCTGCCTGGCTTGTTCGTTTCGCGTTCCTGCCACACGTTCGAGGAGATTCAGTCGAGCAAGGCGGATATTGTAACGTTTGGCCCGGTGTTTGACAGTCCGGGCAAGGGCCCGGCGGTCGGGCTGAGCGGCTTAAAAGTGGCATGCGGACTGGGCAAGCCCGTGTACGCGTTAGGCGGTGTCAATTGGGACAACGCCTCTGAGTGCATGGCAGCCGGTGCTGAAGGGATCGCGGGAATCCGCTTGTTTCAAGATCCGGACTTATAAGCACTCTAGCGGATACTGAAGGAAGTGCCGAGATACTTTCCACTGATGGGCCTACTTTGTATGTGCGCGCCTGTCTGGACTCAATCCCAACCGCCACAACCCGGCCAGTTGCCGCAACAGATGCAACTGCCGAACACGGTATCGGCTCCGCCCTTCACCGTTGCTGATAAATTCGATTACCGCCTGGTGCAGAGCTTTGGGCTGCGTGGGTTCGTTCCGCCATTTTTCAGCGCCGCCATCGGGCAAGCGCGCAATGCTCCCCGCGAGTGGGGACAAGGCTTCGGGGCCTACGCGGAAAGATACGCATCGAGCTTTGCAGGAAACCTATCGCGGCAGGCTTTCGAATTTACTCTTGAAGCGGCCTTTCACGAGGACCCACGCTACTTCCCCTCGGAAGACAAAACAAAGAAGGTGCGCCTTCTCAATGCACTGAAGCAGGTGGTCATCTGCAAGACAGACGCGGGCGACCCATCCATTGCGTATGGGCGGCTGATCAGCAACTTCGGGGCGGCCCAATTTGTGAACGTGTGGCAACCGAAGAGCACCGGATCGGTGGGCGACGGTTTGGTGCGCGGCCTGATCGGATTGGGTGCGGACGCGGGATACAATCTCATGCAGGAATTTATTCCGTTCACCCGGCCGATATCGCTCCGGCATCGGCATTGAGCGAGGCGCGAAAATAGGACATCGTGCCATTCACCCGTAAATCCGTCTGCGCTCTTGATTGTCCCGACACCTGCTCGGTCGTCGTCGATATCGATGACGGCGGACGCGCTACCAAATTGCGCGGCGACCGCAGCCATCCGATCACGCGCGGATTTCTGTGCGCGAAGGTGACGCGCTATCTCGATCGCGAGTACCATGCGAATCGTTTACTGCACCCGCTGCGGCGAATCGGCGCGAAAGGCGATGACCGGTTCGAGCGTGTCACCTGGGATGAGGCGCTGGACGAAATCGCCGGGCGGCTGGCGGCCATTTCCCGCCAATATGGCCCCGAAGCCACTCTGCCGTACAGCTACGCCGGAACGATGGGAATGCTGAATGGCTCTGGCATGGATCGCCGCTTCTTTCACCGGCTCGGAGCTTCGCGCCTCGATCGCACCATCTGTTCCGCCGCTGGTAGCGAAGCGTTAATTTGCTCGCAAGGCGTGAAGCTCGGGATGGAGCCTGAGCAGTTCGCGCAGTCCAAGCTGATCATTGCGTGGGGCGCGAATGTTCTGGGCACGAACGTTCATCTCTGGCCGTGGATTGTCGAGGCACGGCGCAACGGGGCGCGCTTCTATGTGATCGACCCGGTGAAAAACCGTACCGGAAAGGCTGCGGACCGCCACTTTGCGATTAACCCAGGTTCCGATCTCGCGCTGGCTCTGGGCATGATGCATGTCATCCTGCGCGAGGGACTACACGATCAAGACTACATCGCCAACTACACCGAAGGATTTGAGCAGCTTTCGGCTCTCGCCTGCCGCTATTCCCCCGAACGGACCGCGTCTTTAACGGGCATTCCGGCCGCGGAGATCGAGCAACTGGCCCGCGAGTATGCCACCACTCGTCCTGCGGCTATCCGCGTTAACTATGGCGTGCAACGTACGGAGCGCGGCGGCGCGGCTATACGAGCCATTGCGGCGCTACCGGTCCTAATAGGCGCCTGGCGGGAGATAGGCGGCGGACTTCAGCTCACCACCTCAGGGGCTTTCGAATTCAACAAGGCGGCGCTTGAGCGTCCCGATTTGCAATTGCTTTCTCCGCTCCGGCGTGAGGCGCGGCTAATCAATATGGCGCAATTGGGACAGGCGCTGACGGAACTCGAGAATCCGCGCGTGCACGCTCTCGTGGTCTACAACTCGAACCCGGCCGCAATCGCTCCCAACCAGACGAAAGTGCTTGAAGGCCTCCGGCGAGAAGACCTGTTTACGGTCGTGCTGGAGCAATTCCAAACCGACACCGCAGATTACGCCGATTTCGTGCTGCCGGCAACCACGTTTCTGGAGCATACAGATCTCTACCTAGCCTATGGCCATTACTACCTCCAGTTGGCGCTACCCGCACTCCCGCCGGCTGGCGAAGCGAAAAGCAATGTCGAAGTGTTCCGTGCACTAGCCAAGCGCCTTGGCTTCGAGGAGAGCTGCTTCGACGACACAGAAGACGACATGATTCGCGCCTTGCTCGAAACGGGATCGCCCTTCCTGCGCGGGATCACAGTCGAACGTCTGAAGGCAGAGCGCTCCATTCGGCTAAACATTTCACCGGCTGGCGAGCCTTTTCTGCCATTCGCCTCAGGTGGATTTCGGACGCCTTCCGGCCGGTTTTGCTTTGGGGCGAGCGAGCTTGATTACGTGCCCGCGGTAGAATCCCGGCTCGGAGATCCTGCTCTCGCACGCCGGTATCCGCTCGAATTAATATCAGGAAAAAATGACGACAGCATGAATTCCACCTTCGGGCATCGCGATTCAGTCGATTGCCAGACGGCGATGCTCTTTATCCATCCGACCGATGCGCAATCCCGCGGCATTCGCAACGGCATGCTGGTCAAGGCCATGAACGGCCGCGGCGAATGCTGGTTTGAGGCGCGCGTGTCCGAAGATGTGCCCAAGGGCGTCGTGCGAGTCCCGAGTGTTCGTTGGAATAAGCGCTCTCCCGCTGGACTGGGATTAAACCAGCTCACATCGGACCGGCTTACGGACTTTGGCGGCGGACCGACCTTTTATAGCTGTTTGGTGGAGGTCGCCGCCGCGGCCGGTTGCTGAAAGCTATTGTTGATAGTCCTAGCTGTACTGCTCACACGTACTGTGAACGGCGCCGCCCAGCCGCAATCCAGACTTTACTTATAGCCTTACTTTCTTTCCATACCGGATGAGAGAATCTTCCGCTTCGGGCTACCTTAAGTGATCAGAGGCTCCGTTGCGACCCCCTCGATAGCTTGAAACCGGCCGGCAGAAACACCGGGACAAGCGGCTTCCTGCCCCGACGTAGCACGGCAATGTCATTGGATTTTAACGTCTTGCCGGTTTTGTCCGATATGTCAAGGGACCCCAAGGGGCGAGAGATAAAAGAGTGGAGAATCAATTGCTCAGAGGCTGTGGTATGATTCGAAGATCCGAAAAGCACCCGCTTCTCGGAATGGAACTGTCCGAACTGGAAAGTTCTCGTCTGAGTTCCCGCCGTGGGGCCGCGGTAGCGCGACTCGCCGCTGTTTTTCCGTGCCGGTACTGGAGTGTTCACTTTTTACCCGCCGGTAAAAAACTATGCTGCGGTAGTTGAACCTTTTTGAATAAGCCCACGTCTAAACGGAAGACTTGGCTGCTTCGAATAATTTTTGAGAGTGAGCAGAGCTGGTCGTTAAGAGGAGAAAGTAAAATGACGAAGACCGAAATCGCAAAATACAAAAAGATCCTGGAAACCAAACGGGACGAACTCGAGCAGATTGTTCGCAATCGCGAGGCAATCACCATTGAAAAGAGCGCGGACGCGCTGGACGAGGTGCAACATGCCTCCGAACGCGAGCTGGCGATTCGCAATTTAGATCGTGAATCGAACTTGCTGCGCAATGTTCGTCAGGCGCTTCGCCGTATTGAAGATGGCTCGTTCGGCATCTGCCTGCATTGCGAGGAAGAAATCAGCCCCAAGCGGATCGCGGCTGTGCCGTGGACGCCGTACTGTATTCAATGCCAGGAGCAGGCTGACCGCAATCAGGACCAGGACGATGATTCGTTCGACGATATGCTCGTCAATGCTGCCTGATCTCTCATCTCCGGTCTTCGAATCGGGCGCGCGTGCCTCTTTTGAGAGCGCGCCCGATTCATGCGTTCCAACTCTGTCCCTCCCTTAACCGCGCACGCACGTGAGCGGATTCTGTCTTTTACATTTCGCAACACGGATTGCCGGATCTTCCGCACGCCAGAAGCGTAACTAAGGTTTACACTTCTACGCCCCTTCTTGTTAACGGATTTACGTCCATTCGATAGGGGAAATCGAAAGATGCTGAGGTATTTTCTAAGCTGCCTGGCGGTGGTCGTGTCTTGCTGCGCGATGCTGGCTGCGCAAGATGCACAAGCACCGGCTTCCGCTAAGCCGACCGAACACGTGCTGGGTACGGTGACCGCGATTGATCAAGCTGCCCACACCATTACCGTCAAAGAAGACAAAACGGGGGCTGAGCAGAAGATCCAGCTTGCGAACACGCGAACACTTCTCAAAGTTCCTCCCAGCGCCAAGGACCTGAAATCCGCTACGCGCATCACGGCGAACGACCTTGCGGTGGGTGATCGCGTCGACGTTCGTGGTTTCAAAGCCCTTGACGATCCGAATGCCATTGCGGCGCGTAGCGTGGTGCTGATGTCGGCGCGCGATCTCGAAGCAGCCCACCAGGCCGAAGCGGCCGCTTGGCAACACAGCACAGGCGGATTGGTGAATTCGGTGGATGCCGCCTCCGGAAAGCTGACCATCACCACCCCGACGCCGGAAGGGCCGAAACCGGTAGAAGTGGATGCTTCGAAAGAAACACAGTTCACACGCTACTCTCCTGCCACTCCGAAGACTCCCGTTCCCTCGCAATTGTCGGAAATCAAGCCCGGCGATCAGGTTCGGATCATTGGGCAAACGAATCCGGAGAATACCGTGATTACGGCGCAGAAAATCTATTCGGGCGCCTTCCGTACGATTGGGGGAACTGTTTCGTCCGTCTCCCCCGACGGAAAGGAGATCACGCTAAAAGCAGCCGGCACAAACCAGCCCGTCGAAGTTAGCCTGAACGCGGACTCCACTGTCCGAAAACTGCCACCCGACGTGGCTTTGCGCCTCGCAATGCGGCTGAATCCGACATACAGAGCGACGCAACCGGGAGCGGCGCCGGCTCCAGGTACGCAGGTGGCGGGCGCTCCGCCTTACGGAGCCAAAGCCGGTGAACAGCCGGGCGGAAACGGCTCCGGCGGCGGGTGGCGCGAACGTGCCGGCAACGGCGAGGGGGGCGGCCCCGCTCGGGCAGGCGGCGGAAATCTGGCCGCCTTTCTCGAACGCGTGCCGCCGATCAGCGTGTCCGATCTGAAACCCGGGGATGCGGTCATTGTGGCCGGTGTCGCTCCGAACGAGGACAACTCTCACTTGATCGCCACTAATGTGATCGCGGGCGCCGAGGCCATCCTGCGCGCAGCGCCTCCCCGAAACGGTCAGAGTCAAAATCTAAATTGGGATCTCGGGATGCAAGCTCCCGCCGAGCAGTAAGGTCCCCGACGTGAGTCTCGTCACAACTTTGCTTCAGAGGTGTCATGAATCGTAAGACTGTACCGGTATTTCTTCTCGGCTTGAGCGTGACGGCGGTTCTCGCGGCACAAACGCCCGCCCCGCAGAACACGGCCACGCCCCAGACGCAAACAACGCATCGAAGCGTGCGCGGCGGCGTGGTGCAGGGCACCGTCAAAGACGATACGGGAGGCGTGATTCCGGGCGCGACGGTCACGCTGTCGAATGCCGCCGGAACCGTTCAAACTACCAGCTCCGGCGCGGACGGGACATACACGTTCCGGGGCGTGCTGCCGGGCAATTACACGGTTTCCGCCACCTACACCGGCTTGCAACAGAACCAGCCCACGGCCGTGGTGGTCGCAGCCGGCCGGCCGGCAACCGGGAACATCGTGATGACCGTCCAGGAGCAGCACCAAGAAGTGACCGTCACCGACACAGGTAATAACGAGGTCAGCACGGAAGCGGCGAACAACGCCACAGCGCTCGTGCTGAAGCAGGAAGACCTCGACGCATTGCCCGACGACCCCGACGACATGCAAGCGGACCTCGAAGCCCTCGCTGGCCCGGCTGCCGGACCGGGCGGCAATCAGATCTTTATCGACGGCTTCACGGGCGGACGTTTGCCTCCGAAAGAATCCATCCGCGAAATCCGTATCAACTCGAATCCATTCTCCGCCGAATTCGACAAGCTGGGCTACGGCCGCATTCAGATCTTCACCAAACCAGGCTCAGACCGCTTTCATGGCCAAGGCTACTTCAATATCAGCGATGGAGTGTGGAATTCGCGCAATCCGTTTCTCACGGTCAATCCGCCATTCCGTACGGAGCTCTTCGGCGGTAACCTCAGCGGCCCGCTCGGAAAGCACGCCAGCTTTTTTGTCGATGTGGAGAGGCGCAATATTGACGACAACGGCATCATCAACGCCAATATCCCCACTGCCGATTTTCTTTCGGCCCAGCCCTTCCAAAACTACTACCCGACACCGCAAAGACGCACGTCTTTAAGCCCGCGGGTCGATTATCAGTTGAGCTCGAATAACACGCTCAGCTTCCGGTACGAGTACCTTGAGAACGATCACAACTTGTCCGGCGTCGGCGCTTTCAACCTGCCCAATTTGACTATCGGGAACACCAGCTTCCCGAGTTATGGCTACACTTCGTCGACCAACGAACAGGCCGCGCAGGTCGTGGACACTGCCGTCATCAATGCGCACGTGATAAACGAAACGCATTTCGAATTCGACCGGACCTATGCGTCGGACACGAGCAAGAGCACGGCGCCTGGTCTCGACGTTTCGCAGTCATTCGTCGCCGGCGGCTCAGGCTATAGCGCTCCGGGCTATCCAAGGAGCTACGACTTGGAAAACTATTTCGAGCTGCAGAATTACACTTCGCTGACGTATGGCGCTCACACAATCAAGACTGGACTGCGCTTCCGTGGCAGCGTGCTATATGATTCGAGCCCGCAAGGCTTCAATGGCGAATACTCGTTCCTGGGCGGAGATCTTCCGGTACTCGATGCCAGCTTCAACAAGACCGGTGCTACCGAGCACCTCACTTCGATCGAGCAATATCTGACGACCATGCAGCTTTTGCGGTCGGGCTATACGAGCCAGCAAGTAGCGGCGTTGGGCTATGGTCCTTCGAAGTACACCGTAACTACCGGCAACCCATACATCGGGCTCACCCAATACGATTTCGGGCCATTTTTCCAGGACGATTGGCGCGTGAAGCCGAACTTCACTCTGAGCTATGGCATTCGCTGGGAAGCACAGACGAATATTCCCGACCATAGCGACTGGGCGCCCCGCTTGAGCTTCGCATGGTCTCCGGACGCGCGAGGCAACCGGCGTGCGAAGACCGTGATTCGAGCAGGCTGGGGCATCTTCTACGACCGCTTTAACTCCACCAATGTCCTCACCGCATACCGCTATGGCCTGAACTCAAACAATCAGCAGGTGTACATGCTGAATAACCCGACCATCTTCGATGCGGCGTTCTCCACTCGGATACCGATTTCCGATCTCACGTTAGTGAACAGCAACACGGCGCAGCACTACTTGATCGATGGAGCTCTTCAGGCGCCTCGTTTGATGCAGACCGCTGTATCCCTTGAACGGCAGCTATTCGGCCACACGAACCTGACCGTCAACTATTTGAACTCGCGCGGCACGCATGAATTCCGCACTGCGGACATTAATGCACCGTATCCAGTGCCGGGTCAGTTGCCGCCGGCTCTATCGGGGCTAAGTTTAGGCCGGCCGTACGGCAATGTCGGCGATCTGTACGACTTTCAATCGGATGGCATCTACAAACAGACCATGGTGATCGCCGGCATCAATTCGCAGGTTGGACGCTGGCTCACTTTGTTTGGCCGGTACAGTTGGAACAATGCCCACAGCGACACGGATGGGCTTAAAAGCATGCCGGCCGATCCCTACAATTTCGCCGCGGACTGGGGCCGTTCATCGCTCAGCATCGAGCACAATCTTTTCGTCGGCGGTTCTATAGCGTTGCCGAAGGGATTCCGCATCTCCCCGTTTATCGTGGTCCACTCCGGCACACCGTTCAACATTACGACCGGCACGGATCTATTTCTGCAGGGCAGCGTAACTCCTACCGCACGGCCCGAACTGGTCTCTTCCGGCGGGAAGGGCATTTATGACACTCCCTACGGATTTCTCTCGTCAACGTTGACTGTCCCCGCGCCGGGAACCAGCAACATGATTGAGCGGAATATCGCGACCGGTCCTGGATTCGTCGGCATTAACATGCGGCTCAGCAAGACCTTCAGCTTCGGCACCACGAAATTCTCAGGCCCGTCCGGCGGCGCGCGCGCCGGAGGTGGAGGACCCGGCGGTGGCGGTGGGCATGGACACGGCGGAGGATTCGGTGGATTTGGCGGATTCGGTGGCGGCGGCCCCAGAGGAATGGGCGAGAGCGGCGAGCACCGCTATAATCTGACACTGTCGCTCAACGCGCGCAACATTCTGAATCACGAAAATCTGAATACGCCCAACGGCGCACTCACGTCACCGTTTTTCCTGGAATCGACCGGCATCACCGGTGGATACGGCGCGGAAGCGACAGCCAGCAACCAGAGACGCATCGATCTGCAGCTCCGATTCCAGTTCTAAGCCGTCACGCCGCCGGCACGAAGAGCCGGATAATCACAAACGCGGCCGCCGATACCAGGGCGGCCGCCGGAATGGTTAGCAGCCAAGCCGTCACGATATCGCCCGCTAAGCTCCACCGTACGGCTCGTACCCGCTGAATTGAACCCACGCCCGCAATGGCGCCGGCCACTACGTGAGTCGTGGAGACGGGCAGTTTTAGCCAGGTCGCGAACAGGATCGAAAGGCCCGCGCCTGTTTCGGCGCAAAATCCGCTGCGCGGCCGCAGCCGCGTGAGCCGCATGCCCATCGTACGCACCACGCGCCAGCCGCCGCTCAGGGTTCCCAATCCCATGGCGCAGGCTGACGCGAAAATCACCCAACCGGGCACGTGGAAGCCGCGCTGAAACCCTCCCGCCACCAGCACCGCCGTGATGATTCCCATCGTCTTCTGAGCGTCGTTTGTGCCGTGTGCGCAGCTCAGCAGAGCCGCTGATAAGATCTGTGCGTGACGGAAAAAGCGGTCCAGACGCGCGGGCGAATACCTTTGAAAAATCCAATAGACCGCCACCATGAAAAGGTAGCCAAGGACGAGGCCGATGATCGGCGCCAGCACGATAAAGGCTACGGTGCTCGGCCATTTGCCTACAATGAGCCCACGCAGGCCCGCTTTCGCCAGCGCCGCACCCGCGTAGCCGCCGATCAATGCGTGTGAGGAGCTGATCGGCAGCCCCACGTACCACGTCATCACATTCCAGATAATCGCGCCCAGAAGCCCCGCCAGCAGGACATACGGTGTCACGATCCGGATATCGACAAAGCCTTCGCCTACGGTAGCCGCTACCCCCGTCCCGAGAAAATAAGCAGCAATGAAATTGAATACGGCGGCCATGGCCACGGCGCGAACCGGCGTCAGGACGCGCGTCGCCACGACCGTCGCTACCGAGTTCGCCGCATCGTGAAAGCCGTTTACAAAATCGAAAGCAAGCGCAATACAGGTAATCGCTTCCACCAAATGGATGCCAGACATTCGATTAACTGTTCTTGACTGCCAGATTCTGAATTACGTCCGCGACATCCTCGCACAGATCCGTGGTGCGCTCCAGAATTTCGATCACTTCTTTCTCTTTAATCAGCCGCAGCGGATCCGGATGGGCGCTGAACAGATCACCCAGAGCCGTGCGCTCAATGGCATCTGCTTCGTTTTCCAATCGATTTACTTCGATGCAGTCGTCGAGCACTGGATTTCGGTCGATAAGGGCGGTCAGCGCTCGCGCGAGCGCCTTGCAGGACGCATCGATCATCCGGCCGATTTCAACCGCCGCCGGCGGGATAGGATCCACGCGATAACAGGCGATTCGGAATGTTGCATCTTCCATCGCGTCCAAAACATTGTCAAGCGTCGTCGCGAGCGTCTGGATATCTTCTGGATCGAAAGGCGTGATAAAGGTCGATTGCAACCTGCGGAATATTTCATGGGTGATTTCATCGCCCCCGCGTTCCAGCGCTTCCATTTGCTTCGATATGCCGCACGCGCCAGAGTATCCCGCGCTTAATCCGGATACCAACAATTCGGACGCGCGGCATAGGATACGCACATGCTGTTGAAACAGGTCAAAAAACTTTCCATCACGCGGAAGAAGGTTCATATCGGGCCGTCGACTATTATCACTTGAGCCTGGATCGCTACAATCGTGGTTGAGCGCACATGGCTCTCGAAATCAGCGCGAACCATCCATTACGAAAGCTCTTCGCCGAACTCATTCAGAAACACCTCGTAGGAGCCGCGCGGCTTGAGGATCCGCAAATCGCCGGTTATGTCGGCGACATCCTGGTGACATTTACGCACGTCAATAATCTTTATCGCATCCGCGATGCTCGTGGAAAACGGCTTGAAGAGGTGAGTGAGATGCTGATTGCTTCGAACCCGCTACTCGAAGGCCGGTCGTTCGACTACGAACGGGAAGTCCGCAAGCACATCGGCGATTACACGCTCTTTCTGACGGGCTTGTTTCCCGAATATATAGCTCGCATCGCCCGGAAAGGAGCCCGCATGGATTCGCTGATTGACTATCTCAAAGCAGGCAAGGAAAGCTATCGTGTAGTGGCCGCGTTCGATCAGTTCGAGTACCGCAATGCTGCGCCGCTGTTCCGCAAACTGTCCGAGCAATTCGAGTTGTGCGTCTACAGCTTGAACTTGGTAAAAGAAGACCTGGCGCGGCAACAGGCCGTCGCGTACCATCAGATGAAGCAGATTCTGGTATAGCTTTCCTATGTACAAATCAATTGCGCTCTTGCTGCTCGCCGCCGGTTTGCTTCCGGCCGTAGACTGGAGGCAGCTATTCGACGGTAAAGATCTGGATGGCTGGAAACACGTCGGTAAAGGCTACATGACGGTCGACAGCGGCCTCATCCAGACGCATGGCGGCATGGGCCTGCTGTATTGGACGCGCGAAAAACTCGGCGATTGCGTGCTCCGGGTTGTCTACAAAATGCGAGACGAGAACGACAACTCCGGCGTGTTCATCCGCATACCGTCTCCGCCCACCGAACCGTGGATGCCCGTGAACAAAGGATACGAGGTGCAGATCGATAACCACCCGGAGAGAGGCGGCGAAGACGAGTATCACGTCACCGGCACTCTGTATTCACTGACCAAGCCGTTGGCTTTCCCTGGAAAGCCGGGACCGGAGTGGAACACCATGGAAATCACTCTGGATGGACCGCGCACGATTGTGACTGTGAACGGAGTCAAAGTAACCGACTACACCGAAGGCCAGCCGGTTCCACCCAAGAAGCTCAGCTTTGAGCCGGATCGCGGGCGGCGTCCGAACTTCGGCTACATCGGCCTGCAAAACCACAGCGACCACGACATCGTCTTCTTCAAAGAAGTAGCGGTGAAACCGTTATCCTCGGCCAAAACTGAATAGCCGGATGGCCGCACCCAGAGCGGAGCTGAAGCGGGGCATGGGCCTGTTCCCTGCCCTCGCCTCCAACATGCTCAACATGGTGGGTGTTGGGCCGTTTCTCACCATCCCGCTGATTCTGTCCACCATGCAGGGGCCGCAGGCCCTGCTCGGATGGATACTGGGAGCCATCATCGCCACCTGCGACGGCCTGGTCTGGGCGGAATTGGGCGCTGCGATGCCCGGCGACGGCGGGTCGTATGATTACCTGCAGCAGGCCTACGGACCACGCTCTCTCGGCCGCCTCATGGGCTTTCTTTTTCTTTGGCAAGTCATGTTGTCTGCACCATTGACTGCGGCTTCCGGCGCGGTAGGCTTCGCTGACTATACCCGGTACCTGATTCCTTCGTTGAGCAATGCCGAAGGCAAGATTCTGGCCGTCGGAGTATGTCTTTTGGCTACTGGGCTGCTCTATCGCGACATTCAGGCGATCGGCAAGATATCGGGCGTTCTCTGGGTGGGACTGATGCTGGCCATGGGAATCATTATTTGGGGCGGTATTCGCCACTTTCATGCCTCATTGGCATTTCACTTTCCGGCGAATGCGTTCCATCTCTCGCCCGGATTCTTTGTCGGATTGGGAGGAGCCACGCTGATTAGCATGTACGACTACAGCGGGTACTTCAATGTCTGCCTGATCGGCGGCGAAGTAAAGAATCCGACTGTCACGATTCCGCGCACCATTCTGCTCTCCATCAGCATCCTTGCCGTTTTGTACGTCGCCATGAGCCTCTCTATTATCGGCGTTCTACCGTGGCAGCAAGCAGTTGGTTCGCATGCAATTGTCTCAGATTACATGGAGCACCTCTATGGCGCACGAGCTGCTTCGCTGATGACCGTTCTGATTCTATGGGTGGCGTTCGCGTCCGTGTTTTGCGTGCTGCTCGGCTATACGCGAGTGCCGTTTGCCGCGGCAGCCGAAGAAAATTTCTTTTCTGCATTCGCCCGCGTGCATCCGGTACGGCGGTTTCCGTCATTCTCAGTCGTGTTCATGGGCGTACTATCGGCGGTCGCCTGCTTTCTAACTTTAGAGGCGCTGATTAAGGCGCTCATTGTGATACAGATTGTGACGCAATTCGCGGCGCAATGCATCGCGGTGATCCTGATCCGGCGCTTTCGCAAAGACATCGCCCGGCCATTTCAGATGCCCTTTTATCCAGTACCGGTGCTTGTCGCGTTCGCTGGATGGATGTTCATCCTGGGATCGAGTGGTGGCGTGTATGTTGCAAGCGGCTTTGCGCTGCTGATCTTCGGGATCGCGACCTACCTCTGGCGTGCGCGTAGAGCGGCGGTGTGGCCGTGGAACACATCCAGAGCTTAGGCGATTTGCATCTTTTTCTGCATTTGTTCCAGCGATAATCCCTTGGTCTCCGGATAAGTAAAGAGCACGACGAAGAGTTGCAGCACCATCATGGCCGAGAAAAACACAAACGGCGCGCCGCGCGAATGCGAAGCGATCACGGGAAAGATCCACGAGATGATGGCGTTCATGAACCAGTGCGTGAAGCTGCCGAGGCTCTGACCCTTGGCCCGCACACGATTCGGAAAGACTTCGCTGATGAAGACCCAGATCACAGCGCCTTGCGAGAAGGAAAAGAATGCGATATCCGCCACGAGCAACCAGACCAGCCAGCGCTCGTGAGTGCCGGAAAAAAAGATCGCCGCTACTCCCGCGAGACTCGCGGCGCAACCCACCGATCCAATCAACAAAAGCGTCCTACGGCCTACCTTATCAATGACCGACATAGCAATGATCGTGAACACCAAATTTGTGAAGCCAATGAGGACCGCTTGCAAATCGCCTGACACTTTGCTAAAGCCCGCGCGCGCAAAGATATCGTTCAAATAATAAAGAATCGCGTTGATCCCGGAGAGCTGGTTGAACATGGCCACCGACACTGCAAGAAAAATCGGCAATCGGTATTTGGCCTGGAACAACGGTTCGCTGCCGTGCCCGTGTTCGACATCAATCGAAGCCACAATGTCTCCGAGTTCGGCTTCAACGTTCTCCTCGCCTATGGTTTGGAGCACCGAACGGGCTTCCGGCACGCGGCCCTTTTGCACCAGCCAGCGCGGGCTGCGCGGAATCGTGAACAGCATCACGAAAAACAGCAAAGCCGGAATCCCCGAGACACCGAGCATCCAGCGCCAGTCTTCTGAGCCGAATGCGGCCAGCCCAATCACATAATTCGAGAAATAAGCAAGCAGAATGCCCGCTACAATATTGAACTGGAAGAACCCGACCAGGCGGCCGCGCCATTTCGCGGGAGAGATTTCGGCGATATACATCGGCCCCAGTACAGAAGACCCGCCAATTCCCAGACCTCCGACGAAGCGGAAGGCGACCAAGGCGTACCAGTTCCAGGCAATGCCGCAGCCGATCGCAGACACCAGATAGAGAATCGCCATAACGCGCAAGCTGTCGCGCCGTCCATAGCGGTCGCCGGGAATACCGGCCGCCATGGACCCGATAATGGTTCCGATTAAGGCGATGGCTACCGTGAGCCCCAAGCTGTAGGGAGACAGCGCAAACGTTCGGGTAAGCCCTGCGGTGGTGCCCGCGATTACCGCGGTATCGAAGCCAAACAGTAATCCACCGAGCGCCGCGACAACGGTACTCTTTACGAGCGATCCAGTAATGGTCATGAATGTTTATCCTCAGAGCAGGTCTGTTGAGCCAAAGCGATGGCGCCCAACACACCGGCTCGTGCGCCGAGCTGAGGCGGCTGTATGTAGCGGTCCAGATGCTCCAATATCTCGGGACTCCGGACGTATTGATTCAGCAGCAGAGCAAAATCCTGCCGGATCAGATCGAACAAATGCGACTGCTGCATGATTCCGCCTCCCAGCAGAAAGCGGCGCGGCGAAAGCGTCACAGTCAAGTTCACAAGTCCAAGCGCCACATAATGTGCTTCGAGCGCCCATCCCGGATGTGTGGGCGGAAGCACTCCCGCCGGCATGCCCCAGCGCGCCTGCATCGCCGGTCCGCACGCCAAACCTTCGAGGCAGTCTCCGTGATAGGGACAGAGTCCCGGAAAAGGGTCGCGCGCCAGATCGTGCGGAAGGCGCAGGTGACCCACTTCCGGATGGACCAGACCATGTACTACTTGGCCGTGAGCGACAATGCCGCCGCCGATGCCGGTGCCGATCGTCATGTAAATGAAATCGGAGAGAAAGCCGTTCCCATCCCGCGCAGCGCCCCACCGCGCCTCGCCAAGCGCGGCGGCGTTCACATCCGTTTCGAAGCCGACCGGAACCTTCAGCTTCGAGCGGACAGCGCCAAGCAAATCGCAATTCGCCCAACCCGGCTTGGGAGTCGACGTAATGTATCCGAAGGTGGACGATGACGGATCGAGGTCAACCGGCCCGAAGGAGGCAATCCCTACCGCCTGCAGATCCGCTCCGGCTTCCTCAAAGAAAGCGACAGCGTTAGCGATGGTGATGTCGGGAGTGGAGGTGGGAAATTGTGCGATGCGCAGGTCCGCGGGCCCGGTTCCGATGCCACAGACGAACTTGGTGCCACCTGCTTCGATACCTCCGAACATGAATCTGAGTATATGCTGCGCGATGAAAAGCTCTGCGTTCAAGACACAGCGAAGGCCACAGTGGCCGGCTGCACGCCTTTTTCGATGGTCCGATTCGAATAGGTGAGCTTTCCGTAAGCGCTCTGCGGCGAACCGGCAGCCCAATAGAGAGACACCATGCCCCATGGTTCGTCGAAGCGCATTTTGCTCGATTGGATCATAGCGGCGAGCCTCTTCTGCAATGCCTCACGCTTGCTCTTGAATTGATTATTTTCAATGAGAGTTCCGGGATCCGCATTACCGACAAAACGCCGCAGATCGTCAATCAGCGCGCCGGTCTCAGCCATCCCCGCAGACCACGATTTAATCAGCAGCACGTCGCCAATCAAAAAACCGACCCGCGGGTCGCTCGTACTGAGACCGACCAGAGCTCCAAGGTTCACGTCAGCACCGGTCTCGACGGCAGTGGGCCAGAGCGTGTCGAGAATGCGATAGCGGAGCTGGTCATTCGGATTATCCTGCGGATCCAACAGCGCCCGCAAGGCGAGGCGGCCAATCTCAAGATAATCGCTCTTATCCCGAAGCTGGCCATCCGGCTTGAAAAACATCGTCCTACACGCGGCATCATTGAATTGCGTTCGCAGCACACAAACTGAGCGCCCAGTACTGGAGAAGTTCGTCAGAATCTCCTCTTCCTCTTGCTGCATCAACAAGTGCAAAGCTGAAAACCAATTGAGATAATCACGCATGGTCTGCCGGTTCGTGTTCTGGTTGGTGGCGAAGTGAACCTGCTCGCAGCTGAGCTCCGGAAGCTCGATCACTTTGCTGGCGCGATAGGACGTCGTGACAAGCACTGAATCGAAGATGGCCTTTCGCAAGGCTTCACCGCGGTCCAGCGGGCTGACGATGGCAGAGATTCGATTGCCGGTTACGGTTTCCTTGATAGTAATATCGCCAGAGCTGGCGTCGAATAGTACTTCCCCATTGCGAATCAAATCGGAAACGCTCAGGAAGTTGAGAATCCCGAGTAAGTTGACTTTAAGAGCGCTGCCTCGCTGGCGCGTTCTGGATAACACGCTATTTAAGAGCCTGATGCCGGGTGCAAGCATACCCCCAGGTTGCATCGTCTCCTCCATCGCGGTGAGGAGACTCAAATCTCCGTCGAGCGCCCGATGCACGGCGAGGCTTGCTTCCGGAGTTAGTTTCGAGAGCTGTATTTCGTATTGGAATGCGGTCTGATCGTCAGTGAGGGTCGAGAGTTCGATACCTATGGAAGCCTGAACGCTGTGATCCAGGCCATCCTTGATTGCACCGGTCAGGGTGGTAAGTTCAGACGGGTTCAAGCCAGCGAGTGCGGCCCGATCCTTCGCGGGATTTGCACTGATCAGTTCGAGGAAGAAGGACAGCAGATCCGTGTCGCCCACCGAGACGCTCACGCCCGCCGACGCAGAGAAATCGGCTTTCAAAGTGGTCCCTCGCTCGGGCGAAACGCTGAGTTGAATTTTGTCTGCGCCGATGCGCCACACCCGGATTTGGTAGGAGCCACTGATCCCGAAGCTGGCCTTACATGCCGCTGAGGGGCCGGCGCTTACAGCCAGTGCGCCCGCACCGAATGGCAATCCGACGGAAGCCAGCGGGTTCGGAACACCGGAAATACTGAGCTTTCCGGATATTTTCAAGCTCCCCTGTCCCGATACAGTGGCAATGTCATCAAGGCCCAAAAGACTGAGGTCGGACACATCGGCGGGGATCACGTAGGACGAGAGCGTGCGGCCGAACGCGTTACCGAGTGTAGGCTCGTCTTCGCCGAGTGGGAACGCTTTCAAGTATTCGAAAGCAATGGTTGTATTTTCATTGAACCCGAAGCTCAGATCTCCCTGTTTCCCCTTGCCCCCCAGTTCAAGCGATCCCGTGAAGCCCACACCGATGTAACCGGTCGAAGGCGGCACCTGGGCCGGAAGGTGAAAACGATCTTGAGCGAAGAGATTTGTTCCAGGGCTGGCATTCGCACGTATCGCAACTTTGGCTTGCGGAGTCAACTCAATCTCCGGCTGAGTGTTTCCGATTTCCAATTCGTGCTGAATCATACCGGAGAACTGAATTGGCGTTGTAGCGGCCTGGCTAATCAGCTTGTCCTTGCGCTGAAGAAAGTCATCGAACACAGTAAGGTGTAGCAGTTGCGTCTTGAGATATTTCAGCAGCGAAGATGGATGAGATAGATCTATCTGGATCGACGAAATCGGCTTGTCAAGCTCGTCGGTGACCTGTACGTCGGGCATAAGTTGAACCGAGTGTCTATGGATGATAGCGCAAAGAGCCGCGATATGAAAATCGTCCATTCGCGCGCATTTTCGTGTAGAGGTCTTTTGATGACCTTTGACCCGGCCTTCGCCCATGACGTTCTGCTGCCGCTAAACACCACCGCCTATCAGCTTTCCAGGGGGCAGGACTTACGATTTCCTCCAGGCTGGCAAAAGACTGGCATTGTCACTGTAGACCAGTTAACGATCCAGCGCGAGACAGCTTCAGGACTCGCGAAGATCATCGTGTCCGAAGATTGCGATTGGGGCGTCGTCGCGCGCAAGGGCGACAGCTCAGTAATCGCGATCCGTGGCACCGAAACGCAGCATCAATGGCTTGAGGACTTCCGCGCCATCGCACAGCCCGTAGCTCACGAACAGTGGTGGATTCATCGTGGGTTTAACGATGTTTGGAATTCCATCGCGGGAAGCTTGCAAAACGCGTGGGCCGTTGCGTCTTCGGCTAACGCTCGCGTATACATAACCGGCCACAGCTTGGGAGCGGCGCTCGCTCTCATCATGGGCGTGCATCATCCCGAGGCCCCGACCTGGACTTTCGCAGGTCCGGCGGTCTTTTCGCCCATCCGGGGACTACCGCCTTCTGCAAACATCGTGCGGATCGTGAACCCGAGCGATCTGGTTCCGAAGGTACCCCTCCCGCCGCTGTATCAGCACATTGGGCAAGAAATCAGCGTCGTGGGAGCGCCTGACCCGTACGACTTCGCGCTACAGCATTCTTTGGATACGTACGCGGCAGGATTGGCGAAGTACAAAGATCTGAACTCCGCCACCCCCGCGGTACGCACAGCAGGCTGATTAGCGCCAAAACTCTTACAGGAAATGTCCTGCGAATACGGAGCGGGCCTGGTTGATGCAGAACCAGCTCAAAAGCCCGTTCGCCGCTACGAGCGCCGCAAAATAGTAGGCCAACCCCGGATATGACTGTGCTGGAAAATCGCGTTTCCAAAGCCGGTACGCAGTTCCCAAACCGACAAATAGGAAGACGAATTCGCCCGTCACCATCCAGAGCGCAACACTGAGAACGAGGATCATGATGCGATCCAACTTGCCCAGCGCCGTCATGGCCGATCCGCCGTCGAAGATGGAAACCGGAATGAGATTCAGAAGATTGAGCCAGCCGGCAAACTGGGCCACAGCGAGCCAGACGCCGTGATGCGTCTTATAGTAAACGCCATAAGCGAGTAGGCCGGAAAGGAATCCGAAGAGCGGCCCGGCAAGGGAAATCTGGGCGCGTACACCGGGATCGACGTTTCCGCCTCGCCACTTGACATACGCGAAGAATCCGGGAATAAACACCGGCAGATCGGCTGCAAACCCGCGCCGGCGGATCACCAGATAATGACCCATTTCATGCAGGACCACTGAAGCGGTCAGACCCACTGCAAACCACCAGCCGAACAGGCTCCAATAGAGGCCGACAAAGGCGAGGATGCTGATGAGGAATTTGCCTTTGGTCAGTAAGACCAGGGCGAGCGTCTTGTATTTTAGGATCGCAGCGATCAGGACCCCCAGGGGGCCGAGCCGCTTCGTCCAATCTTTTTTGCTCGCAGGCGGAGGATTGATGCGCGCATCGAGCTTTTGAATCTCCCGAAGAACACCGCGCCGCTCCGGTGAGCCCTCCGGCAGCGCATTCAGAATGGCGGCCCAGACCTCGCGAGCAGCGTGCAGTTGTCCCAGGGTTGCCAAGTGGCGCGCCCGCTGCGCAAGCTGTTCCAACTGCTGGGTTTGCGAAAATGTGGCCAAAGTTCAGTTTACGGAGTAGCGGCTTCTTCGCTCAAGTCGGGCAGGTCGTTTGTAGCCTGTGAGGCTAAAAACACAGACGCGATCGATTCGATTCCGTCCCGGTCCTCGTCCTCAAACCGGTTGAGATCGGGGCTGTCGATGTCCAGAACACCTAACAGCTTGCCCCAGTTGAGCAAAGGAACGGCGATTTCGGAGCGCGTGGTAGGGTCGCAGGCGATGTAACCGGAAAACTTGCTCACGTCAGGCACGACGATGGTCTTCCGCTCGGCGGCGGCAGTTCCGCAAACCCCTTTACCAAAGGGGATGCGGACGCAAGCTGGTTTGCCTTGAAACGGACCCAGGACGAGCTCATTCTCTTCCGCGATATAAAACCCGGCCCAGTTGATCCCAGGCAGCGATTGAAAAAGCAGAGCGGCCGTATTCGCCGCATTGGCAACGAAGTTCTTCTCGTTTCCGAGCAACTCCTGCAACTGCTCGCAGATCTGCTGGTAAAGGACATCCTTTGACACGACACCGTTGGTACTTGTCGGCGTTTGCATGCTTTGCGTCCAGTGTATCTCGTCTCAGCCGGAAATACGCTTGCGGCGGTAGGGGTTCGCGATGTAATTTCGAGCTTCGGCGGCGATGTCGGAGCCGGGAGCAGTCTTGATGGTTTGCCGGTAGGCGTGCACTGCCTGCTCGTGAGATCCCCGTAAGTCGTATACCTGACCAAGGCGCAGCCACGCCATCACAGCCGTATTGAGATCGACCTCACTGGGGTTTCGCGTTGCCGTTTCCAGGTTAGCCAGCGCCGGATCGAGGTCTCCGTACCAGAACAGCAGATTCCCGCGGAGGTACGCGATTTTTTCCGCCGGGATCTGCGTGTACCCTGGCGCATTCTTCTGCCGTAAGGCACTCACTTCATCCAGCACACGCAAAGCCGCCCGCTTGTCACCGAGATCGCTATACATCTGAACTTGTTCGAAGCGGAAGAGATAATTCCGTGGAAAGATTCCTGCCAGTGCCTGCAGGATCGGAATTGCTTCAGCCGGACGATGCTCACGGCGGTAAATGACCGCCAGCAGGATCTTGGCATCGTAACGGTTCATGGTTCCGAACCGGGCTACGTTCTGCAAGTGACGGATGCCTGCTTCTTTGTCTCCGTGGAAGCCGCCAATGAATCCCATCGCGCGCAGATAAAAGGGTAAGGATCCGACCACGTATTCGTTCAAACCAAGGATCAACTGCCCATCAATAAAGCCCGGATCGAGCCGCAAAACGCTCTGATCGGCTTTACGCGCGGCGGTCGCTTCCCGTAGTGCGTCCATCCAGGAATGCTCGATCAAGAATAAATAGTTCGCCCGCAGACCGTGCGCTACGGCAAGCGCATAGAGCGCCCCGGCATCTTCCGGATTCGACTTTAGTTGGGCTTGGCTCAACTGAATCGACTTCTTAATGCAATCGAGTAAGTTCGCGCGGTCCGCCGGTTCCATTTCCATTTTGGGCCGGCGAAGAAAGGGATTACTGCCAGTGACCAATTGGCTTTCGAGCACGCCGTCGCGGAACATCTCGCGATAGAGCAGGGTTTGCGCAATGTGGTTGTAGATCTCGGGGTCGTTCGGGTGCGCTTTCAGCTCCTGACGGAAATCCGTTAGAGCTCGATCGTATTCGTTGTTGTAGAAATGAACGAATCCGGGATCGGCAAGCGGGTCTTGGGCGGGAGCTGCCTGAATACTCAGAAGAGCGATACCAAGCGTCGCGAAGAGTCGCGACGCGGCACGCAGGAGTGCGTGCGCCACGTGACGTCTTAACTGCATAAGTACTTCAATGCCTGGCGGGCCGCTTGCGCAACTTGCTCATGAGGATGGGCGGCGAGCTTTTCGAGCGGTTTTTGCATATCGGGGTTGCCGCTGTTCGACATCGCAATCGCCACATTCCGCAAGAAACCCACATATTTCGAGCGCCACACGGCCGACTTCCTAAAAATCAAACGAAATTCTTCTTCGCTCAGTTCCGCCATTCGCTCCAAAGCAGGAGCAAATTCCGACGGACCAAACGTGGCATCCCCGGTTACGGGAGCTTTCCGATTCCAGGGGCATACATCTTGACAGATGTCGCAGCCGAACAAATGGGTTCCGATTCGCGAAGAAATCTCGACGGGAATCGGTCCGCGCTTCTCGATAGTGAGATAGGAAATACAGAGCCGCGCATCCAGAGTCCATTCGCCGTTTCCGGACGGCACAATCGCCTGCGTCGGGCAGGCATCAATACAGCGCGTGCAGGTACCGCAGCGCGCCGGTGCCGGAGTGTCCGGCGCGAGCGCAAGCGATAGCAGCAACTCACCTAGGAAGAACCAGGAACCCTGCTGCTGGTTGATCAGGCAGGTGTTTTTGCCAATCCAGCCGAGCCCGGCCCGGCGGGCGTAAGAGCGTTCGAGCAGCGGCGCCGTGTCGACGCAAATTTTCCAATCGAACGGCTCCCGAGCTTCGTCTGAAATACGGGCAACGAGATTTTGTAGACCTTCACGAAGAGTGTCGTGATAATCGATGCCCCATGCATAACGGGAGATCCAGCCGCGTTCGGAATCAGCGACATCGCGAGTACGCGGATAGGGCGTGTTGTAGAGTTTGGCTACGCAAACAATGCTCCGCGCATTCGGGAGCAGATGGCGGGGGTCGGCCCGCAGATCGCCGCGGCGGTCCGTAAGATAGGACATTTCGCCGGCGCGCCCGGCGGCCCGCCAGTTCTGAAACCGCTCGAAATCCTCGGTCGGTTCGGCAGGAGCAATTCCTGCCAGCTCAAACCCACAGGCATGCGCGAGCGCTTTCACTTGCTGCGCGGTGATACTCAATCCGGGGCTTGTTAACCTCTAATTTCTATTTTGCAACCTCCTCTACTCGAACTGAAAAATGTATTCGTTCAGCGTGGGGACCGGCTCGCGCTCAACGGCTGCACACTCACGATTCAAGCCGGCGAACATGTAGCGATTCTCGGCCCGAACGGAAGCGGAAAATCGACGCTCATTAAAACCATTACTCGCGAATGTTATCCGCTGATGCGTCCGGAGACCAGGCTGCGCATTCTCGGCCAGGAGAACTGGAACATTTTCGAACTGCGCTCGCATATTGGCGTGGTCAGTAACGATTTAATGGCCCGCTGCACACGCGATATTACCGGACGCGAGCTGGTACTTTCCGGCTTCTTCGGATCAATCGGCATTTGGCCGAACCATCAGGTGACGCCCGAAATGGAGAGCGCGGCGGAAGAAGCGATGCGGCAGCTCGAAGTCCTGCACCTGGCAAACCGCTGGCTTGACGAATTATCCTCCGGCGAGGCCCGGCGGCTGCTGATCGCGCGGGCGCTGATCCATAATCCAGAGACTCTGCTTCTGGACGAACCCACCACCAGTCTCGACCTGCCGAGCCTGCGCGAGGTGCGGGATCATTTGCGGGCGCTCGCGGCAGGCGGCGTGGGTTTGCTGCTCGTGACGCATCATTTGGATGACATTATTCCGGAGATCGACCGGGTGATTCTGCTGCGCGATGGAGCAGTGTACCTGGACGGACCCAAAGCGGAGCTTTTTACCTCCGAACGGCTATCGTCCACGTTCGGGGTTCCGGTGCAAATCGTGCAGCACGACGGGTTCTACCATGCATGGTGACGTTAGTCACAAATTCGCTAATTTTTTCTTCTACTTAGCGAGACTGTTCAGCATTCTTAATCTTCCATACAACCGTTAAAGCGTGCAGTTCGCTTTGAACTGGTTTTCAGTGGTTTGTGGCCCACCCTATACTGAGGTCAGCATTGGCAGGAACCAGAATCTTAGGTTAGCGAGCATGCCCAAACCCATCAAATACGTAGAAAAAGCGGTAACCGCCGGCGCAAACGCCGCCTGGCACATTTTCGACCGCTTAAACCAGATCAGCCAGAACCCGTCGTTCACGCCCAAATGGTCCGACAAGCCGTTGTTAAAGAGCTATCAAAAGGTGAAACCTCCGCTTGGGTGGCCGCGCGAAACGGATTCGCTGTGCCCCAGGTGCATTCCGGAGATCCGGAAAAAGATTGTGGACGGCGAGATCGATTATAAGATCCTGCTGAACGAGCCTGTTGGCGAAATCAAGGCCAAGATTATCGAACGCGATGGCCAGATCGTTATGGTCAAGGACTGTCCCAAGCACGGGCATTTCGAAGACGTCATGTCCATCGATCCGGCGTTCTCGAAGCATCTGGAAGACGTTTTCCCGGGCCGCGACATCCGCGCTCATAATGATGACAAGCTGCACAACCACGGCAGCAGCACCATCACACACGGCCGCGGTTCGGTGCTCACCATCGACCTCACCAACCGCTGCAACATGATGTGCGACCCCTGCTTCATGGATGCCAACCAGGTCGGGTTCGTCCATGAGCTGAGCTGGGAAGACATCAAGACGCTGCTCGATAACGCGATTTCGATCAAGCCACGCCGCCAGATGTCGGTGCAGTTTTCAGGCGGCGAGCCGACGCTCTCGCCCTACTTTATTGATGCCATTCGCTATGCCCGCAAGGTCGGCTATAACAGCGTGCAGGCGGCCACCAACGGCATCGAATTCGCCAAGCGGCCCGATTTCTGCAAAGAAGCGGCCGAAGCCGGACTCCGGTACGCGTACTTGCAGTTCGATGGAATCGGCAATGCGGCCAACTCGCACCGCGCGGTAGGCAACCTGTTCGATGTAAAGCTGCGGGCCATTGAAAATCTTTGGACGGCGGGCGTCGACATCGTTCCGGTCATCACGATTCTGAACGGTATCAACAACGAGCAGGTTGGTCACGTTGTCCAGTTCGCGCTCGATAATCCGAAGAAGATTCCGTTCCTCTCGTTCCAGCCGGTCTCCTTTACCGGACGTGACGAGGCGATTACCGACGAGCGCCGGAAAGCCCAGCGCTACACTCTTTCCCATCTGGCGCACGACGTGAAGAAGCAAACCGGAATCGGCGAACCCGTTCGCGACTGGTTCCCCATCAGCTTCATGAGTACGTTCTCCGACTTCGCGGACCTGGTGCATGGTCCGAATGCGGACTGGGGCCAGCTGAGCTGCGGCTGCCACCCGAACTGCGGCGTCGGAATGGCCGTGATGTGCGACAAGGAGACCAAAGAGTACGTACCGGTCACCGCGTTCCTGCATGCCGATCAACTCGCAAAGGATATCGCGCGGATCAATGACGCAGCGCGCGGACGGCTACTCTCAGTCGTGGGCGTTACCCTGGCCTTGCTTCGCAACTACAACCCGTTCAAGGCGCCTACGCACTTCAAGCTGACCGATCTGATTGCCAAGTTCGACAAGTGCTTTGGGATGAGTAAGAAGGCGCAATCAGGCGAATACGGCAAGGTGACTGGCGACCGAACCCGGGCCGATATCGAGAAACGCCGCGCCGACCGCTGGAACTTCCTTTTCATCGCGGGAATGTGGTTCCAGGATCTGTTTAATTACGATTTCCGCCGCACCGAACAGTGCATCATTCCGTACGCGACGCAAGAGGGCGAGATTTCGTTCTGCGCCTATAATACCGGGGTGGGCTGGCGCAACATCATCGAAAAGATGCACATGACGGCCACTCTGACCAAGTGGTATGAGGAACACGGCCGCCATGAAATCTTTGCCGGAAACAAGCAAGTTCCGCTATCCAGCAAGGACCACAGCCTGGTTTTGGTGGAAGAGCACGTGAACGCCGACCGCCAGCACGATCTGGAGCTGAAAGGAATCGCGAAGAACGCCCGCGAGGAAAAGGCTCGCGCTCGCGACGAAGCTTTGAAGAAGAAGCTGGAGAACGAGCGCATGATGCGGCTCTATCGTGAACATGTCCTGGGCGAGAAGAGGCCCGAAGGCTTCATTCCGCTGGAAGGGCTGCTGGGTTCGCCGGCAAAGCCCGCCGAAGCCGAGAAACGCGAAGAAGTTGGCGCCATGGGCGATTAGCAGTCAGAGACTGCGGTACAGCGACGCGCCCGCCGGACCCTGAGTGGACCGGCGGGCTTTTTTATGCCCGTTTCGCCGTGTCCACAACCTGCCACTTCGACCCGTCCAGCCGGCGCGGCGTCAAATCGATGGCTTCCACTTCCGCAAACTGTTCCGCATTCGCGGGCCGCAGATCGTTGAATTTGCGCGCCGAAGACAGCACATGGCGTTCGAGCGAACCTACCGTGTCGTTGTACGTATTCACTGTTTTCTCGATCGCATCGCCCAGCTTTGAAAAGTGCTGGCTCATGGTTAACAGCCGCTTGTAGAGGTCCAGTCCCGTCTCCCGGATCCGGTCGATATTCTCCGCCAGGGCCTGTTGGCGCCAGCCATGCGCAATAGTCAATAGCAACGTGATCAACGTGACCGGCGTGGCCAGCAGTACGCGTCGCTCGATCCCGTAATCGAGCAGCGCCGGATCATGCTCCAGGGCGGCGCTAAACAGCGATTCGAGCGGCAGAAAGGCGATGACGAACTCCGGAGAGCCGTTCAGCCGCTCCCAATAGGCCTTTTCACCAAGCGATTTGAGATGGGTCCGGACCTGGTTCGCATGATCTTTCAAATGACGCTGGCGTTCCGTTTCGTCCTGTGCTTCAATTGCTCGCAAGTAGGCTTCCAGAGACACCTTCGAATCCACTACCACGTGGCACTGATTTGGCAGGCGGACGATCAAATCGGGCCGCTGATTGGTCTCGCCAAATAAAGTCTTCTGCTCGGCAAAATCGCAGTATTCCAGCATCCCGGCCAGCTCCACGACGCGGCGAAGCTGCATCTCTCCCCAGCGCCCGCGCTGAATCGGAGAACGCAGAGCGGTTTTTAACTGCTCGGTGGATTGGCGCACGCGCTCCTGCAATTGGGTCAACGCCTGCACCTGCGCGGTGATACTCGAATAGGCTCCGGCGCGCGCCTGCTCGATGGCCTGGACTTGCTCCTCGAATCGCCGCAACGACTGATTCACCGGATCGACCAGATGCTGCATCTGCTCTCTGCTGCGGTCCAGAAACATCTGGCTGTTCTTTTGCAGCGCATCAGTGGCCAGCGCGCGAAAGCGCTCTTCCAACTGCTGCTGGGTTTGCGTCAACAACCGCAGTTGGACTTCGGCTAGTTCACGGTTTTTTGCGCTCTCTGCTTCCTGCTGAATCACCGCGCGTTTCGCATTCTCCAGCTCCGCGCGTTGCTTTTCATTTCGATCTTGCGCCTCCGCGGCGGCCTGTTTCCAGCGCTTCGCTTCGGAGAATTGATAAACGGCAAAGCCAAACGCCGCAAAAAAGCCGATCAGCAGAATGGCTAGAAAAACATTCATTTTTTGAATCCTGATTCCACCTTGAACTGTTCGAGCGTGTTGAACACAATCGGACAATAGACCGCACGGTCGGGCATATGCCACATCCGGCTCAGCAGCGATCCGCTTCCTTTCACCAGGTGCGGGAATAATTCACAGGTCTGCGGACGCGCTTCATAAACCGAACAAAGATTGCCTGCCAGAAACACGCATCCGTTTTCGTTCCGGCGCAAAATTCGCCCTTCCTCCGCGCTTTCGGTTGTGTAGTCCCGCAGGAAATCCGAGATTCTCATCCCAAGGTGACGCGCCAGACGCTCGACATCGCGCTCGCCGATCTGGGTGGTCGCCACCTTGCAGCAGTTCGCGCAGGCCGTGCAATCGATCGCGTTTTCGGTTTCCTGGGCAATCGCCTTGAAACGTTTTTCTACAAAATTGTGACGCTTCAGCCAGGCTCGAAACCGCTCGTTTTCCCCGCGCTGCTTCTCACCGACCCGTTTAATCTGCACCAGGTCGCTGGTCATTTCTCCAGTATCTCAAGAAAAATCGAAACGAACATTCTCCTTGTAACATGTTTTTTCGGCTGCCCTCCCAGACGGACCGATAATGGAGACGTGACCGATCAGCTCTTCCTCTCGATTTGGCTCAAACGCCACAGCAAGGTCAACCGCGTGCGCCATTTCGAGAAGCTACTCCGAACCTTTCCGTTTTCGCAGCGCGAGCAGCCGCCATCGGTCCTCTCGATCTATGGAGTCGCCAATACGGAACCGCCGCTGCTTGAACGCCCCGTGAATGGTCCGGTCGATATATCCGACGTCATGAGCACGCTCGGCGATTACAACGGCGACGACGTGGCGTACGAACTGGAGAGCTGGTGGGATCTTTGGCAATTCGAACAGGATTGGAAACTTGCGCCCAGCCGCGTGGTGCTGTCCTGCTTTGGTCCGGAATTCGACAATGGCACGGAAACCGATCCCGCCGATCAGGAGGATTTCCGGATCGAGTTCGGCGTCGATACAAATTACCTCCCTCGTGCGGAAATCCCCGGCAGCGCTCGGATGATTCAGTCGAACATCCGAAGTCTTTTGCGCCTCGTGCATGAACTCGATTCGGCGCTTCCGGTGGACCGGAGGAGTCTACAGACCGAATCCGGCGAGAATTTTGCAGAGCGGCTGCAACAGGTGTTAACCGCCGAAAGCCGCGTGCAATAGGTCACCAACGCCGCAACTACGACGGACCGTTTTATTCGCCGATTCAGTACAATGAACACCGCAAAATGAGTAGCGGACCAGACGTTTTCAACCCCGAGTATTACCTTCGCGTGTACCCCGATATTGCAAACGCTTTCGGGCAGGACCCTGCGGCCGCTGCCCAGCATTATCGAAAGCACGGCATTACGGAGGGGAGATCGCCCAATCCGTTCTTCATGCCGCGCTATTATCTTCGCCATTACCCCGACTTGATCAATGCCTTCGACAAAGACAACTACGAGGCTGCACTGGGCCATTGGCTAAACAATGGTATCGCGGAGGGGAGGAGTGGTTCGCCGATTTTCGACGTGCAGTTCTATTTGTCGGCCTATCCCGACCTCGCGCAGGCCTTCGGCGCGGCCGGCTACCGCCAGGCGTATCAGCATTGGCTCGATCACGGCATCAAAGAAGGACGCCATTCTCTTCCTGGAATGCAGACCGCCCCATTCACTGCATCCGGCCAACTGCTCCCACAGGCGGCCAGAGTTGTGTTTTCCTCCGCTCCGGAAGTCTTGGCGCTCAGAGATCCTTTAACGACAATTGATCTCGTCGCCGCAACCAAAGTCGCTTACCTGATTCAGAAAGACTGGCAAAATCATCCTGCCCCTTCGCCTGATGCCGGTGGCGGCGAAACTGCTGCTGGTGGCAGCAGACGCAGGGGCTTGTTCAAAAGAAGGCGCTGACGTAATATCGCGCCTCAGCAACTCCATTAAGCCAGCCCGCCGATGATCTTTCGATATTCATCTTCCGTGAAAGCGCGGCAGGTCTCGGATACAACACTTCCCTGCGATACGGTGCTGAGAAGCGCTTTCGCCAAAGCCGTGTCATCCGGCGCTTCTATAACCGCGATCATGTCGTGCCTGCCGGTAACCATGTAGAATTCCTTCATTTTGACGCCTGCAGATTCGAAACCCTTGCGGGCAGCATCCAGGCGGGATGGACTCTGCTGCACATTCTCAAGTCCCTGCGGTGTCCACTTGAGCATTGCGATGTAGGTGGGCATACTTGTCTCCTATATCGCCGAATTCTATATCAAACGCGGCAGCTATTGGGAACCACGAACCAGATCTCAAAAATCACGAGTTGCTGTTCCAGATATCCACATTCCACTTCCAGCGCTCGTCCTCTTGCTTCCAATGCACGACGTACTTCACTTGCATTTCACTCGGCGGCTGGCCTTCTGCTCCAGCCGTGAGCGTTGCCCGGCCGATTTCGACCACGCCATCCCCAGCCGGAATCACGTCTACGGATTCCAGAACAGCCGACGTGGCATTGACGGATTGAACGAGATTGGACCAGAACTGCTTGATCTCGTCCCGGCCGGAAATCAGCGGCGCTCCCGGCGGCAGGATACGAGCATTGGCTGTATAGATCTGATCCAATGCGCCAAAATTTCGCTTACGAAAGACCTCCGCGTTGAAAAGCTCATTTGTTTCGGCCATTCCACGTCGAATCCGCTCGAGTGCTGGTTGCGCTGAAGTAGACATAGGCGCAAGGCTATCACAGTCAGTTGCCGAAGATCGATTGGTAAGTGATTCTTTGGTGAGCGCGGTAGGAATCGAACCTACAACCTAGTGATTAAGAGTCACTTGCTCTGCCAATTGAGCTACGCGCCCGTTCGTGGTGGGAAACACAGCGGCAACGCCAAATTGCCGCCAGAACAAATATAGCATCCCGCCAAACCCGAAATCTTTCACTTGCGGAAACCACGGTCACACAAGCTGCTTGCAAAATTAAGAAATAAAACAGAGCAGAGTTGAAATGTTTTGAAAGTCGGGCTTTGTCCTTGTAATCCGTTGTTTCCAGGCAACGAGAAAACGAGGAACAAGCACCTATGCAGATTACCCGACGCGAGCGAGTGTGCACTACGGCCACCTGCTGCAAGGCACATTGTTCAGCGTTCTGGAGGCCGCCAGAGGGCCGCTCTGCGAGAAAGCACGGCTGTTGATCGCGGTGCTGGAAATGATTCCACTGAGTCGGCAACTGCCGTGTGCCCGGGGCTGGCTGGGGCGTCCGGCGAAAGACCGCCAGGCACTGGCCTCTGCATTTCTGGCCAAGTCAGTGTATGGTCTGGAAACCATGCGTCAGTTGATAGAGCGGCTGCGCACCGATCGGCAACTGCGTTGCTTATGCGGCTGGACGAGCCCGCTTCAGATCCCGCACGAATCGACGTTTTCGCGGGCCTTCCAAGAGTTTGCCGAAACTGAGTTGCCGCAGCGCTTGCATGAAGCGCTGATTCTACATACGCAACAGGATCGGTTGATCGGTCACATTGCGCGTGATGCCACGGCGATTGAAGTGCGCGAGCGCTTCCCAGGGCGCCCCCAACACAAATCGATTTCGAAACGCACACAGGGTCGCTCGCGCAAATCCGAGCCCGCCCTCGCGGGGTGGCGTCTGGGCCCAGGCTGCACTGGCGTGGCAGTTCCTCCAGCATCTCCGGCAATGTCTGCCTGCGCTGGCGGGTGTGAAGAAGAGCCGCAGCGGCCACCAGCAATACTGGCGTGGCTACAAACTGCATCTGGATGTAGCCGACGGCCAGATTCCGATCCCCTGTCTCCTCACGGCCGGTTCCTGCACGATTCGCAAGCGGGCTATCCCGCTGGCCACCATGACCGCACAACGCGTCACCTCGCTTTACGATCTGATCGATTGCGCCTAGGATGCTCACCAGATCCAGGCTCATAGCCGGAGCTTGGGACACGTTCCGCTGATTGCACCGCATGGCGCCGCGGCGCCCATGCCCAAGCGTGTGCAGGAAAGCTTACGTCGTTATGACAGACGGCGCAAAATGCCCACACGATACGATCGCAAACGACTTCCCTTCACCCCTGCGGAAGAACAGCGCTTGCCGAGCGCGCCATGGTGGAACGAGTCTACAACCGTCTCAAAGATGAGTTCGGAGCCCGCATCATCCGCATGCGCGGAGCCAGCAAGATCATGGCGCATCTGATGTTCGGCATCCTGGCGCTCACCGTGGATCAGTTGCTGAAACTCACTGGCTAGCTTACTGACGGCAACCCCAGTTCGGCCAAACCGACCCTCAAAACAGCAGGGCTTTGCACCCCGTGCGGTTCGATTCCTGTTTTATCCACAACCTTGCCTGAACTCGCCTCAAATCCTGTCAGACAATGCTCGCTTGGCAAAACAGCGCGTCGTTCTCTCGCCCGTCGCGGCGGGTTTTGCAGGTGGGCCCAGAGGATGTCCGGAATTTAGTTGAAACAGCGACTCGGGCCGGAGCCGTGATAGGCGCCGGCAAAACCGTTTTCCAGAAGAACAGGAGAGTCGCTGATGAAGAAACAGTATCAGATCAACAA